>ENA-OUQF01000001-OUQF01000001.1-human-gut-metagenome-genome-assembly--contig:-NODE-1-length-558383-cov-17.926060_pt1 | contig 558383 bp, 468 predicted proteins | sample MGYA00237947_ERZ548826 | MGnify/ENA primary metagenome ERZ548826 (study PRJEB26490, sample SAMN05194701) | human gut metagenome | biome: terrestrial biome; feature: human-associated habitat... | reverse complement strand
ATGCAAAAATAATTTCCTTTTCCACAATCTCCCTCGCACAAGCCCTTATGTTATTCGTTCTTCCAGTCCATTCTAAGGCGTTTTCTTCCTTTAGGCATTCCGTTATGCCCTGTGCTTGCTTCATGCCCTCTATGAGCCGTTCAAAGTGTTCCTGTGCCTGTCTGTCAATGTCGGCAAGGTAAGCATTGAGCCTGCCGCTTGTGAGAAGATTGGTGTATGTAATTTTGCGGTACTCCCGCAGATAGTCCAAGTGCCGCCGTCCGAATAAGTCTATCGACTGTTCCTTTTCGGGTGGTATGGTAAGGCAGGGTAAAATGTATTCGCCTTGCCGTTCGTATCTGCCGCCCATTTCCTCAAAGATTGATTGTACCATTTGTTTTTCCTCCAAATAAGATATTCACTCCATACTCATGTCTGCTATCATTAACACAATTTACGTTTTCTCCTTATCTGGTTTCATACATAATGTAGTATTTATTTTAAAATAAAGGATATATAGGTGTTTTCAATCGTCGTCGAAAATTCTATTTTCTCCAAATCCTTTGCCGTTTCGTAATCAGCACTCTGTCTGTGCGTCACAAATCGGTAGGGAATTTTTTGATTGTCGAGCATTTTCAAAGCATTTTTTACACCGCTTGGCACAGTTGCGCTGTGATACATTGTAAAAATCACGCCGTCGGCGTTTGCGAAATTATAATTTTTTGCGTCAAATCCGGGATATACTTCAATAATCAATATGTTTTTATCGCAAATGATTTTTTTGTCGAGCGGAGTCGGAGCCGGAAAAACCGCGCGGAATTTATCCTCAACATCCGCACCGGTGATTGCAATTGCATCAAAAACTCCGTCATAAACAGTCATCGGGTGCGATATTTTTTTGTTTTTGATTATTTCAACAGCTGATTTGAAATTTTTGACTCCGTTGCTTTTTTTGTCCTCAAGCGGTTTGTCGGCGGCGGTAAGAACGATTTTTTCGTTTGGATATGCGTTGCCTATAAGTGCAGAGGTGTAAGACAGCGTGTCACTGCCGTGCAAAATAATCACGCCGTCATATTGTGCGATTTTTGCATTGTCAATGCAGGCAATCAACTTTTTCCAAAGTGCGGTGTTAATGTTTTCGCTCAAAACGGCAAAGGGCGAAAGCGTTGAAAATTCAACGCTCCCGTCCTTAACATAATCAAGAATTTTAAAACTGTTTTTGTCAAGCGAAATGCTGTCGGTCATAACCGAGCCGATAGTTCCGCCAAGTGCGATAACGAGTATTTTTGTCATAAAACCATCCGTTATTTAATCTTTCCGTTTTCAAACTCAATATCCAAAGTTTTGCCGCCGTGAAGTTTAATGCCTCTTGCATATCCGCTCCACTCCTTCGGAATTGCGCCGTTTTTGAGCAGTTCCGCAATGCCTGCCGTAACGCCGAAGTTGCCGTCAATCTGAAACGGTGGGTGTGCGTCAAACATGTTAGGATAGCTGCCGCCGTGTTTGCCGTGTTTGATTCTCGGCGAAATGGGGGAAAGCTGATTTTTGATTAATGTCAGCGCATTGTCTGCGTTTTTAAGCCTTGCCCAAAGGCAAACTTTCCATCCGAGCGACCATCCCGTGCCGCCGAAACCGCGCTTCAACAGCGATTTTTCAGCCGCCGCGTTGATTTCGTCGCTCTGCTCTATTGCCGACGGATAAATGCAGTAAAGGTGGCTAACATGTCTGTGTTCAACCTCGCTTTCGCCGTATTCCTCCGCCCATTCATTTATTCTGCCGTCACTGCCGATTGGAATAGGCGGCAACTGCGGCGTTTCAAAGCCGTATTCGCGGCATGCTGCAAAAAATTCCTGCAAAATGCCGATGTCCATTGTCGGCATATATGTAAGGTTTGCCTTTTTGCCGTTTTTGTCTATGAATGTATTTTCGGGTGAAATTGTCGGGCAGGTGACAAGCATTCCGTTGTGCTCAACAAGGAAATCGTTATAAAAATCAAGCACCTTTTTAAAATACGGCTTCATTTCCTCAAACAATTTTTCATCGTTTGTATATCTGTAATGCTCGAATACCTGACTGAGCATCCACGGTAATGTGCTTTGCCAGCAGGCATATGATTCGGAATTTGTTTTGCCTAACGGGTCGCCGGCAGGATAGCTTGCGCCCCAAATATCGCTGTTGTGGTGCGCGCACGAGCCTGAGCAGTTATAATAATCTTTTGCGGTCACTTCGCCGTTGTCAACAAGCTTTTTGACAAGCTCGACAAACGGCTCAAAGCATTCCGAAAGGTTGCAAATATCGGTGCACCAATAATTCATCTCGGTGTTTATGTTCAGCGTGTAGCTTGATGACCACGGTGCGCGAATGTGCGGATTGAAAATACCCTGCAATGTTGTTGCGCATGTGCCGGGGCGTGATGATGATATTGTCAAATATCTGCCGTATTGGAACAAAAGCGCAATGAGATTGTTGTCGTCTGCGCCTTTTTTGAAATCTTTAAGTCTTTTGTTTGTCGGCACATCGGCTCTCTCACTGCCGAAATCGACAGCCACTCTGTCAAACAGTGACGAAAAATCTTTTTTGTGCTCATCAATGAGCGATTCATACGATTTTATGTTTTTGAAATATGCCGTTGCACGCTCCTTTGCATTTGCCGTCGGCATTGACTTGCTGTCAACAAATCCGGTTGCAAGGGAAATAAGAAGAGTGGTTTCCGTCTGATTTTCAACGGAAATCTCGTTGTCGTTGAATTTTGCCGTACCGAGCACCTTTACGGCGCCGCAAAAACTCATTGCGCCCTTGCCGTAATCAAATACGGTGCCGGTGTTATAATACGGCGGCATACAAATTTCAGGCGCGTTGCCCTCCATATAAAGGCAGTCCTCCTCGGTGTAGGAGCGGTGATTGAGCTTGCTCGACAGTTTAACTTTAAAACTGACGAGATTTGCGCTTTTTATGTTTACAACAATCATCTGTGCCGGGTGGCTTACAAAAACCGTTTGCTTAACCTTTGAGTTTTGCGCAACCGCAATGCCGTTTGATATGTCGAGCGAGCGGCGATAGTTCTTTGCGAAGCCTGTTTTTGAATATTCAATCGTCAAATCGCCGAATGGCAGATAAGCCTCGCTCCAATGACCGTGCATATCCTCGTTTGCGATTTTGTTTGCAAGTTCGCGGTTGCCGTCAAAAATCGCTTTGCGAATTTCGTCAAGATGCTCTGCGGCATCCTTTTTGTTCAAATCTTTTGGATAGCCCGACCAAAGCGTGTCCTCGTTAAGCGCGATTCGCTCCGTTTTTAAATTGCCGAAAACCATTGCACCGAGCCTGCCGTTGCCTACCGGGAGCGCCTCCTCCCATGCAGACGCTTTCTTTTTATAGAACAAAATATTTTTCATAAATTTTACCGTTATCCTTCAAATTGCAGGGACGAAATTCCTCTGCATATAATCGCGGCGGTGCGTTTTGCACAGCCTTTACGCCCATTATATCATTAAAACCCGACGCGGTAAACAAAAATTTTAATTACTGTTGTTTTTGCAAACGCCTTGTGCTATAATCGTTTAAAAGTTATATACGGCTACGGAATCGGGTGCGAATCCCGAGCAACCGCCATTACCGTGTTGGATGAATTTTTCGCCTATACCATTGAATAACGCTAATCAAAGCAAATTCGAGAAGGTGCGAAAATGCGCTTTTGCTTTATCCTGAGCCGGGAGACGGGCCGTATGTATGAATTTAGGCTTTTGGGCAAGCGGAAGAGCCGAAGATTTAATATTCAGCGTATTTAAGCAGGCGAAACAGTCCGGCCACGCCGCAAGCGGTGCATTTCGGGGCGTTTTGCCTGTCGGATTAATTATGATTTTTGTTGCGCCGTGATGTTGATTTTTCGCTCTGCCATGCAGGGCTTTTTTCTTGCCCGAAAATTGATTTTGGGGCTGTGCAATTTCAATTTGCCATTCTATAACAAACAGCGGAAAGGAATTTTAAAATGAAAAAAATAATTTCTGTTTTTCTTTCTGTAGTAATGCTTGTGTCGGCACTCTCTGTCGGAACAGTTGCATTTGCAGATGAAAACAAGACTCCTAAAACCGCCACTGTCGAATACAGCGTGTTTGATGGCGGTGTTTACACAATGGAGCCGAAAACAATCACTGTTTCATCCGATTTGTCGGATAAATACAAGGACGAGGTAGGCTATAACGATAAATCTGACGAGCCGACAATCCTTGATGTGCTCATTGCCGCACATATTGATATGTTCACCGAGGAGTTCACGGACTATGCACCGCTTAAGGCAAGCGGCAGTTCAGGCATCACCTCCGCATTCGGCGAGGAAACTTCTGCGCTTTCATACAGACTCAACGGTGCAACCGATAACGGCAGCGGCGTTTGGTACAATCTTGATACCGAGGTAAAATCCGGCGATTATGTTGACACTATGTTCTATCAGGACACAAACGGATATACCGACAAATATGTTTCGCTTGGCGGCAGAGATATTAAATCAACTACCGGCGATGTAACCCTTACTGCTACATATGAAGGCTTTGACGCAAACTGGGCAACAGTTATTCTTCCTGCTCAGGGTCTTAACATTTCTGTTGACGGTGTGTCTGTCGGCACAACCGACGAAAACGGTCAAATCACTCTCAAACTTTCACAGTGCAAAACATATGTTGTTACCGCAAGCGGCGAAATCAGCGGCAGCAAAATTTTTGAGCCATACACAAGAGTTACAGTTGCAACACAGCTTTATAATGCGCTCGGTGCACAACTTTCGGGCGGTGCCGATTTTCTTTTGAAATCGGTTGATTCACTCACAATCGAAAAAGCTGCCGATTTCCTTGCATATCTCAACGGCGGCGCAAATGTTGACAAGTATAAGGCAGACTATGTTGCAAGCGTTAAATCAATGCTTGATTCAAACAACGGCAAACTTGTTTCAAAAATCAACGGCGAGGTTAAAAGCGACCTTGCGCTTTACGGCGCAGTAATCCCTGCACTTGAAAAACTCGGCTATGATGCAAAGAAATTTGAGGGCTACAACCTTGTTTCGGCATTTGAAAGCACAGATACCGACAGCATTTCAAATCCGTATTATTACAGAGTCGCAATCGAGGCGGCAAGCAGCGACTTTGCACATAAACTTATCGACAAATTTATTGCAGACGATTATACAATCGGCTCGGGTATGAAATACTGGGGCTTCAGCTGTGACAATACAGCAATGTTTCTCACTTCAATCGCAAAATATGCCGACGATTATTCAACATATGTTGATGACGCTAAGCAAATTTTGAAAACATACACAACAGATACCGGTGCTTTCTACAGCTATCAGTATAACGATGTAAACGCAAATTCAACAGCACTTTGTGCTATGGCTTATGCCGCACTTGGCGACAATGACACCGCATTTTCATACTACAAAAACCTTGTAGAGGGCTTTGAGGATACAACAGGTGTGTTCACATACAACGGCAAGAGCGATGTCAGTGCAACAAAGCAATCATATCTTGCTTTGACATATTTCAAAGAGTCTGTAGGCAATGCTGCTTATGAGCACAAGGAGCATGTTGCCAAAAACAGAACAATTGCTGCCACAACATCTAAGGACGGCGCAGTTGTTGCCGATTGCAGAATCTGCGGCGAAACATTCAAAACAGTTAAGACAATCGCAAAAATCAAGGCGGTTTCACTTTCTTCATCGTCGTACACATATGACGGCTCCGCCAAAAAGCCGGGTGTAACCGTAACCGACGCAAACGGTGCAAAAATCGCTTCGTCAAATTACAGCGTTGCATATTCAAACAATGTCAAGAAAGGCACCGCAACAGCAACCGTTACATTCAAAGGCAATTACAGCGGTACTGTTAAAAAGACTTTTATAATTTACCCTGCAAAGGTTTCTAATGTCAAGCTTTCCTCAACCTCATATACATATAACGGAAAAACAAAAACTCCAAGCGTTACGGTCAAAGACAGCAAGGGCAGAAAACTCAAAAACGGCACTGACTACACAGTTAAATATTCTTCGGGCAGAAAGAATGTCGGCAAATATGCTGTTAAGGTAACCTTTAAGGGCAACTACAGCGGCACTGTTAAAAAGACTTTTAAAATTAACCCTGCAAAGGTTTCTAATGTCAAGCTTTCCTCAACCTCATACACATATAACGGAAAAACAAAAACTCCGAGCGTTACGGTCAAGGACAGCAAGGGCAGAAAACTCAAAAAAGGCACTGACTACACAGTTAAATATTCTTCGGGCAGAAAAAATGTCGGCAGATATGCTGTTAAGGTAACCTTTAAGGGCAATTACACAGGCTCAAAAACCGTTTATTACTACATCGTTCCGAAATCAACTTCAATCAGTAGGGTTTCGGCATTGAGAAAAGGCTTCAAGCTTTCTTGGAAAAAGCAGAAAACACAAACAACCGGCTATCAAATTCAGTATTCAACATCAAAAAAGTTTAAAAAAGCAAAGGCTGTCAATGTTTCAAAGAACAAGACAACATCAAAATACATCAAAAAGCTTTCTTCAAAGAAAAAATACTATGTTCGTGTTCGCACCTACAAAAAGGTTAAGATAAACGGCAAAACAAAAAAGGTTTACTCCTCATGGAGCAAGACCAAAACGGTTAAAACAAGATAATTGATTGAAAAATCAAAATGCAAACGCGGTGTTTTTCACCGCGTTTTTTTTATAGTATGTTGTGTGCAAATGCGCGTATAACTCTTTTTCCTCTGCAAATTTAAGAATGTTTAAGATTTTATTTGTTGCTTTTGGTTTAACAAAATAGTAAAATTATCCAAATGATGAAATTTAGAGAGGTCAAATAAAAAATGATTGGTTACACAACCTTTGCGTTTTTTGCCTTTTATTTCGGCATAACATTTGTTTTGTATCATTTGTTACCGCAAAAGGCAAAATGGTGCGTGCTCCTGTTGGGGTCATATGTATTTTATTTTATATCATGTAAGGGGCACATTTGGCAAATAATCGCCGCCACGGTGATTGTTTGGCTTATCGGAATCTGGCTGCAAAGACTCAATGACGGATTTAAGAAAAAGAAAAAAGGTTTGCCGCGTGACGAACGAAAGGCACTTAAGAAAAACTACACATCGTATAAAAGGGGAGTGCTTGCGCTCGGAGTGCTGTCTACACTCGGTATACTGCTTGTTTGCAAATATCAGGGCTTCTTTGTCGACACGGCAAATTCGCTGTTTGGGACAAATGCGCAGTATTTAAAGGTTGTTCAGCCGCTCGGAATTTCATTTTATACGCTGTCGGCAATCAGCTATATCACAGATATTTATCACGGCAAGTTTGAGGCGGAGAAAAATCCGTTTCGTGTTTCCCTGTTCCTCTCGTTTATGCTGACGATAGTTGAGGGCCCGATTACACGGTACGACCAATTCGGCGTTCAATTTAAATCCTGCCCGAAATTTGATTATCACAACTTTATATATGGTGCGGTGCGTGTTGTTTGGGGACTTATCAAAAAAATGATAATAGCCGACAGAGCGGCAATGTTTGTAAACGCCGTTTTCGACAAGCCGAATCAGTGGAACGCGCTGACGGTTTTAGCGGCGGTTTTGCTTTACACATTGCAGCTTTACAGTGAATTTTCGGGAATTATGGATGTTATGTGCGGTCTCGGCGAAATGATGGGTCTGCATTTGCCCGAAAACTTCCGTCGTCCGTTTTTCGCAAGGTCAATCAACGAATTTTGGCAGCGCTGGCATATCACACTCGGCGGATGGCTGAGAGATTATATTTTTTATCCGATTTCGCTTTCAAAGGCGTTTATGAGCCTTTCAAAATCGGCAGGCAAAAAATTCAATCGCTATTATGCAAACTTGATTCCCACCGCCGTTGCGCTTTTCTTTGTTTGGTTTTCAAACGGTTTTTGGCACGGCTCAGGTTGGAAATATATTGTTTACGGACTTTATTACTATGTGCTGATGATGCTCGGTATGTTTTTCGAGCCGCTGTTTAGGAAAGTTTGCCCTGCGCTTAAAATTGACAGGCAGTCAAATGGTTTTCGCCGTTTTCAGATTTTCCGCACATTTTTGATTGCCAATTTCGGAATGTTTATATTCAGGGCAGACGATTTGCCGACTCTCGGAAAAATGATTTCATCAATCTTTACAAACCCGATAGTATTCAACGGCCTTTCAAAAGCACTTGGCTTAAGCTCAGGACTTGATTGGATTGATTGTGTAGTTATTGCTCTCGGTGTTGCACTTTTGATTATCGTTGGCAATATACAGGAAAAGGGCGTCGATATTCGCGAAAAAATCGCAAAGTTGCCCTATTATAAAAAATTCATTTTGTTTATGGTTATGATTTTTTCCGTAATTATTATGGGAGCATACGGAGAGGGATACGGCGTAATTGATTTGATTTACGCTAAATTTTAGATATGAAAAAGATTAATTTTAAAAATTTCAAACAAAGCCGTGCGATTAGGGTAGGGGCATTTTTGCTCGCATTTGTATTGGTATTTTGTTCGCTGTCATCATTTGTTTTCACAACAAAAAACGGCGCACGCTATAAAAGCAAATATTATCCGCAATATGCCTTTCAGGACGAAAAAGAAAATTCGCTCCAAATATTCGGCATCGGCAACAGCAACCTTTATTCAGCGTTTGATGTGCCCGATTTGTGGCATGATTACGGCTACACCGCAAGTATGGCGGCTGTCGGATTTCAATCGCCGTCGGTTTCGTATCAATTGCTGAAAAAGGCATACGAAACCCAAAAACCGAAAATCGTTTTGATTGAAACGGATATTCTCTATGACGAAAAGCCGATTCAAACACACGGAGTAACGCCGAAAACAACGATTTTCGATTATTTTAAAACCCAATTTATCGACGATAAGCTCCAAAGCGTTTTCCCGATTTTGAAATTTCACGATATGTGGAAACAGCCTATCGACAATAAGTACAGCATTGACACTCCCGACTCGCACGGCTTTAGATACGATTCACACCAAGGCAAATACAATGTGCCGAATTATATGGCAAAAACCGACAGAACCGAAGATGTCAGCGAAATAAATATTTATTATTTGGAAAAAATACTCACCCTTTGCAGAGAAAACGGCTCAAAACCGTTGCTTATAAGCGTTCCGAGCCTCACCTCGTGGGATTACGCTCGCCATAATTCAATGACTGCCCTTGCAAAAAAGGAAAATATTGATTATATTGATTTTAATATGCTCACGGCGCAACTTAAAATCGACCTTGCAAAATCGTTTCGCGACAACGGCACGCATATGAATTATTTGGGTGCAAAAAAGGTAACGGATTACCTTGGCACATATATTGCCGAAAACTACAACCTTGCCGATTTGCGCGGCGATAAATCATATTCTTATTGGAATGACAGCTACAATAATTTTGTTGTCCAAATGAGGCAGACAGACGAAAAACAACGCGAAAAAGCGCTCGAAAGAAAGCGTAACGGGAAGAACAAAGAGGGGCACAAAGGTGCACACAAAGACAAAGTGTAATGTGTAATAATTAATACCGATAAAACAAAAGCGACAGAGGTTTGAATTTTGAGCCTCTGTCGCTTTTGTTAAGTTTTATTTATAATGTTTTTATGTTAACTCCGCCGAAAAGGCAACTGCTGTCAACATAAAGCGTCGGTGCGTCAAACGGAAGATTTTTGTTGCTTTTATCGCTTGTTCCTCCGAAAAAGCCGTGAGATTTGATAACAACTCTTATATTTTGCGGCACGGTTATTTCAACTCCGCCGAAATTTGCCCTCGCGTCAATCAGCGTGCCGGGTTGAATATACGCCCTGCTTAAATCAATGTTTATACTGCCGAATGTAGCACTGAATTTACCGCCCAAAAACTGTTGGTCAAAAACATATTTTTGCTCTGCAAATGTTGCCGAGTATTCCTGATAATTCGGGTTTACAATCGCCTCTTTAAACTGCGGCGGCTCGCTTTTGCTGTTTTTGATATTCTTTACTATTATATAAATACCGATTAAAACAACAATTGCCGGCCAAATAAGCACTCTTATCGGCTTTAAGTTAACATTTGCGTTTATCAGCAAAAATATGCCGATTGCAAGAAAAATCGCCGACGCCGTTTTGTCGCGGCTTTTGAACAAGCCAACAATGCTCGGAATGATGATAAACAATGTCCACCATCCGTCAAAAAATATCGTAAAATCAATTATATTGCTTTTGTTCAGTCCCCAAAGTATGCCGACAGCAATAATCGCAATGCCCCAAAGTATTCCCTTTGTTTTTTGGTTCATAACGAGCCTCCTTATATTTAATTGCCGTTTATATCCTTTGGTTTCAATATAATATATAAATTTTATTTTGTCAACACCATTATTGTGTTAGTGTTGCCTCGCGTGGCATCAATCTTTGTCAATCGGGGTTTGTGTCTCTTTTTTTAGCTTGTTTATTACGGATTTAAGCATAATTAAGCTCAAAACAACACAGAAGAAATCGGCTGCGGGCTGAGCCCAAATAATTCCCTCAAGTCCGACAATACTGTTCATAATGAACAACATTGGCAGATAAATCAAGCCCTGTCTGCCTGCGGCAAGAATAAGCGATTGGATACCCTTGCCCATTCCTTGAAAAGAAAAGTTGATAACAAACATAATACCGATAACGGCGCCCGGTGCCATAAGCGCGGTCAGCATTTTTACGCCGTATTCGATAACCTGATCGTCCTCGATAAACATTCCGATAACCTGTCGCCTGAAAACGATATAAAACAGCGTTACCGCTGCGCCGATGATTATGTTGCACATCATCGAAAAGCGGATAACCTTTTTCATCCTTTCATATCTCTTTGCGCCGAAGCAGTAACCGACAAGCGGCTGAATACCCTGACCCACACCTATTTGGAACATTACCACAAGCATATTTGCCTTCATTGCAACACCCATTGCGGCAACGGCATTATCGCCGTATTTTGCAAGGAACATATTGATGATAATATTTGAAAAACTCATCAAAAGGCTGTTGAGCGCGGCAGGCGTGCCTACACTGATTACGCCCTTGGCAATTCCGTCTTTAGCCGAAAAGCGCCTTGGATTGATTGAGAGAATTGATTTGCCCTTCATAAAATAAACGATAAAATATACCAGTGTCAGCAAATTGCCTATTACCGTTGCGATTGCGGCGCCCTCTGCGCCCTTGCCGAGACCAAACGGCATTTCGATTGAAAACAGTCTGTCGCCCTTGTTCAAAATGAATATGGGGTCGAGTATTACATTCGCAATCTGACCGATAACGGTGCCGATTACGGAATCCTTAGCTGCGCCTTCGCCTCTTACAAGGTTTGATGCGCAAATACCCATAACGATGAGCGGCGAGCTGATTGCAAGCCAAAACATATAATCGTTTGCATAACCGATTGTGTTGTCAGATGCGCCGATTAATCGCAAAATCGGGTTTCTGAAAATCAAAAATACAACCGATATTATTGCGCCGCCGACCATCGACGCATAAGCGCAAAATGACGAAATCGTTTTTACTTTTTCTTTTTTGCCCTCACCGAGCGAACGGCTGATATATGCGCATCCGCCGACGCCGAAAAGGTTGCCTATTGCCAAAAAAATCATAAATACGGGCATTGATACGCTGACAGCCGCAACCTGATTTGCGTCGCCCGTTTGACCTACAAAAAATGTGTCCGCAAGGTTGTAGATAATGTTTATAAGCATTCCAAAAACGCTCGGCAATGCAAGAGTCATTACCGCCTTGGGTACTTTATAATCGCTGAATACAATTGTGTTGTCTTTTGTTTTTACTTTTTGTGCCATACTTAATACAATAAGCCGTAAAGGCTCACAAAATCCTCCATTCCCATTTTTTCCGCTCTGACGGTCGGGCTGATGCCAAGCTCGCCGAGCGCGGATGTTATTTTGTCCTTTGATATACCCGCTGTGGACGAAAGCGAATTTACAAGCGTTTTGCGCCTTTGTGAAAATGCGCCCTTAATCATTGTGAAAAATGCTTTTTCGTTGTCAATGTCAAATTTCTTTTGCTTGCGAAGCGTGATTTTGATAACTGCGCTGTCAACTTTCGGCGACGGCATAAAGCTCTCTTTGCCGACATCAAATAAAATTTCAGCCTCGCCGTAATAGTTTACGGCAACGGTGACTGCGCCTGCGTCTCGTGTGCCTATCTCTGCACAAAGCCTTTGCGCCGCCTCGCGCTGAACCATAACCTCGATTTCGTCAATCGGCAAGTTGCTTTCGAGAAGCATCATAACAATCGGCGATGTGATATAATACGGCAAATTTGCGCAAACTTTAACGCTGTCGCAGTCGGCAAATTTTTGGCTTATTATTTCGGCAAGGTTAAGCTTCATAACATCACCTTCGATAAGTTCAAAATTATCATAATCGCCGAGTGTTTCAGCCAAAAGGGGATAAAGCCTTTTGTCAAGTTCGACGGCAACAACCTTGCCTGCCGTTTCGCAAAGCTCCTTAGTCAAAACACCGATTCCCGGCCCAATTTCCAAAACACCCGTTTTGTCATCGGCATTTAGGCGGTGTGCCATTTCGGGGCATACGCTGTCGTCAATCAAAAAGTTTTGACCGAGGTCTTTGGAAAAACTGAATTTGTATTTTGCAAGCAGCATTTTTACAGTGTTTATGTCGCAAAGGTTGAATTCCATATTGCCTTGTCTCCGTGGGTGCTAAAAGATTTTTACTCGATTTTGTAGTATGATAACACATTATAATATGTATATCAATATAAATTTTATATATAGATTAAGAACTGTTTTTTGTGTATTTGTGACCTTTTTATGAAAAAACTAAAATTGTGTTGACATTTGATTTTTTGATGATATAATATCTGTTAGTCGACTAATGTTAGCCGACTAAATAACATTGAGGAACAATATAAGTAAAATGGATAATCACTGTAACAAACGCTCGGCAAAGCCGACCCCCCGCGGAATGATAGGTCCGCGCATCACGGATATTTCAAGGTTGCTGCGAATGCGCTTTAACCGCGCTGCACAGGAGGAGGGCTTGTTCGCGGGCCAGCAACATATTATTATTATGCTTGAGAAAACAGGCGGGCTTACCGTCAGCCAGATTTCAAAAAAACTGTGTGTTTCAACCGCTACGGCGTCGGTCAGCATCAAAAGGCTTGAAAAGGCAGGTTTTGTCAAAAAAGTGCAGGACGAAAAAGACGCCCGAATAACAAAAATTTATTTAACCGACAAGGGCAAATGCATTCCGTGTCGAATCAAACAAAAAATGGATGCTCAAGAGAGCAATATTACCGCAGGGCTGAGCGATGCCGAAATCGGCGAGCTGAGTGATATGCTCGACCGTGTTATGAGCAACTTGGAAAAGGAGGAAATGCCGAATGATTAAAAAACTTGCAAAATACATTAACGGCTTGTGGCATCTTTGCTTAGTCAGCGCATTGGGCATGATTGTTGAGGCTATATGCGAGCTTTCACTGCCCTCAATCGCAAATATGATTTATGAAAAATGCGCCGCCGTCAGCGGAGACCCGAATGCCGCTCGAGATGTCAAAAGCTATGTTATCAAGATAGGCATTTTGATGTTCGTGATGGCTGTTGTCGGCCTTTGCGGCGGACTTGCAACGATGAAAGCGTCATCCGTTGTCAGTCAAAAATTTTCTTACAGATTAAGAAATGATATGTATAAAAAAATCAGTGATTTTTCGTTTAAAAATATCGACGAATTTTCAACCTCATCGCTCACTACGAGAATGACAAACGATGTTACATTACTTCAAAACACATTGATGATGGGCTTGCGTGTTCTTGTACGCGCCCCTGCATTGCTGATTGTTTCGGCTGTGTTTGCATTTTCAATCAACGCAAAACTTTCGCTTATTCTTGTTGTAATGCTCCCGATTATGATTGTGATTGTGGCGCTGATTTTGAAATTCGGATTTCCGATGTTTCAAAAAATGCAAAAAAAGATTGATAATGTCAACCGCGTTGTTCAGGAAAATCTTATCGGTATCCGTGTTGTAAAGGCTTTTGTCCGCGAGGACAAGGAAAAAGAAAAATTCCACAATGCCTCCGACGAGCTTGCAAAGCAAGGCTCAAAGGCGGCAGGTCTTGTTGTAACCGTTCTGCCGATTTTGATGCTTATGATGAATGTTGTCATTGTTTATATTTATTATAAAGGCTCGCTTGATGCGGCAAATCCTAATGTAAAAATGGATGTCGGTCAAATTTCCGTTCTTGCATCATATATCGTGCAGGTTTTGATGAATATTATGATGGTTTCAATGCTTATGCTCCAGCTCACAAGAGCAAAGGCGTGCGGCGACCGTGTTGTTGAAGTTCTCGACACCGAGATTGATATTAAAAATCCGGAAAATGCATTTGTTCCGGAAAATCCGCAGGGCAATGTTGAGTTTAAAGATGTTTGCTTCGGATATAACAAGGGCGACAATGTTTTGGAAAATATCAATTTCAAGGCAAACGCAGGCAATATTGTCGGTATTATCGGCTCGACTGGCTGCGGCAAATCGTCACTTGTCAATTTGATTCCGCGTCTTTACGATGTTACAGGCGGCGAGGTGCTTGTTGACGGGGTCAATGTCAAGGAGTACGATTTGACGGCGCTTCGTGATATGATAGGCGTTGTGCTTCAAAAAAATGTGTTGTTCTCCGGCACAATAAAGGAGAATATCCGTTGGGGCAAAAAAGATGCCACCGATGATGAAATAATCGCCGCATGCAAGGCGGCTCAGGCTCACGATTTCATTATGCGCCAGCCGAACGGCTATGATACCGACCTTTCGCAGGGTGGCTTAAATCTTTCGGGCGGTCAAAAACAGCGACTTTGTATTGCAAGAGCTATGATTAAATCGCCGAAAATTCTTATTCTCGATGATTCGACATCGGCTGTTGATACGGCGACCGAGGCGAAAATCAGAGAGGCGTTTTACAACGAACTTGCAGATACAACCGTTATTATAATCGCACAGCGAATTTCGTCGGTTAAGGATGCAGACGAAATTGTCGTTCTTGACGACGGCAAAATCGACGCAGTGGGCACTCATGACGAATTGATGAAATCGTGCGAGATTTATCAGGAAATTTATACCACACAGCAAAAGGGGGTGCTTGAATAATGCCGATGGGAGGACCGGGTCCGGGCGGAAGAAATCCTGCCGGAGTTAAACCCAAAAATGTTAAACAGAGTTTTTCAAGAATTTTGTCATATTTCGGCAAAAACAAATTTTTGCTGTTAATTGTTTTTTTGTCGCTTATTTTAAGCACCGTTTGCTCGACTGCCGCATCTTATTGGCTCAAGCCGATTTTGGATGATGTGGCAACCTCAATAAAGGCGGGCACTTTTGCCGATGAGGGCATTAAAACACTTATCAAAAACCTTGCCATAGTTTCTGCGTTTTATGTCGGCGCGGCTGTTTTTACATTTCTTCAGTCAAAAATTATGGTTAAGGTTGCATACAAATCGACAAACGCAATCCGTAAGGATTTGTTTGACCGGTTGCAAACATTGCCTCTTAAATATTTCGACACAAAAACCCACGGCGAGATTATGAGCCGTTTTACAAACGATGTCGACAATATTCAAATGATGCTTGAGCAGACAATAGTGCAACTCATTTCATCCGTTTTTACATTCATAGGTATTGTGGTGATGATGATTGTGCTTGAGTGGAGACTGTTTTTTGTTGCATGCATTTTTCTTGTGATAATGCTTGTCAACTCACTAAAAATCGCAAAAAGCACACGAAAATACTACAAGGCACAGCAGGCGTCTCTCGGCGAAATGAACGGTAATATTGAGGAAACTGTCGAGGGTATGAAGGTTGTTAAGGTTTTCAACCACGAACAGCAGGCTAACGATGATTTTGAAGTGCTCAACGAAAAATATCGCTCTGCCGCTACAAATGCAAACTTCTATTCGGGCATTATGGGCCCTTGCTCAACCGGCATTAACAATGCCTCCTATGCGTCAATCACTCTTGTGGGCGGTATTCTCGTTTTGTCGAGCACAATCACAATCGGCACATTTTTCACATTCCTCAGTTATTCAAAGCAGTTTACTCAGCCGATTAACCAAATTATGAACCAAATGAATAACATTTTCTCCGCTCTTGCCGGCGCAGAAAGAGTTTTTGAGGTTATGGATATGGAAAGCGAAGTTGATGACGGCACCGTTACTCTTGAGGAAATCCATACCGACAGCGGCAAAAAATGGTTTTGGGTTGACGGAACTGAAAAAACTCCCGTTGAGGGTAAGGTCGTTTTCGACGATGTTACATTCTCCTATGTCCCCGACAAAGTTGTTCTTCACGATATCGACCTTTATGCCAAGCCGGGTCAAAAAATTGCATTTGTCGGCTCAACCGGCGCAGGCAAAACAACAATTACAAACCTTATCAACCGCTTTTATGATATTCAAGAGGGCACAATCACCTATGACGGCATTGATATAAAGCGCATTAAAAAGGCTGATTTGCGTCGCTCGCTTGCAATTGTTCTTCAGGATACACACTTATTTACAGGAACAATTATGGATAATATCCGTTATGGCAGACTTGATGCAACCGATGAGGAATGCATTGCGGCATCAAAGCTTGCGTCTGCACATTCGTTTATCAAGCATCTTAAGGACGGATACAATACGAAAATCACCGGTGACGGTGCAAACCTTTCGCAAGGTCAAAGACAACTGCTTGCAATCGCGCGTGCAGCCGTAGCAGACCCACCCGTTATGATTCTTGACGAGGCAACTTCGTCAATTGATACAAGAACCGAGGCTCATATCGAACACGGTATGGACCGCTTGATGATAGGCAGAACGGTGTTTGTAATCGCCCACCGTCTTTCAACCGTTCGCAATTCAAACGCAATTATTGTGCTTGAACACGGCAATATTATTGAACGCGGCGACCACGATTCGCTCATTGCTTTGAAGGGCAGATATTACGAACTTTGCACCGGCAAAGCACAGCTTTCATAGCTTGAGCATTGAATTATTTGTCAATATTCAAAGATAATAGACAAAAAGTGATGATTATTACAATTAACTTTTTTTGTAACTAAAATTTTTTCAAAAAGGCTTTACAAACCGAATAATTGATGTTATAATTTAGACGATTATCAAAGCAAGATTTTGATTAGCAATTTTATTTGAGGTGAAATAACTATGAAAAAGTTTTTATCAATCATTCTTTCAGTGATTATGGTATTTTCCGTAGGCCTTGCTTCAACAAGCGTTGCAATGGCTAAAACCTACAGCAGCCAGGAAACGAAAAAGCCCGGCTATTCAACAATCAAGGTTGAGGTTAACGGCAAACCATCAACAGATGTTACCTATGATGTTGACAAATCAAATTCAAACAAAGTGTCTTTCAGATATGACGGCGACGGCGAGCTTCTCGGTTGGGAATTCCCGAATATGACCGAAGGCAAGGATTACACTATCATTTCCGAAGAGGGCAACACAATCACAATTTTGGTGTCTGAGGATTATGAGGGTGTTGTAACTGCAAACGCTATTGTTAAGCAGGCAGGCTCAAACAGCACAAAACCTAATAAGAACAGTAAGTCTCCTAAGACCGGCGCGGTTACAGCAACAGGCTTGGGTTTGACAGGTGCAGGTGCGGCTCTTCTCCTTGCTCTTAAAAAGAAAGACGAAGACGCTGAATAATTATAATAAATATTTCCGATGAGCATAAGGGATTCCTTGTGCTCATTTGTTATTTTAAATGCTTTTTGGTGGTATTATGAGCAACGACAATAACAAAAAAGTGAATAATTCCGACGGCAAATCGAAAAATACGGCGAAAAAAGTATTGACAGTTATTGCCGTGTTAATGATTATTGCGGGGGTTTGCTGCTTTGGGTATTATATCTATATGCAGAAAAGCGCCGACAGCGAAGATAATAAAGCACAAAGCTACACGCAAAGCACGACGGTGGCGCAGACCGACGGCTCCAAAGTTAAAAATCCGATTGATTTTAAATCGCTTCAAAGCAAAAACAGCGATATTTATGCTTGGATAAAAGTTGACGGCACAAAGGTTGACCATCCGGTGTGTCAAAGCCCGACAGACGATTATTTTTATCTCCGCCACAGTGCTTATGACAAATCGTATGTTTCAAGCGGCGCGATTTATACTGAACTTTCAAACACAACAACTTTTAAAGACAGGGTGACTGTTATTTACGGCCACAACAACTACGGCGACTCAATGTTTACCACCCTGCATAAATTTGAGAGCAAAGATTTTTTTGATTCTCACCCGTATTTTTATATTTACACGCCGACCTCACGGCTGAAATATCAAATCGTTTCGGCGTTTAAGTATGACGACCGTCATATTATGAACAGCTTTAATTTTCAGAACAACGGCACATTTGAGGAATTTATCAAAATGATAAAAAATCCGCAGTCAACAAACAAAAATGTGCGCTCAAAACTTGACAAAGACATTACAATTGATGATAATATAGTAGTTCTGTCAACATGTGTGACAAACCAAAAAAGCAACAGATATTTAGTATGCGGAGTATTAGTAGACGATGAAAAGACCTATTGATCCAAATTTGAATAACAGCGACGACGATATTTTACTCAATCTCACCGGCGGCAATTCAAAGCAGTCGGACGAGCTTTCGTTTGCAGAAGGCTCGGAGCCTGATGATGTTAAATCACCCGAATATACCGTTTCGGTTGATGACAAAGAAAATGGCACAATTCCGGTAACACCGATGGCAAGCGTTGAAAATACCAACGAAGATATAAGTGCGATTGTTGATAAGGAGGAGGTACCTCATTCTTCACACAGCGGCGAACATCATCATTCGTCCGACGGTCACCATCACTCCTCGAGTCATCATCACCATTCGTCCGGCAGTCATCACAGCGGCGAGCACCATCACCATCACCACGGCAAAAAGAAAAAGGGTTTGCCTACCGCCGCAAAAATAGCTATTATCGTGCTTGTAATTCTGCTTTTGATTCCAATTATCGCAATGATTGTTTTGGGAATTAATGTCAAAACAGGCGATTTCAAAAAGGAAAACGCCGCTGCAACGGAATACAGCGAAGTTATAGAATATAACGGCCATAAATACAAATACAATGAAAATGTTGTTTCGATAGCCTTTATGGGCATTGACCAAGACACGCTGAAAACGAGCGACCAAACCGATTTTGTCGGTGCGTCGGATGCCGATATTGTTTTTGCCGTTGACACGCAAAGCGGCAAAGCAAGCGCAATTGCAATCCCTCGTGACACGATGGTTGATGTCGATATGTATATGGAAAGCGGCACGCTGATTGAAACACAAAAAACACAGCTTTGCCTTGCCTATGCCTACGGCGACGGCAGAGAGTTGAGCTGTAAAAACACGGTTAACTCAATCAGCCGAGTGCTTTATAATGTGCCGATAAACAAGTATTTTGCACTTGATTTGAACGGCATTGCCGCATTGAATGACGCTATCGGCGGAGTTACAATTGATTCGTCGCTCTATGACTTTAAGGACGAGGGAATCAAGGTCGGTGATAAGGTTGTTCTTAAAGGTGATATGGCGGAAAAATATGTGCGCCAGCGTAATATGGACACTGTTGACGCCTCAATTAACAGAACAGACCGTCAGGTGCAGTATGTCAAAGCATATACAAAACAGCTTATGCCTGCCGTAATGAACGATTTCAGCGTTATTTCAAAACTTTACAGCGATGCACAAAAGTATTCGCAAAGCAATATTAAGCTCGACAATGTGACATATCTCGGCTCGCTCCTTTTGTCAAAGGGAATAACCGATTTTGAATCGTATCGCTTAAAGGGAACCTTCAGCGAATCCGCCGACCCGATTTTGCCGGATGTTGCACACGCCGAATTTACACCCGACGAAGACTACCTTATGCAAACAATCTTAAAGGTTTTTTATACTCAACTTGATTAAAATAAAAAGAGCATTGCTTTCACTGCGATAATGCAGTATGCAATGCTCTCTTTTTGTCAAAAAATATCAGCCCTTGAGTCCACGCTCCTGGCGGTCCATATCCTCAACAACAATGTCGAAAATTTCGCCGAGCGACGAGCAGTATTCAAGCACCTTCCACGGCTCGTTGGTGTGGTAATGGATTTTAACCAAATCCTCATCACCTGTCGCAATGAGGCAATCGCCATTAAAATTGTCTACAAAATAATCGTGAATATCGTCCTCGTCAAGACCTGTGCCCTCAATGAGAAGTTGGGTGTCATATCTGTATTCAAGCATATTTTTGTGCGCTGTGCGCCCTCCTTTTTATTTTATGTATTCCATATTATCACTTTGGATTTTTTTGTCTATAAAATCACAAAATTATTTACGGTTTGTTAATTATATGGTAATATGGCATTGAAAAAATATTACAAGGATTGTTTTTATGGATAAAGATTTGTTTTCAAACCGCCTCAAACTTAATAGTATCACACTGACAGACGATTTTTGGCTCGAAAAATCAGAACTTGTCCGCCGCGAGATGATTCCGTATCAGCTTTCGGCACTTAATGACAACATCGAAGGTGCTGAAAAAAGTTATTGCCTTGAAAATTTCAAAAAAGCGTCAATAATCGTTGAAAATATGAAAAAAGGTGTTAAGCCGCCTAAATATCCTGCTGACAGATGGCATTATGACGAAAGCGCACCGAAAAATGCGTTCCACGGCTGGGTTTTTCAGGACAGTGATGTATATAAATGGCTTGAAGCTGTGGCGTATTCGCTTGTTAATCATCCCGATGATGATTTGCAGAGAAAAGCGGATAAGTGTGTAGACCTTATTTGTTCTGCACAGCTTGAAAACGGCTATCTCGACACGCTTTATATCATCAATAATCAAGATAAAATTTTTACAAATTTAAAGGACTATCACGAGCTTTACTGTTTCGGGCATTTGGCTCAAGCGGCGATTGCGTATTATGACGCAACCGGCAACAAAAAGCTGTTTGACGCGGCGTGCCGCTTTGCCGATTTGATTTGCGACACCTTCGGTGAGAACAAAATCAAGGGCTATCCCGGTCACGAAATTGCCGAAATGGCACTTGTCGGTCTTTATCGTGCCACTGGTGATGAAAAATATTTAAAAACGGCGGAATTTTTTGTTGACGAGCGCGGCAAAAAGCCTTATTATTATGACCTTGTTTTGGGCAAAAAAACCGTAAACGATAATTATTTTTACAATCAGGCGCACATTCAGCCGAAATATCAGACGGAGGCAGTAGGTCACGCCGTTCGGGGAGTTTATCTCTATTCGGGTATGGCTGATGTTGCACGCGAAACCGGCGACGATGAATTGCTTGCGGCGTGTGAGAAAATTTTTGACAATATCCGGTCAAAGAAAATGTATATCACCGGCGGAATAGGTGCAACTGTTGACGGTGAGGCGTTTTCGTTTAACTACGATTTGCCGAATGACCTTGCGTACAGCGAAACCTGTGCGTCAATCGGGCTTGTGTTTTTCGCAATGCGAATGAGCGCGATTAACCCCGATTCAAAATATGCCGATGTTGCCGAAAGGGCGCTGTATAACACGATTTTGTCGGGAATGAGCGAGGATGCAAAACGCTTTTTCTATGTCAATCCGCTTGAGGTGTTGCCCGAGGCGTCGCACAAGGACAGCCGCAAGGCTCATATTAAACCTGTTCGGCAAAAATGGTTTGGCTGTGCTTGCTGTCCGCCTAATTTGGCGCGCCTTATATCGTCACTCGGCGAATATTGTTTCAGCGAGAGCGGCGACACATTTTATATTCATCAATATGTCGGTGCAAACATTGACGCTCAAAATGCCGATGTTTGCGTTAAATCGTCATATTTGACAGACGGCGGCGTAAAGATTAAAATAAATCCGAAAAAAAGCATGCGCCTTGCTCTTCGTATTCCGTCATGGTGTAAAAATTATAAAATTTCGGCACCGTATGAGATTAAAAAAGGCTATGCCTATATTGATGTTAACGGAGAAACGAAAGTTAATGCGTCGTTTGAACTCAAACCGCGTTTTGTCGCCTGCACAAGCAATGTGCGTGCAAATGTCGGCAAGGTCGCGTTGTGTCGCGGACCCGTTGTTTATTGCATTGAGGGTGTGGATAACGGCACTGATCTTCAACAGCTGATTGTCAATGCCGACAGCGATTTTTCCGAGTCGGGCGACTGCATAACGGTGAACGGTCTGCGTGAAAAAGCACACGAGTCGCTGTATTATGACTATGAAAAGCCCACATATGAGAAAACAAAAATCAAATTCATTCCGTACCGCAAATGGGGGAACAGAGGCGAAAACGAAATGTGCGTTTTTGTAAGAATTAAGGAGAATTGAAAATGAGTTTTGATAAATTGGAGCGAAATATTGTCAGCGTTATTAAGGAGTCGCAGGCAAAGCTCGGATATGAAAAAATGCCGCTCGGCATAAACTATATTAAACCGTCACTGTGCCACCTGCTCAACGATTGCACAGATGACGAAATTGTGCCGCTTTTAAACCGTTTTGCTCGCGAAAAACAAGACAAATTCGGTGATATTTCAATTGCCGAAACAGACGGCGGATACCGTCTTACCGTGTCGGAAAAAGGGATAGAGCTTGTGCACAATTCACTAAGCGACAACGATTTTATTGTGCAATTCGTCAATGCGATAAGACAGCCCGACTGCAATATTGACAAGGTTGTTGCGCTGTTTAAATCGTTCGGTGAAAATGTTCATTTTGAAAAAACTTCAAACGGCGAATTTGAATATTTGATTTATTTTGAGGACGGTGAGCCGGATGAATTTTACTATTGTCTCGACGATGACGATTTCGGCGTGACATATCACCGTTTCACGAAAGAGGATTATATCGACTTCGGATTTTAAAAGGAAAATTTTGTTGGATTTAAACGGCTTTGCTTATTTGCAGAGCTGTTTTTCTTTATTGCTTTACCGCACCAAAACACAAATATCATCAAATTGTTATATTTTTAACAATAAAAATCCTCAAATTTGTTGAAATATCCGAAAATGATATAACATCGTTATTTTTTTAACAAAAACTCTTGAATACTTAAATCTATAATTTTATAATAAAGGACAGTTAAAACTCTAATTATATATTTTTTCGGAGGTAATGAATGATGGAATATCGTATTGAACATGATTCGATGGGCGAGGTTAAGGTTCCTGCCGACAAATATTGGGCAGCGCAAACCGAGCGCAGCCATGAAAATTTCAAAATCGGAGTAGGCATCGAAACAATGCCTCGTGAGATTACTCACGCATTCGGCGTTTTGAAAAAGGCTGCCGCAATTGCAAACCACAAATTGAAATCGGAAAAAATGACCGACGAAAAGCTTGCGGCAATTTCGCAGGCGTGCGATGAGGTTATGAGCGGTGCGCTCAACGAGCATTTTCCGCTTGTTGTTTGGCAGACAGGCTCGGGCACACAGTCAAATATGAATGCCAATGAGGTTATCGCCAACAGAGGTAACGAGATTGCAGGCAAAAAGCTTCTTCATCCAAACGATGATATTAATATGAGCCAGTCGTCAAACGATACTTTCCCGACAGCAATGAGTATTGCGGCTGTTTTGGGCATCGAGGATAAGGTTTTCCCGGCTCTCGACAAGCTTGTCGCAACACTTAAAAGACTTGAGGCTGAAAATGACGATGTTGTTAAAAGCGGCAGAACTCATCTTCAGGATGCAACGCCGATTAAGTTTTCACAGGAAATAAGCGGCTGGAGAGCGTCGCTTGAAAAGGACAGACGACTTCTTGAAATCGCTCTTCCCGAGCTTAAGGAGCTTGCACTCGGCGGCACAGCTGTAGGTACGGGACTTAACGCTCCGGCAGGCTTTGATGTTGAGGTTGCAAAGGCAGTCAGCGAAATTACAGGCAAGCAGTTCATCACTGCGCCTAACAAGTTCCACGCTCTCACCTCAAAGGATGAGATTGTATTTGCTCACGGCGCACTCAAGGCCCTTGCGGCTGACCTTATGAAGATGGCTAACGATGTTCGTTGGCTTGCATCCGGTCCGAGAGACGGCCTCGGCGAAATTAAAATTCCCGAAAACGAGCCGGGCTCGTCAATTATGCCGGGTAAGGTTAATCCGACACAGTGTGAGGCTGTTACAATGGTTGCCGTTCAGGTTATGGGCAACGATGCGGCTGTCGGCTTTGCGGCTTCTCAAGGCAATTTCGAGCTTAATGTATTTATGCCGGTCATCATTTACAATTTCACGCAGTCGGTAAGGCTTTTGAGCGAGGTTATGGTATCATTCAACGACAACTGCGCAGTAGGCATTAAGGCTGACAGAGAAAAGATGAACCACAATCTTCACAATTCGCTTATGCTTGTTACGGCGCTCAATCCTTATATCGGATATGAAAATGCTGCAAAAACAGCTAAAAAGGCATATAAAGACAATATTTCGTTAAAGCAAGCCTGCGTTGAGCTTGGATTCTTGAGCGAGGAAAGGTTTGACGAGGTATTCCATCCCGAGCAGATGGTTTAATATTAAATTCAGGGATAAATAGGAATAGGAGAATAGCGGTATGACTTATAGTTATTATCCGGGCTGCACATTGAAAACAAGGGCAAAGGACTTGGATAAATATGCAAGGCTTTCTGCCGAAGCTCTCGGTGTAACGCTTGAGGAACTGCCCGATTGGCAGTGTTGCGGCGGCGTTTATCCGTTGGCAAAGGATGAAATCGCAACCAAGCTGTCATCTGTCAGAGCCTTGAACACGGCAAAGGAGCTTAATCAAGACCTTGTTACAATGTGCTCGGCGTGCCACAATGTTATTAAGCAGGTTAACAACGATATGAAAACCGATGAGGATATTGCATCAAGGGTCAACAATTATCTTAAACTTGACGCACCCTACAACGGCGAAACAAATGTTATTCATTATCTTGAACTTCTGCGAGATGTTGTGGGATTTGACGAAATCAGAAAGAAAGTTGCAAATCCGCTTAAGGGCAAAAAGATAGCCGCATACTACGGTTGTCTGCTTTTGAGACCGAGCAGGGTTATGCAAATGGACGATCCGGAAAATCCGACAATTATGGAGGATTTCATCAAGGCACTCGGCGCAACACCGGTTTTGTATTCAATGCGTAACGAATGCTGCGGCGGCTATACAACAATCGAAAACAAAAGTATTGCAACGGCAAAGGGAAACGCTGTGCTTGAAAACGCAGTTAACAACGGCGCAGAAATGGTTATCACAGCCTGCCCTCTTTGCATGTATAATTTGAATAAAAACGCAACCGATTACGACATTCCGGTTAAGTACTTCACAGAGGTGCTTGCCGAGGCTCTCGGTGTTAAATAAGGAGGACTCTATGATTAACAATAATGAATTAAAAGAGCAAATCCTTCAAATTTCCGGAGTGAATGCTCGCAAATGTATGCGATGCGGAAAATGCACGGCAACATGTCCCTCGTTTGACAATATGGAATATCATCCGCATCAGTTTGTTTATATGGTTGAAAGCGGAAATATTGAGCCTTTGCTCAATTCAAAATCGCTTTACACCTGCCTTTCGTGCTTTGCCTGCGTTGAAAGATGCCCCCGCGGCGTCGAGCCGGCAAAAATCGTCGAGGCAACAAGGCTTGCAGTTATCCGCGAGCAGGGTGCAAACCACCTTAAGCCGCAGGATATACCCGAAATTCTTGATGACGATTTGCCGCAGCAGGCTATCGTCAGTGCGTTTAGAAAATATACAAAGTAAGGAGGAAAACGGCGAATGCAAAGAATTGGCGTATTTGTATGTTGGTGCGGTAGCAACATTGCAGGTACCGTGGATGTTCACAAGGTTGCCGAAACCCTGAAAAACGAAGCGGGCGTTGTTTTCTCCACCGATTATCAGTATATGTGTTCACAGGCAGGTCAGGACCTTGTCAAAAACACAATCAAAGAATATAACCTTACGGGCGTCGTAATCTGCTCGTGTTCTCCGCGTATGCACGAAAACACATTCAGAAAAGCGGCGGCATCCGTTGGACTTAACCCTTATATGGTCGAGATTGCAAACATTCGTGAGCAATGCTCGTGGATACATAAGGATATGGCGACTGCTACGGAAAAGGCAATAATCCTCGGCAGAGCCGCAATTGCAAAGGTGCATCTCAATGCACCGCTTACGGCAGGCGAAAGCCCCGTTACAAAAAGAGCCCTTGTTATCGGCGGCGGTATTGCCGGTATCCAAACTGCGCTTGATATTGCCGAGGCAGGATTTGAGGTTGATATTGTTGAAAAATCACCTACAATCGGTGGCAAAATGGCTCAAATTGATAAAACATTCCCGACTCTTGACTGCGCGGCTTGTATTTTGACACCTAAAATGGTTGAGGCGGCACAGCAGGAGAATATTAAAATTTATTCATACAGCGAGGTTGAAGAGGTCAAGGGCTTCGTAGGCAACTTCACTGTTAAAATCAAGAAAAAAGCAAGATATGTAAACGAGGATATTTGCACCGGTTGCGGTCTTTGCACGGAAAAGTGCCCGATGAAGCGCGTACCTAACGAATTTAATCTCGGCATGGATAACCGCCATGCGATTTACATTCCGTTTGCTCAGGCTGTTCCAAAGGTTGCAACAATCGACCCGACAGCCTGCATAAAACTTAAAACGGGCAAGTGCGGCCTTTGTTCAACAGTCTGCGAGGCTAAGGCTATCAATTATGATGCCAAGGACGAGTTCGTTGAGGCGAAATACGGCGCAATCGTTGTTGCAACCGGATTCAATCCGATTTCCGTTGAAAAATTTGACGAATTTGCGTATTCTCAAAGCCCCGATGTCGTTACCTCGCTTGAATACGAAAGACTTATGAACGCGGCAGGACCGACAAGCGGCACTCTTTTAAGACCGTCAGACCATAAGCATCCGAAAACAATCGTTTTTGTTCAGTGCGTAGGTTCCCGTTGTGACGGTGTTGACAGCAAGGGTAAACCGTATTGCTCAAAGGTTTGCTGTATGTATACCGCAAAACATGCAATGCTCACCCGTGAAAAATATCCCGACACGGATGTTTATGTATTTTATATTGATGTTCGTACCCCCGGCAAAAACTTTGACGAGTTTTATCGCAGAGCTGTCGAGGAATACGGCGTTCACTATATCAAGGGTATGGTCGGCAAGGTAGTTCCCGAAAACGGAAAACTTAAAGTTCAAGCCTCCGACCTTCTTGCAAACGAGCAGCTTCATATCGACGCCGACATGGTGGTTCTTGCCGCCGCTGTCGAGCCTGATAAAAGCGCAAGACATCTTGCAACAATGCTCACCGCATCTATGGATACAAATGATTTCTTCACAGAGGCTCACCCAAAACTTCGTCCTGTTGAATCACCGACAGCAGGCGTGTTCCTTTCGGGTATGTGCCAAGGTCCGAAAGATATTCCCGAAACCGTTTCGCAGGCATCTGCCGCGGCGGCAAAGGTTATCGGACTTCTTGTTAAGGATAAACTCACCTGCAACCCGTGCGTTGCACACAGCGACGAAATGCTTTGCAACGGCTGCTCAAGTTGTGAAAAGGTTTGCCCTTACGGTGCAATTACCTATGAAGAAAAAGAGTTCAGAATGCCCGACAGAACTACGGCAATTCGCCGTGTCGCAAGCGTTAACCCTGCTGTTTGTCAGGGTTGCGGCGCATGTACGGTTGCCTGCCCGAGCGGCGCTATGGATTTGAACGGCTTTTCTAACAGACAAATTATGGCGGAGGTAGATGCGATATGCAGATAGAAGAAAACAAAGAATTCAGACCTAAAATCGTTGCCTTCTGCTGTAACTGGTGCTCATACGCAGGCGCAGACCTTGCGGGCACAAACCGTCTTAACTATCCTGCCGATATTAAGATTATCCGTGTTCCGTGTTCCTGCCGTGTAAACCCGATGTTTATACTCAGAGCATTTCAGCGCGGTGCAGACGGCGTTATTATGTGCGGTTGCCATCCCGGCGACTGCCACTATACAACAGGAAATTATTATGCAAGACGAAGGATGACTCTTCTTTTCTCAATGCTTGATTATCTCGGCATAGAGAAGGGCAGAACAAGAGTAGAATGGGTTTCTGCCGCAGAGGGTCAAAAGTTTGCCGAAACAATGAACAGCTTTGTTGAAACAATAATTTCCCTCGGTGAAAACAAAAGATTGGAGGATTTGAGATGCAAGACAAAATGATTTCTCGTGCAAAAGAACTCCTCCTCGACGGCACCGTAAACAGAGTTCTCGGCTGGAAAACGGGCGAGTTTGAATATGATATTACTCCGGCAGTGTTCACCACCGCACAGGAGCTTGAAAACGATTTTGTTTACAACAGCTTTGCGGCTGCAAACCTTTCAAAATATCTTGTAAAGGAAAGCAGAAAGGAAGGCAAAATTCTCGTATTTCTCAAGCCTTGCGATTCATACAGTTTTCAGGAGCTTATAAAAGAGCACAGAGTTATAAGAGAAAATGTTTACATCATCGGCATTGCCTGCTACGGCAAGACAGATATTGAAAAAATCAAAGAAAAGGGAATAAGCGGCATTTCAAGCGTCGGCGAGGACGATACAAATATCGTTGTCGATACAATTTATGACGGCGCCGTCAAATTTCCGAAATATGAGGTTATGGCAGAGCGTTGCCTCTCCTGCAAGAGCAAAAAGGTTGTTATTTATGACGAGCTTATCGGCGAAAACGGCGAGGTTAACGAGGATTGCAACCGCTTTGACTTGGTTGCAAAGCTCGAGGCAATGACTCCCGACGAGCGTTTCGCTTTTTGGCAAAACGAACTTTCAAAATGCATCCGTTGCAACGCATGCAGAAATGTTTGCCCTGCCTGCACATGTGAAAAATGTGTGTTTGACAACGACAATTCGGGTGTTGCGCAAAAGGCGGCGGCTAACAGTTTTGAGGAAAATATGTTCCATATTATCCGCGCATTCCATGTTGCCGGCAGATGCACAGACTGCGGCGAATGCTCACGCGTGTGCCCACAGCATATTCCGCTTCACCTGCTCAACCGCAAATTCATCAAGGATGCAAACGAGCTTTACGGTGAATATCAGGCAGGCGCAGATATGGAAACAAAGCCGCCTCTTGTTAACTTTACATATGACGATTGCGAGCCAAGCGTTGTTTATGAAAGAGGAGGTGCCGAATAATGTATAAAATCGCATTTGGTAAAATTTCGGCTCTCTTTAACGCAATTTCATCGGTTGAAAAACTTTATGTTCCGACCGATAAGGACGATATTGCGGTTTTTGCCGAATATAGGGACGGCGTTGAGCTTACTCAAAAGCTTAACACTAACCGCTCGGCTAAAGATTTTTTCTTCCCACAGACAGAAAATCTTTACGATGTAAAAATGAAAGACAAAAAAATCGAGATTACAGATACAAGAGAAGAGTGTGAGGATTTCGTTATCTTCGGCGTAAGAGCGTGCGATGTCCGTTCGTTCTCGATTCTTGACAAGGTGTATCTTGCAGACCCGATTGATTCCTATTATAAAAACAGACGCGACCACGGCACGATTATTTCGCTTGCCTGCGGCAGACCCGAGGAAACCTGTTTTTGCCAAAGTTTCGGCATAAATGCGGCAGACCCGGAGGGCGATGTCAAGGCTTGGAAAATCGGCGACGAACTTTATTTGCAAGGCGCAACAGACAAAGGCAATGCTTTGCTCGAAAAGGTTTCCTCGGTTCTTGAATCGGCAGACGAAAAAGCTGTTGACGATGCAAAAAGCGCTATTAACGCAGTTATGAAAAAGCTTCCGCTTGCAAAGGTAAGTTTTGAGCATATGAAGGACAACGATTTGCTTGACTATTTCAACAGCGACAAGTGGTCCGGTCTTTCTGAGGCTTGCCTCGGTTGCGGCACATGCACTTTCGTTTGCCCTACTTGTCAGTGCTACGATATTCGCGAGTTTGATACCGGAAACGGTATTAAAAAGTTCAGATGCTGGGACAGCTGTATGTATTCCGACTTCACGAAGATGGCTCACGGCAATCCGCGTACAACTCAACTTCAGCGCTTTAGACAAAGATTTATGCACAAGCTTGTGTATTTCCCCGATAACAATAACGGCGAATTCGGTTGCGTCGGCTGCGGCAGATGCCTTGCAAAATGCCCGATTTCAATGAATATTGTAAAGGTGGCAAAAGCATTGGAGGTGAATGCGTGATGAATAACGAAACATTAATTCCGGTAATCGGCGAGGTTACCGATATAAGAGTTGACACACCCGATGTCAAGACCTTCAGAGTCACTGCGTTGGGCGGCGGAAAAGCGTTTGAGCATATCCCCGGTCAGTGTGCAATGCTCTCAATCCCGGGTGCAGGCGAAGCAATGTTTTCAATCACTTCCTCACCAACTACAAAGGATTATATGGAATTCAGCATCAAAAAGTGCGGTTGCCTCACAACCTGGCTCCACGAAATGGAGGTAGGTCAGCAAATCACTATCAGAGGTCCGTACGGCAACGGTTTCCCGGTTGATACCGAGTTTGTCGGCAAGGATTTGCTTTTCATTGCCGGCGGTATCGGTCTTGCTCCGCTCCATTCCGTAATCAATTACTGCCGTGCCAACAGAGAAAAATACGGCAAGATTGATATAGTTTACGGCTCACGCTCGGCAGATGATCTTGTTGATTATCAGGAGATTATCGACGAATGGTGCAAGGAGGACGGCATCAATGTTTATCTCACCATCGACAGAGAGCAGGAGGGTTGGGACGGTCATGTCGGTTTTGTTCCCAACTATGTTAAGGAACTCGGTTTTGATACAAACAAAACGGCTGTAATCTGCGGTCCGCCTATTATGATTAAGTTTACACTTGCGGGTCTTGTTGAACTTGGATTTGACAAAACCCAGGTTTACACCACAATGGAGCTTAAAATGAAATGCGGCGTCGGCAAATGCGGCAGATGCAACATCGGCGATAAATACGTTTGTAAAGACGGTCCTGTTTTCCGCTGTGACCAGCTTGACGAAATGCCGACCGAGTATTAATAGGAGGATGCGTAGATGGAAAAAGAAATGGTAAATATTTATTTGTTCGGCAAAAAATACGAAGTACCATCAAATCTTACAATAATGAATGCTATGGAATACGCAGGCTATCAGCTTAAAAGAGGTTGCGGATGCAGAAACGGCTTCTGCGGCGCCTGCGCAACAATTTACAGGGTTAAGGGCGACAGAGAGCTTAAAGCTTGCCTTGCATGCCAAACAAAGGTTGAAAACGATATGTATATCGCAACTCTTCCGTTCTTCCCGCTTATCAAGCAACCGTATGATATTGAAAAAGTTAAGCCAACAGAGCAGATTATGATGCAGCTTTATCCCGAGATTTATGCATGCGTCGGCTGTAATGCCTGCACAAATGTGTGCACACAGGGACTTAATGTTATGCAATATATTGCATATGCTCAAAGAGGCGAATACGAAAAGTGTGCCGAGGAGAGTTTTGACTGCGTAATGTGCGGCGTTTGTTCGTCGCGTTGCCCGGCAGGAATCAGTCATCCGCAGGTTGCATTGCTTGCAAGACGACTCAACGGCAAATATCTTGCTCCCGAAAGCAAGCATTTGACAGAAAGAGTTCAGGAAATCAAGGACGGCACATTTGAGGAGCTTATCCAAAACCTTATGCAAAAGCCGCTTGACGAGATTAAAGAGCTTTATAACAACAGAGAGATTGAGAAGTAAGGAGGTGCCGATATGTATAATAAAGAAATGCTTGATTCAATGAAAAAAGTTGCCGAGGCAAGAGAGCAAAACACATATTTCGAGCCGCGCAGAATGACAGCGGACGAAAAAGATACTCTTCTCGCAACTTTCCACCCCGATTACAAGGAGGATCAGTTCAGCGTCCTTAAAATCGGTGCCAATGCCGGCGAAAAAGTGCCGTGCGAGCTTGCCGAGCTTTTGCAGGCTCATTCAAGAATTAAACCCGACAGCGTGGACCTTTCAAATCCCGATTACGATGTTGATGTGCTTATTATCGGCGGCGGCGGTGCAGGTGCATCTGCGGCTATCGAGGCTGATAACAACGGCGCAAAAACCATGATTGTAACAAAGCTTCGTATGGGCGACGCAAACACAATGATGGCAGAGGGCGGTATTCAGGCTGCCGACAAGCCAAACGATTCGCCTGCAATCCACTATATCGACGCTTTCGGCGGCGGTCACTTTGCCGCAAAGCCGGAGCTTCTTTACAAGCTCGTTACCGAGGCTCCCGAGGCTATTCAGTGGCTCAACAATTTGGGCGTTGAATTTGACAAGGCACCCGACGGCACAATGATTACAACTCACGGCGGCGGAACATCAAGAAAAAGAATGCACGCCGCAAAGGACTATTCGGGTGCAGAGATTATGCGTACTCTCCGCGACGAGGTTCAAAACAGACAAATTCCGATTGTTGATTTTACAGCCGCAATCGAGATTATTAAGGACAGCGAAGGCAAGGCAGCAGGCGCAGTTCTTATGAATATGGAAACAAGCGAGCTTCTTGTTGCAAAGGCTAAAACAGTCATTATCGCGACAGGCGGCGCAGGCAGACTCCATTATCAGGGTTTCCCGACATCAAACCACTACGGTGCAACTGCCGACGGTCTTATTTTAGGTTACAGAGCCGGTGCAAAACTTCTTTATGCCGACACTCTTCAGTATCACCCAACAGGTGCGGCTTATCCGGAGCAGATTTTCGGTGCTCTTGTTACGGAGAAAGTTCGTTCGCTCGGCGCAAAGCTTGTCAATGTAAACGGCGAAGTATTTATGCATCCGCTTGAAACCCGTGATGTTTCTGCCGCATCCATTATTCGTGAATGTACGGCAAGAGGCAACGGCGTTCATACGGACGACGGAATCGGCGTTTGGCTCGACACCCCGATGATTGAGATTAAGGGCGGCGAGGGAACGATTGAAAAGAGAATTCCTGCCATGATGAGAATGTTCGGCAAATACGGCATTGATATTCGCAAGGAGCCTATTCTCGTTTATCCAACACTTCACTATCAAAACGGCGGTCTTAACATTTCGGCAGACGGTATGACAAATATTGAAAACCTTTATGTTGCAGGCGAGGCAGTCGGCGGCATCCACGGCAGAAACAGACTTATGGGCAACTCGTTGCTTGATATTATTGTTTTCGGCAGAAATGCAGGAAAAACCGCATCCGCAAAATCAAAAGAGGTTGAGCTCGGCGAGCTTACTCTTAAGCATGTTGATGATTTTGAGGAGCAAATCAAATCTGCCGGAATCGAAACGGATGTTGTTTCTCCGAAACTTCTTCCGCGCTATACTCACGGCAACCCTCGTTTTGAGGCAAAATAAAAATTAATCATTTAACCCACCGGGCAAAACGGCAAGAGCTGTTTTGCCCGATTTCATCAAAGAATAGAGGATTTTATGGAACTGTTTAACGGAATACTCAGTATTCACGCAGTTAGTTTTTTAACCCTCAGTGTATTTGCAATTGCGGCATTGGGCTACATTTTGGGACGAATTACTGTTAAGGGCGTTGATTTGGGCACGGCAGGCGTGTTTGTAATTGCCCTTCTTTACGGCTGTTTTTTCTACAGCAATTTGACGCACGAGCTTACAATGACGGATGAAACCTTCGTCAAGGAGGCATTAAAAAATGTCGATAACATAGGACTTGTGCTGTTCGTTACCTCGGTCGGCTTTATTGCAGGACCGACCTTTTTCAAAAATTTGAAAAAGAATTTTAAATCGTATGTTTGCCTCGGACTTATAATTATTTTGTCCGCAAGTATTGTTTGCGCCATTTGTATTATGCTCGGTAAGGGCGATACAGTCCACGAACATGAGGAGTTTAAAGCAATCCTTGTCGGTCTGCTGTCGGGCGCGCTCACGAGTACACCGGCATTCTCCGCGGCAAAGGATGCCGTAGGACCGCAGTATGAGGATTTTGTTTCCGTAGGTTACGGCATTGCATATTTGTTCGGCGTTATAGGTGTTGTTCTTTTTGTTCAGCTTGTTCCCAAATTTGCGAAAGCGAATATGGAAGAAGAGGTCAAAAAAATTACTGCCGACAGCGACGGCAGCAGTAAAAGAATTTATAACGGCAAGCTTATCGAATTTGATTCGTTCGGCATAATGCCGTTTGCGCTTGCAGCGGTCCTTGGTATGTTTATCGGTTCAATCAGCTACAAGGGCTTTTCGCTCACGACAACGGGCGGCTGTATTCTCGTTTCGCTTGTTATGGGTCATTTCGGCAGAATAGGAAAAATCAGCATAATGCCGAAGGGAAGCACACTTCGTGTGTTCCGTGAGCTTGGGCTTATGTTTTTCCTTATCGGTGCCGGCATTTCGGGCGGCGCAAAATTCGTTGAGGTTTTCAACGCAAAATATCTTTTCTACGGCGTGTTGATGACACTCATTCCAATGATTATCGGCTATCTGTTTGCAAAATATGTTCTCAAATTGCCGCTCCTTAACAATCTCGGCTCAATTACCGGCGGTATGACCTCAACACCTGCGCTCGGCACACTCATTCAGGTTTCGGGCACGGAGAATATTGCAACGGCATACGCCGCAACATATCCCATCGCGCTCATATCCGTAGTAATAGCCGCAAAGCTTATAGTTATGTTTTGTTAAATTTTGTTTATAAACAATCGCAAAAGCCTCCTCCAAAAACTCTTGGATGAATAATAAATAAAATCATAACCACCGGTTCAACCGGTGGTTATGATTGTTTAAGCATTCTTTTCCTATCATCAATGATGAAATAATGCTCCAAAGTATCAAAAAGTGAATCCCAAAGTGTCAATTTGGCACTTCGGGATTTTTCTTGGCACTTTTGAATTACTTATGTTTGCACTAATATAGTTATTTTGCACCCTTTAAGGGTGCTTTTTTTCGTACTTTTAGTCCGCATAGGAAACGAAACAGATTGTTGCTGTCCATAATTTTGGATACAACGATGCTGATTAAATAACAGAAAGTGAAGATTAAAAGGATAACCAGTATCGGATTGGTGATGCCGAGTTTGCTTACAAAAAGCCAGCGGCTGCCAGTCATCAGAAAGCCGTTGAGAAGATAAATTTGCAACGAGTATTTACCGCTGAATATCAGTGGTTTTCTGATTGCAGACGGTACTTTGACCAGTGTAAAAAATCCTGCGATGCAAGTGCAGGCGGTGAGCGCAGAAATATATTTGCCGATACAATCATAAACGCCCGGTGCATAGTGGCGCAGTACGCCAAACGACAGTGCAAATAAAAGTGCGCTGCCGAGCGTGAGACAAAGAAGGCGTTTCTTTTGCTTTACCATTTGAAAGTCGAACGACTTTAGCATCATGCCGATGAGATAATATGTAGCATTATAAATGATATTGTTAAGACTGCAAATGCTGGTTATGTCAAAGGCTGCGGAAATTGCAACAAAGATGCCAATCAGCAGTATGCCGAATAAAGAACTTTTTTGAATCAGTTTTAAGAATAGAGGCGCCAATGCAGACAGTACAAACAGCGTGTATAAAAACCAATAGGTGCCCGCTGAATAGCCCTGAAAGAAAAGTTGAAAGACAGCGCTTTTTAAGTCGACTTGTCTATTAACAATACTGCTACCGGCGATTTTGCACACGGTGGCAATTGTACTGAAAACAACATAGGGAACCAAAATGCGCTTTGTTCGAGAAAGAAGGTATTGTCCGTAGTGCTTTTCATGATAAGTGCACAAAAAACCGGAAATGATAAAAAACATGGGCATTTGGTACGCGTCTACAAATAATTTAATAGATAAACACCACGGAATTGCTTCCAAGTTAATTGGATAAACAATGATAGAGTGGCATAATAGAACAGATAGAATTGCAATGCCTTTTAGAATATCAATCAGTTCAATGTGCTTTTTTGCGGGCATAGGTTGTGTCTCCATGTAATACTTTATTTTGTATATTCGTACTTGGTAAGTATAGCAGGTATAAAATTGTTTGTCAAATAAAGCAAACTCGCCGGCAGAAACTCGGCAGAGGTGAAATTTCGATGATTTTTGTAGAGTTTGATTTTATAAAACTTGAGAAAAAGAAAAAAGCCTGAAATCGGCTTGATTACAGGCTTTTTGTGGCGCAGCGGGTGGGATTTGAACCCACGGGCGCACGAAACGCACGATGGATTTCGAGTCCATGCCGTTATGACCTCTTCGGTACCGCTGCATTTTTGACTTATTAATTTTACCATTATAAATTGTATTTGTCAAATAAATATGCTATTATATATTAAATTATTTTAAAAATTTCTTATTTTGCGGCAAGAAAGGTAAATAATTATGGTTGCAATCATTGATTACGGTGCCGGAAATCTGCAAAGCGTCAAAAAAGCGCTTGATTTTCTTGGATACGAAAGCGAAATTACTATGGACAGAGAAAAAATTCTCTCTGCCTCCCATGTCATTCTTCCCGGTGTAGGCTCGTTCGGCGATGCCATGGCATCAATCAGGGAGCGTGGACTTGAGGACATAATTAAGCAGGCGGCGTCGGGAGAAAAACATTTTCTCGGCATTTGCCTCGGTCTTCAGCTTATGTTTGAAAAGAGCGATGAAACTCCCGGTGTTGAGGGACTCGGTATTTTTAAGGGCGATATTGTCAAAATTCCGAGCGAAAACGGACTTAAGGTTCCGCATATTGGTTGGAATTCAATCAACCTGAAGCAAACCGATGGCATTTTCAACGGTATTAAGGACGGTAGCTATTTCTATTTCGTTCATTCGTATTATCTTAAGAACGCCAACGCAGATGTTGTTGCGGCAACGGCTCAATACGGCGTTGAAATTGAATGTGCAATTCAAAAGGGCAGGGTTTGCGCAACACAGTTCCACCCCGAAAAAAGCAGTGAAACGGGACTTCGACTGCTCAAAAACTTTATGGAAGCGGAGGATTGAGCCATGTATGCAAAAAGAATTATCCCTTGCCTTGATGTCAAAAACGGCAGAGTTGTAAAGGGCGTTTCATTTGTAGATTTGAGAGATGCAGGCGACCCGGTTGAGTGCGCCGCGGCGTATGACAGGCAGGGCGCGGACGAGCTTGTTTTGTTGGATATTACAGCCACTCACGAGGGCAGAAGCACGATGGTTGACATTGTGTCGCGCGTTGCAAATACAGTGTTTATTCCGTTTACTGTCGGCGGCGGCATCAAAACCGTTGACGATTTTAAGGAGCTTTTGCGTGCAGGAGCTGACAAAATCAGCGTTAATTCGGCGGCTGTAAGAAATCCCGATTTAATCAACGAGGCGGCGTATAAATTCGGCTCGCAGTGCGTTGTGTGTGCGATTGATGCAAAAAGGCGCGAAAACGGCGGCTGGGAGGTATATCTCAACGGCGGCAGAATCCCGACGGGTATTGATGCCGTTGAATGGGCGATTGAGGCAGAGCGCAGAGGCGCAGGCGAAATTTTGCTCACTTCCATGGACTGCGATGGTCAGAAAAACGGCTACGATATAGAACTTACCGCCGCTGTCAGCGAAAAGGTAGGCATTCCCGTTATTGCATCGGGCGGTGCAGGCAAGGCAGAGCATTTTTACGATGCTTTCACAAAGGGCAAGGCCGACGCTGTGCTTGCGGCAAGCCTCTTCCATTTCAACGAACTTCCTGTTCCCGAGCTGAAAAAATATTTAAACGAAAAGGGAATACCCGTCAGACTTTGATTTTATGGCTGAAAAAAAGATAAATAAATGTCTTAATTTTGCAAAAGGCGTTGCGTGCATTCTTGTTGTATTTATACACTGCCAATTTCCGCCACCGGTCGGAAGGTATGTGATAAGCATTGCAAGGGCGGCTGTGCCGCTGTTCTTTATGGTGTCGGGCTATTTTTGCTTTTACGGCGACCGACAAAGGCTCTTTGAACGCCTGCCGCAGAAAATAAGGCATATCGCAAGACTGTCAATCGGCGCAGTGGTGCTGTATATTGTGTGGGATTTGGTGAAACTTTTGCTCACACAGTCGTCATTTTATGCGTGGACAGGGAAATTCACCGTCGATTGGCTGTTTCAATTTTTAATTTTTAATAATACGGATGCGATAAATACGGCGTTGTGGTTTTTCTTTGCGCTTTTGTATTGCTATGGCTTGTATTATGTGATAAACAAGCTTAATTTGTTGGGGGTATTTTATCGGCTGATGCCGATATTGTTTGTTGCATTTTATGTTTTACTGCACGCGGCTGATTTGTTCGGCAAAGCCGTGCCGACATGCTTTTACAGAAACGCGTATTTAGAGGGCTTGCCGTTCTTTTTGCTCGGAAATCTGCTGTTTAAGCACAAGAAAAGAATTAAGCGCCTCGGCGTTAAGTTTGCTTTGCCGTTCACGGTTGCAGGTGCGATAGGCAGTATCGTTGAGCAGTCGGTGTATGCAAGATGGACTCCGTGCCTGTATTACACCTCGATTTTGCTTGTCGGCGGCGTGTTTATGCTGTGCGTAGTGTATGAGGACAGGGAAATATCGTCGCCTGTTGAAAAACTCGGCGGTAAATACTCGCTTTATGTTTATTTGTTCCACCCGATGATTTTCGCCTTGCTCGGTATGATTGAGCTAAACAGTGAGCTTTGGCGATATTTGATGCCGTTTGCTGTGCTTTTACTTTCGATAATCGGCTCGGTTTTATATGTTAAAATCAAAGAAAACAAAAGACAGCGTATGTAGTGTGTTGAACTGCATACGCTGTTTTCTTATGTGTTATTTAATTTTATTGCGAAATTCTGAAAACTTTTACACCGTGTGGCGGAATGTTTGTCGAAATCGCATCATTATGCGCGTAATCATTGTCCCACAAATTGTGGATTTGATAATCTGCCGCTTTTTCAAAGCTGAGATATTTCTCGTTTGCCAAATCGTCAATATTAAGTTCAACGGACTTTGGCTTTTTTGATTTGTTGAAAAAGCAAACAACAGTGTCGCCGTTGTTTAGCGGCCTTGCAAGAATATCAACCGAGCCTTGCTTGCCGATTTTTTTAGCCGGTTTCATAAGTGGGTCTTGGTCGATTAAAATGAGGCTTTTGTTTGTAACAATGTCAAGTATAACCTTGCTGTCGTTTGTGCCGTCAAGGAGTTTTCTGATGTCGTTTCCGAGTACAAGCGGTGCCGCCATCATACACCAAAGGGTGAAATGCGACCTGTTTTCCTCAAATGTGAGCTTTCCGTTTCCGACCTCGAGCATATCGGGGTCGTTTGTATGTCCCGGTCTTGCGTATTTATAAAGCTTGATATTGTGATTGTAAATATGTAAAATGCTAAACCAATTCGGTGCAATATCGGGCGTTGTGCGCCACATATTGCCTGCCTTTGCGCCCCAAATGTACGGCCTTGAAAATCCCCATTCGCATATTGAAAATGTGATTGGTTTGATTTCGCCGCCGGTCAGCTTTGCCCATTCGTACGACGCGGTTTTGAGTGCGTCACTCATTCGCTTGTATTGAGTGTATGCCGAGTCAGCCTTGGTTACTATCGGATTTTGCAAAACAAGCGTATTTACGCCGCTTTCAAGCTGAATTTCGGCTTGAAGTCTTGCATCGGGTGTAAACGATCTTCCGTTTGGGAAAAACAACTCGTAAACTGTGCCGTTTATTACAACCTGCAAGTATTGGCGTGAGTTGAGCTTTGCCTTGTGGTAGTGAATGGTGAGAATGTATTTGCCCGAAACGGGTGCGTCAAATTCAAACGACGCAGTGCCTGCATTGTGGTTTAAATAAGCCATTGCCTTGCCGCTCGGCACATTGCATTTTACCGTTCTTGCCATGCCTGTGTACGCCGCCTTTTCTGGAGTCAGGCGGATGCTTGCTCTTTCACCCGGCTTGTTAATGTCGAGATATTCAATCATCGGCGATAAGCCGGATATTTTTTTGTTGTGGCAAAAATCGTATTTGAGATATTCAATACCCCATGACGCAAAGGTTTTTGCATCCAAAAGCTCGTTGCCGAGCGATGCGGGCAAATCCTCGCAGGTGAGCGTGCCGTTTGACGAATAAATGCCGGTTTTGAGTCCGAGCGCGTTTATTCTTTTGCACAAGCCCTCAATGCCTGAGGGGAACGATTCAAGGTCGCCTTGGAGCATACCGTTTTTGTCACGCATTGAACTGTGCCAGCAGTCATCAAGGTTTACATATTTATATCCTGCGTCGGCAAGCCCTGTTTCTTTCATTGCCTTTGCGGTTTCGATTATAGTGTCCTCGTCGATATGGTTGCGCAGTGTGTTCCAGCTTGACCAGCCCATCAGCGGAGAAGGGGAGACGCCGTTGTCATAATCGTCCTCGTTTTCAATATCTACTGTCAGCTTTGACGAGCCGAGGTGCTTTAGCGCACAAATCGGGCATTTGCCGTCTGCCTTCATTGCGGCAAACCACACGGCAAAGACAATTATTGCGATTATTAAAATAACAGCAAGTATGATTAAAAATGTCATAACAAACCGATCTCCTTAAAATAGTCAAGTTCACGCTGTGCCGCCTCGAATGATTCGGCAGTGCCGATTTCAGCCACGGTCGATGCAACAAAGCCGCGTCGATGCTTTAGGTTATAAAAAATTCTGCAAATCCAGGCAAGGGGAAGAAGGCACGGCCTGCCGTTTATGAATTTGATGTACGGCAAATCCTTCATCTTCGTGTATGATGGAAAAAGCAGTCTTAATTTCGTTTTGAATTTTGACGGTTTTTTGCCGCTTTCAAGCTCTTTGCGCTCAACAACTGCGGCAGTGTTTCTGTTTGCGTTGCCGAATGCGCCGAACGAGGACAAAAACTCCTCAGTCATTGATGTGTCGATACCGTAGTCTTTGCCGCTGCCGAACCATTTATTGCAAACCGTCAAAATCAATTTGGCAAACTCGCAAAGTCCGATATTGTCGAGAAATGCGAGCACCTCGTCATAATCAATATTAAATTTGCGCTCCATAACCGCCAAATCAAGTATAAGCTTGATTCCTGCGCCGTAAAACCAAAAATGGTGCGCAATGTGAGTGATTAAATACGCAAAATGATAGCTTGGGTCGAACTTGCCGCGGTATTCGTCAAACTCGGCATAATTAATAGCGTCGAGAAAGCCGTTTTCCGCATTGCTGTTGCCGACTTTGCCGCTGATGATTTTTGTGTGCACCTCAATGAGCACGCCGTCCTTGACATAATCAAAAACGGGGCCGTTGGCATTTTTGATTTCAAATCCGTTGTTTAAAAGCGTCTGCTTTGTAAAATCGCGTTTTTTTTCGTCGATAAGCACATCAATATCGCCCATAGCCCTTACCTCGGGAACGGGGTAGTATGTGCGGATTTCGGCGCCCTTGAAAAAAACATGGCGTATTTTGTTTTTGCAGAGCGCATCGTCAAGCTGTGTCATCACCTTTGTTTGGTCGTCAAAGCGCATTATCGTTTCATAAAAACCGTTTTCAAAAAGGCTGTATATATCGCTTGGCACAATATCTTTGTTTGCGGCGTTTTTGATTACGCTGAATGCAACGGCAATCAAATTTTGCTCCCTGCAAACAGAAAAGAGCCTTGAATAATCAACGCTCTTATCAAGATTTAGTGTTTGCCGATTTAAATAAGCATTGCAAATTGATATTAAATATTTTTCTTCTCTATTCATTCTGTTAATTAATGCTTTAAATATAATTGTTTTCGTTCAAAAAGGTATGAGCGGAGCTTAAAATGTTTTTGTCGTTGTCAAATTTCAAAAGGCTCATTGCTCTGTCATATGTCAGCCAAATATAATCCTCGATTTCCTCAGGCTGAATGACAGTGTTTACATCTTTTGTTGTGCCGACAAAAATTGAAACCTGTTTTTCAATCTTGTCCTTAATTTTATATTTTGACACGCTTTCAAAGCCGTCGATTATATTAAGATGAATACCTGTTTCCTCAAGCACCTCGCGACATGCGGTTTGCTTTTTTGTTTCGCCCTTTTCGATATGACCTTTTGGAAAGCCCCAATGGGCAGAGCGCTTGTTTTTGATTAAAAGATAGCGCACCTCACCTCTAATATCTCTGAACACGACTGCGCCGCAACTGCTTTCGTAAAGACATTCAAGCGAATAGGTTGGAAAATCCTTTTTCAAATTAATATATTGCTTTATATCGTTGATAATGAAGCGGGTGCTTTTCGGAGCCACAATCCAAATGAATTTTTTGTTTCGTCTGTCGCTGAGAACGGCGATAACTCGTCCGTCAAAATTGCGAACAGGATGGTGTATTCCCATTATGAATGCAGTTTGATTTTCGTTTGAATAAACTGTGCCGTAATTCAAAGGATAAGTGAAGCCCGCCCCATCATCAGAGCCGATTGGGTTTGTCACCCTGACTCTAACATATTTTCCGAGCATTGTTTCACCACCGATAAACGCGGGTCGAAATTTGTCGCGACCCACAAAGATAACATAAATTTATTATACTAAAAAAACGCCCTTGTTACAAGGGCATTTTTTAATTTATATATTATATCGTTAATATATCGGTTGATTTGAAGCTAATTATTATAATTTATATATTATATAATATTATTACATTATATATAGGCACAAAAAAACAGCAGGTCTTTCGACCTGCCGTTTTTTGTTTAACTATCAGCTGTTAATTAAGCAAGTGATTGAAGAAGATCAACCAAGTTCTTAATAACTGTGTCTGAATCGCCCTTAACCATTCCAAGTACCTGGCTGATGGTGTCTGACATACCGCTGTCTGCGCCGCCGATAAGTCCGCCGATGAGCTTAACGATTATATCGTAGTTGCCCTTGTAGTTGATTGTGTCAATCAAGTATCTGAGAACAGCGATAAGTGTTTCGTCTTGATCGGACTTAACATAAATTCTGCTGCCGTGTGTTGCAGCCTGTGAAGCAGCGTTGAGAACAACTTTGCCGTGGCTTGCAAGTTCGAGCCAATCAATTTCAGGAAGCTCAAGACCGAGAGGTGAGCCTTTAATCTTGATGATTGGGAGAATCTTGTTGATAAGACCTACAACATTGTCTGCACCGATGAGCGGTTTGAGTGTGCCCTTAAGGTCATAAATGTTAAGCTTAATGCCTAAGTTCAAGCCTGCCTTTGCAGTGAGCTTGTTGAGGTCAAAGTTAAGTGCTTTAAGAAGAGCATTTACATCAACAACCGACTTGAGCGAATCAAGGAGAGATGATACTGCGGTGAGGAGATTGTCGATAACCTGGAGCAAACCGTCATTTGCAAAGAAGAGAGCAAGGTTTGGAAGAATGTCAGCAAGAGTTTCAACCGGAGCAAGGAGAATATCCTCTACCTTATCCATAAGAGGATTAAGGATGTCAAGAAGGATATTGTCATACTCGTTGAAGACATCTTCTCTGTACTGATATTGTGTTTTAACATTGTAGCAACCGAATGCCTCAAGGAGAGGAACGATTACTGATGAGTAGCCGTCTGAGCCCGGAACGCTTATAAGATTGAATAAGCCGAGCGACTTGCTGTTGAGAAGAACATCAAGCACGCCGTAAATCGGACGAAGAACTGCTGTGAGTGCATGCAAGAAGCTTTGTCTGTCGGTTACGCCCCAAACGAGTGAGTTCTTGTTAACCTTTGACCAAGAACCTGCGTTCTTGATTACGCTTGCTGCTGCAGCATATGTCTTGCCGTACTTTTCATTAGTAAGGAGTGACGCAACATTTGATGTTGAGAAGTCAATTCCTGTTTGAGAAAGTAAGGATGTGAGTGATGTTGAGTCGTTAATCTTAACGCCCTCAACTGCTTTATAAAGACCTACAGCAAGTGAACTGATAATGTCATCTTTATAAACCATATCGGTTACAAGACCGAGGAGACCGCCCTTGTCTGTGAGAAGGCCTGTTACGAGACCGTCAAGCATCGGAGCAAGTGTGCGGCAGAAGTCCTCATCAAGGTCGCCGAATGTAAAGCTGCTGTCCTTATACTTGAAGTTTGTGTAGTCGAAGAATACATTGTTTGCCTGACCGTTCAAGAGATAGAATACTGTGTGAACGAGGTCATCCTGACCTGCAATACCAAGCTGGTTGAATACAACTGTCAAGATGCTTGATACTGTCTTGTTGGCGCTGAGCTTAATATGCTTCTTCTTGTCTGTTTCAATGTTAAGGATAATCTTCTTGATAGCGTTGTGATTCTTATTAAGTACCTTTGAAAGGTATCTAAGAACTGTGATAAGAACCTTGCCTTGGTCAGCCTTAACTTGCTTTGTTGTGTATTTGCCGTTTGCATTCTTGGCTGCACTTGATACAGTGCTGATTGTGCCGAGACTTGCAATCTTAGCAAAGCTGATGCTCGGGATTTTAATTCCGGTTTTCTTGATAAGTGAATTTACAAGAGGAACAATGATGTCCTGAATGTTGCACTTTTCAAGGTGTGTAAGCTCAAGATGGAAGTCAACCTTGAGGTCGAGGAGGTTGGTTACTAACTCGCCGAGGTCGCCGCCTGTGAGTTGCTTGATAATCTTGTCAACATTGATGCCGTGCTTGCTGAGAATTCCGAGGATTCCGTTCTTGGCAGTAATCGGAGCAAGGAGATTACCTACAACCTGAGCGATACCGTTGCTTTCAATGAAGTAAGCAACATTCGGAAGTACCTTTGAGATTGTGTCAAACGGAGCGTCTACTGCGTCGCCAACAAATGAAACGATTGGGTTAAAGATGTTGATGAGAATGTTATCTTTTGCCTTCTTGTAATCTTTCTTGTACTGTGAGTATGTTTTAACATTGTCGCACATAAATGCTTCAAGTACAGGAATGATTGCACTTTCATATCCGTTTGTGCCGAAGTTAAGTGTTGAGTTCTTGTCAATCATTGACTGGATTTGGTTGATGACCGAATTGAGGTCAAACTTAACTACATTTGTAACATTTTTGTGATTTGAGCCGGTCTTTACATTGCTTCTTACATCAAGTTCAACAACGCCGTTCTTGATAATGTAAGTAAGCTTGCAGCCGTATTCGCTGCCCTTTGCAATGTTTGTAGAGCCTTTAACATTAATTGCTTTAAGGACTCCCTTAAGGTCGGTATTCTTGAGAGAAAGAGTACCCTCTGCAAGGAAAATTGAAAGTACATCGTTAAGAGGACGAAGTACAGCGGCAAGGCCGTTTACAAATCCTTCTTTAGCCTTTGATGAGCCGTTTGAGAAGCCCCAGTTGAGTGACTTAACCTTTTTCCAGCTCTTTGTCTTCTTAAGAGTTGCAGCTGCGGTTGAATATGTTCTGCCGTAGCTCTTGTCTGTAAGATAATGAGCGATACCCTTTGTTGAAACATCAATTCCGATTGCGTCAAAAACATTTGCAACTGTGTCGTTACCGTCAAGCGCACCGTAAAGTGTTGTTGCAAGTTTTGTAAGGTTTTCGTTAGTGTAAAGGTTATCGTTTACAAGTGCGCCCAATCCCTTAATGTCGGTTACGCCGAGGCTGTTAAGGAGCGGGAATACATTTTCAACAAGGCTGTCAAGCTGCTTAACAGCATCGTTAGCGTCGCTTGATGTGATGCCTGTCGGATATGTAAATGATTTGCTGAACTTTGATGCATACTCGCTGAATGTCCAATAAACATCAGTCGGGTTTTGAACAGAGTTAATAACTTCTGTTACAATGTTGAGAATTTCGGCAGCCGAAAGATTCTTCAAAATCTTCGAGATTGCCGGATTCAATCCATCAAGAAGTGCCATGATTTGGTCTGATGTAAGAACTGTGTCAACAACATAGCCGTAAACGAGGAGAAGTACCTCTGCCGGTGATGAAGCGTTGGCAAGTTTAGACCAATTAATGTTCGGTAATGTGAATACACCGCCGATGAGACCGTTGATTGCTGTTACAAGAACGTTCTTCTTCGGAAGTGAAATAAGCTGTCTGATTCCGCCGCCTAAGAATTTATCGTCTGTTGTATCCTTCTTGGTGTCTTTACCTGCAATTTGAACATTTGCAATAACATCTGCGAAGGTCGGTGAAAGATATTTAACAATATCAATCAAACCGGTGACATGTTTGTCAATCGGAACGATTGCCGCGTTGACAATGTTTGTTACATGCTTGTCGTCAAGCACACCTGCAAGTCCTTTGACTACATTGAGAAGGAATGATACAGGTGCATCATACATTTTATCAACAATGTTTGCCATAGGAGTAAGGATACCGGTGATAAGCTGATCAGGAGCAGAAAGCTTGTTGAACTGTGATGCGCTGATAACGCCGCTTGCGCCGGTTGCCTTTGCAATGCTGCTCATAACAGGTTGAACGATTGCACTGTAATAGTTGCCGCCGTTGTTGTCTGTCTGAGTCCTTGTGAGAAGAACGCTTACGATTGATGCGATTCCGCTTACTGACTCGCCGAGAGCATCATAGAATGCTTTCTTATCGCCGTTCTTAAAGCCAAACTTCAGGTAGTCTTTCTTCCAAGAGCTTGATTTTGTATTGGCTGCGGTGATTTCTACCTTGAATGAATTCCAGTTACGGTAATCTTCACCTTTAAGAATATCTGCTGTTTTAGAGTAATCATCACTGAGTCTTACTGCAACTGCGTCCGGTGAAATCAATCCGTAAACCGCATCACCGATGAGCATGTTAGGATCTTTCGACTTCAACACGCCTGTTTCGCTGTTGTAGAATACATAATCCACAACATTTTCAATAAGTGAATATGTCTGAATTACAAGGTTTGAAAGGTTTGCAGAGGTGTAAACCTGCTTTGCGTTAACATCGCCGGACTTAGTAGCCTTTGTGCCTACCTGACCTTTTTTGCTCGGAGAAACTTTGCTTTCTCCCGATACAAAGTAGAGGTAGTTGTTGAGCAATCTGACAACATCGTTGGTGTTTTTACCGCCGAAGTAGCCTGATGCGAATGAAACCAATCCCGATAACAGGTTCTCTGTTGAATCCAAGTCAAAACCGTTGATAGAAGTGTTTGCAAGGAGAGATGAAAGTAATTTGTCGAGAGCATCAATAAGTGCCTGCGCGTTTTTCGTATTTGTTTTTGAGAGAAGTTTGCTGTAATCTGTACCTGCGGCAGATTTCTTTGATGCTGTAAGGTAAGGTGTAATGCCCTTTGCGCTTGAGCCGAGTGCATTGCCTACATTATAGCTGTTCTTAGTCTTGCTGCCTTTGATAAGCGTCATTACAACAGGGATGATACCTCTTGATTCGCCGTCCTTCTTAAACTGAAGGTTTGAAAGGAGGTAGAAACCGCTTTCGTTGCTGAAGCCGTAGAATTTTGTCGTTTCTCTCTGTTTAAGAGTGAACGATGCTGTATCTGTGCGCTTGAGCTGGAACAAACCGTTGAGCACATCTGTGATGATGCTCTTTTCGCCCAAACCGCCGAGTGAGTCAAGCAAGCCCTGAACAAGCGGAAGTTTTGAGGTGATATCGTTGTTCTCATCTGAAAGCGTATCATTGAGAAGGTCAATGATTGCATTCAACCAGTTGCCGACTAATGTGTCAACAAATGAATCCAATACTGCGGTGGAGTTGAATGTGCCATCAGCGTTCTTACCCGTTGCAGTGTCTTTAAATGCTTGAAGATTTGCGTTAATCTTTTGATTAACAGTTCCGTTTGTAAACGTTTTGCTGATGTTCTTCATCTTGCCGTTGTACAAATATGTCCAATCGGATTTGATATTGTACTTAGCAATGAAGTTCTTGCCCATATTGTCAAGAATTTCCGGAAGAGCAACAAAAATGTTATTAAGACCCTTTTGTGTTACTTCTGCTGCTGCTGTATATTCAGCGTTGTATCTGAGATCCGGATTTTCCTTTTGGTCTGCAAGATACTGTTCAACAGCTTGGGTAGCGAATGAGGCAAGTTCTGTTACGATTTCGTCGATGCCCTTTGCTGTCTTATCGTATGATGAGTCATACTTTGTATTGTTAGCGGCGCATTCCTCTTTCTTCTTGTTGATAAGAGCTTTCGCAAGTCCGCCGTTTAAGTGTGCACCGTAGAGAGCCTTATCCGCAACATAGATATTTGTGAATCTCGGAATGTCGCTGTGCTCTGTGTTGTAAGGAGCTTCGTCATAATAGCCGAACATATCTTTGAAATATGCCTCGTCCTTATCGCCGAGTAACCAGTGAAGTATGCCCGGAACAATCTTGTTGAGGTCAAAACGAAGTGCACCGATACCAACCTCTGTATCGCCAACCGATTGTGAGTATTTAGTAAGAATACCTTTGCCGGTGCAAAGAATGCCATAAAGGTCAAGAAGCGGTTTTGCATCATCGTCTGCGTTGAATAACAACGGAACAACAAGCTCATCAAGTGCGATAGTGATTGTCGGGAGCAATTTGAATATTGTTGCTACCGGGTCGTTATAGAGGTCAAGCCAGATGTCTTTAAGAGTTGCGGCAACATCAATGTTTGTTTCAAACAAACTGCTGATGATACCACCGATGTCAAGACTATCAAGGCTGAATCCGCCGTCGTTGTTATTGTTGTTGCCGCTGTCGCCTTTTTTCTCCAAAAGTTTAACGATTTTATCGTTGAGCAGCGAGTTTGTTGCATAAACGATTAAGCTGTCCGGAATTTTATAATCGTTGTAATTGTAGCTGTACTTGCTGAGATCGTCTTTGTAGTAGCTTACAAACTCAATATAGCTTGAGAGATATACCGAGCAGTCATATGCACCGAAAACAGTGCCAAGTGGTGATGACTGGTTTGCAGCAGGAGCAAACTCGGTTTTTACAACATAACCGGGGACCATATAGTTTATCAAATCAACAAATGTAAGATCGTCTGTGAGAGAGCCGTACTCCATTTTATATGAGCCGGTGTATTTCCAGTTCATCAAATCGTCAACATTGTCTGTCGATTGTGCAAGACGAACAAAAGGAATAAGATATTGCTTATAGCTATTATGGTCTGATATTGCTCTCAAATACTCTTTTGCGGGTGTGCTGAATGTGCAACTGCTCGAATTGAGGAATTCGGCAAAGTAAACAGTTTCGTCTCCGTTTGGTTTGTTGTCCTTAACATAGTCAAGGAAAGACTGCATTTGTGCTTTTGTGATGTTGTACTTGTCGTCAATTTCCTTTGAGTTCTTATACAAACCCGATGCAACAAGCACGCCTTTTGCATATTCACTGTAGTAGTCGGTAGGGAATCTTTTTTGATTGAATTCTTGAGTGAATTGAGTGCCTTGTGCAGTAAAGAAAGCATAGACCGTCATCGAGATATTTATATCTCTGTACTCTTCCCAACGGGATTTGTCTGTGTCGGACATTTTGCTGTAGTCCTGACCGTTATCGGTGCAAAATTGCTCAATCGGAAAGAGCGGTCTTAAAACTTTGAGATAGTTTTTAGGAGTAAGTACGGTCTTTGTGGTTCCGCCGAACTCTTCGTCAGTGATTTTCAGTCCACCCATATTGGTAAGACCTAAAAGCTGTTTAGCGGTTAAGTCAAATATGCCATCACCGTAGAAAAGATAAAGTGCATCTGCAAGGGTTTTAACGCCGTCATCTGCACCCGAAACCTTATACATTGTGTTCATGTATTTGATAACAATGTCCAACTCCGGATCTTTAATGTCTTTAATCTTTTTGCCGTTGTATTTGGCATTTTCGATATCGTATTTGGTAACAATGCCGTCTTTTGTTTCGGTAGGAACAGCCTGAGCGTATTCGTTCTCATACTTATCGTAACCTGTAGCAAATTCCGTAAGCCTGTCAGTTTGCACATTTGTAAATACATTTCTGAGCGTGGTGAGTTTCGGAAGTGTTTCTCGTGCATATTTTTTAAGTTCTTCGTTTGAGGAATTTTGATTTTGCGAACAGAACTTATATAATGCATAGAAATTCATTGCATTGTTGCCGTCACCGTTAAGATATGCGTAGTTAAAGTTTGTGTTCATACCGGCATTTGCGTTTTCACCCAAAACATCGCCGATATTGGCGCTGCTGCCGAGTGCACCCAAAACTGTCGGTGACACACCTACTACCAAATCTTTAATGGTTGTGCTCGAGGTAACGGTCATGCCGAGTTTGTCCTCAAGCAGGCTCTTGACTTTCGGTATATTCAGCAATTGCGGGATATACTCGTCAACCAAGTCATTAAGTGAACTGTATGCAGCTGTTGCATCAGTTCCGTTTGACCAATAGTCGTTGTTGCTGTCGGTCTTATTCTTGTCCGCGGCAAATGCCGTGAAGCCGACAGAACAGCTCGTAATGATCATGACCAGAGCCAAAAACAGGCTCAGGAATTTTTTGCTCGTTTTTTTCATAATCATCTCTCCTTTTTTCTAATGATTAACACTATTTGCAGCAAATTATTAAAACATAATAGCCGTTTTCGTGCCTAATTGCACAAGAGAAGAACGCCCAATCTTTTGATTTTTGAGCGCAAAGTTCCCTTGTGAACGAACAATTCATTTATATTTATACCAAATAAATATTTAAAAGTCAATAGAATTTTAAATATTTTTTAATAATTTATTAATTCAATATTATTTATGAATAAATACAGTTATATTCATTATTATAATATTAATAACATATTATGTCATCTGATATTCTTTGCTTGGTTGTAGATACGGAGAAATTTTGAACTGCTGCTTAAAAAAGATATAAACGCTTTGCAAAAAATTATTGAAAAAGCTGTTTGCAACGACTGACTGATAACACACTTCTACATGTTGTTTTTATCAAAAGATAATCGCAGCCGAAACACAACATACGGACGCTGTAAAGGCAATAAGTTGACCGGATTGAACAGCTGTAAAGTCTAACAACATTACATTTTACTCATTTCAAAATGTGTAAAATAAATCCGCAAACAAAATGTAAAATAATTATTAACAAATTGTAAATTTTAATCAGAGGATAATCAACATCCGGCTGTTAATTTGACGGAAAAATGCGAAATTTGCAACCTTTGGGCAAATTTGACTATACATTCGCCCATTTTGTGAACAAATTATGTAAAAAAATAATTGACTTTTGACGCTTTGATATGTTTTAATATATATGCGTGATATGCGCTATTGTGTTCAACTGTTTGTGAACACACTTGTTCCTCAGTCTATTGCGAATTTGTCGCAATGGGTCAGAGATTGCGACAGCATACAGTTCTTAATAGTGCAATTCGTAATATTTAATGGAGGTAAAATTAAAAAGTGGAAACTAAATACTCTAAAGTTTTTGCTAAAAAGCTTTTGGCTTTGTTCCTCTCGGTTCTCATGGCATTAACTTGCTTCACCGGTGCTTTAAATGCGTTTGCCGCAAGTAAAGACAGCGATAAAGATTATTATGACGATAACCTTGCCGCTAACTTTATGGCATGGGCAGAAACCACCGACGAGCAAACAGCAGAAGCACTTCTTAACTACGCTGATAAGCATTTGCCTGATTTAGCTACTTCGCTTCTCGGTTCAACACATGTTTACTTCAGTGTAAACGCCGTTGTTGCTACCATCACAATTGACGGTTATCTTGACAGCGTTGACGGTGCTTTCGACCTTGTAAAACAGGCTCAAGATATCCTCGGCAAGTTCGGTAATGTCGTAGGCGGCGATGTTAAAAATCTCGACCTTACTCCGATTTCCAGCTTGACCCCTGCTTCTTCAGGAAAATATGTTACTTCTGACTGTGGCAAATCATACCGTCAGAACTACAGCGCAAAAGAGCTTGTTGTTGCACTTGCCAAAGTGTTGTATGTTAACTCAAACGACCTTGCCGGCAAGAACATTTTGGGTCAGTTCGTTAAAGGTAAATTTAACCTCGGTAACCTTCTTCAAAACCTCATTTTGAAAAAGGACGTTTACGCTCTTCTCCAAGATACACTTGATATGTGGAGCGGCTATCAGTACAACCTTGTTTATAACATCGTTGCTAATGTTATGATTAAAAATACCGATTGGTTTACCGATGAGGAAAAAACAGCTTATTATGCTGACCTTAAAGCAACAAACGCAAGCGGAAGAACTTATGCTTGGAACTATGATGATGTACTTTTCAAAGCTTTAAGCAAATCGCTTCTTCAGAAGATAAGTGTATTAGTAACATATAATACATATTATACCAATGATAAGGGCGAAACTATTCCTGAATCTTCTTATACAAGATACAAGGATGGCAAAATCCAAGACAGCAAACTTGTTTACTCCGACGAGTTTATGGATAAGGAAAACAACAAAATGAATGTTTACCTTTTCCAATATGACTTTAACGGCGACGGCAAAATCGAAGATATGAACAGCGACGGACAGGAAGAAAAACTTTCTATCGCAAAGAATGATACTCTTTATTCTTTCGCTTTCAGAGCTTTGAAGCTTGCTTGGTATACAGTTCTTAAAGACACTCTCGGCACAGTTCATGTTAATGATGACAATGTTAAAACCGATAATGCTGACTTCAAGAACTTTGATAATCTTTTCTTCTATTGGAAACAAAAATCAGAAAACGGCGGTTGGAATTACACAGACTGGACTTCCAACTATTCAGCTGCTAATGTAAAAGCTTGGGCAGAATCTGCATATGCAGGTTACAAATATAGCTCTGCCGATGCTTTCCTTGCAGATGTTAAGGCAAATCTTTCTTATGACAGAAATGTTGTTGACAATGCTAAGGGCAATTGGAGAGATGTTGATTCAACAAAGCTCTTCGCAAAGCTTCGTTACAGCCCGCTTGCTGATAAATATTTCAATATGCAAACAGGTCCTATCAACCTTTACTTCACACAAACAGGCACAGCCGATATTGATTCATTCTTCGAGACAGCTTTCTCAAAGTATAACAATATGGTATCCGGCTTCAACGATGCTCTTGTTGCTGTAACAAAGACTATCTTTATCAACAGCGACAACATCGGCTACGGCTCAAAGGATAACAAGCCTGTTACAAACCTTGAAGTTCCTACAATGGGTGAGACAGGTCCTACAGACAGTATTTCTACAATTTCAACAACACTTGTAGCAAATACAATGAATATGGTTGAATATGTTGCAAACGCAACAGATCCTAACCTTCTTAACGGCTTCTATAAGAAAAACAACTTGACTATGAAGACAAGCGGCGTTTCTATTAAAGAGCCGGGTAACCTCAACGAGAGCAATTTTGAGGATGCTATGCTGCCTCTTCTTATCTCTTGTCTCCAAAACATCAATATGCTTGATCCTGTTCATGACGAAGTATGGGATTCATGTAAGGATGCCGAAGGTGTTGCAGTAGTTGCACTTGAGGAATATCTTTCATTCGTACTTCCTGACAAGGATTACTCCGTTCTCTATACATATGATTCAAACGGATACATTGTCGCAAAGAATAACGGCTCACTCTTTGACAGCGCTGTTCTTCCGATGGCACGTGACGCTCTGAGCTATATTATCCAGTCTATTGTTCCTTGCCTCTACAAGGATTCAAACAACAACTGGAAAGAATGGGATGTTTATACCGCTCCTGTAACAAGCGAGGCAGACCTTCTTGACATTCTCAACTCGGTTGTTTGCTACTATGCTTCACAGGATACCTTCAAGGACTGCGGTTACAAAGCAGGCAGAAAGGCTGATTCCTACGGCAAGGCTGTTGCATCACTTCTCGGTGTTGTAAACGCTGACGGCTCCTGCCAGGTTACACTCAACAATACAATTTGGCAAAATCTTGACGCTGTTGTTAACAAGCTTCTCCCCGTTGTCGGTACTCTCCAATACGGTGACACAAGCAAAGCAGGTCAGGCATCAACAAAATCTCTTATCTGGGATGAACTTGTAAACGGTATTCTTGATATCGCTGACACCCACGCTTCAGGCAAGCAGGGTATCACAAATCTTATTGAAAGAATCCTTACAGTTGTTACTGCTCCTCCGATTTCGGCAAAGGGCGTAGATAAGATGGTTTATGATGACTTCCTCGTTCCGTTTGCTAACGCTTTGTTCGGCGGAAGATATTCAGGCCAGCATTATGATAAGGTTATCCCTTATTCATCATGGTATGACAAGGATGCTTATGCAGATACTAAGTCGGATTCACCTTTCGATTCACTTGTAACAACAAGTACTCTCGGTTACTATTCGGCATCTAACGATACTGCTGACGGTAAAGAGACAGGTGTTCTCGGTATTCTCATTAACAACATCTTTGAAATTTTCGGTGGCACAGACACTTATTCGTATACTAAACATGTAGGCGCTAAGGGTGCTTGGACCGGTGCAATGTTCGCGGTTGAGGCTGTAAATAACTTCCTCCCGTCATTCGTTCCGAGTATTTCAGACCATAACTTGAGCGCTGCTACTGCAGTTGTTAAGAATGCGTCACTTTCAGGCTTGACCGGCGGTTCTTCCTTCGGTACAAACAGCCTCAACATCACTAATAACGCATCGGGTCTTAACAGATTCTACAGAGACGCAAACGGTGATGTTCATCAAAGCGACAGATACTTTATGTATATCGACAGTATCGATATTGCATCAACGAACGGTTCCTCATCAAACCTTACATTGGGTGATTATGAGAAAGTTGTTTCTCCTGATGAAACACTGAGAGTTTCTCTCACAGGTGCTGCTCCGAAGGGTAATGCACTTTATACATTTAAAGTTAATTACTCAATTTTCAAGGGCAAAACTTCAGGTTCAACAAAGCCGTCTATCACTCCTGAAAATACATATGCAACAAACCTCACGGCTACTGCATACTTGTATATGACAGAGGATAAGGCTTGGCAGCAAACCGTTTATAACAACTCGGGTGAATTTAATACTGCATATCAGGGATCGGGAGCAAACCAATCCAATGATTATACATTTACATCGGCTAGTGGCGGTACAGGTAATAACCTCTACGCTACATTCCCGAAGGCATTCATTATTCCTAAGTCTGAATTGAAAGGCTCAAAGAACTTTACAAAGAATGTTATTCGCGTTACTAACAAGAGCGGTAGATCGACAGCTCTTGGCGTTATTGGCGGTAATACATATTCATTCGACGGTATGTACACCTATCTTTCATCGGGCACTAAGTATTATGCTGTAACTGATGGAAAAATTGCCGATACACTTACAACTGCTTCGGCTGCTAACGATAAAGTTGCATATGTTGCGGTTGATAAGTCAACAGGTAATATCCTTAACTATAACTTGTATGACTATTCAACAGATAACGGTAAATCTTGGAACCGCGGCGAAAAGCAAGCAACCGGCGTTTACGGCGGTTACACTTCAGAGGAAGTCAATGCTCTTCCTGAAAAGGACAATGACGGCTTCACAACAAGAGCCCATGTTGCTTGGACAATGGATGAATTCCTTGCTTCAGGCTACGCATTCGGTGTTCAAAGAGAAGAAGCTGCTCCTGATGCTCAAGGCAACAAGACATATGTTTACAATTCTGTAATGATTAACTTGGAAGGCAATGCAGAAAAAGAGGTATCTTGGACTTCAACAAACGACGGCAATACTTACAATTCTTCTGTAGCAACACTCCTTCTTCAGGGTAATGCAGATTGTAACGGTAAGCTTTCAATTTCGTTTGGTACTCCTATTGCCGGTCTCTACTTTGCAACATCTAAGACAGCAATTACTAAACAGTCATCTGCCAATGTTCAGTTCCTTGCGTATGACGGATCAACCGATATGGATGTTCAAGACTTCGATATGCCGGTATTCGTTTATACTACAAACAACCCGAACCTCAGGGGTACTGTTCATATGTATGTAGCCGATGACTCTGTTTCTACAACCCTTAATACACAGTATAACGCTGCACTTAAGGCATCAGCTACTTATGCATCAAATGACTTTACAGACGCTGATTCAAACGGCGACTCTGCAACTTATAATGCATTCCAGAATGCGCTTTCAGATTCTGTTAAGCTCATTTCTACACCTATCACAACAGCAAACGCAACCACACTCGGTAACAAGACTCAGGTAGTTGCTAAAACAACAGAAACAACATCAAACCTTAATAAGGATGTTGCTTACGAACCTGTTTCTAAGGACACTGCTCTTCCGGCTGCTCTTCAGGCAGACGCTACAAAGGGCTCTGATTTCTGGTATATCGACAAGGCTTGCACAATTCCGATTTATTCGGCAACAGAGCTCACCGGCTCTAACCTTACTCAGGACGCAGCAGGATATTCAGTTGCTAAGAGTGATGAAGACAACAAGTATCACTATGTAAATGCTCCTACATCGGAGACTGCTTGGGATACTACAACATATGTCGACAGCACTTTGAATGAAACATATCCGTATCTCTATGAGACAGGCGTTCAAAAGAAGGATTCAAACGGCAAGGCACTCTATAAAGAGGTTAACTTCGTCTACAGAGATAAAGACGGTAAGAAGTGCACCTCTAAGGATGCTTGGGCTTACAAGTTTGCTGAAACAGTTACAGAATCAGTTCCTAACGATGCTGCCACTGCAACTGACAACCGTGGTATCTATCAAAAAGCTCTTGATAATATCACATACAATATGATTCAGCTTAAATCAAAGGTTAATACTGCAATTGCTTCTCGTATCGATGGCAATAAGGACTCTGACGGCAAATATATTGATGTTGTTCAATCACGCAAGGGTCTCAACAGTGTTAACTTCAATGTTGCATCATATGAAAAGATGGTACAAATCGCTAAGGATGCAGAATCTCTTATCTACTATGTTGATAAGGAAGATGCACAAGGCAATAAGATTATCGCTAAGGATGAAAACGGTAAGGAAATTACCGACGCTGCAGGCAACCCTGTTTACGAACAAGAGCCTAAGACAGAGCATTCATCACTCGAAATCAAAGCCGCTCTCGATATGTATAATGAGTACAAGGGATATGTTCAAAGCCGCGGCTATAAGGGCGCTAAACTTGAGCAGGAAATCACTTGTGCTACAACTAAAAACTATGATCACGCTCAGAACAAGAACCTTGTTGACAGCGATATCCTCACCAAGGATGACTTCACCGTTTCTATCACTCGCGATGATACTACAGGGGCTATCACAGCCGCTACTGTAACTAATAAGACATCAAAGGGCGCTAAATACGGCAAGTATGTTGGCGGTGTTCTCGCTAATGAAGGCGATGTTGTTTACAGCGATGTATCATGGACTAATTATGTAAATGCTCTTGCTGAAGCAATCGAGGTTGCTCAGGAAGGCACTGCAAACATTTCAAAGATTTATACAATTAAGTGTAATCTTGCAAATGCCGAAAACGCTCTCACTGCAAAGAGCGCTGATCCTGGTCCGTCTGACACCATCACTGTTTCCGGTAAGGTAACAATTGCTACAAATCTTGACGGTACAGCAGGTGATAAGGGCATTGTAGGTATTAATGTTGCAACAGCAGATAAGTCAATCGTTGCTACCACTGCTTCTGACGGTACATTCACTATTGAAGTTCCGGCAGGCACAACAGAGCTTGTTGTTTACGGCGACACAACTGTTGACAGAACTGTTACTCTTTCGGGTACAGCAAGCGTAAGCGATGTTGTTATCCCAATCAATATCTGCGACTATGTTAAGAATGGCTCAATTGATGCGTACGATAACTCTAAGTTTGTCGCTGCACTCAATAATGGTGAATATGGTATTTACTATGACCTTGTACCTAATGGAGAGCTTGACGCTTATGATAACTCACAATTCTTAGCATTCTTGAACAAAGATATTGTTTATGCACCGTTAGCACTTGATAAATAATCGTTGCGTTTGCAACTAATCTTTTGGTAAAAAGCAGGTTTTGTGACGAGTTGATACGGACGATTTGGCCCTACCGTTATTTCGCTGTGAATACTCCGCCGGTAAATATTTTATGGAAACGGAATATTTACACATCGGTTTAAACAACACAAGCAAATAGCGGAATCAATGAAACCGTTTTCGACTTTGCCTAATCTATTTTTTCAAGTATTTACATTTTGTAGATTTAAGCCTGCTTTTTATGTATTATGCTACAACAATATGCGGCGTCGCTGCCTTAACGCAAGCGCAGAGGCGGCGACAATGCGTATTGTTGCAGCCAAACAGTAATGAGAGGACGGCATCGAATTTTTTGAATTCAATATAAGATGCCGTGGGTTATTATGTCTTACTATGAACTTTTTAAAAAAGAAAGTATTACCCATCCTACTCGCATGCATAGTGATACTCCTTGCCGCTGTTCCGCAAATTTCTGTATTTGCTGAAAAAGGAACGCTCGGCACGGAGAATCCGGTTTGGAAAGCATCATTTCTCGATTCTGACGGCAATGCAGCCGACGGCAATTCACTCCTTGCGGGTGAATACACCGTCAACCTTAATCTGTGTGGAATGAAAACCGTTTCGGTTTTGCAGATATCTGCAACATATACCGATGCGGTCACCGTCAATTCGTGCAAAACGATAGCACAATCTAAGTCGGCTCTATTTCGTGACATAATAAAAAAAGAAAATGATAATGAATTCGACGCCGTTGTTGCCGCATACAACAGCGATTCCGTTATTACCGCCGTTGATATTGCAGATGGCGAAACAATGGTGTCACTTAATATAACAGTTAATACTCCGGGCGATTTTGCGAATTATTTTTCTCTCAATACCGACCCTGAGCGCACATATATCGGCGCCGATCTCGGCGACGGCTATGACAGCGCATACACCTGTGTCGAAAGCGCAGATGTTCAGGCTCCGAGCGACAGAAAATATTATCCAAATATCACACACGATATGTCGCCGGATATTAGCGTAAAAACATACGATGTTAAAGGTCAAATCACAATAGCTACAAATCTTGACGGCACAGCCGGCACAACCGGAATTGTCGGTATCACTGCCTCCGTTGCAGTGGGTGACAAAACTGTCACCGCAACAACTGACTCGGAGGGCTACTACACCCTTTCCGCTTTGCCGGAGGGCACATATACCGTCACCTTCAGCGGCTCAACAACTGTCGACCGCACTGCAACGCTCGTCGTTTCAGCCGATAAGGCAGATTCAAACGGTTTAATCACCGTTTCCGCTGTTCCGATTTGTATTTGTGATTATGTCAAAAATGGCGAAATTGACGCATATGATTATTCAACATTTGTTACTTCATTTAATGGTAATTATAATATTTACTGTGATTTGATAAAGAATGGTGAAATTGATGCGTATGATATGTCACAATTTTTGGTATTTCTTAACAAAACTGTCGAATATGCAAAAATTGCATTATGAGACGATAATCGTATTACTTAATTATTAATGGAGGAATTTTTAAGTGAGAAAATCATTTAAAAAAGTAGTTGCATGTCTTCTTGCTGTGCTTATGGTTACATTCTCCGTACCATTTACAGCACTTGCTACTCCTGATGATTATAAGCCAAACTTTACTTTACAGTTCAACACCTTTGTTGCTGATGACTCGTTTGACGCTGAAGGTATCACATCAACAAAATGGGGTATGAAAACTCCGGCATATGATCTTTATTCAGGTGTTCACGGTGCTCCTCTTGATTACGAGGGTGGCGTTAACAAAGAAGATGGTTCCCTTGAAATCACAAGACTTTATCTTGAAAACAGCAAAGTTCAAGGTATCCTTGATTACAATGGACTTACAGCAGCTGATTATGCTGGTGAAGTAACAGGTCAAACTGACTATGTAACAGGTATGCCTTTCACAATTACAGTTAAATTGAATAACATTCATGAATTAACTGCATTTGAACTTAAAAACACATATTCTGATAATATTGCTCCTGCTATTGTCTACAAAGCAGGCGCAAGAGCTAATACAGCAACAGCTAAGATTGGCTCAATTGCAGATTATAAAGCTGATACAGCAAAGTCAAAGACTCCTGTAACAAATGAGAAATCTGTTTATCAAACAGCAGGCAATTACTACGAGGGTATGTCTGAAGGTAACAACAGTAATGCTTCATTTACAGCTTCATCAGGTGCTGTTTATTCCTATGCTACTCTTAGTGGTGATGGTCGTGAATCACAAGATTTCACTTCTGTAAACACTAATGTGGATAATGGCGGCGACGATGGTATCACTAATCCGAAAACAGGTGCAACAGGTTATGATTGCGCAAATGATGCTATCCTTGTTACATTCCTTTTCATCGTAACCGGTGAAGTATCAGAACAACACCCAATTAAGATTGGCCTTTACCAAGACAAACACAGCGGTGCATCATGTGCACAGAACATGAGCGGTTTGGATGATATCAATCTTGCATCATATGGTCAAAAGGTTGAAGGTCAAGTTGGTGCATACCACTGCTATTTCATGGGCTATAATGCACTTACTAAACAATCACTCGGTGCTGCACAGCATACTCACACTGCAGGCGAGCCTACACAAGAGAATGTTGTTCCCGCTACTTGCACAACTGACGGCTCATATGATGAGGTAATCAAGTGCACAGAGTGCGGCGAAGAAATGTCGAGAACTCACAAGACAATCCCGGCTCCAGGTCACAAATTTGTTGACACAGTAGTTGCTCCTACATGTACTGCTCAAGGCTACACATTGCACAAGTGCTCTGTTTGCGGCGAAGAGACCAAGGACACTTACAAAGACGCTCTCGGTCACAAGTATGGCGAATGGGTAATTGATAAACCGGCTACAGAAGATGCAGCAGGTTCTAAGCACCGTGATTGTGTTCGCGGTGACGATACACAAACAGAAGAAATTCCGCAACTCACTCATGCTCACACTCCTGCAGCTGCAGTTAAGGAAAATGAAGTTCCTGCAACATGTGAAGCAGAAGGTTCTTATGACGAAGTTGTAAGATGCTCAAAGTGCGGCGAAGTTATTACTACTACTCACAAGACAACTCCTGCTCTCGGCCACAAGTGGAAAGCAACTAAGGTTGTAGCTCCTACTTACGAGTCAGAGGGTTACACAGAGTATGTTTGTGAAAACGATCCATCTCACACCAAGAAGGATGACTATACAGCTAAGCTTGACGGCGTTAAGCTCACTGTAAACGGCAAGTACAGCTCATATGGTAGCGTTGAAGGCTATGATTTCGACAAGGCTACATGGGCTGGCAAGAACTCAACTGTTACTCTTAAGGCATCGCCTATCGAAGGCGCAGTATTCGCAGGTTGGGAAATCGACGGCAAAGTTGTTTCTACTGCTAATACTCTTGAGCTCACAATGTATAAGGACATCACTGTAACTCCTATCTTCCAGGAGGAGCAGAAGTCAACAATCACTGTTGTATTCCTTGATATGTACAACAATGTTACAGCTTCATACACAAATATGACAGCTGCTGACTTCCAGGCTGAAATGGCTAAGGCTATTCCTACACCTGCTGAATATCCGGGCTACACATTCGTAGGCTGGAGCAAGACAGATGACGCAATCAAGGCTCTTGATGCATCTGCTACAATCACTTCAAGCTACAAGACTCGTGGCAACAGCTACACAGTAAACGCTCAGGGCGCTAACATCACTGTTAACGGCGAGACAAAGGCTGGCACATTTGCTGACATCGCTTATGATACAGAAGTTACTGTATCTGCTGACAACGCAAAGGCTTGGGCTATCGACGGCACAACAGTTGCAGTTGGCTCATCTTACACATTCTATGTTGGTTCTGATGTAACAATCACACCTGTAACAGATGCTGTAACTGACAAACCTATGACTGCAATCGTAAGCGCTGCTCCTGCAACAGCAGGCTCATATCGTGTATCATTCCTTGCTTCATCATACATCCCGGCTGGCTACACAGTAATCGACCGTGGTTTCGTATATGGTAAGGGCGCTACTCAGGATGAGTTGACTCTTGAAAAGGTTGGCACAACAATCGCTGCAACAGGCGCTAAAGTTAAGTCAATCTCTGTTCCTACAAATAAGGACACTGTTAATGATTTCGGCCTTGTTTACGGTGTTAAGAATAAGGATGCCGCTGCTACTGCTGTTGCTTATGTAACAGTTAAGAGCATGGCTGACGATTCAGTTACAACTGTTTACTCAACAATCAGCCAATTCAATTATTAATTATCGCAAATGCCTGCACCGCAAGGCGCAGGCTCCCCTCGGGGGCGACCAATTATTAAAATCTAACAGTGGAGGTTATGTTAATGAAAGAGTTATACACAAAGCCGGAACTCACAGTTGCTGAATTCACAGTAGAAGATGTTGTTACAACTTCAACAAACGAACAAATCAGCAGACCGTTCGGTGACGGTGACGACGACTAAATAATAAAAGGGGCACGGAGCAATCCGTGCCTTTTTTTATTGCCGATAATGTGCATAAACCGCTTTGCTTTGCGTTTTTTGCTCGGGGGCGGTACCTTTGTACGGCACCCACTCGCAAGAAAACGCAATTTATCTCACATCCTCGGCAATAAACGGAGCGATAATGCGGATAAACCGCTTTGATTTTCTGAAAACATTAACCGAAAAAATAATCCTCTTGATATTTTCAGGCAATGATAGTACAATATCATTGAGTTTAATGAAAGAGATGATTTTATGGCTAATATACATTCGTTCGAGTCGCTTGCCGCACTTGACGGCGTAGGCATTCGCTACGATATTTTTTTCACCGGCTGTCCGCTTCGTTGTGCTTATTGCCACAACCCCGACACTTGGTTTAAATCCGACAATAATTACACCGCAGAGCAGATTTATAAAAAAATAATTCGCTACAAGCCTTATTTCAAAAAAGGCGGCGGCGTCACATTTTCGGGCGGCGAGCCTTTGCTTAATGCAAAATTCATTAACGAGGTTTATCCGATGATTGCCGCAGAGGGCATCGGCTACTGTCTCGACACCTCCGGCTCTGTCGCTTTGACAGACGAGGTTAAAACCGCTATCGACAACTCCGATATGGTGATTCTCGACATCAAATTTTACAACCCTCGGGATTACGAAAAATACACCAAGGGCGATTTTGACAGGTTTGTCGAGATTGGTAAATATTGCACCTCAATCAATAAAAGAATGTGGCTTCGCACGGTTGTTGTGCCCGGCATAAACGATACCGAGGCGGATATGGACAAATATGCCGAATTTGTCGCTCAATTCAAGTTTGAAAAATACGAGCTTCTCGCTTTTCACACGATGGGATTTTTCAAATACGAAAATTTAAAAATCGACAATCCGCTTAAGGACACCAAGGCACTCGACAAATCCCGCCTTGAGGAACTCCAAAATTATTTAAACAGCAAATTGCAAAAATAAAAAACATTACCTCCTCGTTTGAGGAGGTTTTTTGTTGTGTTAAATTGGTTAGAATTGTAACAACGCCTTCTCCTCGGGGAGAGAGCGTTGCCCTTATCTTTCAGTATTAAAAACAAATTATATTTCCCACTTGTATTTTTAAATTAACAGTGATATATTTATAGTGAGTGTCTGCACTCAAAGTGCACGGCAAAAAACAACGAAGAGGATTGCTTATGTTAGGCAAAAATAAAGCAAAGGGACTTAGTATAATTATTGTTGGCTGTGGCAGGGTAGGTACAACACTTGTTGAGCAGTTGAGCGCAGAGGGTCATAACATTACAATTGTTGACAAGGACCGCGATGTTGTCACCGAGCTTACAAATTTGTATGATATTATGGGCGTTGTCGGAAACGGCGCAAGCTTCACCACTCAAATCGATGCAGGAATCAAAACAGCCGACCTTATCATCGCAGTTACGGCGAGCGACGAGCTGAATTTGCTTTGCTGCACTGTTGCTCGCAGGGTGAGCGAATGCGCCGCAATCGCAAGAGTGCGCGACCCCGACTACTCTCTCGAAATTGCATATTTGCAGGAAAAGCTCGGCCTTGTTATGATTATCAACCCCGAGCAGGAGGCATCGCGCGAGATAGCGAGAATTTTGTCGCTCCCGAATGCGCTTGAAGTCAACACATTCTCAAACGGCAGGGTTGACCTTGTAAAATTCCGTGTGCCGGCAAACAATATGATTGCCGGAATGACCGTTGCGCAAATCGGCGCACGCACCGAAAATGTTTTGCTTTGCGGAGTTGAGCGACACAACCAAATTTCTATTCCATCGGGCAATACCGAAATTAATGCGGGCGACATTGTTTCGTTTGTTGCTCCGCGAAAGTACGCAAGGTCGTTTTTCAAATCAATCGGACTTAAAACAAACAGCGTTAAAAACACTATGATTGTCGGCGGCGGTGACTCGGCATACTATCTCAGCCGAAATTTGCTTGCGGCAGGCGTTGATGTAAAAATTATCGAAAAGGACCGCTCAAGGTGCGAGGAGCTTACAAATCTTTTGCCAAAGGCGGTTATCATCAACGGCGACGGAACAGACGAAGATTTGCTTAAGGAGGAGGGAATAGACGCTACGGAGTCTTTCGTTCCTCTTACCGGCAGCGATGAAGAAAATATTTTGCTCACACTTTATGCAAACCATGTTTCGCACGAAAGCACAAAGGTTGTCACAAAAATCAACCGTCTTACATTCAACGATGTTATCGACAGACTCGACTTGGGCAGTGTCATTTATCCGCGATATATAACTGCGGAGGCGATTATTGCTTATGTTCGCGCAAAAAGCGCATCGAGGGGCAGTAATATCGAAACGCTTTATCATATGTTTAATCAGCGTGTTGAGGCGATTGAGTTCAAAATTGACAAGGATTCAAAGGTCACAAACAAGCCACTCAGCGAGCTGAATATCAAAAAAAATGTTCTCATTTCATTTATCAACCGCCACGGCAAAATTATCATTCCGTCTGGTCAGGATTGCATCAAACCCGGCGATACTGTTATGATTGTTACAAAAATTGTCGGCATGGTTGACATTGGCGAAATTTTAGATTAAGGTTAGTATTTTTGTATGAATGGTTCTGTTATCAGGAGAGTTGTGGGGTATGTTTTGACCCTGGAGGCACTTTTGCTGTTGCTTCCGTGCATAGTTGCTCTTTATTATAACGAGCAGGAGGGTTATGCTTATCTTGCAAGCTCTGCAATTTGTCTTGTGCTCGGCGGCGCAATGTCGCTGAAAAAGCCGAAAAGCAATGTGTTTTATTTAAAAGAAGGCTGTGTCGCAACCGCATTAAGCTGGATTGTGCTCAGTGTTTTCGGCGCAATTCCGTTTGTCCTCACGGGCGAAATCCCGCATTTTGTCGATGCGCTTTTTGAAACCGTTTCGGGCTTTACAACAACGGGTGCAAGCATTCTCAGCGATGTTGAATCGCTTGCAAACTGCACGCTGTTTTGGCGAAGTTTTACGCACTGGATAGGCGGCATGGGCGTTCTTGTGTTTATTTTGGCAATGATTCCGCTCAGCGGCGGCTCAAATATGAACCTTATGAGAGCCGAAAGCCCCGGTCCCTCGGTCAGCAAAATTGTGCCGAAAATCAGAAAAACCGCCGCATTGCTCTATGTTATTTATTTTACTATGACTCTTATTGAAATTGTATTTTTGCTTTGCGGCAAAATGCATTTTCTCGAATCTGTCTTAACGGCGTTCGGTACGGCAGGCACAGGCGGATTCGGCTTTAGAAATGACAGCTTTGCTTCATTTTCGCCATATATTCAATGGGTTGTTACAATATTTATGATATTGTTCGGCGTCAATTTCAACGCGTATTATCTCTTGCTTTTCAGACAGTTTAAAAAGGCTTTTTCGCTTGAAGAAGTCAAAGGTTATGCGGCAATTATAATAGTGTCAATCGGATTGGTTTTTTCAAACACAATTCATCTTTATAACACCGTCAGCGAGGCGTTGTGCAAGGCGTCATTCCAGGTTGCGTCGATTATTACGACAACGGGATTTTCAACGGCGGATTTCAATACATGGTCAAGCACTTCAAAAACAGTGCTTGTTGTGCTTATGTTCATCGGCGCATGCGCAGGAAGTACCGGCGGCGGAATCAAGGTTTCGCGCTTTATTCTTGCAATCAAAAGTGTTTTCAAAGAGTTCAAATCATATTCTCACCCGAAAAGCATCAACTCGGTTAAAATGGACGGCAAGGTTGTTGAACGGGATGTTCTCAAAAGCACAAATGTTTATTTCATCACATTTTTTCTTGTTTTCTTCACATCGGTGCTTTGCATCTCATTTGAGGGCAACGATTTAACTACGAATTTCACCGCCGTTGCGGCAACAATCAACAACATCGGTCCGGGACTTGAACTTGTCGGACCGTCTGAAAATTTCGGTCTTTTCAATGACTTTTCAAAAATCGTTCTTGTTTTTGATATGCTCGCCGGCAGGCTTGAGATTTTTCCGCTTTTGATATTGTTTAATCCGAGCCTGTGGAGCGAGGCTGTCAAGCAAAACAACGCTCGCAGAAAGAAGAAAAAATATCTTTCCAAACGGTTAAAGAATAATAAGTCTTGACATTATTGTGCTTTGCTGTTATAATATCAAGGCTTAGTTATATAACTAACAAATCCTTGCGTGAGGAGAAATCACGCCAAATGTCCAGAAGGAGGTGCTGAAGAATGGCATTAAAGAATTATGAAATCGTTATGGTTTACTCACTCTCAAAGGGTGAAGAGGCAGTAAACGCTTTGAAAACAAAGTTCACTGACCTTATTTCTAAGAATGGCACTCTCGGCGAAGTAGAGGAATGGGGCAAGAGAAAGCTTGCTTATCCTATCAACTACGAAGCAGAGGGATACTATGTTCTTATCAATTTCTCAAGCGATGAAAAATTCCCGGCAGAGCTTGACCGTGTAATCAACATTACAGACGGCGTTCTCCGTTCACTCATTGTTGCTAAAGGTGAGTAAGGAGGTTATCAATTATGATTAATATGGTAGCCCTTATGGGAAGACTCACATACGAGCCGGAATTGAGAACAACACCGAGTGGTGTATCTGTTCTTCGTTTTCAGGTTGCGTGCGACAGAAATTATCAACGCTCCGGTCAAGACAGACAGGCAGATTTTATTGATTGTGTTGCATGGCGCCAAACTGCGGAATTTATCAGCAGATATTTCCACAAAGGCTCAATGATAGCTGTTGAGGGTTCAATCCAAACAAGCAGCTATACAGATAAGAACGGCAACAACAGAAAACAAGTTGAAGTTGTTGCAAACAATGTTTCATTCTGCGGCAGCAAGTCGGAGAGCGGCACAACAGGCGCGGCTAACCCCGCATTCGCTCAGCCTGCTCCAAGCTATGCAAGCGCAGATAACAGTGATTTTGAAGAAATCGTCGATGATGACGACGATTTACCATTCTAAGAAACTCGCAAAGGAGGAAAAACCATGGCATACAATAACAAGGGTCAAAGAAAAGGCCGCAGAAAAGTTTGTCAGTTTTGCGTTGACAGTTCAAACGAGATCGACTACAAGGATGTTGCAAAGCTCAGAAAGTTTGTTTCAGAGAGATCAAAAATCCTTCCTCGTCGTGTAACAGGTACTTGCGCAAAGCACCAGAGAGAACTCACAACTGCAATCAAGAGAGCTCGTCATCTTGCTCTTATGCCTTACATTTCTGACTAATATCAGTTATATAAGAAACAAAATCCCCTCACATTGAGGGGATTTTTTGATTTTCTAAATAATTTCCTGCTCAATATTGTCAAACAAATCGTCGTTGAAAAAATCACGGATTGAAATTTCAAGACCGTCACAGATTTTTTGCAATGATACTACGCCCGGATTTTTGCTCTTTGTGTTGAGCATACTGTAAATCGTTGACGGATTTATTCCGCTTAAATTCCCGAGTGCATTGACCGCTATATTTCTCTCCTTGCAGAGGTTTATGATGCGTTGCGCAACTGCTTCTTTTATTTTCATAACTACCGCCTTTTTGCTTGTGATAGTTAAATTGTAAATGAATTTGGGATATATCGTGTGGGATATGTCCCAAATTATTGTTGACATTTGCGCTTTGATAATGTAAAATGAAAATATAATCAGTCGCTGCTGATAAAAAAGAGAAACCTGTTCCCGTTCCGAACACAGTAGTAAAGCTCTTGTATAGGCTTATGCAGGGGCGATTTTTTGTTTTTATGACTCGAGGAGGAGCAATGAAAGAAAACATAAAATATATGCTGAAAAATTGGACCGCGTGGGATAAAAAAAGCCTGATTTACTTTCTTATCCGCGTACCGGCACTTGTGTTTCAGCCGATTGTAACAGCTTATATACCAAAGGCGATGATTGATTGTATTAACGAGGGCGCGACTGTCGCCAGGCTTACGCTCGTCGTAGGCCTTTTGAGTGTGCTTGTTGTACTGACCACTTGGCTTGCACCGTTTATGCAGGAACTTCTTAACGGCAGTGCGCGCATTATCCGTATGCGCTATGCTGTGCTTGCGTTTGAAAAAAATCTCAACACCGATTATACAAATATCGAAAGCCCAAGCGGCAGAGAGAAGAATAAAAGGGGAATGGAATTTTATCGCAGTTATTATTCCGGTTCGTCAGATTTTCTCGACTCAAGCAACCAATTTTGCGTCAGCATTGTTGGCGTTATAACCTCGCTTGCGCTGATTTATAAAGTCAATTTTATAATGATTTTGATTATTCTTGCCACATGCGTTTGTGAGTTCTTTCTTCTCAAATTTTTAAACGGCAGGGAAAAGAAAACTAAGGACGAGCGAAGTAAAATATTTGTCAAATTTGATTATTACTATAATTTGTGCCGTGATTTTTCCGCCGCAAAGGACATCAGACTATACGGATATACCGATTATTTTATGTCCGCCGTTGCGAAAATAATTTATGAATTAGAGCAAATCAATCAAAAATTTATGCGCCAAAATCTCAAGGTAGGCGGCACAAGGGCATTGCTTAATCTTTTGCGTGAGCTTGTCGCCTATGCTTATCTTACATATCTTGTGTGCAGTGGAAAGCTCTCTGTTTCCGATTTTATTTTCTATTTCGGCATTATAACCGGCTTTTCAAATTGGATATTAAACGCCGTGTATCAGTATTCAAATCTTGAGCGTTGCTGTAACGATTGCGCCGCGTTTCGTGAATTTGTCGAAAGCACGGACGAGGGCGAGAATAAGCCCAATGTGAATTTTGACAGCATTGATTCAATCGAATTTAAGAATGTTTCATTTACCTATCCGTCGGCAGAAAAAAGCACAATCAACAATATGTCTTTTAAAGTGGATAGGGGTGAAAATATAGCCATTGTCGGCGAAAACGGCGCAGGCAAAACCACCGCGGTTAAGTTACTTTGCGGTTTATATTATCCCACTTCGGGCGAGATTTTGATTAACGGAAAAAACAACCGCGACTTTTCAAACAACAGTTATTTTAACCTTTTTTCGGCAGTTTTTCAGGACTATTATTTTATGCCGATGACTATTGCCGAAAATGTTTGCACGACTTTAAATTATGATAAAGAAAAGCTCTTTGCCGCATTTGAAAAGGCTGGAATATCGGACAAGATAAACACTCTGCCCGACAAAGAAAAATCGTATATGATAAAGGATGTTTATAAAAACGCGGTCGATTTCTCGGGCGGCGAAAAGCAAAAATTGCTTCTTGCAAAGGCAATATACAAAAATGCGCCCGTTTTGATTCTTGACGAGCCGACCGCCGCGCTTGACCCAATCGCCGAGAACGAGCTGTATCTAAAATATAACGAAATGACGAGCGGCAAAAAATCGTTCTTCATTTCTCACCGTCTTTCTTCCACTCGCTTTTGCGACAGAATTTTGTTTATCAAGGATGGCAAAATTGCCGAAAGCGGTACACACGACGAGCTTATGGCACTCAAAGGCTTGTATTACAGAATGTACCAAGTCCAAAGCTACTATTATAAAGAGAACGGAGGCGATGCCGAATGAAAAATATAAAAACGGTTTTTGCGGCGTTTCGCGAAATGCACCGCCTCGAAAAACGCCTTATTCCCACCGCTGTTACCGTTGCGTTTGTTACTGCGGTTATGCCGTTTGTCAACATTTGGTTTACATCAAAAATCATAGATTTGCTTGAGGGCGGCGCAGGTATGAAAAGCCTTGCGCTTTATATCGGCTTGGCTGTCGGTATAAATGCGGTGTTGTTTTTCATCAATTATTATCTCGGCGATATGCAGTTTGTCTATCGCTCGCTGATGTATAACAAGGAGCTTCAGCGAATTTCGTCAAGGTTATTCGGCATCGAGTATCAAAAACTTGAAAGCAGTGAGTTCGAGGAGCTTGTGCACAAACATTCCGAGGCGCAGGACAGAGTTTTTTCCTCGTTTGTTCAGCTCACTTGGATGATGCGCGATTTTATTTCGGGTGCATTGACGCTGATTATATCAATCGTCATTATTGCTCCGCTGTTAAAAATCGGGTTTAAGAAAACGGGTGACTCATTCTTTGAACGCCCTGCGTTTTTGTTCACGATTTTCGGCGCAATCGCCGTTATGGCTGTCATTATCCTTGTTGTAGCCGTCAGAATGAACAAGGCTTGGTTTAAGGCGAGCGACGAGTATTCACGCCTTGATCGAATTTTTTACTATTTTCTCAATATGTTCTCCGATTATAATACTGGTAAAGAAATCCGCATTTATAAGGAGCAGGATTTAATCAAGCACACCGCAACGGACAGACTGCTTACCGACGGCGAACAGATTTTGAAAAAAGCCTCGATGAACACGGCAAAACAAAGCTCATTTGTTGCGATTTTGGGCGCGCTTGTCGGTTTCGGTATTTATCTGTTTATCGGTGTTAAGGGTTTGTACGGACTGTTCGGTATCGGCTCGCTCGTGCTTTATTGCGGCGCATTTATGCAGATAATCGGCGGCATAATGAAAATGGCTGTCACCTTCGGCAAAACCGCAGAAATGGTGCCGCTTGTCAATTATTATTTTGAAATTGTAAATGCCGAGGACGAAATGACCTACGGTGACAAGGTGCTTGACTTGTCGGGCGGATTTGAGATTGAGTTCAAAAATGTTTCGTTTAAGTATCCTGGTGCGGAAAATTACGCTCTCAAAAATGTCAATCTCAAAATTAAAAACGGCGAGCATTTAGCCGTAGTCGGCAGAAACGGAAGCGGCAAGACAACATTTATCAAGCTGATGTGCCGCCTTTACGATGTGACCGACGGCGAAATTTTGCTCAACGGTGCTAACATTAAGGAATACACAAAGGACAGTATTATAAATCTCTATTCCGTAGTTTTTCAGGATTTCAAAATATTCTCCGTTTCGCTTAAGGATAACATTTGTGCAAATTCCGATTTTGAGAGCGACAGATTTTATTCCTGCCTTGAAAATGCAAATATCAGGGACAGGGCAGAGCGCCTGCCGAATAAGGAAAACACATATCTTTACAAGGATTTGGACGAAAACGGCGTTGAAATCTCCGGCGGAGAGGCACAAAAGCTTGCGCTTGCGAGGGCGCTTTATAAGGATGCGCCCGTTGTCATTCTCGACGAGCCGACAGCCGCACTCGACCCGATTGCCGAAAACGAGATTTATACCCGTTTCAACTCGTTTGTTCAAAGCAAAACCGCAATTTATATTTCGCACAGGCTTTCAAGCTGTGTGTTCTGCGATAAAATCGCCGTGTTTGACAAGTCGCGCCTTGTTGAAAGCGGCACGCATCGGGAACTTTTGGCAGCAGGCGAAAAGTATTTTGAACTTTGGAACGCGCAGGCAAAATATTATGTTAATTGATATTTATATAAACAAAAAAAGCACAGTGCTATGCACTGTGCTTTTAATAATACTGAAATTATTGCTCAACAGGGTAAACAGAAACCTTTTTTCTATCCTTGCCCATCTTCTCGAACTTAACAGTTCCGTCGATGAGAGCATAAAGTGTATCGTCAGAACCGATACCAACATTGTTGCCCGGATGAATGTGAGTTCCTCTTTGGCGATAAAGGATGTTGCCTGCAAGAACGAATTGACCGTCAGCTCTCTTTGCGCCAAGACGCTTTGATTCTGAATCACGGCCGTTCTTTGTAGAACCCATACCTTTCTTGTGAGCGAAAAGTTGTAAATCTAACTTAAGCATTATTACACCTCCGATATGTTCACTTTGATATTGTCAGGATAATCTTTTTCAAGCTCGGTTAAATGCAATATTAAACCGTTTAATATATCCTGAGCTTTGGACGGTGACTCTTTAATTTCAAGCCGCATATATCCGTCTGTCGCGGCGGTGTCGGCATTGAGGTTTAAAATTTCGGTGACTGTGTTTGCGGTCATAAAGCATGCGCTTGATACAAACGCACAAACAATGTCCTCGCCCGACGGTGCACTGTTTGAGTGACCTTTACATTCAAACCCTGTTATTAAATCGTCACATTTTGTAAAATTGATTTTAATCATTATGCGTTGATCTTTGTGATCTCAACCTTTGTGTATGGTTGACGGTGACCCATCTTGCGCTTTTCGTTCTTCTTAGGCTTGTAAGTAAATACTGTGATTTTCTTGCCCTTGCCGTTCTTAAGAACCTTTGCGTTAACGGTAGCCTTTGCAGCGTCTTTGCCTGCCTTGAAGCCCTTGTCTGTGCTTACTGCAAGAACATTGTCAAATGTTACTTCGCTGTCAGCGTCAACACCGAGCTTTTCGATGTAAAGAACATCGCCTTCGGCAACTTTGTACTGCTTTCCGCCTGTTACGATAACTGCGTACATAAGTATATTATCTCCTTCATAAGTCTCGCTACGATAGGCGTGCGCGGTGCGCAACTTCACTGCCCATAATATGCGGCTTAATTATTATAACAGAATAATATAAAAAGTCAATGTTTTTTTGCATTTTTATATTTCAATTAAAAGCAGGGTTTAAAAGCAGGGTTGTCTGTTCTCCCCAATATGTAATCTGTCGATACATTGTAATAGTCCGCAAGCGCTAAAAGGTGCCTTATCGGCAGTTCGTTTGCTCCGCGCTCATATCTTGCATACATTGTTTGCGATGTTTCAAGCATTTGCGCTATTTCAAGCTGTGTCTTGTCGTTGTCTTCCCTCAAGTCGCGAATTCTCTTAACATATTCCATAATAAACCCTCCGCTACAATTATATGTAGTAAATAAATTTACTAATGGATTTAGTAAAAAAGTTTACTATCTAAACCTTTTCAAAGCTCGAAATTCGCATTTATTTGTTTGTTTTCGGATAAAATATAACCTTTAAAAATAAACCTTTACAAATCCTTGTTAATATGCTATAATCTTTTCGCTGTGACGGATTACTCGGTTACGGGGGTATGCCCTTTTGGGAGTCACCTATCCCGCTACTGTGTTTTTCGCAATGCAAATATTTTAATGAGGTGAGTCAAAATGACAAAAGAAGAAAAACAAGCAATAATCAAAGAATATGCCGTTCACGAGGGTGACACAGGTTCTGCTCAGGTACAGGTTGCAGTTCTCACAAAGAGAATCAACGAGCTTACAGAGCACCTTAAGGTTCATAAGAAGGACCACCACTCACGCCGCGGTCTTCTTAAGATGGTAGGTCACAGAAGAAACCTTCTTGCTTACATCTACAAAAACGATGTTCACGAGTATCGTGATCTTATCGCAAAGCTCGGTATCCGTAATACTATCGAGCGTAACTTGGCTGACAACGAAGCTCAAGACTAATTAAAATACGGCAGGTGATGTTGCTATCACCTGCCTTGTTTACATTTTTAAGGTATCCCGAGGAGGAGTTGACAATAGTAGTAAGCTGAGCCGATAAACGATTGTCGGTTGACCTTATTACTATTCTCCTCCTTCGATATAAAAAATATTAAGAAAGAGGTAATTTAAAATGTTTTTCAAGAATTTTAAAGTATGGGAAACAGAACTTGCAGGCAGAAAGCTTACACTTGAAACCGGCAAAATGGCAGGCCTTGCAAATGCATCTGTTATGGCTCGCTACGGCGAAACGAATGTGCTTTGCACAGTAACGGCATCGGCAAAGCCGAGAGAGGGCGTTGACTTTTTCCCTCTCAGCGTTGACTATGAAGAGAAAATGTATTCGGTAGGTAAAATCCCCGGATCATTCCAGAGAAGAGAGGGCAGAGCTTCCGAAAAGGCAATCCTCACTTCTCGTTGCATCGACCGTCCTATCCGTCCTTTGTTCCCAAAGGATTTGAGAAACGATTGCTCGGTTGTAGCAACAGTTATGTCGGTTGACCCCGACTGCTCACCCGAAATCACCGCTATGATCGGTGTTTCTGCGGCTATCGCAATTTCAGATATTCCGTGGGACGGACCGATTTCAGGCGTTAATGTAGGACTTGTTGACGGTCAAATCGTTATCAACCCGACTCTTGAGCAAAGAGCAAAGAGCGACCTTGTTCTCACCGTTGCATCAACGGCAGACCTTGTAGCAATGATTGAGGCAGGCGGTAACGAAATCGACGACGATACAATGTTTGACGCTATCATGGCAGGTCATGAGGAAAACAAAAAAATCGTTAAATTTATCCAAGGTATTGTTGATGAAATCGGCAAGCCTAAATTTGAATACGAGTCATCAAATCCCGACCCAGAGATTATGGCTCAAATCGAAGAGTTCTGCATCGAAGATGTCAAGAAAGCTCTTGATACAGACGACAAACTTGTTCGTGACGAGGCTCTTCTTCCTATCTATGCCGCTGTTCACGAAAAATTCGACGAGCAGTTTGAGGGCAACGAGGCAAAGATTGACGAGATTATGTATCTTGTTCAAAAGCATGTTGTTCGCTCATGGCTTAAGGACGAGCATAAGCGTGTTGACGGCAGAGGCATTGATGAAATCCGTCCGCTTAACGCAGAGGTTGACCTCCTTGCAAGAGCACACGGCTCAGGTCTTTTCACAAGAGGACAAACACAGGTTCTTTCTGTTACAACACTCGGTCCTATGAGCGATGCTCAGCAGCTTGACGGACTTGACGAGCAAACAGAAAAGAGATATATCCACCACTACAACTTCCCATCATACTCTGTCGGCGAAACAAAGCCGTCAAGAGGACCGGGCAGAAGAGAAATCGGCCACGGCGCATTGGCAGAAAAGGCACTTGTTCCCGTTCTTCCGTCTGTTGACGAGTTCCCGTATGCAATTCGCGTTGTATCGGAAGTTCTTTCATCAAACGGCTCAACATCACAAGGTTCAATCTGCGGCTCAACCCTTTCTCTTATGGCAGCAGGCGTTCCGATTAAGGCACCGGTTGCAGGTATTTCCTGCGGTCTTATCACCGGCGACGAGGGCGTTTACGGCGACTTTATGACAATGGTCGACATTCAGGGTCTTGAAGATTTCTACGGCGATATGGACTTTAAGGTTGCAGGTACAAAGAAAGGTATCACAGCAATTCAGATGGACCTTAAGGTACACGGTCTTACTCCGGAAATTATCAAAGAGGCTTTTGCAAAGACACACAAAGCAAGAAATTATATTCTTGATGAAATTATGCTCCCTGTTATCAGCGAGCCGAGAAAAGAGCTTTCAAAATACGCTCCTAAGATGTTTACCATTTCAATCAATCCCGATAAAATCGGCGATGTTATCGGCAAGGGCGGCAAGGTTATCCAGGAAATTCAGTCAGAATACGATGTTAAAATCAACATTGAAGAGGACGGCAGAGTTTACATTTCCGGTATCGATGCCGAAAAGTGCAAGGGCGCAGTTGAGGTTGTTAAACTTATCGCTACAGATCCTGAGGTTGGCGCATACTACAACGGCGTTGTAACAAGAATTATGAGCTTCGGCGCATTTGTTGAAATCGCACCCGGCAAGGAAGGTCTTGTTCACATCAGTCGCCTTGATGTTAAGAGAACAGAAAAGGTTGAGGATGTTGTAAATGTTGGCGACTCAATCGCAGTTAAGTGCATCGAAATTGACGATCAGGGCAGAATCAACCTTTCAAGAAGAGATTATCTCATCGAGGTTGAGGGTATGACCGCTGAAAACGAAATTGACGATACACCGCGCAAGCCTCGCCGCGAGGGCAGAGGTCCTCGCCGCAATTTCAGAGGTTAGTAATCAAATAATTAACGGAGTGCGTTCGTGAGAGCACACTCCGTTTTTTGCTATATGTATCCATATTAAATAAATGAGGACTTGATTATGGTTGATAATAAGGGCAAAATTAACGATTGGGACCGTATGGTCGCAGGCAAGCTTTATAACGCAGGCAGTAAGGATATTTTTAAACAGCATGCACTCGGACTTATACGATGCCAGCGTTTTAACAAAATCGCCGTTTGGAGATTCAAAACAAAACAGCGTGCGCTTGAAAGACTCATTCCGTCGGCAAAAGGCAAGGATTTTGCCGTTTTTGCACCGCTTTATTGCGAATACGGCGTCAATGTTCATGTCGGCAAGGACTGTTTTGTAAACTATAATTGCACATTCCTTGATATTTCTCCCATCACATTCGGCGACGGCGTGTGGATTGGTGCAAATGTAACTCTTGCAACGCCGCTTCATCCGTTTCTTGTTGAGGAGCGACTTCCTGCCGATTATCCCGACGGCAGGCATGACCTTGAGTATTCCGCACCTATCACAATCAAGGACGGCTGTTGGATTTGCTCAAGCGCAACGATTTGCGGCGGAGTAACAATCGGCGAAAACAGCATTGTAGCGGCAGGCGCAGTTGTCAACCGCGATGTTCCGCCAAACAGCATTGTCGCCGGTGTCCCGGCAAGGGTTATCCGCCAAATAGACGAGGACGACCGCATTAATGTTTGGGATACATATATGAAAAACGAAACGCCGCTTTCCGCAAGAAAAAGAAAAGCGACAAAATAATTATTCTATTAATTTTTTGCAAAAAAATACCGCCCGATACTCGCTCATTGAGTGTCGGGCGGTATTTACATTTTAATCCAAATCGATATATACATTATCGCATACAAAACCGCATAAATCACAACCTGATGTCCCAAATAAAACCAAAGGCTGTTCTTGCCTATGAATGCAAACACTTTTGAATGTTTTTTATATGTCCACCTCGGGAGTCTGCCTTCTTTAACATACTGACCGGCAAATGCGCCGAAAAGGAACATAAACAGCCACGGCAACAGTGCAAAATAATCTGCGCTTGCAAAGTCGGCGTTATAAAATCCGAGTGGGAAAAGTATGTTTGTTTGATACAGCGACTCGGGCAGGTGAATTAAGCCGAACATAAGCGTTTTGTCGCTTATGCCGTATGTCAGCATAAACAAAAGTGCGCTTGCCGCCATTCCGACGGACGGCTTTATTTTTTTTATAAACGGCATCAAAAGCCCTGTGATTATCATACAACAGCCAAGGCAGTGCAGTATTCCGAAATAAATTTCGCATTTATAAATGTGCATCATCGGCATTATTACCGCGGTTGCAACGGTGACGGCAAGACCGGCGGCAAGAACAATCGCACCGCGCTTTAGGGTGTTGCGCGAAAGGCGCGAGCATATGCCCGATATTATAATAAAAATGCTCCAAAAAATCGGTTGAAATGTGCAAAGTCTGTCAAACGCTTTAAAGCCCCAATCAGCCATATATATGTTGCCTATGTCGAGAAAGGTATGGTGAACTATCATCGCAGCTATTGCAAAGCCGCGCAATTCATCAAGAAAATATATTCTCTCTCGTTTATTGCCTTTTTCCAAATTTGTCACCCCGATGCCGCGTGTTTTTATTGTTTCGGATATATTATATTAAATTCAAAATATATTGTAAATAGTAAAGTTATATGTTATTATTAATTTGAATATAAACTTTACGAGGTAAAAAGATGAAAGAATACAATGTTATTCAGTACGGTGCAAAGGGCGACGGCACAACAAACGATGCTTTTGCCATTCAGCACGCAATAGACGATTGCGCAAGAAACGGCGGCGGCAGAGTGGTTTTGCAAAGCGGCAAGGTTTTCTACAGCGATTCAATCAGGCTTAGAGCAAATGTCGATTTGCATATTCAAAAGGGCGCACGCCTTAAAGCAACAGGGAATATAGACGGCTATATCAGACCGAACAAGCTTATTAACGACCCTAAAACCGCGTTAATCGGCAATCCCGTTACAGGCAAGCCGAGCTTTGTGTTTATCTACGGTTTTGAGGCAGATAATTGCTCAATTTCAGGCGAGGGCACAATTGACGCAAACGGTCACGCTTTTGTTCAGCGCAAGGACCGATACTATGTTACGGGCGATTTTTATCCGCGTCCGACCGTTATGTATGTTGAAAAAAGCAATCATATCACATTTAAAGAGTTTACTGTTGTTGACGCTCCGTTTTGGACTCTGCACCCGGCAGGCTGCGACGATGTTTTGATTGACAGAATCAGAATTTTAAACGATCTTGATGTCGCAAATTCCGACGGAATCGACCCCGACCATTGCTCAAATGTCAGAATACTCGGCTGTCATGTTACATGCGCCGACGATTGCATTTGCTTAAAGGCGTCAAAGGGCAATGCCGAATACGGTCCGTGCGAAAATATCGTTATCGACGGTTGCACGCTTGTTTCAACCTCTGCCGCAATAAAAATCGGCACCGAGGGTGTGGGTGATTTCAAAAATGTTATCGTTTCAAACTGCGTTATAAGCAAATCAAACCGCGGACTTTCAATTCAAATCCGCGACGGCGGCTGTGTCGAAAATGTTACATATTCAAATATTATTATCGAAACACGCCGATTCTGTCCCGATTGGTGGGGTACAGCAGAGCCTATTGTTTTGACAACCTTTAACAGAGACGAAAACACAAAAAGCGGCACAATCAAAAACATTCGCTTTTTCAATGTCACCGCAAAGGGCGAAAACGGCGTTTTGATTCACGGCAACGCCGAAAATATTATTGAAGATATTACATTTGAAAATTGCCAAATTCAGCTTAACCGCACATCGAAGTGGGACTGTGGCTTGTATGATTTAAGACCGTGTCTTGACTACGGTGTTGAAAAATATGACAATTCGGCATTTTTCATCAGATATGCAAAGAATGTACTTATTGAAAAAACAAAAACATCGTGGGGCAATATTTGCGGCAATTACAAGCACGCAATCGACGCCGAAAATGTTGAAAATCTCGAGCTTGTGAGATTCAGCGGCAAGGCGGCTTCACCCGATGTTGAGGATATTAAGGTAAACAATGTTAAATTTGCGGTTTAACGGAGAAAATATAAAGGCTTCGTTTATCCGTCGGCTTTGACCGAGAAAGGCTATGGTGGTTGTTATGGTACAGCTCAAAGGGTTCAGAGTTAATTCCGTTTCGTTTGAAAACAAGGTTCAAAACGGCACGCAGTTAAAGCTCAAAAACCATTTTAATTATAATGTAAGCTATATGGACGGCGAAAATAAATGCATCGGCACGCTTAATTTTAAAATTGCGGACGAAAATATGCTCCCGTTTGAAATCAAACTCGAAATAGTTGCCGAATTTGCTTATCAAAGCGGCGACGATAAGGGCGATATTCATGTTGAATCGTTTGACCAGCTGTTTCCGTCGCTCCGTCAATTTATCAACAGCCTCACCGCCACATGCGGTATGCCGGGATTGATGATTCCCTACATTGCGCTTGACCGTGACAAAGTTAATGTCAGCGAAAACGAAAAAGAGGAGAGTGCATTGAACTGATGGCAGATTTGTGCGACAAATGCTGGTACAACGCTTATGATGAAGAGAACGACGAGTATTTTTGCGACCTTCAGCTTGATGAGGACGAATATGCAAAAATGCTTTTCGCCGACAAATCAAAATCGTGCAAATATTTTAGACCCGACATAGGCGAATACGGCATAGTCAGAAAACAAAATTAAACCTTTATTGATATGGTTGATAAGGAGGAGATTATATGCCCGAATCGACAATGTATATAATTTGGGCAGCGGCAATATTGCTTTTCGGTATTGCCGAGGGAGTAACCGTTCAGCTTGTTTCAATTTGGTTTTTAATCGGTGCTGTTGCCGCACTCATTGCCGCTTTTTGCGGTGCAGGCATTCCTGTTCAGGTGACCGTTTTTGTCGCCGTAACGGTTGTCACGCTGATTGCAACGCGACCGATTGTCAAGAAAAAGCTGAACACAAAAACAGTCAAAACCAATGCCGACCGCTGTATAGGTCAGGAGGGCGTTGTTATTGAAGAAATAAACAATCTGCTTCCGTCGGGACAGGTTAAGGTTGACGGCAAGGTGTGGACTGCGCGCAGCGAAAGCCCCGATGTCACGATACCAAAGGATTCAGTCGTTTTGATTGAAAAAATCGACGGTGTAAAATTGATTGTAAAAACAATACCTAAAAACGATTAAAGGAGAAATTGTATGAAATTTGTTATTGTTATTGTGTTGATTATTGCGGCGCTTGCACTGCTTATTTTTGCAAATATCAGAGTTGTTCCGCAGTCAAAAGCGTTTGTTATCGAAAGACTCGGCACATTCTTTGCTACATGGGAAACGGGACTTCATGTTAAAATTCCGTTTGTTGACAGAATCGCGAAAACCGTTTCACTTAAGGAACAGGTTGTTGATTTCAAGCCGCAGGCTGTTATCACAAAAGATAATGTTACAATGCAAATTGACACTGTAGTATTCTTCCAAATCACCGACCCGAAACTTTACACATACGGTGTTGAAAGCCCGATTTCCGCTATCGAAAATCTCACAGCCACAACACTTCGTAACATCATCGGTGAACTCGAGCTTGATTCAACTCTTACCTCGCGTGACACAATCAATGCTAAAATCAGAGTCATTCTTGACGAGGCAACAGACCCGTGGGGAATCAAGGTTAACAGGGTAGAGCTTAAAAACATCATCCCTCCGCGCGAAATTCAGGACGCTATGGAAAAGCAGATGAAGGCAGAGCGTGAGAGAAGAGAGGCTATTCTCCGTGCAGAGGGTGAAAAGCAATCGAGAATTCTTGTTGCAGAAGGTCATAAGGAGTCAAAAATCCTTGAGGCAGAGGCTGAAAAGCAGTCGGCAATTCTTCATGCAGAGGCTGTTAAGGAGGCTAAAATCCGCGAGGCAGAGGGTGAGGCAGCCGCTATCGAGGCTGTTCAAAAGGCATCTGCCGATGCAATCAAGCTCCTTAACGATGCAAATGCAAATGATGCCGTAATCAAGCTTAAGGCTATCGAGGCGTTTGAAAAGGCTGCCGACGGCCAGGCTACAAAGATTATCATTCCTTCCGAAATTCAAGGCATTGCAGGCCTTGCGGAGGGCTTGGTTGAATCCGTTAAAAAGTAATATTTCAGAGCTTTTCGGAACTTCGGGGTATAGAGCCTTGAAGTTCCTTTTTTTATTGTAAAGCAGGGTGTTTTATGGTATAATAATATCGACTTTTTATATGAGGTAATTTGATTTATGAAACTCTTGGTTATCGACGGGAACAGCATAATTAATCGTGCTTATTACGGAATCAAACTCCTTTCCACAAAGGACGGAGTATATACAAACGCTGTTTTCGGCTTTTTAAATATGATGAAAAGGTTTGAGGATATGTGTTCACCCGACGCCGTTGCCGTTGCGTTTGATGTTCACGCCCCGACATTCAGGCATAAAATGTATGACGCCTACAAGGCAGGCAGACACGCAATGCCCGACGAGCTTCGCTCTCAAATGCCGATTGTCAAAAATCTTCTTCATCTTTTGGGGATAAAAACCATAGAGTGCGAGGGCTGGGAGGCAGACGATATTCTCGGCACTCTTGCCGCTCATTGCAGAGAAGACGGCAACGAGTGCTTCATTGCCACCGGCGACAGGGATTCGCTCCAACTTGCTCACGGCGGAGTTAAAGTTTTGCTTGCCAAAACAAAATCAACCGATGTGATGGATGAGCAGGCAATAGCCGTTGAATACGGCGTCACACCGCAACAGCTTATTCAGGTTAAGGCGCTTCAGGGCGACAGCTCGGATAATATCCCGGGCGTAACAAAGGTGGGACCGAAAACAGCGCTTGATTTGATTGCAAGATTTAAAACGCTTGACGGCGTTTATGAAAATATCGATGATGAGTCGATTAAAAAGGGTACACGCACCCATTTGATTGAGGATAAGGAGCAGGCGTATCTTTCGCTCGAACTCGGCACAATCAGGACGGATGCCCCGATTGACACCGATATTAATTCGTATTTGCTCGGCGATTTTGATAAAAATGCGGCAGCAGGCGAGTTTTTGCGCCTTGAATTGTATTCACTTATGGATAAATACAATCTCAACGCAAATGAGGCAATCACTCAATCAGCACCCGAAAAGCCGCGCGAGATTACACGCCTTACATGTGTTGACGCTGATTATTTGCTCAAAAAAATCGGCGATGACGACGCATATTTTTATCCGCTGATAATCGACGGTCAAATAACGGATTTGCTTTTTGCGTTTGGTGACGAAATAATCGTTATACCGTCAGAAACTCCGGAATATAAATACTTTGTGCGAAATTTCTTTGAAAACGAAAAGTGTAAAAAATTCACATACAATTCAAAGTATCTTCACCGACTTGCGGCAGACCTCGGCGTTGAATGCAAAAGCGTTTGCGGCGATTTGATGTTGAGCGCATATCTGCTCAAACCATCGGACAGCAACTACGGCATTGAGCATTTGTGCCTTGATTACAATGTGCCGATGCCCGAATTTAAAAATTCGCTCGGTGCAAGCGACGAAAATGTTGTCTATGCCGCAGTCATAAAGCCACTTTTCGACAAAACGGACGCTCTGCTTGACGAGGCAAACCAAACGGACCTTTTGCACAATATCGAACTGCCTCTTGCGCGTGTGCTTGCAAAAATGGAGCATGTCGGATTTTGCGTTGACAAAAAGGGCATTGAGGAGTTCGGCAAATCGCTTTCGTCAAGAATCAACGAGCTTACCGATTTGATTTACAAAGAGGTAGGGCACGAGTTTAACATAAATTCGCCAAAGCAGCTTGGTGTTGCTTTGTTTGAAGAATTAAAGCTCCCTTGCAAAAAGAAAACAAAATCCGGCTATTCAACTAATGCCGAGGTGCTCGAGAGTCTGCGATATGACCATGCCGTTATTGAATGCATTTTGGAATATCGCTCGCTTACAAAGCTTAAATCCACCTATTGCGACGGACTTTTAAAGGTTATCGCACCCGACGGCAGGATTCACACCTCGTTTAATCAGGTTGAAACGCGCACCGGCAGAATCAGCTCGCTCGAGCCGAATCTGCAAAATATCCCGATAAGAACGCCGCTCGGCAGGGAATTGCGCAAATTCTTTATCGCAGGCGACGGTGAAACGCTTATTGATGCCGACTACAGCCAAATCGAACTTCGTGTGCTTGCCGATTTGTCAAATGATGAAAATATGATAAACGCTTTCAACAGCGGCGTTGATATTCACACGACAACCGCATCACAGGTTTTCGGCTTGCCGGTTGATATGATTACAAAGGAACTCCGTTCGCGTGCAAAGGCTGTCAATTTCGGCATTGTTTACGGAATCGGCGCATTTTCGCTTGCAAAAGACATCGGCGTTTCGCGCAAGGAGGCGCAGGAGTATATCAACAACTATCTTGCCACCTTCAGCGGTGTTGACAAGTATATGAATCATATGATTGAACTTGCAAAGGAGCGAGGATACAGCGAAACTCTGTTTAACCGCCGCCGCTATTTGCCCGAGCTTTCATCGTCAAATCATATGCTTCGCGCTTTCGGCGAAAGGGTTGCGCGCAATATGCCGATTCAGGGAACAGCCGCCGATATTATCAAAATAGCAATGGTTAAGGTTGACAAACGCCTTGCCGATGAAAATATGAAATCGCGCCTTATTCTTCAGGTTCACGACGAGCTTATTGTCGAAGCTCCCGAGGACGAGGCACAAAAGGCACTTGAAATTGTTACGCAGGAGATGGAAAATGCCTGCAAAATGAAAGTTTGCCTTCGTGCCGACGGAAAAATAGGCAAAACATGGTTTGACGCTCACTGATATGGTTATAGAAAATTTTTGTATAAATCACCTTGACGGTGTTGAAAAAATCGAAAAAGCGTGTTTTTCGCATCCGTGGTCGCGTGACGATTTAAAAAAACAGCTCACGCTCGACACATCGCATTTTATTGTTGCGCTCGACGGCGACACCGTTGCCGGATATATGGGACTTCAAATTTTTCTGCGCGAGGGATATGTTACAAACATTGCCGTTTTGCCGCAGTATAGGCGGCTTGGAATTGCCCGTGCGCTTTTGGCTCACAGCTTTGAAAACGATATGGATTTTATCACGCTTGAGGTAAGGCAAAGCAATTTTGCGGCAATAGCACTTTATGAAAAATCGGGATTTGAAAATATAGGTGTGCGACCGCACTTTTATTCCGACCCCGATGAAAACGCTGTTATTATGACAAAATATTTTACGGAGAATGAATGAAAAATAATAAAAAGGACAAAAAAATTAAAATCGATGATATTTCAAAGGATATAATTGCCGCCTTAAAAAAGGAGATTGATTCCGACGCGGCAACCGGAGCCTACGGAACTTTTTTAGGCTACGAGGAGGAACACACAAAATACTTCTACAAGCTTTCCGCTGTGTTTGACCGCGGCAGCTACAAGGTAAAAATCACATATACGCCGAATGTTCTTCTTTTCAGCAATATTATTGATTTGGAATATGAAATCAACGGCGAGAATTTCCTAATTTACGATATTTTCAATCTCTTTGACATAAGCGATTTTGAGCAGTATTATTTCAGCGACCTTTCCACCGAGGCGGAAACGGGCGAGGCTGTGCGCAGTCTTCTCGATGTTGCCGTAAAATATGATTACGATGTCAAAAAAGCCGCACAAGAGGAAAATTTTGAAAGATTGAAACAAAATCGCGATACTGACATTAAAAACGGATTTAATGACGGTATGACCGACGAAGAAATCGAGTCCGAGGTGAAGGATTGTATCGAAATGTTCGGTGTTGTTCCCAATCATCCGGTGTGCAGTTACGCTTTGGACACAACGGATTCCGCAAAACTCCTTAAAAAACTTGAAAAACAGGATAAAAAGGGCAAAATCGAAACATTGTATGAAAAACGCCTTTTGGAGTATTTGAGAGGCGGCAATAAATTTGAAAACAAAAATGCCGAAAACAAAAAAGCGTTTGAAAAAACTTTCAAAAAGCAATCTTTTTTGGCGGATTCTGTTTGTTTTGTATGCGGCATGGTCTTTGCCGTTGTTGTTGCATTGATTGCGCGCAGTATAGTCTTTTCGGGCTATGAGCTTCTTACATATTCATCGTTTGTCGGCAACATTCCGATTCATTTACCGAATGAGGGTTTCTTTGGCATAGCCCTCGGAATGATTATGTTTGCAGGCGCATTTGTCAAACTGTTCGGGAAAACGCTCTTGTCAAAACTCGTAAAGGGAGATGAAACGGCGCTCCAACGCTATGAGGCGGAGAAAAACAGCGAAAACGGCAAAAAAATAAAGCCGGCAGAAAATATTATTGTAATTGTTGTTTTGCTTGTTATCGGTATCGCAGGCATCACCTTTACAGCAACCAATAACTTCGGTTTCGGCGAAAACGGTGTAAAATTTACTTCGAGCGAATCGTTTATTCCCGAAACGGTGTCATATGACGATTTGGAAATTTATTCGCTTAAATATTTTATATCCGATGAGGAGAACAAAACAGAATACAAAAACGGTTATGCCGTTTCAAACGGAAAGGGCGGTTTTTACGAGCTCGGTGAGGTTGCACCGGGCGGCGAAACGGAAAAACGGCTTTTATCGGTTGCCGAAAAATACGGCAAGGAAATCAAAACGGTCAATATCGCTGAGGATATAAAAAAATAATTCGATTAATATTGAGGATATAACAATGAAAATTTTAGGTATAGAAAGCTCGTGCGACGAAACAGCGGCAGCGGTTGTCGAAAACGGCAGAACGGTATTGTCAAACATAATAGCAACCTCGCTTGAGGAACATAAGCTCTACGGCGGCGTTGTGCCCGAAATCGCGTCGCGTCGACACGCCGAAAGCATCAGCGGCGTTGTTAAAGAGGCTCTTGAAAAAGCGGATTGCACGATTGACGATATTGACGCAATCGCCGTGACATATGCGCCGGGGCTTATCGGCTCGCTTTTGGTCGGGGTGAATTTTGCAAAAGGTCTTGCCCTTGCAACGGGCACTCCGCTTGTTCCCGTGCACCATTTGCGCGGTCATATTGCGTCAAACTATATTTCAAGCGATATTGAGCCGCCGTTTTTGTGCCTTGTTGTCAGCGGCGGACACAGCCATATTGTCGCCGTTAAGGATTATACCGATTTTGAAGTAATCGGAAAAACACGCGACGATGCGGCAGGCGAGGCGCTTGATAAAGCAGGCAGAACGATGAAGCTTGAATATCCGGGCGGAATCAGCATAGACAAAATTTCGCCGCAGGGTGACGAAAATGCGTTTGCATTCCCTCATCCCAAGGTAAGCGGAGCACAATACGATTATTCGTTCAGCGGCCTAAAAACATGCGTTATAAACACCATTCACAATGCCGAGCAAAAAAATGAGAAAATCAATATTCCCGATTTGGCGGCATCGTTCCAAAAAGCGGTTGTCGATTGCCTTTTGAAAAATTTTGAGAGTGCTGCAAAAAATTTCGGGTATAATAAACTTGTTATTGCAGGCGGCGTTTCGGCAAATTCAAAGCTCCGTGCCGACGCACTTAAAATGTGCAAAAAGCATAATTGGCAGCTTTATTTGCCCGAACTTAAATATTGCGGCGACAACGGCGCCATGATTGCCGCGCAGGGATACTATGAATTTGTCGCCAATCACACCGCCGACGAAAGCTTGAACGCCTATGCGACAATGCCTCTTGACGATGTGAAATATTGATTTTTTGCGTTGATTTTGCAGGCAAATGCGGCATGCCGATTTTTTCGGGTACGAAATTGACAAAAAAATGTCACACAGCTATATAATAATATGACAAAATAATGAATTTTTGATTTTTTTATTGAACTTTCGCTATTTAATGGTATAATTAGACTTGCAGTACAAGGAATTATAACAATGTTATATGCAATTTACTGATTTAAAAAATGTTAATTCTTTTATTTTCAAAGGAGAATAATCATGGAAACTAAACTTACTAAAAACCCTACCCTCCTTGCTTGGTTGGATGAGAAGGTAGAGCTCCTCAAGCCATCTGAAATCGTTTGGATTGACGGCTCAAAAGAGCAAATCGACGCTCTTAAGGCAGAGGCCGTTAAAACAGGCGAGATGATTAAGCTTAATGATGAGCTTCTTCCTGACTGCTATCTTCACAGAACAGCAGAAAACGATGTTGCCCGTGTTGAGGCTCGCACACTTATCTGCACAACTAAAGAAGAGGATGCAGGTCCGACAAACCACTGGATGGATCCTAAAGAATGCTACAAAATGCTTTATGACATTGCTGCCGGCTCATACGAGGGCAGAACAATGTATATCATCCCTTACTCAATGGGTCCTGTAGGCTCACCTTTCTCAAAGATCGGTGTTGAGGTTACTGACTCAATCTATGTTGTTCTTAATATGAATATTATGACAAGAGTAGGCAAGGCTGTTCTTGATACTCTCGGTGATTCCGATGACTGGGTTCGCGGATTGCATGCAAAGTGCGATGTTGACCCTGAAAAGAGATGGATTTGCCAGTTCCCTGAGGACAACACAATTATTTCCGTTAACTCAGCATACGGCGGAAATGTACTTCTCGGTAAAAAGTGCTTTGCACTTCGTATCGCATCATATCTCGGTAAAAACGAGGGCTGGCAGGCAGAGCATATGCTCATCCTCGGTCTTCAAAGACCAAACGGCGATATTAAATACATTTGCGCAGCATTCCCGTCGGCATGCGGCAAAACAAACCTTGCAATGCTTATTCCGCCTGAAGGATATCAAAAGAAGGGCTACAAAGTTTGGTGCGTAGGCGACGATATTTCTTGGATCAGAAAAGGTCCTGACGGACGCCTTTATGCAATCAACCCTGAAAACGGTTTCTTCGGCGTAGCACCTGGCACGAGCGATAAGACAAACCCGAACGCTCTTGCAGCTACAAAGAAGGGCACAATCTTCACCAATGTTGCTCTCAATCTTGATAACAACACAGTTTGGTGGGAAGGTCTTGACAAGAATCCGCCTGTAAACGCTGTTGAGTGGACAGGTAAGAAGGTTAACGGCGTTGAGTACACAGCTGAGGGCAACAAGCTTGCTCATCCTAACTCAAGATTTACTGCTCCTGCAGTTAACTGCCCTTGCCTTTCATCAGAATTTGACAATCCGCAGGGTGTTCCGATTTCCGCATTCGTATTCGGCGGTCGCCGTGAAAAGCTCACTCCGCTTGTATATCAGTCAAAGAGCTGGAACAACGGTGTATTCGTAGGCTCAATCATGGGCTCTGAAACAACAGCAGCTGCAACAGGTGCAGTAGGTGTTGTTCGTCGTGACCCAATGGCTATGCTTCCGTTCTGCGGCTACAACATGGGCGATTATTGGAAACATTGGATTGAAATCGGCGCAGGTCTTGATCCTGAAAAAGCTCCTAAAATCTTCAATGTTAACTGGTTCCGTAAGGATGACGAGGGTCACTTCCTCTGGCCGGGATTCGGCGATAACCTTCGTGTTCTCGATTGGATTATCGACCGTTGCGACGGCACTGTTGATGCTCAGGAAACCGCTATCGGCTATCTTCCTTATGCAAAGGACATCAACCTTGAAGGTCTTGATATGACTGAAGAGGATCTTGATAAAATCCTTGATGTTGATAAGGACGCTTGGAAGAAAGAGTACGAAGGCGTTGACGAGCTTTATGCTAAGTTCGGCGACAAGCTTCCTAAAGAGCTTGCTGAAGAGCTTGCAAACGCAAAGAAGTCACTTGAGGACTAATTTAAAAAAGCAATATAATATAACAAAAGAGGTGCCCCTTAGGCACCTCTTTTTTGTTGTGTTTGCTTTTTATAAATCGTCTGCGTCCTGAACCGGCTCTTCGGTTACATTATTGTAGAAAACCTCGTTCGGCACACCCGTGTATGAGCCGTCGGGGTCGAATTTCGCCGTTTCGGGGCTGATAAAACGCGTCAAATCAATAATTGCCTTGTCGCCGTTTTTGTTTGATTTTTTATTTTTTCTTTTGCTCATTAAAAATCACCTCTGCATTATTTTTTGCAGGGGCGATTTTTTTATGCCTTGTTAAATTTTTGTTTTTACAGCTTTTCAACATCAATCACGGCAATTTTTTCAAGAAATTCTTTCGGCGCGATTACCTGACCGTGACCGAAAAATTTTTCCATATTCACATTGAGGTTGTTTATGAAAATAGGCACTTCGTCACATTCGACATCAATATGAATTTTTTTCGCCTCGTCGATAATTTGCGTTGCGTCATAATTGTGGCAGTCATAGCATTTTGCGGCGATAATTTCGTTGTTGTTAATATATGTTGTAATAATGTTTCGGCATGACATTGAAATTGAAATGTATTTCGGCTCCGTTTTTGACAACGCCTGGCTCATCTTTATTTGAGCGACAGCTTTGCATGCGCCGCTGTTGATAAAAAATTCGTTAATAAAAATAGATTCAAGCGGAGTTGTGTCATCCGGCGTAATTATTGCCAAAATATATTTTGAAAACTTTTTGCCGTACTGTTTGCGCATAAACTGCTTGAAATAATATTGGCACTCCGAAATTTTTTGTGCAAACATATGATAAAATGGAATATTGCTGTTGAGATTGATTCCCGGCATTGAAAATGCGACAAAATCGTTGCTGTCTTTTGCCCTTATCAAAATGCTTCGGTTTGATATTATCATAGGTATTGTTTTTGACATAACAATCCACCTCTTGTTTGTAATATCAGTATTATACATTATATTTTAAATCTTTTCAATAATATTACAATTGTGTAACTTTTATGTATATCGCATTATTTTATGATATAATACAAAACAGTGCTTTTATTATTATGAAAGGATATGAATTTTTAATTCAAAAAAGAGAATATGAGCGAAAAAGAATTAGACGCAATATTAAATGAAATAAAAAAACATTCATCCGATGATGATACACAGCAGTCTGAACCTGTTGCATCAACCGAGCCTCAACAAGAGGAGAGCGATACCGCCGATACCGACTTCAAGCTTTCCGATGAGCCGGAGGAGGTTAAGGATGATGACAAAGCCCTTTCCTTAAACGAGGAAGAAAAGGAGAATGAGCCAATGCAAAAACAGAATAATTTTGACACAAATGATTATATCGACCTTAATTCGGTGCAAAATTCGGGTGACGGTAAAAAGCCGGGAGGCTCAAAGAAAAAAGTTATCATTGCCGTTGTTGCCGTAATTGCGGTTATCGCAATTGTTGTCGGTGTTTATTTCGGATTTTTCCATAATAAAAAGACAGAAGAGCCGCAAACTACACAGGCTCCGCAGACTACACAATCAACAACAGCACAGGCTGTAAGCGACGGCATCATCAATCCGCTCACCGGAGAGGACGGATATAATAAATCGGCAGTCGGCAAAAGACCGGTTGCAGTCGTTGTAGAAAACGAATATTCAACAACAGCCGTAAGACCGCAATGGGGTCTTTCGGATGCAGATATAGTTCTCGAGGGCGAAAGCGAATTCTCAACAAGACTTTTGCTTTTCTGGGCTGATTACACCAAAATGCCGAAGCAAATCGGACCTGCCCGTTCGGCGCGTCCTCCGTTTATCCATTTCAGTCAGCTTTTTAATTCTGTATTTATTCACGCAGGTCTTTCACACTCAAAAGGCAGTTATGTCGGTGCGGATGATGTGTTCAAAAACGAGGGTATCGACCATATCAATCTCCTTTCCGAGGGCAGTGATTATTTCTCAAGAGATAAGTCAAGAACAAGGACAATCGAGCACACGGGATTCCTTAAGGGCAACAATGTTCCGTCACTTCTTGAAAGCAAAAAAATCAACACAAAACTTGACGAGTCAAAGTTCACACAGTTGAGTTTCAACAAAGAGGCAAAGCCGCTCGGCGACACAAAGGCAGACTCCGTTTCATTCAAATGGACCTCATCATCAAACGGCGGCAGATGCCCGAAAACAGGCAAGTTCAAATATTCAAACGGTTATTATACAACAACCGATTTTGATTCAAAATACGGCGAAGCAAATTGCAAATGGCAAAACCTTATCTTCCTGCTCGACAAAACAGAGTATGTTGTTAAGCAAAACTATAAAGGCTCGGGCAAGAGCGAAACATATTGCAATTACAAACTTTCCGGCGGCAAGGGTATGGTGCTTTCACAGGGCACAGCCGTTGAAATTACATGGGGCGTGTCAAACGGCAAGCTTTGGATGAAAGATGCAAACGGCAACGATGTGTCTCTCAATCCGGGCAAAACATATATCGGCTACGGCTCATCAAACTACGGTGGCTCAATTTCGCTTAATAAGTAAGTTTTTCATTAAATACACAAGAAGGATGAACGCATTGCGTTCATCCTTCTTTATCATTTGTGATTAAATTCTTTTGCGCACTTTAATAATGCAGACTGCTGCCGCCGATGAATTCCCTTATCATTGCATCGGACGGAATTTTGTCGGGGACGATTGCGTCAACCTCGTCAAGAGCGTTTACTATATCACGCACATCGGCGTATTTCGGCGCAAGTTGCTCCAACTCATCAAATAAAATATGCTTGTAAACATTCGGCTCATATTTTATAAATGTGTCAATGTTAAAGTCTGCGCTGTCTTTAAACGGCATTATATATTTGTTTTCGCCGTGCTGAACATTGGGAAACATTTTAATCGTTTCTTCAATATCTCTGCCGCGGTACAGTTTGTCGCGAATCATACGGCGCATCATCCTTATTTTGCACGGGTGCAGTTTGTCGCCGTTTGAATCGACAACTCTTGTGCGTACGCTGACATAAATCCTGCTTGCGCACCCTTCGTTTTTGCTCATCAGCTTGTCATTGAGTGCATGGATGCCCTCAATTATAACAAAACCGCCGTTTCGTGACAATTTATCGCCGCTGAGTGTGCGAGTATTCGTCGGAAAATCGTATTTCGGAATATCGATTTCGCCGCCGTTAATAAGTGTGTCAATATCGTTGTTAAGATAGTCAATATCCACTCTGTCGGGTGATTCAAGGTCGATTTTTCCTTGCCTTTTCAGCTCTCTTTCGTGTTGGGTAAAGTTTTTGAAATACTTATCCATTGATATGTAGCAAACATTCGCGCCGTGCTTTTTTATCGCTGACGAAAGTTTCATCGCCGATGTTGTTTTACTGCTGCCGGAGGGCCCTGCTATCAAAATAATCGGCTTTTCGTCAAGCGAGTCTGCAATTTTTTCGGCGGTGTTGTCAATTTGTGATAAAACAAAATTCTCACTTTCTGTGATAAACCCCGATTCGTCGGCAACGATTTTGCCGTTTATCGTTTTCGTAGTGATTGTCATAATTTCTCCGTTAATCCATTTTGTATTTTTCACACAGAGCAAGTATTTGGTCTGTGAATTTGGCTATATCCTTGTTTGCACAGCCTCTGTTTTGCTCGATAACGGACATAAGATTTTGACCTGCGATGCAAAGCCTGTCATAAACGGTGTTGTTGCGCTCAATCTTATGCAGCTTTTTGTTGTAAAGTTTTCTCGGACCGACATCAACCTGCCTTACAGTGTCACCAAGCTCAAAGCCGTCGCCGGAATAGGGGGCAAGGGCAGGGGTGTCAAGCTGTAACTCGATTGTTTTTGCAAACTCGTCGCATACGGTATCGTGACCGTGGTTGACAAAAACAACTTTCGGCTTTTCGGGCATTGCGCTGAGCCAAGCGAGGAGCATATCGCGGTCTGCGTGGCCGCTGATGCCCTCCATTTTTTCAATTTTTGCGTTGACCTGAACCTCTTCGCCGAAAAGTGTAACCGATTTTGCGCCTTCAAGAATTTTTCTGCCCAATGTGCCCTCGGCTTGATAGCCTACAAACATAATCGTGCATTCCTTGCGCCAAAGATTGTGCTTTAAATGGTGCCTGATTCTGCCTGCTTCGCACATTCCGCTTGCCGACAAAATAATCTTCGGTCGGGGGTCTTCGTTGATTGCCTTTGAATCGTCGCTTGTGATTGCAAGTTTAAGACCTTTGAATTTAATCGGATTTATTCCTCTGTTAATCAAATCAAGCGTGTCGTCGTCAAAATATTCCGTCAGCGACTCGTCGTCATATATTTCTGTCGCTTCAACGGCAAGCGGACTGTCCACCCAAACGGAAAAATCCGAGTAGCCTTTGATTAAATTTTGCTCTTTTATAACACGCATCAGGTACAAAAGTTCCTGCGTTCTGCCAACAGCAAAGCAGGGAACAATGACATTTCCGCCTGCTTCGAATGTTGACTGAATGATTCTTGTAAGCTGTGCCACATAATCGGGTCGTGCACCATGCAGTCTGTTGCCGTAAGTGGATTCGATTATTACATAATCGGCACTCGGAGGCATATTCGGGTTTTTGATAAGCGGTCTGTCAACATTGCCGACATCGCCGGAGAACAAAATCGTTTTCGTTTCACCGTTTTCGGTCACTTCAATTTGAATCGAGGCGGAGCCTAAAAGGTGACCTGCGTCGATAAATCTTATTTTGATGCCGTCAAAAATATCATACTGCTTTTCGTAATCGCACGGAGTGAAATATTTCATTGCATTTTCGGCATCGTGCGTTGTATAAAGCGGTTCGACAAGCTCCTTGCCGCTTCGCTTGTTCTTTCTGTTTTTCCACTGCGCCTCAAATTCCTGAATATGCGCCGAGTCAAGCAACATTATTTTGCAAAGATTTGTTGTTGCTTTTGTTGTGTAAATAGGTGCGGAAAATCCGTCTGCCGTAATATACGGTATGTGGCCCGAATGGTCGATATGAGCGTGAGTTAAAAACAGTGCGTCAATTTCGTTCGGCGCTATCGGAATATCTACATTTTCATAAACATTTTCGCCTTGCTCCATTCCGCAGTCAATCAAAATGTTTTTGCCGCACGCAGAAAGCAGTGTGCAGGAGCCGGTAACCTCGTGTGCCGCTCCGATAAAATATAGTTTCATTTCATCACCAAGCCCTTCAAATAATATATGTTCAACTGATTTGATTTAGTATTATGCTTGTTTTTGCCGGTTGTTTTAAGACGATTTTAACCGCGCTTTCGGCGATTTCCTTTGCCGTGTCGATTTTGCTTTCGTCAGCCGCATAAAGAGTCATTATGCGCTCGCCCTTATTTATTTTGTCACCAACTTTGCAGTGCAAAATAATTCCTGCCTTGCTGTCGATTTCGTCCTCCTTGACACTGCGTCCGGCGCCCAAAAGAACAGATGCTTCGCCTATTTCAAGGGCATTTATTTCGCCGATAAAGCCGCTGCCCTTTGCGACAATATCGTGACTGCAATCATCGAACTCAAATTTGCTTTCATCGTCGATGTATGATGCGTCGCCGTCCTGTGAAATAACCATTTCACGCAGTTTTTCAAGAGCTTTGCCCGATGTTATCATTTCGTTTGCGATTTGTTCGGCGGCGTCAATATCTTTGTTTAGTGCAAGTGAAATCATATTCGACGCAAGAGCAATGCAAAGCTCGCTTAAGCGGTCAACTCTTTCGCCCTTTAATATTTTGATTGCCTCGCAAACCTCAAGTGTGTTGCCGACCGCATAGCCGAGAGGAGAGTTCATATCAGTTATAAGAGCGGTTATATTCCTGCCGCAATGTTTGCCTATGCTCACCATCTCGCTTGCAAGCTCCGTCGCATCGTCAATGCTTTGCATAAAAGCACCGTGTCCGCATTTGACATCAAGAACAATGTTTTTTGCTCCTGCGGCAATTTTTTTGCTCATAATTGACGAGGCAATCAGCGGCATACAATCAACCGTCGCCGTCACATCACGCAGTGCGTACAGCTTTTTGTCGCACGGTGCCATATTTCCTGTTTGACCGGCGACAACTATATCGTGAATTTCGGCACGCTCAAAAAATTCAAGCGGAGTCATTTTTGTTGAAAATCCGGGGATTGCTTCAAGTTTGTCAATCGTTCCGCCGGTGAAACCAAGCCCTCTGCCGCTCATTTTTGCGACGGTACATCCTGCCGCCGCTGCAATCGGCGCAACAACAAGCGTTGTTTTGTCGCCGACACCTCCCGAGGAGTGTTTGTCAACCGATTTGTCACCGAATCGCGAAAGGTCAAGAATATCGCCGCTTTTCGCCATTTCAAGGGTGAGAGCGGCTGTTTCCTCTCTCGTCATTTTGTTGAAGTATATAGCCATCGCAAGCGCCGATGCCTGATAATCGGGAATCGTGCCGAGTGTGTAACCCTCAACAAAAAAAGCTATTTCGTCGCGGCTTAATTCCTCGCCGCGCTTTTTCTTTTCTATGATGTCTACGCATCTCATAAAATCAGTCCTTCAGCTTAAAAGAATGCGGCAAAAGCTCCTCAAGCGTGTGTGATTTGATAATATTGTCGCCCTCGAGAATAATTCTGAAGCTTTCGTCGCAAAATTCCGACATTACCTGCCTGCATACGCCGCAGGGGTAACAAAAATCTCCCTTTTCGCATACAATGGCGATTGCCTCAAACCCACGTTCGCCGTTGCTGATTGCTTTGAATAATGCAACTCTTTCCGCGCAAACTGTCGCCGAATATGATGAATTTTCAATGTTCGCACCGGTGTAAATCTTGCCGCTTTTTGTAATCAGCGCGGCGGCAACCTTAAAGCCCGAATACGGGCTGTAGCTGTTCTTTAGCTCTTTTTTTGCGAGCGAAACAAGTTCGTTGTCTGTCAGCATAAAATCACCTTATTTCGTCTAAAATATGCTTGCCGTCAAGAGTGCTTTTTATATCAAACATTGAAAGCACCGTGTCGGCAACTGCACCGAAACCGTCAATCGTGCCGAGATTTTTGCCCTTTATGCTTTTTGAATAAATCAACAGCGGCACATACTCGCGCGTGTGGTCGGTGCCTTTAAATCCCGGGTCGCATCCGTGGTCGGCGGTGATAATCAAAAAATCGTCATCCCTCAAATCGCCGACAAGCCGAGGCAGGCAGTCGTCAAACTCGCTGATAGCCTTTGCGTAGCCGTCAATGTCGCGCCTGTGGCCGTACAGCATGTCGCAGTCAACCAGATTTGTGTAGCAAAGTCCGTCAAAATCTGTTTTTGCGATTTCAAGTGTTTTTGCAATGCCCTGCGTGTTGTTTTCCGTGAAATAATGCTCGTCAATTCCGCGGTGAGCAAAAATATCGTAGATTTTGCCGATTGCAATTGTCTTTTTGCCGTTTTTTTGCAAAACATCAAGCATTGTGTCGCGGGGCGGCTCAAGCGAAAAATCGTGACGGCGCGGTGTCCGAACAAAATCAGCGGCTGTTTTGCCTTCAAACGGTCGGGCAATAACTCTGCCGACTCCGTATTTACCCGTGAGTATTTTTCGTGCGATTTTGCAGCAGCGATAAAGTTCGTCATCGCTGACAATCGCCTCGTTTGCTGCAATTTGAAAAACGCTGTCGGCGGAGGTGTAAACAATCAGCGCACCTGTTTTTAAATGTTCTTCGCCGTAATCCTTGATTACCTGCGTGCCCGAATACGGACGGTTGACTATAACCTTTCTGCCCGTCTGTTTTTCAAACTCGTTAATAACCTCGGTCGGAAAGCCGTTCGGAAATGTCGGCAACGGATTTTTTGAAACTATGCCTGCCATCTCCCAATGACCTATTGTTGTGTCCTTGCCTGCCGAAAGCTCGCGCATTCTTGCAAATGCGGCGGTGTGATTGTCCTTGCCGTCCAAATCAATGCCGTCAATTGCCAAAAGCCCCATTTTTTTCATATTTTCGGCAGAAAAATATTTTGATTTATAAATCGTTTTGATTGTGCTTGCTCCCTCATCACCGAATTTTGCGGCGTCGGGTGCAGCGCCGACCCCAAAGGAGTCAAGAACAATAACAAATCCGCGCATTTTATGCATCTTCTTTCATTTGTTTAACAAGGCGGCTTGTGCCGAGTCTGTCCGCTCCGAGCTCAATGAATTTTTCGGCGTCGGCAAAATCTTTTATACCGCCTGCGGCTTTGATTTTCTTGTTATTAATGTGTTTTGCAAAAAGTTTTATATCGTCAAATGTTGCGCCGCCGGTCGAAAAACCGGTTGATGTTTTGATATAATCGGCGTTTGAGTTTGAAACGATTTCACACATTTTGATTTTTTCATCGTCTGTTAAAAGGCAGGTTTCGATTATCACCTTTAAAATTCTGCCGTCGCATGCGTCCTTAATCGCGTTGATTTCCGATAAAATGTCGTCATATCGCTTTTCCTTGAGCATGCCGATGTTGATTACCATATCTATTTCGTCCGCTCCGTTTGCAACGGCGTCGCGTGTTTCAAAGCATTTTACGCTTGTCGTGTTATATCCGTTCGGAAAGCCGATTACGGTGCAAATTTGCATTTTATTGCCGACATATTTTTTTGCCGCCTTGACGAATGACGGCGCAATGCAAACCGATGCCGTGCCGTATTTTATCGCATCGTCGCAAAGCGCTTTGATTTGCTCAAAATCGGCGCCTTGAGCCAAAAGAGTGTGGTCTGTTTTTGAGAGTATGTATTTTTTATCCAACTTAAACGGCCTCCAAAGTATAACTTTATGTCTATGTTATCATATTATCACAAAAATATGTTCTAATCAATCGCCAATATGTATATTTTATACAAAATTCATATATCAAAAATTTACCGCTCATCTTGTGACAGTAAATTATTTAAAACTTGATTTATAGGCTCAAAAATAGTATAATACTTAGACAAATTATCACAGAGGTGCTAACTATATGGATATGAAAATTTCACCGTCAATACTTGCAAGCGATTATGCCAATTTGCAGTCCGAGCTCGACAGAATCAAATCGTCGGATTTAATCCATGTCGATGTTATGGACGGACATTTTGTACCTAATATTTCAATCGGCGCGCCTGTTGTCGCATCAATCAAAAAGGTGTGCAATGTGCCGTTTGATGTTCACCTTATGATAAGCAATCCGCTTCAATATGTTGAGGATTTTGCAAAAAGCGGTGCCGATATTATTTGCTTTCACGCAGAGAGCGACAGCGACATCGGTCAAACCGTTGACAAAATAATTTCGCTCGGCAAAAAGGCAGCAATCGCAGTAAAACCGGGCACCGATATTGATGTTGTTTTGCCGTATCTCGATAAGCTTTCGATGGTGCTTGTTATGACGGTTGAGCCGGGCTTTGGCGGTCAGAGTTTTATGGAAAGCACAATGCCTAAAATCGAAAAGCTCAGAAAAATCAACCCCGATATTGATATTGAGGTCGACGGCGGAGTTAATCCCGAAACAATCAAAATCGCCGCAAAAGCAGGCGCAAATGTTTTTGTTGCAGGCTCTGCAGTGTTCAAAAGCGAAAATCCTGCCAAAACCATCAAATTGCTGAAGGAAAATGCACTTTCGGTTTTGTAAAAAGTGAGATAAAATGAAAAGCAAAAAAAGCAAAAGAAAAAATGAAAAGCATTTTTACAATAACAAACAGCGCAACCAAAAATGGACCGAGCAGGAAACGGGCAGATATATCGACTTTGCCGATAAATATTCTCCCGATAAAAAGGACGGCGAGTTTGACGAGTCGCGCGTTATTGCAAACAATATAAAGCTTAAAAAAGAGCGCAAAAAAAGGACGGCTAAAAAAATCGTGTCGGTTATTTTGGCGATTGTCATTGTTTGCATCGGATACACCGGTGCTGATGTTTATATGACGCGCCACGCACGCCCCGCTGAGCAGAGAACAAAGCAGGAAACAACGCTTACAAACAATATTTCACAAATCAATATGAGCATTGCCTCATATCAAATCGAAAGCGTCAGTCTTGACGGCTCGGTTATGCTTTCGTCGATAATTTCCGATTTGGAAAAGGGCGGTTTTTCCTCTGTCACATTCGATGCAAAAAGGACAGACGGCTCAATCGGCTACGCCTCAAAATTAGCCTCGGTCGATACATTCGGCGCAGTCAGCGCGTCTGCATCACAGCCGCAAAAATCAATCAAGCAAATGGTTGACAACGATATTTTGCCGATTGCGCGTATTTGTTGTTACCGTGACAATGTTGTTCCGGTACAGTCGCAAAATGCCGCCGTTATGCAAAACGGCAAGGTCTATAAAGACAGCGACGGCTATACCTATCTTAACCCCGACAGCGATTTTGCCTATAATTATATCAAGGACATTGTGTCCGAGCTTAAAGATTACGGCGTCACTGTGTTTGTGCTTACGGGTTGCGATTTGCCAAAGGATGCCGGCGGTAAATACAATGACGGCTTTGATTACATTTCTAAGAGACTGAATAACGATTTTAAAGGCGAAATCAGGCTTTATGAAGAGGTTGATGTTGAAATCAATGATGAAAACGCAACCGAAAACACAATTGCCGAAGAAATCAAAAAATTCGATTCAATCAGCAAAAACCAAATTTATTGCATATCAACAAAGGTGAGCGAAGAAACGCTTATTCCTTTGCTCAGCAGAAATAATATTACCCGATATATTTTGAAGGATTAGTAGTGTGAAAAATCACACTAAAAATTATATTGCCTTCAAAATTTGCCTGCGGCATAATTTTGAAATGGCTGAAATCACCATTCACGCCTGTTCAGACAACGCAGAGCATTCGGCGATTTTTAATAAACTATTTGTTGTCTGAAAGGCTATGGCGATTATTATGAAAAAACTATTGTCACTGTTATTCTGTTTGACACTTATATTTATGACTTTTGTGCCTGTTTCGGCACTTGCCGCAAATGAAAGCACAACAGCAGCTCCCACAACTTCTGCCAACGCGCAATCCGGCTCGGGTGAGGAGATTCCGGAGCTTAAAAGTATTTCGTTTAACAACGCAAGAATTCTTGAAAAATTTTCGCCCGATGTCAAAACATATTCAATTGTGCTTAACGATTCGTCACAGCAGCCGACATTGAAATCGTATGATATTGATAAAAAGGGCGATAATAATGTGAGCCTTAAAATTGATTCTTATCTTGATTCAGCGGGTCATCCAATCGGAGTTATTGCAGAGCTTAAATACACCTTCGGCACAACGGTTTATTTCTTTAACTATGTAAATGCCGAGGAGTACGGTATAAACGGAAACAACCTCATTTCAAAGGTATATGCCGGCGATTTGTGTTTTGTTTATCCCGAAATCAATGATGAGGACACGGAATATACGCTCTATATTCCGTCAGATTTGACAGAAGTTACACTGACAGCCACTCCGAGCGATGTCAATGCCGTTTGCGACAATCCGCCGACAGCGATTTTCGGCGAAAATCAGGATTTCGGCACTCTTACGGTGACAGTAACCGCAACGGATTCGAGCAAAAGGGAATACACATTCAAAATCAAGCGGCTTGACAAAACAAGCTCCGAGATTAAAAATATGAACAGCGAGCAGAGGGTTGCGCTCGTAAACAGCCAAAAAATTTATCAAAAACCTGCGTTTAAAATCGCACTTATCACAGTTGCTGCAGGCATTATAATACTTATTGTTTTTGTTAAACTTTTAAAGTCCGTCACCGTTAAGACGAGTGATGACGATGAGCCGGATTTTTTTGCAATTGATACAGATTATTACAACGAGCAGTAATTAATAAAGTAATCGGAAGGTGGGTGATATTCGTGGAAATGGAATTTGACGAAATCATTAGAGAAATAGAATCGCTTTATCAAAAAAGAGAGCTTTCTGAAATAAAGGAGATGTTCGCGCAGATAAATCCTGCGGATATTGCCTCTATTATTGAGGAATTTCCTAATAACCAACGAGTTTTGTTTTTCAGACTCCTTGCAAAAGAAGAGGCGGCAGACACCTTCGTTGAACTTGACGGCGATACGCAGGAGGCGCTAATTCACGCCTTTTCGGATACCGAGCTTAAAGAAGTGCTTGATGAACTGTATCTTGACGATGCCGTTGATGTAATTGAGGAAATGCCAGCAACCGTTGTAAAGCGTATTTTGAAAAATACCGACAACGAAACGAGAAAATCTATCAATGCCCTGCTTAAATATCCCGAGGATTCTGCCGGCTCGATTATGACGCCGGAGTTTGTCGATCTTAAAAAGGATATGACGGTTGAGGATGCATTTAAGCGCATCCGCCGCACCGGTGTTGACAAGGAAACTATTTATACCTGCTATGTTACCGACGAATCAAGGCATTTACTCGGCGTTACAACGGTTAAGGAGCTTTTGCTCCACGATTATGACGATATTATCGAAGAACTTATGGAAACAAATGTAATATTTGTCAACACGCTTGACGACCAAGAGGTTGCGTCAAAGCTTTTTGACAAATATAATTTCCTTGCTCTCCCTGTTTGCGATATGGAGGAGCGACTTGTCGGCATTATCACTATTGACGATGCTATGGATGTCATGCAGGAAGAAAACACCGAGGACATCCAAAAGATGAACGCTATGCTCCCGACGGAGAAAACATATCTCAAAACTTCCGTTTTTGAAACATGGAAAAGCCGTTTTCCGTGGCTGTTGCTCCTTATGGTTTCGGCAACATTTACAGGCTCAATTATCACGGGATTTGAAAACAAACTTGCAACGCTCACAATTTTGACCTCGTTTATCCCGATGCTTATGGACACCGGCGGTAACTCGGGCGGTCAGTCAAGCGTAACGGTCATTCGCGCGCTTTCACTCGGTGAAATTCAGTTTAAGGACTATTTCAAGGTCGTTTGGAAGGAAATCAGGGTTGGCATTTTTTGCGGTCTGTCACTTGCGGCAGTCAATTTTGTTAAGATTTGGCTTATCGACCATTTGGCGTTCCATAATGACGATATTACAATTCTTGTTGACCTTGCGGTTTGTATTACACTGTTTATCGAGATTATTTTTGCAAAGGTTATCGGCTGCACATTGCCTATTTTGGCTAAAAAGTGCGGATTTGACCCTGCGGTTATGTCAAGTCCGTTCATCACAACAATTGTCGATGCCGTATCACTTCTTGTATTTTTCGGCGTCGCAACCACAATCATTCCGCAGTTGCATTAGCAAATTTTGCACGTCAAGACACCTTTTTTATTTCCGATTAATATCGGCTAAAAATTGTCAAAACAATAAAATTAACCCCCACCCCCGCTTGAATTTTATTTATCTTTGTGATAAAATTAACACATCAAAAGTGCACGGCATTTTAGATAATTTTTTATAGGAGGAAAATTTAATGGCTTGTTTTATCGTTCCTGCAACAGAAGCTATCGTAGTTACTGCCGCAACTCTTATTGTTAAAGCAAAGGAAAAGAAGTCAGAGCCTCAAACATTTACATATGAAGCAAAGGACGGCTCAATTGCAACAGGTGAAAAGGTTTCTCTTTCGAGAAAACTCAGCTGGCTTTGCTATCTTCTTTTCGGGGGCTCTGTTCTTCTTGCATACGAGCACATTTGGCACGGCGAGGTTACGGCTTGGTTTCCGTATTTAACGGCTATGAGCAGTCCCGGAAGTATGAGCGAAATGTTCCACGAAATGGCTACAGCCGGCGTTCTTATGTCTGTCATCGTTACTCTTGTTTGGGCTTGCATGGTGCTTATTTCAAATGCAATTGAGAAAAAGACCCTTGCCGCAAGAGCAGTATATAACGCTTAATTTTTGCGGAGAATTTATTTCATGACACTTTTAATTACAATTTTTGCTGCGATTATCAGCACAGTTGTGTGGTATTGTAAGGCACCCGATGACAAGATGATGACAAAAGTTTTGTGCTATCTTTATTGGGGAGCGTCGCTTATGTGGTTTGTCGATGCGTGCTTTGAATATGCAGAACTTAAGGCAGAGTTTTTCACACCTGCACCGTCGGATATGCTCAATGATGCTTATCTTGGGCTTTCCGTTGTCGCACTCGGGCTTATAATTTGGCTTGTTGTTTTGCTTGTCAAAGACCCGAAGGGCGTTGTTAAAGACTCATTGCTCAGACGCAAAAAATAAATAAAATGCATTCACTTCTCGAGTTAAGTGAATGCATTTTTCTTTGTATGCGATTTGTCGGCGTTTATTTTGCAAGTATCAGCCTTTCAAGCTCTCTTGCGGCAACGCCGAGCGGCTGATCCCTGCGCTTTATCAGGCATATACTGCGCCTCGGCAGTTCCTCGTTGATTGAAATTTCATTTACATTATCGTTTCCGCTTAAAAATTCTCTCGGTACAAAGCCTATTCCTATGCCCATTTTCACCATCGGCAAAATTTGGTCGGCTGTTGCCGCCTCAATATCGGGTGAAAATTCAACACTGTGATTTGAAAAATATTCGGCATAAAATTCGTATGTTTTTGTTTGCTCGTTCATTGAAATGAGGGGATAGTTTTGCAATACTTTAAGCGGTATTCTGTCTTTTGTCAGTGCGTCAAAATCATCACTGCAAACGGGTACTTCGCAAATATCTTTGATTTTGATTTGCTCAAGCGACGGCGATTTTACGGTCGGCGTTGTGACGATTGCAAGCTCACTTTCGCCGCTTTTGATCTCCTCAATCGCCTGCGTCGTGACTGAACTGCTTACCTTAACCCTTATGTCGGGATAAAGCGTGCGAAACTTTTTCAGCACCGGCAAAAGGTGGCAGCGCAGAGCGACTTCGCTTGCCGCAACAAATACAGTGCCGCTTTTTAAATCCTTGTCGCTGATTATTTCCTTTTCGCCTGCCGCGATATGCTCAAATGCAATTTTAATGTGCGAATAGAGTTTTTTGCCCTCGGGCGTCAGTTTCATTCCGCGGCTTGAGCGTGAAAAAAGCGTGCAACCAAGCTGCGTTTCAAGGTTTTTTATCGTTCGGGTGACATTCGGCTGGTTGCTGTATAAAAACTTTGCCGCCCTCGAAACGCTTTCGTATTTTGCGACATAATAAAAAATTCTGTAATAATCATAGTTGATATTCATTGCTGTTCTCCGATATATCAATAGTGTATAGCGAGTATATATATTATACATTTTAAATATTACGGCAATTATACTATAATTATTAACGAATTACAAGAGAAATTCATTTTTTGTGTTGAAAGGAGAAGCTATGCCGTCCTTTTTTAAAAGGCCGAAACGCCAAATGTCCGACTCTTTTACAACGGCTGTTTTTATTATTCTGTCAGGCGGTTTTCAAGATGCATATACATATATCTGCCGCGGTGAGGTTTTTGCAAACGCTCAAACGGGCAATATTGTATTGATGAGCGGCAATTTGTTCAGGGGCGAATTTCGCCATTGCATAAGGTATTTGATTCCTGTTATTTCGTTTATCGTGGGAATTTACATTGCGGAATGTGTGCATGCAAGGTTTAAGGAATACGAAAAAATCCATTGGCGCCAAATTATCATATTGTTTGAAATTGTGCTTTTGTTTTCTGTAGGGTTTATGCCGCAGAAAATTGACACTTTTGCAAATGCCCTTGTTTCGTTTGTTTGCGCAATGCAAGTTCAAACCTTCCATAAGGTGCGCGGTCACGCTTATGCATCAACAATGTGTATCGGAAATATGCGTTGCGGCACAGAGGCGCTGTTTGCTTATTTCAGATACAAGGACAAGCGTATTTTGCATAAATCAATGGTATATTTCGGCGTAATTTTTGTTTTTGCAATCGGTGCCGGAATCGGCGGAATTGTTACGCGCCTTTTAGGTGTGCGTGCAATTTGGGTTTCGTGTGCATTGCTTTGCGTCAGCTTTTTGATTATGTTCTTCCGTCAGGATATGAAAAAGGTCGAAAAGACAGTTGAGAAGGATGTCGAAAAAATCGAAGAGGTTATAAAAGAACATCACAAATAAATTATTCCTCCCGAATAATTTAACACCGGGCAGTTATCGCGGCTGTCCGGTGTTTTTTGTTGTCATATCAATTTTTTAAAGTCCGAAAAGATGATGCTTGTGCTTTGTGTTTTTCGCGTCGGTATCTTTTGGCTTAGCAATAAAAAATCTGTTTTTGTCCTTATTATCCACAAAAAACTTTTTTACTTCCTCCAACTTTTCGTCTGCGGTGTGAAACGATTTTATCTTTTCGTCGATTTTTGTTAAATCTTTTGTTGTTTTATCTTTTTTGTATGTCCATTTGTCAGTGTTGTTGACCTGGCTATTGTCTGTTTTTTCCTTGCTCCAATTGTGCACACAATCTTTTGTGAAAAATACCCCCGATTTTATCACCTTTGTTGGGTTGCCGACAGCTGCGCAGTTTGACCCAACGGTTTTGTGCGACACTACTGACGCCGCACCGATTATCGAGCCTGAACCGATATGCGTGCCTTTTAAAATCAGTGCGTTTTGACCCACCCACACATGGTCACCGATTAAAACGGACATGCTCGGGTTGATTCGCTCCTTGCTTTCGCAGTCATACAAAAGGTGAGGATCTGCAGTTCTTATCCAAATGCCGAAGGAAAAAAGCCCATCGTCGCCGATTAAAATGTTTTGTCGCTCAGATGCTATCAAATACAGTTTGCCGTTGGTGTATGTGTTTTTGCCGATGAAAACACAACATCCGCCGTTTACGGTGAAATCGGCATACAGCGGCGTTTTTTGCGGCCTGATATAGCAAACGGAATTGTCGCCGTTGATTTTGATTGCGGAATTGACAATTTCAACGCCGTCGTCAACAACTAAAATATTGTTGCTTCCGTTAAATACAATGTGCGAATTTTTCAAAACGCTTTTTTCGCTGTTAACTATTATTTTGTTATTGTCAACACTTTGGCTGAAATCTGTGATTTGTTGCATATTTAATCCTCAATTCGTAAGCACTTGATTGCGCTTTTTACAGTATCCGAACAGAATATTGCTCACTTTGGCACATTTATTGCCTTTTTGCAAAATAAATATAGCACTTTGCAGTTGCTAAATCAAGTTTTTTTGTTGGCTTAATTTGATTTTTTGCAGCCGCTTGGTTAGAAACAAATAATTCTTGACATTTTATGAAATGGTAATTGATAACAAATGATAATATCGACCCGGTTTGTATAACGAAAAGCTTGCAAAGGCGGCGCGGTTGCTTATTTTTTGATTTTGCGGTATAATTACAATACATATTTGAAATGAGGTTTTAATATGAGTATTGATTTTGTGCCTGCCGAGGATTACAGAAATGAGGTCAAGGCACTTTATAAATCGGCGTTTCCGAAAGAGGAACAGGCACCGTTTCGCTTGCTTTTCAAGCGTGAAAGGCAGGGAATTGCGGATTTTTATGCAGTTGTTGACGAGGGTGAGTTTGTCGGACTTACACTTCTTACAGGGCTTGACGATGTTGTCACGCTTTTCTTTTTCGCGATTGATGACAATTTAAGGGGGCACGGCTACGGCACCGAGGTTTTGACCGCGCTTAAGGACAAATATGACGGCAAGCGTATTTTTATTTGCATTGAGCCGATAGAAAAGGACGCACCGAATTATAAACAGCGTGTCAAGCGCAAGGCGTTTTATAAAAAGAACGGCTTTAAGGTTATGCCGTTTCAGGTTAAAGAGGCGGGCGTTACATATGATATAATGTCTGTCGGCGGCGATGTCACCTTTAAGGAATATGAGCGCATCACAAAGCGATTTTTCGGCAGAGTGTTGTATTTCTTTATTAAAAGATTTTGATTTTTAACGGTGATTATTAATAAGCAATAAATTGGATTAAAATTCAAATCAATATATGAAATTCGCGGCAGACGGCACGATTATACTCAAATGCCGCGAGTTTTCTTCACGGCAACTAAAAAACAAACTTGACTTTTGCTTTCAATTTTGATATAATCCACTCAACTTTGAAACAAATAAATATAGGTTTTAATTGGAAACGCACATCTCCCGGATGATAACGAACAACACAGATGTTTATGTGTTAATTTATTATTTAGGAGATGTTTTATTATGCCAAAAACTAAATTTCAGGATTTCATTTTCACAATTATAATGGTTGTCGTTATGGTTTACGCCATGGTTTGCTATAACATTGCTTTTGACAAAGGCGCAATGAGCGGCAGTGTTTTTCTGATTGCGTTTCACGAGTTGCCGATTATGGGCGTTGTTGGATTTTTGCTTGAGTTTTTGTTTGTCGGAAAGTTCGCGCAAAAAATCGTATTTAAGCATTTTAACCCTCAAAACACAAAACCTTTTGTTATCACTGTTATGATTTCGAGCGTAACGGTAGCAATTATGTGCCCACTGATGAGTCTTATTGCAAGTCTGCTCTTCAATTTTACGGGTGTGTCGGATATTGTGCCGAATTTTCTTCAAATCTGCGTTCGCAATTTCCCGATGGCACTTTGTTGGCAGTTGTTTTATGCAGGTCCGCTTGTAAGAGCTGTTTTTAGGTTTTTGTTTAAAAAACAGCTTAAAGATTAATCTGACAATATAATATGAAAAAGCCGACGGTATCGGATGAATTTTGCTTCCTGCCGTCGGCTTTTGTTATTTTTATTAATTTTTATTCAAACGGAAATACTACGGTTAAAAGCCATTTGAAATCCTCTTCGCCGTAAACGGCGTGGGGAACATTTGCCGGCATAACGATTGTTTCGCCTGCGCTTACGAGGTGCTCAACACCGCCAACGGTGAATTTGCCCGTGCCCTCAAGCACATAAACCATAGCGTCACCTACCGATTGGTGGGTGCTGATTTCCTCGCCCTTTGAAAAAGCAAAAAGCGTTACCGAAACGGCATCGTTTTGTGCAAGCGTTTTGCTCACAACCTGACCCTTTTGCACCTGAATTTCGTCTTTAAGCGGCAAAACCTTGCCCTGTTCGATATTTTTAATGTATGGCATATCAATATCTCCTTTACATAATCAATCCAAAATTTTTCCGTCGATGGAAATTGTCACAACCCTCCACGGCAAAAATTTGCCGCTTGCCTGAATTGCCGATTTGGCGGCGTGCTCCAATCCTCCGCAACACGGAACTTCCATCCTTACTATTGTAACACTTTTTATATCGTTTTGCTTGATAATTTGTGTTAGCTTTTCGGAATAATCGATATCATCAAGTTTCGGACAGCCGATAAGCACAATTTTGCCCTTTATAAATTCGCTGTGGAAGTTTGCATAAGCGTATGCCGTGCAGTCAGCCGCAATAAGAAGATTTGCGCCGCTGAAATAAGGCGCGTTAATCGGTGCAAGTTTGATTTGAACAGGCCAGTTTTGAAGCTGCGACTGCATTTTTTTCGTCGACTCAAAATCGGCAATGTCGTTTTTCGGCGTGATTTGCCTCATCATTGCACCCGGGCATCCTGCGTGGTGCGGCATTGAGTTTTGTGCCGCTTTTCTTTTCATATTTTCCTCAACTGCGGCTCTGTCATATTCAGCCGCTTCTCTTTCGACAAAAGAAATTGCGTTTGTCGGGCATGCGGGGAGGCAGTCGCCCAAGCCGTCGCAGTAATCGTCACGCAAAAGTTTTGCCTTGCCGTTTACCATTCCTATTGCGCCCTCGTGGCACGCATTTGCGCATGCGCCGCAACCGTTGCATTTATCCTCGTCTATATGAATGATTTTTCTAATCATAAAAAAACTCCTTTGAGGCACGAGCATTTATTTCTTATGCAGTGTGCCCTTTGTTATTGACTTTGTGACTGTATTATACTAAACTGAAATTACGAAATATGTGGTTATAACCACGAAAAGGTGATATTTTTTGAAAATTCAATCAAATATTTTTAATAATTGCTCCGAAAACGAAATAAATATGATTTTGTCGCACCTTTGCCTGCCTATAAAAGCGTATGAAAAAGGCGACTATATTTATCGCGTCGGCGACAGCATTCGCAATATCGGTATTGTCATTTCGGGCAGCGTTTGCATTGAAAATGTTGATATTGTCGGCAATAAAAGCGTTCTTGCGGTTGCACAGAGCGGCGAAATTTTTGCCGAAGCATACGCTTGCGTCGAAAATCAGCCGATACTCGTTGATGTTGTTGCCGCCGAGCAGTGTGAAATCTTGTTTTTGTGCGTTGAACGGCTTTTTGACGGCAAAACAAATTGCACATGCAAGGATAAGATAATCAAAAATCTTGTTATGATAAGCTCGTCAAAAAACATCAGGCTGTCGCGCAGGATTTTTCACACATCGTCAAAAACAGTGCGGGGCAGGGTGATGTCATACCTTTCTCAACAGTCGACTGTTCAGGGCAGCAGAAGCGTAACAGTACCGTTTAATCGTCAGCAAATGGCTGATTATCTCAGCATCGACAGAAGCGCGCTGTCAAAAGAACTCGGCAAAATGAAACGCGACGGAATTATTGATTATTACAAAAACAGTTTTAAGCTTTTAAAATAGCAGCTATATTACAATATTGTAATGGAAGTGCCGCACTTAATATGATAGAATTAATATGTAGGTGATATTATGGATATATTTTTACTTGAGGATGACGATGCAATCGCTCTCGGTCTTTGCTATTCACTGCAAAACGAGGGCTACAATGTCACGCTTGCAAAATCGGTGAGCGAGGCAACGGATATTGTCGAAAAAAACGATTTTGCGCTATATATTCTCGATTTGACATTGCCGGACGGCAGCGGCTACGATGTTTGCAAAAAGATTAAATCAATCGGCGACAGACCGGTGATTTTTCTCACGGCGTATGATGACGAGGTTAATGTTGTAATGGGTTTTGACCTCGGAGCCGACGATTATATTACAAAGCCGTTCAGACTCAAAGAGCTCCTTGTTCGTATCAAAAGTGTTTTGCGCAGATACAACAGGACAGGCGGCGACGCGACGGTTAAAATCAAGAATATTACAATAAACACAAATGAGGCAAAGGTTTATAAAAACGGCGAGGAAATCGTGCTCACCGCGATGGAATACAGATTGCTTTTGATTTTGCTCAACAATCGCGGCAAGGTGCTTTCGCGCTCGCAGCTGCTCGAAAACATTTGGGATGTTGAGGGCGATTTTGTTGAGGACAACACGCTGACCGTTTATATCAAACGCCTTCGTGACAAAATTGAGGAGGATGCCGCAAGCTCGCAGATTATTAAAACAGTTCGCGGACTCGGCTATATGATAGACAATGAATAATGCCGAAATCAAAAAAACGCTTACAATTTCACTTGTGCTGACAGTTGCGCTCTCGTGCGTGTGCTTTGTGTTCAGCATCGTTTGCGGCATAATCTGCGCGGTGCTCGGCGCAGTGCTCACGGCGGTTTTTGTCATATACACAAAAAAGCGGTATGACAGGCTCAACGAACTTAATAACTACCTTGCGCTTATCTGTGCCGGCAATTACAATCTCGATATAAATGAAAATACCGAGGGCGAACTTTCAATTTTAAAAAACAATCTTTTTAAGGTAATCACGATTTTGCAGTCGCAAAATGACAAGCTTGAAAAGGACAAGGTTTATCTTGCAGATTCGCTTGCCGATATTTCGCATCAGCTGAAAACGCCGCTCACCTCAATGATGGTGATGACCGAGCTGTTGAAGGACGAGAGCGACGGCGAAAAGCGCGCCGAGTTTTTGAGCGTAACCGAAAATCAGCTTGATAAAATGAAATGGCTCATCACAAATCTGCTTAAGCTCTCAAAGCTCGACGCAGGCACTGCAGAATTTAACATTCAAGAAATTTCATCAAACGATGTCATTTCGCAAAGCTTAAAGCCGTTTTTAATTACGCTTGATTTGAAAAATATAACGCTCAAAAACACCGCACAAGATTTTTCGTTCAACGGCGATATTAATTGGAGTGTCGAGGCGATTGAAAATATTATAAAAAACTGTATGGAACATACAGACAAAAACGGCACAATCAGCATTTCATCGTCACATTCAAATATTTATGACGAAATAATCATCAGTGACAACGGATGCGGTATTGCACCCGAAGATTTGCCGCATATTTTTGAGCGATTTTATCACGGCAAAAATTCATCGAGCGAAAGCGTGGGCATCGGTCTTGCGCTTGCGCAGGCGGTCATAAAGCGCGAGCACGGCGAAATATCGGTTTCAAGCACGCTCGGCGAGGGCAGTGTGTTTTCAATCAAATTTTATAATGCGATAGTCTGAATGTGACAAAACTGTAATATTAAAGTCACCCGATTGTAAGATTGATATAATAAAATGACGATAGTATAGAGTAACTGCACCCCTTTTTGTGAAAGGAGAAACAATGAACATTATAAAAAAGTTATCCTTGCGTCATTTAAAGAAAAATAAAAACAGATCGGCTTTGACGGTTTTGGGCATCACCGTGTCCGTTGTTTTGATGACGGCACTTGTTGTTGCCGCCTCGTCATTTTTGCACTATTACGGTGCAAAAAGTGTTTATTCGCAAGGCGACTGGCATTTTTATGTCAAAACCACATATGAAAAGGCGAGGGAGGTATTGGACGATACCTCCCTTGAGAGCGTCGGCTATCAGGCAAATTTGCAGGATGATTTAATGGGCTACAAAATCTATTCCGACAAGGCAAGCTATATCCGCGTCGGCACGGTGTTTGCCGGCGACGAGCAGTGCCTGAAAGATATTGTCACCTGCGATTATGACGGCGCGCTTCCGAAAAACGACAGCGAAATAATGGTTGAACAGTCGCTTCTCGACAACAACGGGCTTAATCTGAAAATCGGCGATACGATAAAAATTGCCGTCGGCGAGCGCAGACAAGGCGAGTTCAGTCTGTTTCCTATAAAAGGCGATTACCGTTTCGGCGAGGTTTTTCATAAAACGGGCGACAGGGTGTATAAAATAGTCGGCATTTTACATAATAACGAGCCGACCGTTAAGGCATACGGCAAAATTTTGCGTGGTGTTAACAGCAGTGAGCTGAAAAACTGTATCGCTTGGTGTAAGTTTAAAAAAATAACCCCACTTTCGTATTCAAAGGCAGATAAAATAATCGACAAGTTTGGCTTCGGAAAAACCGACCGTATTTTTTCGTCATCAATAAATGTTGATTATTTAACATCAAAACTTTCGTTTTCAACAGATATTAACGATTTGAAAAATGTTTTGAGCGTTGCGGCGATTTTGGCGGCGCTTATGATTGTTATACTGATTGCGTCATTTTCGATGATTTACAATGCTTTTGCGCTTTCGTTCAGCGAGCAGGTTAAATATCTCGGTATGCTCTCATCGGTCGGCGCAACAAAGAGACAAAAGAAAAAGGCTCTTTATTTTGAGGGCGCGGTCCTCGGCGGCATAGGTATTCCGCTCGGCATATTGCTCGGCACGGCAGGCACTGCCGTTATGCAAAAAATACTCAATTCAAAAATAACCGCTTTTTTAACGGATTATAACGATAATATAAATTATACAACATATGTTCCGATTTGGGTGCTTTTGTGCGTTGCGGCAATCGGTGCTCTCACCGTTTTCGTGTCAATAATAGTGCCGGTGCGCAGAACATCTGCCGTCACACCGATTGAGGCAATCCGCCGCCAAAACGATATTAAACAGCGGCACAAAATCCGCTCGCCGCGCATAGTATTAAAGTTTTTCGGCGTAAGCGGTGACATTGCATACAAAAATATGAAACGCGGCGGCTCCGCCTCGCGCACGGTTATTGCGTCAATCGCAATTTCGGTCGTTTTGTTCTTGTGCTGCAACTATTTTTGCACTGTTTATACCGAAGTGTCGGACTATGGATACGAGCTGCCGTATCAGGTTACATTCGGTACTCAAATCACCTCCGACAGCGAACTGAACGAGATTAAGGAGCGTTTGTCCGCAAACTCCGATGTCAAGCGGTTTTATTCTATTACCGACAATTTTTATTGGACGGGCGGTTATCCCGATGAATCGGACAAAGACCCGTATGATTTAACATCGTTCAACTCAAAAAATATGACGGATAAATACAAATTCATCACACAGCAGGACCAACTTGAAATATGTCATATTTATTCGATTGATGACAGCGAGTTTAACGCAATTTGCAAGGCAAACGGTATTGACAGCAAAAAATATTATTCGCTCGACGATGACGGCTTGGCACGCGCACTTTTGCTCAACAGCCTCAATCACAAAGATGAAGCCGTTTTCAACAACAATATGCTCGGCAACACAATCGGTGATTATGAGATTGACATTGATAAATCCGCAGAAAAAGTGGATGAAAACGGAAACGCGGTTTTTGTTTACAAAAAAACGCATTCTTTCGGCGTGAGGTTTCACGATTTTGTCAAATATGACAGCGACAACACGATGATGAATCTTGACAGCGGCTCAATTGATGCGTTTATTCCGCTGTCTATGTATAAACAGCAGATTATTAACTATGCCGATACTCACACCGATGAGTATAATACGAATTTGACAGATTATTATGTCGAGTTCGGTATTGAATCGGATAATCCAAGCGCGGTTGAAACGGCGTTGAGCGACTACCTCTCCGAAAACGAGAAGGAGGGCGATGTCTACAATATTTATTATTGGGTAGTGCGGCAACGCAGTTTGACCGCCGTTGTCAGGTGGCTGTCATATGGCTTTATATTCCTGATTACATTAATAACCGTGTTTAATATCATCAACACCGTTTCATCACAAATTGCAAACCGCAAAAAAGAGTTTGCAATGCTTCAAAGTGTCGGTATGACACCAAAAGAATTTAAGCGCATGATAATGCTTGAGAGTGCGTTTTACGGCTTTTACGGCTTGCTTATCGGCATTCCGTTGAGCCTCGGCATAAGCAAAATAATAGGTATGATTGTGTCGAAAGATTCGTCAATTCCGTTTGGCGTCAATGTTTGGCTTTATATTATTGCGGCGGTTGCCGTGTTTGTATTCATAGGAGCGTCAATGGCGTATTCGGTAAGACTTATTAAAAACAATAATATTATTGACGCTCTGAAAAATGACACAGATTAAAATAACTCACCGTGACAAAATTGTAATATAAAAGTCACCCGATTGTAAGACTGCGTTGGTATTATAGCAGCAACGAAAGGAGATAAATACCATGAAAATTCTTGAAGTTACAAATTTATCTAAAACATACGGCACCGGCGAAACACAGGTTAAAGCGCTTGACAATGTTTCGCTTTCTGTCGAGTCGGGTGAATTCGTTGCTATTATCGGTCCGTCAGGTTCGGGCAAGTCAACGCTTTTGCACATTCTCGGCGGCGTTGATGTGCCGACCTCCGGTTCGGTTGTTATCAACGGCGTTGATATTTCAAATCTTGACGAAACGGCACTCGCAATTTTCCGCCGCAGACAAATCGGCTTGATTTATCAGTTTTACAATCTTATCCCGATTTTAACCGTTAAAGAAAATCTTACTCTTCCGCTTTTGCTTGACGGCAGAAAGCCCGATGAAAGAGTTGTTGACGATTTGCTCAAAACGCTCGGTCTTACTGAAAGGGTAAACCACTTGCCAAACCAGCTTTCGGGCGGCCAACAGCAAAGGGTTTCAATCGGCAGAGCGCTTATTAACAATCCGGCGCTTATGCTTGCCGACGAACCTACAGGCAACCTCGACAGCGAAAACAGCCGCGAAATTGTTTCCCTTTTGCGCAAATTTAATAAGGAAAACAATCAAACTGTTATTATTATCACTCACGATGAGCGAATTGCAATGTCCGCCGACAGAGTGATTTCCATTGAGGACGGTAAAATCACGCGAGACGAGGTGAGAAAAGGGTGAATATAGTTAATAAACTAACCCTGCGCCACCTTAAAGAAAACAAGGGCAGAACGGTTGTAACAACGATGGGTATCATTGTGTCTGTTGCGATGATTACAGCCGTGCTTGTTGCAATGACATCGTTTTTCTCGCTCTTCGGCGATATTACGGCATATACAGACGGCAACTATATTTTTCGCATATCGGATGCCACGCAGCAGGAATTTGAGTCTGTAAAAAACGACAGCCGCGTGTCTGACATCGGTTTTGGTGCAGACGGCAGCGGCTACAGAATTAAGGAGCGAAAAAGCAATGCAAAAGGCATAGGCACTGTTTATCTTTGCGATGATGAGGAATATAAAATGCTTGTCACCGCAAAATATGACGGCACGCTCCCGCAAAACGAAAACGAAATTGCCGTTGAAGAAGAGCTGATTACAAAAAACAATCTTTCGTGGAAAATCGGCGACACCGTAACGCTTGAGGTCGGTCAAAGAATTTCGACCAAAACAGACAGCGACGGCAATTCAATCTCATACGAGCCGACAGGCAAGTACGAAACCGGCGAAAAATTTGAGGGTGCAACCGAAAAGCAGTTTAAAATCACTGCGATTTTGCACAACAATATTCCGACCTCACAATACGGCATTGTTTCGAAGCTGACGGATACAAAAAATGCAAAAGCGCTCCTAATGCACGCCAATCTTAAAACGCTCGACACAAAGTCATTTGCCACGGCAAAGGATATTTGCGAAAAAGCGTGCGGCGATGACGAAAACTACGCCATCAACAGTGAATTGCTCAATTCGTATCTTTCGTTCGGCAAAAACAGCACCGCAAAAAACCTTTTGCCGCTCGTTGCAATAGTCCTCGTCATCATTTTGATTGCATCGGTTGTGCTTATTTACAACGCGTTTGCAATGTCGCTGTCTGAAAAGGTAAGGTATCTCGGTATGCTTGCCTCGGTCGGTGCAACCAAAAAGCAAAAAAGACTTTCTGTATATTTTGAGGGCTTGATTTTGGGTGCAATCGGCATTCCAGTTGGTATACTTTGCGGAATTGTCGGTATCGGAATCACGCTTAAGGCGCTCGGTCAAAAAATTATTTCAACCGGTATGATTGCCGGCATCAGCGAGGGCGTTTCAATGCATGTAACGGTCAGACCGCTTATAATTGCGCTTATTGTTTTAATCAGTGCAATCACTATATTTGTTTCGCTTTTGATACCGTCCAAAAAGGCGTCTGCAATCACTCCGATTGATGCACTTCGCCAAACGGGTGAGATTAAGATTAAGTCGAAAAGACTCAAATCGCCCAAGATTGTTAGAAAAATTTTCGGCTACGAGGGTGAAATCGCACACAAAAATTTGAAGCGAAACGGCAGAAAATCGCGCATTATAACAGTGTCAATCGCGCTGTCGGTTATCCTGTTTTTAAGCTGTAACTATTTTTGCGATATGTTCACGCGCTCAATGGATATTGAGTCGTCCATTCCTTATCAGGTCACAATGCAATACAAGCACGAGGACAAGGAAATCGCTGAAAATATGATTGAGTCCGTAAACGATGTTAACGATTATTACAGCGTTTTGAATTATATGGATTATATTGCGCCGAGCAACGATTCGTTTAAGGATTTTGCATCTGCCGACAATGTAACCTCATCGTATCGCAAACTTTATGACAAGGGCATCAAGGTATTTGTCAATATCATTGACGACGATATGTTCAACTCGCTGTGCAAGGCAAACGGCATTGATTCGTCGCAATACTACACGGGCGGCTGTAAGGGTATTTTGATGAATAATTACAGCCATTCGTCAAGCGGCGGCAAGATATTTACAAACGATATTATCGGAAAGTCGTTTTATCGCGAACTTTATGATGACGATGGCAATGCTGGCGAAAAGGTCAAAATCACCGTTTGCGATACAATTGATTTCAATTCAAAAAACATCGCGTGCAATCTTAACCCCGCAAGTTCTGTTTCAGTCTTTATTCCCGATTCAAACTATTTTTCAAGCATCGGCAAAAACTACGCCGACAATGCAATTTGCACAATCGGTATTGTTACGGATAATCACGAAAAGGTTGCCGAGCAGCTCAACGAGCTTTCGGAATCGCCAGAAAAGAAAATGTCACTTTGCACAATTAACGATTTGCTCGATTCGCTCGAGGTTATGAACACCGTCGTTTTGATTATTCAGGTGTTTGTTTACGGCTTTATTGCGCTGATTACGCTTATCACGTTGTTTAATATAATCAACACCATTTCAACCGGCGTTCAGTCACGGCGAAAGGAGTTTGCAATGCTCAAATCAGTCGGCACAACGCCAAAGGGCTTTAACAAAATCGTTATGCTTGAAAGTGCTTTTTACGGCATCAAGGCACTTGTGTTTGCCTTGCCGATAAGCGTTGTGATAAGCCTTATTATGAATAAGGCGCTCGGCTCGGACGATTTGCCGTTTACAATGAATTGGCAACTCTATTTTATAGTTATTCTTGCGGTTTTCGTTATTATCGGCGCAACGATGCTTTATTCCGTAAAATCACTGCGCAAGGATAATATTATCGAAACGCTTAAGGAAGATATAAATTAACGGAGGTGGTATATTAATAATAAATCATCGTCGGTATGCACAATAATACAAATTTAATTTAACACTTCTCAAAAATCCCGACAGAGCACGGTTCTGTCGGGATTGCTTTTTCAGTCTGTCGCTGATTATTTCGGCGAGCTTAAACTCGCCCTCGACAATAAGTATTCTCATAATATCACCGATTTTAAGTATATTCCATATTTATTAAACGAACATTAAATTATGCCTATAAACAAGCTTAAACAACAGTTGCTTTCAAAAAGAAAACACCCACGCCGCTTTTTAAACGACTTGGGTGTGTCAAATATCATACGATTATTGTGCGTTTACGCTCTCAAGGAATTTTACAAATTGAGCCTTGCCCTTTTCGGTGCGCTCAAACACGCCGCACTGCTCAAGAATTTCGGTGAAAACAAGGCCGATTTCTTCCTTCAAAATATCGTGGCAGTTTTCGGCAGTGACATCATATTTTTTCATAATCATATCTGCCCATTCCTTGTGCTTGGCAATATCGTCGATTGCGGCAATGTCCTTGCCGTTAATCATGGCGTCTGCCAAATCCGCCATTTCTTTTTTGAGCCTTGACGGCAAAACGGCAAGACCCATTACCTCGATAAGGCCGATATTTTCCTTTTTAATATGGTGATGCTCAGGATGCGGATGATAATATCCCATCGGGAAATCGGGCGTTGTAATGTTGTTTCTCAAAACAAGGTCAATTTCAAATTTGCCGTTTCTCATTCTTGTGATCGGGGTGATTGCGTTGTGCGGCACGCCGTCTGTTTCGGCAAGAATAAATGCCTCTTCGTCGGTGTATGCCTCCCACGCCTTTAATACATCGCCCGCAAGGTCTGCAAGTCTGTCCTTGTCCTCACACGCAAGGCGCAAAACGCTCATCGGCCATTTTACTATGCCTGCGTCAATATCCTCATATCCTTTGAAAACAAACGGTGTTTCAATCGGCGCTTTTGCCATTGCGAATTCATAGTTGCCGCCTTGGAAATGTTCGTGCGTCAATATCGAGCCGCCGACAATCGGAAGCCCTGCGTTTGAGCCGATGAAATAATGCGGAAACAGCTCCAAGAATGACAAAAGTTTTCTTAAAGCCGACTTGTCTATTTTCATCGGAATGTGCTCTGCGTTGAATACTATGCAATGTTCGTTGTAGTAAACATACGGCGAATACTGTAAATAAAAATCGTGTCCGTCAAGATTAATCGGAATGATTCTGTGGTTTTGTCTTGCAGGGTGATTGACTCTGCCTGCGTAGCCCTCGTTTTCCTTGCAAAGCTGGCATTTAGGATATGAACTTTGCTTCATTTTTAAAGCGGCAGCGATTGCTTTCGGGTCTTTTTCCGGCTTTGAAAGGTTGATTGTTATGTCAATGTCGCCGTATTCTGTTTTTGTTATCCATTTAAGGTCGTTTTTGACTCTGTATTCTCTGATATAATTTGATTTTCTTGCAAGGTGATAATAATAATCCGTTGCTGCTTTCGGCGACTCTTTGTATTTTTCGCTGAAAGTCTTGATAACCTGTGACGGTTTCGGAGTGAGCAATCCCATGATTTTTGTGTCGAACAAATCACGGTAAACTACGCTGTCCTCGCAAAGATTACTTTTTGTTGCGTATTCAAGAACGGCGTTCAAAAGGTCCTCAAGCTCTGTGGTTTGTGCCGGCTCGTCCTCAAAAGAATCAATTTTAAGTGCCTCGCAAAGCTGATTGATTGAATAAATGCGGTCAGCCTCATCAATCAATGCGTTGTCAATTGCGTATTGCACCAAGCCGTTTATCGCTGCAAAAATTGTCATAGTTTATCACTCCTTAAAATTCCTTTTCTATTATAAGTGTTTATGACTGTGTTTTCAATTAAAAATTTCACTATTATATTATAAATTTTCACTTTTTTATGTAAATTTGATTGTTTTTTCTTTACCGTGGGCAAAAAAAGTGATATATTTAGATTAGAAAAAAGATTTGTTTAGGCGGTTTTTATGGAAATTTGTGTGTTCGGCGCGTCAAGCATGACGATAGATAAAAAATATACCGATGCCGTTGAGGAGATGGGCGAGTTTTTGGCGAAAAGAGGTCATAATCTCGTTTTCGGCTCCGGCTCAACAGGCTCAATGGGTGCGGCGGCAAGAGGATTTAAAAAAGGCGGCGGAAAAACGCACGGCGTTATACCCGAGTTTTTCAAGGGCAGTCTTGACGAATATGTCGATTATAATTGCGACAAAATGACATATACCGAAACGATGCGCGAGCGCAAGGCGATTATGGAGGACTGTGCCGATGCATTTATAATTACACCCGGCGGCGCAGGCACCTTTGAGGAGTTTTTCGAGGTGCTTACGCTAAAACAGCTCGGCAGGCACAGAAAACCGATTGCGATTTATAATATAGACGGATATTATAACGCCCTCAATGCAGCTATGGAGCACGGCATCGCCGAAAAGTTTATTAAAGAGGATTGCCGCTATCTTTATTTTCTTGTGACGGATTTAAACGAGCTTGCCGAATATATCGAAAATGACGATATGCACGGTCTCACGCTTAAAGATTTAAAATGATTTTTGCTAATGTAAATATTGTTTTATTTGGCTAAAATACAAGACGCCTGCCATGTCGGACTGCGACGGAGCAACGGGCGCGATTTATAACATTGCAGTCGGAAGGGAATTGTGATTTTATGAAAAATTTTGTTATTACAATTGGTAGAGAATTTGCCAGCGGCGGCAAGGAGGTCGGCAAAAGAGTTGCCAAGGAGCTTGGCGTTGATTTTTATGACGCATCGCTTTTGCGCGAAAAGGCAAAGGAACTCGGAATTGAGGAGGGCATATTTGACCTTTTTGACGAAAAACCCACAAAAAGTTTTTTGTTCTCCGTTGTGATGGACCCTTATGCTATCGACAGTGCAGTTAACGAGGGCAAAGTTATTGAGGCTCAGCGTAAGGTTATCGACAATGCGGCAAAACAAGGTTCTTGCGTCATTGTCGGCAGACGGGCAGACAAAATTCTTGCCGACAATGAAAATGTTGTCAGCGTTTTTATCGGCGCCGATATTGAGGACCGAATGAAGCGTTATCTTGAAAATGACGGCACAAGCCCGAAAACCGCTCGCCGTATTATCGAACGCAAAGACAGAGAGCGTGCCGCATACTACAACTATTTTAACGACGGCAGTTGGGGCAAGGCAGACAACTATACAATGTGTTTTTCTACCTCAAAAATGGAAAAGGATACAATTGTAAAAATAATTGTTGATTATGTAAAAAATAATTTCGGCGATTGATTTGATATTGCGGCGGAGCATCGGTGATACTTATTGATGCTCCGCTTTTTATTTTGCTTGATTTTTTTATTATTTTATGTATAATGGTATTTGTAATAATTTTGTAATATTTAAAGCGTTTTTGTAATATTTAAAAGGACTTTATATGAAAAAATTCAGAAAAACAATATCGTTTATACTTGCGCTAGTGATAGCGCTTGCTCCCGTCGGCATAACCGCGCAGGCTGTGTCCGTCGATACGATGAAATCAAAAGTTTTGTCTGTTGCCGAAAATGAGGTTGGCTATGAGGGCACATCCACATACTCAAAATACGGCGAATGGTACGGTTATCAAGGCTCGTGGTGCACAACATTTGTGCTTTGGTGCTTTAACAAGGCAGGCAACAGCCTCGGTGTTAAAATGTACGGCAAAATCGTGCCGAACGGCGGCAATTGCAGCTCTATGATAAGCTGGTATAATAACCGCGGCAGATACCACAAAAAATCAAGCGGCTATTCTCCGCAAAAGGGCGACCTTGTGTTTTTTGACTGGAGCGGAAGAGGCTCGGCACAGCATGTCGGCATTGTTACGGGTGTTTCCGGCAGTACCGTTTACACCGTAGAGGGCAACTGCTCCGGCAAGGTTAAGGACAGAAAATATACAGCAAGAGGTAAAAAACCGTATAACAATATCAGCGCAATTTTAGGCTACGCCACACCGAATTGGGGCTCGGTATCCTCCGGCTCGTCCGCAACAACAAGACGCACAACAAAAAGACATACCACAAAAAAGCAAACAACAAAAAGACAGACTACAAAAAAGCAAACAACAAAAAAGGCTCCGTCAACGAAAAAACAGCAGACGGCTCAAAATACAACAAAAGCATCGACTGCCGCTCAAACATCAAACAAAACAACACAGGCAACAGCTCAAACCGCAACTGCCGCACCGCAGGGTAAGCAGGCAACGGATATGCTCCTTTATGCCGCAGCAACAGATTTGCAAATCGGCGACAGCGTAAAACTTGACTACACTTTAAAACCGTCGGGCGTTAATGCCGTTGTTGAGTATTTCTGTGATGAGGAGGATATCATTGACCTTTCTGCCGACGGAACCGTTAAAGGTGTCGGCGAGGGCACTGCGACCGTTGTTGTTTGCGCGAATGACGAAATTTACAGACAGTGCGATTTCAATGTCACACAGGTTTCGCGCGATGTTACGCAAAAATCAAAGGACAATATGAGTATTGTCGAAACAAACTATGCACATTCTCCGAAAACGACGCAGGACGATAAAAGCATTCAAAGCAAACTCCGAGAGCTTGGCGTCAATTTCAATCAGCTTAACGCTCATAAAGATGACTACATATATCCGCTTGCAATAATCGGAGTCACAGCCGTTATTTCTCTTTGTATTGTCGGTGTTAAAAAAATCGCAAAAAAGAGAAAAAGAAAAAACGATGACGAAAACGGCGAAAAGGATGATTAATCGGTTGAAAAAACGATAAAATGTCGTATTGAATATCCATCGATTATATACTATAATAAGTGATAAATAATCTTGAATATCTCGGCAAATATATTCGAAACGGAGAAATTCGTTATGTCTATTACAGAAAAAGATAAAGATATGACCGCAGATTACAAGGACACCGAGGTTACGGCGTTTCTCAAAAAAATCATTGTTTGTATTTTGGATTTTGCACTGTTTTCCGTTGCAAATCTTGCAATGTGCTATTTAACCCAAAACGGTCACATTACACTCAGTTCATACGGAAAAATTGCATTTAATTATCCGCATTTTATAATGGTCGGCGTTATGGCTGTTATTGTCAATTGGTCGCTCGGACTTTACAGAAGTGTGTGGAAGTTCGTCGGAAACGATGAAATAGTCAGGGGCACATTCGCCGCCGCAGTTGAAACGGTGCTGTTGTTTTTGATTGACAGAGTGCTGTTTCCGAACATTTTCGGCGTTCCCGGCAGGCTTGCGTGGTTTGCGTATTTGCTCGGTTTCTTCCTTATTGATATTGCCATACTTGCACCGCGTATTTGCTTCAGAATAATCAAAAAAGCGTTTATCCCGATTAGAAAAAGCCGTGACGGCAGAAAAAGAGTAATGATTGTCGGCGCAGGATTTATGGGCAATTTCATTATTGATGCGTTTGTTAACAATCAATACAGAAACGGCTATCCCATAGTCGCTGTCGATGATAATCCCGTCAAAAAGGGCAAAAAAATCAACGGCGTAAAGGTTGCCGGCACATGTGCCGATATTCCTTTGCTCACTTCAAAATACAAGATTGACGAAATTGTTATTTGTATTCCGTCAGCCTCAAAGGCGCGACAAAAGGAAATTATTGATATTTCCATGAAAACATCGGCTTCCGTTAAAATCAGCCCGTCGGTTGAGGAATTTCTCGAGCCGGGCGGACCGCGAAAAGCGCGTAAAATCGAAATTTCAGACCTGCTTTCAAGACCGGAGGTCAAACTCGACAAAAAGGTTTGCCGCTATCTCGTCGGTAAAACGATTTTGGTAACAGGCGGAGGCGGCTCAATCGGCTCCGAAATCTGTATGCAGGTTGCAAGATACAATCCGAAAACAATTGTTGTTTTTGATATTTACGAAAATTGTGCGTTTGAGCTTGAAAACGACCTTATCGATAAGTATGACGACCAAATTGATGTTCAGGTGCGCATCGGCTCTGTCAGGGATGTTGACAGACTTCGCGAAATTTTCAGCGAATTTAAGCCCGATGTTGTTTTCCACGCGGCGGCACACAAGCATGTTCCGCTTATGGAGGATTCTCCGTGTGAGGCTGTTAAAAACAATGTTTTCGGTACATACAATGTTGCCAAAATGGCGGATGAATTCAAGGTGCCAAAAATGGTTATCCTTTCAACCGACAAGGCAGTTAACCCCACAAATGTTATGGGTTGCACAAAGCGCATAACCGAAATAATCGTCCAGTATATGAATAAAATCAGCGACAATACACAGTATGCCGCAGTGCGTTTCGGCAATGTTCTCGGCTCTCACGGCTCCGTTATTCCGATATTTAAAAAACAGATTGAGAATGGCGGTCCGGTTAAAGTTACTCACCCTGACATAACGCGGTATTTTATGACAATTCCGGAGGCGGCACAACTTGTTTGTCAGGCGGGCGGCATTGCCACCGGCGGCGAGGTGTTCGTGCTTGATATGGGCGAGCCTGTCAAAATTATGGATTTGGCAGAAAATCTTATCAAACTTTCGGGTTATACCGTTGACGAAATCGGAATTGAGATTGTGGGACTTCGCCCCGGCGAAAAGCTTTATGAGGAGCTTGCTATGGACAGCGAAATCGCGACACGCAAAAAGACTGCTAACGAAAAAATTTATGTTAACCAGCCCATTGATATTGACGAGCAAAACTTTGTCGATATGATGGACGCTCTAAAAAATATTAACGAGGATAATGTCAGAGATGTGTTGGCTCATTTTGTGCCTACATATCATCCGGCTGAAATTTAATTATGCTTAAGGACAAAAATTATTCGCGGACATATCCGAAAATCGCCGCTCTCGGCTTTGCAGGGATTGTGATTATAGGTTCGGTACTTTTGATGCTCCCGATAAGCTCAAAAACAGGCAATGTTCACTATATTGACGCTTTGTTTACAGCTACATCGGCAACATGCATCACTGGTTTGGTTACTTTTGACACCTTCACAAATTGGACGGTTTTCGGTCAAATCGTGATTATCGTGCTTATTCAAATCGGCGGACTCGGATTTATAACGCTTTTGTCGCTCGCCGTGCGAATGACAAAACAAAAAATGAGTCTTAAACAAAAAATGCTTTTGAAAGAGAGCGTCGGTTCGCTCAATCTCGGCGATGTTAAACGGCTTTTTTCATCGGTGATTATTTTCACTTTTTCGTGCGAACTTGCCGGTGCGGCGTTGCTTTCAACTCGTTTTATTCCGCTTGCCGGATTAAGGCGCGGAGTGTATATGTCGCTTTTCACAAGCATTTCGGCTTTTTGCAATGCCGGTTTTGATTTGATGGGTATGTTTTCGCCGTCGTCATCGCTCACAACTGTAAACGGCGACCCGGTTATTCTTATTACAATATCACTTTTGATTGTATTCGGCGGACTCGGCTTTATCGTTTGGCAGGATATGAAAAGTGTTAAATTCAAATATAAAAAATTCAGCCCATATACAAAGTTGATATTGATAACAACTGCAATTTTGCTTATCGGCGGCAGCGTGCTTTTTTTGTTTTTTGAATACAACAACACCTTTGCCGATATGTCGCTCGGAAAAAAGCTGCTAAACGCTTGGTTTTGCAGTGTCACTCCGAGAACGGCGGGCTTTAACAGCGTTGACATTGCCGCAATGACTCCACAGTCAAAAATGATTACAATAATCTTGATGTTTATCGGCGGCTCAAGCGGCTCAACCGCAGGCGGTGTAAAAACAGGCACGATTGCGGTGCTGTTTTTGTGCGTGCTTTCCGATTTGAAAAACAAGGAAGAAATTGAACTTTTCGACCACCGTGTAACGCTCGGCACGGTTAAAAAGGCGATTTCGATTGTTTGCACAAACCTTGCGCTTTTGTTTGCAGGTGTTATAATAATTACATTAAATCAGCCGGTTTTTGATTTGATAAATGTTGTTTATGAATGTGCTTCGGCGCTCGGAACCGTCGGCATCACAACCGGCATCACGCCGCAACTCAGCACACTTTCAAAAATAATTATTATTTCGCTTATGTATATAGGCAGGCTGACCAGTCTTATTTTTGCACTGTCATTTGTTAAAAACAGGGCAAAGACAACAACACAAAAGCCGCGTTGCAATATTATGGTGGGTTAGGAGAAAAATATGAAGACAGTTTTAATTATCGGCGCCGGCAGATTCGGCAGACATTTGGCAACCGATTTATGCAATATGGGCAATGAGGTTATGCTTGTTGACCGCAACGAAAATTTGATAGAGGAATATTCTCATCTTGTCACAACCGCCGAAATCGGCGACTACACGCTTAAAAGCAATCTCGAGGCACTCGGCGTTGAGGATTATGATTATATTTTTGTCTGCATCGGCGAGTTTCAGGACAGCCTTGTTATTGTCGATAATCTTAAGGAACTCGGTGCGCAATATATAATTGGTAAGGCATCATCGGAGGTGCATGAAAAGTTTTTGCTTAAAAACGGTGCCGACAAGGTTATTTATCCCGAAAGAGAAACGGCGTATAACACCGCCGTAAAATATTCAAACAGACGAATTTTCGATTTTGTCAAGCTTGGCGGCGACACCGGAATTTATGAAATCGAGACCCCGGACGCATGGTGCTCAAAGAGCCTTTTACAGCTTGATGTACGCAAAACTCACAATGTCACCGTCATTGCGAGCAAGGACTCTCAAAACCGCGTAAAAGCTATAAATTCAGCCGATTATATCTTTTCAAAAAACGAGCATATTCTCGTTATGGGTGATGCAAAGGATATAAGGAAAATTACAAAAGACAAGTAAAAATTATCGGTCAAAGGCAGTGCTTCCTTTGACCGTTTTTTTGTGTTAAAAAAATTTTACAAAAAAAGTTGAAAATAGTTATTGACATATGTCAGTAACCGAGTATAATGGGTATGGTTGAGTTTTAGATACCTGCCCAATATAATGTAAAGAAAGCAACTTGCTTAATCGGCATTTTATATTGGCGAAATTTTCGGAGTGGTAATATGGCAAGGCCAAGAAAAATGCGATGCATTTGTGCTTATCCAAAAAGCATGGAGTTTCGCCCGTTCGGTGAATATGCCGAAACGGTTGATCTCAATTTTGACGAGTACGAGGCATTCAGATTAATTGCAAATATGAAGTTCAGCCAGGAGGAGTGCGCAAAGCAAATGGATGTTGCGCGTTCAACCGTTGCCGCAATATATGAAAGCGCACGCACAAAGATTGCCGACGCTATCGTAAACGGCAAGGCACTTGTTATCCACGGCGGAGATGTTGAGCTTTGTCCCAACAGTTCCACATGCTGCGGCAGATGCGGTCAGCGTGACTGTGATGCCTGCGGTCACTGCGAGCAGGTGCAAAAACTCCAAGGCAAATCGGCAAAATCAGCCTGATTTCAGGCTCTTATATATACTAATCATCTATCATTTATAAAGTAAAACAGGAGGAAAATCAAATGACAGAAGCATGGAAAGGTTTTAAACCGGGCGTTTGGTGCGATGGAATCAATGTATCAAATTTCATTAAGTTAAACTACACCCAATATGACGGTGACGCATCATTCCTCGAAGGACCTACCGAAAGAACAAACAAGGAAATGGCTCGCGTAAAGGAGCTTCTCATCGCTGAAAACGAAAAGGGCGGCGTTCTCGATGTTGACACAGACAGAGTACTTTCAATCCTTTCTCACGATGCAGGCTATGTAGTTGATAAGGACACAGACATTATCGTCGGCCTTCAGACAGATGAGCCTCTTAAGAGAGGTGTATCTCCGTTCGCAGGCTTCAGAAACACTGTTCAGGCTTGTAACGCATACGGCTATGAGCTTTCTGACAAGGTTAAGGACGAATTCACATACAGAACAACACACAACACCGGCGTATTCAGAGCTTATACAGACACAATGAAGAAGGCTCGTCACGCAGGTATTCTTACAGGTCTTCCGGATGCTTATGCCCGCGGCAGAATCATCGGTGACTACAGAAGAATCGCTCTTTACGGTATGGATTACCTTATCGAGCAAAAGAAACTCGACAAGCAAAAGGTCGGCGAGAAGGAATATCTTGATGAAGAAACAATTCATCTTCTTGAGGACCTTTCAAAGCAACTCGATTTCATGAATCAACTTAAGGGTCTTGCTCTTCGTTACGGTTATGATATTTCAAAGCCGGCTACGACAGCAAAAGAGGCTATTCAGTGGTTATACTTCGGCTACCTCGGCGCTATCAAGGAGCAAAACGGTGCTGCTAACTCAATCGGCAGAATTGCTGAATTTATGGATATTTATATCGAAAGAGATCTTGAAGCAGGCACTCTTACAGAGTCAGAGGCTCAAGAGCTTATCGATGATCTTGTAATCAAACTTCGTTTGGTTCGTCACCTCAGAACTCCTGAGTATAACGACCTCTTTGCAGGCGACCCGGTTTGGGTAACAATGGCTCTTGCAGGTGTTACTTGCGAAGGTAAGCACATGGTTTCAAAGACAAGCTTCCGTGTTCTTCAAACTCTTTACAACCTCGGTTCTTCAGCTGAGCCGAACATCACAGTTCTTTGGTCAGAGCACCTTCCTCAGGGCTTCAAAGATTTCTGTGCTAAAGTTTCTATTGATACAGACTCTATCCAATACGAAAACGACGATGTTATGAGAAGAATGTACGGCGACGACTATGCTATCGCTTGCTGCGTATCAGCAATGAAGATGGGCAAACAAATGCAATTCTTCGGCGCTCGTTGCAACCTTGCAAAGGTTCTTCTTATGGCTCTCAACGGCGGTAAGGATGAAATCGAAGGCATCCAAATCGCTCCGGAAGGAAAGGTATTTGAAACAGAAGAGCTTAAGTATGATGAGGTTTACGAAGCATACAAGAAGTACCTTTCATGGATGGCAAGACTTTATGTTAACACAATGAACATCATTCACTATATGCACGACAAATATGCATATGAAAGACTTATGATGTCACTTCACGATACAGATGTTGAAAGACTTATGGCATTCGGTGTATCAGGTTTCTCCGTTGCTATCGATTCACTTTCAGCAATCAAATATGCAAAGGTTACTCCTATTAAGGACGAGCGCGGCATCATCACAGAGTTCGATGTTAAGGGCGACTTCCCGAAATACGGCAATGATGATGACAGAGCAGACCTTATCGGTAAGGACCTTATCGAATACTTCTACAAAGAGCTTTGCAAGACTCCTGCATACCGCGGCGCTAGACACACTCTTTCAATCCTTACTATTACTTCAAATGTAATGTACGGCAGAAAGACCGGTTCAACACCTGACGGCAGAAAAGCAGGCGAGCCGTTCGCACCGGGTGCAAACCCAATGCACGGCAGAGATTGCGAGGGTGCTCTTGCATCACTCAACTCTGTTGCAAAACTTAACTATGCTTGCTGTCAAGATGGTATTTCAAACACATTCTCAATCACTCCGGATGCTCTCGGCAAGGATGATGAGGACAGAGTTGAACACCTCACAACAATGCTTGACGGTTACTTTGAGCAAGACGCTCATCACCTCAATGTTAATGTTCTTAACAGAGAAAAGCTCATCGCTGCTATGAACGACCCGACACTTTATCCTTCACTTACAATCCGTGTTTCGGGCTACGCAGTAAACTTCAACAAGCTTACTCGTGACAAGCAGGAAGAGGTTATCGCTCGTACATTCCATAAGTCAATGTAATCGGGCAATTGCTGTAATTATTAATTTTGGATTTATAATAATGTAGCAAAGGGCACACACCAATCGGTGTGTGCCCTTAATTTTTTAAAAGACGGTTAAACAGAGAAATATATTACTGAAAAAGGCTTGGACAACGGGTCCAAGCCTTTTGAGCATTTGTTTATTGAAAAACTATTTATCTCCGCTTAAACAATCATACCGGATTCTATCCAATTCAGGACAGAGGGGTATTCCTCTTTGTATTCGTCAAGTCTGTCTGTGTTTGAATCAACAAATGCCTGAAATTCGTCCACATCCTCAAAGGCGAATGTGAAATCCTGCTGAAAATCATATGTTGCGGCAAAGAAATAGTTGAACAAATCGTCTGCCGAGAAAAGCTCAAGCAGCTTGTCCGCAACGATTTCGGTTGTGTAGTCAAGCGCATTTTTTATTGTAAGTCCGTCGTCCTCGTCATCGGCGTCAATTTCGGGATTTTCGTAGCAATAGTCTATTGCCGCCTCATCGCCGATGCCCAAGTTGGCAAGATTTGTGATTATTTCCTGAAAATCGGTTTCATTTGTTTCGTCATACATTCTGTAAACAAATTCGTTGATTAAATTCTTAATTGCAATAGCTTTGAATACGGCGTCAACCTCGTGACCCTCCTCGTCGGTTACGGCAAAGCCGTCCTCTTCAAAATTATCCCAAATCAATTCGTATAAATATGTGTATTTGTCCTTTTCTTCAAAAATTGCTTCGTGCAAATAGCTGCTTAAATCCATATTGACCTCCGTTAATGATGATTTACGGACTTATTGTATAACATATTATAAACATTTTCAATATTGCAATGCATATAATTTTAGTTTATAATTGGATTTAATCAGATTATTACGGAGATGACTCATATGCAATACAAAATTACAAGCAACGAGGCAAGCGCTGTTGTAGGCTTAAAGGGCGCAATGCTCAACTCGTTAAAGAAAAACGATACAGAATACTTGTGGCAGGGCGACGAGGAGCATTGGTCGGGTCAGGCACCGGTTTGCTTTCCGATAGTCGGTGTTTTGCGCGACTCAAAGGGAACGGCTTTCGGCAAGCCGTGCGAAATGAAACGCCATGGAGTAGCGCGCATTTCTCCGTTTGAACTTTTTGAAAAACACAAAAATTCCGTCACATTTATTCAAAAAAGCAGTGACGAAACAAAAAAGCAATATCCGTTTGATTACGAACTGAAAATAAAATACACAATCAACGGCTCAACTGTTACAAACGAATACATAATAACAAACACAGGCTCGTCGCCGATGCCGTTTGTTATCGGCGGACATCCTGCGTTTAATTGTCCGCTTTGCGACGGCGAGGTGTTTGAGGATTACAAGGTCGTTTTTGACAGAGCGATGACAAAAAGCGCGCTTCGTCCCGACCATCACAGCGGTCTTGTCGATGTTGAAAAGCGCTATCAAGTTCTTGAAAACAGCGACACGATTAATCTTGTTCACGATTTGTTTGAGGAAAAAGACGCATTGATCTTTGACAATATCGACTCAAAATGCGCCACTTTAATCGGTCCGAACGGCAAGGGTGTCAAAATCGAGTATCAGGATATGACAAATCTGCTTGTTTGGTCAGCATGCGGAAATGCCGATTTCGTTGCGCTTGAGCCGTGGACGGGAATTTCCACCTGCTCGGACGAGGACGAAAAAATCGAAAACAAGCGCGGCATGACAATTCTGCAACCCGACGAAACAGCTTCATTTAAATTTAAAATCACAATGATTTAACTGTTGATTTATAGATTATTAATAATTGTTTGATATAATTCAAAACGGTGAAACAAATGAATTACGGAATGATAAGAGCGGCGGCGGCAAGTTTAAGGCTAAAGGTTGCCGACCCGACATACAATAAAGAAAAAATCAAAGAGGCGATTGACTGCGCCGAGCAAAAGGGCACAAGGCTTATAGTTTTGCCCGAGCTTTGCGTGACAGGCTATACATGCGCCGATTTGTTTTTTACAAAATCGCTTCAGAACAGCGCCGAAAATGCGCTTAAGGAAATAATCAAATACACATCTGGCAAAAATATTGTTGCGGCTGTCGGTATGCCGGTGCCGTTTTACAACAGCTTGTATAATTGCGCCGTTGTTATCGGCAACGGCAGGATTTACGGCATCGTGCCGAAAATTCATCTTGCAAATTATAACGAGTTTTACGAAAAGCGTTGGTTTGCCTCGGGCAGTGATTTCAAATCGTGCCAAAACATTGATTTTTGCGGATTTGAAACGACAATCGGTTCTCAAATTTTTGATTTGGGCGGCGGTGCTGTTTTGGGCTTGGAGCTTTGCGAGGATTTGTGGGTTCCGACCCCTCCGAGCGGAAGTCTTACCCTCAGCGGTGCAAATATTATTGCCAATCTTTCGGCAAGCGACGAATATGTTTCAAAGGCACAGTACAGACGCGACCTTGTTTCAAATCAGTCTGCACGCTGTATTTGTGCATATGTTTATTCGGGCGCAGGCGTTTGCGAAAGCACAACCGATTTGGTTTTCTCGGGCGCAACCTTGATTGCCGAAAACGGCTCGGTTATCGCGCAGGGCAAGCGATTTGCACGCGATAACGAAATTATCGTTTCCGATATAGATATTGAACGCCTCAATTCTCAACGCCGCGGTAATATGTCGTTTGAAAATTCGATAAATGAGTTAAAAATTACTCAAATACCGATTAATAACAACGAAAACGATTTGACTTATCGCTTTGTAGATGCCCATCCGTTCGTTCCGTTGGATGATGAAAAGCGCCGCGAAAGATGCGAGGAGATTTTTGCGATTCAGGCAGCAGGACTTGCCAAAAGGCTTGAGCATGTCGGCTCAAAAGGCTGTGTTATCGGCATTTCGGGCGGTCTTGATTCAACGCTTGCACTTCTTGTTGCCGTTGAGGCGATGAAACTTATCGGCAAGCCGTCAAGCGATATTCTCGGTATAACAATGCCGGGTTTCGGCACAACCGACAGAACATATAATAACGCAATAGATTTGATGAAATCGCTCGGCGTTACGATAAAGGAAATCAGCATAAAGGACGCCTGCGTTCAGCATATGAAAGATATTGAACATGACGAGGCGGTCAAGGATATAACATACGAAAACACCCAAGCGAGAGAACGCACACAGATTTTGTTCGATATGGCAAACAAGCACAACTGCCTGCTTGTCGGAACGGGTGATTTGAGCGAACTTGCAATGGGTTGGTGCACATATAACGGCGACCATATGAGCATGTACGGCGTAAACGCCTCCGTGCCTAAAACACTTGTGCGCTATCTTGTTGATTATGTTGCAAAAATCAGCGACGAAAAAACAAAAGCAATTTTGCTTGATGTCCTCGACACACCTGTTTCACCCGAGCTTTTACCGCCCGACAGCGACGGCAAAATCGCACAAAAGACAGAGGACAATATCGGTCCTTACGAATTGCACGATTTCTTCCTTTACAATTTCGTTCGTTTCGGATTTGAAAAGGATAAGCTCCGTCGCCTTGCAATTAAAGCGTTTGACGGCGTTTATGACAGTGCAACGATTGAAAAATGGCTCGGTGTGTTTATGAAACGCTTTTTTATCAGCCAATTCAAGCGTTCCTGCATACCCGATTCGCCGAAAGTCGGCTCTGTTTCACTCAGCCCGCGCGGCGATTGGAGAATGCCGAGCGACGCATCGTTTAAAGATTTTATTTAATGCTTTCCGGCAATGAAATTCATTGCCTTGATATATCGCAGATAAGCAAAATTTTTTGCGCACCCCATAGGGCTACGATGGGCGTGCCGTTGTCAACCTTGTAGCCGGAAGGGTAATGTGATTATTATGAAAAATAAAAAGGCAATCCTTGCAGTTGTTCTTGTTGTTGCAATCGTTGCGGCGTTTGCGGCGTGTTCTAAATCAAGCAAAGATGATAAAGGCTCAACCTCGCAGATTACAGCCGCAGTTACCGATTCAAACGGCGAGGCTGTAACGGATGAAAACGGCGTTATTGTCACCGAAAAGGTCGGCGGCGAGGTGGTGACCGATAAAAACGGCAAGGCTGTAACCGAGGTTGTTACGCAAAAGGGCGGTCAAACCGTTACCGATAAAGCAGGTAAAGCGGTTACGCAGGTTGTAACTGAAAAATCAACCTCACCATCAAAATCGGGCGACAAAACAAGCACAACCAAAAAGAGCAACAAGCCTGCGGCGCCGTCGGCTCCGTCAAGCCTTAAGGCAGGCAGTGTCACTCAAACAAGCCTTAAACTCACATGGTCGGGCAAAGCAAACGGCTATCAAATTCAGTCAAGCACCGACAGCGGCAGCCATTGGACAACGCTTGAAAAAACATACAAATCAAAATCATACACCGCAAAGAAACTTTCAAGTTATACCGACTATATTTTCCGTGTTCGCGCATACAATCAAAATTCAAACGGAACTTCGTATTCAAAATGGACAGTTGTTTCAGTAAAAACAAAGGCCAATGAAAAATCAAAAAGATATATCACGGTTTCTGTAAAACTTCCCTCAAGCGGCGGCAGCGACACACTCAATATTTATGTCGACGGAAAACTTGTTAAGTCTCAAAAAGTCAACTTTGACGGCTCGACATACAAATACAAAACAACAAAAAAATATGAAGGTCTTGTTACAATAAAAGCCGAGTTTTCGTCAAAAGGTAAGGAAACGGCGGCTTCAACCGACAAGGATTCGTGCTATTTGAGCCTTGATGACAAGGGCATCGTTATCGTTGACGGCAGTGATGACTGATTTTGTTAAACTTTTACAAAAAAACAATATAAAATAGTATACATTCAACAAAAACAGGGTCATTCGCCCTGTTTTTTTGTTTGAAATAATGATAAAAAATGTCATATAACAGTGTTAGAATTTTCAAAACGGGCATAATTTTGGCTTTAAGTGATTGAAATTGAAAAATCAAAATGATATAATTTAGTGTGGTAAGTATGGAAAATGCAATTTTCCGCCACTGACTGCAAATTTTTTATGGAGGCTATTCCAATGGCAAGAAAAAAGAAAACGATGGACGGTAACAGTGCCGCTGCTCATGTCAGCTACGCATTTACGGAAGTTGCCGGTATCTATCCTATCACACCTTCTTCACCTATGGCAGAGGAAACAGATGCCATGGCTGCAAGAGGAGTTAAAAACCTTTTCGGTCAAACCGTTAAGGTTGCAGAGCTTGAATCCGAAGGCGGTGCAGCAGGTGCTGTTCACGGTTCTCTTTCTGCGGGCGCTTTAACAACAACATACACAGCATCACAGGGTCTTTTGCTCATGATTCCCAATATGTATAAGATTGCCGGCGAGCTTATTCCGAGTGTTATTCATGTTTCGGCTCGTTGTGTTTCTACACATGCGCTTAACATTTTCGGCGACCATTCCGATGTTATGGCATGCCGTCAAACGGGCTATGCAATGCTTTGCTCGGCAAATGTTCAGGAGGTTATGGATCTCGGCGCCGTTGCTCACCTTGCAACACTTAAGAGCCGTGTTCCGTTCCTTCACTTCTTTGACGGTTTCCGCACCTCACACGAGGTTCAGAAGATTGAAATTTGGGATTATGAAGATTTGAGAGATATGCTTGATATGCAGGATGTCGCAGATTTCCGTGCAAGAGCACTCAATCCGGAGCATCCCGTTCTCCGCGGCTCGGCAGAAAACTCCGATATTTTCTTCCAGCACAGAGAGGCTTGTAACAAATACTATAACGATGCGGTTGCCGCAACTGTTATGTATATGGACAAGGTTAACGAAAAAATCGGCACAAATTACAAGCCGTTTAACTACTATGGTGCACCCGATGCCGACAGAATTATCATTGCTATGGGCTCTGTTTGCGATACAATCAAGGAAACAGTTGATTTCCTTAATGCACGCGGCGAAAAAACAGGTATGGTTTGTGTTCACCTTTACAGACCGTTCTCTGCAGAGTATCTTATTTCTGCTATTCCCGAAACAGTTAAAACAATTTCCGTTATCGACAGAACAAAAGAGCCGGGCTCACTCGGCGAGCCGCTTTATCTCGATGTTGTTGCAGCTCTTAAAGGCTCAAAGTTCGACGGCGTTGAAATTTACGGCGGTCGCTACGGTTTAGGCTCAAAGGATACTCTTCCTGCTCACATTATTTCGGTATTTGCAAATATGAATGCCGCAGAGCCAAAGAAAACATTTACCCTTTCAATCGAGGATGATGTTACAAATCTTTCACTTCCTATCACCGAAACACCCGATACAACACCTAAGGGCACAACCTCATGCAAATTCTGGGGTCTCGGCTCGGACGGTACTGTAGGTGCAAATAAGGACTCTATCAAGATTATCGGCGACCATACCGATATGTACGCTCAAGGTTATTTCTTCTATGATTCAAAGAAATCCGGCGGTATCACGGTATCTCACCTTCGTTTCGGCTCATCACCGATTACATCAACATATCTTATCAACAAGGCAAATTTTGTTGCCTGCCACAATCCGTCATATGTTAACAAATATGATATGGTGCAGGATCTTCTTCCGGGCGGAACATTCCTTCTTAACTGTATTTGGAGCCCTGAGGAACTTGACGCAAATCTCCCTGCATCAATGAAGAGATATATTGCTCAAAACAACATCAACTTCTACACAATCAACGGTATCAAGATTGCTGAGGAGGTTGGTCTTCCGGGTCGTGCATCAACAATTCTTCAGTCTGCATTTTTCACCATCAGCGGTATTCTCCCTGTTGACGAAGCAATCGGATATATGAAAGAAAAGGTTGTCGCTAAATTCTCAAAGAAGGGCGAGGCTGTTGTTAACTCAAACTGCAACGGTATCGACCGCGGCTCTAAAGAAGTTGTTAAAATCGATGTTCCTGCATCTTGGGCTGATGCAAAGGATGAGGAAAACGATTATGAAGTCCCGACAAACAGACCTGAAATGAAGAAGTTTGTTAAAAACATTCTTCACCCTGTTGACAGACTTCACGGTGACGATCTTCCCGTTTCTGCATTTCTTGACAGCGCAGACGGCGTTTATCCGCAAGGTTCTGCCGCATTTGAAAAGAGAGGTATTGCCGTTGATGTTCCTGAATGGGATCCTACAAAATGCGCACAGTGTAACCTTTGTTCAATGGTTTGTCCTCATGCAGTAATCAGACCTATTTGTATGAACGAGGAAGAGGCTGCCGCTGCTCCCGAGGGAACAAAGATGATTAAGAGCAAGAGAACAGATTATCAATATGCTCTTATCACATCTGTTCTTGACTGTACCGGTTGTGCATCATGTGCAAATGTTTGTCCTACAAAGTCACTCACAATGAAGCCGATTGCATCTCAGCTTGATGTTCAAAAGTCATTCGACGCACTTGTTGACACATCTGTTAAGCCCGAGGTAGCAAATCAAACAACAATCGGCGTTCAATACAAAAAGCCTTATCTTGAGTTCTCCGGTGCTTGCGCAGGTTGCGGCGAAACACCATATGCAAAACTTGCCACACAGCTTTACGGCGACAAGATGTATATTGCGAACGCAACAGGCTGTTCTTCAATTTGGGGCGGCTCTGCTCCGTCAACACCTTACACCGTAGATGAAAACGGTCACGGTCCTGCTTGGTCAAACTCATTATTTGAGGATAACGCAGAGTTCGGCTACGGTATGTATCTTGCTCAAAAGCAAATCCGCGAAAGACTTGCCGCAGACGCAGTTACACTCTCCGAGGCAGGTGTTAAAGAGGCTGACGCTTGGCTTGCAACATATGATGATGCAGCAGTAAACGATAAGGACGCTGCCGCTCTTATCGACGCACTCAAATCAGCATCACTCAGCGGTGACGCAAAGGCTGCCGCAGAGGACTTCCTTAAGGATGCAGATTATGCGGCTAAAAAATATCAATTCATCTTCGGCGGCGACGGCTGGGCATACGACATCGGCTTCGGCGGTCTTGACCATGTAATCGCTCAAAACGAGGATGTTAATATCGTTGTATTTGATACAGAGGTTTACTCAAATACAGGCGGACAGGCATCAAAATCGACTCCTACCGGCGCAGTTGCAAAATTTGCCGCTTCAGGTAAAGTTGTTAAGAAGAAGGACCTTGCACAAATCGCAATGTCATACGGCTATGTATATGTTGCATCTGTTGCTATGGGTGCTAATGCAAATCAGTGTCTCAAAGCATTCCAGGAGGCTGCGGCTTATCATGGTCCGTCACTCATCATTTGCTATGCTCCTTGTATTAACCACGGTATCAAGATGCCGTTCAACCAAGCAGAGCAAAAGAAGGCTGTTGCAGCAGGCTATTGGAACTTGTTCAGATACAATCCTGCTCTCATTGCCGAGGGCAAGAATCCGTTCAGCCTTGATTCAAAGGCTCCGAGTGCAGATTATGTTGAGTTTATCGAGGGCGAAACAAGATATTCCGCTCTTAAGCGCTCATTCCCGGGCAAGGCAGAAAAGCTCTTCAGCATTGCAGCCGAAAACTCAATTGAAAAGTATAACAAGCTCACAAAACTTGTTGATTATTATGCACCTGATGCAAAATAATTGAATTAAACGAGCCGCAGACATTCACTGTCTGCGGCTTTCTTTCTGCCTTTTATCATTGCGTTTCTTTTTGACTTATATACAAGCTAAATGATATAATTTTACAGTTAAAGGGTATGTATTTGTGCACCCTTTGCATTTAAAATAAAGGGGTGAAAACTATGCAGGATATGGCAGAACTTATCCTTTTGTATGATTTGGTTGTTTCAAGAGCCAATCCATCCGACAATCCTCGCCTTGATGAATTAAAATCACGCGAGGTCAGAATGAAACAAAAAATAATTGCAACGGTAAGAGAAACGCACGATAAGTATTCCGAAACGGAATACAATGACGATATATTCACTCTCATTGCGGATTGAAATGACGAGTGCTGTATTGACGCTTTTGCCAAAGGCGTTGCCTTTGCAATGAATTTCAGCGAGCAGGCTGGCAGATTTAAAAACACCGAATATTTTTTGTGATTTTTGACAATCATATTTTCAAAGTCGCGGCGAGCCGAAACGGTTTGCATTGCGGCTTTGATGATTCAAACAAAAGTGCAAATAGATAAATTGAATTTAATATATTTAAATTGCGCTTTCAAGAAAAATTTATAATCGCTTTTTTGCGCAAAAAAATCCCCCGATGTTAAACTTTGGCATCGGGGGATTTTGCTGTTATATATTGTTTTTTGCCTTTTGCTCGGCGGCGAGGGCTTTGAATTTTTTGCGTTTTGAAAGATAAATTATCGCGAGCGGAATGTCTGCAAGAAGCCATGCGGCGGGAGCGGCATAGCAAACGGCGTTGAAGCCGATAATCTTAGTGAAAATAAATGCTACTGCAAGTCTGCCGAAAAATTCACCTGCTCCTGCAATCATATTTGAATATGTAAAGCCGAGACCCTGCAATGTGTTTCGCAAAACGAACAAAATCGCAACAAGGCTGTAGCACTCTGCCGTGGCGATGATATATTGCTTTGCCGCCGCCATAATTGCGGCGTTCGGCTCTGTCATAAACAACGAAACCGTCGGCAAGCCGATTAAATACAGCGTAAGGCTCATTATAACCGACACAACTATATCTGCGATGAATATTTTTTTAACCGATTTTGTGATTCGCTCGTAGTTTCTTGCGCCGTAGTTTTGACCGACGAATGTCTGCGTTGCAACGCCGAGTCCCGACATGGGTATGTTGGTCAAATTTTCAACTCTGCCTGCGGCGGTGAAGCCCGCAATTACATTTGCGCCGAATGAATTGACTGCGCTTTGCAGGCACATCGAACCGATTGATGTGATTGTAAATTGGAGTGAAACAGGGATACCGAGCTTGATTTGCTCCCAAGCCGTCGCCATATTCGGCTTTAGGTCGCTTTTTTTGATTTCAACATCCTTGTTGTATTTGATAACATAAATGCCGGTTAAAAGCGCGGCTACGGCGTTGGCAATAAGCGTTGCCCACGCGGCGCCCTCAACGCCCCATTTGAAGTTTTTGACAAATAATAAATCAAGAACAAAATTGACTATAACGCTGACTATAAAGAAATACAGCGGTTTTTTACTTTCACCGACGGCTCTTGAAATTGCTGTGAAATTGTTTGACAGCATTTGAAACGGAACGCCGAAATAAAGGATGTTCATATACGCCGCCGAAAGGTCGATGATTTCGCTCGGTGTGCCTATTGCCTTTAAGAGCGGTCTTGTCAAAATATGCGCAACAATAATAATTGCAACGCCGACAATTGCTGAAATTGTGATGCTGTTGCCGGCATAGTGTGACAACTTGCGTTTGTCGCCTGCGCCGAATGCGTGCGCAACAGGGATTGTAAATCCGCTTGTCAAGCCGAATGCCGCACCGATTAAAAATGAGCCGATAGGACCGACATTGCCGACTGCGGCAAGCGCATCGGTGCTGACATATCTGCCGACTATAATATTATCGACAAGCGAATAATTATACTGTAAAAGTGAAGAAAGCATTATCGGCAACGAAAAAAACACAATGGTCTTTATCGGACTGCCGGTGAGCATATTATTTTTTTTCATTTTTCTACCTTGATAAATCGAAATAATCCGTTTGCTCAGTTATCGACCGGTTATTTTTTCTGTATATTCACCAAATTTGAATTTGCGTTGATAAACTTAATGCTATTATATACTTAAATCACAGAAAATCAAGGAAATTTTAGCAATAAATAGGAAAAAATACATATTGATTTATTATTAACAATCATATATAATAAAAATGTATGCATAGGGCAATTTCTAAATCAGCCCTAAATTCATAAAAATCTATCAAAGAGAGGTTATAACAATGGATGCATTAAATAAAAAGACTGTTGAAGACATTGATGTTAAGGGCAAAAGAGTTCTTGCTCGTTGCGATTTCAATGTTCCGCTTAAAGACGGCGAAATCACAAATGACAAGAGAATCGTTGCAGCTCTTCCGACAATCAAATATTTGAAGGACCACGGTGCAAAGGTTATCCTTTGCTCACACCTCGGCAGACCTAAGGGAGAATACAAACCCGAGTTTTCACTTGCTCCGGTTGCGGCTAAGCTTTCCGAGTATCTCGGTCAAGAGGTTAAGCTTGCAGAGGACCCTGAAGTTGTAGGTGCAAACGCAAAGGCTATGGCGGCAGAACTTAAGGACGGCGATGTTATGCTCCTTGAAAATGTTCGCTACAGAAAAGAAGAAACAAAGAACGAGGAAGTTTTTTCAAAGGAACTTGCTTCTCTCGCAGATATTTTTGTTAACGACGCATTTGGTACTGCACACAGAGCACACTGCTCAACAACAGGTGTTGCCGCATATCTTCCGGCTGTTTGCGGTTTCCTTATCCAAAAGGAAATCAAGTTCATGGGCGGCGCTCTTGCCGATCCTAAAAGACCGCTTGTTGCTATTTTAGGCGGTGCAAAAGTTTCCGATAAAATCGGTGTAATTTCAAACCTTCTCGATAAGTGCGACACAATCATTATCGGCGGCGGTATGGCTTACACATTTATGAGATATCTCGGCCATTCAATCGGCACTTCTCTTCTTGAAGAGGATTGGATTGAAAAAGCAGGTCAAATGATGGCTGATGCAAAGGAAAAGGGCGTTAAATTCCTTATCCCTGTTGATAACAAGGTAGGCAAGGAGTATGACGAAAACACCGAGTCAAAAATCGTTAATTCAGACGAAATTCCTGACGGCTGGATGGGTCTTGACATCGGTCCGGAATCACAAAAGCTCTTTACAGACGCTATCAAGGGCGCAGGCACAGTAATTTGGAACGGTCCTATGGGCGTTTCCGAGTGGAAGAATTTTGAAGACGGCACAGTTGCAGTTGCAAAGGCAGTTGCAGACTCGGGCGCAATCTCAATCATCGGCGGCGGCGATTCTGTTGCGGCTGTTACAAAGCTTGGCTTTGCAGATAAGATGAGCCACATCTCAACCGGCGGCGGCGCATCTCTCGAATTCCTTGAGGGCAAAGAACTTCCGGGTATCGCAGCTCTTCAGGATAAAGACTGATTTTGTTAAATATTCTTTTTAAAAGAGGTAAATATAATGAATAAGCAATTAAGAAAAGCAGTTATTGCAGGTAACTGGAAAATGAATAAAACTCCTGCACAAACAACAGAGCTTATTAATGCAATGAAGCCGCTTGTAGCAGATGCCGATTGCGGCGTTGTACTTTGCGTTCCTTTTGTTGATATTCCGGCAGCAGTTGAAGCCGCTAAAGGCTCAAACATTAAAATCGGTGCCGAAAATGTTCACTTTAAGGATAGCGGTGCTTTTACAGGCGAGGTTGCGGCAGATATGCTCCTTGAGCTTGGCGTTGAATATGTAGTTATCGGCCACAGCGAAAGAAGAACATATTTCGGCGAGACAGACCAAACTGTTAACCTTCGCACACTCAAAGCTCTTGAAAAGGGTCTTAAGCCAATCATTTGTGTTGGCGAAACTCTTGAGCAAAGAGAACTTGGTTATACAGAAACTTTGTTAAAGTATCAAACAAAAATGGCTCTTACAAATGTAACTGCCGACCAACTTAAGGATGTTATTATCGCTTATGAGCCTGTTTGGGCTATCGGTACAGGCGTTACAGCTACTGCCGATCAGGCTGATGAGGGCAACGGCTTCGTTCGTTCGGCTATTGCCGAGGCTTACGGTGCAGATGCTGCTGAATCGGTAACAATTCAGTACGGCGGCTCAATGAACGCTAAAAATGCCGACGAGCTTGTTTCAAAGGTAAATGTTGACGGCGGTCTTATCGGCGGCGCATCACTCAAGGCAGAGGATTTTGCAGTTATCGTTAAAGCTGCTTCTAAATAATGCAATTATGGGTGGGAAATTTCCTGCCCATTTGTTTTGGAGGATAAAAATACAATGAAAAAGACTAATGTACTTTGTATTATGGATGGTTGCGGTCACAATCCGTCAGATTTCGGCAACGCTGTTTCAGCTGCTAAAAAGCCGAATCTTGACAAACTTATGGCTGACTATCCGTACACATATATCGGTGCGTCGGGACTTGATGTAGGCTTGCCCGACGGTCAGATGGGCAACTCCGAGGTAGGTCACACAAATATGGGTGCCGGCAGAGTAGTTTATCAGGAGCTTACAAGAATCACAAAATCAATTCAGGACGGCGACTTTTTCGAGAACGATGCTCTCAAGACGGCAGTTCAAAGCGCTATTGACAACAATGGTGCTCTTCACCTTATGGGTCTTATGAGCGACGGCGGCGTTCACTCGCACAACACTCACCTTTGGGCTTTGATTGAGCTTGCAAAGAAGATGGGACTTGAAAAGGTTTATATCCATTGCATTATGGACGGCAGAGATGTTCCGCCGACTTCGGGCAAGGATTATGTTGCCGAGGCAATTGAAAAGACAAAAGAAATCGGCGTGGGCAAGGTTGCAACTGTTGTAGGCCGTTACTACGCTATGGACAGAGATAACAACTGGGACAGAGTTAAAAAGGCATATGACGCACTTGTTTTCGGCGAGGGCATCCAAACAACCGACCCGGTTGCCGCTATTGAAAAATCATACGAAACAATCGACGGCGACGGCAAAAACCTCACCGACGAATTTATTCTCCCGACTGTTTGCCTTGAGAACGAGGGCAGAATTTCAGACGGCGACAGCGTTGTTTGCTTCAACTTCCGCCCCGACAGAGCAAGAGAAATCACAAGAACATTTGTTGACGATGATTTCAAGGGCTTTGAGAGAACAAGACTCAATGTTCACTATGTTTGCATGACACAATATGACGCAACAATGCCTAATGTTGATGTTGCATTCAAGCCGCAGACGCTCAAAAACACATTCGGCGAATATCTTGCAAAACTCGGTATGACACAGCTTCGTATCGCTGAAACAGAAAAATATGCCCATGTAACATTCTTCTTCAACGGCGGCGTTGAGGCTGTCAACGAGGGCGAGGACAGAATCCTTATCCCTTCACCGAAGGTTGCAACATACGATTTACAGCCGGAGATGAGCGCATATAAGGTTTCGGAAAAACTTAACGAGGCAGTAAGATCGGGCAAATACGATGTAGTAATCGTAAACTTTGCAAACTGCGATATGGTAGGACACACAGGTGTGTTTGATGCGGCTGTAAAGGCTGTTGAAACTGTTGATGAGTGTGTAGGCTCGCTTTATGACGCTGTTATGGACAACGGCGGCACACTTTTCGTAACCGCAGACCACGGCAACGCCGATCAAATGGAAGAGCCGGACGGTTCACCGTTCACCGCTCACACAACAAACAAAGTTCCGTTTATTTGTGTTAACTGCGGCGATAATGTTGAGCTTCGCGAGGGCGGCAAACTTTCAGACATTGTTCCGACAATGCTTAAGGTAATGAATCTTCCGCAGCCCGAGGAAATGACAGGCACTTCAATTATCAAATAATTTTGGTCGATTTTTTAAGCTGCTCGGGTAACCGGGCAGTTTTTGCATAATTTTAATGTAATATAAATACTATTATTAGAGGTGAACTATTATGTTTAAAGAAATTGCTTTTACCGATGTTAAGGAAAATGTTGTTGATTTGCTCAAAAATCAATGGGCGCTTGTTACGGCAGGCGATAAAAACGGCTTTAACCCCATGACTGTTTCTTGGGGTGCTGTCGGCGAACTTTGGGCACAGGATATGGCTACAATTTATATCCGCCCTCAAAGATACACCGTTAAATATCTTGAAGAGCAGGATTATTTTACAATCAGCGTTTATCCGCCGGAGCTTAAAAAACAGATTCACGGCGTTTGCGGCTCAAAAAGCGGCAGAGATACCGACAAGGCAAAAGAAGCAGGCATCACACCTGTTTTTGACGAAAAAGCTCCTTATTTTAAGGAGGCAAAACTTGTTCTTGTTTGCCGCAAGGTTGCAAAGGGCGAGTTCAAACCCGAGCAGTTTATTGATAAATCAATCATTCCTGCTCAATATCCTCAAAACGATTTCCACTATATCTATTACGGCGCAATCGAAAAGGTATTGATTAACGAATAAAACAAAATAATTTTATTCTCCGTCAGGGTAAAGCGTCTTGGCGGAGATTTTGATATAAAGGTATTGATTTTTAGACAGCTTTAGTGTATAATACTTTTACGAAAAGAGTGCTTTTGCGCCTTTTATGTAGCGTATGGGCCCTGTGCGACGGGATGCTACGAACCTTGTCAGGCGGGGAACCGAGCAGCAATAAGTGGATTATTCTGTGTGCCTCAGACAAGTCTGTATGCTACATAAAAGGCGCGAGGGCTTTTTTTATTGAATTGTCCTCGCGGTTTTATTTTTATGCCGCGCGATATAAATTTGTGCTTGGGCACAATCTGTCATCGCTCTATCGGGCTATAGTAGGGCGTGTGGATTACACATTTGTAGCCGGAAGGGCTGTGGAAGATAATATGTATCAGGTTTTATACAGAAAATACAGACCAAAAGTCTTTTCGGATGTTTACGGTCAGGACCATGTAACCTCCACACTTAAAAACGAAATAAAAAGCGGCAGAATTTCGCACGCTTATCTTTTCACCGGCTCACGAGGAACGGGCAAAACCACCTGCGCAAAAATTCTTGCAAAGGCTGTCAATTGCGAAAACAGCGTTGACGGCGAGCCGTGCAACGAGTGCGAAGTTTGTAATGGTATCGACAGCGGCGCGATTTATGATGTTGTCGAGATTGATGCGGCGTCAAACAACGGCGTTGACAATATCCGCAACCTGCGTGAGGAGGCTAACTACACTCCCACAAGGGGCAAATACCGTGTATATATTATTGACGAGGTGCACATGCTTTCTACGGGTGCGTTCAACGCCCTGTTAAAAACGCTTGAGGAGCCGCCGGCGCATGTAATCTTTATTCTTGCAACGACCGAGGTTCACAAGCTCCCGGCAACAATTCTTTCGCGTTGCCAAAGGTTTGATTTCAAACGCATTCAGCCCGAAACAATGGCTGTCAGACTTAAGCAGGTTGCCGAACTTGAGGGTATGACTCTTGCCGACGATGCCGCAATACTCATTGCACGCATTGCCGACGGCGCACTGCGCGACGGATTGTCTATTCTTGACCAATGCGCAGGCAGAAGCAAGGAAATAACAGCCGAGCTTGTGTCCGATGTCGCAGGGCTTGCAGGCAGAGAGGCAATGTATCAACTGTCGGACTGCATTGCGTCAAAGGATTCAAGCGGAGCAATGACGATTATTAGCGAACTTTATCAAAACAGCTATGATATGGAGCGCCTTTGCGTTGAAATGATAAGCCATTTCAGAAATTTCCTTGTTGTCAAAACAGTAAGACAGAGCAGGGAACTTATCATTTGCACCGACGATGAGTACGAAAGCATACTTGCAGGCGCAAAAAAATTCACTATCGAGGGAATACTTCATTCGCTTGATTTGTTCCAAAACACACTTGTTGCAATCAAGGGCGGAGCAACCGCTCGCATCGAGGTTGAAATGGCGTTTGCAAAACTTTGCGAGCCGAAACTCGAGGGCGATATTTCATCGGTGCTTGACAGATTGTCAACCCTTGAAAGAGCGGTGAAAAACGGCACCGTTGCCGTATCGGCACAGCCGCAGAGCGCACCTGTTCAAGAGGCGCCTAAGCCGCAGACCGTTCAAAAGCCGACAAATGTCGAGCCGGAGCCTGTTGCAAATGTAAACCGTCAATCTGAGCCGGACACCGTCAATCAACCCGAGCCGGAACCGCCTGTTTCGCAGGAAACACCCGACGAGCCAAGCTCACCGCCTGCACCGAGCGTACAGCCGCAGGGTGACAGTACAGTGCAGGAAGAGTTTATGCAGTGGGGCGAGTTTATGGATGTTCTTCATAAGGAGGACATTGCGCTTTACGGCGTTTTAAACGGCGCACGCGGATTTGTTCGCGGCGATTTCTTCCTTATCGACAGCCCCAATCAGACAGTCAGGGAGTTTATCAAAATTTCGACTCATTCAAAGGCTGTCAAAAAGGCATTGTTTGAGGTGACGGGCAAGCAATATAAGCTCGGACTTTTCAAAAACAAATCGACCGAAAATGTTCAGCGCGACCCGCTTGAAAATTTCATTTCACAAGCGCAGCACGCTATAAATATTGATTTTAAATAACCTAAAAGGAGAATAAAAATGAAAGCAAGACTTCCAAAAGGATACGGTGGCGGCGGACCGCAAAATATGCAGCAAATGCTCAAGCAGGCTCAAAAAATGCAAGCTGAAATTGAAGCAAAGCAGGCTGAACTTCAAGAAAAGGAATATGTTGTTTCTTCCGGCGGCGGAATGGTTGAAGTTACCGTTACCGGCAAGCACGAGGTTAAGGCAATCGGCATCAACCCCGAAGTTGTTGACCCGGAGGATGTAGAAATGCTTGAGGATATGCTCGTTGCCGCTCTTAACGAGGCAAACCGTAAAATTGACGAAGAGGCAGAGCGCGAAATTGACGGAGTAACCGGCGGACTCAACATTCCGGGACTTTAATATTTAAAAAATCAACCGATTAAATTATATTGTCTGAAAGGCTGAGGTGATTAAAATGGCATATAATCTTGCGCCGCTTCAAAACTTAATAGACCAGTTTGAGCGTATGCAGGGTATAGGCCACAAAACGGCGCAGAGAATGGCGTTTTATGTGCTTGGTTTGTCCGACAAAGAGGCAAACGATTTTGCAAAAGCCATAACCGATGCGCACACAAAAATCAGGCAGTGCAAAATTTGCTGTGATTTGGCGGATGACGAGCTTTGCCCGATATGCAAATCAAACACGCGCGACAAAAGTGTGATTTGCGTTGTTGAGGACCCTCGCGATGTCGCCGCAATCGAGCGCACGCACGAATATAACGGCACATATCATGTGCTCCACGGTGCAATTTCGCCGATGGATAATATCGGTCCCGACCAAATCAGAATTAAAGAGCTGCTTGCAAGGCTTAATGACGGCACGGTTGAGGAGGTCATTATGGCTACCAACCCGACTGTCGAGGGCGAGGCAACGGCAATGTATATTTCCCGTCTGCTTAAGCCGATGGGCATTACGGTCAGCCGCCTTGCATACGGCGTGCCGGTCGGTGCCGATCTTGAATATGCAGATGAGGTGACGCTCGGCAGAGCGTTGGAGGGCAGAAGCCTTATTTAAACGAAAGGGGTGACAGGCTTGGCTGAGGAATTTCAAATTATAGCAAAAAACAGAAAAGCCTATCACGACTATTTTGTTTTGGAAACCTACGAGGCAGGAATAGAGCTTTACGGCACGGAGATTAAATCAATCCGCGCCGGCAGAGTCAATCTTAAGGACTCGTTTTGCAGTGTTGACGACGGCGAAATGTTTGCAATCGGTATGCATATTTCACCTTACGAGCAGGGCAATCGCTTTAATCGCGACCCGTTGCGCAAAAAACGCCTATTGCTCCATAAGCGCGAAATTATGAAGCTTTTCGGCGAAAGTCAGCAGCAGGGATTGTCTATTATTCCGCTCGAGCTTTATATAAAAAAAGGCAGAGCAAAGCTCCAAATCGGGCTTTGCAAGGGCAAAAAGCTCTATGACAAGCGCGCTGTTGAGGCAAAAAAGGTTGCAAACAGATCGATTGAGCGAGAGCTTAAGCAAAGATATTAAATTTAAATATGGGGATGAAAGGATTTCGACAGGGTCGGTAAGTCTTGATCAGCGAGTAGCGGAGTTGCACCGCTATAAAAGTAACAACTTAAAATTAACTGACAATAATCGTACAGTTCTTAAGGCTGCCTAAGCGCGCCTTCGTTCTCTTTAGGTAGTGCCACGGACCTTTTGAGAGCGTCGACTTAGTGGCGAACATGAACGAAAGAGTGTCTCGGCTTTCGTCAGGTATCAGAGAATACTTTAGCGCATAGGCTGACTGCCGCCGCTGCGTGAGGGGATAACTCAAAAGACAGCCTACACTCGTAGAGCCCTCGATAAGCCGATTTTGGACGCGGTTTCGATTACCGCCATCTCCACCAGTAAAGAATAATCCGAAACTTGTTATCATCGGTAACAGTTTCGGATTTTCTGTTTATATAGATACAAGGCAGGGATAATCCCTGCCTTATTTTTATGCCTTGTTATTCGGATTTTTGTCATTATTCTCGTTCTCGTTTTGTTTGGTAATTAGTTCGAGAAAATAATGAGCAAGCTTTTCTAATTCATAATTTGGAATGTTCCATTCGCCTTTTGCTGCCATAAGGCAACACACTTATTTTGATTTTATATCTGCCTCCTTTAATTTATTTTACCTTTTGCTTTTGTGTTTGTTTTCATATTGTATGCCTCATTTTCAAGCACACAATACGCTAATGTGTTTCAGAAGTCAAGTACTATATTTTGCACGATTTTTTGTCCACAGGCTTGCACAAATCGCCTGTAAGCTGTTTTTAGTTTTTGCTTGGCTTGTTACTCTGCTTTTGAGCAAACTGGTCAATTTTTGCTCACGGCGTTGTCAAAATTCTCGATTTTTAATCATCATACCGCAACGCTCAAGTGAATACGCAAAAACCTTGATTTTCTGCGAAAAACAGCCTTTACTGCATACGAATTTGGAATCATACGCAAAAGTATTACGAATCGAAAAGCCGACAGGCTTTGCCGGACGGCGTTTTCGGGCATTTCAATGCCCGAAAATCATACCCCTTTATCCTGCTTTAAAATCGACGGCTTGAAATCTACCTCAAAACCCACTCAAAAGCTGTAGATTTTCATTTCAAAAATCATTATTTTTCATTCCGGGCTTTTATATTGTTTATCCATCAAAAGTGCAAAGGTAAATATAAAAAATCGTACTTGCAATGTCGCTCTGTTCAAGGTAACATACCACAACCTTTTAGGGCGACAATTTTGTTTTCATACTTTTCGGGTACAATATAATTAACACTTACTCGGAGGTAACTACACTGGAAGGACGAATTTCAACGGCAGATATTATTGATGATTTTAGAAAAAATTTAGAGCTGCAAGAGAAAAGCACGGCAACGATTGAAAAATATATTCGTGATGTGAAAGCGTTTTCAATTTATGCAAATTCCAAAGCAATAACTAAAGAAACCGTAATCGCCTACAAAAATCATTTGCAGGAAAAATATGCTGTTGCCTTTGATTTTTAACATATTTAAAACCACAGCATTCTGATTTTTGTATACTGTAGTTTTTACTATAAATTGTTTTTCGCTTAATTTAGGTTCAAAATAAATTTATTGTAATTATCCATACTATATGATAAAATAAATATGTAAAGGAGTGATACAATGTCCCCGATTGAAACAAAAAGAACGACTGCAATCAAAGTTGCAGATGCGTTGAATAGCATTGAAGGCGTGCCTGTATCAGCCTTTGCAAAGGAACTTTCTGCAAAATGGGCAAAAGGCGAAATTACAGGTGCAGATATGAAAGCTGCTCTTATAGCAAAACATAAGAAAATATCATAGGTGAGTTTATGAACGATTTGTACTTGATTTCTAACAGTACAGTCCTCAAGAACCTGCTTGGCATAACAAATGAAAAAGAGCTTGATTTGGCAGAGGCTGAATTATCTCGTGCAAACATGATGCTGCTGTATGAAAATGGCTTTAGTGATTTTTCATCCGGCGGCTTTCGTTTTATTCACAAGTTTTTATTTGGCGATGTTTACGAGTGGGCAGGACAGTTTAGAAAAAATTAATATTCAAAAGCGTGAAGAGCTGCTGGCAGGCCGAAGCGTTTGGTATTCGAATGTTACCGAAATAGGTGCTGACCTTGATAGAGTTTTTACCGAAATCAAAAAGATTGATTGGGCAAGTCTTACACGAAAAGATTTTGCAAAACAAATTGCAAGGCTGTTTCCAAAGCTTTGGCAAGTTCATCCGTTTAGAGAGGGTAACACAAGAACTACTGTAATGATGATGACATTCTTTGTGGAACGCTATGGTTATTATTTTGACCAAAATCTTATTGCTGAGAGTGCCGGCTATGTGCGTGATTCTTTTGTTCTTGCAAGCCTTGGTGAACATTCGGAATATGAACATTTGGAAAAAATATTGCTTGATGCAATTTGCATTGAGCCGATTGAATATACGAATAGTGATATAGTATCCAAAGATAAGACAGAAAAGTACGAAAAATACAAGTCAAAAAATTACACTCCGACTAAACATGAGTATATTGAGTGATGGTGAGAAAAATGTTTATTGAAAATAATATACTAAAGCATTATTTGAAAAATGTATATTTCATTACAGGAACTGCTTATGCAGGCAAATCTACAATGGTGAAAATGCTTGCAGAAAAATATGATTTGATATTCTGCGGAGAGAACTATACTTGTGATATTACAGATAAAGTAGCAGATCCTGATATTCAACCGAATTTATGCTTTATGAATTTAATGAACAGTTGGGAGGATTTTGTAAAACGTTCCCCTGAAGAATATGAAAAATGGATGTATGGCACGTCTGATGAAGTAGCAGGATTTGAAATTTCAGAACTAATATCACTTTCCAAAGACAAAAAAGTAATTGTTGATACCAACATTCCGATTGATGTGCTGAAAGAAATATCAGATTATAATCATGTTGCAGTTATGTTGTCACCTCAAAGTATGAGTGTTGAGCGATTTTTCGACAGAAATGACGAAGAAAAGCAATTCATCCTCAGTGTAATCAAAAATTGCGATAATTCGGATGAGGTTATGGCAAATTACAAGGCGGGATTAGAGCTGATTAACAGCGAGAAGCATTATAACGAATATGCTGAGAGCGGATTTTTTACATTGGTTCGTGATAATAATGAACAGGATACACGAAAAGAAGTGTGCGATAAACTCGCAAAGCATTTTGGATTTGTGAAAGGTAAATAAATGATTAACATTTTACTTGAAGGATATGAAATAAATTCCGATTATCTTTATGATGACTTGAAAAAATACATATTGCCAAACTATTCGGTTGCGGTTGTTGCTTTTTCATTTCGTGACAGTGAGTGTAAAAATTCAACAGAATGGAATTTACTGTACAGCAAAGAAAACGGTATTTATTATAATGGCATAGTCAACGGTTTTAATGCTTACGGAATATCCGAAGATAATATTGCATTTGTAAACTATTTTGAGGATACAAAGGAGTCTGCTAAACAAAAAATAGAAAATGCGGATATTATTTATTTCACCGGCGGTCGACCTGACAGAATGATGGACAGAATCAAAGAGTTTGATTTGGTGAATATGTTAAGAAAGCATAACGGAATTGTTATGGGTTATAGTGCAGGTGCGGTTATTCAGCTTTCTGAATATCATATATCACCTGACAAAGATTATAAAGAATTTCAATACTATGACGGCTTGGAATATTTAGATGATTTCTATTTGGAGGTTCATTACGAGAATAGAAAAGTTCAAAATGAAGCCATTGAGCGAGTATTAACCGAAAGAGGAAAAACAGTTTATGCAACTGCTTTCATGTCAGGCGGTATTATCGTAGATAAAGGCAATATTAAACTTATTGGAGATGTAAAGACTTTTAGCAAATAGCGTGGTGTAATTGTGTCAAAGGATAATTGGCATAAAACAGATTATGGCAAACAAAGAGTGTTATAAAAAAATGACAAAACGAGAAATGATAAACATTAATAATTTTTTCAATTTAGTTGCGAAAGATTTGCAGTTAGGCAAAGTGCTTGAAAATCCCGTTCAGGTAGCAGGCGGTTTTATGCACTGTATGTTTAAGATTGTTACCGAAAAAGGCAGTTACATAATTAAGCTTTTAAACCCAAACATTATGAAACGACCTACTGCAATGGGCAACTACAAAATCGCTGATGATATTGAGAAAATATTACAGCAAAACAATATCCCTGCAGTTTATGCTTTGGAGTTCAAGAATAGAAAAATACAGGAATTAAACGGTCAATATTATTATATTTTTGAGTGGTATGACGGCAAGTCATTGAAAGACGGTGAAATCAAGTCAGTTCATTGTGAAAAGATAGGTGAAGTGTTGGCAAAAATTCATAATATTGATTTTAAAAATGAGCCTTTCGAGAAAGACGAAATGCACATTGATTGGGAAAAATACATTGAACTTGCCAAAGATATGAACTCAACGATTTGTGATTACATAAAAGATTATGCCGATTTTTTTAATTACAGCATGACGAAAGGCAACGAGGCTATAAAGAAATTACCTCCGGTCAAAGCAATTTGCCATAACGATATGGACAGCAAAAATGTACTTTGGATTGGTGATGAGTTTAAGCTGATTGATTTAGAATGTTTAGGATATTCAAATCCTTATCTCGAATTGTTTGAGCTCGCACTTTGCTGGTCAGGATATGAAGAATGTAATATAGATTTTAATTTGTTTTATACATTCATCAAGTCATATTTTGATAATACAAATCTTGATACAAATGTTGATTGGGAGGCTTTGTATTACAGTAACAATGGCAGGCTTGGCTGGCTTGAATACAACATCAAAAGAGCATTGATGCTTGAATGTGATAACGAGGAAGAACAACAACTGGGTATCAGTGAAGTCAAAGAAACTGTTGAGCATATCATGTACTACGATAAAGTTAAAGATGAAATTTTGAAGAATATTGCTGATTGTTGAGGTGATAAAAATGAATGATGAAGTTATTCTTGGCAATGTAATGGTTGATTGTGATGATGAAATAAAATTACAGAGATTTTATGGAGAACTGTTAGGCTGGGAAATGTGTGAATTATTCGACAGACCTGCTGTTCGAAGTTCCAACGGTATAGTGTTTTTGTTTATTGAAAAGCCTGATTATGTGGCACCCGTTTGGCCGGAAGGAACAGGCAAACAGCAAAAGCAAATGCACTTTGATTTTCAGGTAAATGATGTGAATGTTGCCATTGAGAAAGCAATATCACTGGGAGCTACTAAAGCACCAAATCAGTATGGAGGAGAACATTTTACTACAATGTTTGATCCTGCAGATCATCCGTTTTGTTTATGTAAAAAGTAAAATTTTGAAGAATTTAATAATTCAATAAGCTAAAAAATCACAGAGTTTTGTTCTCTGAGATTTTTTTAGAAAAAATTTTAAGTTTTTGTGTTACTTTTTACATTTTTCGACATTTATATTATATAAGAGAAATAACTTCACTGAAAAGGAATATTTTTGTCGAAAAATGTGCAGTTTTGCATTTAGTATTGATGAGTTAATTATTAGCAGTTACAATTTGTTATCAATATGCATAAGGAGTTGAAATAAGTGTTAAGAAGTTTTTTGCCTGTTGGACAGGGTGCTTTTTATTTAGAACAATTTAATTCAAATGTTGATAGGGTTAATGTTGTTTATGATTGTGGCTCTCTAACAGATGTTAAGATAGTTCAAAAGGCAATCAGATCTAATTTTAGTAAAGATGAAGAAATAGAAATCGTATTTATTTCTCATGTTGATCAGGATCACATTAACGGATTAGAATATTTATTAAAATATTGCAATGTTAAGAAAATTGTGTTTCCATACACAAAAATAAAAGATAAAATCGCACTTACCATTGATTATTTTTGTAATAGTAACAATCCGTCGAATAATGATTTTATTTATAAGTTTATAAATAATCCTTATCTTGCATTACGGGATTTAGATTCGGAAGCAAGATTATACGAAATTGCAGAATTCAATGAAGACAACGAATCATATCGAATAATTGATTATGATAATGAACAAGTTGAGATAATCCGTTCCGGAACTAATCTTTTTGAGTATTTTATAAGCAATAAATTTCCATATAAAATCAAGTGGGAATATATTCCATTTAACTTTAGAGAAGATAAAAGAAAAGACCAATTTTTTGATGAGTTAGAAAATAATTTAAATAAGTTAGGTATACGATTGAAAGAAATGGGTGTTGACAATATTTTGAAATTGTGGATAAACCCAGATATACAAAACGCAATTAAAGAATCATACAAAAAAGTAAGAGGAAGTCTAAACACAAATTCTATGGTGCTTTTTTCAGGTATTAGGGATACTAATATAATTCAACGGCAAATAAATCTGTATAATAATTGTTTTTATTGTTGCTTACGCAGGTATGGAAACTGTTTTTGTTGTCGTAACAAAAAGAACGGATGTCTTTATACCGGAGATTATGAAGCAGGCGGGAAACAAAAATGGAGTGAACTAAAAAAAGCCTATTCAAAGTATTGGGATTATATTGGTTGCGTTCAAATACCACATCATGGCTCTTATAAAAATTATAATAAAGAGTTCGCTTTATTTGATGCTTATTTTATTATTTCGTCAGGCTTGAACAATAGATATCGTCATCCAAGTGGATCTGTTATTAAAAATCTACTTTTAAATAACAAATATCCACAAATTGTAACTGAACAACAAAGTAGCGAAGCGATTTTGAAAATTGATATATAAATGCAAATAGTGATTAATTTAATATCAAAAAATGGGGGGATTTTTTAGAATGAGCATTATTAAGTCTTTTTCTGTTGGTAATGGTGATACATTTTATATAAAACACGGAAATGATAGTTTTACTGTAATAGATTGCTGTTTAGATGAATCAAATATCGATGATATTATTGATGAAATAATTACCGAATCCAAAGATAAAAGTATTTTCAGATTTATATCTACACATCCAGATGACGACCATATCAAAGGATTAAAACAGTTGGATGATAAAATCGGTATTATTAATTTTTATTGTGTAAAAAACGATGCAATTAAGGATGAAGAAACAGATGATTTTAGTCGATACTGCGAATTGCGTGATTCTGAAAAACATTTTTATCTCTATAAGGGATGTAGTCGTAAATGGTTAAATAAAGAAGACGACGAGCATGGCAGTGCCGGAATTAGCATATTATGGCCTGATATTTCTAATGATGATTATAAAAATGCTTTAGAAAATGCGGAAAGCGGAAAAAGTCCCAATAACATTTGTCCTATCATAAGGTATTCATTGGAAAATGGTGTTACTGTATTATGGATGGGTGATATGGAAACAGATTTTATGGAAAAAATAAAAGATTATGTTGATTTTTCGGAGATTGATATTCTATTTGCACCGCACCATGGTAGAAAGAGCGGGAAAATTCCATCGGATGTTTTGACAAGGCTTTCTCCTAAAATTATCGTTGTCGGTGAAGCATCATCAAAAGATTTAGAGTATTATTCAAACTATAATACAATTACCCAAAATTCAGCTGGAGATATAACCTTTGAGTGTTTAGAAAAAAAGGTTAAGATATTTGTTAGCAATCCAAATTATTCTGTGGATTTTTTGACTAATGAGAAATCATATAATATTGGTTTAGGATATTACATTGGAACCTTAAATTTATAGGAGTACTTATGAAGGAAAAATTATCATTATATGAATACTTAAATTTTGTGCTTATAGGATTGATTTTTACAGGGTGTTGTGTTTTAGTTTTAAAAGATGACGAATGGGTTAAAACAATATTTAAGGAAATAAAACCACTTTCGTTAGGTATAGAAGTGGTTATTACTTCTATACTATTTGGATTGATTTATGAAATCGGATTTATTATTAATAGAATAGGCTCTATTGTAATTGAACCTATTTTCAAAAAATTTAAGATAATTCATTTTAAAAATGATTATAAATTATTTAATGAAAGAAAAAAACAATATCCGATTATGGAAGTATTATCACGGGAATTTGCATTGGCTAGAACTCAAATTTCTATGTTTTTTATTCTTTTGGTAGTCTCTTTGTTAAAACAACAATTTATATTATCTGGAGTGTTCTTTTTATTGGTACTTTTGTTTACTCTGTCAATGAGAAAGCATAGTAAAAAAATAGTGGATCTTATGAGCTGAAAACATCAGTCCTGATTCTAGGACTGATGTTTTTGCAATATGGATTTATATTAATATTTGTGGTATAGTTTGATTAAATTTATGAGAAGAGGTAAAAAATATGCAATTAAAAGATTGGTTATCTATACTCATTCCTGCTGGTGTTACAATAATAGGTTTAATTATAAATTATTTTGCGACTAAAAGTAATATAAAAAATGAAATCGCAAAACAACAGGGTTCAATTAAGTTAGAAAAATTACTGAAATGCCTTGAAGATTATCAGGAAACATATAGAGCTATTATGACAAGTTCAAAACTACCAGATAAGGAAAAGGAAAAAGTTATAAATAAACAAGTGTTGGCTTTTCGAAAAATAATGGATTATGTTTATTTGTATGGCAGTGAAAATGCTTGTAAAATTACATCTGCTTGGCAGCAATATAACTATATTGAAAGTCAAAGTTCTACAAATAAAATGATTCCGATTTGTTATGCTAATTTATTAAGTTCCCAAATTTGTTTGGATGTAACAGGAACTTGCAATAAACCTTCATATTACTATAAAATAAATTTGACTGATTATAATACTACAAAAGATAAAATTGAAAAGACGCATAATGATATCGTCAAATCTCTAAAACTTGATAATAGATTGATGTTTTGAGTAAAACAATAGAGTTGACAAATATATCGATGAGCGTTAATATGCGAGGGAGGTGATATATTTGAATGCAGTAATATATGCTCGATATTCAAGTGACAATCAGCGTGAAGAAAGTATTGATGGGCAAATTCGTGAATGCAAGGAGTTTGCCGAGAAGAATGATATTCGTATAATTGATACATATATTGATAGAGCGTTATCTGCAAAAACGGACAATCGTCCGTCGTTTCAGCAGATGATTAAAGATAGTGCAAAAGGCTTGTTTGATGTTATCATCGTTTGGAAGCTTGACCGCTTTGCCCGTAATCGTTATGACTCGGCGCATTATAAAAACATTTTGAAAAAGAACGGCGTTAAGGTTATTTCTGCAACCGAAGCGATTTCAAGCGGTGCAGAAGGTATTTTGCTTGAGTCTATGCTTGAAGGCTATGCCGAGTATTATTCTGCTGAACTTGCAGAAAAAATCAACCGTGGCTTAACCGAAAATGCTTTGAAGTGCAAATATAACGGCGGCTCTGTCGCTTTTGGTTATATGATTGATGATGAGCAACATTTTAAAATCAATCCGACTCTTGCTCCTGTTGTTTTGAATATTTTTAATGATTATATTTCCGGTAAAACGCAGAAAGAAATCCGAGATGAACTGAACAACAAGGGCTTGAAAAATGCTAACGGTCGAGAATTTACAATAAATAATATTTCTAAAATATTGACCAACCGTCGGTATGTTGGCAATTATATTTACAAGGACGTTGTTATTGAAAACGGAATTCCTGCCATTGTTCCGAATGATGTTTTTGATAAGGTGCAGGAAATGATAGCCGTTAACAAGCGTGCGCCATCAAGGCATAAGGCCGTTGATGACTATTTGTTGACAACTAAATTATACTGCGGCAAATGCAAATCGTTTATGGTTGGCGAAAGCGGAAATGCCCGTGGCAGAAGATACAGTTATTATAGATGTGTTAACACCAAGCGTAATAAAACATGCGATAAAAAGGCAGTTAAAAAAGATTGGATAGAAGATATCGTTATTTATCAAGTTATGAAATTCATCAATGATGATTCGCTCATTGAAATGTTAGTAAACAAGATTTTGTCTATTCAAGGCAAAGAAAGCCCAATGTTGAAATCGCTTAAAAAGCAACTTTCGCAAACCGATACAGCCATTGAAAATATGCTTAATGCTATTGAGCAAGGCATAATAACAAAATCAACAAAAAAGCGACTTGATGAACTTGAAAGCACAAAAGAAAATTTAGAAACGGAAATAGCAAAAGAAAACATATCACATCCGTTATTGACAAAAGAATTTTTATACTCGTGGTTTGACGGATTCAAAAACTTTAATGTGAATAAACTTGAAAATCGAAAAATGCTTATAGACACATTTGTTAATTCCGTTGTGCTTTATGATGACAGAATAGACTTTTATTTCAATTTCAAAGATAACGCTAAAAGCCTGACATTATCAGAGCTTAATACCGTTTCGGATTTATCATCTTCATCTCCACCAAAAATTAAGAGTACCCTTGTGGTACTCTTATATTTTTGCTGTGGAATGTAATCGAAACAGCCGTAAAGAAAACAGTCCGGTGGACTGTTTTTAGGCGCGGCGTGTCGGCGAGCGCGGAAGCGAGCCGAGCGATTACCGCCATCTCCACCAAACGTGTATTGGACGAACACCTACTTCTTTAGTGGCGACTTTGCCGTCAAGGTGATGCTCTGATACGAAACAGAAAACCGCCATCTTAGATTTAGTTCTAAGGTGGCGGTTTTGTTATGATAATTTATAGTTAATTCATATTTTCCTGAAAGCAAATTCGGAAGATATTCCAATCCGTTTACAAGTGCAGAGGTCTGAGGACGGGCATGAGGTTCAATATAGCCGGCAACGACATCAATACCTCGCCTTTTTGCCGAATGTGCGGCTTTCAGCATTGCATAGGTTTTACCTACACCTGCGGCATAGCCGAAAAATATCTTCAAATGCCCGCGATTAAGAGTTTGCTCTTCCTTTTCAATTCGCTTTAAAATCTGTTCCGGGCTTTGCCTTGTTTCGTCCATAAAAACACATTCTGATTAAAAGAATTTTTTCTTTTTGAAGTAGATGATTTCTCCTATTGCGATAACAAGAGAAACAATAATCACCGACAGATAACCGTACCGCCACTTCAGCTCCGGCATATAGGCAAAGTTCATTCCATACCATCCCGTGAGTAAAGTAAGCGGCAGGAAAAAGGTGGTGACGATTGTGAGAATGCCCATAATCTTATTTTGCCGTGCATCCTGCTTTGACTGATAAAGCTCACGAAGCTGAAGCATATTTTCACGAAGCAACTGAACATGATTTTGCAATCTCTCGGCACGGTGGGTAAATTTTTCCCAGTCCCCGGTATCGTCTGCAAATAAAGAACACGCGCGGGATTGAAACAACTCTCCGATATCTGTCAGTTGTTCATAGTAAGCATTTAATTCGGACAGCTTTTGCCTGTGTTTTGTAAGCAACGGGAAAAAGTCTGCCGAACCGCCGGAGCCGATATTTTCTTCCATTTTTTCTGTTTCTGACTCGATGTGAGAAAGATAGAGAACATCATCCTCTATCATTTGCTCCATAAACTGCAAAAGAAGATGAGCCGGACTGTTCAGCTCCTGAAACATACTTATCCGTTTGTCTACCCATAATTTCAAATCGCCTACATCTTCGACAAATAAGAGCGACTGTCCCGTCAAATAAAAGCTGAAGGAAAGTTGCGGTGAACGCTGTTCGCTTTTTTGAGGCAGGCGTAATGTTCCGATAATGCAGTTTTTGAAAACCTCTGCCTTACAATAACGAATTGAGCCGAGGCAGTGAAGAAGTTCTTTATAATACGGAAGCTGCTCTTTACATTCGTGAAATTCCGCCGTGCTCATAACCGTGAAAAACGGCTCTTTATCGTTGCAGTTCTGAGCGGCTTGGAGACTCCCATCTTGTGAATCAATAAAGTATTGCATAATAGCGTCTCCTTTCCGTTCATTATTATACCACATTATGGAAGTTTTTTCTACTTTCCATATTCCGCATTGATCGCCGCTTGATTTGACAAAAGCAAATCTGAAAAGCTATTGACAAGGGGTCATTCGAAAAAAATAAACTCGATCAAATCAAAACTTATCCCAATCGTTAAAAACGGACAAACTGTCCGAAACGAATTGCTCTTTTGAATATTCAAAATCGTTTACATCTTCGGCAGAAAATTTTGAATAAAACAGCTTGTCGCCGTTTTCAATCAATAATGAATAGGCATAGCCTTTTTCATCGCTGTCATAATAAAGCGTGTATCCGTCACCGTCGGATTTGTTTTTCAAAACAATGTCGTATTCGTCATATCCTTCGAATTTGCTTTTAATCAAACTACTGTGCGCTTCCTGCAACGAGCAAGTAAAATTCACATCGCAACTGTTTCCGTATCTGTCAAAATATGACTTATTGCAGTCGATAAATCCTGCTTTGCCGAGCGAATTTTTTTCGCAGGTTAAATAGTAATTGTCCGATATAGATTCATCGCTGTCTTTCAAGGCGTAGTCTTTTATTTGGCTTACAACCGACGGCTCTTTGTCCAAAACATTCTTTGCAGAGGTCATGCCAAAAGCGCATAAACAAACAATTGTGAATGAAATCACAAACACAATCGGCAAAACAAACCTTGCGGCTTTAACAAAGCCTGAAACCTCACCCTTTTTAGTTTGCTTAATTGAAATGACAAGCAAAATCAATTCAAACAACAAAAGCAAAACAAGAGCAATAAGCGCACCGATAAATATTATGTATTGTGCCAAGTCGCCGGGAATTACCGTCAAAAGCCCCGTATTTATATATGACATTTTATAAAAAATAAGCAAAAGTACAATTCCGACAACGGCAAGCATTGATTGAACAGCATAATTGATTTGATATTTTTTGTTGCTCATAATTTTTTACCTCCCAATTAGAAATCCTGTAAGCATACCATCCACACACTTTAGAATTTCTATGCTTTGAAATATTAAATAAATATACATCATTATATTTCCAATTAACAACTCTTTTTTTCCAAAAAAGAAATTATAAAATCTCTTTATTACATATGTTTTTATTCCGATTGAAGCTAAATATATACCAAGAGTTGCAGATGATATATTTATAGCGGCTACATTCGGACCGCTATCGGTTGCAGGTGTTGAGCTTTTTGTATAGCTCGTTGATGAAATCGTATGGGTTTTTAATCGGTATATAGTATGTTTGATTTGCTGTTGTGATTTCGACTATATTTTCGGAATCAATGCCGTTTATACTATGCTTGTCGGACTTTTTGCAAAGCAGTATGTCGTTGTATGAAATGCTTTTGACATTGATTAGCCCATCGGTCGCTTTGTCCGTTTTAAACTCAACGCCGTTGACACCAAGCACGATTTCGTCACAATCCGGCATATATCCGCGTTGCAAATCAAATTGAAACATATTTGTCGGCACAGCCGATTGACTTGTTTCATCATTTTTCTTGCTCTTTGTTGATTTAATTCGCTTGTTAATTTCTTCTATGAAATTCTTTGAATTTTCAACAGGAATTAAATATCGTTTATTTGTTGTATTAATCTCAACCAAATCATCCCAATTGAAATAGAGTATGGAAAGCGGCATCCATGATGAGTTGTTCATCGCCGGTCTTATGCCGTCATATGCTTTGCAAGCAACAATATTATTAATAAGAATTTTATCGTTATATCCGCGTGCTATATATTGCCAATTAAGAAATCGTCTATGAACCAACAAATATTCTTTATCAATAATAACATTTTGAGGTTGAAAAAAAGTCACCAATGTTAATATTGCGGCTAAAGCTATAATTGAAAATAATATAATTGCTATCGGTTTTACATTGCCGTCTTCGCTAAAATTACTTTCAACAATTCCATATATAAAAATTAAAATAAAAGCAAATATAACACAGAAAAAACTGTTGATTAATATTATTAATAGTCTGTTTACTACAAAATTGATTTTCTTGCCATATGAGAATTTGTATATTCTTTTATCCATAAAAACTCCTACATTATCTCTCCGTGCATACGAATTATTATAATTTTAGGGATAATGTCGGCGAGTGCTGAAGCTACAGGTCCCGAAATTGGTCCCAAAAATAATGTACCTGTTTTTTTTGCCATTTTTGATAGTTTCTTGAAATCGGTTTTACCGCTCTAATACAGTGATTGAGTGCAACGCTATTGGTTGCAGGTGTTGAGTTTTTTATATAGCTCGTTGATGAAATCGTATGGGTTTTTAATCGGTATATAGTATGTTTGCGTGGCTGTTGTGATTTCGACTATATTTTCGGAATCAATGCCGTTTATACTATGCTTGTCGGACTTTTTGCAAAGCAGTATGTCGTTGTATGAAATGCTTTTGACATTGATTAGCCCATCGGTCGCTTTGTCCGTTTTAAACTCAACGCCGTTGACACCAAGCACGATTTCGTCACAATCCGGCATATATCCGCGTTGCAAATCAAATTGAAACATATTTGTCGGCACAGCCGCTTTGCTTGTTTCATCATTTTCCTTGCTTTTAGCTAATTGCACTCGTTTCCAAACTTCTTTTATAAAATCATCTGGATTTTGAACGGGAACTAAATAAACTCTATCATTTCTGTCATTTTCAACTACAATTTTAACAACATCTTCTCGTTCAAAGAAAACTACAGGACAGTGCAGATAATTGCGGCCGAAAATTCTACTTTTTTTCCCATATTTCTCGCACACTATAATGTCTCTATATGAAAATTTATCATTAAATCCCCATGTTGGGTAATATCTCATAATTAAATATCTATATATTCTAACAAATTCATCATCAAGAACTACCTTTTTAGGTATAACTGCTAAAGCTATACTTGTAGGTATGGAATATAAAGGCAAAAAAGATATCAAGATACCTATAAACTTTTGAAAAAATAAAGAAACCGAATCTTCTCCGCCAAAAACACGACTTAATACAATACATAATAAGGTAACACCCAAATAGAATTCACCAATGCGTCCGATAATCATTAAAAGTTGATTAGCAATAAAATTTGCAGGGCATCCATATGAAAATTTGTATTCTTGTTTCACTTTTTTACCTCTCATAATCAAATTTCAAAAATTAAGCCTTTAGTTCTCAATGCTACAACATCCATTCCGATACTTGAGATAATAGGAATTACAAATCCGGCAATAGGTGAAAATCCTTGTCATAGCTATATGAAACGGTGATTGTGTTTGCAACTTTTACTGATACAGTTCACCGTGGTTGAGGTAATCGCAATACTCCTGTTTAATATATTTCAATAATATATTAAACATTAAAATTTGTTTATCTGTTTGTTTTATCATAAGTTTATTTTTCGGCGGTTAAATTTAATGAATCTCCGTTTGAAAATGTCAATATCAAATCTTTAATAAACGCAGGACATACCGATAAGTCGGTCGTTTTATATGTATTTTGAATCTCTCTTTCAGCAAAATCATATATATTTATTTCATTTCTTGATCTGACTGCAAAATAGGTTTCGTTAAGAAAATAAATCACATAGCACTTTGGTAAGCCTCTTAAATCTCTGTTGTTGAGTGATAATACTTTATTTGATTTGCCTTGCTCAATATCTACATAATACACATTTGTTTTTTTGAATATGCTTTTTCTCGATAAGCACAGAAATTTTTTCCCGTTATCTCCAAAAGAAACAGTGTTGCTTAAATACGCCGGCACAAGTTCATCCAAAGAATATTTTAAAGTATCTCCGTTGAATTTTTGGACAAAAATTTCGCTTTTTGTTAGTGTTTCACAAACCGCGGTAAAACAATCTTGATTACAGTAAAAATCATTAAGCGAAACACATTTAATTTTGTTCAAAAACTTTCTTTGTGACAGTTTCAAATCATAGATATAAAGTGCATAATTGCTGTTTATATCGTCAATATTGCTCATTTCGGAATAAAAAAGCGAACTGTCATTAACAAAGCACACTGTAAAAATATCGTTATCAAGTTGTATTTCAACCTTTTGATTTATCTTTGTATCAATGACCGTAATATTTTTATTGCGTGCAACCGCAAAGTAATTTCCGCCTTTGGAAACAGAACAAATATCATCATTCAGGACGCTAACATTGCTGTCAAATAAATCATTGTAATCGAAATCCGTAATACAATAATTACCTTTTGAGTTTTTGCACAATAAACAATCGTCATTTACACATCGAATGTCAGTTATATTCTTATTCATAAACACACACCTCACGGTAACGAATTGGGCTTTGCTTTGCAATGTTGGCGTCGGCAGTTAAAGCCTTACCCCAAGTGTCGTACTAATAATTGCCTACAACAGTTCCCTCGGGGAAAGGCTTTGTGTTTGGTTTTTTAATTTTATTTATTCGCCGTCCCCTGCGGAAAGAGTTGTTGAACTTTTAAGTTCGCTGTTGTCAACACCTTTAACCTTTTTGTCTATTGTATAATTGTTGTCGCCGTTGATACAAATTAAGTCGCCGTAATTTTCGTCATTATCATAATCGGTGATTGCGTAAAATTTGCCGTTGTATTTGCCGAATGACCAATTTATAACATCGTCGGCAATCTTTTCGATGTTGCCGTTTGAATATTTATAAATATTACATTCACCGGTCTTTTCGCTGTAATCAGTTGCATAATAATATGTATCTTTTTCATTTGGGTCATAATAAATACTAAACGGTGCGGCATCTTCAATTTTCTTGTCCTTGATATGGAGCGTGCCTTTATAGTTTGAATTGTCGCCGTATCCGTCAAGAGACATAAATTCGCCGTTTGCATAGAGGCAAACATAGATGTTTTCGGCAATTGTTTTGGCATCGGACATACTTTCTGCCTCTTCAGGAAGGGAGTATATCGAAATTGAATCCCACGAACTGTTATCGGAATTACTGTCATAATTTTTTGCAAATGTTACAACAAATTTCGATGAATCAGGGTCGTAGTTAACCGTTGAGCAGTAGTAGCCTTTCTTTTCAATAGAAATGAGCTTGCTGCCGTTGTAAATTACATTATGCATGGTGATTTGTTCGCTGATTTTTGTTGATATATTTTCGCTGTCTGAAATTTTTGTAATATCAACCTTTTTCATACTGTCAATCGAGGTGTCATATACCGAGAAATTGACATATTCCGTAAATCCTGCCGAGTCGGTGCCGTTCGGCAAATTGTTAATTTGCATAATTGATGGATACGAAAGGTCGCTCGCGAGTTTTTCACCGCTCTCATTATAAAGTGAATATGATTTGTAGTTGCTGTCGGCTTTAAGGTCTTCTCTCAAATTGTTTCTGTCAAGCGCGGCTTGATAGTCGCTGTATGCTTTGTCATACTTTTCCTGCGCTTCATCATAAGCGGCTTGGTATGCGTCATAATCGGTCGTTGTGTATGAATAGCCCCAATCGTCGGTTTCCTGCTTTTGGTATTTTTCAATGTTTGGTTCATAATCGTCCCAATTTGGCTCTTTGGCTTTGGCGTCCTTGTCCTTCATCGAGTCATTTATCAAATCGTAGTAGGTATATTTTTTGTCGCAGACGGTGTAATAAATATTGCCGTTTGCAGATGCGAATGACTCAACTTTATCGGCGATTTTTTTGTCGCTGCCGTCTTTTGCGGATGCGCTGTAAAGATTGTCATCCTTTTTATACAGGATAGTATCGCTGTCAATGTCGAAGACATAATCCTGTGCACCCTCAACGATTTTATTTTTGTCGCCTGTTGATACATCAACGGTGCAAACATTGTATGTAGAGTCGCCGTATTCATCTGCCTCTTGGTCATACTCGCCCTGATTATATTCTGTTGCTACAAAATAGCTGTTGTCACTGCTGAATGATGAAACATTTGCATCGGAAATCAGCTTTTCGGTTTCGCCGTTTGCATCTGTTGCACAAACATTTCCGTCTTTTGCATAAATGATTTTATCAATGCTGCCAACAACCGCTTCAATCGTCGAAACATTTTTTGCAACAAGTGTGCCCTCGTCCTTTTCGTTGCCGATTTCCTTATAATAGATGTTATAGGTATAGCTCGTTGCATTATCTTCGTCGGTGTGTTCTTCTCTGTCGGTGGTGTAAACGATATATTTCGAATCCTCCGAAAGTTTGTAATCACCGCCGTAATCATTTGTTACCTCAAATGTTTTTGCCTCATCACTGCCTAATGACTGAACTACAAATAGTCGGCTGTCGGTGTAATAAACCATCGGCTTTGTCGTTTCTTCTTTTTTGCCGCCAAACAGAACAATCAAAAGAACAACAACGGCAATAACGATTGCCGCAACGATAACGCCGATTGCGATTTTTACGCCTTTTTTGCTCTTTTGCTTTTTAGGCTTGCCGTCATTACCGTTGCCTGTGTCTGTCGACGGTTGAACTTGATACGGCTGAACGGCAGGAACAGGTGTCGGTTGATACTGCTGTTGTTGAGGCTGTTGATATTGTGGCTGCTGTTGCTGATAAGGTGCGCCTTGCGCCTCTGAGCTGCCAACAGGAACATATTGATTTTGAGCCTGCGGCGGATATTGCGCGCCCTCATAGCTGCTGCCATTTGCTGTCGGTTGTGGGATAGGTGAACCGCAACTTGTGCAGAATTTTGAATTGCTTTCATTTTCCGCGTTACAATTCGGACATTTCATTTTTTCTTCCTCTTTCCTTATTTTATTTAACACTATAATATCATATATCGACACCGATTTGCAATTGTATTTGAAACAAAAAGTGATGTTTGGTTGACTTTGCGTGACATTCGGAGGCGGAGCGCAAAAAAGCACCGCTTTTTAGTAAAGCGGTGCTCAAAAGAGTTGTTATTTACTTGTCATACGAAACAGTTTCGTATTTTTGTATCGACGGATAATATCTGAACATTACCTTGCCGACAAGCAAATCCTTGTCAACATAATTCGTTGTTGACCAATATCGCGAATCGCCCGAATCCTCTCTGTTGTCGCCCATAACGAAATAGCAGTTTTCGGGCACCTTATACACTCCGTCGGCATGATTGCCCTCGTATGTTGTGCCGACAACATAGCTTGTTTCGTCAAGCATTTTTGCCTTGCCGTCACTGCCGGTTATATAAACCTGACCGCCTGTGATTGTAACGGTTTCGCCCGGAAGACCGATAACACGCTTGACATAATATGTCGTTTTGCCCTTCGCATAATCATCGGGATATTTAAAAATGAAAATATCGCCGCGTTCAGGCTCTTTAACAAGTCGGCTTGCGATTACTCGGTCGCCCTCCTGAATTGTGTTGAGCATTGAGCCGGTCGGCACAACCGCATTTGCAAAAACACAGTGCTTGAGAAACAGCGCAACCAAAAGCGCGATTATGATGGGCAGGAAAAATTCAAGCATTTCCTGCGCCTTGCTTTTCGGCTTTTTCGTTTTTACTTTTTGTGTTGTTTCGTCGCTGTCCTGCTTTGCCAGCTCTTCGGTGTTGTCAACCTTGACAGCCACAGCTCCGCAGTTTTCGCAAACATAGCGCTCGCCGTCCTGCTTCATTGTATCCTTGCCGCAAACCTTACATTTCATAAAATTGCTTCCTTTAGTTTATTTTGTAAATTTTAAAATTACCGCTTCGTATGGGTGCAAAGTCATATCAATTTTGCTTTTGTATGAATAAAGTTCGTCGCTCTGAGGCAATGAATTGCACATTATGTTTATGCGCCTTACATCTTTCAAATCCTCAGGCACGCCCATAAGTTTGTTAAGATTGAGGGTGAGGGGAGCATTTTCATCTGTTGAGTTTCTCAATGCGATGATACCCTCGCCGTCATCTGTCCAACTGAAATAGCCGTAAACATTGTTGTCCTCGGGGTCGCCGCCGATAAACATTGCATTTTTGAGAATATGATAATTTTCTTTTTGAAATCTCATTGCTCTTGCAAGCGCGTCCCATTTGGCGTCAGACATCATATCGTATGAAAGGTGAAGTTCATTGAGAGCGTTGCCTCTTATTGCACACCAGAAAATATATTTTTCAAACTCCTCGTCGGTGTATTCAACCTTTGCCTCTCTGCCGTAAATCGGCTCGTGGTTATAAAGGCGATTGAGCGGAATTTGGTTTGCTCTTCTGCAAACGCAGTCATAATATCTTGCGTCACGATATGTGATTTCAGACTCAACCTGCGGCTGGTCCTCAATGTTTTTGGCAAAGCCTATATCGTTGCTGTTTTGAATCCAAATTGAGTTTACCCATTGCAGCCACCACGGCGAAATATTGACATAGCATGTCATATTAATCCACAAATCGCGGTTGTTGACTTTTCGTGCGGCGCGGAGTTTTGAAAAAAGCCTTATCCATTTTTGCCACATATCGGTTACAAAATACATATCGTTTTCGCCGCCTACGGCATGGTCGTGCGTTTCGTCCGTGCATGGTGCAAGGCAAAAGCCGTCAAGCTTAAGATATGTTATGTCAAATTCCGATACGGTGTCAATCAAAAAGTCGGTCAATTTGTTTACATATTTTGATGACGCAATACAAATATCGTTTGCATTTTTGTTGAAATAGCCGTTATTACCCTTTTGAACACGCTTTGCAAACGGCTTCGCTTTTGAATAGCCGCCGCGCGGACCGAGCCAAAGACCGAATCCCGTGCCCCTTTCCTTACAATCGTTTGAAATATTTGTCAGTTTGTTAGGAAATGTTTTTTTGTCAAATGTCCAAAACTTTGCCTTGTAATCGTTCCATCCGTCGTCAACAACATATGCGTCGAGCTTCGGCGCATTGTGAAATGCAAGGCCCTTCGCGATTTCGCTGAACGAGTCGCGTATAATCTGTTCATCGATTTTGAGCATATGGTCATACCAACAGTTGTATTGAAAACGCAGGTTTGACGGTTTGCTGATGAAATTGATATATTCGTAAAATGCCTTTTGCACTTCAAGAATCGTGTTGTCTTTTGCGCCGCCCATAACGGTAACGGGGCAAATAAAGTTTTCGCCGAGCGGTCTGCCGACAAAATATTTTATCTGACCTGCGCCGTGAATGATTTTGTTATCCGTTGCGGGAAATTCACAGCCGAAAAACAGGCTGTCGATATAAAACGGCTGACCGAGCGATGCGTGATAGCCCGAAAGTTCTGTTCCGTCGGGCATAATGTCAACGCCGTAGTGGGTTTTTGAATTGATGATTCCGATATCGTCAAGCAAAATCCAATCAACGGCGTTATCGCCCTTTTGCGATAGTGTGATTTGTTTGCAGATTGTGTTGCTGTCATCGTGTACCCAATATTCTATCGTAGCCGTTATTCCCATGTTTTCGGCAAAAACAAACATAAGCTTGTTGCCGTTTTCAAGGCTTTTTGTAACAGCCAATCCTTTGGAGGAAAACTCCGTTCCGTCAACAAAATGAACAACAAATTCACTGCCGTTGCCGTCGGGAACAAAGCTCATATTTGAATATTTATTAAGTATTTGGCTTGCAAAAAAATTATCGTTTACGATTTTAAATTCTCTTTTAAGCCTTTTACTTTCAAGTTTAAACATAGTTACCCCTTTTAAAACCGGTCAAATTTATAATTCTTCCTTAATATCCTCAAGCGCCCTTGCAAGTTGGTCGGGGCATGAGGTCGTTTTGTATCCGCATTGAATGCCCTTGAGAGAGTCGATAACCTCGTCAATCGTTCTGCCCTTTACGAGCGAAGAAATGCCCTTAAGGTTGCCGTTGCATCCGCCGCGAAAGCTGACGCTGTTGATTTTTTTAGTGTTTTCATCGACATCCACAACAATTTGAGTTGAGCAGGTGCCAGATGTGTCATATGTAAATTCCATTTTTATTCTCCGTATTATCATCTTGATTTTATATATTATACATATTTTGCGTTAACAATTCAACTACAAAACAAGAACGAAGTATTAACAATTGTTTGCCTTTTTCAGCGCAAAAACAAGCCAACCGTTGTTTTCGTATCTTTCGATAATTTCAAAGCCGTTTTGCGCGAACGAATAAAGCACCTCGTCCTCGCGGTTTTCAATAATTCCGCCGGTGATGTAAACGCCGCCGTCGCTCAAAAATTCGCCGACTTGTGTGTTAAACTCCATAATAATGTCCGCAACAATGTTTGCGACAACAAGATTGAATTTGCCGTTTACTTTGTCCGACAAATTGCCTTTAACAGCGTTGAATACAGGTGGTTTAAAACCGTTTTCCTCTGCATTTGCAAGAGCTGTTTTGACTGCGAGCGAGTCAATATCAACGCCGAATGCGCTCTTTGCGCCGAGCAGCAGGCACGCAATCGACAAAATTCCGCTGCCGCATCCTATGTCAAGCACCGTTGTGTCGGGCGTTACATATTTTTCAAGCGTTTCAAGGCAAAGTTTGGTTGTCGGGTGACTTCCCGTGCCGAATGCAAGACCCGGCTCAATATTCAAAACTTTTCTGTCGCCTGCGTCGTAGTTATCCTCCCAGACGGGTCTGATAAGGAGCTTTTCGCCTATCGGCATCGGGTGAAAATATTGTTTCCAATTGTTTTGCCAATCTTCAACTCGACAATCCTGAATTTTTATTTCGTATTTTATGTTTGCATCGTCGAGTCTGTCCTTAATAAACGCAACAGCTTCAAGCGGATTTTCGTTCGGATTGACATAAATATGGATGATGCCCTTTGTTCTGTCCTTTTGAAGGAGCGATTCCTCGATAAGGTCGATATGGGCGATTTCCATCGTTTCCTCTTCAAGTGCCGAATAATCCTCGATATATATTCCATACGGCACAACCATATTGGCAATGTTTCCTGCCGTTTCAATGTCGGCTGTTGCAACAGTTACGGTGATTTCTGTCCAGCTTTCCTGCTCGACCGCGTTTGTCATTCCCATTTGCGTTTCCCCGTTATTCAAAATTAACTCTGTGTTCGGTTGATGAAAGACCGTGGTTATAAAGCTTTCTGTTGTCAAGCGCCCACTGTCTGTCGGTAAATTCGCCCGGTTTAACCTTTGATGTGGCGTTGTTTACTTCAAACACCGTTGCATCAAGTGCGTCAAGACTTGAAAGAATTATGGCCTCAAGAAACATCGGTCTTGTCGGTGAGCCAAACTCGGGCACGCCGTGGTGCGACAAAATCATATGTTCAAGAAGCGGAACAATCTCGCTGTCGATTCCAAGCTCATTCGCCGCATCGTTGACATACATTGCGCCCTTAACAAGGTGACCGATTAATTCGCCCTCAACGCTGTATCCCTTTGCAAGTCCGGATTTGCCTGTTTCAAGCTCCCATGTTTTGGCAACATCGTGCAAAATGACGCCAGAAAACAAAATGTCCTTGCAGATATTCGGATAAATTTTGCACATTTCTTCAGCCATGCGCAAAATGCTCATTGTGTGATAAAGCAAGCCGCCCACCATTGCGTGATGAAGTTTTAAAGCGGCAGGGTAGGTGATGAGCAAATCTTTTCTTTCGTCAATGATTTTTGAAACGATTTTTTTCAAATCCTCGTTTTCAAACGCATCAACGCGTTTTTTTATCATATTGAAAAGCTGTTCGCCGCCGATTTCGCTTGCCGGAACAAGGTCGCTGAGCGAATAATTGTCCTCGTTTGATGTAGGTCTGATTTGTGAAATCCTGAATTGGTCTTTGCCGTTGTATGCTTCGACGGTGCCTCTGATTTTAACAATCATATCTTGCTCGAATGTATCGGCAGAGCCGTTGAAATCCCACAATTTTGCGCTCATTTCGCCGTCTTTGTCGGAAATAAGAGCGTCAAGATACTGCGAGCCGTTTTTCGTCTTTTTTACATCGCATTTTTTAAGTATAACATATCCGTCACACATTCCGTTTGGGAGTTGTTTAAAATTCATATTGTGCCTCCATAATAATTATATGCCTATTATAACGCATAAGCCGTTTTATATCAAGCGAGATAATGGCAAAGTATTAAATCCGAGAAATAATTTTAAACTTATTTTTAAGTTATGCCCTTCTTTCTTGACAATATTATAATATATTGATATTATTAATTAAATGGATTAATTATTGCGGCACGGCGTTTGCCTGCCGTTATTTATAACACCGAATTGGAGTGGTATTGATGAGAGATACTGAAAATCTCTGTGCGAATTGCTGGAAAGAGCTGACTCAAGGCGCGGCATGCCCGGAGTGCGGCTTTGACAACGACAATGCAAACGATACAATGTTTTTGCAACTCAAAACAGTTTTGCAGGGCAAATATGTTGTCGGCAAAGTTTTGAGCCAAGAGAGCGACGCCGTAACCTATTCAGGCTATGACGCACAGCTTGACAAGGTTGTGATTATTCGCGAATTCTATCCGAAGGGCATGGCAAGCCGTCTTGAGGGCAGTGCCGACCTTCATGTAAGACAAAAATTTATCGACTCGGCTGTAAGATACAAAAAATCATTCTATAAACTTTGGACAACACTTGAAAAAATGCAAAGCCTTTCGGCTGTTGTTCCCGTTTATGATGTTTTTGAGGAAAATGCGACCGTTTATGCGATAATCGAAAAAATCGACGCTGTTCCGCTTCGCGAGTATTTGCTCAGAAACAAGGATGGTTATATCGCGTGGGAAAACGCACGCCTTATGTTTATGCCTGTGCTTACAACGATTGAGGCGCTCCATTCAAACGGAATTATTCACGGCTCAATCACGCCTGACAGTCTGCTTTTGTGCGCCGACGGTAAGGTAAGACTCAATCCGTTTTGTATTCAGGAGGCTTGCATTCAGACAAGTCCGCTTGAATTTAATGTGACAGACGGATACACTGCACTTGAGCAGTATGACAACAATCATAAAATGTGCGCAGGCACCGATATTTATGCATTCAGCGCGTGTATTTACAGAGCGCTTGTCGGCACAAATCCGCCGCCTGCTCCCGCAAGAGAAGCTAACGATAAATTGATGATTCCGAACTCAATTGCCGAAACAATCCCGATGCATGTAATTAAAGCACTCGGCAGCGGACTTCAAATCTATCCGGAAAAAAGAATTAAAACAATCGGTGCGTTCAGAGAGCTTTTGGATGCGTCGCCGAGCGTAAGGGCAGCTGCCGCCGAAAGCGCTTCAGCAAAACAGAGCAAGCCCGAAGCAAAAGAAAAGCCTACCGAAGAGAAAACAGAAAAGAAAAAAAGCAAAAAAGGCAACATAATTATTATTGTCCTTGTTGTTTTGATAGTTGCGGCAATCGGCGCAGGCGTTTATTTTTCAAGTTTTTATAACAAGACAAACGATGCGCAGGAGAACACGCAATCTACGGTCGGCACAGCCGAAGTTCCGCAGTTTGTCAATATGGACTACACAAAAAGCTATGTTGAGGACAATGCAAGCTGGAACAGTCAGTTTAAAATCACCTATGAATACGAATACTCGACCGATGTTGAGGAGGGCATAATCTTTAAACAAAGCGTTGCGGCAGGCGAAAGCGTAAATGTCGGCACGGAAATTGTGCTCACTGTCAGCAAGGGCATCCAAACCGAAGAGGTTATTGATGTCGGTGGTTTGAATATCGACGAGGCTACGAAAAAACTTGAGGAAAAGGGCTTTAAGGTTTCAACCGTTGAGGTTTACAATGACGGCAGTCACACGCCGAACACGGTTAAAACAAGCTATGGTATGGCACCGGCGGCAGGCGAGGTTGTCGCAGTCGGCGAGCAGATAGTTCTTCAGGTTTACGGCGAGGTGCAAACAACCACAACACAGCCGCAAACAGAGGATACAAGCGAAAATACAGATTGATACGGTAATATTTATGCCGGGGCGCCGTGACAAAAAATCGGCTCCTCGGCAAAATTTTGTTTAAATATGGAAGAAGAATTAGAAAAATTAACAGGCACTGTTGAGGATATTACATATTTCAGCGAGGAGACAGGCTACTGCGTGGCGGAAATAAGCACTGCGCAGGAGGGTGTTACCATTGTAGGAAACATGGGCGAACTTGTTGTCGGCAGTGAAATCGAATGTGTAGGAAAATGGGCATTTCACCCCTCGTTCGGACGACAGTTTAAGGTTGAAACGGTCAGCCAAACACTGCCTGCCGATGCAGGCGGAATGCTCCGCTTTTTGTCGTCGGGTGCAATCAAGGGTGTGAGAGAATCAACGGCGACGAAAATTGTTGAGGCATTCGGTGCGGATTCGTTCAATGTTATTGAAAATGAGCCGGAAAGGCTTGCACAGATAAAGGGTATCACAAGAAAAAAGGCGCGCGAGATAAGCGAGGAGTTTAAAAAGCAATTTCTCGCCCGTGAAATGATTGTCGGTTTAACCTCGCTCGGACTTTCTCAAAACGAGGCTGTCAAAATATACAAGATGTTTAAGGCAGAGTCAATGGATATTGTCAAGGCAAATCCGTACGCACTCATCGGCTCGCAGACAGGAATAGACTTTGACCGTGCCGACGAAATATGCGACTCGTTGCAGGACAAGCCGCCGTTCGATTACAGGGCGCAGGCAGGTATTTGCTACATAGTAGAGCACAATTTGAAAAACGGTCACACCTGCGTGCCGCGAAGCAAGGTGTTCACTCCTGCGTGCGATTTGCTTGAATGCAGTGTTGACGATGCCGAAATCGCTATTGACAATGCAATTGACGCAAAAATGGTTGTGCAAAAAAATATAAACGGCAGAGCATTTTTGTTTTTGCCCGATATTTATGCCGCCGAGGCGTCTGTTGCCGACAGAATCAATGTGATGATTAAATTTCCGCCCGCCAAAAAGGAAATCTTTGACGGTGAGGTTTATGCCTTTGAAAAATCACACGATATAGAGTTTGACGAGAAACAACGCCAAGCTATTGAAATTGCCGTAAACAAAGGTTTGCTTATTCTAACCGGCGGACCGGGAACAGGTAAAACGACGACTGTCAGGGGCATTATCTCACTGATGAAAAACAGAGGGCTTAAGGTTGAACTTGCAGCCCCCACCGGCAGAGCCGCTCAGCGAATGGAGGAACTGACGGGGTTTGAGGCGAAAACAATTCATCGTCTGCTTGAGGTTGAATATCAGGAGGACGGAAATTCGTCAAAATTTGTCCACAACCTGCGCAATCCCATTGATTGCGATGCGGTTATCGTCGATGAGCTTTCAATGGTTGATATTAAACTTTTTGCATCACTTCTTGACGCACTGCCTCTGCATTGCCGCCTTATTATGGTTGGCGACCAAAATCAGTTGCCACCTGTCGGCGCAGGCAATGTTTTGCGCGATATGATTGAAAGCGGAGTGATTGATGTTGTTGTGCTTGATAAGGTGTTCCGTCAGGCAATGAAAAGCAAAATCGTCACAAACGCTCACAGAATTGTTGCCGGTGAAATGCCTGTTTTTGACAACAGCCCCGAGTCGGACTTCTTTTTGCTTAAGGAAAATGTCAAATACAATGTGCCTAAAAAGATACTCGATCTTGTCACCGCAAGGATACCGTCTTCGTTCGGCTTTGACCCTATGAACGACATTCAGGTGCTTTGCCCGAGCAGAATGGGCGAAACGGGCACACAAAATATTAACGCTGTTCTTCAGGCAAGGCTTAATCCGCCGTCGAGGGAGAAAAACGAAATCAAATATAAGGGCTACATTCTGCGCGAAGGCGACAGAGTAATGCAAATCAAAAACAACTACGATGTGCCGTGGTATAAAAGTGACGATAACGGTGCAGGTGTTTTTAACGGCGACATAGGTATTTTGACAAATATCGACAGAGCAAATGATATAATAAATGTTCGCTATGATGATAAAGAGGCTATGTATAGTTTTGAAAATGTCAAGGAACTTGAGCTTGCGTATGCAATGACTGTTCACAAAAGCCAGGGCAGCGAGTTTCCGGTTGTCGTGATGCCGGTGCTTTCTGTGCCGCAAAAGCTTGCTTACCGCAATTTGTTTTACACTGCGCTGACAAGGGCAAAAAGCCTCATTGTTTTGGTCGGCAACGAGCAAAGCATACGCGCCATGGTCGATAATGACAAAAAGTCGCGGCGATACAGCGCACTGAAATATTTTATTGAAAATAATGACGATATTTAATTGAAAATACGGACGATATATAGTATTATAATTACTAATATATTGATTAACGGTGATAAAATTGTTTGGATATGATTTGGGAATAGATTTGGGCACAAGCAGTCTTGTTATTTCTGTGCCCGGAAAAGGAATAGTTGTAAACGAGCCGTCTTATGTTGCGTTTGATACGGAGTCGCAAAAGGTGCTTTATGCAGGTAAGCGCGCGTATTATTTGCAGGGCAGAGAGCCAAAGGGCGTTGAGGTTTGCCAGCCGATAAAAAACGGCGTTATCAGCAATTATGAGTTGACAGAGCAAATGCTCAGATATTTTATAAACAGAGTTATCAAAAAAAGCATTTTCAGACCGCGCGTTGTTGCGGCTGTTCCTGCCTTTGCGACAGATGTTGAAAAAAGAACGCTCATTTCGGTTATTATCACGGCAGGTGCAAGGTCTGTCTGTCTTATTGAAAGTCCGCTTTGTGCCGCATTCGGCTCGGGTGTTGACCCGATGCACCCAAACGGCGTGTTTGTTATTGACATAGGCGGCGGAACAACGGATATGGCAGTTGTTTCTCAAGGCTCAATGAGCCAAACTGAAACTGTCGACATTGCAGGTGATGCATTTGACAGAGAGATTATGAAATTTATTAAGGAAAAGTTTGATGTGCTCATCGGCATTCGTTCGGCAGAGGATATTAAACGCCAAATTGGCTGTGCTGTGCCGCGCCCTGACGAAATTGTTATGTCGGCAAAGGGCAGAAACCTTTTAAACGGTATGCCGAAGGTTGTCGATATTAGCTCAAACGATGTTTGTCACTGTTTAAAGCCGCTTTTGACGGAGATTACCTCCGCGGCGCAAATTATGTTTGAGCGCACTTCTCCGCAGCTTGTTGCCGACATTACCTCGTCGGAGGTGCTTTTGACGGGCGGAAGTGCCGAGCTTTACGGTATGGACCAACTGTTTTCCGAGGCGCTCGAGCTTGATGTTCGCGTTGTTGACAGACCGTCGCTTGCTGTTGCAAAGGGCGCAACGGTCGCACTCAACAAAATGCATATTCTTGACAATTACGGCTATCAGTTTAAAACCAAGGAAGATGTAAGAACAAGATGATTCAAATTTACTACGGCTACGGCAAGGGAAAAACCACCGCCGCAATCGGTGCCGGAATGCGTGCAAAGGGTGCAGGAATGAGCGTTTTGCTTGTTCAATTTTTCAAAAACAACAAATCAAGCGAGCTTTCGGTTTTGCCGTTTGATATTTTTAAAGCTCCCGACGAACTTCCGTTTAATCCGGGGGACGATTACAAAGTGTGGGTCGATTCCGCAGTTGATTATATAAAACACAGCGATGCGGATATGGTGATTCTTGACGAGTTTGTTGATTTGATACCTAAATTTTTGTCTGCCGAGCAGGCGATTGATTTGCTTTGCGATATTGATAAGGAATATGTTTTAACCGGCCATTCAAGGGTTGAAATGCTTTTCGACGCGGCAGATTATATTACAAATATGCAAAAGGAAAAACACCCCTACGACAAGTCGGTTAAGGCTCGCAGGGGGATAGAATATTGATAGGGAGTTAATTATGGACAGGTTTTCAAAACTGCACCCGACGGTGCAATTGTTGTTTTTTATTGAATCTCTTGTCCTAATTATGAGCATTAACTCTCCGCTTTTTTCGGCAGGGGCTTTGATTTGCGCCCTGCTTTATTCTTTTAAGCTAAAGGGCAGAGCGGCGTTTAAAACCGTCGGTTTTTCGGCGGCGGCAACTGCCGTAATCGGCGTGTTTAACATGCTTTTTGCCCACTACGGCGAAACGATTTTGTTCACGGTAAAAAGCACCGATTTTACATTTGAGTCGCTTTTTTACGGAATAAATCAGGGATTGATAGTGTCTGCCGCGCTTATTTGGTTTGATGCTTTTTCGCGTGTTGTTGACAGCGAAAGGGTTGTCTATCTTTTTCGCTTTGCCCCGCGCACGGCGTTGCTTTTTTCGATTGTGCTCGGTTTTATTCCGCGTTTTTCAAAAAAGGCGGAGGACATCAGAAACGCAAAGACGGCGCTTTGCGGCGGCGAGGAGAAAAAAGACATAAAATCGCGTTTTAAATCGGGTATCGACAATTTGTCCGCCCTTATTTCGTACAGTCTTGAAAGCAGTATCATAACAGCCGATTCAATGCAGGCAAGGGGATACAACCCAAAATCGGCAGTTCATTCGCGCTTTAAATATACGGGCGAGGATGTTGCACTGCTTGTTATTTCAGCCGTTACATTCATCGTTACATTGGCGGCGAAAATCGGCGGCAAAATTCTTTTTGTTTTTGAGCCGGTTATTATTAATGAAAAATTCAGCACATGTGCATTTATCTGCTTTATTGTGTTGCAATTGATACCGTTTGCGGTTGATTTGACGGAGGATATTTTATGGAAAAAATCGTTTGCAGGCAATTGAGTTTTGCATATCCGAAAAGTGAATATCAGGCACTTAAAAATGTCGATTTCTCCGTTGAAAACGGCGAATTTTGCCTTGTTATCGGCAAATCGGCGGCAGGCAAATCAACACTTTTAAAGCTGATGAAAAAGGAGATTGCACCATTCGGCACGCTCGACGGCGATATTGAAATTTTCGGCTCCGTCGGCTATGTTGCCCAAAATGTTGAGGAAAATATTGTTTGCGACAAGGTGCGCAGCGAGCTTTCGTTTGGGTTGACAAATATGGGTATGCACGGCGAGCAAATTGATTTGCTTGTTGCGGAAACGGCATCGTATTTTAATTTGGAAAGCAAGCTTGACAGCGATATTTCATCGCTTTCGGGCGGCGAAAAACAAATGGTAAATCTTGCGGCGGTTATGATTATGAAACCCGACATACTCGTTCTTGACGAGCCGACTTCGCAACTTGACCCTGTTTCAAGCGAGCGTTTCATTCAAATGATAAAGCGATTGCATCGTGAGTTCGGCATAACGGTTATAATATCGGAGCATTCGCTCGACAACCTTTTTGACAGCGCGTCAAAAATATTATTTATTGACAACGGTGTTCTTAAATGCGATCTTGCGCCCGATGACGCGGCAAGATTTTTGCGGTCATACGGCGGCGGAATCGAAAAAATCGTGCCTGTTGAAAGGCGTCTTTTTGACAATGCAAAAACTGTTTCGGAGTGCCGCGAAATATTAAAGGGCAAAAGCCTTGTGCAAAAGCCTCTTGTCGATGAAAAAACCGACATCGCCGCTAAAATACGCGCGCTTTGTTTTGCGTATCAAAAAGGAAACGATGTTTTATTCAACCTTTCACTCAATGTATATAAGGGCAAAATCAACGCCGTTTTGGGTCCTAATTCTTCGGGCAAATCAACTCTTTTAAAAGCAATTGCAGGTGTTTGCAAGGCGCACAGAGGCAGAATTAAAGCCAACGGCAGGGTATCAATGCTTTGCCAAAATGTGTATGATTTGTTCACCAAGGAAACTTGTGGCGAGGAGGTCGAGTTCGGCGAGATTACGCACTATCTCGGTATCGACGATATTAAAGAACGCCATCCGTACGATTTGTCGGGCGGTCAGGCTCAGCGGCTTGCACTTGCAAAGGTACTTGCCATGGGCGCTGACATAATTTTGCTTGACGAGCCGACAAAAAGCTTTGACTGCGTTTTAAAATCAACGCTCGGCGAAATTCTTCGTGATTTGTGTGCGCAGGGCAAAACGATTTTGCTTGTGTCGCACGATATTGAATTTGTCGGCGAATATGCCGATTATGTTTCGTTTCTTTCACGCGGAAAAATTATCGGCACACGCTCACGGCTCGAGTTTTTCTCGTCGCTCAATTTCTATACCACTTCGGTTTCAAAAATCACAAAAAATATCTGCGAAAATGTTGTCAGTGTTGACGATTTGCGCGATGCTGGGGGGATTGAGTGAAAAAATCAAAGCAAATTTTGACATTTGCCGTTATGGTGCTCTCCCTTGTCGGCATTGTTTTGTGGCAGGTGCTTTGGCGGCGTCAGATAAATTACTATATTGTGTGTGCGGTGTTTTTGGTGCTGTCAATGCTCCCGTTTTTTATTTCGTTTGAATTAAAAAAAATCACTGCGCGCGAGGTGACGCTCACAGCCACGCTTATTGCGATTGCTGTTGTGTCAAGGGCAGTGTTTTATCTTGTTCCGCAGGTCAAGCCGATTGCGGCGGTTGTGATTGTTTCGGCAGTTTGCCTCGGTCCGCAAAGAGGGTACTTGATAGGCGCATTTTCGGCGTTTATATCAAATTTTATATTCGGTCAGGGGTATTGGACTCCGTTCCAAATGGCTGCGCTCGGCGCTGTCGGTCTAACAGCCGGGTTGATTTTCAAGGTTGTTAAAGTTAACAAAATCACCCTTGCGGCTGTCGGCTTTGTGCTTGCGTTTGCCGTTTACGGTGCGATTGTTGATTTGTCAACAATTTTTATGGCATACGGCAGTAATGTCACTCTTGAGGGTGCGGCTGCAATTTATTTGTCGGGTGTACCGTTTAGTCTTGTTTTCGGAATATCAACTGCGGTATTTCTTTTGATTTTCGGCAAGCAGTTTATAAAAAAAGTCGAAAGGCTCGACACAAAATACGGGCTTATACAAAAATAAAGCATATTATACAGCAAAAAACAAACGGCGTGAAGACACCGTTTGTTTTTTGATTTTGGAGAAGTTTTTTATTTATGCGTCAGCCTCAACAGCTTTAAATGCTTGGTCAAGGTCGGCAATAATGTCGTCGATATGCTCTGTACCGATTGAAAGTCTGATTGTGTTTGAGTGGATGTTTTGCTCCTCAAGCTCTTCAGGACTCAATTGGCTGTGAGTTGTTGTTGCCGGGTGAATAACAAGTGATTTAACATCGGCAACATTTGCAAGAATTGAGAAAATCTGAAGCGAGTCGATGAATTTCTTTGCTTCTTTTTCGCCGCCCTTAATGTCAAATGTAAAGATTGAGCCTGCGCCGTTAGGAAAATACTTGTTATAAAGTTCGATATATCTTGAATCAAGTGACGGGTGGTTGATTTTTTCAACAAGCGGATGATTGTTGAGGTATTCAATAACCTTTTTAGCGTTTTCAACATGTCTTTCAACGCGAAGCGAAAGTGTTTCTGTTCCCTGAAGGAGAAGAAATGCGTTAAACGGCGAAAGTGTTGCGCCTGTGTCACGAAGAATGATTGCGCGAATGTATGTTACGAATGCCGCAGGACCTACTGCGTCTGCAAAGCTGATGCCGTGATAACTCGGGTTTGGATCGGCAATCTGTGGGAATTTGCCCGATGCTTTCCAATCAAACTTGCCGCTTTCAACGATTACACCGCCGAGTGTCGTTCCGTGACCGCCGACAAATTTTGTTGCCGAGAAAGCAACGATGTCTGCGCCGTATTCAAACGGACGGATGAGGTAAGGCGTTGTGAATGTGTCATCAACAACAAGCGGAATGTTGTGCTTGTGCGCGATGTCTGCAACAGCCTGAATGTCGATGATGTTTGAATTCGGGTTGCCGAGTGTTTCGATAAATACAGCCTTTGTGTTTTCCTGAATAGCGGCCTCAAAGTTTGCCGGATCGTCAGGGTCAACAAATGTTGTTGTTACACCGTGCTGTGGAAATGTGTGCTCAAGATAGTTGTAGGTGCCGCCGTAAATTGTTTTTGCCGCAACAATGTGGTCGCCTGCCTGAGCAAGTGCTTGGAATGTGTAGGAAAGAGCAGCTGCACCCGATGCAACTGCAAGTCCTGCGGAGCCGCCTTCCAAAGCTGCGATTCTGTCCTCAAACACGCCTTGGGTTGAGTTTGTAAGTCTGCCGTAGATGTTACCTGCATCTGCAAGACCGAAACGAGCCTGTGCGTGGTCGCTGTTTTTGAATACATAAGATGTTGTTTGATAAATCGGAACTGCTCTTGCGTCGCTTGCTGGGTCGGGTTGTTCCTGTCCTACATGAAGTTGAAGTGTTTCAAATTTATAATTAGCCATTGTATTAATTCCTTTCAAAATAAAAAATAGATTTGTAAAAATGTTGATTTCGTTTTGGTTTGTTTAAAGCGAATCACATTCGTCCGAATCTGAAATTTTGCCTCAAAAGGGAAATGAACAATTTATTCATTGGGAAATCCTCCTAATGCCTACTAAAACCGTAGGTGATGTTATGGGTATATAATAACTCAAAACGCCTACCTTGTCAATAGGTATTCTTAAATTTTTTAAAAAATTCGACTTTATATTTTTTTGCCGCTGTTATATAATGTATATAATATTTATAATATATGGTGTGATATTATGCAAAGAGAACAGATAAAAAATGTCCTTAAAAAAGTGGAACACGGTGAACTTTCGGCTGATGACGCGCTTGACTTAATCAGGCTGCAACCCTACAAAGAACTTGGCTTTGCCAATGTAGACACAGCGCGTTCGCTGAGAAACGGCGTCGGCGAGGTGATTTACGGCGAGGGAAAAACCGCCGCGCAAATTGTATCAATTGCATCGGCTCTTTTTGAAAACGGTCAAAAAACGGTTTTGGTGACACGCATTGACGGCGAAAAAAAGCTTGCGCTTGAAAAACAATTTGCCGTTTCCGAATATGATGAAACGGCGCGCATTGCTGTTCTCGGTGAAATTCCGACTCCGAACGGACGCGGCAAAATCGCAGTTGTTTGCGCAGGCACAAGTGATTTGTATTGTGCAAACGAGGCGGCGGTGACAGCCGAGGCACTCGGAAATGAGGTTGAGCGAATTTATGATGTCGGTGTTGCAGGTATTCACAGATTGCTCGACAGAACGGAGTCGCTTATGACTGCACGCGTTGTCATTGCCGTTGCGGGTATGGAGGGCGCCCTTGCAAGTGTTGTCGGCGGTCTTGTCGATTGCCCTGTTATTGCAGTGCCGACAAGTGTTGGCTACGGCGCAAATTTCGGCGGAGTTACTCCGCTTTTTGCAATGCTCAATTCGTGCGCAAGCAATGTCACCGTTGTTAATATCGACAACGGATTCGGAGCAGCGTACAATGCAAGCATAATCAACCACCTTGATTGAGAGATACAATATGAAAAAAGTATATTTTGAATGTAATATGGGTGCGGCAGGGGATATGCTTTGCGGCGCACTCCTTGATACTGTCGATAAAAACAAAAGAGCAGAAATTGTTGAAAAAATCAATTCTGTCGGTTTTCCGAATGCCAAAATATCGGCTGTCGACGATGTTAAAAGGGGACTTGTCGGCACAAAATTCAATGTTTATGTAACTGCCCAAAATGCACACAGCCACACTTCAATTTCGGAGGTTTTTGAGATAATAAACACCTTGAATTTTGAAGAATGCGTTAAAAACGATGCAAAGAGCATTTACAAAATCATTGCCGATGCGGAGAGTGCCGCACACGGTATATCCGTTGCTGATGTGCATTTGCACGAGGTGGGGATGATTGACGCGATTGTTGATGTTGTGTCGTTTTGTTTTATCAAAAAAGAGCTTGAAATAGACAAAATTTATGCGTCGCCGATTACCGTCGGTTACGGCTCTGTCAAAACGGCGCACGGTATTATGAATGTGCCTGCTCCTGCTACTGCGGCTATTCTTGCCGATGTGCCGATAAAGGGCGGAGATATTGAGGACGAGCTTTGCACGCCGACAGGTGCGGCGATTTTAAAGTATTTTTGCACCGATTTTTCCGTTCTCGGTGATTTTGAATATGACTGCGTGGGTGTCGGTAACGGCACAAAGGATTTTGAACGCGCAAATTGTGTGCGTGCATTTGTCGGCAATTGCGACAGCGATGATGTTTGTGAACTGCGTTGTCAGATTGACGATATGACGGGTGAGGAAATGGGCTATGCCATAAACAAACTGCTTGCACTCGGTGCGCTTGACGCATATGTTCAAAATATTGTAATGAAAAAATCGCGCCCGGCATTTTTGCTTACCGTGATTGTCAACAGGATTGACAAAAGTCTGTTTATAAGGCAAATATTTAAGCATACCACTACGCTCGGTGTCCGCATCCTGGAATGTGAAAGGTATCGTCTTTCGCGTGAAATTAAAGAGTATGAAAAAGTACGCGTAAAACGCTCGTCGGGTTTCGGCGCTGAAAAAATCAAAATCGAATATGACGATATTGCAAAATTTGCCGACGAAAACAATTTGTCATTTTTCAAGGCGAGAGAACAATTGATTGATAAAATTGATAAATAAAATATTAAAAGAGAAGATAAACTATTGAAATTGCACAAATATAATGATAAAATAAATCGATTAATTTTATTATTATGTGAGGTAATTTTATGGAAAAACTTAAATATTTTGTAAACGGTGAGTTTAAGGACTCAAAAACCGACACATGGTACGATTTGCACAATCCGTCAACGGGCGAGGTTACCGGTCAGGCTCCGTGTTGCACAAACGATGAAGTGCTTGAGGCTATTGCCGCTGCAAAGGCTGCGTTCCCTGCTTGGAAAAACACCCCTGCAAGGAAAAGGGCACAGGTGCTTTACAGAGTGCGTGAGCTTTTGATTGAGCATATGGATGAGCTTACAATGCTTGTCTGCGAGGAAAACGGCAAAACGTGGTCGGAGGCGGCAGGCGATGTCGGCAAGGCGCAGGAGGGAACGGAACTTGCAACGCAGGCACCGTCGCTTATGATGGGTGAAAGTCTTATGGACGCGTCAACAGGCTTTGATACTGTTAAATACAGAGAGGCTCTCGGCGTTTTTGCCGGAATTGTTCCGGTTAATTTCCCGGCTATGATTCCGTTTGGATGGATGGCTCCCGTTTGCATCGCCTGTGGCAACACAATGGTGCTCAAGGCGGCTTCACTCACTCCGCGCACCGCTATGGCAATCGCAAAACTCTATAAGGAGGCAGGCGTGCCCGATGGCGTTCTCAATATCGTTACCTGCTCAAGAAATGAGATTAATACAATACTCGAACACCCCGATGTAAAAGGAATTACTTTTGTCGGCTCTACTCCGGTCGGTCTTAAAATTTATGAAAAGGCGGCGGCTAACGGAAAGAGATGTCAGGCGCTTTGTCAAGCAAAAAACCATGCTCTTGTTATGGAGGATTGCGCTCTTGAAAGAACAGTTGCCGGAATTATCAATTCGGCATTCGGCTGCGGCGGTCAAAGGTGTATGGCGCTTGCGTGTTGTGTAGTTCAGGAGTCTATTCACGATAAATTTGTTGCGGAATTAAAATCACAGATTAAATCAGTTAACTGCGGACCTGCGTGGGATAAAAACACACGCCTCGGTCCGATTACATACGAAAAGCATTACAAAGAGGTCCTTGCCGATATTGAAAAGGGTATCAATGAGGGTGCTGATCTCATTGTTGACGGCAGAAATCCGCAGGTTCCGGCAGGGTATGAAAACGGCTATTTTGTCGGTGCAACTGTTTTTGATAATGTAACGGCTGATATGACAATCGGCGATGAGGAAGTGTTCGGTCCCGTTCTTTGCATAAAGACTTGCAAGGACTTTGAGGACGGACTTGCAATTATGAATGCAAATCCGTATGCAAACGGCTCCGTTATATATACTCAAAGCGGCTATTATGCACGCCAATTTGCAAGATATACAGACGGCGGTCAGGTTGGAATCAATGTCGGTATTCCTGTTCCTGTCGGATTTGTTCCGTTCAGCGGTCATAAACAATCATTCTTCGGCGATTTGCATTGCCTCGGCAAGGATGCATACAGATTCTTTACCGAGTCAAAATCAGTAACTCAGCACTGGTTTGATGAGGAGGAGAAAAAAGCAAAAGAGGTTGATACCTGGGACGGTTTGCTTTAATTTAAACAAAACGGCGGTGTGCATTGATACACGATGCACACCGCTTTACTGTTCTTTCATAAAATTTAGACGAAAAACGCCCACTGCACTGCCGTTAATCGGTTGCGGTGGGTGTTTTTTATCTGATAATATTATATTTTTTCGAGTTTAGCAAATTTTGCCATAAGCTTTTTTGTTCCTGCTCTGTCAAACGCAACCTCAAGCAAGGTATCGTTGCCCATCGGTGTTTGCGACAAAATCACACCGGTGCCGAATGCCTTGTGACGCACCGTGTCGCCGACCGAGTATGCAACATCGCTTGCCTGCATTTTTGGCTGAACCTGACCGAATTGATGAGCAGCAGAACTGCTTTGGTGAGCCGAGCCGATTGGCGTTGATTTGCTGTATTTATGCGGTTTCGACGGCGAGCCGAATCCCGACGAATAACCTTTGTTAGTTGAGTATCCTCCGCCGAAATCGTATGTTCGCGATACCTTTGAAACTGTTTTGTCTTCGGTGATATTGCTCGGAATTTCTCTCAAAAAGCGTGACGGCATATTTCTGTCTGTTCTGCCGTAGAGCATACGCTGTCTTGCATTGACGAGATAGAGCTTTTCGCGCGCTCTTGTGATGCCTACATAGGCAAGGCGGCGCTCCTCCTCCAAATCCTCGTCGCTGTAAAGGCTTTGGTTGCCCGGGAAAATGCCCTCTTCAAGTCCGGGAATGAACACAATGGGAAATTCAAGTCCTTTTGCGGCGTGAAGCGTCATAAGCACAACTGCATCGTCATCCTCGTTATACGAATCAATATCGGAAACAAGGGCAACATCCTCAAGAAAGTCCGTCAAATCAAATTCGGGGTCTTCCTCCTGATATTTGATGAGCATTGACGAAAGCTCCTGAACATTGTTTTTTCTGTCCTCGGCTTTTGCCGGCTCGTCCTCTTCGTCGATAAAGTCAAAATATTTTGTTTCGTCAAGAATTTCTTGCAACAAATCGTTGGGACTCATACCTTCTTCAAGGCAAGCCTGAAAATGTCTTATCATTGCGGTGAATGCCTTGAGCTTGCCTGCCGAGCGCGATGTCTTTGCAAACTCGTCTGCCTGCTCACAAACCTCAAATGCCGTCATTTTGTTGACTGCGGCGATTTCGAGAATGTAGTTAAACATTGTGTCTCCGATTCCGCGTTTCGGCGTGTTGATTATTCTTTGGAGGCGCACATTGTCGGCAGGGTTGTTGATGACGGCAAAGTATGAAACGATGTCCTTGATTTCTTTTCTGTCAAAGAAACGGTTGCCGCCGATGATTTTGTATGAAATGCCCGATTTTGCAAGCATAATTTCTATGTTTCGCGACTGTGCGTTCATTCTGTATAAAACGGCGTGGTCTTTATAGCGTTTGCCGTTTTTGACATTTTCATTTATTTCGTCGATTATAAATTGAGCCTCGCCCATTTCGCTGTCGGCGGTGTAGAGAACGATTTTTTCGCCCTCCTTGCCGGCATATGAGCGCAGCCTCTTGTCTGCAAGTCGGGTTTTGTTGTTTTTGATAACTGCGTTTGCGGCGTCAAGAATATTTTGCATTGAGCGATAGTTTTCTGCAAGTTGAAGTTGAATAACCTTTACGCCCTCTTTTTCGTATCTCTCCTTAAAGCGCATAATGTTTTCGATTGTTGCGCCTCTGAAACGATAAATGCTTTGATCATCGTCGCCGACAACGCAGATATTGTGGTATCCGTCAGCAAGGAGATATGTAAGTATGTATTGCGCATAGCTTGTGTCCTGATACTCGTCAACAATTACATATCTGAACTGATTTTGATACAATTCAAGCACGTCCTCGTTTTGCTTTAAAAGCTGAACGGTGTTGAAAATCATATCGTCAAAATCCATAGCGTCTGCGCGCTTTAATTCATTTTGATATTCTTCATAGCATTGCGCAATTTTTGCTTTGCGAAAATCGTTGACAGTTGACGCCTTGTATTCGCGACAGTCGATAAGGCTGTCTTTTGCGTGGCTGATTTCGTTCAAAATCGCTCTGTGATTAAGAAACTTATCCTCAATTCCAAGCGACTTTTGCACACGCTTCATAACTCGCTTCTGGTCATCAGTGTCATATATTGTGAAATGCTGTGTGTATCCGAGTCTGTCGGCAAAGCGGCGCAAAATTCTGCCGCACATTGAGTGAAAAGTGTGCGCCCAAATATCGTTTGCCTCTTCGCCGACGGTATTTATCAAACGCTCCTTAAGCTCGCCTGCCGCCTTGTTGGTGAAAGTGATTGCAAGCACCTGCCATGGGCGCGCATAGCCGTCTGATATGATATGCTCAATTCTTTTAACTATAGTTGCCGTTTTGCCTGTTCCGGCGCCGGCAACAACAAGCACCGGTCCGTCGATTGTGTCGATAACCTGTTGCTGTTCTCTGTTTGGTTTTACTGCGTCCTTATTCATAATTTTCCTCAAAAAATAAGCGGCGTGAAGCGGGGAGAACCCACATCACACCGCATTGTGATTAAATGTTTATCAGCCTAAAAGAGTAAGAAGAATACCTGCCGCTACGGCTGAACCGATAACGCCCGATACATTCGGACCCATTGCGTGCATAAGAAGGAAGTTTGTCGGATTTTCTCTCTGACCTTCTTTCTGAGATACACGCGCCGCCATAGGAACTGCCGATACGCCGGCTGAACCGATAAGCGGATTAACCTTGCCCTTAGTGCATATATACATAATTTTGCCGAAGAGCACGCCGCCTGCAGTGCCGAATGAAAATGCGATAAGACCGAGAATAACGACCTTGATTGTGTTCCAGTTAAGGAATGACTGCGCATTTGTTGTTGCACCTACGGAGATACCCAAAAGAATTGTGATAATGTTCATCAACTCGTTTTGAGCGGCTTTTGCGATACGCTCTGTTCTTCCGCTTTCTTTAAGCAGGTTGCCGAGCATAAGCATGCCGACAAGAGATGCCGCATCGGGAAGAAGAAGCGAAACGATAACGGTTACGATAATTGGGAAAAGAATTTTTTCAAGTTTTGAAACGGGGCGAAGTGTTTTCATTACAACGCTACGCTCTTTTTTGGTTGTGAGTGCTCTCATAATAGGCGGTTGGATAACCGGAACGAGAGCCATATATGAGTATGCCGCAACGGCAATTGTACCGAGCATTGCCGGCGCAAGCTTTGATGTTACGAAAATAGCTGTCGGGCCGTCTGCACCGCCGATGATAGCGATTGAGCCTGCCTGCTGTGGGTCGAAACCTAAAACGATTGCAAGAACATATGCAACGAAAATACCGAGCTGAGCCGCAGCACCCATAAGGAATGACGACGGATTTGCGATAAGTGACGAGAAATCTGTCATAGAGCCGATGCCAAGGAAGATAAGCGGTGGATAAATTCCTGCCTTAACTCCGAAGTAAAGAAAGTCCATAAGACCCGGCGTGCAGCCGACATATTCGCCTCTGCCCTTGAGAAGGTCGAAAAATCCTGCAAGGTCGTGGTATTGAACTGCGAGGTTTGCATTCGGAAGGTTTGCAAGAAGCATACCGAATGCGATAGGAATCATGAGCAATGGCTCAAATCCCTTTTTGATACCGAGCCAAAGGAACAAGAAAGAAACCAAAATCATAATGAGGTTTTTGTATCCTTCGCCGGTGAATAAATAAGCGTAGCCGCTGTTTGCGAAAATGCTTGAGATTACATCCCAAACACCATATAAGATTTCCATTTATTTATCCTCCTAAAACGGTTTTGTGTTGTCTAAAACCGCCGCCTGTGCCCATGGGTTGCGATTTTTAATCGGATTTGCTCTCTTGATTACAGGAGCAACCGAAGCAACCGGTGTAACGGATGTGACAACGGCACCGCTGCCTTCCATTGCATAAACCGCTGCGCTTATTGCCGCAACAATTTCCTCACTCACGCCGCTGTTTGCCGCAGTAGCGGTCGGAGCTGCCTTTTTTGCGACAGCCGGAGCAGGTTGTGCTTTGTTTGTGTCATTTTTGCTTTTTTTAGACTTATTTTGAGTTTTAGATATTACAGCGCCAAAACCCTTGAAAACCAAAACTAAAATCGCAAGTGTGCATAAAACTATGCCTAAGCCGGCGATGATTACGGTTGCCGTAAAGGGAAGGCTTGTGTCAGCTTTGACGGAAGTTGCTAATGTGATAAAATCCATATGCCCAAATTCCTCCATTTTAAAATTACTATTTGCTATTATAATACAACAGTTTTATTTTTTCAACAAAAAATATATTAAAATTGCACTTTCTTATTTTTGCACAAAAATCGCATTAAACTATTGATTTATTTATTTTTTTTGTATATACTAATATTATTGACAGCGCGGAGGTAAATAATTATGATGAGTAAAGAGGCAATGATTATTGCAATTTTGGTGGCACTCGTTATCCTTTGGATTACAGAAACCCTCGGAATGAACAGAACCTCCAGAATTTTAGCCGGTGTTATTGATTTGGGCTTTGCGATTCTTCGTTGACAAAATTTAAAAAGCAAAAACCGCACACGATACGATTTTGTATCATGTGCGGTTTGTTTTTTGTTGTTTATTTTGTTTTGATTTGCTTTTTGCCGATGTCAACAAGTCTGACAACAATCGGCGAAAGAACGATATTTATTAAAAGCTCAATAACGAAATTAAGACCTACAAATGCCGTTATCATAAATACAAATGCGTTGGTTGAGCCTGCGCTTTCCAAAATCCAGTCGAAGAAGAACAAACGGCAACCCAAAAGGAATATCCCCGTGTTCACTACCGGGCAAACAACAGCCGCGCAAACAACGCCTGCATATTTGTTCTTTTTGCTGATAAGTTCATATACAAGCCCTGACAAAAATCCTGCAAGTGAGCCCTTGAGCAATACAGTCAAGACAGTGCCGAACACGCTCATATTCAAAAACAGTGCCGTGTCAGGCTGCATAAGAACAACTGCGCCGAATACCAAGCCGAGCCACGCTCCCGCGCCTTTGCCGTAAAGCGCCGTGCCGATTACAATCGGAATTAAAACGAGTGAAATTGAAAATGTGCCGAATCTGATTGCCGAGCCTATAAGCTGCAAAACAACAACGATTGCCGTCATCAAGCCAATACCGGCGATTTTTTTTGCGTTTACTTTCATATTAAATTTTCCTTTCTGCTACTGTTCCGAGAATTTTGTATAACGCAAATACAAAGTTCTCCGAGAAACTCTTTTTTTCTCTGCGGATACAATGCGTGCATATTATACAACGCTCTTTACTGCAAGTCAATAAAATATAATTGTAAATTGATTCTTTTTGTGATATTATAATACCGCTACATTATATGATATGTTTTGAGGTGCTGTTATGCTTCTTGCTGTTGATATAGGAAATACAAATATTGTTTTGGGTGTTCTCGACGGTGAAAATCTTGTTTATTCGGGCAGATTTTCAACCCATATTCACCAAACTGTTGAAGAATGCGCAATGAATTTATACAGCTTTTTAAATATCCATAGTATCGGGAAAATCGACGGTGCAATTATATCAAGCGTTGTGCCGGCCCTTGTTTCGACGGTTAAAGGTGCCGTTAAACTCGTTACAGGCGTGCACGCTCTCGTTGTCGGACCGGGCATAAAAACCGGGTTGAGCATCAAAATTGACGACCCTGCGCAGCTCGGAGCCGATTTGGTTGTCGGCGCAGTTGCCGCGAAGGAAAAATATCCTCAACCGACAATTATCTTTGATTTGGGTACCGCAACAACCGGCACCGTGCTTGACAAGGACGGTTGCTGTATCGGCGGTATGATTGCCGCAGGCGTTAAATCATCTATTAATGCGCTTTCGACAGGTACCGCACAGTTGCCTCAAATTGATATTTCCGCACCTAAAAAAATAATAGGCACAAACACAATTGACTGTATGAAAAGCGGAACGGTTATCGGTACGGCTGTTATGATAGACGGCTTTGTTGAAAGATTTGAGAATGAGCTTGGCGAGAAAGCAACTGTTGTTGTGACCGGCGGATTGGGCAAGGCGATTGCGCGAAACTGCCGCCGCGAAATGATAATTGACGATAATCTGCTTATCGACGGCTTGCGTATTATATATGATAAAAATAAAGACAGTAAATAGTTTAAAAAGCAAATTTGCCTGCATGAAAATTTTCGTGCAGGCTTTTTCTTTTTGCAAACTATTGACAAACGAAAAAAAAGCGACTATAATAGTAATTAGCACTCGGTGGTAAAGAGTGCTAATTATGGAAATTTTTATTGAAGGTGATTATTTTGAGAAAAAAACAATTTAAAGCAGAATCAAAAAAACTCCTTGATATGATGATAAATTCAATCTATACTCACAAGGAAATCTTTTTGAGAGAGTTAATTTCAAATGCGAGCGATGCAACGGACAAGCTTTATTTCAAATCGTTGACCGATGACAGTGTTAAAGCAACAAAGGATGATTTGAAAATCCGCATCGACCTTGATAAGGACGCACGCACCATCACCGTTTCGGATAACGGCATCGGTATGACAGCCGAGGAGCTTGAACAAAATCTCGGCACAATCGCAAAATCCGACTCACTCGATTTCAAAAACGAAAATGCCGACAATGAAAAGGCTGATGATATTGAAGTAATCGGTCAGTTCGGTGTCGGATTTTATTCGTCATTTATGGTTGCCGACAAGGTTGAGGTTATTTCAAAGGCATACGGCAGTGACGAGGCTAATAAATGGACCTCGACGGGCGCAGACGGCTACACTGTTGAGCCTTGTGAAAAGGAGTCAAACGGCACAGTTGTTACTCTTCATATTAAGGAAGATACCGAAAACGAGAAATACTCCGACTATCTCGAGCAATACAGAATACAAGAGCTTGTTAAGAAATACAGCGATTATATTCGCTACCCGATTGTGATGGAAATGACATCGAGAGTGCCCGACCCCGACAAAGAGGGCGAGTACATCAACGAGGTTAACGATGAAATTCTCAACTCGATGGTTCCGCTTTGGAGAAAGAATAAAAGCGAAATCAAGCCCGAGGAATATAATGAGTTTTATAAGCAAAAGTTCTATGATTACAACGACCCGTCGCTTGTTATACACACAAAGCAGGAGGGCACGGCTACATTTGACGCACTTATGTTCATCCCTCAAAATGCGCCTATGGATTTTTATTCAAAGGATTATGAAAAGGGACTTCAGCTTTACACAAACGGCGTTTTGATTATGGATAAATGCTCCGACCTTTTGCCCGACTATTTCAGCTTTGTAAAAGGTCTTGTTGACAGCGCCGATTTGAGCCTCAATATTTCGAGAGAAACATTGCAGCAGGACCATCAGGTAAAAATCATTGCAAAGGCAATCGACAAAAAGATTAAGAGCGAGCTTACAAAAATGCTCAAAAACAAGCGCGAGGATTACGAAAAATTCTTCGACACTTTCGGCACCCAGCTTAAATGGGGCGTTTATGCCGACTACGGTATGAACAAGGACGGTATCAAGGATTTGATTTTGTTCAAATCGTCAGCCGAGGGCAAATACACCACTCTTAAGGAATATGTTGACAGAATGCCCGAGTCGCAGGATATGATTTACTATGCCTGCGGTGACAGCGTTGAAAAAATCGCTCTTCTTCCTCAGTGCGAGGCTGTAAAGGCAAAGGGCTGTGAAGTGCTTTATTTTACAGAGGATGTTGATGAATTTGCAATTCAAATGCTTATGGAATATGACGGTAAGCATTTTGCAAATATCTGTAAGGACGATGTTGACCTTTCGACAGATGTCGAAAAGGAGGCACTTGCAAAGAAAAACGAGGATGCAAAGGAACTTCTCGACAAGATGAAAGAAATTCTCGGCGACGAGGTAACTGCCGTTAAACTTTCAAACAAGCTCGGCTCACACGCTGTTTGTCTTTCTGCCGAGGGATATGTCAGCATCGAAATGGCAAAGGCACTTTCACAAATGCCGGGCGCAAACGAGCAGGGCGTAAAAGCACAGCTTGTGCTTGAAATCAACTGCGATAGCCCGATTGCCGAAAAACTTAAAAATGCCGATGATGAAAAATTAAAGAATTACACCGAAATTCTTTATGCGCAGGCTCGTTTAATCGCAGGACTCAATGTTGACAACCCGACAAAACTTGCCGACCAAATTTGCGAGCTTATGTAATAACGCGACTTAAATATTAAAAGCAGGATGTCTTGAAAAAGGCGTCCTGCTTTTGTCGTTTAGTGCGTAATTTTATTTTAAATCTTTTTTAACGGATGCTGCCGGCGGGCGAACACATTATACTGTGCGACTTTGCGATTACTTCCAAAGTGATTTGTAAACCTCGATAAGGTCATCCTTTTGAATTTCTTTGATTGTATTAGAAGGAGAGCCTGAATCCATAGCGTCACTTGCCATTTTATCCATAACATCAAAAAACTCGTTTTTGTCGATTCCGTATTCTTCGAGAGTCGGAATTTCGCAGATTTTGCAAAGCTCTGCGCAGGCGTCGATGAATTTCTTTGCGGCAACCTCGTCACTGTCATCTGCCGATGCCTTGCCGATTGCTCGTGCCATATCTGCGAAACGGTCGTAAGCGCCGTCATATACATACTCAAAGCAGTTTTTCATAAGCATTGCGTTGCTGATTCCGTGCGGCACATGGAAAAGTGCGCCGATCGGGCGGCTCATTCCGTGAATAATCGTTACAGAGGCATTGTTGAATGCAACACCTGCCTCGAATGCAGCGATTGACATTTGCTCTCTTGCCTTAACATTGCCCGGTTCGTTGTAGCAAATCGGCAAATATTCAAATATTTTTTTGATAGCCGAAAGTGCAAATTCATCGGTGAGAAGCTGGCGCTTTCTCGATGTATAAGCCTCCGATGCGTGGCAAAGTGCATCAAGACCCGTAGCCGCAGTAACCGATTTAGGTGCGGTCATCGTGAAAGTCGGGTCGTCGATTGCAAGGTCCGGCATAACTCCGGAGCCTGCAAGGAGCATTTTAATGTCCTTTTCTGTATTTGTGATGATTGTGAACTGTGTAGCCTCCGAGCCTGTTCCGCTTGTTGTCGGAATTGCAACCATTCTCGGTGTGCGAACGCGGATTCGCTTGCCCATATAGTCGTCAATACTGCCATCGCCTGCGGCAACAACGGCTACTGCCTTCATTGTGTCAATCGGTGAGCCGCCGCCGATACCGATAAGAAAGTCGCATTCCTCATTCTTGTAAATCTGAAGTCCTGCGTCAACCATTTTGTCTGTCGGTTCGCCTGTAACATCACTGTAAACGGAATATTGTTGACCGTTTTGGTCAAGAATATCGGTTACAAGTTTAACATTTCCCAATTTCACCATCATAGGGTCTGTTACGACAAGTGCCTTTTTGCCGAATGCGGCAAGCGTGTCTTTTGCGCTTGCAAGTGCATTTTCTCCGTAATAAACTCTTTTTGGCATAATAAATTGATTTCCCATAATAGTGCCCTCTGCATTGATTTTATAATTCTAATATATTTTAGTGTATTTAAACAGATTGTCAAGGTGTTTGGCAAGATTTGTATTTATTTCTTGCATATGATAAATAAAAACACCGATAAAATAGCACTCAATAAAAAAGCACTCGGTAAAAACGAGTGCTTTCAAATATTATAATTATGGCTTAATGTTCGTCGGCCAAAACGGCATGTGCGCATTTTATTCCGTCAACGGCGGCGGAAACGATTCCGCCGGCATATCCCGCTCCCTCGCCGCATGGATAAACGCCGCTGATGTTGCATTGGAAAAATTCATCACGCAAAATTCTTACAGAGCTTGAACTCCTTGTTTCGGGAGCAGTCAACACTGCGTCATAAAGATTAAAACCGTGCAGTTTTTTGTCCATTTCGACAATCGCCGATTTCATTGTTGCCGACACCTTTTCGGGCAGGCAATAATCAAGATTTGTGAGCGTTACACCCGTTGGGCAGGTCGGGTTGACATTGCCCAATTGCTTTGATTCCTCGCCTTTGAGAAAATCGCCGACAAGCTGAGACGGTGCCTTGTAGTCGCCGCCGGCAAGTTCAAACGCCTTGTGCTCGATTTCTCTTTGATAATAAATTCCTGCAAGCGGATGGTCGGATGGGAAATCCTTTGTTTCAATTCCGACAAGCAGGGCGGAGTTCGCATTTTCGCCGTCCCTCGCAAGTGAACTCATACCGTTTACTATAACGCATTCTTTTTCGCTTGCCGCCGCTACAACCGTTCCGCCTGGGCACATGCAAAATGTGTATGCGCCGCGCTCGTGCAAGCCATGACACGACAACTTGTAATCAGCCGCGCCGAGTTTTGGATGGTCGGCAAATTTGCCGTATTGCGCTTTGTTAATTAAGCTTTGCGGATGTTCGATTCTTGCGCCGACCGAAAACGCCTTTTGTATGATTTCAACGCCCATATTGTAAAGCATTTCAACCGTGTCCCTTGCACTGTGACCGATTGCCATAATTACGCTGTCGGTTTCAATGTCAAACAGTTCGCCGCGGTTAGAATATTCAACGCCGTGGATAAAACCGTTTGCGACGAGCAGTCTTTCAAGCTTACATTCGAGCTTAACCTCGCCGCCGAGCTTTTCAATCTTTTTGCGAATATTTTTTACAACAATCGCAAGTCTGTCTGTGCCTATATGCGGCTTTGACGAATACAATATTTCTTCGGGTGCGCCTGCCTCGTAAAGTTCCTGCAAAACTTTGCGGATGTAGGGACTTTTGATTCCCGTTGTCAGCTTTCCGTCGGAGAATGTGCCTGCTCCGCCCTCGCCGAACTGAACATTCGACTCCTCATTAAGTCTTCTTTTTGTCCAAAATTCGTTGACATCCTTTTGCCTTGCGTCAATGTCCTTGCCGCGCTCGAGGATTATCGGGCGAAGACCTGCTTGAGATAAAATTATTCCTGCAAGCATTCCGGCAGGACCGAAGCCGACTATAACCGGTCTGAATTTTGACACTCTGTTAATCGGAGGCATTTCGTATTTGTACGGCTTGACGATGCTGATTTTGTTCGATTTGCTTTTTGCGACGATTTGCTCCTCATCAAGTGTGATTTCAACATCTACGCTGTATGTGAAATGCACATCGTCCTTTTTTCTCGCGTCAACGCTTTTTTTGAATATCGTCAGCGATTTTATGTATTTTTCGTTTATTCTGAGTGCTTTTGCCGCTTTCGATTTGAGTATGCTCTCGTCATCGTCAAGTGACAACTTAATTTCGTTAATTCTTATCATAATGTTTATTTGTGATACTGTTCGCCGCTTTAATTCCGCTTGCAAATGCGTAGTTAAGATTAAAGCCGCCGCAGCTGAATTGATTGTCGGTCAGCTCACCGAGAATGTATAAATTGTCACAAAGTTTCGATTGGTTGTTGCTGTCAATTTCATTTGTCGCAACGCCGCCCTTTGTGATTTGTGCAAAATTGTATCCCTTTGTGCCGGTTATAATTAAACGCCAGCCTTTTATGCATTTTGCGGTCATTTCAACATTGCCCTTTGTCTGCTTGTCCAAAATCTGACAAAGCTTTTTGGGCAGAATACCTTCAAACGAGCCGTATTTGCGATAGTGGTCAATAAGCTGATTTCCTGTCATTTCCGGCACAAAATCAATAACGGCAATGCACTTTTCCTCGCCGCTTTTCAGCTTTTCATCGCTTATGTATTTTGACAAATCCATAACAACAATGCCGGAAATTCCGTAATCCGCAAACAGAAGCTCGCCGAATTCCTCGCCGACAACAGTGCCGTTTGTTTCGATTTTCACCGTGCATTTTGTGCGAACGCCCTTGAGAGCGCGGCAGTGCCTGCTTGACGAATTAAGCTGAACAAGGGCAGGGGACAGCGTGGTGATTGTGTGACCGAACTGCTTTGCGATTGCATAGCCGCTGCCGTCGGAGCCGAGTGCGCTTTGCGATTTGCCGCCTGTTGCCAAAACGAGCGCGTCGCCAGTGAAAATTCCTTTATTACTGTATACATTATATATATTGCCGATTTTTTCAAACTTTGTGCACTCGCAGTCATAAACAATATTGACTCCGTATTTCTCGCACGCCCCGTTTAAAATATCAACAACACTTGATGCCTGATTTGAGTAGGGGTAGACCCGTCCCGATTCTTCTTGACGCAAAACAAGACCGAGCGATTCAAAAAAATCTCTCGTGAGCTCATAGTCATGCGCATCTGCATTTGTCAAATTGCATCTGCCGTTTCCGGTTGCGTGGATTTTTTTGCAAATCTCGCCGAGATGCTCCAAAACCGTGACACCGGCACATGGATTGTTTTGTTTTGCTTTTACGGCGCATGCAATGCCGGAGGCACCTGCACCGATGATGATAATATTCATTTTACACACCTTAATAAATATTATTTCCCCATAATCATATCGCCATTGCCGATATTGACAAAATGATGACGATACCTTATATGTTAATATAAAACGGTACAAAAATCAATACTATATTTTTTTATCAATATAAAATATGACAAACAATGGCAAAAAAGACTTGACTATATTGTCCTGATGTGGTATATTCTTTATACCTCGTTTTGTGGGTTTTTATTTTTATGCCTATTTATAACGATTGCCGTAGCGTTTCGGCGTGCGTTTAACGAGGGAGATTGTTATCGAAATATATTAGGAGGTGCCAAAATGAGAGTTAAAGTTACTTTAGCTTGCACTGAATGCAAACAACGCAACTACAACACAATGAAAAACAAGAAGAATACACCTGACAGACTTGAAATGAACAAGTACTGCCCATTCTGTAAGAAACATACTCTTCACAGAGAGACAAAGTAACGGGAGGAATATCGATGGCTGAAGATAAAAAGTCTAAGGCAAGCAAAGCTGAGACTAAGAAGGCTGACAAAAAAGCCGATAAAAAGGCTGACAAGAAAAAGTCTAAGAAAAATCCGTTCAAGTCAATCGCAAGTTACTTTAAAAGTGTCAGAAGTGAAGGCAAAAAAGTTGTATGGCCCGGTGCACTCGAGGTAGTTAAAAATACCCTTGTTGTATTGGTTGTAATCTTTGTAGTCGGAGTAGTTATTTACGGTATTGATACCGGCCTTACTTACGGTATGAAATCGATTAAAAACGCTGCCGACAACAGAACAACAACATCAGCATCAACAACAGCTCCAAAAACAACTGTTCAAACAACGGCAGATACAACAAAAGCAACAACTTCAACTCAAAAAGCAGAGACAACAAAAGCTGATTCACAAACAGCCAAGCAATAGGAGGCAGTTTATGGACGAAGCAAAATGGTATGTTGCTCACACATTTTCAGGATATGAAAACAAAGTTGCGAGCGACCTTAAAATAAAGGTTGAAAACCAAAATCTCACCGATATGATTCAGGAGATTGTTGTTCCGACCGAAACCGTTGTCGAAATCAAAGAGGACGGCACAAAGAAAGAAACCGAAAGAAAAATTTTCCCAAGCTATCTTCTAATCAAAATGGTTATGACAGACGATACTTGGTATGTTGTGCGCAACACAAGAGGTTGTGCCGGTTTTGTAGGCCCTGAGGGCAAGCCCGTTCCGCTCACCGAAGAGGAAGTTAAAAACCTCGGCGTAGAGAAGGTATCGGTTGAGGTTGCATATAAAGAGGGCGACCTTGTTAATGTTATTGACGGTCCTCTTGAAGGATTTTCGGGCACTGTCGAATCTATCGACATTGCCAACAACAGTGCACAGGTAAGCGTTTCTATGTTCGGACGCGACACTTCTGTGGACTTTGAACTTGACCAACTTGAAAAGGTCAACGATTAATTTCAGTAATTCGCAGCATTGCTGCATTTTACCACAGGCTGTTATTTATAGCCGCTTGTGAGTGGGAGGAGATATACTTCTCCGCCAAATACCACATTTTAGGAGGAAAAAATTATGGCTCAAAAGGTAGTAGGTTTAATTAAACTTCAAATTCCTGCAGGCAAAGCAACTCCTGCACCGCCGGTTGGTCCCGCACTCGGTCAACACGGTGTTAACATCGTTGCTTTCACAAAGGAATTCAACGAAAGAACAAAGAATGACGCAGGTCTTATCATTCCTGTTGTAATCACAGTATATGAGGATCGTTCATTCACATTTGTAACAAAGACACCACCTGCAGCAGTTCTTATCAAAAAGGCTTGCGGTATTGACAAAGCTTCCGGTGTTCCGAACAAGACAAAGGTTGCAACAATATCAAAGGCTGATGTTCAAAAGATTGCTGAAACAAAGATGCCTGACCTTAATGCTGCATCACTCGAAGCCGCTATGTCAATGATAGCAGGTACAGCACGCAGCATGGGTATAGTAGTAGAAGACTAATTCCCCGTGTGGGAGGAAAAATCCGATTAACCACTGGAGGTAATTTATAATGAAACACGGAAAGAAATATACAGATGGTGCTAAGTTAATTGACCGCACTAATTTATACACAGAAAAAGAGGCTCTTGACCTTGTAGCTCAAACAGCCAAAGCAAAATTTGACGAAACAGTAGAAATCCATATTCGTCTCGGTGTTGACTCACGCCACGCTGACCAGCAGGTTCGCGGCGCCGTAGTTCTTCCTAACGGAACAGGTAAGGATGTAAGAGTTGCTGTTTTCGCAAAGGGTGACCTTGCAAAGGCTGCTCAGGATGCAGGTGCCGATTTTGTCGGTGATGCAGACCTTGTTCAGAAAATCCAAGGCGGATGGATGGATTTTGATGTTGCCATCGCATCTCCCGATATGATGGGCTTCGTTGGTCGTTTGGGTAAGGTTCTCGGTCCTCGCGGACTTATGCCGTCACCAAAGGCAGGCACAGTAACAATGGATGTTGCAAAGGCTGTTCAGGAAGCTAAAGCAGGTAAGATTGAGTATCGTCTTGACAAGACAAACATTATCCACTGCCCAATCGGTAAAGTATCATTCGGTACAGACAAGCTCCTTGAAAACCTCAATGCTCTTATGGACGCTATCCTTAAGGCAAAGCCGGAGGCTTCAAAGGGTCAGTATATTAAATCTGTTGCTATAGCATCGACAATGGGTCCCGGTGTTCGTGTAAATCCGAACAAGGTTGGCTCTGCTGCAGAATAATTTAATAAATGTGTTGACAAGGGCTATCCCTTGTGATATAATACACACGCTGTTCAACCAAAGACAGTAGGTGCCGTTTCGGCGTAAGCATTGTCGCCTACCGAGGAATGAGCATTATGTATTGCAGAAATGCGCTTTTTATGTAATGTTGTGCATCCTCGTTTTGGGGATGCACTTTTTATTTGGATTAACAGCCATAAGCCCGATTTTATCGGCAAATAATTATGGAGGTAAACTAAATGCCAAGTACAGTAGTTCTTGAAAAGAAAAAGCAACAAGTTGCCGATCTTTCAGCCAGAATTAAAGAATCTTGCGCAGGTATCGTAGTTGATTACAAGGGTATCAATGTTGATGACGATACGAAGCTCAGAAAAGAGCTCCGTGAAGCAGGCATTGTTTATACAGTAGTTAAAAACTCAATCCTCAAGCGTGCAGCAGAGGATGCCGGCCTCACAATCGAAGATTCTGTAGTTGAAGGAACAACAGCAGTTGCAACAAGCGTCGATGATTATGTAGCCGCTGCCCGTATTCTTAACAAATACGCAGAAGCACATGACAATTTCACCATCAAAACAGGTTATCTTGACGGCGAAATTATCGACGATGCAAAAATCGTTTCTCTTGCTAAATTACCATCAAGAGAAGTTCTTCTTGCAACAGTTTGCAGTGTATTCAATGCACCTATCGCAGCATTCGCTCGCGGCGTACAAGCAATTGTAGACAAGGGTGGAGTTGAGGCTTGCGCTGAAGCTAAGGAAGAAGCTCCTGCAGAGGAGACACCGGCTGAAGAAACAGCAGAATAATTAATTTTTAAAATCACATTTTACGGAGGAAATAAAAATGGCATCAGAGAATGTTACAAAAATCGTTGAAGAACTTAAAACTCTCACAGTTCTTGAACTCTCAGAACTCGTATCAGCAGTAGAAGAAGAATTCGGCGTAAGCGCTGCAGCAGCAGTAGCAGTAGCAGCACCGGCAGAAGGCGGCGCAGCAGCAGCTGAAGAAAAGACAGAGTTCGATGTAGTACTTACAGAAGTAGGTGCAAACAAGATTCAGGTTATCAAGGCAGTTCGTGAAGCAACAGGTCTTGGTCTTAAGGAAGCAAAGGCAATCGTTGACGGCGCTCCTGCAACAGTTAAGGAAGCAATGCCGACAGCTGACGCTGAAGCTCTTAAGGAAGCTCTTACAGCAGCAGGCGCTACTGTTGAACTTAAGTAATTCGGTTTACTTTAAAAAATCCATAATTTTAAGGCAGGTTGAAATACCTGCCTTTTCTTTTTGTCCTAAAATCAAATATAAAAAATAACCGAAGCAATCATTATTGCCGCTGCAGTTATTTCTCATACTTAAACACTGATGGGCCCTAAATCAGCGGTCAACTCTGTATGTATGAAGAAATGCAAACAATTATACAATGATTGCTTCGGTATGCGCTTCATAGATACTCCGAATATACAGCCGGAGATATGCAATTCTTAAGCCAAGCCAAGTAATACTCCTTTAATAAAAAAGAACCTTCGCATAAGCCAAATGACATTTGCTCGGGAGTGGAAACATTATAACTTACCTAACCTTGACGCAAATCTTCAATTGGCTGAAGAATTAAGAATATATATGATCCTGCTCACTAAGGAAATGACAAACCTTATTCGACAAATATTGTCAAAATCTGATTAATTTCACAAAAATGTCGGTAAGTGGGCAAGTGCGCACCTAAGTACACAGATATTGTAGCATAATAATCAAAAAATGTAAATACTAAATTTATAAAAGGTAAGGATTATTTATGCTATGGGACAAATCAAGTATGAAACGGTGAGTAAAATCAGAGCCAATGTCGGCAAAAATATTGTTGACGCAAGAAAAGCGCGCGGTATATCACAATCCATGCTTGTTGCAAAGCTTAATGTCTACGGTTGTAATGTGAGCAGGTTTTCAGTTTCATCTATTGAAAACAGCCATTCTTGCGACTTGAATTTGCTTGCCGATATAAAAGCCGTGCTTGATTGCTCATGGGACGAATTGCTTAAATAATCCGTATATAAAATGTTAAAGCGACAGAAAATCTTTTCTGTCGCTTTTTGATTTATTTTACCTTAGCAAATAATGTATTGCTCCAATAAGAATATACTTTTGCATTGCCGCGTTCTTTGTATGCGCGAACACGAACATAATATTTTTTCTTTGACTGTGCCGTTTTAATTGTTGTTTTGGCACTGCCTGCACCTTTGACATACACAGATTTGACATTTGACGAAAAGTTTTTTGAGGTGCTCCACATTACCTGATAGCCGCTGATTCCCGGCGCTTTTTTCCAATATGCGGTTATTTTTTTCTTTGCCTTGGATTTTGCCGTTGTTGCCTTGATTGTGTTCGGTCTGGTGTATGTTTTGATTGAGGAACTGCAGTCGCCGACGGTAATTGAGCCGTTCGGTATAGTTTTGTATGCACGAACCTTAAAATAATATGTTGTGTTTGACGCAAGTTTGCTTACTGTTGCAGAGTTTGATTTTACATCGGCATATTTTGTATATTTTTTTGTTTTTGCGCTGTAAATATAAATTCTGTAATAATCGGCGTTTTGCTTTGCCCACGAAAGTTTAACACTGTTCGGCGTTGTTGATGATGCCTTCAGCCCCGTTACTTTTCCTGCGGCGGTAGATGCACTCATCTGACTTGAAAATGAGCCGTAATATGTTTTTCCGCTGACATTCTTATAGGTGCGAACTCTGAATTTATAATCCGTTCCGCTCAAAAGCTTTTTGAGCGTATATGTATTTGACGCGCCGGTATATGCGTTTTTCCATCCGTTGCTGTAATATTGAAGATTGTAGCCGCTTATATTATTTGATTTATCCCAGGTGAGCTTTATTGAGTTGACAGTTGCAGACTGCGCTGTCGGTTTAGCCGCTTTTTTCGGTACAATTTCAAAATGCGTGGTCAGTGTATTAAATGAAGCATAATTATTAATTCCTGTTACCGTTATTTTTGCCTTGCCGATTTCTGTATTGTCAGAATATTTAAGCGTGTAGTCGCGGCTTTCTTTAAGCTTCTTTGTCTTGTAATAAACGGATATTTCGGGTTTGATTTCCTTGCCGGTGTATGAATGTGAGCCGACATCGGAAACAGTGAAATTTTTTTCGTTCGGGTCTACATACATAAAGTTGCAGTCAACCTTGCCGGGTATTCCGGCTACCTTGCCCTTGGAGGTGTATTGCCACATTGAATAATCGCCTTTGTAGCCTGTGTTTGAAACATAGTGCGCAAGCCAAATGTCAATGCCTTCCTCTTTGAGAGTTGAATAATTCATCTTGTCCTCGAGAAAACTTTTGCTTGCATAAACCATTGGCTGAAAGCCGGCTTCCTCTATCATATCGCAAAATGTTAAAGCAATTTTTGTTTGCTCCGATTTTGACAAATGTGCGTTGTATAATCTGCCCACAAAACTGCCGTTTTTCTCGGCATATTCAATATCATATGCAATGGGAAGGTCAAACTCGTATTTTGAAATCAAATTCAGAACATGGTTTGCTTCTTTTTTAGCCTCGGCAACGCTTATTGCTTGCGAATAAAAATATGCGCCGACCTTAACGCCTGCTTTTTTTGCGTTTGTAATGTTTTGAACAAAATATTTATCATCGATAAATGTGCCGGAGTTTGCGTATCCGCGGCAACCGACTCTTATCATTGCAAAATCAACGCCGTCAGCCTTTGCTTTCTTCCAATTAATATCCTCCTGATAAGACGAAACATCAACGCCGTCGTATCTTTTGAATTTGTCAAATTTTGTTTGGTGCGTGTATGTGCCGCTTATAAAAGGACTTGACGATTTTGTTGTCGCAAGCGCAACAAGAGGAGCCTGTACGGCGAGCATCAGTGCTAAAACGAATGATAAAACGATTTTAAATTTAGACTTCATAATTTCCCCAATCTTTAGGCTTTTGCCTAATTCTGTGTATTAAATATACCAATAGTTTTTGTCGACATATTTTGAATTTATGCCATCGCATTTGCCGGTGTTTGAATATTGCCAAATGTCAAATTTGCCGTTGTAGGTGTTCGATTTGTTATAGTCCGCCACCCAAATCGTGATGCTGCTTTTCAGACTTTTGACATCAATTTTTGATTCGTAAAAATGAGTGTTGGCATAAACACCGGGCTTATATCCCGCGTCGGACACGGTGTCGCAAAAAGCGTTGATGATTTCCGCCGCCTGATATTTCGTAAGATTCGCGCCCTTCAGCCTGCCGCCGAGGGAGCCGTCTTTTTCGTAGGCGTATTCAAAATCTATCACAACAGGGAGCGAAATATCATAATGTTTGATTATCTCGAGAGTGTATTCAGCCTCTTTTATGGCTTCATCTTTTGTTGTCGCCTGCGAATAAAAATAAACCCCTATCGGCACATTTGCTTTGTTGGCGTGTTTTAAATTGTATCGCGCCTTGTTGTCCGTACTGAGTGTGCCGTTTGAATATCCGCTGTATCCCACACGGATAAAAGCAAAATCAACATTGTCAGCCACGGTTTCCCAATCAATGTCGCCGTTGTGCGACGAAACATCAATTCCGCTGACATAATCCTTATCGGTGTTGAATTTGAAATTTTCGACCTTGCCGTTATGTATTGCAACGGCGACCGCGCAAAGTCCCGCAATCAGGGCGACGCAAAGAATTATGATAATGGCATTGACTGCCTTTTTCTTCTTTTTCGACAGAGTTTTGTATTTATGCTTTAATCTGTCAAATTTTATTTTAAAGCCGGAGGCTTTTTTCTTTTTTCTCCGCTTTTTCTTTGTTTTAGTATTCATTTAAACCTCAATTCATACGGCGAAACGCCATTGATTAATATATTAACTTATTTTATATGTCTTTTCAATAGCTGCGGACCAAAATTTACAATTTGTATATTTTAAACTGTAACTTATTTTAACTTTAATATTGCGGCGCAATGTGTTATAATATTTCAAAATTTGTTTGATAAAAGGAGATATCCTTTATGAATATTAAAAAAATAATCAGCGTTGCACTTTCACTTTGCATTGCTTCATCTTGCCTTACATTAACCGCATATGCAAAAGAAAATACAACGCTTGCGATAAATAAAAGCGATATTTCACACGAGGTTTCGCCGATGCTCTTCGGCGTTTCACTTGAGGATGTTTCGTATTCCTGCGACGGTGGCTTGGTTTCAAATCTTGTAAACAACAACTCGTTTGAATTTGCGACAAATCCTGAATATGCGTGGAGCTTTGACGGTGTGAGCACCGTTGTTTCAAAGGAAAATCCGATTTGCGCGGCCAATCCGTCATATGAATTAATCAAGGTTGACGGCAAGGGCACGGTCGAAAACAACGGATTTGCCGAGATTTATAAAAACAACTCGTATAAATACAGCAAAAAATCAGCCGAAACGGCTGATATGGGCTTTAAAAGCGGAGTGACATACAATTTCTCCTGCTATGTGAAAAATGTTGATTATGACGGAAAGATAAGCATTTATCTTGATTCAAAAAGTAACAAGGACAATATTGTTCAGGTTTCCACTACGACTGTCGGCAAAAACGAGTGGACAAAAATCAGCGCTCAAATCAAATCGTCGTCAGATGAGGACGGTGCGCTTGCCATATTGTTTGAGGGCAACGGCTCATTGCAGCTTGACTGCGTTTCGCTTTGCGCAGTTGACAGCTACGGCGCAGGCGACGGGCATTGGAAATATGTCACATTAAGAAACGATATGGTTGACGCAATAAAAAATCTTAAACCGTCATTTATTCGCTTCCCGGGTTCGGCAGGCATCGGCGGCGGAAGCGTTGACAGTATGATGACTTGGAAGGACACAATAGGCGATATTTCACAACGACGCCAGTCAGCAAGCATTTATTCAAGCGACGAAAACCCTTATAACAATTCAAATTCAATGGGCTATCACGAGTATTTTCAGCTTTGCGAGGATTTGGCGGCTGCTGCCGTTCCTGTTGTGAGTGCAGGCATTACATATCAGGGCGAACAGGACAAGGAGCTTATCGCCGACGCATACAACAAAATTAATATGACCGACGAGCAGTTTACGGATTATCTTGTAAACGAGCGCGGTTTTGACGAAAAGGACAGCGACGCGATTGCAAAGCGCACAGAAAGCGTGAACAAGCTCAACATCAAATCAATTGACGATTTTAATAAATACATTGACACCGTTGCGCTTAAGCCGGGCACCGACGCATTTGACAATTATGTGCAGGATGTCCTTGATTTGATTGAATATGCAAACGGCGACGCGCAGGGAACATATTGGGGCGCACTTCGTGCCGCAAACGGTCATGACGAACCGTTTAATATGGAATATATCGAGATTGGCAGCGGCGACGAGGGCAGTATTTATCAACGCAATTATGAGGCGCTTTATAACGCAATCAAAAAGGTATATCCCGATATTAATATAATCACCTCCGCAGGAGAAAAAGCAGATTCCGAGGCTGTCAACACAGCAATTACAAAATCAGGTTCAAGTTTTAAGGCTGTTGTAGACGAGCATTACAGTGCAGATGTCGACTATCTTCTCCAAAACACAAAGCGATATGACAGCTATGACCGTGAGGGTGCGGAAATTATGGTTGGCGAATATTCTGCCGTTGATGATGGGACATCTAATGTCGCCTCGGCAAACAATATCGAAACGGCTGTTGCGCATGCCGCGTTTATGACGGGATTTGAGCGCAATTCCGATGTTGTGAAAATGACTTCGTATGTGCCTGCGTTTGCAAAAATCAATGCAAACTCGCACGAAAATAATCTTGTTTGGTTTGATTCGCAATCACTTTATTACACACCCGAATATTACAATCAGCTTTTGTTCTCAAACAACACCGGCAAGGAGTATGTAAACACCTCACTCAACGAGGACGGCATATATCAAAGCGTCACTGTCGACCGTGACAAGCAAGTGCTTTATGTTAAGCTTGTCAACTCAACCAATTCCACAAAGAAAATGAGCGTTAATCTTGACGGCTTCGGAAAAATCAACAAGGTTTCAAACGAAAGTCTCGCTCACGATTACAAATCGGCATACAACGAGCTTGGTAAGCAGAGAGTTGCTCCGCAGGAAAAGGCTATCGACTCCGATGATTCGTCATTCGACATTAAACTTGAAAAAAACAGTGTAAATGTTATTCGCATTGCATACGGAAGTAACAACGGCGATGCGCTTTACACCTTCCCTAAGAGTCTTGATTTAAGCGTTAAAAAATATGTTCCGACTGCGGCAAAGGTGTTTATCATTGTCATTTGCCTTTCAATCCCTGTTGGCGGCGTTGCCGGATTTTATCTCTACACCAAGGTGATTTCAAAATCAGGCGGCAAAGGCAACGGAAAGAAGAATAAAAAGAAAAAGAGAAAATAATTATAAATAACAACACCCTTCGATAATTAAATCGAGGGGTGTATTTTATGCGGCAAGTGCGTTATCTGCCACTGTTATTGGTGTTTGAACCGTCCGTCGATTGTTCGGTGCCGCATGGGCAAGGGCAGTTGTCGTCCTTGTCGGGCGGGAAAAATTCGTCAACCGGGAATTCAATGTTTTGAAATGTTTCACACGGATTTTGCGTTGAGCAGTTGCACTCTCTGTCGGGAATACAAAAATCGTATGCAGGGATAAGCATTTGCACATCGCGCTCCATTTGAACTATTGAGAAAAGACCGAGTGAAACGATTACTGCTCTTGACGGGCTTGACGGTATTCCCGGCTCGTTGCACGCATTGAGAATAGATTGCGGGAAAGATGTTACACAAGGAATTGAGCAATCGCAGGTATCGAGAACATCAACCTGTAAAACAACGGGGTCGACAGCCTGAACTTTAGCCACCGGATTTGTGTATTGCGGTGCCTCCGGGCAGTCAAGCTCCTCACTTGCGATATTGGAGGTGAAGATTTTTACATCACCCTCCGAGCCGTATAGAATGCATTTCTTTTCAAAGCTTGTGTAGCCCACTGCAACCTGAGGTGTGGTACACGGTGCGGCATAAGTATCAAATCTGAGCTGGAAGTAAAAATGAATGTTTACATTATAAAAGCCTCTGTTAAACGGCACATCTTCAACATCAATGCTTACGGCGCTGATTGTGCAGTCGCGGCATTTAACCGTTACCGCTTCGTCGATAAGTCTTTGTGATGCACCGAAAAATGTGACTCTCAAATCCTCCAAGCAGTCTTTGCTGACACACGAATCGTAAATTCTTTTCGTGTCGATACAAACTGCTTCATTTATGCGTCTTTCACCTGCCGGGATAATCGGGTTGTTTGGCATAAAAAAACTCCTTCACATAAGTATTTGAAGCATTTTTTGTTCTTACTTCCTTACATTCTATGAAGAAGTTGACGCTTTGACAATGAATTTTTTGAACCGTATTTTTCTTAATTCTTATATTTTCTTAAAATATTCTTAATTATTGAATTTTTAATTGACATATTATATAATGACCTTGCCGCACAGAAATATTTGATGCGGCGCAAAAATATGATTAGTAAGGGATTTATATGTCAAAAAAAATAAAAATTATTATTGCTGTTCTTGTTGTAATCGGCGTTTGTGCCGGAGTTTTTGCAAAATACAGTAAGGATTCAAATGTCGAGCAGGTAACAAGCGTTGTTGCCGCTGTCGAAAATGACAGCAAAAGCATCAGCATAAAGTGGAATTCCGTCAAAAACTGCACAGGTTATAATTTGTATGAAAGTACAAACGGCGCCGAGTTCCGAAAAATCGCCACTGTCGAGGGTGAGGATACAACCTCTTATATTTTCGGCAATGCCAAAACGGCGGAAAAATATGATTTTTATGTGACCGCTGTCAGAAAATCATTCGGTAAATCTTTTGAAAGCAAGCGGTTTGCGCCGGTGCGCATTTGCATTCCTCCCGAGCAGGCAAAAATCAAAAGTGTTTTGTCGCAAAAATCGGGCGTGATAGCCGTTGAATGGAGCGGCGATTCAAATGCCGACGGCTACCAAATTCAATATGCCGAGGGTGACAAGGGCGATATGAGCGCGGCAAAAACGCAAAGTGTCGCCGACAATTCAAAAACCTCCTGCGAAATTGACGGACTTAAGGACGGCGACACTTATTCAATCAGAATGCGCGCTTATATTAAGGATGGCAACAGCGTTTACAACGGCGCATGGAGCGATATTCAGACCGTAAAAGTGTTTAAAACTGTTAAACTCGGCAGTGATATTGACACAAAAAAGCCTATGATTGCTCTCACATTTGATGACGGACCGGGCTACAACTCCGCGTCCGATGATATTCTTGATGTGCTTGAAAAATATAATGCACGCGCAACATTTTTTATGGTCGGTCAAAACGCAAAAGACCATCCTAAAAATTTAAAGCGCAAGGTTAAATTGGGCTGTGAACTTGGAAATCATACCTTTGACCACACGCATTACGGCAAAAAGGTTACAAAATCCGATATCAAAAAGGCGAGTGACGCGATTTATGATGCGTGCGGTCAATATCCTACGGCGTTTCGTTCTCCGGGCGGAAACACAACGCAAACCATCCGTGACGAGTGTGAGGCGGAGAATATGCCGCTTTATTATTGGTCGCTCGATACGCAGGACTGGAAATACAGAAACGCCGACCATGTGTATAATGCCGTTATGAAAAATGTTAAGGACGGCGACATAATTCTTATGCACGAAATTTATTCGACAACTGCCGATGCAGTTAAAAAAATGGTGCCGGAGCTTATAAAACAGGGATATCAACTTGTTACCTGTGAGGAACTCATTCAGGCAAAAACAGGCGAGGCGCCGTCATCGGGCACACAATATGTCAATGCAAAAACAATAAATAACAAAACCAATTAAAAAGGAATTATAAATTATGGAGCTTTGGATTATTCGTCACGGCGACCCCGATTATGTTCACGACAGTTTGACAGAAAAGGGCGTTCGCGAGGCTAAGCTGCTTGCCGAAAGACTTTCAAAATACAATATTTCAAAAATTTATTGCTCACCGCTCGGCAGAGCACAGAAAACGGCGTCATATACGCTTGAAAAGCTCGGTATGCAAGCTGAAACCCTTCCGTGGTTGCGTGAATTTGAGGGCAAGGTGCGCAACGGTCTGAAAAAAGAGCAGTGTTGGGACAGAGTGCCGTCATATTGGACCGAGATTGACGATTACTATAATTATGAGCGTTGGCTTGATGTGCCGCTCATGAAGAAGGGCAATGTCAAAAAGCATTATCAGATTGTTTGCGACGGTATTGACGAACTGCTTAAAAATCACGGCTATGTTAAAAACGGCAAGATTTATAACGCCGTCAATTCAAACCACGATATTGTTCTTCTGTTTTGTCATTTCGGCGTTGAATCTGTTATTTTGTCACGCATTTTCAGCACTTCACCGATGATAACATGGCACAATTTCAGGGCGTTGCCGACTTCGGTTACACGCCTTGTCACTGAGGAGAGAGAAAAGGGCAAAGCAATATTTGTCTGCACTCAATTCGGCGATTTGAGCCATCTTTATGCGGGTGATGAGGAACCGTCATTCCAAGCAAGATTTTGCGAGTGCTACGAGGACGATACACGCCACGATATATGAATACATAAAATAAAAGGGGTATGCAGTTTACCGAAGCACGGTCTGCATACCCTTTTTCGCTTTGTCCGATTGTGTCTTTTGCGGTCAATCAGTATTCAATATCCTTTAAATGCGGCTCAAAGTCCGTTCCGTACGGATATGTGTCAACCTCGCCGACGCGCTTTGCCGTGTCCTTAATCGAAGCCTCGATGAATGCGCAGGCGCGTTTTACAGCCTCATAAAGCGCCGCACCGTTTACGCACTGCGCCGTGATGAACGATGACAAAATATCGCCTGTGCCCGAAAAACTCCTGCCGATTTTTTGTGTTGTTACGATGTCGAACTTACCGTCTTGATAAACTGTTGACGCAATTTCGCCGTCTGAAATTTGTATTCCCGTTGTGACAACCGACTGCTCAAGCTCAATCGACATTGCTTTTATTTTATCGAGAAGCTTTTCTTTTGGGAGTTTGATTGTTTCGCTGTAATTTTCGTCGCAGATTATGCAAAGCTCGGTCAAATTCGGCGTGATTATATCAGCCTTTTCGGTAAGCGCAATTATTTGCGAAACGGAATTGTCATCGTAGCAATCATAAAGTATTCCGTCATCCGCCATTACAGGGTCAACCACAACAAGCGTTTCGGGCGTTTTGAAATCGTCTATAAAATCGCTTATTATTGAGCCTTGTTTGCTGTTTGCGATAAAGCCGGAAAGTATTCCGTCAAACTTGACATCAAGCGATTTCCACTCGTTTATAAAATCCTGCATAATATCGGTGCAGTCAAGATATTTGTAGCTGTCAAACCCCGTTTGGTTTGAAAAAATGCCCGTTGTCAGCGGACAACACTGAACACCGTGTGCCGAGATAACCGGTATTGCGGCAGTGAGCGAGCATTTGCCGAAGCCTGACAAATCGTTTATTACTGCTATTTTCTTCATAATTATCACCGAATGTATTATATAATATATTTTGCGCTGTTGCAATATAAATGCGCCATAAAAAGAAGAAAAGCCGAGCATAACACTCGGCTTAACTCCTCTCTGTCTATAACAAACTATAGGAGGACAGGTTACTCAACACGGTTGCGGCTCCGTCTTGAGTGCCTATTAATTATAGTAAAGTTTGCATAGTTTGTCAAGGATTATTTTAAAAACTTTTGTCGCAATTCACAACAGATGAAAATGAATGGTTGCTTTTTGTCGAATGGTGTCGAACAAATGACAAATTATTGGACAGTAAATATGCCGAATATTGACAAAGAACAAATGTTCTATTAATATGAATATCAAGATTGATTTTTACATCGTGATTCGGGGAGAATTTTTCGGTGCAGCGTTCAAAGTGCGCCAAAAATATTAACTGCGGCGACATCTTTGTTCTTACCACTCAGTCAATCTTGTATGCAAAAATATGTATGAAGGAGGAATGGCAGATGACAATTGAAGAATTGGCTCGCGAATACGAGCAGCAGTACGACAGATTAAACGCTAAAATGGACGCCCTAAAGCCCTTGCTTTGCGTTTACAGGGGGCAGGATTTGTACTTGCTGAGAAAACGAATCAGAATTTATTACGATATGGCTTGTGAATGCAAAAGAACGGCGTCACTGCTTAACGGTTATTATGAGGAGGATTTGTATGATTGATTTTATCGACGGATATTATACAACGCGCGACCCAAAGACATCGGACGGATATGACAGAGAGAGGGCACAGCAAACGGCAGTCGGAGCGGTGCTTGATTTGATTATGAAAAACGAATTGACTCAAAGGCAAAATATGTGCCTTCGCTACAAATACATAAATCACAAAACGCAATCCGAAATTGCGGATATTCTCAAGCTGTCACAGCCGACCGTTTCAAGGCATATTTCAACCGCAAAGGATATTGTGAACAAAAACCTGAAATATTGTTATGTTGCGCTTTCAAAGTGCCTTGATGAATATGACAGGCTCAACAATTTGTGCTGATATATGTCATCAGACCGAAAATACAGCTCCTCACGGGCGAAACGCCACTGTATTTTCACCGCAGTCTGTAATTTTCTCTATATCAGTATATGAAATTTACGGCAAAACGGCACCGTTCAAATCAAATTTGTGCGGCGCCGTCTTTAATTTATATATTTTAATATATTTATTTGTAATATTTTAAAATATGTGATATAATACCTAACTGTATAATTGTAAATATTTCACGAGGTGATGAATATGAAAGAATTTAAAGGCGAACTTAATGGCGAGGCATTGACTATAGTCAATTCTACAAACACTGCTGTTGCGGCACAGAGCGGCTCACTTCAGGTTTTCGGCACTCCGTTTATGATTGCGCTCATGGAAAAGGCAACATGCGCAGCTGTTGTAGATATCCTTGATGACGGCGAAACAACCGTCGGCACAAACATTTCCGTAAGTCATATTAAGGCAAGCGGAGTAGGTTCGGTAATCACCGCATATGCATCACTTCTTGACAGCGATGTTGACGGCAGAAAGCTCACATTCAAAGTTGAGGCAAAGGAAGAAGACGGCAGCGTTATCGGCGCAGGAGAGATTGAAAGATTTGTTGTTCTCAGCGACAGATTTATGAAAAAAGTGGAGTCTAAATAATGTATAAATCGGTTATTTTTGATTTTGACGGAACAATTTGCGACACGGGCGAGGGTGTCAAAAAAAGCGCAAAATATGCACTCGACGCGTTTAATATTCCAAGCGACGATTGGCAAACGCTTGACTGTTTTATCGGCCCTCCGCTTCTTGTGACATTTCAGGAGCAGTTTAATCAATCGGCGGCAGATGCCGACTTGCTCGTTCAAAAATTCAGAGAAAGATACACCAACACGGGTATTTATGAGTGCGAGCTTTACAACGGCATTAAGCAGCTTTTGATAAATCTCAAGGACGACGGTATGAAAATCGGCATTGCATCATCAAAGCCGCAGGTTTTTGTCGAAACGCTTTTGAACAAATTTGCAATTGCAAAATATTTTGATTCCGTTTGTGCCACAAGTTTTGCGGCAGACTGCGAGTCAAAGCAAAATATAATTGCGCGTTGTCTTAAAGAGCTTGAAACAGAGCCGAAGGACGCGCTTATGGTCGGCGACAGATTTTACGATATTGACGGCGCAAAAGCTGATATGGTTGACGGCGCAGGCGTCCTTTGGGGATACGGCAGTAAATTCGAATTTATCGAGTGCGGCGCAAAATATATCGTTGACAAGGTCGAGGATATTGAGTCAATCGCTCTCGGATTGTATGAGCGCACCGAAAAGGTGAACGGTATTTACAACGGCAGGGTGCTCACAATGCATGTTGACGATGTTTTGCTTTGCAATGACCAAAGGGCAAACCGCGAATGTGTTGACCATCCGGGCGGAGTTGCCGTTATCGGCGTTACAGACGATGATATGGTAGTTCTTGTGCGCCAATTCAGGTATCCGTATAAGGAAACGATTTATGAAATTCCCGCAGGCAAGCTTGAAAAGGGCGAGGACCCGTTTGAGGCAGGCAAGCGCGAGTTTAAGGAAGAAACCGGAGGCGTTGCCGAGGAATATATTTCACTTGGCGAGATTTATCCGTCACCCGGCTACACAAACGAAATTATCAGACTTTATGCTGCAAAGAACATTACATTTGAAGAGCAAAATCTCGATGACGACGAGTTTTTGCAGGTTTGCCAAATCAGCTTTGACGAGCTTATCAGGCGAATTATGAGCGGCGAAATAAAGGACGCCAAAACGATTGCGGCGGCGTTTAAGCTAAAGGAATTAATGAACAAATAATATGGCTTATTTAGATAACAGCGCAACCACAAAGCCCGACAAGGCGGTTGCGGACAAAATTTATGAAATGCTCACTGTCAATTTCGGCAACCCTTCAAGTTTTCATAAGGAGGGTTTGAATGCCAATTTGGAATTGAGAGCGGCGCGTGAAAAAATTGCAAACGCGCTTTCATGTGAGAGCGAGGAAATATATTTCACCTCTGGCGGCACGGAGGCTAACAACCTTGCGATTTTGGGTGCGGCAGAGGCAGGAAAACGAAAGGGCAAGCGAATTGTAACAACCGCTATCGAGCACGAAAGTGTTTTGCAATCCGTTGACGAACTTGAAAAGCAGGGCTTTGAGGTTATTCGCCTTATGCCCGACAAGCAGGGCAGAATTACAGAGCAGCAGGTATTTGACGCAGTTAATTCGGACACAATATTAGTGTCGATGATGTATGTCAATAACGAAGTCGGCTCAATTATGCCGGTTAAATCAATCAAAAAGGCAGTTAAAAGGGCAAACGCTCCTGCGCTGATTCATATAGACTGTGTTCAGGCGTTTGGCAAACTTGAGGTCAAGCCGTCAAAACTCGGTGCAGACCTTGTGACTGTTACGGCGCACAAAATTCACGGTCCGAAAGGTGTCGGTGCGCTTTATCTAAAAAAAGGAACGCGTATTTTGCCGCGTGTTTTCGGCGGCGAGCAGGAAAAAAAGCTCCGTCCCGGAACGGAGGCAATTCCGCTTATCGCAGGTTTCGGCGTTGCCGCCGACCTCATTCCCGATTTGAAAAAGCAAAGCGAAAAGATTAAAGAAATCAACACTTACGCAAAAGAGGGCTTGCTCTCGGTGCCGGGTGTCAAAATCAACAGCGGCGACGATGCAAGCGATTACATTATTAATCTTTTTGTTCCGACATTTATGACAAGCCAAACGGTTGTTCAGCATTTATCGTCAAAATACGGCGTTTATGTTTCAAACGGCTCGGCATGTGCAAAGGGTAAGCGCAGTCATGTTTTAACTGCGATGAAACTTGATGACAAAATCATTGAAAAATCAATCAGAGTGAGCTTTTCACGAACAACAACTAAAGGCGATATTGACGAGTTTGTCAATGCAATCAAAGAAACGGTCGTTCAATATCCGATGTAGGTATAAATTATGCAGGAAATTATATTAATTAAAAACGGCGAGCTTGTGCTCAAGGGTCTTAACAGAAACACATTTGAGGATGTTTTGATTAAAAATATGCGCAAGTCGCTTAAAAATCTCGGCGATTTCAAATTCACAAAAAGCCAGTCAACGATTATGGTTGAGAGCGAGGACAAGGACCTTGACCTTGACGATGCGGTTGATGTTTTGAAAAAAGTTTTCGGTATTGCGGCACTTTCAAGAGCCGCCCTTGCCGAAAAGGATATGGACTCGATTATGACCACCGCCGCAGAATATCTTAAGGACGAGCTTTCAGCGGCTAAAACATTTAAAGTTGAGGCTAAAAGAAGCGACAAAAAGTTCCCGTTCAAATCTCCCGAAATCAGCAGAGAACTCGGTGGCTATCTTTTGTCAAAATTCAATCATCTTAAGGTTGATGTTCACAACCCGGATGTTACTGTAACCGTTGAGGTGCGCGATAATTATGCTTTTATTCGCGGTAATAATATTAAGGGCGCAGGCGGTATGCCCGTCGGCACAAGCGGCAGAGCCGCCGTTCTCATCAGCGGCGGAATCGACTCACCCGTAGCGGCTTATATGATGGCAAAAAGAGGAATTGAACTTATTGCCGTTCACTTTGCATCGCCGCCGTACACAACGGAGCTTGCAGAGCTTAAGGTTATGGACTTGCTCCACAGGGTTGCAAAATACAGCGGTATGATTGCAACATATGTTGTGCCGTTTACGGAAATTCAGGAGCAAATCAGAGATAACTGCCCCGAGGAATATTTCACCATCATTATGCGCAGATTTATGATGAAAATAAGCGAAAAAATCGCTCAAAATCAAAACTGTCATGCGCTTATTACCGGTGAAAGCGTCGGTCAGGTTGCAAGCCAAACAATTTATGCGCTCGGTTGCACCGACGCGGTGACGGATATGCCTGTTTTCAGACCGTGTATCGGTATGGATAAGGACGAAATCGTCGCAATTTCAAGAAAAATCGACACATTTGAAACCTCAATTCAGCCGTATGAGGATTGCTGTACCGTATTCACACCGAAGCATCCAAAAACGCGCGCAAAAATCGAAGATGTCGAAAAAGCCGAGCAGGCTTTGAAAAATGCAGATGAAATGATTGAAAGAGCTGTTGAAAACGCAAGAAAGACAGTTATTAAATAGTCGGAGAATTTTGTTTTAAATGAGCGGATATAATGAACTTGATGACATTTTAATATCACTCAGACAGCGCCGCGAGGAAAACGAGGCAGGCGAGAGCGCCACACCGGAAGTGCCGCCCAAAGCCAAATCAAGGGTGCAAAGAGCCGCCGAGGAGGCGGAGCGCCAACGCCTTGAGCAGGAGCGACTGCGCAAAGAGCGCGAGGAAGAGCGCAAAGCGCAGGAGGAAAGAGAACGCAGGGAACGTGAACTTCGCGAAAAGGAAATGCGCGAGCGCTTGGAGCGTGAACGCAAGGCACGCGAGGAGGCTGAAAGAGAGCGCCAACGCAAAAAGGAGCTTGAACGCGCACAGCTTGAACGTCAGCATGCACAGTGGCGCGCCGCTCAGGCAAAACTTAAAGAGGAGCAGGAAAAAGAAAGACAAAAGCTCCTTGAAGAGGAGATTAAAAAAGAAGAGTCTACCCAATTAAAAGAAAACACAAAATCGTCAAAGACGGAGGACGAGGCACAGCATATAAACTTAAAAAAAGAAAGTGACAAGCCCCCGATTGACGAGCCTAAAAAAACCGATGAGCAGGGTGAGACCGACGAAAATAAGGCAGTTAATAATCTGCCTGAAACCTTGCCTGACGATAACAATGCCGAGGCGGAAAATAACGAAGAGCCGTTATCTCCTCCCAAAGATGACAAAAGGGCGGAAAAAAAAGCGGCAAAACGCGCAAAACTTGAGGCGGAGCTTTTGGCAAGACGCCTCAAAGCGGAGGAAAAACAACGCAAAAAAGACGAAAAAAAGCGCCTGAAAAAAGAAAAGCAGCAAGAACTTGCCCCTCCGGAGCGTAAAGACGAAAAGTCGGACGAGGATAATTCAAAATCCGATGAATCAAATCTTACGGTTGACGAAAAAGCTGCAGAGGAGTTAAACACCGACAATGCGGCAGTGCCGATTGAAAAAGCGGACACCGAGGATTTGAAGGGGAATGCCGAGCAGCAGGCAGACACAGACGATGAGCAAGAGGATGAATTTGTTTGGTACAAATCCGTTGAGCATAAGGCACCGAAAAAGAGCATAAAAGAAAAGCTTTCGCCCGAAAAAATCAAGGCAGAAATAAAAAAGAGCGTCAACGCCGTTTTTGTAAAGCTTTTTGTATTTGTCAAAGAGATGTTTCGCGACGAAATTTTCCCTGCGGCAGGGCGTTCGTTTAAAAAGATGCTTACAAAGCAGTTTGCGATTTTTCTTGCCGTTGTCGTTGTAATCGGCGCAGCAGGCTACGGCGGCTATCGCCTTTATGAATACAGTCGCGTTGCGTATCTCAATTCCTACAAAAAAGAGTTCCCGGGTGTGGAATTCCCCGAGGGCATTTTGGAAGAAATGTGCGGCGAATACGGAAAAAACCAAAATGTTGTTTGCAAAATTTCGCCAAAGGATAAGGATGAATTTGTTGTTGCAACCTCCGACAAAGAGGATAATTACGCTTATGCATACCCGAGCTTTGATGTAAAAAACGAACAGCAGTTTCAAAGCATTGATATTTCAAATGTCAGTGGATTTGATGATCTTGAATCGCTTTATTCAACGCGCGATGCATTTTTGGATTCGTCACAAATGTATGATTTGACAACGCTTTATTCAAAAAGCAGTTATCGTGTAATTGCCGCATATTATACAAATACCGTTGCGACAGATGATGCAGGCTATGTTTTTCCGTATAACTGTTACGGCAATATGACGGAAAAAAGTTTTCGCTCGTATGTTGACAAAATCAAGTCGCGCCGTCTTTATGACGCGGGCTATATTTTTTCGTATGACGATAATTTTTTAAGCATCAGCGCAGACAGCGATTTTATGCCGAATTTCAAATTTGTTGTTCTTTGTGTTAAAAATACACAAAAGAATACGGAGAAATCGACAACCGCAATCGACAACGAAAGTGTGCATTATCCGCAGGCTTGGTATGACAAAAACGGCGAAACAAACCCTTATCGTTTCTCGTCAAATTGGTATCCCGAGATTTATACCGACGATAACTCAAACACAAAAAGATTGACAAGCAAAGACTTTCAATAAAACAACCCCACCGTGAAAACAAAATCACGATGGGGTGTTTTTTTATATCGGGTTTAATTATTCGTTATCCTCTGCTGTGGGATAAACAAGATCTTCCTTTGTCCAATCCTTAATTACATTCAAAAATTCTTTTGCCTCGGCTTTTGCCTGTGGAAGGTTATGCTCAAGGCAGTTGCCGCATTCCTTCGGCGATGCGCCCGGAATTTTCTCCCAGAAATTAGCGATATATTCAAACGCGTCTTTGATAAGCTGAATTGAATAATTGTCGCTTAAACTCCTTGTGAGAAAATAAAAGCCTGTTCTGCATCCCATCGGACCGAAATAAATGATATTGTCGCCAAACTCGGTGTTTCTTACATATGTTGCAAAAATATGCTCAATTGTGTGAATTGCAGAGTTTGTTAAAACGGGTTCTCTGTTAGGCTCCTTCATACGAATGTCATAGGTTGTAATATCATCATCAATTCTGCTGATATATATACCTCTTTTTAAAATGTTGTGGTCAATTTGAAAACTCGGAATTGTTTTCATAATCATTCAACCTCCGTTCCTGTTAAAAATGATATATTGTGTGTTACGGTGTACGCCGTCAGTTTGCCCTGTGTCATTTGGATAAACCCGCGATACAGCACATCAAAGTCGAATTTTGAAAATTCAAACAAATCCTCAAAACTTTCGCTTCTGATTTTGCTGTCAAACGGCGATTTCCATTTAAGCCTATTTATATTAACATATTTTTTTGCTTTTTCCAAGTCCCTCGGCTTTATCATCGAAGAAAATTTGAAAAATTTTATTATCGGCGCAAAAATCGTTTCGATTGCCACGCAAACAGGGCGCAAAGCACCGCGTTTGTCCTGTAAAATTTTTTGCATTCGTCTTGTGTCAGCGATTGCAGTTGCGACATCTTTTTCGTCAATGAATTTTCCCGTCACTTTCGGCACAACAAACGCCAAAAGGTGCGATATTTCGTCAATAACCTCTATCTTGTTGGTTATCGTGTCTGCCGAATTAAATTGTGATACATCAAAAACGCCGCCGTGTTCCGCCAAAAGATATGTGTCTGCCGCTGTTTCAATCTGATTGTGAACAGAACTTTTGTGTATAGCTTTTTTGCTTTGGCAAATTTTGTCCTGCAAATAATATACATACGGATGACAGTTTCTGTCAAGCGCGTAGTGCATAATAAATCCCGCAATGTATGATTTTGCAATGTCGGGATTGAGCGACAGCGGAATATACTCACAAAACGCGTCAAAAATTTTTTCGGGCTTTGCTCTGTGCAAGAGCGAGCCTATTTTGTTTTTCGGCACACCAAACATGGAAATAGGCAATACTCGGTGAAAAAAGAAAATATCGGCTCCCTGCGTTCCGATTGCGGCGGCGTCAAAATTAAATTCAAAGTCGCCGTGTTTTTTTACAATGTCTTGCGTTTCTTTTAAAAACAAATAGTGCGTGCAAAATGCAGGCATCAAATCACCCCTTTCATATCGTTTGGAAATTCCGTTGAAAAATGCATTTTTTCATTCGTCACGGGATGAATAAAATATATGTCTTTGCAGTGCAGTGCCTGACGACTGATTTTTGTGCAGTCGCCGCCGTACATTGCATCGCCCAAAAGCGGATGCCCCATGCTTTGCATATGCACCCTGATTTGATGTGTGCGCCCCGTTTCAAGGTTGAATTTCAAAAGTGTTGAGTTTTCGCCTTTTTTTACAATGAAATAATGCGTTATTGCGCTTTCACCGTTTTCGTCAACCTTACGCTTGATTATGCTGTCGCCGCACCTTGCAATCGGTGCGTCAATTGTTCCGTCACGCTCGACATTACCGCCGACAACCGCATAATAGTCCTTTTTGATTTTGCCTGCGAGCTTTGCCGCCGCCAATTCGTGTTTTGCAACCAAAACTATGCCGCTTGTGTCCCTGTCGAGGCGATAGACGGCACGAAAAGCGGTGCTTGCACCGGTGTGATACGATACAAAATTTGCAAGCGTGTCGCCACGGTGATTTCTGCTTTCGTGAACGGGAACGAGCGGCGGCTTGTTCAAAACAATTATATCCTCGTCCTCATAGACGATTTCTATATCGAGCTTTGCAGGTGTTGCCGCCGAGCCGCTTTCTTCGATTTTGATTTTGATTGTGTCGCCGGTGTTTGCCGTGTCAATCGCTTTTGTAAACTCGCCGTTTTTGGTTATTCCGCTTTCGGTTTGCTTAAGCTTTGTCAAAAGGGAGGACGAAACGCCGAAATCACGCAAAATATCGCGGATTTGTTTTTCGTTGTCTTTTGGCAACACTTTAATTTCAATCTCTCTCATAATCTAAATAAAAAGGTTTGCAGTGCTTGCAAACCCTTTAAAATCATTTATTTTGTGTATGATACGATAATTCCGCCGTTGCTTGCGTATGTTGAGTTCAAACCGCTGCATTTCAAAATATCAACACTGCCGAACTTAACACTTGCGGCGATTTTGTCGGCAAGGAGCTTTGCCCTCTCTTCGCAGCAAACATGCGATATAATCAATCGTTTGTCGCTTGCGTCAACACCGTTGAGGCTTTCGACAATCAAATTTGCCATTTTAACAAGCGCCCTGTTCATTGCAATGTCCTGTCCTGCAAGGGTGATGTTGCCCTGCGTTGTGCGCTCAAAAATCATTTTGATTCTCAGTTTTTTAAGCACACTTGCGGCAACGGCAAACATTCTGCCGTTTTTCTTGAGTACATCAAGCGATTCAAGGCAAAAATAAAGGGCAGTGCGGTTTACTGTGAAATCTTCGGTGTCTGCAACAATGGCATCAAAATCCATGCCGCTGTCTGCAAGCTTTTTGATATGCTCGGCAATAAGCGTTTCTAATCCCGATGTTGCAAGCGAGTTGAAAACATGGATGTTTTTTTTGCTTTCAGGGTGCTCGTCATTATAAAGCTCAACACCCTGCAACGCACTGTTGTATGTGCCGGAAAGCTTATCGGTTATGGTGATTATATACAAATCGTCTTCGTCGCAGTCGATAGCTGTTGCCCAAGCATCGGGTGACGGGCAGGCTGTTTTTGCAACACCGTTAAACTCCAATGTTTTGTTGATATAGTCCTGTTGGTCGAAATTTTCGTCGTCCAATATTGTGTAGTCGCCGAGCTCAAGCGTCAGCGGAACAAATGTAATGTTGCCCCACTGCGACATTTCACTTGTCTTGTCGCAGCAACTGTCGGCAATTATTCTGTAGCTCATACCGATTCCCTCGTTAAACAGTATTATATTATATACATTATATTATCACAGCTTTTTCGGCTGCTGAATAGATTATAACTGTTAAAATCTGCGCCGTCAACTATTATTATATGTTATTTTACATTTTGCTAACTTTGACTATATTCTGTACGAAAAATGGCGAAATATGCAAATTCAAATGCAAAAATATACATAAAAATGCATAATTATATGTAAATATATACAAATATGGCGCAATAAGGCACAAATATTTGCATAATAATACAAAAAATACTCAAAAGGTCTTGCAATTATAATATCAAATGATATAATATGAAACATAAGATAAATAAAGTTAATGCAAACGCATTAAAAGGAGATATTGTTATGGATAAAAAAGATATTAAAAAGGTAGTCCTTGCTTATTCCGGCGGACTTGATACCTCAATCATCATTCCTTGGCTTAAGGAAAACTACAATAACTGCGAAGTTATCGCAGTAAGCGGCGATGTAGGTCAGGGAACAGAGCTTGACGGCCTTGAAGAAAAGGCAATCGCAACAGGCGCATCAAAGCTTTATGTTCTTGATTTGAAGGACGAATATGTTGAGGATTACATTTTCCCATGCCTTAAGGCAGGCGCAGATTATGAAAAATACCTTCTCGGTACATCACACGCTCGTCCGTGCATCGCAAAGGGCCTTGCAGAGATTGCCAAAAAAGAGGGTGCTGACGCTATTTGCCACGGTTGCACAGGCAAGGGCAACGACCAAGTTCGTTTTGAACTTGCACTCAAAGCATTCGCTCCGGAAATGGCTATTATCGCTCCGTGGCGTGAGTGGAACATCACCTCTCGTGAGGAGGAAATCGAGTATGCTGAGGCACACAATATTCCGCTTAAAATCAACCGTGAAACAAACTATTCAAAGGATAAAAATGTTTGGCACCTTTCACACGAGGGACTTGACCTTGAGGACCCTGCAAACGAGCCACAGTATTTGAAAGATGGCTTCCTCGAACTCGGTGTCGCTCCGGAGAAAGCTCCCGACGAGCCTACATATATCACAATTCATTTTGAAAAAGGTGTTCCTACCGCTATTGACGGCAAGGAAATGAAAGCTCTTGATATTGTTGAAACTCTCAACGAAATCGGCGGCAAAAACGGCATCGGTCTTCTTGACATTGTTGAAAACCGTCTTGTAGGTATGAAGAGCCGCGGCGTTTATGAAACTCCGGGCGGCACAATTCTTTACAAAGCACACGAGCTTCTCGAAATGATTACTCTTGACCGCGATACTCAACACTACAAGAGAATTGTCGCTCAAAAATACGGCGAGCTTGTTTACAACGGAATGTGGTTCTCGCCGCTTCGCGAGGCACTTGCTGCATTTGTTGACGAAACACAAAAGACTGTTACAGGAGATGTAAAGCTTAAACTTTACAAGGGCAACATTATCAACGCAGGCATCACATCACCATACACACTTTATGATGAAAACATTGCTTCGTTCGGCGATGACGGCGGCGCTTACAATCAGTATGATGCGGCCGGCTTCATCAACCTCTTCGGTCTTTCAACAAAGGTTAAAGCACTCCTTGACCAAAAGAGAGAAAGCAATAAATAATTAAAAACCGATTTCAAGGGAGGATAAATCATCCTCCCTTATTTTAAATATACTTATCATATAGGAGAAATTTATGCCACAGCTTTGGAAGGGTAGGTTCAAAAAGGAACTTGCCAAGGAAACAAACGATTTCAACTCTTCAATCTCATTTGATTCAAGAATGTTTGAGGAGGATATTAAAGGCTCGATTGCGCACGCAACAATGCTCGGCGCAACGGGAATCATCGACAAAAGCGAAAGCGAAAAAATCGTCGCAGGTCTTTCTGAAATCCTTGCCGATATTAAATCGGGTAAACTTGATATTGATATGTCGGCAGAGGATATTCACACTTTCGTTGAGGGAGAGCTTACTGCGCGCCTCGGTCAAACGGGCAAAAGGCTTCACACCGCCCGCTCGAGAAACGACCAAGTTGCGCTTGATATTCGCCTTACCTTGCGCAAGGAGATTGACGAAATCAGCGGAAAAATCAAAGACCTCGTTTCAGTCCTTTGCAACAAGGCAGAGGAGAATAAAGAAACAATTATGCCGGGCTATACCCACTTGCAAAGGGCACAGCCGATTACATTCGGCCATCACCTTATGGCGTATGCGCAAATGCTCCTGCGTGATTTGGACCGCCTTGCCGATGTCAAAAAGCGCATGAATGTTTTGCCGCTCGGCTCGGGCGCGCTTGCAGGTACAACATATCCGCTCGACAGGAATATGGTTGCCGACCTTCTCGGCTTTGACAGTGTCAGCCTTAATTCGCTTGACGGTGTTTCTGACAGAGATTTTTGCATAGAGCTTGCCTCTGCACTCTCACTTGTAATGGTGCACCTTTCGCGCTTCAGCGAAGAAATAATTATGTGGTGCTCGTGGGAGTTCAAGTTTGTTGAGCTTGATGATGCATTTTCAACCGGCTCGTCGATTATGCCGCAAAAGAAAAACCCCGATATTGCTGAGCTTGTAAGGGGTAAAAGCGGCAGAGTTTTCGGCGACCTCACAACCCTTTTGACTGTTATGAAGGGCATTGCCCTTGCATATAACAAGGATATGCAGGAGGATAAGGAGGCAATTTTCGACGCGGTTGATACCGTTAAAATGTGCCTTAACGCCTTTACTCCGATGATTGACACCATGACGGTGCTTAAAGACAATATGCGCCACGCCGCCGCAAAAGGCTTCATCAACGCCACCGACTGCGCCGATTATCTTGTCGGCAAAGGTTTGCCGTTCCGTGATGCGTATAAGGCAACGGGCGAACTTGTTGCTCTTTGCATCGATAAGAATTTGACGCTTGAAACACTTCCTCTTGATGAATACAAAAAAATCTGTGATTTGTTCGATGACGGCGTTTATCAGGCAATCAACCTCGAAAAATGCGTTGCCGACCGCCTTGTTGTGGGCGGCCCGTCAATTCAAAGCGTAGAAAATCAAATCAAATACGCAAGAAATATTATCGGAAAATAAAAAATTTTTAAAAGGAGGCTCTGTGCCTCCTTTTTTATGCGTGTATTTTCGGGCATAATTCCCTGCAAAATAAGTCGAAAAATATGTATATTCCAACTTATTTGTGTGAAATGTCTATTATTTTACAAAAACGACAAAGTATAATGCAAAATGTTTAAGAAATGTTAACAAAATGTAAATAATTCTTTCGCCTTTTTTTAAAAATTCTATTGATTTTAACGGCAATATATGTTAATATTCATGTGTATAATAATGTGATAAAGGGGATAAGTGTCCCCAAAAATCGATTGGCATCGGCGGAATATCGTGCCCACGGTCAGTAGCGGCACGGTGTTACGAAACCGTCTGTGCAATTTACTAGGGAGGTAGATTTATGAAATCGACTAAAAAACTCATTGCAGTGATTTTGGCTGTGCTCATGGTTTTCACAACTGCTCCGCTCAGCGCATTTGCTGCAAACAGTCTGTCACATTCAAAGGACGATGCGGTTGCAACAGAGCTTAAATCCGCTATCACAACCTATGAATCAAAGATGGACGGCACACTCTACAAGAATATGTCCACAGCATATACTGCCTATATTTCCGCAAGAAAGGCATATGCAGCTTATGTTTACGGTAATGCAAGCATTGATTTGTCAACATATACAAAGACACTCAACAATGCTCTTACTGCCATGACTCCGTGGACTGCCGCAACATTCGGAACAACCGGCTATTACGCTGATTCAGTGGCAACCGGCGGTTATTCAAATGTTGTTTATTCATCAAAAACACTCAACATTTCTTCGAAGTACACCGATAAGGGCTATGTTAAGACAAAGTTAGCTGCTCCTAAGGCAGTTGTATTTGCATATGACGGCAGAACGGCAAACAATGTTTACGGTCCTGTAGTGTTGGAAGTTGTGAAATCGGGTCTTCAAACAAGGCAAGTTAAATATGCCGAAATCGACAATGCGCCTTCATTCGCTCTTAAAGAGAATTGGACCGGTTATTGGAGTAAAGCAAGCGGTGAATGGAATGTATGGCCTTCGAGCTATGAAAAAGACGACTCATTCGGTTACAGTTCATCAATTACAAAGAACTCCGTTAATGTTGATAATAAGAACACACCAAGATATTATTGGAATAAATTCTATTACACAGGTTCGGGCAATACCGATACTTACTATGATTCAGTAACTTCGTTCAAAGCGCATTTCGAAACAACCAATAACGACGGAGGCGCTAATTCAGGTGTTGATTCTGCTCAATATGTTATCAACTACAAGCCCGTAATCGACAGAACGGACGCTCTCAAGACAGCTCTTACAGCTGCTTTTGTAGGCGCGACTGTCGATGACTACCTCAACGGCGGTCTTACAGACATTCTCGCAGAGATTGATGCATTCACGGCAGATTCTCTTAACCCTAACACATACACCTATACAGATGACAATGCCGCAACTCAGGTTGAGGCTTGTGCAACATCTATCAAAAATGCCCTTGCAGCATACAGTGACGGCGACAAGACAGTCGGCACAAAGGGTGAAGTTGTCGGCTATCAAAATCTTCGTGACAGACTTGTTGATTATGAATCAACATATTGTTCATCAGACGAAGAGGTAGCAAAGTACGACTCCGACAGTTGGTCAGCATTTGTTGCAGCATATGAGTCTGCACAAAAAGTATTTGTTGACAATATGTCGGCATCGCCGGCATTTAACAATGCGGCAGATGCTCAGAAAAAGGCAGATGACCTTGTAGCCGCAAAGTTGGCATTAAAAATAAACTTCAAAGCTGCCGATACAACATCTCTTGAAGCTGTTATCGACGATGCGACAGTTGCATTGAACAATAAGGACTTCTTTGTATCAAGCTCATTTGATTCAACACTCGAATCGAATGTTGCTGCCGCAAAAATTGCAGTTTGGGGTTCAGAGGATAAATATAAGAATGACGCTGCTCGTGTTGACGAAACAAAGCAAAGCGTTGTTAACAATTGGGAAACAACAATCACAAATCAGCTTCTCGCACTCGAAATCAGTAAAGATGCAAAGGTAAGCACTGCACAGGATTACTCACTTAATTCGGCAGTTGCTTATGAAAGCACGCTTAACGCGGCTGACTATGCAAACTACAGCGCAGTTACAGCAGCACTTAACGAATGCAAAAAGTTCTATGAAAAGATTTTGACATATAACCAAGGCGCTGTTGCAGCAAAGATTGAAGAATACAAAACAGTAGTTGCAAATCTTGTTTATGCAATCGTTCAGCTTAAACCCGCATTCTCAAAAATTGCAAACGGACAGATTGCAAACGAAGGCTCAACAGAGGTTGTAAGCATCACATCTTCTATCGAAGACGGTAAGTTTGCGCTTTCTTGGTCAAGAAATAACAACATTATTCTTTTCAGAACAAGCGCAGATGCCGCAACATATAATATCGGTCAGTCAACATTCCAATATACTGTTAAAGCTGACTACGATTCACTACTTGACTCAATCAACCTTGCAGACGCTAACGGAACTGTTGGCAAACTTACTGACTCAAACAAATCTTCGGGTTGGGGTCTCACATCACAACAGCAGTCCGCTTACCCGGGCGGTATCACACTCAGCAACAACAATATTACCTATGCTATCAGCAATATTAAGGTAAAGGGATATACCGGTCAAAACACAATCGCAGGTCGTTCCGCTGACGGTACAGACATTACAGATTTATCTTATGTTTATGATAACGATATTAAGACAACAAACGGTACAGACTCAACAGCTGCCGGCGGTATTATTTCTCATTCATCGGGCGACAATACACCGGGTGTAAATGAGTTTGTCGGTGACAACACAATTTCCGTTAGCAGATACGCATCAAAGAATCTTACGGCTAAAACAATCCCAACATATACAACATATAATCCTAACACATATCTCGGTATGCTTTATCACTGGAAAGTTTATGGTTCCGCATTCACTGGCACATACAATGGTTATGCACATGACAGAACAGCATATGGGGCAAAGGTTGATGTTGTCGATGTAACATATCTTATGAAATTAATTGAAACCGTTGATGCTCTCAATGCAAATGACTACACGGTTTCATCATGGAACAATTTGACTAAAAAACTTGAAGCTGCAAAGGCTGACTTTGACTACAGCTCAATGGATGCCGCAACAATCACATCAACTTGTGTATCAAGATATAACGACCTTTATGCGGCATGGCAGGCACTTCAAACACCGCTTACAAACACTTCAATTGAAACTGCACTCGGCGGTGCCACAATTGCAACTGCCCTTGCAAGCGAAAGAGGTACACTCTTTGCTAACGACAATGCAGACGGCAAGTACACAACAACTTCTTACACTGCATTCAAAAACGCTTATACCGCAGCATATGCAAAAGTATTTGATAACGGCGAATATTCAGATGAGAATGTCCGCACAATTGAATTTACAGACGCAGACAAAGCAGATAAGCAAGCACTTATTGACTCATTTGCAACAGCACTTGATAACGCGTTTGCCGCTCTTAAAGAAAGAGCAAGCTTTACTGAACTCGACGCTGCTGCAAACGATATTCAGCTTGAAAACAAAGCTTATACGGTAGCATCGCTTAAAGCAATTGCCAAAAAACTTGACAATTATAAATATCTCAATAAGACTGCTGAAGAAAGAGCAGACGTAGCAAAAGCCGATGCTCAAACAGCTATTGATGCAGAGACCACAGAAATCCGCAGCCTTAAGGGCGAGGCCGGTGCACCTGTTGACGATGACGCTATTCAGGCAGCAAAGGCAAAGGTTGACGCTGATGATCCGGATGCCGTAACAGGCGTTGAGGACGCGAAGAAGGCTGTTGAGGCACTTTACAGTGAAAATAACCTTTACGAATATGTAACAATCCGTGGCAAGTCAATCCTCGGTATCAAATATACTCAAAAAGAACTTGACGCACAAATCCAAGCAATTGTTGAAAAACTTCAGCCACAGCAATATACAGTAACAGTTGTTACAGACAGCGGCGAACAAATTTCAACAGGCACATATGATTACGGCTCAATGCAGACCTTTACATCGGGCAGTTACGGCAATGTTGATTGGTATTATGCTTATCAGTCAAATACAACCTCTAACACTGCTAAATACTACACAACAGACTCTGTAATCAGATTTGTTGTAAAGGGCAACACAACGCTCACAATCAAGTCTGCAAAGACAACTGCAAATCAATATCAAATCAAAACAGTAAACGGATTGACAAACAGCACTGTTGACATAGACTATGTTCAGGCAGGCAACACTTATACACTTCCTGAGGCACCGGCTGTTCCTTACTACACATTCAGGCAGTACACAGTTGACGGTCAGACTTATGCCGCAGGTGCAACAATCACTCCGACAAAGAACACAGTTGTAACAGCAGAGTATACCGCTACTCAAGACAATGCATTCTCATTGACAGTTCACTATGATGTTAGCGGCGACGGCTCATACAACACTCTTGGCGATGGCCTTACAATTCCGTATAACGCAATTGTATCTATCACACAAGACGGTATGACTCACTCTGACAGAAAAGCTAAGCAGGGTGCATACATCACTGTTGACGGCGAAAATAAATATGCATCATCATACAACAACCACAAGAAGTACGACGACCCAATCGTAGCATTTGCTACTGTTGATTACAGCATTTTTGATGATTTCTATGGTATGTGGGAATCATATGTTACCGAAGACCTCGGCGGCAACACAATTTACTCTGAAGAGTCGAAGAACTTTGCAGGCAAGCTTAAGATTGTTTCTTACGGCAGTGATTATACATTCAGAATGAGCGGTAACACATATATTCTTCCTCTTAATCAGACAGAATATAACAATGCGCTTGCCGCAGGACTCATCAAGAACGATGAAAACGGCGCTGATGTTACAGCAAAAGAAGACCTTGTTTACACAAGCACTAAGTTCTCAATGATTGGCACATATGCTCTTCCTCAGGGCGCAACACTTGTTGAGGCAGGCATCCTCTTTGCTAAGAATCAAACATCCGACCTTACATTTAAGAATGTTGATTCAAAATCTGTTTACAGACTTAAATCATCAAAGCACACAGAAGGTAATCAGTTCGTAATTTCCATCAAGAACGGTACAATTACCGAGGGTCAGCAAATGCGATATGCCGCATATGTAATTTATGAAAAGGGCGGCAAACAGTATTCTGTTGTATCCACCCCGGTTGACGCAATTTACACTGCTGCAAAATAAGGGGGGACGGTAATGAAAAAGTATTATTCAGAGCCCGAACTTCAAATCAGAAGTTTTGCAAGTATTCAAGGCACTGTTTTGACAACCTCATATGTTGAGGAAGGCGGGAAGGGCGACAACAAAGGCGGCCTTACGGACGGCGACGATTACGATATTTTCAAATAATCAACATGCCAACGGCACTGCGAGCAATCGCAGTGCCGTTATTTTGTTTTGTATGTTATCGTCGAATTCGGGCGAACACAGTTCGCCCTACTGTGAGATGATATTTTAATTTGAATAAATTAACACACAAAACCGAAACTATAGAAACTATACGATAAAACATATTTCAATCTTAATAAATCTTATTTGCATCATTAAAACTAAACAAATTCATCATAATAATTAAGAATTTGTAACATTGTGCGTTTTTAATTTGACTTAATATAATTTATATATTATTATTAATATGTGATTTTAGGCGAGTTGACAGATTCGCACAGAAAAGAGATATAAAATGAACATTTTAATTTGCGGCCTTGGTTTAATCGGCGCAAGCCTTGCCAAGCAGATAAAAAAGAACACGAGTCACATCGTTCTCGGTTGGAACAGAACAAAATCAGTTACCGAAAAGGCGCTTCGCGACGGTGCGATTGATAAAACCGGCGATATTGACGATTTGATTTCGCAAGCCGACATCACATTCATCAATTTTTATCCCGAGGCGATTGTTCCTTTTATCGTGGAGCACAGGGACAGTTTTAAGCAGGATTCCGTCGTAACCGATTCTTGCGGCATTAAATCAAAAATCTGCAACGCGGTTAAGGAATATAACGAAAAATACAATTTCAAATTTTACTATATCGGCGCACACCCGATGGCAGGCCGTGAGGTCGGCGGATATGACAACAGCCTTGACAATTTGTTTGACAACGCAAGTTTTATCTGCACACCGTATGAGGACACGCCTAAGAATAAGGTCGACGCACTACTCGGCCTTGCAGAAGATATGCACTTTGCACGCACGGTTGTCACAACACCGGAGCATCACGACGAGATGATTGCTTTTACTTCACAAATTGCGCATGTTCTCGCATGTTCATATGTGCTTTCACCGCTTGCTCCTATGCATTCGGGCTATTCGGCAGGCTCATACCGTGATGTGAGCCGCGTTGCACGAATTAATGCAGACATGTGGGCAGATTTGTTTATCGACAACAAAAAAGCCCTTGTGGCTGAAATTGATGACCTTGTTTCAAATTTGATGAAATTCAAATACAACATTGTTAACGATGACACAGAGCAGCTTAAGGTCCTGATGAACAAGGCAAATAAGATTAAGGAAGAAATCGGATAATGAAAAAACTTACCGTCAATGTCGACAAGGGCTATGATATTCTCATTGAAAAGGGAATTACAGCTCATTGCGGCGAATATATCAGCAAAATTTCAAAAGCAAAAAAGGTTTGCATTATCAGCGATACAAATGTTTTTCCTCTCTACGGTGAGAGCGTTAAGGCTTCGCTTAAAGCAAGCGGATTTGATGCTTATGAATATATTTTCACTGCCGGTGAAAGCTCGAAAAAACCTGCCGAAATAATCAAAATGGTCGAATTTATGGCAGAAAACGAGTTTACACGCAGTGACATTGCCGTTGCACTCGGCGGCGGTGTTGTAGGCGATATGGCAGGATTTGCCGCCGCAATCTATTTAAGAGGCGTTGATTTTGTTCAAATACCGACTTCACTGCTCGCACAGGTTGATTCATCGGTCGGCGGTAAAACAGCCGTAGATTTGCCGCAGGGCAAAAATTTGTGCGGCGCATTTCATCAGCCGATACTTGTTTTGGTTGACCCAAACACTCTCGACACGCTCAGCTCGCATTTCTTTTCTGACGGCTTGGCAGAGGCAATCAAGATGGGCTGTATAAAAAGCAAATCGCTATTTGAGAAGATTGAAAACAACAATGCAGCTGATGTTATTGACGAAATTATTTACGAATGTGACGCATTGAAAGCGCGCGTTGTTGAAAATGATGAGAAGGAGCACGGCGAAAGAGCACAGCTCAATTTCGGTCATACGGGCGGACATGCAATCGAAAAACTGCATGGTTTTAAGGATGTTTCGCACGGCGAGGCTGTCGGAATGGGCATGGTTTTGATAACAAAAGCCGAAGAGGAGCAGGGACTTTTGGAAAAAGGCACTTCCGAGCGAATTGCAAGGCTCCTTGAAAAATACAATTTAAGAACGGCAGACACAAACTCACTCGAAAGCATCATTTCTGCCATGAATGCCGATAAGAAAAGAACTTCCGATTCAATCAATTTCACATTAATTTCGAAAATCGGATGCGGCTACAACAAAAAAATCAAGTATGAGGAAATACCGAAATTTTTCGGCTTAAAATAAATTTATGAGCATTGTCAGGCTTAAAAACTCAATACTCAGCGGTGAAATAACAGTTCCGCCGTCTAAATCTGCCGCTCATAGGGCGATGATTTGCTCGTTTTTGGCAGGCGCAGGCAGTGTGCGACCCATTACATCGTCGAACGATATGAGGGCGATGAAACAGGTTATTTCGGCACTCAATTCAGGCAGTGACACGATAGACTGCATTGAGTCGGGCAACACACTTCGTTTTATGATACCCGTTGCGGCGGCGCTCGGCAGAAAATGCACCTTTGTCGGCTCCGGTAGGTTGCCCGAAAGACCGATTACGGAATATTTGCGTTTACTTCCGGAGCACAGCGTAGAATGTATTTGCGAAAACGGCAAAATTCCGCTTTCAATCAAGGGAAAGCTCACAAGCGGAGTTTTTGAGATACCCGGCAACATAAGCTCGCAGTATATAACCGGCTTGTTGTTTGCGTTGCCGCTGCTTGACGGCGACAGTAAAATAGTCATTACGACAAAGCTTGAGTCAAGGCCGTATGTTGATATGACAATCAAAATCTTGTCCGATTACGGAATTGCCGTTGAAGAAACGGAATACGGCTATTTTGTCAAAGGCTCACAAAAATACACAGTAAGAGATTATACGGTCGAATCCGACTGGTCGCAGGCGGCATTTTTTCTTGTCGCAGGTGCAATCGGCGGCGATATTACGCTGAAAGGGCTTGATTTGACATCAACCCAAGGCGATAAAGAAATAATAAATGTTTTAAAGCGCTTCGGTGCCGATATTACAACCGATGGGAACACAATAAGGTGCAAAAAATCAAGCCTTAATGGTATTACTGTTGATGTAACCGATATTCCCGACACGGTGCCGGCTATTGCCGTTGCCGCTGCATATGCAAAGGGAACAACCGTTATTTGCGGCGGTGAGCGCCTCAGACTCAAGGAGTCAGACAGAATAACAAGCGTTGTTTCAAACCTTAAAAAAATGGGCGTTGACGCTTGTGAGAGGCAGGACGGTATGGTTATCGTCGGCGGCGAGCCGCACGGTGCAATGCTTGACGGATATAATGACCACAGAATTGCGATGGCATTTTCCGTTGCCGCCTTGTGCGCAAACGGCGAAACGCAAATCAGCGACGCGCAAAGCGTAAACAAAACTTATCCCGATTTTTATAATGATTATAATTCCTTAGGAGGAAAAGCGGATGTCATCTGTGATATGCGATAATATAAAGGTGTCTGTTTTCGGCGAGAGCCACGGCGAGGCAATAGGTTGTGTTATAGACGGCTTGCCGGCAGGCGTTAAGCTTGACATGGATAAAATCTATCTCGATATGTCAAGGCGTGCTCCGGGTAAGGACAAATATGCAACACCTCGGCTTGAAAAGGATATTCCGCATATTTTGTCGGGTGTACTCAACGACATCACAACCGGCGCACCTCTTGCAATGGTGATACAGAACACAAACACGAAAAGCGGCGACTATGCAAATTTGATGACTGTTCCGCGACCGAGTCACAGCGACTATCCGGCTTATGTTAAATACAACGGATTTAACGATGTCAGAGGCGGCGGTCATTTCAGCGGCAGACTCACTGCGCCGATAGTTTTTGCAGGTGCGGTTGCAAAGCAAATTCTTGAGCAAAAGGGCGTTAAAATCGGCGCTCATATAAGGCAAATCGGCTCTGTTTTCGATGATAAATTCGATTATAACGATGTTGACGAAAGCTTGCTTGACGAGCTTACAAAAAAATCATTTTCGGTTATCAACGGCGATGTCGAGCCAAAAATGCGCGATGAAATAGAGCGTTTCAGAATGAGTCAAGACAGCGTCGGCGGTGTTATTGAATGTGCCGCAATCGGCTTGCCTGTCGGCGTCGGCGGTAATATGTTTGACACCGTTGAAAGCAAACTTGCGTCAATACTTTTCGGCGTTCCCGCAGTTAAGGGCGTTGAGTTCGGCTTGGGATTCGGCTTTGCCGACAAAAATGCGTCAAGTGTTAATGACGGATACGAGATTAAGGACGGCAGGGTTGCCCTTCTTTCTAACAACAACGGCGGCGTTCTCGGCGGAATGACGACTTCGGCTCCGATTATAGTTTCCGCGGTAATTAAGCCGACTCCTTCAATTTCGCAGGAGCAAAGGAGCGTTAATCTCCAAACAATGACAAACGAAACGCTCGTTATCAAGGGCAGACACGACCCTTGCATAGTTCCGCGCGCAGTGCCGGTTATTGAGGCGGCTGTCGCTTTGGGGCTTTTAGATTTGATGATATAGAGGAAAAACTTTTTAATGGATCTTTTAGAAATAAGAAAAGAAATTGACGATATAGACGAAAAGCTTATTCCGCTTTTGCTTGACAGAATGGAATGTTCAAAAAAAGTTGCCGAGTATAAGGTCGCAAGGGGAATCCCGGTTCTCAACGAGGAGCGCGAACAGCAGATTTTAAACGATGTCGGTGCAAAATGCGGCGAGCAGGGTGAAACGATTAAAACTGTGTTTTCGGCTATTATGGATGCCTCGAGAGCACTCCAGCACAAGATTATCGGCGGAGGTCAGCAACTGCGTGATTCCGTTATGGGCGCAATCAAAAACGAGGGATTGCTTGCCCACGGCGAGCCGATAGCGTGTCAGGGTGTTGACGGCGCGTACAGCGGAAAGGCGGCAAGAGCACTTTTCGATGACTCACCGATTCATTTTTACAAGCAATTTGAGGATGTTTTTGAAGCTGTTAATCAAAACAAGGCGAAATTCGGCGTTATTCCCGTTGAAAATTCAACGGCAGGCTCGGTGCACGAATCATATGACCTTATAATGAAATATCGTTTTTATGTTGTGGGAGCGTATGATTTGAAGGTTTGTCACTGCCTTGCCGCAAAGGAAAGTACGGCTTATGAGGAGATTGAGGATGTTTATTCGCATCCCCAGGCTCTCAGTCAGTGCAAAATATTCCTTAAAAATTTCGATTTCACGGGAATAAACTATACTAATACTGCCGCGGCGGCAAAATTTGTTGCGTCAAGCGACAAAAACAATATTGCCGTTATATGCAGTGAGGACGCGGCAAAAAAATACGGACTCAAAATTCTTAAAAAGAATATTCAAAACATTTCTAACAACTCTACAAGATTCATAGTAATTTCAAAGGAGCTTTTTATCGGCAAAGACGCCGACAAAATTTCGCTTATTTTTTCTGCTCCGCACAAAACAGGCTCGCTTTACCGTGTGCTCGGCAGATTTTCAATGACAGGCTTAAACCTCACCAAACTTGAATCACGCCCCGTTGCAAACGGCAAGTTTGACTACAATTTTTATGCCGATGTACTTGGCTCGGTTAAGGATGAGGCTACGCTTGATTTGCTTTGTGCCCTTTATGATGAACTGCCGGAATTTACATTTCTCGGTAACTATAAGGAGATAGAGGAGTAACACCTTACGGAGTGTTTTAGCATATGAAAAAAACAAAACGATATCAAACAAACTTGATTTCGGGCATAATTGTGCTTGTAACGCTTGTTTTGCTTGTTTTGCTCGGAATAATGCTTATTAATCACACAAAACTTGAAACAAGGTTTGACGCGATTGTTTCAATGCTTGAAAGGATTGACAAGGCCGTTGCAAACCTCGACACGGAAAGGGAAATTCTTGTTTGCATTGCCGCGTTGTATATCGCAAAATGCCAGCTCCCGATTCCGTTGAGCTTTCTTTGCGTTATATCGGGTATGGTATTTCCGATAAGAGAGGCTTTGCTGATAAATATTGCCGGAATTATGTTCTTTTTCTGCGTCAAATATTTTGAGGGAATGTGGATAGGCGGCGGCTGGGCAGGCATGATTTTAAACATTAAGCAAATGCGCTTTATACGCGATTGGATTCAGTTTAAAGGCAACGGAAATCCTTATGTTTTGCCGCTTTCACGCCTTGTTCCGATTGTTCCGCTCGGCATGGTTTCAAAATACTACGGCTCGCTTAGGTATGACTTTGTGTATTATTGCCTTTTGAGCCTGCTCGGCTTTTTTCCGAGACTTTATATTTACACCAGAATCGGTGCGGAAATCAAAAACCCGTTTTCGCCGCGATTTATAATTATGGTTATGATTTTGGTAGGATTTGTGGGCATCACAAGCCTGTGCTTTAATATTTTTTATGGCATCAAATCAAATCAAATGAATAAAACACTGCTGATTTTCAGCGAAAAGGAAAAATATAAAATTGTACTTTAGGAGAGTAATTTATGAATGTTAAAGAATTAATAAGTGCAATGCAAAATGGCGCTTATGACAGCAATCTCAAGGCTGTTTATCTGACCGACGGTGCGGTTGACCTTCAAAAGCCGCGTTATGTTGAGGCACTCAACTCGTTCGGAGAGCTTTTTGGCTTTGACAGAGAGGTTTCGATTATGTCCGCACCGGGAAGAACGGAGGTTTGCGGTAATCATACCGACCATAACAACGGCAAAGTTTTGGCGGCGTCAATCAATCTTGACGCAATCGCTGTTGTAAGCAAAAATGACGACAATATCATTCGTGTAAAATCAAAGGGGCACAGAATGAATGTTGTTGATTTAAACGATTTGACACCGAACGAAAAGAATTTCGGCTCATCAACAACGCTTGTTCAGGGCGTTGCTGCAGGAATCAAAGACCTCGGCTTTGAAGTTAAGGGATTTGACGCATATACCACCTCCGATGTTATGGGCGGCTCGGGATTGTCCTCATCTGCGGCATTTGAGGTGCTTTTGGGCACTGTTTTGTCGTATCTTTATAATGGCGGAAAAATCAACCCGGTTGATATTGCCAAGGTTGCACAATACAGCGAAAATGTATTTTTTGGCAAGCCGTGCGGACTTCTTGACCAAATGGCTTCCTCTGTCGGCTCGTTTGTTACAATTGATTTTAAATCGACATCACAGCCGATTATCAAAAAAGTTGATTTTGATTTTTCAAAATCCGGACATTCGCTTTGTATACTTGACACCGGCGGAAATCACTCTGATTTGACGGATGATTATGCCGCTGTCAGAGAGGAAATGGAGTCTGTTGCAAAGGCGATGGGCAAGTCTGTTTTGCGCGAAATAGAATACGATGATTTCTTTGCCGCTTTGCCGCAAATTGTCGGAAAGGTAAATGACAGAGCGATTTTGAGAGCAATCCATTTCTATAACGAAAATAAGCGTGTCGAAAAGGCTGTTGAATGCCTTGAAAGCAACGATTTTGAGGGCTTTAAGCGAGTTATTATCGACTCCGGACGCTCATCGTTTATGCTTAATCAAAATGTATATACTCCGAAAAATCCAACCGAACAAAAGCTTTCTCTTGCGCTTGCCGTGAGTGAGGAAATATTGAGCGGTAAGGGTGCTTGGAGAGTTCACGGCGGCGGATTTGCAGGAACAATTCAGGCGTTTGTTCCAAATGAGTTGCTTGATACTTATAAGAAAGAAACAGAAAGTATTTTCGGCGATGGAAGTTGCCATGTTCTTGTCATCAGACCTTTTGGCGGAGCAAAGGTTATTTGATTTGGTGAATAGGCGTTAAAGGGTGAATTTTGGCTTTTTTGCTTAATTAAAATTGAGGAAAATTATCAATGAAATATGTTTTTGTAGTTAATCCCATAGCGGGAAATGACAATCAAAGAAGAATTTTTTCGAGAATAAAATCCGCATTTCGTCAGGTTGATGACGAGATGATTATTGAAGAAACGCACGGACCGGGTGACGCAAAATATATTGCAAGCCGTTATGCCGAAAAATACGGCAAAAATTGTGTAATAGTTTCCTGCGGCGGTGACGGCACCGTTCACGAAATTGCAAACGGTCTTGCAGGTAAGCAATCGCCGATGATGATTATTCCGCTCGGAACCGGTAACGATTTTGCAAAAAAAATCTACGGCACAAAAAAAATTAATGTTGAAAATGTTATCAAGGCTTTCGGATTTTATAACGGCAAGCCGAGATACGATGTCAAGCCCATTGATTTGATTGATTACAACGGCGAAAAATGCATAAATGTTATGTCTTTCGGTCTTGATACAAAGGTTGAAACCATCGGCAGAAAAATTGCCGGACGGATTCCGTTTTTGGGTCACAAGGCATACGATATCGCCGTTGTTCCGGTGCTTTTACAACCGCTTCATTACAATATCAGCTTTGATATAACCTGTGTCAACAAGGATACCGGCGAGGAGTACAGAATGACCGAAAAAGACAAGGATTATGTGCTTTTCGCAATATGCAATGCAAGTTATTACGGCGGCGGATTTTGCCCTGCGCCGAATTCTGTCCTTGATGACGGATTACTTAATTTTGTGCTTGTTGACGGTTTGTCGCTTCCGCGTGCTCTTCCGCTTATACCGAAATATTCAAACGGTACAGCAAGCGAACAAACCTGCGGCGAGATTTATCATACAGGCTACATAAAATCAGGCAAAATTTGGATGGAAAACGGTTTGCCTCTCCCGGGCAATTGCGACGGTGAAAACTTTGACTACAATGAACTTTATTTCAAGGTTGAGCCGAAATCGCTCAATCTTTGCTACATAAATTACTGATAAACGCAAATATAAAAACGGCAGTGAAGTTTGATTGCTTCACTGCCGTTTTGTTGCTTTGCTGTCTACTGTTTTATTTGTCAAATACGGGATACATTCGTCTGTAAAGGGCGTTTATTTTTTTGAAATATTCGCTGTCGATGCTGTCGATTGTGTCCCTCGTTGTTCTGAATCGCCAATTCTTTTCCGGCACTCCGGGAATGTTCATTCTCGCGTCGGAGCCGAATCCGCACATATCCTGAAGTGCGATGATTGCTATATTTGATGCACTTTGCCATACCGCCTCGATTATACTGCGGCACGATGCCGAACGGTATCCGCCCTCGCCCCAATTGTCGCCTTTGAAATGGCAATAATCAAGCGCAAATGCGCGTTCCGACTCGTCAGCCTCCCAAAGCCATCCCAAAATCGTATTATTGTCATGTGTACCGACATAATTTATCGAGTTTGGTGCAGCGTTATGCGGCAAATGCGAACTGTCGGAATTTGGGTCAAATCCGAATTGGATTACCTTCATTCCGGGGAATTTTGTGTCTTCAAGCAGCTTGACAACATCGTCGCCGAAAACGCCGAGGTCCTCTGCGATAATCGGAGCGTTACTGCCGAGTGTGTCAAAAATTTTGTTGAACAAATCCATTTTAGGACCGTCAACCCATTTGCCGACCTTTGCGGTTTTGCTGTCTGCGGGAATTTCCCAATACGATGCAAACGCTCTGAAATGGTCAATTCTTACGGTGTCATATGTTTTCAGCGCGTGCGAAAGCCTTGAAATCCACCAGGAATAACCGTCCTTTTTCATAGCCGCCCAATCGTATATCGGGTTGCCCCAAAGCTGGCCGTCGGCACTGAAATAATCGGGCGGAACACCCGCAACTTTTTCAACTTTGAGCGTTTTTTCGTCAATTAAAAACATCGGGAGATTTGACCAAACATCAACGCTGTCCATAGCAACATAAATCGGCATATCGCCTATAATCGCGATGCCTTTTTTGTTTGCATATGCCTTTAATTCGTTCCATTGTTTATAAAAAACAAATTGCACAAACTTCCAGAAGGCGGCTTTCTCTTCGTATGAATAAATATCCTTTACACATTCAAAATAGTGAGCGTGTTTGTCGCTCCATTTCCACCACGGCTTGCCGTTTTCAAGCTCCTTTACAGTCATAAAAACGGAATAGTCGGTAAGCCATTCGTTTTCGATTTCAAACGCTTTTATTTCTTTTGCAATATCGTCGTCGATATTCATAAAAGCCTTTTTCAAAAGTTTGAGCCTTTTTTCTGAGGCAAATTCATAATCCGCCGTGTACGGCGTGCCGTCATAAATATTTTCGCGCACATCGTCGTCGCCGACAAGCCCCATATCTCTCAATCCCTCGGGGTTGATGAAAAGAAAATTGCCTGCAAATGCCGACGGTGAGCAGTACGGCGAATTTGCGTTATCGGTCGGGTTGAACGGCAACACCTGCCAATATGTAAAGCCCATATCGGCTATTTTGTCAACAAAGTGCCTTGCGTTTTCGTCAAAAACACCGACACCGTATTGCGACGGCATTGACGAAATGTGAAGAAGAACCCCGGCACCTCTTTTTTTGAGCATCAAATCATTCCTTGTTATTTGTTGTGAATAGGGGAAAATTCGGGATTTTTGCCTGAATTATTCACACCTGCTTAATAATAGCACTTAAAATATAAAAAATCAATCTTTGTGTTGTCAATATATATAAAAATATACTCAAATAATTATAATATTTAATATTTTATATATTGAATAAAGAAATATATTTTGTTATAATATTTCAGTGTGAATTATTGCGATATTCGGTTACTTTCGGCAATAATTTTCGCCGGAGGTTATTAAATGGCAGTTAACATTAAAAAAATCGGCAGTGAGGAGCTTGAAAAGCAAAAAAAATATTGCCAAAAGGTTTCGTCATTGCTTGAAAAGAGATATAAAAATCAGGACAAGCCGCTTGCCTGTGTCGTAACATACGGCTGTCAGCAAAATGTTGCCGACAGCGAGCATATCAAGGGCATGCTTGAGGAGATGGGATACGGCTTTACCGAGGACAGAACTCAGGCAAAACTTGTGATTTTCAACACCTGTGCAGTCAGGGAGCACGCAGAGGACAGAGTTTTCGGAAATGTCGGCGCGCTGAAAAAATACAAGCTTGAAAATCCCGATGTTGTGATTGCCCTTTGTGGCTGTATGATGCAACAAAAGCACATTGCCGAAAAAATAAAAAAATCGTTTCCGTTTGTCGATCTTGTTTTCGGTACACATGTTGTTTACAAGGTTCCGGAACTTATCTATGACGCACTTACAATGCGTAAGCGTGTTTTTGAATTGCCGGATGTTGACGGCGTAATTGCCGAAGGTATTCCCGTTAAACGCGACAATGACCGCAAGGCGTGGATTCCGATTATGTACGGATGCAACAACTTTTGCTCGTACTGTGTCGTACCTTATGTTCGCGGCAGAGAGCGAAGCAGAGAGGCGGCCGATGTCATAAAAGAATTTAAACAGCTTGTTGACGAGGGCTATAAGGAAATTACACTGCTCGGTCAAAATGTAAATTCATACGGCAAAGACCTTGAGCCAAAGGTAACATTTGCACAACTCCTTAGAATGCTGAATGATTTGGACGGCGACTTTAGAATTCGCTTTATGACGAGCCACCCGAAAGACTGCACCAAGGAACTTATCGAAACGATGGCGGAGTGCGACAAGGTTGCAACGCATTTACATCTTCCGTTTCAAAGCGGCAACAACAGAGTGCTCAGGGCGATGAACCGCGGATATACGAGAGAAAAATATCTCGAGCTTATTAACTACGCAAAACAGCTTATGGGTGATGAGCTTTCGATAACAAGCGACATTATTGTCGGTTTTCCCGGTGAAACATACGAGGAGTTTTTAGACACTGTTTCACTTGTTAAGGAAATCAAAGCTACAAGCTTATTCACATTTATTTACTCACCGAGGGTGGGAACACCTGCCGCAAAGATGGACGACCCGGTAAGCTATGACGAAAAGTCAAAATGGCTTAGGGAACTTCTCGCCGTGCAGGAGCAAATTTCTGCCGAACAAATGGCGTTGCACAAGGGCAAAACCTTTAAGTGCTTTGTTTTCGGCAAGGGCAAAACAGGCGATAATTATCTTGCCGCAAGGACAGACGGCAATTTGATTATAGAATTTGAAGGCGGCGAAAGGCTCATCGGCACCTTCCAAAACATTAAAGTTACAGAGCCGCTCACCTATGTTATGAAAGGTGAGATAGAAAGGAAATAACAGTATGTCATTAGAAACCGCACTCAGAGAACTCGGAAAAGAGATTCAGGCAGATGAACGCTTTGCAGCTCTTAAAGCAGCGGCTGCCGCTAACGATGCTGACGAAACACTTCAAAATCAGATGCACGAAATGCAGCTCCTCTCACTCCAATATCAGCAAGAGGCTGAAAAGGGCGAGGAGGCTTCTCAAGATAAAATCAAAGAGCTTCAAAATAAATATCAAGACCTTTACAACACCGTTATGGATGGCGAGAATATGAAAAATTATTCTCTTGCCGCTGCCGAGATGGAGCAAATGGCTCAATATATCAGCCAGATGATCGGCTTGTTCTTCGACGGTCAGGATCCCGAAACATGCCAAGTTCCGCCGGCAGATGCAAATTGCACACACGATTGCAGCACTTGCGGCGGTTGCCACTGATTTTAAAAAATCTTCGGCAGGCAACAACAGCGTTGCCTGCCGACGGCTCATTAATTTGAAAGGAGGGCGAATATGGCTAAAAAAGGCGAGCTTTCACCTATGATGCAACAGTATTTTAAGGTGAAAAAGGAATATCCCGGCGTTATATTGTTTTTCAGACTCGGCGATTTTTATGAAATGTTTTTTGACGATGCAAAGGTTGCCTCAAAGGAACTTGACCTCGTGTTGACCGGCAGAGATTGCGGTCAGGAGGAGAGAGCACCTATGTGCGGCGTTCCGTTTCACAGCGCAGACAGCTATATTGCAAAACTTGTGTCGAGAGGCTACAAGGTTGCAATCTGCGAGCAAATGGAGGACCCTGCGGCAGCTAAGGGCATAGTTAAAAGAGATGTTATAAGAGTTATCACACCCGGCACCGTTATCGAAAGCAATATTCTTGAGGACGGCACAAACAACTATCTTTGCTCAATCTGCAAGGGTGCAAACGAAACGGGTATTTGCTTTGCCGATGTTTCGACGGGTGAGTTTCATATCACTGTTGTCGGCAGAGAGGATGAGCAGGAAAAAATAATCAATCAGCTTTCTACATATTCGCCAAAAGAAATTATCACAAACTCCGCCGCATCCGGACTTGATAAGGTCGAAAAATTTGCAGATAACAGATTTTCGGTTTCGTTTGAAAAAGTTGACGATTCAAAATTCGATTTTGATTACGCAACAAACCTTATCCTCGAAACGATGAAAAGGGACGAAATATCGTCGCTTAATTTGGGACACAGCAAAGCAGCTGTTTGCGCACTCGGTGCGGTTATCGACTATCTTCGCGAAACCCAAAAGCGAGATGATATTGAGGCACCGAGCGAGATTGAATATTATGACGGCTCGGATTTTATGGCGCTTGATGTAAGCGCAAGGCGAAATCTTGAACTTACACGCTCGATGATGACGGGTGACAAAAAACATTCGCTCCTCTGGGTTATCGACAAAACGAAGACGGCACCGGGCAAGCGTATGCTCCGTTCATGGCTTGAAAGACCGCTTATAAATGTTTCAAAAATCACAAAAAGGCAAAATGCGGTAGGTGAGCTTTTTGACAGCACAATGCTCCGCGACGAAATACGCGGCGCACTTTCGGGAATAAACGATATGGAGCGACTTATGAGCCGAATCGCTTATTCAACCGCAAACGCAAAGGAACTTCGTTCGCTGTCGGCAACAATCGGCGCTTTGCCGGTCATAAAAAACAGCCTTTCGACAGTGTCGACGGCAATGCTCAAATCTATTTATGAAAACATTGATTTGCTCGACGATGTAAAAACGCTTATCGAGAGCGCAATTGTTGACGAGCCGCCGTTCAGCGTTCGCGAGGGTGGACTCATTAAATCGGGATACAACGCCGAGATTGACGAACTTAAAGACATTGTTCAGGGCGGCGCAAATCTCCTTGCCGAAATTGAGGCGAGAGAAAAAGAAAAAACGGGAATTCCTAAATTAAGGGTTTCATATAACAAGGTTTTCGGCTACTTTATCGAGGTTACAAACGCCTATAAGGATATGGTACCGCCGGAATATATCAGAAAACAAACACTTACAAACTGCGAGCGCTTTATAACACAGGAGCTTAAGGACCTTGAGGGTAAGATGCTCGGAGCGAAGGACAGACTTATTGCTCTCGAATACGACGTGTTCACCGCGGTGCGCAGTCAAATCGCAGGCGAGGTTGAGCGTATTCAGCGCACAGCAAAAGCACTTGCAACACTCGACAGCCTCGCGTCACTTGCTCAGGTTGCGTTTGAAAACAATTATTGCTGTCCGCAAATCACAACAGACGGTGTGATTGATATTAAGGACGGCAGGCATCCGGTTGTTGAAACTTTGCTTGACGACGCCGTATTTGTTCCGAATGACACATTGCTTGACAAGGACAAAAACAGGTGTGCAATTATTACCGGCCCCAATATGGCAGGTAAGTCAACATACATGCGACAAACGGCACTTATCACACTGCTTGCGCAAATCGGCTCGTTTGTTCCGGCTAAAAGCGCGCAAATTTCGGTTTGCGATGCGATTTTCACAAGAGTCGGCGCATCGGATGACCTTGCAACGGGTCAGTCAACCTTTATGGTCGAGATGAACGAGGTTTCGACAATCCTCAAAAACGCCACCGAAAATTCGCTTATCATTCTTGATGAAATCGGCAGAGGCACATCGACCTTTGACGGCATGAGCATTGCGCGTGCGGTTCTCGAATTTGTCGTTAAGAAAAAGACACTCGGTGCAAAAACTCTTTTTGCAACACACTATCACGAGCTGACTGCAATGGAGGGTGTGCTCGACGGTGTAAACAACTACTCGATAGCCGTTAAAAAGCGCGGCGACGATATTACATTTTTGCGTAGAATCGTTCACGGCGGCGCAGACCAAAGTTTCGGTATCGAGGTTGCAAAACTTGCAGGTATTCCGAACAGCGTAATCAAACGAGCAAAAGTAATTTTGAAAGAGCTTGAATCAAATAAAATCGAAATTGAGTTTAAAGCCGACGATGCCGTTGTCGAAGAGGACGAAAATGATATTCAGTACAATTTCCAAACAAATTCGACAAACGATATTATTGAGCTTATAAAAACAGTGGATATAAACACATTGACCCCGATTGAGGCAATGCAAACGCTTTACGATTTAAAGAAAAAGGCAGAAGAAATTTCGTAGAAAGAGGGTGTAGACCTTGCCTGAAATTAACATATTACCAAAGGAAGTATATCAGCTTATCGCGGCAGGCGAGGTTGTTGAACGCCCCTCCTCAGTCGTTAAGGAAATGATTGAAAACTCCGTTGACGCCGGTGCAACACATATCACGGTTGAAATCAAACATGGCGGTTCAACATACATTCGCATAACGGATGACGGCTGCGGCATTGCGAGAGACCAGGTGAAAAAAGTTTTCATCTCCCACGCGACAAGCAAAATCAAAATGCAGGAAGATTTGAATGCAATCGGCACGCTCGGCTTTCGCGGCGAGGCTATGGCATCAATTTCTGCCGTTTCAAAGGTTGAACTTTTGACAAGAGCCGACGGCGAGCCGAACGGCACACGGTACGAAATTGCCGGTGGCGAGGAAAAGGACCTTTCGGACGCAGGATGCCCAAAGGGAACAACGATTGTCGTTCGCGATATTTTCTACAACACTCCTGCACGAATGAAATTCCTGAAAAAAGATGTCACCGAGGGCAACGCGGTTGCGGCGATAGTCGATTCAATGGCAATCAGCCATCCCGAAATTTCGTTTCGCTTTATCCGCGACAGCAAGCAAGTGCTTATCACCTCGGGTAACGGTGATTTGAAAAGCACCGCATATTCCGTTTTCGGCAGAGATTTTTCATCGGCGCTTATACCGGTTGATTATTCTGTCAACAATATGCGTGTGACCGGTCTTGTAACAAAGCCGTTTGCATCGAGAAAAAGCAGAGCAATGCAATACTTTTTCATCAACTCACGCCTTGTTAAAAGCAAAACCGCTATGGCGGCGCTTGAGCAGGCTTATAAAAATTCAATTATGGTCGGCAGATTTCCCGGCTGTATCCTCAATATTGAGTGCGACACCTCGTTTGTCGATGTCAATGTTCACCCGGCAAAAATCGAGGTGCGATTCGCAAACGAACGCCCTGTTTTTGAATTGATTTATTACGGAGTAAAGTCCGCAATACAGGCAGGCGACTCACCGAAAGTTGCCGAGTTTAAGCCCTCAAGGCAGACTCAGCCAACGGCATCGGGTAAGCTTGACTTCTTTATGAAGGAAGAGGACAAGCCAAAGCAAATGACATTTAAACAGCAATCAAATCCCAATTTGTTTTGGAATGTTGCCGCATCTACGCCAAATAAATACAACGAAAATGTTAAATTCGACAGCGGCAATACCGAGGTTGAACATTCAAATAATAAAACAGAAACAAAAATCGAAATAACAAGCACCGATAAGACAACGCCTTCACAGCAGGCGGAAGACGGCAAAATCAGCGGCAAATTTCACGGAAACTTGGGCGGTATTTCTTTTGAAAATACGGAAAACGCAAGTTTGCCGACAGTTCAAAGCGGCGAAACAAATCCACCGCAGGATAACGGCTCAGCTGACGATAAAGCAGATACACAGCCCGTCAGCGGCGAGAACGAGCCGAACATTGCTGAGAAAAGCGCACCGACATCACTCGAAATTCCCGATTTTAAGGTTGTCGGCGAGGCGTTTAAAACATATATCATAGTCGAAATTGATAACGCACTTTATTTTATCGACAAGCACGCCGCTCATGAGCGTATGAATTACGAAAAACTTAAAAGCGGTACGGTTATCAATTCTCAAATTTTGATTTCGCCTGTTGTTGTAAATCTTGCAAAGGATGAATACGGCGCAGTGTGCGAAAATCTTGATTTATACAAAAAATGCGGCTTTGAAATTGAGGATTTCGGTAACAGCTCGGTTATTGTGCGCGAGTGCCCGTCAATTCTCGACGGCGAGGATATTAATGACCTTGTGTGCGAAACAGCCGCAAAGCTTCTTGACGGCAAAACGGATATAACACCCGAGCAGATGGATTGGATTTTTCATTCGACATCGTGCCGTGCCGCAGTTAAAGCAGGCGATTACACATCACCGTATGAAAGAGAGCTATTTGTCAAAAAGCTTTTGTCAATGCCGAATATCAGGTATTGTCCGCATGGCAGACCGGTTATGATTAAAATGTCAAAATACGATATTGAAAAACAGTTCGGCAGGGCGTAATATATGGAAAAAACAAAAATTATTTGCGTTGTCGGCGCAACGGCATCGGGCAAAACGGCGCTCGGCGTTGAGCTTGCAAAGGCTGTCGGCGGTGAGATAATATCAGCCGATTCAATGCAGGTTTACAAGGATATGCCGATTGCCACAGCCGCCGCAACCGAAGACGAGAAGCAAGGTGTCCCACACTATCTTTTGGAATTTCTCGACAGCGGCGATAGCTTTTCCGTAGCCGAATTTGTCAAACTTGCAAAGGAAAAAATCACAGACATTGCCTCGCGCGGCAAAGTTCCGATTATTGTCGGCGGCACGGGATTGTTTGTTGACAGCCTTGTGCAAAACATCGAGTTTGCCGACATAAGCGCCGACGAGAGTTTGCGTGCCGAGCTGAACGGCAAATCCACGGATGAGCTTTATGCGATGCTTGAAAAAGAGGACCCGACAGCTGCCGCAAATATTCACAAGAACAACAGAAAGCGTGTTATTCGCGCGCTTGAACTTGCAATCGGCGGCACAACAAAAACCGAGCAAAACGATAATTCGCGGCTTGCCGATAATCCCTATGATGCACTTTATATCGGGATTGGTTATAAAAACCGCCGGACATTGTATGACAGAATTAACCGCAGAGTTGACATTATGATTGAAAACGGTTTGGTTGACGAGGCGAAAAAAATGCTTTCGCTCACCGCTACAACGGCAAAGCAGGCTATCGGTCACAAGGAACTTTCGCCTTATCTTTCGGGCGAAATATCGCTTGATGATGCAACCGAAAATATAAAGCGCGCAACGCGCAGATATGCAAAGCGCCAGCTTACTTGGTTTAGGCGTAACGAAAAAATCAATTGGCTTTATGCCGACGAAATGACGGGCGACGCGCTTATCAAAACGGCAACAGCCGTCACAAAAGAGTTTTTGAACAAATAAATTAAACGGCAAAGGAGGTTTAGCTTGATATGACTAGAGCAAAAAGAGAAAATATTGCGATTATTCTTGTTATTATTCTTGTTTTGGGTTATGTTTTTTACAAATGCTATTCCGTCACTCATATTGAGCTTGAAACCGAAACCGCTGCTTTAACAACAGTTTATGAAACGGTTGACGCAAAGGCGCTTGTTATAAGACAGGAACACACCTTGTCAAAGGACAAGGTCGGTGTAACCGTTCCGTGTCTTGCCGACGGTGACAAAATCAATGTCGGCGGCAATGTCGCGATGCGCTTTTCAAATGCCGATGACGCCGCAAAATATTCGCAATATTCAAAACTCAAAGCGCAGATTGAGTATTACGAAAATCTTGAGTCGCAAACGGTCGGTCAGGCGTCAAGTGTTGAATCAATAAATGATGAAATAGATTTGGATGTCGACGAATATATCCGCGCGTTAAACTCGGGCAGTACTTCCGATATTTCGCAAACCTCATCGGCAGTCAACGATTGTCTGCTCCGCCGTCAAATGATTATCGGCGAAAAGGTTGACCTTGCGTCAATTGTCGGCGGTTTGCGCAATCAACTCGACTCATACAGTGCCGCTCCGAATAATTATATAACAACAAAGGAATCGGGCGTTTTTTCAAGCTATACAGATGGCTACGAAAATGTCTTTGATTATTCAAAAATAGAAACAATCACAACAAAGGATATTAATTCCGCGCTTGACAAAATTCAATCCGAGCAAATTCAAACGGACAATCTCGGCAAGCTTATTACGGCGTACGATTGGTATTTTGCAGTTTCGGTTCCTAAGGACCAAGCAAAAAATCTTAAAGAAGGCAGTAAATACGATGTTGTTCTTAAGGACAGCGAGGATGAGGTAATTTCCGTCACCGTTAAATACAACAATCCGACGGATTCAAACGATGATACGGTTGCCGTTGTGCTTGAATGTGACGAAATGACGGCACAGCTCGCGGCGCTCAGAGCGGAAAATATCGAGATTAGGTTTAAATCGTACGAGGGCATCAAGGCCCCGTCCTCCGCACTTCATATAAAGGACGGCAAAAAAGGCGTTTATGTTTTGATTTCAAGCCAGGTCAAGTTCAGACAGGCGGATATTCTTTATTCAAACAATGACTATGTGCTTTTGTCATATGACGCAAGCGCGTCAAACGGCATTCGCATATACGATAAAATAATTACACAAGGAAAGGATCTTGAGGATGGAAAGGTTTATACTTGATGAAGAACGCGTTAAAAAAACAATTGATAATTATAAGCGAATAAAAAACGATGTTGCCGAAACGGCGATTAAAGCCGGCAGAAGCGAAAACGATGTTCGCCTTATGTGCGTTACAAAAACGGTTGAGGCTGAATACATAAACCCCGTCCTTGATTTGGGCGCAGACCTTATCGGCGAAAACAGAGTTCAGGAATACCTTTCAAAAAGGGACAATCTTCATCTTGACGGCGTTGAAAAGCATCTTATCGGTCACCTTCAGACAAACAAGGTCAAGCAAATCGTCGGTCAGGTTGATATGATAGAATCGGTTGACTCCGTTCACCTTGCAAAGGAAATCAGCAAGCAGTCGGCAAAAATCGGCGTTACAACCAATGTTTTGGTTGAGGTCAATGTCGGCAAGGAGGAGTCAAAGAGCGGCATTTATATTGAGGGACTTAACGACCTTTTGTGTGAAATCGCACAGATGCCGAATATCAAGATTAAGGGCTTGATGACCATTCCGCCCATTTGCGATGAAAACGAGGTAAGAAAATATTTTTACGAAATGCACAAATCCTTTGTTGACATCAGAGATAAAAAACTTGATAATATAGATATGGAAATTCTTTCAATGGGCATGAGCGGCGATTATGAAGCTGCCGTGCTCGAGGGATCTAATATAGTAAGAGTAGGCTCCGCAATTTTCGGAGCAAGAAAATATTTTTAATTTCGGAGGACGAATATGAGCTTTTTGGACAAGGTTAAGGAAATTATCAGTGATAATGACGAGGACGATTTCGACGATTACTATGATGACGGCGAGGCATTTGAAAAGCCGACACCGAGGCGCGAGCATTCGTTGACATCCTCTTTTGACAGAGAGGAGAGGGTTGAAAAACCGTCGCGCAGACAAAAGAGCGACAAGGTTGTAAACATTCACACAACGGCACAGCTTCAGGTTGTTCTCGTTAAGCCTGAAAGATATGAGGAGGCTGCCGCAATCGCCGACAACCTTAATGAAAAAAGAACCGTTGTTCTCAATCTTGAAAGCACAAACAGAGATATTGCAAGGCGTTTGCTCGACTTTCTTTCGGGTGTTGCATATGCAAACAACGGTCAAATAAAAAGAGTTGCAAATTCAACATATATCATCACACCTTATAATGTAGATGTTATGGGCGATTTGATTGATGAGCTTGAAAATAACGGAATGTTTATGTAACTTTTTACTGAGGAGAATAAAATATGATAAGTGCAAACGAAATAAGAAACAGACAGATTAAGGTTTCACAGGTCGGATACGATAAGGAGGAAGTAAACATTCTCCTTGACGAGGCTGCCGACACTGTTGACGGTTATGTTGCCGAAAACAAGGAACTTTATCACAAACTTGAAGTTCTTGCCAACAAAATTGAGGAATACCGTGCTGAAGAGGACTCTATCAAATCAGCTCTAATCACAGCTCAGAAAATGGCAGACCAAATTAAAAAAGAATCGGCTCAAGCCGCAGAGGATAAGAAAAAAGCGGTTGACGAAAAAGCGAGAGAAACGATTGACGATGCTAACAAGCGCGCTGAAAACACAATGGACCGTGCAAAAAAAGCTCTCGACTCCGCAAAATCAGAGGCCCAAAGAATTCTTAAACAAGCAAATGAAAAGGCTCAAAGTATTATTGCAGAGAAAACGGCACAGGGCAATGACATTATAGAGAATGCCGAAAAAAAGGCAAATGATGCGATTAACTCCGCAAAAATAGTCGCTCAAAACATTCTTGACCAATCAAGAGAGATTTCAAACGACCTTGTTCAAAAATCAAAGGAGGAGAAGGAGGCTTACGACCTTCTTGTTCAGTCACTTAAGAGCGATGCGGAAAAATTCATCGGCAGTATTAAGTCTCTTTACAGCGAACAACTCGAGGTGCTCAATGCCGCAAATCTCGAAACTTCCGATGATGATATTGAAAAAAAAGTCGATGATATAAACGATATTCACGACGAGGTAAAAAATCTTGTTTCCGAAATCGGAGAGATGGAAAGCGCGATTCCCGAAAAAATTCATATTGAAAAAGAGGAAGAACCGCCCGTATCACACGAAAATGTTGTGATTACGACAGATGATGACGAGAACGAGCAAATCGACGAATCTCAACAAGAGGACGAACCGAGCGATGAGCCTCAAAACGAAACCGACGATGAAAAAAACGAAATTTCATCCGAAAGTGACGAGGATGAGGACGATGCCGTAATCGACGATATTATTTCGGACATTAACGCCGAGAAGAATGCAAAAGAAAATGACGATGTCGATTTTTCGCTTGTTGACGAAAGCGAGGATATGCCCGATCCGATGGCGGCTGTCGAGGCGTTCAACAGCGACACTGTGACACCGATTGACGACAGCGACGCACCGACAATTCCCGAAATCACAGATGACGATGAGGATGAAAAATCGCTTTTTGATGATGAGACACAGCTCCCGTTTGAAAACTATTTCAATGTAAATCGTGAGGATGTTCACGGAGACAGAACGCAAACCATTTCACTCACCGCTCCCGATGAAGATGAGGACGATGACGATGCGCCTAAATTCAAAGGCTTTTTCAAAAAGAAGAAATAATACATAAAACAATAATCTAAGGAGAACAGATTAATGGATTATAATAAAACATTAAATTTACCGAAAACAGAATTTCCTATGAGAGCATCGCTCCCTCAAAGAGAGCCGGAGTTTCTCAAAGGATGGGAAAAACGCAAGCTTTATAATCAGCTTATGGAGCATAACGAGGGCAAGCCGCTTTTCGTATTGCATGACGGACCTCCGTATGCAAACGGCTCAATTCATATCGGCCATGCACTCAATAAAACATTAAAGGATTTTATCGTTCGTTATAAGAACATGACAGGATTCAAGTCGCCTTATGTTCCCGGTTGGGATACTCACGGCTTGCCGACAGAGCTTGCCGCAAGAAAAAAAGCAGGCATCACAGCAGAGTCAAATATCTCAGATTTGGAACTTCGCAAAATCTGCCGCGACACAGCGCTCGGTTTTGTTGATATTCAAAGAGAGGGCTTTAAAAGGCTCGGCGTTATGGCAGAGTGGGATCATCCTTATATTACACTCCAAAAGGAATTTGAGCAGGAGCAAATCAAAGTTTTTGCACAAATGGCTTCAAAGGGTTATATCTATAAAGGATTAAAGCCTGTATATTGGTGCCCCGATTGTAAAACAGCTCTCGCAGAGGCAGAAATCGAATATGCCGAGGACCCTTGCCATTCAATTTATGTTAAATTTAAGGTTACCGATGATATGGGTAAACTTACGGCACTCGGTGCAGAACTTGACAAAACATATTTTGTAATTTGGACAACAACAACTTGGACCCTCCCCGCAAATGTCGCAATTTGCGTAGGTCCTAACTATGAATATTCTGTATTAAAGGCAAACGGCGAGTATTATGTAATGGCTACCGACCTTGCTCCCGAGGCAATGGCAGACGCAGGCATTACCGATTACGAAACTGTTGGCATCATTAAGGGCAGTGAGCTTGAATATATGAAGACCGCTCATCCGTTTATCGACAGAACATCGCTTGTTATTGTCGGCGACCATGTTACTCTCGAAAGCGGTACCGGTTGTGTTCATACTGCTCCCGGCCACGGTGTTGACGACTTTGTTGTTTGCAGAAAATATCCAGAAATTCCGATTGTTGTGCCTGTTGACGAAAACGGCGTTCTCACTGAGGAGGCAGGTCAGTTCGCAGGTCTTACAACCGATGAAGCAAACAAGCCGATTGCAGAGCATCTTGAAAAACTCGGCGCACTTTTTGCACTCAAAAAGATTAAGCACCAATATCCGCACTGTTGGAGATGCCACAAGCCGATTATCTTCAGAGCAACAAGCCAGTGGTTCTGCTCTGTTGACGATTTCAAGGATGCGGCAGTCAAAGCGGCAGAGGATGTTAAATGGTATCCCGAGTGGGGCAAGGACAGACTTCAGTCAATGGTTGTTGAGCGTGCCGACTGGTGTATTTCCCGTCAGAGAAAATGGGGCGTTCCGATTCCTGTTGTATATTGTAAGGAGTGCGGCAAGGAAATCATTGATGACGGTATAATGCAAAAAGTATCCGATATTTTCGGTGAGGAAGGCTCAGACGCTTGGTTTGCACACGATGCCGAATACTTCCTTCCGGAGGGATTCGAGTGTCCTCACTGCCACAAGGCAAACGGATTTGAAAAAGAAACCGATATTATGGATGTTTGGTTTGACTCAGGTTCATCACATGCCGCTGTTCTTAAAAACAGAGATTATCTCAAGTGGCCGGCAGATGTTTATCTTGAGGGCGCAGATCAATACAGAGGATGGTTCCAATCATCACTTCTTACCTCGGTTGCAGCAGGCAACAGAGCACCGTATGAGCAGATTATCACTCATGGCTGGACTGTTGACGGCGAGGGCAGAAAAATGTCGAAATCTCTCGGCAACGGTATCGCTCCGCAGGAGATTATTGATAAATACGGCGCAGACATTCTTCGCCTTTGGGTTGCAAGCGCAGATTATCACGCAGATATTCGTATCAGCCCCGAAATTCTTAAACAAATTTCGGATAACTACAGAAAAATCAGAAACACCGCAAGATATTGTCTCGGCAATCTTTATGATTTTGACCCCGATAAGGATATGGTTGCAAATGATGAACTTGAGGAACTTGATAAGTACGCTCTTATGAAACTTGACGAAGTTATTAAGACTGCGCGTGCAGGATATGACGAGTATGAGTATCACACAACCGCTCATGCACTTCACAATTTCTGCGTTGTTGATATGTCAAACTTCTATTTTGATGTATTGAAGAACAGACTTTATACAACAGCTCCCGACTCAAAGTCAAGAAGAGCTGCTCAAACAGTTCTTTACAAGGTGCTTGACGCGCTCACACTCGTGCTTACTCCTATTCTTGCATTCACATGCGATGAAATTTGGAACACAATGAAGCACGACAAGTCAAAGAATACAGAGTCACCGCTCTTCAATGATATTCCGAACGCCGATTATATCGGAGCAGATGAGGAATTTATCGCAAAGTGGGACAGAATTCACGAAATCAGAACCGATGTTCAAAAAGCGCTTGAGCTTGCAAGAGGTCAAAAGGTAATCGGTAAGCCTCTTGAGGCAAAGGTTACACTTCATGCGGACGGCGAGCTTGCATCGTTCCTTGAAAGCGTAAAGGCTCAACTTCCTGAAATCTTCATCACCTCCGCTGTTGAAATCGCAAGCGGCGAGGGTGAGGTTAAGGGTGATGTTCAAGGCCTTTCAATCAGCGTTTCAAAGGCAGATGGCGAAAAGTGCGAGCGTTGCTGGAAATTCTCAACAACAGTCGGCACAAATTCCGCTCATCCTACTCTTTGCAAGGAATGTGCAGAGGTTATGGCTCAATTAGGATTATAACTTATAATATAAAATTTAAAGGGACAGTAATGTTGCTGTCCCTTTAATTGAAATCGGGTATAATATGCATAGAAAAAAACATATTTCATGCGGCATAATGATTATTTTGATTGTTGCATTTGACCAAATAACTAAATATTTTGCTGAAAAAAATTTGGCAGACGGCAAAATCGTTTCGTTTTTACCCGGTTTTGTTCAGTTTCGCTACGCTCAAAACACAGGTATGGCGTTTTCAATGCTCAGCGGCGCAAGGTGGATTTTTGTTGTTATAACAATTATCGTCTGCGGAGGCGTAATGTGGTTTCTTTTCTCAAACCGCGCAAAAAACCTTTGGGTTTATTGGAGCCTCGGCGTAGTGCTTGCAGGCGGTGTCGGCAACCTTATCGACAGAGCGCGCTTTGGCTATGTTGTCGATTTTATCGAGCCGACATTTGTCAATTTCGCCGTGTTTAACATAGCCGATTGTGCCGTAACTTGCGGCGCGGCTGTGCTTGTCGTTTATCTCTTAATCGATGCCTTTAAAAAGGATAAGCGTGACGGCGATGAGTGAAACATATAATTTAACTGTTGACGAAAGCAATGCCGCAAAGCGCCTTGATAAAATAGTAGTCGATTTGGCAGACGGCATTACGCGTTCCGCAGTTCAAAGACTCATTGACGGAGGCAATGTTACCGTCAACGGAGAAACGAAAAACAAAAATTATATATGCAGGCTCGGTGACGAAATCGGTGTAACCGTACCCGATGCCGTGCCGCTTGAGGCAAAGGCAGAGAATATTCCACTCGACATTGTGTATGAGGACGACGATTTGCTCGTTGTCAACAAACCGAAGGGAATGGTTGTTCACCCTGCAAATGGAAATTGGGAAGGTACACTTGTCAATGCGCTTTTGTATCACTGCCGCGACAGCCTTTCCGGCATAAATGGAGTAATTCGCCCGGGCATTGTTCACAGAATAGACAAGGATACCTCGGGACTTTTGATAGTTGCGAAAAATGACTTTTCACATTTGAAACTTGCCGAGCAGATTAAGGAACACTCCTTTTCAAGAGCATATGAGGCGGTCGCCTACGGCAATATTAAAGAGGACAGCCTGACCGTTAACAAGCCCATCGGCAGAAACCCGAAAGACAGAAAGAAAATGGCTGTCACAGACAAAAATTCCAAGCCGGCGGTAACACACATAAGCGTGATTCACCGCTACGGCGATTTTACACACATTCGGTGTGAACTTGAAACAGGGCGCACACATCAAATCAGAGTTCATACGGCAAGCATCGGTCATCCGATAGCGGGGGATTCGGTTTACGGACCGAAAAAGGTTATAACTGAGCTTAACGGTCAGTGTTTGCACGCAAAGCATATCGGCTTTGTGCATCCGCGAAGCGGCGAGTGGCTTGAGTTTGAGGCAGACTTGCCCGAATATTTTACAAAATTTTTATCTAAACTGAATAATAAACAAACTCTGTAATGATAAAAATGAGGGCGAATCGAGTTTTGCGGTTTACAAATTTTGCCTTTGGAGGAGAACAATGGAAAAAACTTTTGAAAACTGGCTTGTTGTGTCGGACATCGACGGAACACTTAACAATAAAATAAGAAAGCTCCCAAAAAGAAATTACAACGCTATTAAAGAGTTCACCGACCGTGGCGGAAATTTCACCCTTGCGTCGGGCAGGCTTCAGTCAAGCCTTGAGAGAAATTACAACAGAATAACGCCGAATCAGCCGGCAATTGTTTTAAACGGTGCGGGAATATATGATTTTAACAAGCGTGAGATGCTTTGGCGCAGTACAATAGGACCAAAGGGCAGAGCGTTTGTAAAGCTGATTTCCGAGGAGTTTGACGAGATATTCAAAAGAGTTGATATAGGCATTTATTTTGACGATTATGTTTATGTTGTGAAAAGCGGCTTGCTTTCAAAAGGTACAATGTATTTTGACAAGGCAAATCACGAATATGTCAAATCCATTGACGATGTGCCGCAGGAGGGCTGGATGAAAGTCATTTTTTGGTCTAATCCTTTTACAATTGAAAAGTTGAAGAGCGTTATTTCAAAAATGGAAAATCCCGACGCTAATTTTATGTCGTCATCAATTTTGACACTTGAAATGCTCCAAAAGGATACTCACAAGGGTGTCGGTATTATGAAACTTGCCGATATGCTCGGTATTGAAAAAAGCCATGTTGCCGCAATCGGTGACTATTACAACGATTGGGATATGCTTAAAACAGTCGGTTTGCCTGCCTGTGCAGGTCAGGCGCCGTCATCTATACATAAAATTTGTAAGTTTGAGGCCTGCCACTGCAATAAGGGTTGTGTTGCAGATTTGCTCGAGTATATAATGAGCGGCAGAGCCGATGAAGATATAGCAAAGGGGATTATATAAATGCTTACATTAGGTGCTCATCTTTCCGCGTCAAAAGGCTTTTGCGATATGTATAATGTTGCGCTTTCAATCGGCGCTAATACATTTCAGTTTTTTACACGCAATCCGCGCGGCGGCAAAGCAAAGCCGATTGATGAAAACGATATAAACAAATTCATTTCACTGCGTGACGCAAACAAAGATTTCGGCACGATTCTTGCTCACGCACCGTACACGCTCAATTGTTGCAGTGCAAAGCCCGAGGTTAGGCAGTTTGCGCTTGATACATTCAAGGATGATATTGTGCGTATGGAATATATTCCGAATCAGCTTTATAATTTTCACCCCGGCTCGCATGTCGGTCAGGGAGAGGAAAAAGGAATTGAACTTATATGTGAAACGCTCAATCAAGTCCTTTATCCCGAAATGACTACAACCGTTTTACTTGAAACCATGGCAGGCAAAGGCTCAGAGATGGGCAAAACTTTTGAGGAATTGCGTGCAATAATCGATGGCGTTGACTGTCCCGAGAAGCTCGGCGTTTGCCTTGACACATGCCATGTCAGCGACGGCGGATATGATATTGAAACAAATCTTGACGGCGTACTTGACGAGTTTGACCGCGTAATTGGTTTGGATAGGCTCAAGGCGCTCCACCTCAACGATTCAAAAAATCCGCTTGGTGCGCATAAGGACAGACACGAAAAAATCGGCGAGGGATATATAGGCACAAAAACATTTGAAAACATCGTTAATCATCCGATTTTGAAAAAACTGCCTATGTTCCTTGAAACGCCGAACGAGCTTGACGGTTATGCAAAGGAAATAGCACTTTTAAGGTCGCTTGAAAAATAAGGAGATGTCATCATGAATGTCAGACGCGCTCAAATCAATGATATTGAGCAGATAGAAAAATTGCTTTATCAAGTGCAAAAAGTCCATTCCGACAAGCGACCCGATTTGTTTATTCCCGGTAAAAAGAAATACACCGCCGAAGAATTGATTCAAATTATGCCGAACGATAAAAGACCGATTTTTGTAGCCGATGAAAACGGCGTTGTTTTAGGCTATGCGTTTTGTATTTTTCAACATAACGGGAGCAACTCAATGCAGACATTCGACACGCTTTATATCGACGATTTGTGTGTTGACGAAAACGCGAGAGGCAAAAAGATTGGCTCTGCGATATATAATTATGTTGTCGATTTTGCCAAAAAGTCTGGCTGTTATAATCTTACACTTAATGTTTGGGCGTGCAATGAGAATGCGCAGAAATTCTATAAAAAATGCGGACTCAAAGTTCAAAAATACGGTATGGAAACAATTTTATAATCGGATTTTACGCCCTTGGATTATAACTGACCGAGGGCTTTTTCCTTTATTTTGAAACTGTCTTTACCGGTTCTTTACTTTTTCTTTCTTTTCTTTTTGAATGTTTGTGGTTTAATAATGTCAAGGAGGCAATGATATGTATAATGTTCTTGTATGCGACGATGACAAGGCGATTCTTGAATCAATAAGGATTTATCTCGACAACGAGGGATACAATGTTATCACCGCGAGCGATGGCGCCCAGGCGCTTGAAAAAATTGAAGGCAACGATATTCACTGCGTTGTGCTTGATATTATGATGCCGCGCCTTGACGGTTTAAAGGCTACTCTGAAAATCAGAGAAAAATATAATTTTCCGATTATTTTGCTTTCGGCAAAGAGCGAAGACACTGACAAGATAACAGGCCTCGGCTTCGGTGCGGATGATTATGTTACAAAGCCGTTCAATCCGCTTGAGCTTGTCGCAAGGGTAAAATCCCAAATCAGGCGCTATGTCAATTTCGGCAGCCTCAGTATCACAAAATCACAGCTTGTCAACGGCGGTCTTGTGCTCGACACCGACGCAAAAACGCTGTTTGTTGACGGCGAGCCTGTCAAGGTTACACCCATTGAATATAAGATAATGGAATTTCTTATGAAGAATATGGGCAGGGTGCTCTCTTCGTCGCAGATTTACGAAGCGGTGTGGAACGAGCCGTCATTCACAAGCGAAAAAACAGTAACCGTACATATCAGAAACATAAGAGAAAAAATCGAAATCAACCCTAAAGAACCAAAATATATAAAGGTGGTGTACGGCCTTGGATACAAATGCGAAAAAATATAAATATTCACTTTTCAACAAAACCGTTTGCGTTGTGATTTGCGTTGTCAGTGCGCTGATTGCATGCTTTTTGTCAGGCTCGATTGCGCTGACTGTTGCGAATAACAACAAAAACACTTCAGTTTACGATAATTATATCGAAACAAAAACCGCGCGTGAGCATATCGTCGCAGGTTTGCAAAATGCTGTGTATAACGCTGTGAATTTCAACAGCGACTCGCATAAAAACGAGCTTATTGTGCAAAAAACTGTCGCTTGCAATTCGGTTTACAACGAAATTATGAGCCAATACCGTGACTATGTTTCTTCAGATGAGGATGCCGCCTCGTTTTCAACCTCCGGTGTAACATACGCAGTTCAAGGTGCCGGAACGAGCGGCTTTTCCTACGATTTTAATCAAGGCGACGATGTAGACAAATTGTATGATTCAATTGCCGCCGCGTATGATAAATATGTTGACTCGGACACGAGTCTTTATGAAGAATCGCTCTGTTCCGACGCTCAAAGTTTGGCACAAGCGCAGGGTATTGTGTATATAATCGCAAATCCGTCAACAAAATTTTCGGATACATATGACGATGCGACAGTTGAAAAAATCAAATCAAGCAAAAAGTATATTATCATCAAAAACGGCGTTGCAAATGTTAAAGGATTGTCGGACGAAACTAAAAAATACATTATGCAAGCCGATTATTTCAAAAACAAAAACTATGTTCTTTACGCCTCAATTGATGAGGATGGCGCAAACTATCTCACAACCTATCGCGATTTTTATTATTTTGCAAAGGGAATAAACGATAATATTTATTTGCTCGGTTTGATTGATGTGTTGATGGTCGTTTTGTCGATAGCTGCGGCGTTTTATTACTACCAAATCACCGGCAGAAAAAGGGAAAACGGCGCGGTTAAACTTTGGTTTATTGACTGGATTCCGTTTGAAATTCAAATTGCTCTCACCGGCGGAATAATCGCAGGCGCAATATATCTGATGTTCCTTGTTGAATACGGATTTGTTCTTATCGCACTCGCCTTTATGGCGGCATGTCTGGCTATTTGGATAGCACTTTTCCTGTTCACAACATCGTTTGCACGCTATGTTCACAGCGACAAAAAATTCTACAAGCATCTTCTTTCCTTTTGGATTTTCTACGGAATTTATGTTGCGGCAAAGCAGATTGTTGCGCTTTTCAAAAAAATGGCAAGGCTGTTCGATTTCAAGCCGAAGGCGTTTAAGAAAAATATAGTTTTTGCGATTACGCTTTACACGGTGATTAATATTGCCATTGCATCTGCAATCATTATTCTTGGCAGTGCCACGGATTCGCCGCGGTTTGCGCTTTTGCTTGGCGCAGGTGATGCAGTGATTAATTTTGCGTTCATTGTTGCCGTTGCCGCAAATGCCGTTAAATATTTCAAATCGCTTGACAGAATCATTGATTTGAGCGCACAGCATACGGATATTGACCTCGAGGTTGAAACCCTGCCGCAATCGCTCGCAATATTAGCGGAAAGCATGAAATACACCAACAGCGAACTTGAAAATGCTATTGCAAAGGCTGTTAAGGACGAGCGACTGCGCGCGGAGCTTATCACAAACGTTTCGCACGATTTAAAAACTCCGCTCACCTCAATCATTACATATGTTGACCTCCTCCAAAAGTGCGATATTAATGACGAAAGGGCAAAGGAGTATATCGCAGTTCTCGACGAAAAGGGCGCAAAGCTGAAACGCTTGATTGATGATTTGATTGAAGCGTCAAAGGTCACAAGCGGTAATGTAACCGTTCACCTTGCACCGATGAATTTGTCCGAGCTTTGCCTGCAATCAACTGTTGATGTTCAGCAGGATTTTGAAAATGCAAATCTTTCACTTGTTGTCAAGCAGGGCGACAAGCCTATTAATGTCATTGCAGACGGTGCAAAAACATTCCGCGTGATTGAAAATCTGCTTTCAAACGCACGCAAATACAGTGCAAAAGGCTCGCGTGTTTATGTCAGTGTTTATCAAGAGGGCGCAAACGGTGTGTTTGAGATTAAAAACATTTCAGCAAAGCCGCTTGACATTACGCCTGAGGAGCTGACCGAGCGTTTTGTCCGCGGCGATAAATCGCGAAATCAAGATGGCAACGGCCTCGGCCTTTCAATCGTAAAAGAGCTTTGCAAGGTGCAAAACGGCAAACTTGATATTTCAATCGACGGCGACCTTTTCAAAGCCAAGGTGATTTTTAATACCGCCGATATTTGAAGCAAATAACAAAACGGGCAGACAACCGAATTGTCTGCCCGTTTTTGTTGTGTTAAAGCTAATAGATTTCTGCAGAGTTACAGGAAAAATAAAACTTATATAAGAAAGTAAAGGAGCATGTTGCGTGAATAATCAAATTTTCTTTACAGTTATATTATTAACAGAAGAATTGAAACTTGATTTGAAATCGTTTGCCAAAAACTGTTGAAAATGTGTAAGTATAAAACTACGATTTTACTAATTATTATAAGAATCTTGGCTTTAAAGAATTAGTATGCATAGAAAATTTATTGGATAAATATAAAGTTTTTATAAAAAATGGTTGACAGTGTAAAACAAATATGGTATGTTGATAAAGACAAGTGGTAGTTTAAGCATAGGAGAACCGGTCATCGTGCCGAAGTCCCGGTGCAAATCCGGGTGCTTGTCATTTTTTTATAAAATTTATTAAAGACACCATATGGTGTCTTTATTATTTTATACACAAAATAATAATTTATATCTATTATAATATGCACTATTCATTTTTTGAATTGCAAAATCGTACAAAATTTTGTCAAGAGTTTTTTAAAAAAATTCTATTTTTTTGATTTATTTTTAAAAAAGGGTCAACCAATGGTCAACCAATAAGGCGTATTTTAATGCAATATTTTGTAATATGTGGGTATGCAGAGCAAGGGATTTTTTCGGCATACTGCCGTATGCCTTCGCGTCGCGATGCTCCTTGACCGCGTCGGCGAAAACAGTCCGCAGGACTGTTTTCTTCCGCAGGCAAAGCCTGCTCCCTCCTTGTTCGAATCCCTTGCAAATAAAAAAATAAAAAGCCATACCTTGCGGTACAGCTTTTTCATTTTTGGCGGAGAGCAAGGGATTCGAACCCTCGAACAGGTTATAGCCCATTACACGATTTCCAATCGTGCTCCTTCGGCCAGCTCGGACAACTCTCCGTATTGCTTTGTTATTATACATTATTATAATATAAATTGCAAGTATAAATATTTTGTGTTATAATACAAGAATGAAAAATCCGCGGTGCATGTTGCCGTATTGTTTAAGGAGATAATATGAAAGATATTAATAAATCAAATTTGCCGAAAATTATTATACTTGCAGTGCTTGCACTCATTATTGCTTTGTCGGGCGGTGCCGGTATTTATTTTACAACACAATATACAACACAAAAGCAAGCCTATACCTCGAATACACAACAGGCTGAAAAACTCAAAATAACTATTAAGAATGACAATGCCCAAATCAATGTTTTTATTAAAAATATTCAGCAAAAGTCGGATGAGTTAAGAAAGCAATATCTTGCTAATGCCGATGCCGCAAAGGCACTGATGAATAAATATATGGCGTTTTTCATTGTTTTTTATGTTGTGTGTGCGCTGATGATTGTTTGCTTTATTGCGGTTGCTTTCGGCAAAAAGAAATTTTCTTTTTCAAAGTTGGCTTCAAAGACCGTTGTTGCCGAGCCTGAAGAAGAATCTGATGCCGATGAAGAGGTTGGGACCGAAGATAAGCCGAAATCGGACTTTGACGATATTGAGGATATTTTAAAAAAGATTGGCAAAGAAGAATAACCGATATACATAATTGAATGATTAAAGCTGTCGGGCGAAATGATTTCGCATCGGCGGCTTTTATTCTTGCGTTTTTTGGGGATAATATAAGCGGTGATATTATGGTTTATACAGTGACATTGAATCCTGCGCTTGATTATTGCCTTACGGTTGCGCATAAGTCGGATGATGTGCATATTGCCGAAAAAGCGGTTGTAACTTATGGTGGAAAGGGAATAAATGTCAGCGTTGTGCTCAAACGCCTTGGAATCGAAAATAAGGCTATCGGATTTTACGGCGGCTTCAGCGGCAAAAAGCTGAAAACTCTTTTACAGGACAAAGTTGATTTTGATTTTGTCAATATCGACGGCGATACACGGATTAATGTTAAAATCAGCGGCGTGTATAATTATATTTTCAACGCCGACGGTCCGTTTGTCACATTAAATGATGAGCGAAGGCTTTTTCGCAAATTGTCAAAAATCGAGCATGGGGATTATCTCGTTTTGTCGGGCAGTGTGCCGCGTTCGATGGGCAACCTTGCGTACGAACGATTGCTCGACAGCGTTAAATCAAAAAACATAAAAATCATTGCCGACACAAGCGGCGAATCGCTCAAATGCATTTTGAAATTCAAGCCTTTTTTGGTTAAACCCAATGTGTTTGAGCTGTCTGAGTTCTTCGGCAAAAATTTAAAAGACTCTGATAATATTTGCGCTGCGGCACAGAAAATGCAAAGTTACGGCGCACAGAATGTCCTCGTCAGCATGGGCGGCAGAGGTATGCTCCTTGTTGATGAAAACGGCGAAATTCACCGCATTGATATTATAGAGGGCGATGTTAAAAACACAAACGGATGCGGTGACAGCGCCGTTGCGGGCTTTGCGGCAGGGTATATTATGAAAAATGATTTTGATTATGCTTTGCGCCTTGCCAACGCCTGTGCAAACGCCACGGCATTCAGCGACGGACTATGCTCAAAAGCGGATGTGCTGAAATTAATGTAAAATAATAAGACACGATGATATTCGTCGATTTCATCGTGTCTTATTATTTTTTTGCCTCAATTTTTTGAAAAATTCGGACAGCATTGCGGAGCATTCATCCTCCATAATTCCGCCGTAAATTTCGGGCTTATGATTGTACGGTATCAAGTTAAAATTCGCAACCGAGCCGAACGAGCCTGCCTTGTTATCGTAGGCGCCGAAATACACTCGCCTTATGCGCGAATTGATTATTGCGCCGGCGCACATCGGACACGGCTCGAGCGTGACATACAAATCACACTGCCAAAGCCGCCATCCGCCAAGAGTTTTGCAGGCACTGTCGATTGCCTCCAACTCGGCGTGATAAAGCGCATTTTTGCCGTATTCGCGGCGGTTTCTGCCGGTGCCGACTATTTTATTGTCCTTTACGACAACCGCTCCCACTGGCACCTCGCCCTCAAGCTCGCTTTGCCTTGCAAGAGCGATTGCCTCATTCATAAATTCATTTGTCATTGTTTAATTATTGTTGCGATTATACTGTAAATAAAATATGGTGCAAATAGCAAAAATCCGGGAAGAATACAAAGAATTTTTGATGCCAACGGCAAAACATACGGATTGGCTGAAATTGCCGCTTTTTCCGATTTCTTGATTTGCTTGCGCACTTGTTTGGGATACATTGAATATTTGCTTTTGAACAAGCCGTCGCGTGTGATTAAGTAAATCATGCCGAAAACGCCGAGAATCGGCCAAATCAGCATAATTGCCGTGCTTATTTTGTCGCCGAGCGTATTACTGCCGCTTATATAATCGGTAATATCGCCGATAACGGAAAGAGAGTTGTTTAAGCCGTGAACAATCATCGCGATAATAACATTGTCGGTTTTAACAGTGATATATCCCAAAATCAAGCCGACACATGTTGCAAAAATAAACTGAATGATATTGGCGTGAATTGTGCCGAAAATGATGCTGACAACAACAACACCGAATGCCTTGCCGTATTTTCTTAAAACGCCGAGTGAACAGCATCTGAAAGCAAATTCCTCAATGATAGCCGGCAAAAGAATAGTAGAGAGTATTTCTGCAATGCAGGAAACAACACTGTTTGCGCTCGGCAGTGTGTTTTGGGTGAGTTTGTAGCCGTTGTTTGAGGCAATTGTACTGAGAAGTGCAACGAGATAATCGGCAGCGATGCAACAACCCATACCAAAGCAAATCCATGCAACTGCCTTAGACGGTGCAATCTTTTTTCTCGGAACGACAGGCGTCACAAATCGCTTTTTTGAGAGAAGCGCCATTATTAAAAACGGTAAAAATATTGAAAGAATGTGACCGCCTACGGCGTTAAAAAGGTTTTGCGCCGTTGAGGTTTTGAATGCCGCTGACGAGTATATGCCGGTCAACTGTAAAACGATAACCTCGATAAACTGAACCGCAAGCATCGACAAAAGCGTTGCGCCGATAATCAATCCTGTTTTGACAAGTTCCTTTTCTTGATTTTTTCTTATTTGCCTGAAATAATCGGGCGGTATTGTCGCCGGAGTGAAAGCCTGTTGATATTGCGGTCCTGAGACATAATATCTGTTTTGCGGCTCATTCGGCGGTTGATAAAAATTGTTTTGCATATTATGCGTTTATAACTCCTTGGAAATTTGTTTAATATATTCTCTGAGGTCATCCTTTATTTCGGGATGATTGAGGCCTACCTCGATATTTGCCTGCAAAATTCCGAATTTGTTGCCCATATCGTATCTTTTGCCGATAAAATCAACGGCAGTCACGCCCTTGTCTCTTGCAAGCGTTTTCATAGCGTCGGTAAGCTGAAGCTCATTTCCTGCGCCGAGCGGTGTATTTTCGAGAATTTCAAAAATTTCGCTTGGTAATACAACTCTGCCGAGAATTGAGAAGTTTGACATGATTTCCTCTTTCTTCGGCTTTTCAATCATATCTGTGCAGTTGTAGCAGTTACCCTCAAGCGGAGAAATCTTGAGCGAGCAATACTTTGTGATTGCTTCGTCACTTACCTCCTTAACGCCTACTGCGCCTTTGCCGTATTTTTCATATGCGTCTATAAGCTGTTTTGTCACGGGATTGTCGGATATTATAACATCGTCGCCGTAAAGCACGGCAAACGGCTCGTCGCCGACAAATGTTTTGGCGCAAAGCACAGCGTGACCGAGTCCGCCCGTTTCCTTTTGACGCAGAAAATAAATATTACCGAATTTTGAGCAATTTTTTACCGAGTCTAAAATTTTTTCTTTTCCCGGCTGACCCTCGAGCTTTGATTCAAGTTCAAAGGCATGGTCAAAATGGTCCTCAATTGCACCCTTGCCGCGGTTGGTTATAATCAAAACCTCTTCAATTCCGCTTTCAAACGCTTCCTCGACTATGTACTGAATAGCCGGTTTGTCAACAATGTTGAGCATTTCTTTGGGTACTGCCTTTGACGCGGGCAAAACTCTTGTACCCAAGCCTGCCGCCGGAATTATCGCTTTTCTTACCTTTTTCATTATAAACCCCAAACATTAATTTATAAATATCTCAAAATCATTTCAAAAACGATTACCGCAAGCAGCGGTGCCCATGTGGAAATGCCGCCTTTTTTTGCAAGATACATTTTGCGCATTTCCTTTTCTGAAAGATTTTCTATCGGCATAATTATAGGTGTCTGAACGAATGAGGCTCCGTCTTCAAGCTGTTCGTCAACCGATTTGATTATTGAAATAACGGTGTTTTTATACAGATAGTCCGATAAAACGGCAAAAATAATTCTGATGAGCAGTGACACCGCCAAGGATATAAACGATATTTTCATTGCCGTTGAGTAATCGCCGGCGGATGCCAAGCTGTTCACATCGTATGATTTGCCCGAATATGCGTTTTGCATCAAATCGGCGAGCGCCTTAAATGTTTCGGGCGCAAATTTTGTGGTGAAAAACGAGGTGGCATAGTTTATCGCAAGTGTTATGCAAAAATATAAAACGCCCGGCTTATACATTTTTCTGAAAAAATAATAGTACGGACCGAAGATAAACGCGCACCAATTCCACGATGCCTTTTTCTTCGTTTTTTCCATCTTCTTGAACTTTGTGATAAACGGCTGTGTGTTTGTTCTGACTGTTATTGCAATATCGGCTACCGATTGACCGTCAATTGTTTCATCATCGTTTTGATACGGTGACTTAACGGTGAAAATCGGCTGAACAGGTTGTTGAAATGAGCCGAATATCGGCTCACCGTTATCATCGGGGTCCATATCCGGTGTATTGTTGATTCCGGGGTCGGGATCATTACCTGCGCCGATGCTTGTTCCGAATGAAACAGGGGGAATGTAGTATCCTTGCTCATCTTTTTCGCTTGGCTTTTCGTTATTGCTTTTTTTATTTTCAATGTTTTCCTTATAAAAATCGTATCCCTCGCTGTGCAAATCGGCGTTGGCGCAATGATGAATACTGTTGTAGCACTCTCTGTGGTGCGGCGTGCCGCACTCCGGGCAAACAACAATATCGTCGCCGTCCTCAAATTGCTTTTTGCATACAGGACAAACGCAGTTATTGTATATTGACATCTTTTTCTCCTTGGTTACCTTTTTGAATACATATAATAAGGTATAATATTTATATTATTTCTATTATACATTATATAAACATAAAAAATCAATTATTTGGTTAAAATAAAGTAAATAGTTTTTGAACTTGCAAAACAGACGCATATACTTTATAATAGTAAAATGTTATAAATCAGTAATGCGGAGAAAAATTATGTTAGAATTTGAAGAATTAAACCAAAGACTTTCGCAATCGCAAAAGCCGATTGATGATTTAAAAGAAGCACTCAATATCGACAATTTGAAAACTGAAATTGCCGAGCTTGAAAAAATCAGCACCGCTCCCGATTTTTGGGACGATATGGAAAAAAGCCAAAAGACTATGCAAAAAATCGGTTCGTTAAAAGCAAAGGTTGAGTCTTATGAAACGCTCAAAAACGATTTTGACGATGCGCAGGTTATGATTGAGCTTGCAGACGAGGAGGGCGATGAGTCACTTGTAGAGGATTGCACAAGTTCTGTCGAGGATATTGAAAAAAGAATTGAAAGTATGACACTTTCAACACTTTTAAACGGCGAATTTGACGGCAAAAACGCAATTCTTACATTCCACGCCGGTGCAGGCGGAACAGAGGCTCAGGATTGGGCTGAAATGCTGTTTCGTATGTATAATCGCTGGGGCGAGCGCCACGGCTACAAGGTTTCAACCCTTGACTATCTCGAGGGCGATGTTGCCGGTATTAAAAGTGCAACAATTTTGATTGAGGGCGAAAATGCATACGGCTATCTTCACGGCGAAATGGGCATTCACCGTCTTGTTCGCGTGTCACCGTTTGACTCGTCGGGCAGGCGACACACCTCGTTTGCATCTCTCGAGGTTATGCCCGAAATCGACGATGATGTTGATGTTGAAATCCGCGACGAGGATATTAAAATGGATGTTTACCGTGCGTCGGGCGCAGGCGGACAAAAGGTTAACAAAACCTCATCTGCCGTTCGTCTTACCCATATTCCGACAGGTATTGTTGTTTCGTGCCAAATCGAGCGTTCACAGCATCAAAACCGTGAGGTTGCAATGAGAATGCTCAAATCAAAGCTTGTCGAGATTAAGGAAAGAGAAAATCTTGAAAAAATCGAGGACATCAAGGGCGACCAAAAGGAAATCGCCTGGGGTTCTCAAATTCGTTCATATGTATTTATGCCTTACACTATGGTTAAGGACCACAGAACGAATTTTGAAATGGGCAATATCACCGCTGTTATGGATGGCGACCTTGACGGATTCATCAACGCTTATCTTAAAATGAAAAGCATCAAGGAAAACGAAAACTAAATATTAACAGTGATACAAAACCTCCGTTGTCAAATAATAAGACAAGGGAGGTTTTATTTTTATGAAAAAAATATATAAATTTCTTGTAAGCACATTTTGCCTTGCAATGCTTTGCGGTTGCACCATAAATGTCGGCACAAGCGATGATAATACTGTCAGTAATAAAAAAGATGAAACAACAGTCACAACAACGCAAAAACCATCTGAAACGGCAACCGAGACGACAACAGAAACACCGAGCGCTGACCCTGTTGCAAGCCTTAACGATTTGTCATCCTCAAAGGTTGTTTGGGGCCCCGGAACGATAACGGACCACAAGCAGCCCACCGACCCCGTTTCGCTTCAGGAAACTTTTGGAAAATACAACGGCACATGGCTTTTGAATGATTCAAAAAGTATTTGTCTTACATTTGACGAGGGGTACGAAAACGGCTATACTCCTACAATCTTGGATACTTTAAAGAGAAAAAATGTAAAGGCAATTTTCTTTGTGACATATGATTTTGCAAAAGAAAATCCAAAGCTGATTAAGCGAATGATTGACGAGGGACATATCGTCGGAAATCACTCGTACAGACATCTTTCAATGGACGAAATCGGCGACGAAAAGGCAACCGAGGAGGTCGAGTATTTGCACAATTATATCAAAAAGAATTTCAATTATACAATGAGTTATTTTAGATTTCCTAAAGGCGAATTTTCACAGCGAAGTATAGCCCTTGTAAACAACTTGGGCTACAAAAGCGTATTTTGGTCGTTTGCATACGCCGATTGGGACCCCGATAATCAGCAGGACAAGGACACGGCATATAAAAATATATGCAATTCCACGCACAGCGGCGAAATAATGCTTTTGCACGCCGTCAGCAAAACAAATGCCGAAATTCTCGGCGATGTGATAGACGATATTAAACAGCAGGGCTACACCTTTACCACAAAAATTTGATTTCAAACGGAATTTTTCGGGGCGGCGGATTGATTTTTGCCGCCCAACTCTAATTTTTAACAGTAAATCCGAAAATTATATTACAAAATTGTGAAATTTTATTAATTTTTAATTTAGATATTGAGATTATAAATTACTTATTATATAATATATTTCTATTAATGGATTTTAGGCGTTTTATGCCTTTGCGAAAGTGGGAATATACAATGATTTTTTCAAGAGATATAGGTATTGATTTAGGAACTTCAAATACTCTTGTTGCCGACAAAAAGGGGCATATTATCATAAAAGAGCCGAGCGTTGTCGCAGTTGATGTCAAATCAAAGCGCGTTTTGGCAACCGGCAACGAGGCTAAAAAAATGATTGGCAGAACACCGGGCTCAATCGTTGCCGTTCGCCCGATAAGGGACGGCGTTATCGCCGATTTCGATATGGCAGCCGATATGTTGCACGATTTTATGTATAGATCGTCAAACCGCTCAATGTTCACAAAAACAAGGGTTGTTATTTGTGTTCCGTCTGCTGTTACCGAGGTTGAGCGCCGTGCCGTTGAGGACGCCGCGCGTGCCGCAGGTGCACAGGAGGTTGAGCTTATCGAGGAGCCTATGGCAGCGGCTCTCGGCGCAGGACTTCCTGTTTATGAGGCAACCGGCTCTATGATTGTTGACATTGGCGGCGGCACATGCGATGTTGCCGTAATGTCGCTCGGCGGAATTGCCAGCTGTAACAGCATTAAGGTCGGCGGCGATGCGCTCGACGAGGCAATTGTTACATATATGCGCAAAAAACACAATCTTTTAATCGGCGAAACGACAGCCGAGGATATTAAAATCAAAATCGGCTCCGCGTCGGAATATGACGGCGAGGCAGCCATGGAGGTCCGCGGAAGAAATCTCACAGACGGATTGCCGGGAAGCGTGGAAGTTACCTCCGCAGACATCAGATATGTTTTGCAGGAGCCTGTCGGCATTATTGTCAACACCGTTAAGGAAACGCTTGAGGTTACATTGCCGGAGCTTGCCGCAGATATTATCGAACGCGGCGTATATCTTACCGGCGGTACAAGCCGCTTGAGAGGTCTTAAGGATTTGATTGAAAAGGAAATCAAAATTCCCGTAATCGTCCCTGAGGAGCCAACGGAATGTGTTGTTCGCGGAACGGCTGTCAAATTGAGAAGAGCAAAGTAAACCTTTTGGGAGAAAATACGATAAATGAAACATTTATTTAATAATCGCGTTGTCAAAACGGTTTGCACGATAGTTGCACTGCTTGTGCTCGGTATATTCATCGCGGCTGTCAACGGTCACGGTGAAACGGCACAGTCAACCGTTGTGGGCACTGTCTTTCAGCCGTGCCACTATGTTGCGCAAAAAATCAGCGACGGGCTGGACAAGGCTTTCGGCTCTCTCAGCGGCAATGCGGAATATGAAAAGCAGATTGACAGTCTTGAGGAGCAGATCGGTGATTTGCGCTCGCAGCTTGTCGATTATGAAAATTTAAAAAATCAAAACACCTTATACAAAGAATTTCTTGAGCTTAAGGAAGAACATAAGGATTATAAATTTGCCGAGGCGTCCGTTATCGGCCGCGACAGCGCAGATACCTACGACTCGTTTACAATCAACATCGGCACGCTTAAAAGTGTTAAGGTCGGTGACGCGGTGCTTTACGGAAAATATCTTGTCGGAGTTGTTGACAAGGCATATCCCGATTACAGCGTTGTCAAAACAATTCTTGACCCGTCTTTCAATGTGTCGGCATACGAAGTTGTTACAAACGAAATTTCGTATGTAACGGGCACGGCTAAACTTGCCAAAGAGGGTAAGTGCAAAATGGCAAACCTCAGCTCCTCTACCGATATTTCATACGGCTCTATTATTTGCACCGCCGGAATCAGTGGAACAATGCCCAAGGGATTGATTATCGGCACGGTTGACGAAATTGCCGACGAAACAACCGATATTTCGTCATACGCAGTAATTTCTCCCGGTGTTAAGATGGACGATTTGTCGTCTTGCTTTGTATTGACCGATTATAACAAATAGCAGGAAGTAAAAATGAAACTCACAAAAAAGCAGGCTACAATTAAATATTGCGCTTACTGTCTTTTGATTGTAATTGCCGATTTGATGCAAAATGTCGGCGGATTATGGTTTGAAATCGGCGGTGCGCGGTGCTTTTTTGTCATCCCGGTTGCCGTTATTCTCGGTATAGACGAGGATGAGAAAACAGCCGCGTTGCTCGGATTTTTCGCAGGTCTGCTGTGGGATTGTGTAGCAAGACAGCATATGGGATTTAATTGCATATTTCTTATGCTTTTGTGCTTTGTGATTTCGTCGTTTGTTTCATATCTTTTTAGACCGACCTATTGGATTTGCGCGCTCAGCGCAGTGTTCACCGTTTTCTTATACTGCGTTATTTATTGGCTGTTATTTATGGCTATTGTTCACAGCGAGGGCAGTGTGCAGACAATCGCATCGTTTTATATTCCGAGCGCGCTTTATACCTCGGTTATGACTCTTGCACTTTGCGCAGTGATAATGCCGCTTAAAAGGAAACTTAACAAAGAGGTTGAGTTTGAAAAATAGTTTTGCTTAGTATTTTGAATAAAATTTTAGGAAGGGAGGATTTGCCGTGAAAAGTGTTTACAAAAGCGCACGCACAACGATTGCCATAATTCTTGTTATCGCGACCGTTGCCGTTTTCGGATACGATTTGTTTGATATTCAGGTTAACAAAAGCGAATATTATGCCGCACAAAACAATACTGTCAAAACATACACTGTGCCGATTGAGGCGGCGCGCGGTGAAATTGTTGACAGAAACGGCAACCCTCTCGTTACTAACCGCCAAGGAAACAGCATTATTCTCGACGCGGCATATTTTCCGTCATCAAAAAACAATGACGAGCGAAACAGAATAGTTTTGAATTTGATTTCGCTTTTTAATTCCAACGGTGAGGAATTTGTTCACAATCTTCCGCTTAAGGCTGACAAAAAAGGCAACATTTCATTCTTTACCGAGAACGATGATGATAAATATAAGCAGGATATTGCCACAATGAAAAGTGCCGATATGCTCAATCTTCAATCGTACGCAACGGCTCAAAACTGCTTTGATGCAATGGTTGAAAAATACGGACTTGAGAATTACCTTTCAAAATACGGCGTGCAAAAAACGCTTGAAATAGGCAATGTCAGATACGAGCTTACACGCCTCTTGTTTTCGGTTTCAAACCCTGTTAAAATCGCAGATGATGTAAGCGACAAAACCGTTGCAACAATCAAGGAAAATCCCGATTTATACACCGGTGCGGATGTTCAGGTTGTGGCATACAGGGAATATACCGATTCAACACTTGCACCGCACATTATCGGCACTGTCAGAAAAATCAATAACGAGGAATACGAGCGACTTAAGGACCAAGGCTACGGCATCACCGATGAAATCGGTGAGTCGGGAATAGAGTCGGCGTGCGAGTCGGATTTGCGAGGTACTCCGGGTGAAAAAACAGTCACCATAAATGCCGACGGCACTGTTACGGAAGAAATTACAAAACAACCGGTGCAGGGTGACACAATCGTTTTGACTATTGAAAAAGACCTTCAAAAGCTTGCGCAACAAAAGCTTGAAAAGATATGCAAAAAGGTTGCATACAATTCAACAGGTGCTGTTGTTGTGACAGGCATCAATTCGGGCGAGGTTTTGGCAGCCGCAAGCTATCCGTCATATGATTTGAACGATTATTACACAAAATATAAGGAGCTTGCATCAAACAAATACACACCGCTTTATAACCGCTTTGCACTCGGAACATATGCTCCCGGCTCAACATTTAAACCGGCAATGGCGGCTGCGGCTTTGCAGGAGGGCGTTATTACCGAAAACTCAACTTTCTTCTGCGGACACGAGTTCAGAGTAAACGATATGGTGTTTAAATGCACAGGCAGTCACGGTTCACTCAGCGTTAAATACGCACTTCAGCATTCGTGCAACATTTTCTTCTACAACTGTGCACAAAAACTCGGCATCGAAAAAATGAATATGTATGCCGCAATGTTCGGCCTCGGCTCAAAAACAGGTGTTGAAATTCCCGAGGCATCGGGTATTCTTGCAGGACCTGCATACAGAAAGAAATACGGCGTAACTTGGGCGCCGGGTGATACGGTTCAGGCGGCAATCGGACAGTCGGACAACCTTTTTACTCCGCTTCAGCTTGCAAATTATTGTGCAACAATTGCCAACGGCGGCGACAGATATGAGCTTCATTTCGTTAAATCAAAAATTGCGTCTGACAGCGGCGCTCTTACACAAACCGGCTCAAGAGTTGTTGAAACGGTCGATGTCAGCGGCAAAAATCTTGACATTGTGCGCCGAGGTATGCGTCTTGTTGCAACATCGGGCGGACCGAACAGAATATTCAACAACATAGACACAAAGGTTGCCTGCAAAACAGGTACATCGCAGGTTGTTGTTAACGGTGTTAAACACAATAACGGTTTTCTTATTACCTTTGCTCCGTACGAAAATCCCGAAATAAGCATTGCGTCGGCTATCGAGCTTGCAGGTTCGGGTACATCAACTGCTGAGATTACGGCGTCAATTATCGACTATTACTATTCTCACAACACAAATGAGAAAAAAGCTCAAAAGGATTCAACACTCCTCAATTGATAATATTTGACAAAGTGATAAAAAAATCTTGTCTAAACAGCATTTTTATGTTATTATTTTTATTATAAGTTATAATCGTATATAATAGTTATTGAAAGTATCAGGCATTAACTAACGGCTTTAATTGTCATCGGAGGGAATTATTATGAATATTGCTCTTATTGCGCATGATGCAAAAAAAGAACTCCTTGTTCAATTTTGTATTGCATATTGCGGAATTATCAGCAGACACGATGTCTGCGCAACCGGCACAACGGGAAAGCTTGTTCAGGAAGCAACAGGACTCAAAATAAATTGTTTTTTAAGCGGAGCACAGGGCGGCGGTCAGCAAATTGCAAGCCGTATCGCCTGCAACGAAATTGATTTGCTCATCTTTTTCCGCGACCCTCTTTCACCGAAGCCGCACGAGCCGAATGACAACGATTTGCTTAGGCTTTGCGATGTTCACAACATTCCGTTTGCAACAAACATTGCAACTGCAGAGGCTTTAATCAGAGGCGTTGAGCGTGGCGATTTTGAGTGGAGAGAGATTGTCAATCCTCGTTATAATCAAAAGAAATAATTTGTTTTTGGGTGACGGTAAACACTGTCACCCATAAAAAATGTTTAGGAGAAATATATATGGCGTTAATTACCAAAGCTATAAAGGGCACGAAAGATGTTTTGCCAAAGGAAGTTTATAAAAACCAATATATTGAGCAAACCTGCCTCAGCGTTGCCGAAAATTTCGGGTATAAGGAAATAAGAACTCCGGTATTTGAGCACACGGAGCTTTTTCAAAGAGGCGTAGGCGACACAACCGATGTTGTTCAAAAGGAAATGTATACTTTTGACGATAAGGGCGGACGCTCAATTACATTGCGCCCCGAGGGTACTGCAGGCGCTGCTCGTTCGTTTTTGGAAAACGGACTTTGCAACGAGGCATTGCCGCAAAAGGTTTGCTATCTCACATCGTGCTACAGATACGAAAAGCCGCAGGCAGGCAGATTGCGCGAATTCCACCAATTCGGTATTGAGTGTTTCGGTGCAACATCTCCGCTTGCAGATGCGGAAATGATTTCGCTTGCAAAGCAGGTGTTTGACGAGCTTGGAGTAACAGACCTTCACCTTGAAATAAATTCCATCGGCTGTCCGACATGCCGTGCCGAGTATCACAAGGCGCTCAAGGAATATTTCAGCGCAAGAAAGGACGAACTTTGCGAAACATGTCAGGGCAGACTTGAGCGTAATCCTATGCGTATTCTCGACTGCAAAAGCCCTATATGCAGCGATATTGCATCGGGTGCACCTGTTGTGCTTGATTATCTTTGCGATGACTGCAAACAGCATTTTGAAAAGGTAAAGGGCTATCTTGACGCTATGGGTATCGAATACATAGTAAATCCGCAAATCGTAAGAGGTCTTGATTATTATACAAAAACAGTTTTTGAATTTGTTTCCGACTCAATCGGCGCTCAGGGTACCGTTTGCGGCGGCGGCAGATATGACGGCTTGATTGAAGAGCTTGGCGGCGCAAAAACTCCGTCGCTCGGATTCGCCATGGGTCTTGAAAGACTCCAGCTTGTTATGGAGGCGCAGGGTTGCGAATTCCCCGAGCCTGAAAAGACAGACCTTTTCATAGTAGCTCTCGGCGAAAAGGCTACGCTCAAGGCAATTGAAATTGCAAAGGATATGAGGTCGGAGGGCTTTTCCGTTCAATATGATTTGAATGAACGCTCAATCCGTGCTCAAATGAAATATGCCGACAAAATCGGCGCAAAATTCAATGTTGTTATCGGCGATAACGAGGTTGACTCAAACAAGGCAAGCCTTAAAAATATGCAAACCGGCGACAGCAGCGATGTTGCGCTTGACACATTCGTAAACGGCTTTTATTCGGTCAGCATGGACGATGCTTTGAAAGATTTGGAGATAAACGGCGAGGCATTTGATTTTAATTCGCTGTTTTCGGGAAAGACAGAATAATTTACTCTAACAGCGGAGGATATATACAATGGCAGAAAGTATTAAGGGACTTAAAAGAACAGATTATTGCGGCAAGTTTGACATAAGCAATGTCGGTCAAACAATCACCGTTTTCGGCTGGGTACAGCGTCAGCGAGACCTTGGCAACCTTATTTTTATTGATTTGAGAGACAGAAGCGGAATCATTCAACTTTCGTTCAACGACCAAACAGACAGAGAAATTTTTGCAAAGGCACAAAGCGTAAGAAGCGAATATGTTGTTGCCGCTGTCGGCACCGTTGCGGAGCGTGAAAGCAAAAATCACGACATTCCGACAGGTGAAATCGAAGTTATCGTAAACGATTTTCGTATTGTTTCAAAGGCGCAGACACCGCCGTTTGAAATCGAAAAAAGCGAAAAAGTCGGCGATGAAACAACACTCAAATATCGCTATCTCAATTTGCGCAACGAAAAGCTCACCAAAAACATTTTGATGCGCCACAAAATCGCAAGAATTGCAAGAGAATATTTTTATGACAACGATTTTATTGAAATCGAAACTCCGATGATGATTAAATCAACACCGGAGGGTGCGCGCGACTATGTTGTTCCGTCAAGAGTTCACAACGGCAAATTTTATGCTTTGCCGCAGTCGCCGCAGATTTATAAACAACTTACAATGATTGCGGGATTTGACAGATATATTCAGCTTGCCCGTTGCTTTAGAGATGAGGACCTCAGAGCGGACCGTCAGCCCGAATTTACACAAATCGACCTTGAAATGTCGTTTGTCGACTGCGACGATATTATGTCAATGGCAGAGGGCTTTATTTCAAAACTTATGAAGGAAACAATCAATGTCGATGTTCCCGAAAAGCTCGAGCGTATGACTTTTGCCGACGCTATGAATAAATACGGCTCCGACAAGCCGGATACAAGATTCGGTATGCTTATTGAGGATATTTCCGATTGGGCAGACAAAACAGATTTTGTTGTATTCAAAAACGCAATTGCCGACGGCGGCAGTGTAAAGGCTATTGTGGCAAAGAACGCCGCAAAGGCATATTCAAGAAAGAAAATCGACAAGCTCACCGAATATGCAAAGGGCATCGGTGCAAAGGGTCTTGCATATATCCGTTGGGCTGATGAGGAGCCAAACTGCTCGTTCAATAAATTCCTTAAGGACGGCGAACTTCAGGAGCTTATCGCAAAACTCGGTGCAGAGCAGGGCGATGTTGTATTTATCGTGTCAGACAAGACGCGCAAGGCTCTTACTGTTATGGGTGCGCTCCGTCTTGCTATCGCAAAGGAACTTGACATTATCCCCGAGGGCAAGTGGAACTTCCTTTGGATTACAGAAATGCCGTTCTTCGAGCTTGACGAGGAAAGCGGCGAGTGGGTTGCCGCTCACCATCCTTTCACAATGCCGATGGAGGAGAGCATTCAGTATCTTGACACAGACAAATCAAAAGTTAAGGCTCAGGCGTTTGACCTCGTATTAAACGGCACGGAGCTTTCCTCCGGCTCAATGAGAATTACCGACTGTGACCTTCAAACAAAAATGTTTGAATTGCTCGGCATGGAACAAGAGGAGATTGACGCAAAATTCGGCTTCCTTGTTGATGCTTATCACTATGCCGCACCGCCTCACGGTGGTATGGGCATCGGTCTTGACAGACTCGCAATGCTTATTTGCGGCGCAGATTCGCTTCGCGATGTTGTTGCATTCCCGAAGGTGCAAAATGCGTCCGAGCTTATGAGCGGTGCGCCGTCCGTTATCGACGATATTCAGCTTGACGAGCTTGGAATCGACATTACAAAGAAAGAGGACTGATATTTTGGCACAGCAATACAATTTTTTTGCAATGGTCAACAGAATGAAAATGATTGACCGCTGGGCGCTGATGCAAAATACATCAAAAGAAAATATCGCAGAGCATAGCCATTCCGTCGCTGTAATTGCCCACGCTTTGGCGCTTATCGGCAACAAATATTACGGCAAAAACTATGACGAAAACCGTGCCGCTGTCCTTGCCCTTTATCACGATACAACCGAGGTTATCACAGGCGATATGCCGACACCGGTTAAATACTACAATGATGAAATCAAAAGTGTTTATAAAGATATTGAGGATGTTGCAGGAAAGCGATTGACTGCAATGCTCCCCGATGATTTTAAAGCTGATTACGAGCCGTTTTTCACCCATAATGAGGAGGACAAGCCGCTTTGGAAACTTGTTAAGGCGGCAGACAAAATCAGCGCACTTATTAAATGCATCGAAGAAAACAGAATGGGCAACAAGGAATTTGAAATTGCCCTCAAATCGCAGGAGAAAAAAATTGCCGACATTGATATGCCTGAAGTTAAGTATTTTTGCGAGCATTTTTTGAAGGCGTATTATCTTACGCTTGATGAACATACTAAATAAAGACTCTGCGAGGCTTGTTTGAATATTGATTTATCAAAATGACTGCGTTGTGCTCCCCCGCAAATGCAGTCATTTTATTATTGAAATTTCGTTTTGAAAAGAGATGAATTTTTTGAATTATAACAAATCGGCAGACGCTCAATATAAGAGAATGACAGAAACGCCTGTTAACAAACTTATTGCAACTCTTGCCGTGCCGACTGTGATAAGTATGCTTATCACGATGATTTATAATATGGCGGATACCTATTTTGTTTCAAAAATCAGTGTTGCCGCAAGCGGTGCGACGGGCGTAGTGCTCAGCCTTATGGCAATCTTGCAGGCGTTCGGCTTTATGTATGGTCAGGGCGCAGGCAGTAATATCAGCCGCAGATTGGGCGCAAAGGATATTGAAACGGCGCGCAGATACTGCACAACCGCTTTCTTTTGGGCACTTTTTACAGGCGGAGTGATTATGTTGCTCGGCTTGCTGTTCCTTTCTCCGCTTATGAAGGTGCTCGGCAGTACAGATACGATTTTGCCGTATGCAAGTGATTACGGCAGATTTATCCTGATTGCAGGACCGGCTATGACAACCTCGTGCGTTATGAACAATATTTTGCGCTATGAGGGCATGGCAAATCTTGCGATGATAGGGCTTGCGACAGGCGGAATACTCAATATTTTTCTTGACCCACTGTTTATTTTTACATTTAATATGGGCATTTCGGGTGCAGGCGTTGCAACCGCCGTTTCGCAATATATCGGCATGGCGATTTTGCTGTCTGTATTTTTGATGAAAAAGCCGCAAAGCCGCATTTCGTTTAAATATTTCAGTTTCAAGCCGCGCATTATTTGGGACATTGTTTCTACCGGTGTGCCGAGCTTTGCACGCCAAGGGCTTAACTCAATGTCGACAATGTTTTTGAATATCGAGGCAGGAATTATCGGCGGAGACCCGTGTGTTGCCGCAATGAGTATAGTCGCAAAATGTGCAAATGTTATTTTTTCCGTTTGTGTCGGAATAGGTCAGGGCTTTCAGCCTGTTTCGTCATTTAATTACGGCGCAAAAAAATATAACCGTGTTAGGCAGGGTATAAGGTTTGTTTGGCTGTTCGGCACAATTGTTGTCGCCGTGCTGTCGGCAATTTCGTTTTTCCTTGCTCCGCAGATTGTTTCGATTTTCCGTGACGATGCTGAGGTTCTTAAAATCGGCACGCCTGCGTTCAGATACATTTGTGTTGCGCTTGTATTTTTGCCGACTGTTATGACTGCGAACATGACCTTTCAAAGCCTCGGAAAAACGGGCAGAGCATTTTTCCTTGCCTGTACGCAAAACGGCTTGTTCTTTATTCCGCTTGTAATAATTTTGCCAAAATTTATGGGTGTTTTGGGAATAGAGGCGGCACAGCCGATTGCATATGTAATATCCGCCTTTGTTGCGGCTCCGTTTTTAATTTCGATAATAAAAACAATGAAGGAATAAAGCAGCAAAAACAGAGGACTACTGCATAAAGAATAAATACAAACACCTTGGTTAAAATAAAACCGAGGTGTATTTTTTATGATTTTTAAGGGCAAAACCGTTTTGTTTGACAATCCGCCCGTAATTACCGCGTCGGCAGGCGTCGGAGGCAAAAAAGAGGGCGAGGGACCGCTCCGAAACGAATTTGACGAGGTGTTTGACGACACAACGATGGGGCAGGAGTCCTTTGAACAGGCAGAGTCCGCACTGCTGAAAAACGCCGTTATCCGTGCGCTTACCAAAGCGAATAAATCAGCCGCCGATGTCGATTTTATTATGACGGGCGATTTGCTCAACCAGTGCACCGGCTCGTGTTTTGCGCTCAAGGATTTGGAAATTGCGTTTATAGGAATGTACGGCGCATGTTCCACAATGGCGCTCACTCTTTGCAACAGCGCAATGCTGATTGACGCAGGTGCGCATTGCTGTGTCGCCGGTGCGTCAAGCCATTTTGCATCGAGTGAAAGGCAGTTTCGCTATCCGCTTGAATACGGCGGTCAGCGTCCGCCGACATCGCAGTGGACAGTTACGGGTGCAGGCGCCGCAGTAGTTGTAAAAAACGGCAACGGCCCTAAAATCAAAGCAATTCACATAGGCACAATAACCGATTTGGGCATCAAGGATGCAAACAATATGGGTGCGGCAATGGCACCTGCTGCGGCTAAAACCATTTCGGATTTTTTGGATGACACACAAACCGCGGCAGATGATTATGATTTGATTTTAACTGGCGATTTGGGATATACAGGCAGTACACTTTTGCACGAGGTTTTGGCACTTGAATATCATAAAAATATCAAAAGCGTTCACAATGACTGCGGTTTGATGATTTATGATTTAAAGGAACAGGATGTCAACTCCGGCGGCTCCGGGTGCGGATGCAGTGCAAGTGTTTTGTGCTCGCATATTATGAATAAAATTAATGACGGAAAATATAAGAGGGTGCTTTTTGTTGCCACAGGTGCGCTTATGTCGCCTACCTCGGCAAAGCAGGGACAGCCGATTCCCGGCATCGCGCACGCCGTTTTGATTGAAAATTAGTTGCAAAATATGCCGTCTTGTGTCGTGAATTGTTCAACAAACAGACGGTGCTATTTTTGTGTATATTGTTTGGGCTTGTTTTATTGACAAGCCTTTTTTTATTATGTATAATTTATTACAGTATAAATTTTTTGAAAGTGTTATTATTACATATGAAAATAGAACGAAGTAAAAACGCGGCAAGAAATGTTGTGTTTTCTTGGATTTTAAAGCTGTATTCGCTGCTTGTTCCTTTTGCAATCCGAACAATTATGATTCACACAATCGGTATGCAATATTTGGGACTCAACAGCCTCTTTTCATCGGTTTTGCAGGTGCTCAACCTTGCGGAACTCGGTGTCGGCAGTGCGCTTGTATTCAGTATGTATAAGCCGATTGCCGATGATGACGGAACAACGATTTGCGCCCTTATGCGCCTTTATCGAAAATATTACAGGATAATCGGTCTTGTAATACTCGTTGTCGGCTTGGCAATAACGCCGTTTGTCCCGAAGCTCATCAGCGGCTCCGTTCCCGATGATATGAATGTTTATGTTTTGTATCTTATGAACCTTACGGCAACGGTTATCACATATTGGCTTTTTGCATACAAAAACTGTCTGCTTTCGGCGCATCAGCGCGGCGATGTCGCGTCAAAAATCACATTGATTGTTTCGACAATTCAATATTCGCTCCAAATCGCAGTGCTGTTTTTGCTCAAAAATTATTATTGGTATGTTTTGGTGCTGATTGTGTTCGGCATCGTCGGCAACATTGTCACCGCAATTGTTGTTGACAAAATGTATCCGCAGTATCACGCTGTCGGCGATTTGCCTAAGGAGCAGGTTAAGGAGATTAACAAAAAGGTGCGCGATTTGTTCACCGCCAAAATCGGCTCCGTCGTTGTCGATTCGGCGGATACAATCGTTATTTCTGCATTTCTCGGTTTGACAGCGCTTGCTGTTTATCAAAACTATTTTTACATAATAACCGCGATCAGCGGATTCATCGCCGTTATATATTTCTCCTGCACCGCAGGAATAGGCAACAGTATTATCACCGAAACACAGGAAAAGAATTTTAACGATTTAAAAAAGTTTACTCTGATTATTTCGTGGCTTTCCGGCTTTTGTATGTGTTGCCTTGCGTGTCTCTATCAGCCGTTTATGCAGCTTTGGGTCGGCAAGGATAATATGCTCGGATACAGCTATGTTATTTGCTTTTGCGCTTATTTTTATATTAGGCAGATTAATTCGCTACTCTGCCTCTATAAGGACGCGGCAGGCATTTGGCATAAGGACAGATTCAGACCGCTCGTCACTGCGCTTACAAATCTTGTTATGAATTTGATTATGGTGCAGTTTTGGGGTCTTTACGGTATTTTGCTTTCAACCGTAATCAGTATACTTTTAGTCGGTATGCCGTGGCTTTATTCAAATTTGTTCACCGTTTTGTTCAAATTCAACCCGACAAAATATATTCTCCAAACGGTTTTATATACGGTTATATCCGTTGTATCATGCGTGATTTGCGCAGTGATTTGCAACAAATTTATCGTTTTTGATTCACTTATCGCAACGCTTATCGTTCGCGGAGTGATTTGCTGTATTATACCGAATGCAATTTATCTTGTTTGCTATCGAAAAACAGTCGAGTTCACAAGCTCGCTTGCTCTTATAAACAATCTTACAAAGGGCAAAATCAAATTTTTGGCTAAATACGCACAGTAGGTGGTTTTTATGAATACTCATTATACCGACGAGGTAAATACTCAAATAGTTATTTCTTTGCTTAAGGAACATAAAATAAAAAAGGTCATCGCAAGCCCGGGCGCAACAAATATCAGACTTGTCGCAAGCATGCAACAGGATGATTTTTTTGAAATGTATTCTGTGGTTGACGAAAGATCGGCAGCTTACATTGCGTGCGGGATGGCTGAAGAATCGGGCGAGCCTGTTGTCCTTACCTGCACCGGTGCAACAGCGTCAAGAAACTACATTCCCGGTTTGACGGAGGCGTTTTACAGAAAACTGCCCATTGTTGCAATCACTTCGACACAGCATTACGGCAGAGTCGGTCAAAATGTTGCGCAGGTTATCGACAGAAGCCGTCCGCTTGCCGACATTGTGAAATGCAGTGTTCAAATCCCGACTTGCCACACCGATGAGGATAGGTGGGATTGCAATGTTAAGGTAAACAATGCCATTCTTGAGCTTACAAGAAACGGTGGCGGACCGATTCACATTGACCTGGAAACCACATACAGCACAAATTTTGATGTTAAGGAGCTTCCAAAGCAAAGAGTTATAAGAAGATATACCGCAGAGGATAGCCTGCCGCCTATGCCGAACGGCAAAATCGGCGTTTTTGTCGGTGCTCATTCAAAATGGAGCGAAGCACTTACCGCCGCGGCAGACAGATTTTGCGCAAAATACAACGCAGTTGTTTTGTGTGACCAAACAAGCAATTACAGAGGGGCATACAGAGTTTTGTGTCCGCTTGCACTTAATTCATCCTGCAATGATTTTGATGTCATTGTTGATATAGGAAATATTACGGGCGCATATCCTTATTTCAGATGTAAGGAGTTTTGGCGTGTAAATCCCGACGGAGAGATAAGGGATACATATAAAAAAGTGACAAATGTTTTTCAAATGAGCGAGCAAAATTTCTTTGAACAATATTCAAAGGATTGCACAGATGAGAAAAATTCATTCTTGATTGAGTGGAAAAACGCTTATGACGAAATTTATAATAAGATACCCGAGCTTCCGTTTTCAAATATTTGGATAGCAAAGCAAAGCGCGTCAAAACTGCCCGAAAATTCAATTTTGCATTTGGCCATCTTAAATACGCTTCGTTCGTGGAATTTCTTTGAAACACCGAACAGCGTAAGATGCTATTCAAATACCGGCGGATTCGGCATTGACGGCGTTATGTCTGCCGCGATAGGTTCCGCTCTCGCAAACAGAGATGCAAATGTTTATTGCATTATCGGCGACCTTGCGTTTTTCTATGATATGAACTCACTCGGAAACCGCCATTTGCCGAGCAATTTGAATATTATGCTTATCAATAACGGCAAGGGTACAGAATTCAGAAATTATAATCACCCCGGTGCACAGTTTGCCGATGATGCAGACGCTTTTATTGCCGCCGCAGACCATTACGGCGCAAAATCACATGAGCTTGTTAAGCACTATGCGAGTGATTTGGGCTGTGAGTATATGTCGGCATCAAGCAAGGACGGGTATCTTTCGCTTGCGGATGTATTTTTCAAGCCCGACAGCTCGGACAAGCCTGTTGTGTTTGAAGTTTTCACCAATTGGAAAGACGAAAGTGATGCTTTGGAGGCAGTGAATTTTTCAACCGTCAGCGATGAACAGAGGCAGAAAAACGAGATTAAAAATGCCGTCAAAAAGGTTGTCGGCAAAAAGGGCATAGAAGTTATTAAAAAAATCAGAGGTCATTAAAGCACTATGGGATTTAAGCAACAGCTCAAAAGAGCCTTTAAATATATTGTCAAGGGCGTTCCTAATAATTATTTAACTGTACATAAACAGTTGCCCAAACGAAACGATGAAGGGCAAGCATATTTTTTGATTACCGGCGGAAGCAGCGGAATCAGCTTTTTTTCCTGAAGAAATGGCAGAGGTTATCGGCTTTTTGCTTTCCGATGTGTCGGCGTGCATTTCGGGCGAAATTATCGTTTGCGACCAGGCAAGATATGTTTCAACTTGGTAATATGATTTTAATCCCCTACAATATATTTGTAGGGGATTTTTTGTGAAATCTGCTTTATATACAAATGGCAGTATATGTAACAATTTTTGCAAAAAAATTGTTGTAATGATGTATAAAATAATTTATAATGTTATGTAATATTGATTTGAGGTTACTCTGTATGAGAATGCGACACAAGAAAAACCTTGACAGCCGCCTCGGTGCTGTTGAGGATTATTTGATTACTTTAAGAAATGACAGTTTGAATTTTAACGATGCACTGTCGGAAAATCATATACTTGATTTAAAAGAAATGTTCGGCAATGACAATCCCGTTTATCTCGAAATAGGATGCGGCAAGGGTCAGTTTGGCTGCACATTTGCAAAGCAAAATCCCGATGCAAATATTATTTGCGTCGAAAAGGTGAAAAATGTTATAGTCATCGCCTGTGAAAATGCTCAGCAGCAGGGGCTTGAAAACATCAAGTTTTTAAACTGCGCCGGTGAGTATCTCCAAAGCTATCTTCCGTCGAAAACATTTGAGACGATATTTTTAAACTTCTCGTGTCCGTTTCCGAAAAAGAGCTACGCTTCGCACAGACTTACAAGCGAAAGATTTTTGAATATATACAAAACGCTTTTAAAGCCGAATGCGCCCATTTGCCAAAAAACGGACAATATGCATTTTTTTGAATATTCGATAGAGTCGTTTTCAAAATGCGGATACGAGCTTTCAAATGTTTCGCTCGATTTGCACAACAGCGATTTTGAGGGCAATATTGTCACCGAGTATGAGGAAAAATTTGCCTCGCAGGGCATGCCGATTTATCGCCTTGAGGCAAGATTAAAACAAAATTAATTATATCAAAATATGCCGCAAACCCTTTATTTAAGCCAATGCAACCAATAGTTGCAAAAGATTTATCGGCTATGTAAAGCAAAATGTATTGTATATAGGTGCGGTATGTTGTATTATTCAGACACAGCACAAGAGTGCCGCGTCTGCGAAAGAGGATTTATATGGATATAAAGACCGCAGACAGACTGCAACAGCTTAGAAAGTCCCACGGCTACAGCCAAGAGGCTTTGAGCGAAAAGTTGGGCGTCAGCCGTCAGGCTGTTTCAAAATGGGAGCGAGGCGAGTCCTCGCCCGATACCGACAATTTAATAGCCATAGCAAATCTTTATTCAGTCACTCTCGACGAATTGATTAACGGTGACAGCACGGTTAAAAAATCGACGGACGATAATTTATCATCGGCTCCGGAGGCGTTGCCGAGCGTGCCGAGAATTCAAAATCCCGTAAAAAGACATTCGCTTTACAAGGACAGAGCGCGCAGGCTTTTGAAATTTCCGTTTGCATTGATTGTTCTTGCGGTTTATGTAGTATTGAATTTGATTATTCATATGTGGCATCCGCTGTGGATAATGTTTTTGTTCATCCCGATTTATTATCATTATGCGGGAGCGTGCTACACAAAAACGAAAAAAGGCTATTTATTTGCGTTGCCCATCCCCGAAATTGTGTTGCTTGCTTATCTTGTTTTGAGCTTTGCAACAGGTCTGTGGGGCGCAATGGCGGTTGTGTTTATAACAATCCCGATTTATTATTGGGCAGTTGCATTTTACATGAAAAAATAATCGTTAAGAAGGAGTACACAGTATGAAACAAAATCTCAGTCCCATCAAGCAAACACATTTTGGTATTGCAAGAAAAATCGTATCAAATATGACATCAGAAAGCTGGGAAACAATTCCCCATGCAGTAGTTACATATGAGCCGGAATGCACAAAATTTATGCAGGTTGTTAAGGAACTTAACAAGGACGCAACAAAGGAAACAAAGCTTACCATCAACTCAATTATGCTCCGTGTGATTGTTGAGGGCTTGAAGGTTTGCCCTGCACTTAATGCACATATTAATTTTAACCGCTCTCTTGTAAGAGGATGCATCACAGAGTTTAAGGAAATCAACATTTCTATGCCGATGATGCTTGACACTGGCGAAATGATGACAATTAATATGCATGATATGCACAAAAAATCAATCAGCGAAATGCAAAACGCAATCAAAAATGCCGCCAAAAGAGCAAACAACTCGGATATGAACGAGGTTATGTTTGAGGTTTCGCTTGACAATACACTCAACGGTCTTAAAGAGGGCAAAATCAAGCAAACAATTTGCCGCCTTATAGGCTCAAAAACCGGCAAGCACAAGGTGCATACACTCAGCGGTGCTGCAAAGAAAAAATACTACGCAATCCCAATTGAGAAAAGACTTACAAAGCATGATATAGAGCAGGGAACAATCACTGTTTCAAATCTCGGCTCAATTTACAGAGAATGGGACGGTATTTGCACGCTTCTCGAAATCATTCCTCCGCAGGTTGCAGCTATTGCAATCGGCTCGATTCAGGATAAGGCGATTGTTGAAAAGGACGGCACAATCCGCGCAGGCAAAAAGATGCCGCTCACAATCGCATTTGACCACAGAGCACTTGACTTGGGCGATGTCATTCCGTTTATGAAAAAACTCGACGAGATTTTTGCAAATCCCGAAATTATCAAAGAGTGGGTATAATTATCAAAACACAAAAGCGTTGAAGATTAATTTCTTCAACGCTTTTTATATTATTAGTTATAAGTATTTTCGATTATAAATTCTTATGCATATTGAATTTTATAAAAACGGCGGTGGGTTAAACCTACCGCCGTTTGTGGTTACAGCATTACTGTCTATACTGATTTAATTACATTAATGAAAGATAAAGCTGCTTGATTTCCTCAACGCTTGTATCTCTTGGGTTGCCCGGACGGCAAGCGTCATCATATGCAGACTGTGCAAGAAAATCAACATCTTCCGGCTTAACAATATCCTTAAGGTCTTTAGGAATTCCTACATCCTCAGAAAGTTTTTTAACTGCGTCAACAGCAGCCTTACGAGCCTCGTCAAGAGTCATATCATCAACGCCCTCAACGCCCATTGCCTTTGCAATGTTTCTGTATTTCTCACCTGTTGCAGGAGCATTATATTCCATAACGGTCGGGAGAATGATAGCGTTTGCAACGCCGTGAGGTGTGTCATAAACAGCGCCGAGCGGATGAGCCATTGAGTGAACAATGCCCAAGCCTACATTTGAAAAGCCCATGCCTGCGACATACTGACCGAGAGCCATACCCTCTCTGCCCTCCGGTGTGTTTTCAACAGCGCCGCGAAGTGATTTTGAAATAATTTCGATTGCCTTGAGATGGAACATATCCGAAAGCTCCCAAGCAGCCTTTGTAATGTAACCCTCGATAGCGTGGGTCAAAGCGTCCATGCCTGTTGCGGCGGTGAGTCCTTTCGGCATTGATGACATCATATCAGGGTCAACAACAGCGATAACCGGAATGTCTTTAGGGTCAACACAAACCATTTTTCTGTTTTTCTCAACATCTGTGATTACATAGTTGATTGTAACCTCTGCCGCTGTGCCTGCGGTTGTCGGAACGGCGATAATCGGAACGCATTTGTTCTTTGTCGGTGCAACACCCTCAAGAGAAACAACATCCTCGAACTCGGGATTTTTGATGATAATACCGATTGCCTTTGCCGTATCCATTGACGATCCGCCGCCGATTGCGATAATGCAGTCTGCTCCGCTGTTTTTGAATGCTTTAACACCTGTCTGAACATTCTCAACAGTTGGGTTCGGTTTGATTTGTGAATAAATTTCATAGTCGATGGACGCATTGTCCAAAACATCTGTAACTTTTTTGGTTACGCCGAATTTTAAAAGGTCAGGGTCGGAGCAGACAAAGCACTTCTTAAAGCCTCTGCCTTTTACCTCTGTTGCAATTTCCTGAATTGCGCCCTTTCCGTGATAGCTTGTTTCATTAAGTACAAATCTGTTAGCCATAATTTCTAACTCCTTCTTCTTAAAAATTTGTTGATATGTTTGAGACTTTCTGCCTCTCAACACCTTCATTATATCGCTGAAGTTTCAGAATGTCAATAATTTAACAAAGTTCATAATTAAATTTAATATCTTGTTAATTTTTAATAATCACCTGTAATTTGACGGATTATGCACGCTTTGCGAATAACAATCATCAAAAAAATATTTTTGCCGTTGTTTTTGCTTTTTTATGCGCAAAATGTGCATAAAAAGGTGATTTTCAGCCAAAGGGTGAAGAAAGAAATTTCTTCGGTAACGACAGCAAAGGAAAGGACAGGCTATGCCAAAAAAGAAAAAGACAATTGAAGAGCAAATCAAGCAGGGGCTTACAAATCTTGCCGTCGGCGATGTCAGCGACGCCGTTTCGCTTTTGTTTTTGAGCGAGGACGAGATTTTGCAAAAATTGCCAAAACTCAATTTGTTTAATATCAGCGAAATAAAGCGAGTGAAGGGCGGCGGAATGGAAATTAAGTTTTTCGACAGACTCAAGGCATTTGAAAAGCTGAATGAGATTGTCGCCGTGAGCAACGGCGAAGGATTGAGCTTTTATCGGGCGCTTGAAAAGAGTGTAGAAGAAATGCGGGGCGAAAAGCCTAATGACTGAATTTAAGCCGTTTTCAAAAAAACAGCTCCTTGCGCTGACTTGGTGGTGCAAGGGCAGTCCCTCGGCAGATAAAAACGGAATTATCTGCGACGGCGCAGTACGCTCCGGCAAAACGCTTTGTATGTCGCTTTCGTTTGTCGGCTGGGCGTTTTATCATTTCGGTGACACCGCGTTTGCTCTTTGCGGTAAAACCGTCACCTCTCTGAGACGAAATGTTGTTACGCCTCTTGTTCCGATTTTAAAATCGCTCGGTTTTGCGGTTGAGGAAAAGCTGAGCAGGAATTATCTGACAATCGAAAAAGGCGGAGTGCAAAACAGATTTTATCTTTTCGGCGGTCGCGACGAAAGTTCGGCGTCACTGATTCAGGGTATGACCCTCGGGGGAGTTCTTCTTGACGAGGTTGCGCTTATGCCGCGCTCGTTTGTTGAGCAAGCGCTTGCAAGATGTTCGCTCGACGGTTCAAAATTTTGGTTTAACTGCAATCCGGAGCATCCTTATCATTGGTTTTATAACGAGTGGATAAAAAAGTCAAATGCTAAGAATATGCTCTATCTTCACTTCACGATGGACGATAATCCGTCCCTTTCAAACGAGGTGAAATGTCGTTACAAAAATCTTTATTCCGGTGCGTTTTATGAAAGATTTATCGAGGGCAAATGGGTTGCTGCGGACGGACTTGTTTATCCCATGTTTGACGCCAAAAAGCATATAAAAGAGGCTGATTCGTTTGACGAATACTATCTCTCGTGCGATTACGGCACGGTCAATCCGTTTTCTCTTGGGCTTTGGGGGCATTGCGGCAAAGCGTGGTACAGAATAAACGAATATTATCATTCGTCACGCGAAAAGGGCGTTCAGCTGACGGATGAGGAATACTATTCGCATCTGTGCGAACTTGTCGGCAACAGAAAAATTACCGCGCTGATTATTGATCCGTCGGCGGCATCGTTTATCGAAACGGTGCGCAGACACGGCAAATATCGAATAATCAAGGCGGATAACGATGTTCTTAAGGGAATCAACCGCGTTTGTCAGGCACTCAAGGATAACGAAATTTACATATCACCCGATTGTACCGATGCGATAAGAGAATTTTCGATTTATCGTTGGGACAATGACATTAAACGCGACGCACCGAAAAAGGAAAATGACCATGCAATGGACGATATTCGATATTTTGTTCAGTCGGTTATCGGCAAGGACAAAAGCGATTATTCGTTTTCATTTGCGGTAGAAAGGAAGTGAAGTATTGGGTTTATTCGGTAAAAACAAGAAAGACGGCTCAAACGACAAGCCGAAGCAGTCGGCACAGGTTGTTCAGACAGGCTCTGTTTTGTCAAATCCGTTTTATACATTTTCAAACTATACGCCGATGAATGTTGACAACCGCATTTATGCACAACTGCGAGAGGGTGTTCCGATTATCGACAGTGCTATAAACAAGATTGTTCGGCTTATGGGCGGTTTTAGGTTTGAAACGGATAACGAGTCGCTCAGCAATGCCATGAACGAGTTTTTTGCCTGTGTAAATGTAGGCGGAAATCAGCAGGGCATACAGTCATTTGTTGATAGCTATGTTGAACAGCTTTTGACATATGGTACGGCGGTAGGCGAAATAATTGCCGACGAAAACTGCTTTTATGCGCTTTATAACGGCGAGCTTGATGTACTTGAGGTGAAGAGAAATGACAACGGTATTGACCTTGAATTTTTCAACACTTCGTCGGGCATGGCTCAGCCGATAAGACATCCGAATAATATTTTGTTTTCCGTTTTGAATCCTCAGCCGGGAAAAATTTTGGGTACAAGTCTGTTACGCGGATTGCCGTTTGTCAGTGATATTCTTTTAAAAATTTATTCGACAATCGGCTCAAATTGGGAGCGTGTCGGCAATCTGCGATATGCCGTGACATATAAGCCGCAGGGCGACGGTACGGACGCTGCATTTGCAAAGGAACGCGCAAATCAAATGGCGTCGGCGTGGAAGGACGCAATGTCGTCAAAGGACAGCGTAAAGGATTTTGTTGCAGTCGGCGATGTTAAGGTCAGCGTTATTGGCGCGGACAATCAAATTCTCGACAGCGAAATCCCCGTGCGCCAAATGCTTGAGCAGATTATTGCAAAAACAGGGCTTATGCCATATATGTTCGGCTTGAGCTGGTCCACAACGGAAAAAATGAGCCAACAGCAGGCATATATTCTCACAACAGAGCTTGCGGCTTACAGAAGAATAATAACCCCTATACTCAAAAAAATCGGTATGGCATATTTAACCGTTAACGGCATTGCAAATGATGTCGAAATTGTTTGGGACAGGATCACCCTTCAGGATGAAACCGAGCATGCACAGGCACGGTACTATAATGCCATGGCTGATAATTTAATTAAGGAGGCAGATGATGGCTCAGTGTCAAATCCAAAAATGCAAGACCGATGATTCGGATTTGCAAAAAATCAATGCTCTTGCACGCCGCGAGCTTTCGGCTGACGAAATTTATGTGTTTAATGTCACGCTGTGCAGTAATGAGGTTGACAGAGATTACGAAAAATTTTCGATTGAGTCGTTAAAACAGCTTGCACCGCTTTTTATCGGAAAAACGGGAATTTCCGATCATTCGATGAAAAGCTCCGACCAAAAAGCACGCATTTTCGATACATATATCGAAAAGCAGGACGGGCGCTTTACTGTTGACGGCGAACCGCTTTGCTGTCTTAAGGCAAAAGCGTATATGCTCAACAACGAAAAAAATGCCTCACTGATTGAGGAAATCGATGCAGGAATCAAGAAAGAGGTTTCTGTTTCGTGCTCAATGAGCAGCAGCAAGTGCTCTATCTGCGGAAACGACAGAAAAAAGGGCGGATGTTCTCATATTAGGGGTAGGGAGTATAACGGCAAACTTTGCTTTGATACTCTTTCAAACGCCGCCGACGCATACGAATTCAGCTTTGTTGCCGTACCGGCACAGAGAGAAGCAGGCATCACAAAATCCTTTAAATTCACACAGGAGGAAAATATGCAGGATATTTTGAAATCAATTGAAAACTGCGGCTCTGACATCACTATTTCAAAATCACAGGCTCACAAGCTCCAAAGCTATATAGACGATTTGTCCGAAAAAGCAAGTCTCGGCGAGGCATATAAGGAGGAACTTTCAAAAGAAGTTGTAAAAATGTTTTTGAAAGCTTTTCCGAAAACGGACCCACAGATTTTTTCGTCTTTAACATCGGTTATGACAACTAAGGAACTTTTGGGATTTAAAAACGGTGTGTGCGCTCAGGGTCAGGCTCCGGCTCCGCAACTTATGCCGAAGGGGCAAAGGCGCGACACCGAAAAATTCAACCAATATAAAATTTAGGAGGAAATGAATTTATGATTTCTTATAACGGTTACAAAACAAACTGTATCACTATTGAAAACGGCAATGCAAAGGTCGGCGATATTGTCAGCATTGACAGTGACGGCAAGATTTATAAATCAACTAAAAATCAGCCCTTCATCGGGGCTTGTGTTGCTGTCAGAGGAAAATACGCTGTTGTTCAAACGGACGGCTATTACGAGTTTAGGACAGTTGCCACAGCACTCAATTGCGGCTATCGCGGATTTGTCGCGGCAGGCGACAACGCAATTGACATCGGTGATATAAGTGTTGCCGGCAGAACATTTCTTGTTCTCAAATATGACGCAGAAAATAAAACCGTCGGCATTGTACTTTAATTTTCAGAAAGGATGATTTTATATAATGGCATACGATAATTTAAAACTTGAAAAAGGATTATACACAACCGGCAAGAGTTTTACACAGGCACTCGAGGCGCTTGATCCGTCTGAAAACTATGTCGGCACAGAACTTGAGGGACTTGACGCTTATCAGCGCCAGCTCAAGCGTTTCAACATAAAGGTTTCGGGTTTTGATTCCGATTGCGTTGCAAAATTCTTTACTACAAGCGATTCAGCGGCACTTTTTCCGGAGTATATTTCAAGAGCCGTTAGGCAGGGCATTGATTCAAATAACACCGTTGACAAAATTGTTGCTACAACCACAATCATTGATTCTCTTGATTACAGATCGGTTGAAACGGTTACTTCGACGGAGGACAAAATGCTCGCATTTGTCGGTGAGGGTGCAAAAATCCCGGAAACGGTTATTAAAACAAAGGACAAACTTACACCGCTTCATAAGCGCGGCAGAATGCTTGTTGCGTCATACGAGGCTGTTAAATTTCAAAAACTTGATTTGTTTACCGTAACATTAAAGCAAATCGGCGCACAAATCGCAAGATCACAGTTTTTTGATGCCTTTGAGGCTATCAATGATTCAAATTGTCAAAAATATACCCTTGCGGGTGAGAATTATACATATTCCGATCTCGTTGATTATTGGTGCAGTTTTAATCCGTACAAGCTCACAACATTGATTGGCGGCAAAACCAGTATTCTTCAGCTCCTTAATATGAACGAATTCAAGGACGCCGCCGCAGGACTTAAATTCCACGCAACGGGCGATATGATTACTCCGTTCGGTGCCGAAATTGTTCATTGCAGAGAGCTTGACGAGTCGCCGATAATGCTCGGCTTAGATAAAAACTGTGCTGTCGAAAAGGTGCAGGCAGGCGGGGTGTCAACAGATTTTGACAAGCTTATAGACCGTCAACTTGAGAGAGCGTCTATTTCAACAATTACAGGCTTTTCGGTTATTTATCCCGATGCCGTAAGATTTATTGCTCCTGATGGAGTATAAACATAGCTTATGATTGATGTTGAAAAAGTAAAACGCATTACGGTTTTGCTCGGCGGATATGATGACAGCGAGATTGAAAAATACTCTCCTGTTATTGAAAATGCGGTTGCAGTTATCGGCTCTCTGCTTGCAAATGCAGAATTTGAAGCAGATACCAGAGCCATATATTTGGCGGCGGCAAGGGCAAATTACGATATTGTGCTTGCCGTTAATTCGTATGACGGTGACAATGTTACTTCGTTCACTGCGGGTGATGTCAAAATCGTTGAGAGCGACACTGTCGCATATGCCGAGCGGCTTTATAAAAACGCACAAAATGCGTGTAAGGACATTCTTGCCGACAGCGGCTTTTGCTTTAAATGCGTTTGAGCCTCAATTTATGAAAGGTGATGTTTATCAATGATTGACAAGAGTTCACTTTGCAAAAGGTATTTTAATCTGCTCGGCAAAGAGATGAGCCTTGTTAAGAGCGATGGCGGCAGAGACACTGTCTTTGCCGTTGTCAACCAAACTTGGCGCAAAAACAAGTCTCGATTTGAAAACAATGCAACCGCGGCAGGCTTTTATTATAACGATTATTATACATATTTCGGACCGAGCGATTTTGATATTTACAATATAAAGGACAACGATTATTTGATGTTTGACGGTGTTAAATATGAATTTGTCAGGCGTGAACGAGTGATTATCGGCGGCAGAGTTCAGTTTTATACCGGAATTTTGAAACGCATAGCCGAGGAGGATGACGATGTTTTTTGATGAAAAGATTGACGAAACAATTGAAATCCTGAAAAGAGATTCGTTTTTTGACGATATGCGGATTATAAAAGCGTATCCGTGTGCGACAAAGCCGACAAGACTTGAAAAAAATATAATCGCCGTGTCGCCCGGAGAAACGGTGATGAATAATATTTCCGTAGGTCAATGTGTGCTATACGGGAATTATGAGATACGCTTTGACATATTTGTTTCTCAGCGAAACGGTGCCGAGAGTTTGGCAAAAATCGCAAGCAGAATAATTCACGATTCGCTTTTTAAGCATCCTGCAAAGATAGAAGTTTCAAACATCTCAACATACAACGCAATCGGCGCTTTCACTCTCAGGTGTACCCTGACTTTCGCCGGTGCGGACTTAATATAAAGGAGTGAAACCTATGGAGAATACAGAATTTGATTACGATTCAGCTCGCTTAATGAGCGACTATTATTGCCTTGATTCAAGGCGTTATGACACATCGGGAGGCGAATGATGCAAGCAATAACAATGACATACAAAGGCTTTTGCTTTGACGCAAACCCTGCCTATATAAAGGCGGAATATTCAAAAAACATTGCGTCAAAATCTGTCCTTTTTAAATCGGCAAAACAGCAGGAGATTTCGTTTAAAGCGGCAAAAATCAAGGGCAACGGCAAATTTGTCGGTTCAAATGCCGGCGAAAAAGCACACGAACTTATTAAGGTGTTTCAGTCAAAAGGCTCCTCGTTTTTGTTTTCTCACGATTTGCCGCCGATGAGAGCATATTTTTCATCGCTCGACATTTCATACAACGCAGTTGAGGAATGTGTTGATTATTCGTTTGAGTTTATCGAGGATTTCGATGCAAAAAATCCCATTCGCAATTTCGGCTACACATTTGCGCTTGCCAATGAAAATTTATATGACATTGCAAACAGAACATCTGTCGGTGTTGAAAAGCTTTTCAAATGCAACAATTATCCAGATTTATTTTCTGTTCGCGAGGGAGATAAGGTATGGCTGAGTTAAGTTTTGTTTGCTATACGCCCCAAAATAAGAAAATCAGCGTTGACGGCGTCGTGTCTTATGAGCTTTCAAAAACGGCGCAGGCACCTGCCGACGGATTGAGACTGACATTTTTAAGCGATAAAAAACTTCCGTGCATAAACCGTGTTTTGGCTTATGACGGCGATGAACTTATTTTTAACGGCATTGCCGACACGCAACGCCAAAGCGTTACCTCGACAGGAATATCCTGTTTTGTATATGCACGCTCGACGGCTTGCATTTTGCTTGATAACGAAGCAAAGCCCTATACTTATGACAGTCCATCGGCAATTTTTCTGTTTAACAGGTATGCGAGGGATTTCGGCTTCAAATCAAAACTGCCGTCCGTTTGGTGCGACACATATTATCAGGTGGGTAAGGGCACATCGTGCTACGGTGCGATAAACGATATGGTGTATGCTTTGACGGGCAAAAATGTGCTTGTTACCCCTCAAAATGAACTGTGTGTGCTTAATGAAAATGCTGTCGTTAATATGGAGCACTACAATATTTTGAGCAAAAAATATGTTATTAACCGCGGTGACGCTTATTCTCAAATCGACTATATGACAGATGATGAAAACGGATATTCTCACCATTTTAAAAGCCGCTTTTTTGAAAGTGAGGGCATCAGCCGTTCTAAAAAAATCAATCTTTCCGCACTGCCTATATGGCAACAAAAGCGCAAACTGAAAAATTTTTTGTCAAGCAGCAGTGATAATTATGAAACGGTTGAGCTTGTTTTGGAGGGAATACACAATTTCAATCTTTATGACCGAGTAAAATGCGACGGCACGATAGATGACGGCGACGATTTTTATATCAGCGATATTTGTATTTCGGCAAAGACTGATTATTGCAAAACGAGGATAACGGCGTCAAAATCAATTGATTTGCGGGAGGTTAACTATGTGGCTGAGTAAAATGCTTTCAAAAAGCGATAAAACCATGACAGCCGAAAGCGGAAGTGTTACACTGTCAGACAAAAATACCTGCGAAATCGGCGCCTCGGTGTGTCAGCGCGATATTGATTCGTATTCTCCGTACGGCTACAGCTCAAGGGCGCCGCGCGGCGAAAAAATCATACTTGTTCCGTCTGCAGACGGTCAGGTTATGCTCGGCACTGCGGAGGATGCCTCGTCGCTTGAAAGCGGCGAAATTCGCATTGCTTCAGCCGGCGGCGCCAAAATAATTTTAAAAAATGACGGTACGGTTATCATCAATTCAATGATAATCGGCAAGGACGGTGTGATAAAAAATGACAAATAAAATAATTGACGGCGATTATGTCAAATCAAACGGTGCCGCAAGATTGCAAACGGTTGATTACATCGATGAGGTGCTTCAAAATGCCAAAATCATTTTGACTGCACACCGCGGCGAATTTTATCCGAACAAGGACTTCGGCAGTCTGATTTCGACAATCAACGCACAGCCGACAGCCGAGTATGCACTTTGCTATGCAAGGCAGGCGCTCGGCACCCTTGACGGCGTTTGCGTGAAAGCGGCAACGGTCGGAGAAAACGAGATTACATTTACAATCGCCGTTAACGGAACAGAAGGGCAGGTGAGTGTTGATTTTGAAAATAACATATGATGAAATACTTAATAATATGAAAAACGCATTTTATGAGAAAAGCGGAGAAAATGTTGACTTGATGAGCGACCTTGGTGCAAGGTTTCAGGCTGTCGCGTCGGAGCTTTATTCGCTTTCCTGCTACGGCGACTATATTCTTCGCCAGTCGTTTCCGCAAACGGCGAGCGGCACGGAGCTTGACTATCATGCCGCTCTTCGTGACATTACGCGCAAGTCTGCGTCAAAATCGAGCGGAGAGCTGACATTTTATGTTGATGAGCCGAGAGAAACGGAACTTACGGTTCCAAAAGGAACTGTTTGTTCCGTAAAGGACAGTCCGTATATTCAGTTTGAAACAAGGGGTGAGGCTGTTATTTCGGCCGGCGAAACGGAAATAAGCGTTTCGGCAAGTGCAATTGCCGCAGGTGCGCAATATAACGCAAAAGCGCAAACAATCACCGTTATGGTCGATTGCCCAAAGGGTATTTCCGGCGTTAGAAACGATGAGGCATTTATCGGCGGCACGGATGACGAAACGGACGAGTCACTGCGCAGACGAATTTTGAGCGCATACTCCGTTGCTCCGACAGGTGTCAACGAAAGTGCTTTTGAGCAGGCCATAACAAGGATTGACGATGTTGTCGACTGCAAATTTATGCGCAGTAATGCTCTTTACACAATCTATTTGCGCACCAAATCCGGTACACTCCCGATTTCGCTTTCAAACAAGGTTTCAAATGCCGCCCAAATCATAACTATGGCAGGGTGTTATTCGACAACAAAGCTTGCAAGCGAACTTCCCACTGATTTGTGCGTTTATATCAACAAATCGGCTTTCAAGAATGAAAAACTCAAATCTGCTCTGATAGAGGAGATTAAGTGCTATTTTGACCGCCTTAAAATCGGCGAGTCGCTCAATTTGAATAAGCTTATTTATTCGCTTATGCGTGACGAGTCACTGACATATTGCAATATTACCGATAAAAACGGCAAGGGCGGTTCTGTGTGGTGTTATGACACATCGTACCTGACACCCGGAGAAATTAAGGTGGCGGCGTATGACGAGTGAGTATGAAAGAATGAAAGGACTGCTCGAGGGTCTTGGGCTTTCGTTCAAAGAAAACGGTATTACAAATGCAGAAATTTATGCGTATGCAATGGGCATTGAAACAGTCAAAAACCGCCTTAAAAATGCCTACGATTCTGTTTTTATCAATACAAAGGGCAATTATAATATGCAAGGCTATATTGATTTGCTTGATATTGACACCGAAAGATACGGCGACGAGCTTATAAAACAGCAGATTATTGAGCGACTTTCAATGCCGTTTTGCGATTACAGGACAGACGATTTTAAGCGTGCGTTTTCGCGCGTCGGCTCGGGCAAATGCACTGTAAGCAACAAGCAAACTGTGTTTTCGGGTGTTAAGCAAAAGGATTTGCACCGCCTCGGTCTTTTTATCAAAAGTTATATTTTGATGTGCACCGATGCGTTGTTTGACGGCGACGGAATGAATTTTGATTCGTGGGATAAGTGGAGTCAAACTTTTGACACATATGATAATTTCGGCTTGCCGTGCAGTGTACTTGAAACTTTAAGGAGTGATATTATTGAGTAGTTCAGCAAAAACTGAAAAAATGGGGCTTAATCAGTGGCAAGGCACCGATGTCCCCAAGCGAAACGATTTTAATACAGACAATCAAAAAATTGAGGATTTTGTGACAACGCATACAGAAAATACTGTTTTGCACACAACACAAGCCGAAAAAAATGTTTGGAACAATGTTTATTCAATCCAAACCTTTTTCGGCAACAATGCAAATTCAAGAGTCATAACATGTACGGCTGATTTTACGCCGCGCGTTGCGATTGTTTTTGCGCACGGATACACGCCGCAGGTTGTTGATATTGCAAACGAGTCTGACTATAACTATTTCGGCATTGCCACAAACAGCGGCTCAATGTTCGGAGTTTCGCTTTCAGGCAAAAATCTTACTGTGAATCAATCGACCACGGCACTTTCCAATGTCGAATACAGAAACTTAAACCTCAAGGGCGTTATGTATGTTTGCATATTTTTCAGATAATATTTATATCAAATAGACAATTTGTTTAAAAATGATTTATATTTTTCTAATATAATGTTGCATTTGACATATATTTAATGTAAAATAAAAACATTAATGTTTTAGGAGGTTCCGTTAAATGAAAGACGAAACAAAAAGATACGGTGACGAAGCGTATGAAATCGTTAATTATGCGGCGAAAACGGTAGGCTCAAGGCTTCCGGGTTCTGACGGTGAAAAAAAATACGCTGACTACATGGGTGAAAAACTCCGCGAAATCGGTATCGAGCCGAAGCAGGAAGAGTTTTTCGTTTCTCCGCGTTCATCAATCGGCGGCTTGTCATATGCAGGCTGGGTAGGTGTTATTTTGAGCGGTCTTACATACATTGCTCTTCAAATTACTTCACTTTGGATTGGTATGGCGCTTGCATCTGTTTGCGCAGTTATTTGGCTTGTTTTCAGTTGTTTCTTCTACAAAACATGGTTTGATATGTTCTTCCACAGAGAAATTTCTCAAAACACATACGGCGAGCTTGTTCCCGAGGACGGAAAATATGATTACACAATTATTCTTTCCGGTCATACAGACACAAGTTGGACATGGCGCCACTCCGAGCATGCACACAAATATAAGGACGACAATCCTGCAATGGGTTTGATTGCAACCTATGCAAAGGTTGGCTTCGGTGCAGTATGTTTCTTCTTTATGTGCTTAGTTTCAATCTTTATGGCTGTTGTTTATACCGGCGATCTTTGCCACGCAACATGGGCGCAAAACATCATTGATTCAACAGCGTTCAACAATTTCAGAATTGCAATGCATTTTGTTCCGATTTTAACTGCTATCGGCTCAATGTTTGTTGTTATGTGGGGCGACCCGAATGAGAGAAACGCATCAAGAGGTGCTATGGATAACGCAACAGGCTGTGCACTCAGCTATGAGGTTATCAAATACTTTAAAGAGCACCCTGACAAGCTCCCAAAGGGCTGCCGTATTGTAGACCTCAATGTCGGCTCCGAGGAAGCAGGCTTACGCGGCTCAATGGCATTTGCGCAAGCTCATAAACACGACGACCTCACAAAAAACGCTTGGAATATCAATATCGACTCTGTTGCCGACGAAGGATATTTCGAGGTTGTTATCAAGGATGATTGGCAGGGCTGTCGCTTTGATACCGATATGGAAAAAATGTTTAAAGACACATTTAAGGAAATGGGTATCGAAAGTAAGACAAACGGTTGTATCCACAACCCGGTCGGCGGCTGTGACTCAACACCTATGACAAAGGCAGGTATCAAATCGGTTACATTTGCCGCTCAAAACCCAATGCTTACATATTATTATCACACATGGCACGATATGCCGGAGCGTTTCAGCGCAGAAACAGTAGGTCAGGGCTTTGATGTAGTTCTCAGTGTAATTGATAAGATTGCCGCTTTCCAGGAGGAAAAGGGCTTTAACGGACCTCAAAAGAAGTAATTTAATCACATTACAATTACATAAAAAACGGCTCCCGTTCATTGATTTGAACGGGAGCTTTTTGTATTATTCGCTTTTTTGTGCAAATTCTGCCTTGCCCTCGGGGGTGTCGCGATAGTATTGCGTGAATGGGTGAAAACGCTCCTTTTCCTCCCAAATGCGTTTTGCTGTCGGTGCCCATAATGCCGCATATTCATCGCATTTTGAACACAGTGTTTCAGCCGACTCCGGTGAGGTTAGATTTGTCGATTTTGCACCTGTTTTTTCGATAATATTCCTCAAAGCCTGCGGATTTTCAAGCATAGGGCAGGGACGCAGCATATTGTCGTTAAACGGCTGACCCTTGTAATACTGCTTAAACAGCGGCGAGCGCAAGCATTCAAGCACGGACTTTTCGCGAATGTTGGCATCGCTGTAATGAATAAATACGCACGGCTCGGCGTCACCCTCACTGTTGATGTGAAAATAATTTCTGCCGCCTGCTATACATCCGCCGACAAATTCGCCGTCATTTTGAAAATCAACCGTGAAAATCGGCTTGCCGTGATTTTTGTTGCGCTTATCTCGGATTGCCCTGTAAACATATTCGCGTTGCTCGGGAGTGAGTAAAAGCGATGTGTCGGCATCCGAGCCGATTGGCATATAGTGAAAATACCATGCAAATTTTGCGCCGTTTTCAATCTCCATATTATAAAACTCGTCGGAGGTGACAGCTTTGTAGTTTGCACTTGTGTAGCAAACTGAAGTGCCGAAAAGGCATTTGTGTTTTTTAAGAAGCCTCATAGCCTCGACAACCTTTTCGTAAACACCGTCGCCGCGGCGCATATCGGTTGTTTCGCGAGTGCCTTCGACCGAGAGTGCAAGTGCAAGATTGCCCGCTTTTTTCATATCTTCGCAAAACTGCTCGTCAACAAGCGTGCCGTTTGTAAAAGCAAGAAAAATGCAATCTCTGTTTTCGCCGACAAGCGTTAAAATATCTTTTTTTCTTACGAGCGGCTCTCCGCCTGTGAACATAAAGAAATGCGTTCCGAGCGCTTTTGCCTCTGATACAACTTTTCTCATTTCATCAAGTGTGAGGTTTGATTTGTGACCGTATTCAGCCGCCCAACAGCCCTTGCATTTGAGGTTGCAAGCCGATGTCGGGTCCATCAAAATTACCCACGGAATGTTGCAACCGAGTTTTTCTCTGTTTGAGCGCAGCGTAGATGTGCCGATATATCCGGCGTCTATCGCAAAGGTGAGCGCGATGCTTTTGAATTGCTCACGGTCAATATCCTCAAGCCCGTTGAAAAGATAATCGTGCCAAATATTGCTTTTGTTTGTGATAATATCAATCGGAGCTGTAAATGTGCTTGCCGGAAAAATGTTTTTTGCAACAAGTTTTGCAAGTTTCACAAGCTTAAGCATATTAGCCTCGGGGTTTTTATACATATAATCCACAAGCCTGTTTCCGAGTCTGTGGAGTGTGCTTGCCTTGAGTTTCATAAGAAGCCTTTCCGCGTGTTACATTGATTCCGGTGCGTCAATTTTGAGCATTGTCAAAATATTTTTGATTGTGCTTTTAACTGCCGTGCAAAGATAAAGTCTTGCGTTCATCAGCTTTTTATCGTCAATCATAACACGCTGTGCGTTGTAGAATTTGTGGAACAGTGTTGCAAGCTCAACAACATAGTGGGTGATTTTTGCGGGGTCATATCCCTTTGCAGCCGAAATGATTTCGTCGGTAAGGTTTGCAAGGTGGGATATAAGTTCTCTCTCCTCGGATGAGTTGAGCGCATTAAGTTCCTCAACGCTCGGAATTGTCATTTCAAAACCCTGTTCCTTTGCCTTGTTAAGAATTGAGCAAATTCTTGCGTGCGCATACTGAACATAGTAAACAGGATTTTCACTGCTCTGTTTTGCCGCAAGTTCAAGGTCAAAATCAAAGTGAGAGTTCGGCTCTCTTAAATTGAAGAAAAATCTTGCCGCGTCAATCGGCACTTCGTCAAGCAATGTGTTGAGCGTGATTGCCTTGCCCGAACGCTTTGAAAGTTTGATTGTTTCGCCGTCGCGTACAAGTCTTACCATCTGCATAATTACGGCGTCAAGTCTGTCTGCGTCAAGACCGAGCGCAGTCAGAGCCGCTTTCATTCTTGGAACATATCCGTGGTGGTCTGCGCCCAAAACATCAATAGCCTTGTCATATCCTCTTGTTACAAGCTTGTTGTAGTGATATGCAATGTCGGGCACAATGTATGTCGGCAAGCCGTTTGCACGCACAAGTACAATGTCCTTGTCGTTGCCGAATTCGCTTGCCTTGAACCAAAGCGCACCGTCCTGCTCGTATGTCACGCCCTTTTCTTTGAGCGTGTTGATAACTTTTTGAACGGAGCCGTCGTTGTGGAGCGATGATTCTCTGAACCACTTGTCATAAACGATTCTGTATTTCTTTAAATCTCTTTCAAGTCCGTCGATGTTTTTTGGCAACGCATAGCCTACAAGCGCGTCTCTTCTCTCCTTGCTTTCGGTGTCTGCGTATTTGTCACCGTTGATTTCGTAAAATGCCTTTGCGTGCTCGGTAATGTCTGCACCGTGGTATGCGTCCTCAGGCATTTCGATTTCTTTGCCGCAAAGCTGAAGGTATCTCACCTCAAGCGAGGTCGCAAATTTTTCGATTTGGTTGCCTGCGTCGTTGATATAAAATTCTCTTTGAACATAATATCCTGCCGCATCAAGAACGGATGCAAGGCAGTCGCCTATTGCGCCGCCCCTTGCGTTGCCTATGTGCATAGGTCCCGTCGGGTTTGCCGATACAAATTCAACAAGCATTTTTTTGCCGTTGCCGTAGTCGGATCTGCCGTAGTTTTCACCTTGTTCAACGGCGTCTAAAACGATTTTTGAATAATAATCGTCCGAAAGATAAAAATTGATAAATCCCGGACCTGCAATTTCGGCTCTGTCGATAAGCGTGCCGTCAAGGTCGAGCGAATTAACTATTGATTCGGCAATCATTTTCGGCGCTTTGTGATAGCATCTTGCGCCTGCCATTGCAATGTTTGTTGAAAAGTCGCCGTTTTTCTTGTCCGACGGCTTTTCAATTATGAATGACGGTATATCGCTCTCGGGAAGTTCTCCCTTTGCCGTTGCGCTTTTAACGGCGGCAATGATTATTTCATTTAATTTATCCTGTGTTTCTTTTACTAATTTTGACATTGCTGTTTCTCCTGCTTTTTCTTTTGGTGCTTAAGCTTTACTCTAACCTCGTTTTGTGATGTTAGCGCACCGTTTACATCTATATCGTAGCAAAAGCGAAATTCGCCTTCGTGGCCGTCATAATCGGTTTCAATACTTCTGCCGTAAACGCCCATGAGCAAATCGCCGTATTCCGTGCCATATTTGCAAAGGTTTCGCTTTGCTCTTTCAATAATAAGGCACGAGCTGTAAGGTCCGGAACGCAACATTTCAACATTCTTTTCGTCTTTTGAAATGCTCAGTTTTGCCGAAATCGGCTTGTGCGGCGGCTCTTGCTGTTCTTTGTATCTTATGATGTATGTATCGTCGGTTTCCTCGAGTGTGCCGATTGTTGTCAGCTCAATGCTGTCGTCATGGTCGGGTCCGTATATTTGTTTGCCCGTTATTTTAATAAGTGCTTTTTTAGCCATTTTTATACCTTCTGCTAAATAATTCCGCCGCGTTCAAACGCAAGATCAATCCATCTGTCGATAAGCTCGGTGTATGAAACGCCGACAGCCTCAAAAAGTTTTGGATACATACTTATCGGTGTCTGACCCGGAATTGTGTTTATCTCGTTGAGCAAAACTCTCTCGTCGCCCTTGGTTACGAAAAAGTCGCATCGGCTCATTCCCTCGCAACCGAGTGCTTTGTACGCGTTGAGTGCCGCCGTGCGCACCTCGTCGCGCTTTTCCTTGCTTATAAGCGCAGGAATGTGAAGCTCCGATTCGGGGTTGTTGTATTTTGAATCAAAGTCATAAAATTCTGCCGCCGAAACTATTTGACCTACCTCTGCGGCAACAGGCTCGTCATTACCCAAAACAGCACACTCAACTTCGTATCCCTCGATAAATTCCTCAAGGATTACCTTCTTGTCTTCTTTAAGCGCCGTTTCAACGCCTGCCTTAAGCTCATCTTCGTTGTGAGCTTTGCTTATGCCGACCGATGAACCTGCGTTTGCCGGTTTGACAAAAATCGGGAATCCGAGCTTTTCAACTGCCGATTTAATGCATTTTTCGGTATCTTTTCTGTATTCGTATTTTGTGAATGAACACCATTTTGCCTGGTCGATTCCGAATGCGTCGGCAACTGCATTTGTAACCGCCTTATCCATGCATGAGCCGGACGATGTTGCATCACAGCCTACAAACGGAATTTGCGCAAGCTGAAATAAGCCCTGAATTGTGCCGTCCTCGCCGTTTTTGCCGTGCAAAATCGGGAATGCTACATCAATTTTTATTTGTTCGCCGTCTTCGGTTACTATTCCGTGAATTGCCGAGTCGGGGGATATGTATGCTTTTTTGAGTGATTTTGAATCAAGCCATTTGTCCTGCGGCAAAAGTGCAATGTCATCATTGAATAAATACCATTCTCCGACTTTTGTTATGCCGAGCATATAAATGTTGTATTTGCTTTTGTCTATATTCGACAAAACACCGTTTGCCGAAATACAGCTTATGTCGTGTTCGGATGATGCTCCGCCGAATATTACCGCCAAATTTTTCTTCATTATATATTCACCTTGGTTTTAGTTTAATATTTTGCATTATATTTTAGCATATTAATTTTTTAATATCAATATACAATTATAACTTATTTTATATCTTTACATTATCCATTTATATGTAAATTTCACATTCGCAATTTGACCTGCCAACCGTAAAGTGGTATAATATCATTTAATTTTTGATGAATAAAAAAGACAATTCGTCTTTGGAGATAAATATATGAAAAAACTAACCTCACTTATTCTTGCGGTGATAATGCTTTTCTCGGCACTTTCCGTGCAGTCTGCGGCGTATGCGTCGGGCAGGAAGTTTGCACTTGACCGCCTTCAAACAATTCAAAAGACAAAGGGTTATATTCCTAAGCAAACAGCTGCCGTCACAGGCAATTGCTACGGCTTTGTTTCCTCCGTGTGCGGCAAACTCTACGGCGTTCAGTATAACGGCGAGGGACTTTACAATTCGTATAAGTGCCGCCACTCAAGCGGAAACTACAAAACGGTTTCGACATATACAAACAAAAACAGCACTCTTACGCGCTCCGATGCCGACAAAATCATCAGCTTCTTTGTTGATAATGCAGTTACGGGTGATATAGTCCATTTCGGCGCACTTCAAAAAACAAATTCACACACATTTATGGTGCAAAGTGTCGATAACGAAAAAATGGTTATCTACCATTCAAACTATGCCTCAAAGGGCAACACCTCAAATACATGCCATTTTGATACGATTTATTGGGATTCTTTCAGGTCGTCGCCGACAAAAAGTGCCACAGCCTCAAATGGTAATTATTCGCTCAACGCAATGTTTTATGCCAAAATGAGCGGCGGTCTCGGCATAACGATTAACAGATATACAAAGTATGAAAGCAAATTCTATCTTTTAAAGGTCACTGTTCCGTCAGTTGACTGCATCAATGCCTCAACAACCTCGCTCAAACTCCAATGGAGCGAAATCAGCGGTGCGTCGAAATATCAAATTCAGTATAAAAAATCGTCTGATTCATCATTTGCGAACGCCTCGACGGGCTGCACTTCAACTTCGTTTGTAATCAAAAATCTCACGCCCGGCGTTACATACGATTTTAAGGTCCGCGCAAATATCGGCGGCAAATGGATGGATTACAGCGATGTCGAAAGCAAAAAAGTTGTGCCTCCTGCCGTGTCGGGGGTCAAGTTTTCAACAACTGCCGACGGCTTAAAACTGTCTTGGTCAAGCCTCAACGATTTTACGGGTATTAAGGTGCTTAGGAGCAATTCTCAGTCAGGTAGATATTCGCAAATCGCACAGTTTGCCCCCGCTTCATCATATGTCGACACAAATGTTGAATACGGCAAAACATATTACTACAAAATCATTCGCTATTACGGCGATGACGGCATATCGTCAACCTCCGCCGTTTGTTCGGGTGCGTACAAGCTCACCGCTCCGTCGGTGTCGGCTGTCAGAAACGATTCGCGCACAATCACTTTTACCGTCAAAGGTGACAGCTTCGCTAAATCTTATGTTTACAGCGTGTCCGATTCGCACAGCAATCCGATTGTTGACGAAACGGAGAACGATTCAAACACCGTTCAAATCGAAAATCTTGCCGTAGGCGAGATTTATACGCTCAACATTGCCGAAAAATCAAATGTCGGCACAGGCGATTTTGCAACCAAATCTATCAAGGCAGGCTCGACTGCGATTAAAAATGTCAAGGCAAACGCAGTTTCAAACGGCGTTCAGGTTAAATATGACACTCAGTTTGACGCCTCGGGATATTATGTTTATCGCAGTGAAAGCGCATCATCGTGCTATAAGCGAATCGGCGATGTTCAAAATGCACAGCAGGGCACATATACCGACAAATCGGTGAAATATAATAAGCAGTATTATTATAAGGTCAGCGCGTATATTATCCGAAACGATGTTAAAAACGAGGGCGAAATTTCGCTTGCCTCGTCGGGAGTCAAAAATTCTCTTTCGGCACCGAAAATTACCGCCGCATCGAGAGTTAATTCCTCGTCAATCAAGGTTTCGTGGTCGCGCGTGGCAAACGCACAAAAATATACACTTGTCTATAAGGCTGACGGTGGCAAATGGAAAAGATGTTCCTCGACAAAAGGGACAAGCGTAACCGTAAAAAAACTTTCGGTCGGAACAAAATATCATTTCAAGGTCTACGCCTCAAACAGCATCGGCTCAAGCTCATATTCCGCCGAAAAAACGCAAACCGCTTTGCCTGCAGCTCCCGCAAGACCGTCACTCAAAAAACAAAGAGGCTCAATTAAGGTTTCGTGGAAAAAAAGTTCGGACGCATCGGGCTACAAAGTTTACCGTGCTACATCAAAAAAAGGGTCATATAAGCTTGTCAGATCAATAAACGGCAAAAACACAACCTCGTTCACCGACAGATCGGTCAAGAAAAACAAAACATATTACTATAAGATTCGCGTATTTACCACGAAAAACAAAAAGTCGCACAATTCGTCAAAATCGGCTTATTCCTCGTTAAAATACTGAAATAATTTATTATAATTCGGCTTTGATTTGCGAATTTTTATAACAAATCACTAAATTTTTACATTATTCGATAAAATGCTTGACAATGGTTTGATTTTCTTATATAATCACTACCGATATAAATTTTAAGTATCAAATAACCCCCGATGGTCGGAGGGAGGGAATATCGTGAGCCAGGTAAAAGTTAAGGAAAATGAATCTCTTGACAGCGCACTCAGAAGATTTAAGCGCCAGACTTCTCGTGATGGTATCATCCAAGAAGTAAGAAAGAGAGAGCATTACGAAAAGCCTTCGGTAGCTCGTAAAAAGAAGAGCGAGGCTGCTCGCAAAAGAAAGTATAAGTAAGCAATTAGGAGCGAAATTTATCGCTCCTTTTGTTATTTCGGTGGTTTTATGAAGATTTTAGTTTTAAATGGTCCCAATCTCAATATGACAGGAATCAGAAAAAAGGATGTCTACGGCGCAGAAACCCTTGACGATATTAATGCTCAGCTTAAGGCTTACGGCGAGTCAAAGAACGCCGAAATGTCGTTTTATCAGTCAAATCACGAGGGCGACATTATCGACCTGATTCACAAAAGCAAGGATGAGTATGACGGCGTTATCATCAACGCAGGCGCTTATACTCACTATTCATACGCCATTCGCGATGCTATCGAGGCTGTATCAGATTACACACCGTTTGTAGAGGTGCATATGAGCGATATTCACAAAAGAGAGGATTTCAGAAAAATTTCTGTCATCACACCTGTTTGTGTTAAACAAATTTGCGGCTTCGGCAAAGATAGTTATAAAATGGGTATTGATTTATTGCTTGAAATACTGTAAAATAAATTAGTAATATTTTGATTATACAATTCACGGAGGTATAAATATGATTTCAGCAGGCGATTTCAGAAACGGTGTAACCTTTGAGGAAGATGGCAATGTTCTTCAGGTTATCGAATTTCAGCATGTAAAACCCGGCAAGGGCGCCGCATTTGTAAGAACAAAAACAAAGAATGTAATTACCGGCTCGGTAGTTGAAAAAAGCTACAACCCATCTGCCAAGTATCCTACAGCTTATATCGAGAGAAAGGAAATGGCTTATTCATATAATGATGACGGACTCTATTATTTTATGGATAACGAAACTTTTGATATGATTCCCGTTGCAGAGGCTGATCTTCCCGACAGTTTCAGATATGTTAAGGAAAACGATGTTTGCAAAATCCTTTCATACAAAGGCAAGGTTTTCGGCGTAGAGCCGCCGACATTCGTAACTCTCGAGGTTACACACACAGAGCCGGGCCTCAAGGGCAACACGGCTACAAACACATTGAAGCCTGCAACTGTTGAAACAGGTGCAGAGATTCGTGTTCCGCTTTTCATCAACGAAGGCGATATGATTAGAATTGACACCCGTACCTGTGAATATATGGAGCGTGCATAATATGGATACAACAGAAGCTTTGGGCTATCTCAAGGGCTTGCTTGACGGCCTTGATTTAGACGAAAACAAAAAAGAAACAAAGGTTTTCAAGGCAATCGTTTCCGTTCTCGACAATCTCAATGAGGATGTCCTCGATATTACAGAGGAGCTTGACGCTGTCGAGGAACAAATTGACGATATCGATAACGACCTTTGCGACCTTGAAGAAATTGTTTATGACGATGATTTCAGCGATGTTGACGATGAGGACTATGAGGATTACGAAATCACATGTCCTGCATGCGGCGCAGAATTCACCGTTGATGAGGACACTGTTCTCGAGGGCAATTTTGAGTGTCCGTCCTGCGGCGAAACTCTCAATTTCGAGTTTGAAGAGGACGATACAGAGGAATGATTTAATCCTAATAAAAATTAAACGACTGCTTCGGCTAAACACCGTTGCAGTCGTTTTTTATTATTCACCGATCATACCAATAAAATATTTGTGAACGGATAAATCATCCGTCAGCTCTGGGTGAAATGCCGTGGCAAGAAATTTGCCCTGCCTTGCCGCAACGATTTTGCTGTCAACCCTTGCAAGCACATCGACTCCGTCATTGACGGCGGCAATGTACGGCGCGCGGATAAATACCATCGGAATTTTGCCCAAGCCCTTAAAATCCTCTGTTGTATCAAAGCTTCCAAGCTGTCTCCCGTATGCGTTGCGCTTTGCCGTGCAGTCAATAAGCCCCAAACCGTCACAGCGTGCGTCACCGGTTTGCTTCGACATAAGGATAAGCCCTGCGCAGGTGCCGAATACAGGCATACCGCTTGCGGCGTATTCAAGTATTTTGTGCCTTATATCAAGGTCGTCAAGCAGCTTGCTCATAACCGTGCTTTCTCCGCCCGGAATAATCAAGCCGTCCGGCATTTCATCAAGGTCCTTCGGCTGACGGATTTCAAACGCGTCAACCGAAAGCTCATTCAACTTCTTGATATGCTCTTCAAACGCTCCTTGCAGAGCAAGAACACCGATTTTCATAATATTATGAGGATTATTGTCCTCTTTCCTCCATAATGATTTTGATTTCGTTTTCGTTAATACCTACCATGGCTCCGCCCAAATCTTCGCTTAACTCTGCAAGAATTTGCGGGTCATTGTAGTTTGTAACAGCTTTTACGATTGCCGCCGCTCTCTTTGCCGGATTGCCCGATTTGAATATGCCCGAGCCTACAAAAACGCCCTCTGCGCCGAGTTGCATCATAAGTGCGGCGTCGGCAGGTGTTGCAACACCGCCTGCGGCAAAATTAACAACGGGCAGCTTGCCGTTTTCGTGAACATAGTTGATAAGCTCAACGGGCACTCTGTATTCCTTTGCCGCCTCAAAAAGCTCGTCCTTGCGGAGCGACTGAACACGGCGCATTTCTGCGTTGATTTTTCTCATATGTCTTACAGCCTGAACAACATCGCCCGTGCCCGGCTCACCCTTTGTTCTTATCATTGACGCACCCTCTGCAATTCTGCGCAAAGCCTCGCCTAAATCTCTCGCACCGCATACAAACGGAACATCAAATTCTGTTTTGTCTATGTGATAAAGGTCATCGGCAGGGGAGAGCACCTCGCTCTCGTCAATGTAGTCTATTTCGATAGCCTGCAAAATCTGTGCCTCTGCAATGTGACCGATACGGCACTTTGCCATTACAGGGATCGATACAGCTTCCTGAATACCTTTAATCATTTTCGGGTCGCTCATTCTTGAAACGCCGCCTGCTGCACGAATATCGGCAGGGATTCTTTCAAGTGCCATAACAGCGCATGCGCCTGCCTCCTCGGCAATTTTTGCCTGCTCCGGTGTTGTTACATCCATTATTACGCCGCCCTTAAGCATTTGCGCAAGGTTTTTGTTTAATTCATATCTGCTGCTCATTTTGATTACCTCTTTTGTTATTGATTTGTCCGAACAAGTATATATTACCACAAACTATGCACTAAACAATACACAAAAATAATAAAAAATAAAGGTACAGATAATCGTTTTGTCATTGCGCTTTATCTGTACCTTTGATATTATGTTTAATTTATTTACTGTTTTTTGTCCGACAGTTTTTCAATTTTTGTTATTTTCGGCGTTTGCAGTTCTGGCTTTATTTTGTCGATATAACTGCGTGCCTTTGTGCCGAAATATTCCATTGCAAAATCGGTTGATGCCTTTTTGATAATCAATTTGAAACGCTCCTTTTGCTCCTTTGTCAGGTCGGAAAGCGTGTCAATCGCATTGTATATTTTTTTCAAATCAAGTGATTTAAAATCGTAAAAATCGTCGATTCCTATGCTTGATAGCACATAATCAATTGAGTTGAAAAATTGCTCAAGGTCATCCTCGCCGACATAATCAATCATTTTATTGATGTATTCGGCAAGAAAATCCGACGAGGCGTCATATTTTTCACAGGTCTTGAATTTGTCGTCCTCAATTATCCAAGATGAAACTTGGTGCTGTTTCAATCCGCTGTTTGTGCTTTCGACTATTATCGGCTCGTTGGCGTGATTTAGCATTCTGCCGATGATTGACCCTTGCGGAGTGTAAAGGCGTGTTTTTCGTGCAATTTGCTCAAAATCGTATCGCTCAAAAAACCATTTCGGAAATCCTGGCGCATCGTCTTCATAAACTGTGCTGATTTTCTTTTTCAGAGAGTTTGAACAGTTGACCGCAGCGTAAAGCGCAAGATTGCCGCCCTTTGAATGTCCGCACAAAATTATTTCATCGCATTTTTTGACCATAGCCGTTTCCTGAAAATAGTGCAGTGCCTCGATTTGCGCCGGAACGGGGAACATATATGACAGCATTGCCGACTCTTTGATTCCTGCAACAGTCGTGTCTGTTCCGCGAAAAGCAACAAGCAGAGTTTTGTCATTCAAAATAAAATTCAGCCCTGCGAATTGCTTGTCGATTTCGCAGTCAACGCTGTTCACATAGTCGCAAAGGCGCACATAGCCATATCGTCTTGTTTTTGCACATTCCATAAGCAGAGCGGCTGATTTTTGTGTTATTCCGATAAGTTCTTCCAATTTCTCGTCGCTGTTTTCTGCAAAAAAGTCCATTGCCGCATCGCATAAAAACACTTCATCTTCTTCGACAATTGTGCCAAAATCGTTGTAAACTATCTGTGAAAAAATCACGTTGTCAATCTCGTTAAAATTCTTTTCCTCAAACGATTTGTCACCATATTTTTCGATGTAATCAAAAATGTCTTTCATTTCTTTCATAGCATTCACCGCAAAAAAATAATATAGGCGGAAAACCCACCTATATTATTAATAATCTAAAAATGCAATTTTGTCAATTATTTATTCAGTTTTCGCTCAATAAGCTTTGCAATTTCCACAATCGGAATTACAAGCACAGCAAGCAATAACGAGAGGAAATATTCCTTTGCGTCAATATGCGCAAAATCAAATGCCGTTCTTAAAAACGGAATATAAATTACCGCTGTCGAAAGGACTAACGATATTGCCATCGCACCGATTAAATAATAGTTCGGTTTGCCCAATTTAAACAGCGATTCGCGGCGTGATCGCATATTGAATGAGTGAAAAATTTCTGCCATTGAAAGCGTTAAGAATGCCATTGTCATTCCGTTTTGATGAATCAGCGTGCCGTCTGTTGTGCCTGCCATTTTTGTGCCGCACAGATAGGCAATAAGCGTCAGTGCTGTCACCATTATGCCCTGCCATGCAATGTCAATGCCCATTCCGCCGGCAAAAATGCCGTCTTTGGTGTTTCTCGGCTTTCTGCTCATAATGTCAGGCTCGCCCTTTTCAAGTCCGAGCGCAAGGGCGGGAAGACAGTCGGTGATAAGGTTAATCCATAAAAGGTGAACAGGCTCAAACAGAGTGAATCCCAATACAGTTGCAACAAATATAGAAATAACCTCGCTCAAATTTGACGAAAGCAAAAATTGAATTGAGTTTCTTATGTTGTCATAAATTCTTCTGCCCTCTTCAACAGCAGAAACAATAGTTGCGAAATTATCGTCGGCAAGCACCATGTCCGCAACATTTTTTGTCACATCCGTGCCTGTTATGCCCATGCCTATTCCTATGTCGGCGTTTTTGATTGACGGCGCGTCGTTTACACCGTCACCGGTCATTGCCGTCACCATTCCGCGCTTTTTCCATGCATTGACAATTCTTGTCTTGTGCTCCGGCTGAACTCTTGCATAAACCGAGTAGTTTTCGATTTGAGCATCAAGCTCGTCATCGCTCATTTCATTTAAGTCGGCACCTGTCAAAGCTTGTGAGGCATCGGTTAAAATACCAAGTTGCTTTGCAATTGCAACCGCTGTGTCTTTGTGGTCGCCGGTTATCATAATCGGTCTTATTCCTGCCGATTTGCACTCCTCTATTGATGAAACAGCCTCCGGCCTTACCGGGTCAATCATGCCGACAAGACCGATGTAACAAAGCCCCTCCTCAAGTGTTTCCGGGTTGCATTCGGGTTCAAGAGCATAAGTTCTCATTGCCGCACAGAGAACACGAAGTGCTTTGTCTGCCATAGTCTTGTTGTCTTCAACGATTTTTGCAATCAACTCGCCGGTCATCGGCACTTTCCTGCCGTTGACAAGTGCACTTGTGCAATGTGCAAGCACAATGTCGGGTGCGCCCTTTGTGTATTGAACAAAGCCGTTTTTCGTTTTGTGAATTGTTGACATCATCTTTCTTGACGAGTCAAACGGAGCCTCTGCAACACGCGGAAAAGCTTTGATAATATTGTTTTTGTCAAGACCGATTTTGTCGGCATATTCAACGAGTGCCGCCTCTGTCGGTTCGCCCTTAATTGTGCCGTCAAGCTGTAATTCGGCATCGTTGCAAAGCGACATTGCCGTTGCAAGCAGTTCCTCGTTGTCGCCCCTGTGTTCAATAACAGTCATTTTGTTTTGAGTCAGCGTTCCTGTTTTGTCTGAGCAGATAATCTGCGTGCAACCGAGTGTTTCAACCGCAGTCAGCTTGCGTATAACAGCGTTGCGTTTACTCATTTTTGTAACGCCGATTGAAAGCACAATTGTTACAACTGCCGCAAGTCCCTCGGGAATTGCAGCAACGGCAAGCGAAACGGCAACCATAAAGAAACTAAGTGTTGACTCCAATGATAAGCCGTCGCCGACTGCAAGCGAGCGGATTATATCAAAAACAAAAATAAATGCGCAAATGCCCAAAACTATTATTGATAATATTTTTGAAAGCTGATTGAGTTTCTTTTGAAGAGGAGTCGATTCGTCCTTTGCACTTTGGAGCGCGTCGGCGATTTTGCCCATCTCGGTTTCCTGACCTGTGGCGGTTACAATTGCTTTGCCTCTGCCGTAAACAACCGACGAGCCCATATAACACATATTTTTTCTGTCGCCGAGCGGAATATCGTTTGAGCCGAGAGGGTCAATAACATTTGCTGTTTTTGTTACCGGAACGGATTCGCCGGTCAGCGCCGATTCCTCGATTTTCAGTGATGCACTTTCGATTATTCTGCAATCCGCGGGCACGCTGTCACCGGCTTCAAGCACAATAATGTCGCCGATTACAATATCTTCACTTTTGATATCCTGCAAAACGCCGTCACGAATAACCTTTGTTGTCGCCGCCGTCATTTCCTGCAAGGATTCAATCGCTTTTTCGGCTTTTGACTCCTGATATACACCCAAAACAGAGTTTAACAATACAACAATCATTATAATGATTACATCGGCATATCCGCCGTCGCCGTTAATTGACGATGTGATTGCACTTACAAGTGCCGCAACAATCAGTATTATTATCATTGGGTCGGCAAGCTTTGTTAAAAAGCGTGCAAAAAGTGATGTCTTTTCACCCTCGGCAAGTTTGTTTTTTCCTTTGCGCTCCAAAATGCCTTTGGCTGTTCGCGCAGTCAGTCCGTCATATGACGAGCCGTTTTCCTCAATAACCTCGTCAACGGTTTTTAAATACTCTTTCATCATCAACGCTCCTTATCATTATATTATAAAAAAGACCTATACATAGTGTCGCAAACTATGTATAAGTCTCATTCTGAAAGCTAACGCTCGTTAAGTTAAACCAGCTTTAACAGCAGGCTGTTGATTTAACTCGTGCTATGTGTAAGCGGTTAAAATCGGCTTTATTTTTATTGTGCCGATTTTATCTGTAAAATGCACGGAATTACTCCCTCATACCATAAAAAATTATAGCATAACCGCCGCATCAAGTCAATCAATCGTGCGACTGATATTTCTAAAATTTTCTTAAAAATATCAACAATTTTTCAAGCAAACCTCAACGCCGCATTTAGTGCAGTAATATTCTTGATTTAAGTGCATATATATGTTATAATGTTTACTATTATGGAATAGTGCGTAATGCATTTTTTCGTGTTTAATTACAGAGGAATTTGTTATGTTTAAAACCAGCACTGTTATTAACAATTTAACGGTCACGGGCAACGATTTGCTCGCCTCACTTTGTATAACCTGTCCGTATAATGACGGCGCAACGCCGAAGGCAAAAATCGTTTTCTTTCAAGGCGACAATATGCGCCGCATACCGCTGACAACCTCGGCAATCTACCGCCACGGCGACGATTGCACAATAGTTTTCAACGGCGAAATTTTACTTGATAGCGTTTTTTTGAATTCGTGCGGCGACGATATAACCGCAAGATTTGATTTTTATTACGGCGGCAATTCGGTTGAGGGCTTGTCGTTTAAAATTGATAAATACGCTCTCGATTCCGATGAATTTAAAAATATCGACAAAAATTATGTTCTTTCCGAGAGAAACGACGGTTTGACATGCTCCGACGCAATACTTGTGCCCGAACTTGAACATCACGGCGGCGCTCCGCTTTATTTCATCGGTTTTGATTTTGAAAACAGTCGCCTTGTTTTTAAAAAAAATCATGCCGCAGGAGATTATAATGCCAACAGCATGTTTAAAAAAATTCTCAATATTCCTATGGGCATTATACGCTTTGCGCTTGCAATTTGCCTTTTGCCTTATTTTGTGATTGACGGAATACTTGCAGGGCTTGATTTACAACGAAAGCGTCAAGTAAATTCGTATTCCTCCTCAATGAGGAATATATATCTTCAAATTAAAGAGAATTTTTCCGATTTTCTTAAAATAAGCCTTAAGCGCAAAGATATTGTCAAAATCGTTTCCGGCATATTATATTCATTTTGCCGAATCAGATACAACAAACTTTGCAAAAAGCCGATTGTTAAAAACAGAATTACCTTTGTTTCTGGCAGAAGAGATAATCTCACCGGTAATTTGGAATTTGTTTATGACAAGCTGAAGGACAATAAGGATATTGATTTTCAATTTCTCCTTTTCTCCGATTCAAACGGTCATTTTAAGTATAAATACATTAAACGGTTTTATGAGCTTTACGCAACATCAAGAGTTGTTGTTATCGACGATTATTTCAGACTTACAAACACTGTTAAAAAACGCAACGAAACACAGCTTTGGCAACTTTGGCATGCCTGCGGTGCTTTTAAAACTTTCGGCTATTCGCGTCTCGGCAAAATTGGCGGTCCGCTTCAAACCGATATTAACCACAGAATGTATGACAGGGCAATTGTTTCGTCGGCAGAGATTGCAAAACATTACGCCGAGGGTTTCGGCATAAGCGACAAATGTGTTTTGCCGACAGGTATTCCGCGCACCGATGTATTTCTCGACAAGGAATATGCAGAAAAAATCAAATCGTCGTTTTACGCAAAGCATCCGAAACTCAAAACTAAAAAAATTATTCTTTTTGCCCCAACCTTCAGGGGTCACGGTCAAAAAACGGCATATTACCCTATGGAAACATTTGACCCAAACAGATTTTATGAGTCAATCGGTGACGATTATGCAATAATTTTAAAGCTCCATCCGTTTTGTAAGGAACATTTTGAAATTGATGAGAGGTATAAGGATTATATTATCGACCTTTCGGATGATGACGAGCTTAATGATTTGCTTTTTGTAACAAATCTTTTAATTACCGACTACTCAAGCGCTATATTTGAAGCGTCACTCCTTGATATTCCGATGATTTTTTATGCGTTTGATTTATATGATTATATTTCAAACCGCGATTTTTACTATGACTTTGAAAATTTTGTTCCCGGAAAAATCGTCTTTTCCGAAAACAAGCTTATTACCGCCGTCAAAAACCGTGATTTTGACTATGAAAAGGTCGGCGCGTTTAAAACAAAATTCTTTGATAATCTCGACGGCAACTCAAGCAAGCGTGTTGCCGATGAAATATTAAAAACTGTGAGAGGTGAAATATGAGCGAGCAATTTTATTACAACTACAACGGCGACGACAGGGGAGCCTTTTCCGTTGAAAACAATTCTATTGTGTTCAAAATAAAGCGCGCAATACTTGACGGTGTGAAAAATGCCGAAGTAAGTCTCAGAAAAAAAGTCCGCAAAAACGGAAACAACTATTTTAAGCACAAGCTGCTCAGCAAAAAAATTCCGCGTGCGTATAGAGCTGCCGCAAAAAATCCTGTCGATGAAAACAAAATCGTTTTTGTTGAAATCAGATTACCGTATCTTACAAACAGCCTTCAAATTATGTTTGATGAACTGGCAAATAATTATGATTATAACATCCATACACACTTTTTGCTCAACGGCAATACTATCAGAGCCGATTATACACAGCGCTGTATTAACGCTGTTGAGGATATTGCCACCGCAAAATATGTGTTTATTGACGAAGGCTCAAATGCGCTTTCGGCAATGCCGCTTCGTCCCGAAACAAAAATCATTCAGCTTTGGCACGGTTGCGGCGCGTTTAAAAAGTTCGGTTTCTCTACAGCCGATTTGATTTTCGGCGAAAGCAGAAAAGAACAGTTGCGCCATCCGTTCAACAAAAACTATTCGCTTGTCACCGTCAGCTCGCCCGAGGTTGCATGGGCTTATTATGAGGCTATGAATATCGACGAAAAAAGCGGTGTTGTTCAGGCAACCGGCTCAAGCAGAACAGATATTTTTTATGACAAAGAATTCCTTGATTCCGCCCGCAGACACCTTTATGAGGTTGTGCCGCAGGCAAAGGGCAAAAAGGTCATTTTGTATGCTCCGACATTCCGCGGCAGAGTTGCAAAGGCAAAGGCGCCGGACATGCTCAATGTCAAAATGTTTTATGAGGCACTCGGCGACGAGTATGTTCTTCTTTTCAAATACCATCCGCATGTAAAAAATCCGCCGGTTGTTGAGGACGAGTACAAGGATTTTGCAATGGATGTCGGCAATGTTTTGACAATTGAGGAATTGCTCTCCGTTTCGGATATCTGCATCTCCGACTATTCATCGCTTGTTTTTGAGTACAGTTTGTTTGAAAAACCGCTCATCTTCTTTGCTTATGACCTTGACGAGTATTTCGATTGGCGCGGATTTTATTATGATTATTATGAACTTGCACCCGGTCTTATCGCAAAAACAAACTTTGAAATGATAGACTATATTCAGCATATTGACGAGCGATTTGACAAAAAGGCAATTCAGGATTTCAGATACAAATTTATGCGCTCTTGCGACGGACATGCCACCCAAAGAATACTTGAATATGCGTTTGATAATCTTGAAAGCCATAAAAAACCGTGCGAAACATTCGAGCATTTCTATACCGTTCCGAGAGTCGAAAGCAGTTATTTCCCGTATTACAAGCGCGTTCAGCTTATCAAAGAGCAAAAAGAGGTCGCGCAAAAGCTTTATGATGAGGCTCGAGGCTCGCTCAAAAAGGGCAGTGTCGTTGCGTTCGACATTGTGTCGCAGGAGGTTTTGCATTCAATCAAAAAACGCTCCAAGGGCAGTGTTACAGTTGTCAACGGCGGCGATAAAATAGAAGATGTTATTTCTTCTGTTGCAAATGCCGAGTATGTTATCATCGACAGCCCAAACACATTGCTCGACTGCTTTAAACTTCGCGACGAAACAAGAGTTATTTTGCTTCCGACGGATGCTTATCCGCTCTCTGTTTTCGGCAAAATTTCAAAACAGTATCGCTCAAATCTGTTTAAGGAGCAATATGCTCTCGCTCCGCTTTACAGCAGCGTTACCGATATTGTCGCTCCGTCAAAAACGACTGCCGGATTTTATAAAAAGGCAATCGGCAAGGATGTTAATGCAATTATCGCCGGCGATGTTAAAACCGACATTTTCTTTGATGAAAAATACAAACAGCATATCCTCGAAAAACTTTATGAGGCTCACCCCGATTTTGAGGGCAGAAAGATAATTGCCTATGTTTCATCAAAGCCTGCCGACGATGAAATGATGAAAAACGATTCGTTCATTTATGAATATCTTTATAAAGATTATGTGTTTATCAAGATATTCGGCGGAATCAATTTAAACAATGTCACAACTTCTGAATATTATGCCGACAGTATAGTTGACGCAAGCGAAATTCTCAATCCTTATGAGGCACTTGCCGTTGCCGATATTGCAATCGGCGATCTCAATTCCGCAGTGCTTTCGTTTATGTCAACAGGCAAACCGCTTTTCATCTATTGCGAAAACAAGGAAAATGCCATTGAGGAAACCGAAAGTTTTGTCAATGCCGAGGAAAGCGTGCCGATAAAGATTTTTGACGATATGAACGATATTATAAAAATTATTTTGGATATTGAAAATTATGACTATTCAAGATATAATGAATTGAAAGAAAAATATTTGGCAAAATGCGACGGCAAGAGCACAAAGCGCCTGCTTAAAGCACTTACCGACGATAGATAAGGAGATTTTATATTATGACATATGGCGTAATTTTAGCCGGTGGAATCGGTTCCCGTATGGGCGGCGACAAGCCGAAGCAGTATCTTACGGTTAAGGACAAGCCGATTATTATTTACACAATCGAAAAGTTTTTGGTTGTGCCGGAGTTTGAAAAAATTATCGTTCTTTGCCCGAAACAGTGGGTTGAGCACACAAAAAATCTTGTTGAAAAGCATGCCGCAAAGGCAGGCGACAAGGTTGTTGTCATCGAGGGCGGCTCAACAAGAAACGAAACTATTATGAACGCGATTAAATTCATTGATTCCGAGGGTAATCTCAATGACGACACAATTATCGTTACTCATGACAGCGTAAGACCGTTTGTTACCCACAGAATTATTATGGAAAATATTGCCGCCGCAAAGGAATTCGGCGCATGCGATACAGTAGTTCCCGCAACTGACACTATCGTTGAGGCTCTCGATAATACCGTTATCAGCAATATTCCCGACAGAAGCAAAATGTATCAGGGTCAAACTCCGCAGTCTTTCAAGGCGCTTAAACTTAAAAATATGTATGATGCTTTGACAGAGGAGGAGAAAAATATCCTCACCGACGCGGCAAAAATCTTTGTTATCAAGGGTGAAAAAGTTGCTCTCGTTCAGGGCGAAACTTATAATATGAAAATAACATATCCTTATGATTTAAGAGTAGCAAAATCTTTGCTCGAGGAGGAAAACGATGATTAATACAGTTTACCGCCTCGTTGCACCGAGACGATTTGAAATTGCGTTTGAGGATATTGACATTTTCGGCGAAAATGCAATTGTCAGACCGACAAATCTTTCAATCTGCAACGCTGATATGAGATATTATCTCGGCACGCGCGACCCAAAGGTTTTGGCTGAAAAGCTCCCGATGGCACTCATTCACGAGGGTATCGGCGAGGTGCTTGTTGACCCGTCGGGCAAATTCAAATCGGGCGACTTGGTTGTTATGGTGCCGAACTGCCCGGTTGAAAAGGACGACTACATTGCCGAAAACTATCTTCGTTCGTCAAAATTTTGCGGCTCGTCGATGGACGGCTTGCTTCAGGAGTTTGTTGAAATTTCTTCAAGTCGCCTTGTTAAACTTCCGCAGGATATAGACCGCAATGTTGCCGCTTTTACGGAGATTGTTTCCGTTTCAGTTCACGCTATTTCAAGGTTTGACAAAATCGCTCACCAAAGACGCGACACAATCGCCGTTTGGGGCGACGGAAACCTCGGATACATCACATCGCTGTTTCTCAAATACACTTTCCCGAAGTCTAAAATCGTTGTTTTCGGTACTCAAAGAGAAAAGCTTGCCGATTTCACATTTGTTGACGAAACTCACCTTGTCAATGAGGTGCCGGACGGCTTCACCATGGACCATGCGTTTGAGTGTGTAGGCGGTAACGGCAGCCCTGTCGCAATTGAACAGATTATCGGTCTTATCAAGCCCGAATCCACCATTTCGATTTTGGGAGTCAGCGAATATCCTGTTCCGATTAACACAAGAATGATTCTTGAAAAAGGTATTCGTATGTTCGGCTCCTCCCGTTCCGGCGTTGCCGATTTTCAAAAAACGGTTGATATGTATGTTGAACATCCCGAAATTATCGACTATCTCGGCAATATCGTAAGTTCCGTTAATGTTGTCAGAACAACAAGCGACATCAAGGCCGCTTTTGAAAAGGACACACAAAAGGGCTTCGGCAAAACAATTATGAAATGGGAAGAATAGTCTGATTTTATATCAACAGCCTTTTTCAGCGAAGAAGGCTGTTTTTTTATGTATAAAGAGGCGCTTTTTTAATATAATATATTAATTTATTGAATTTACTGTGCGTCTGTGATAAAATATGCTTAAGTTGCTTGTATTAATAAGTATGTAAGGAGTAAATGTATGATATTTTTCGTCGCTGTTTTGTTCCTTTTGATAATCAGCGGTGCCGAATTTTCAAAGCCAAATGAGTTTAACAAAGACTACATTTCGCGCGCAGGCACAACTGCAATTAAGGGCATATTTGTTATTTTGATTATGTTCAGCCACGGCAAAGGTTATATTGATGTCGGTGGTAAATTCGATGTGCCGTATCTCAAAATGCAGGACCATTTGAATCAAATGATTGTTGCAATGTTTATGTTCTATTCCGGCTATGGTATTATGGAAAGCATAAAGAAAAAAGGCTCGGCATATATTGACACAATTCCGAAAAAGCGTTTTCCGCAGGTTTTGCTCAATATGGATATTGCCGTTGTTCTGTTCCTCATTTTAGCCGCAACAGCAGGCAAGTTTTACAGCGTCGGTCACATTCTCCTCTCCCTTATCGGTTGGGAGTCGGTAGGCAACTCGAATTGGTATATTTTCGTTATCCTTGCGCTTTATGTAGTAACATATTTTGCATTCCTGATTCTCAAAAAGAAAAACAATAAAACCACACAGCTCATCGGCGTAATCATAACCACCGTCCTTTCGGTTGCATTCGTTTATATTTTGATGAAAACAAAAACAACAAAACAATCGTGGTGGTACAACACGCTGATTCTGTATTCGCTCGGTATGTGGTATTCGTATTTCAAGGACAAAATCGAAAAGGTTTTGATGAAAAACGATTTGATTTTCTTCGCCGCGTCGGGTGTGCTTGTTTTGGCTTATCTCGAGGCGTACAATATGCGCTCGGATTATGGTATTTATTCATACACAGTTTGGGCGGTGCTGTTCACACTCGGCATCGTGATGATTACGATGAAGGTCAAAATCACAAACCCTGTTCTCGAATGGTTTGGCAACCATGTTTTCAGCGTTTACATTCTGCAAAGAATACCTATGATTTTGCTTTCACGCTACGGCGTAGCCGACAGGCATAAATATGAGTTTATGATTGCCTCAATAATTGTCACCGTGTTACTTGCGGAGATTTTCGACCGCTGCACGGGCGCTTTGTCCAAAAAAATATGGGGAAGGAAAAACACAGATGCAAAAAGAGTTTAAAATTTCAGTAGTAATCCCTATTTACAATGTTGAAGAATATATAGAAGAGGCGCTTGATTCCGTTATCAACCAAACACTCGGATTTGAGGAAAATATCCAAATGGTCTTGGTAAATGACGGCTCATCCGATTCAAGCGGCGAAATTTGCGAACGATATGAGAAAAAATATCCGCAAAACATTAAATATTTTTATAAGGAAAACGGCGGCGTAAGCTCTGCAAGAAATATGGGTATCGACTATGCTGTCGGAAAATATTTAACTTTCCTTGACCCCGATGATAAGTGGGAGGAGCACTCGTTCAAAAATGCCTATGAATTTTTTGAAAAGCATTATGACGAGATTGATGTTCTTGCCGCAAGAGTAAAATTTTTTGAGGCAAACGATAATTATCACGCTCTTGATTACAAGTTCGACCGCGGTACAAGAATTGCCGATTTGGACGATGAAAAAGAGATTTTTTCTGTTCAGTCAACAACCGCAACAACATTTATGAAGCGTTCGGCAGTCGGCGACACACGCTTTGACACACACCTTAAATTCGGCGAGGATTCAACATTCATTAATAAAATGATGCTCAAGAAAAAGGCTTACGGCCTTATTTGCGAAGCACTTTATTACTATCGCCGCCGTGCAAGCGGAACATCTGCCGTTAACAATCAAACAAAGGATAAATCGTTTTATACCGAATCGCTCACAAACTATCATATGGAGCTTATGAATTACAGCCGCAAGCTCTACGGCGAGGTAATTCCGTATATCCAATCTCTTGTTGCTTACGATTTGTATTACAGAATGGGCAACGATAAATACAAGGATGTTTTGGATGAAGACGAGATAAAAGTTTTCAGACAGCGTGAAAAGCAGCTCCTTGACGAGATAGACGATTATATTCTTGTCGAAAGTCCGCGCCATAAAACAATGCGCAAAAGAGACGAGGCGTTTGAGCTTAAATACGGTCACGACCTCACAAGTCAGCTTGAATTCGACGAAACTGATAAAAAATTAAAATACAAGGGCTATCCGGTGCTCAATGTTGAAACAACGCGCGGACCTGCCTGCCGTGTCGGCTTTGCAAGTATCAAAGATGACAAACTTATTATTGATTTGTTCATCGCACAGTGGCTTTTCAGAGCGGATAAGGGCGGCAAGGTTACATTCAGCGTAAACTTCGGCGATGTCAAGGTCACACCAAAGCTTATTGTGCACGATCCGTCAAATGTTCAGGTTAAAGAAAACAGACCGAGCTATTACTATCGTTGTCATTTGGAATTTGATATTTCAGATGTTCAAACGGGCGAGGTCAGAAAATTTGTGCCGTATATTAAATTCGGCGACAAGGGCTGTCGCATAGCTTTGAGCTACAGCAAGTTTGTGCCAAATTCAAACAATTTCGGTCCGGCATACAAGGTTTACGGTGAATACGGCTTGAAATGTTTCAGGTCAAACCTCCAGGTGCTCCGCCCGAAGAGAATGAGCCGCTTTATCAAACTTAATGAAAAAAGATGCCTTAAATGGCTCAAACTCAACGGCAGAAAGGATTTGGCGAAGTTTAGAAAAGATTTCTTCAAATTCCGCAAGACCGAGGAGAAAAAGGGAAAAATTTGGCTCTTCTCCGACAGAATAGACAACGCAGGCGACAGCGGCGAAGTTGTTTTCAAATATATCAGCAAGCATGCTCCCGAGGGTGTTCGCCCGATATTCAATATTGGCAGGGACGCACGCCCCGAGGTTATCAAACGCCTCAAAACTCTCGGCGAGGTTGTTTATTATGAGGACGAACTGTTTAAGTTCTACTTCCTTATGGCTGACAAAATCATTTCGTCAAGCGCAGGCGAGTTTACAATCAATGCTATGGAACAGGACAGACCGTATTTCATAGATTTGTATAATTTCGATTTCTATTTTATGAATCACGGCGTCAACTGCGGCGATTGCTCAAATTGGCTTAACAAGTTCAATAAGAATATTCACATCTTCTTTAACACCGGCGTAAAAGAGCGTCAGGCGATTATCGACGGAAGATACGATTATACGGAAGACCAGTGCGTAATCACCGGTTTGCCGCGTTTCGACGCATTGTATGAGGACACGAGAAAACAGCTTCTCATCCTCCCGTCTTGGCGCAGAAGTATCAGCGGTGCTTATGACGAAAAAACTTCGAGCGTTTATTTTGACGGCTTTGTTGAAACAGATTATTTCAAATTCTACAACGGTCTTATCAATGACGAACGCCTGCTTTCAAAAATGCGCGAAAAAGGCTACAAGGGTCTTTTCTGCCTGCATCCTATCTTTATGAAGCAGTATGTCGATTTCCAAAGTAACGATGTTTTTGATGTCAACGAGGGATTTGTTGATTACAATAAGGTTTTTGCGGAATCCGCCGCAATGGTAACCGACTATTCGACAATCGCTTTTGACTTTGCTTATCTCAAAAAGCCGATTGTTTACACTCAGTTTGACCAAAAACAGTTCTACGAGGATCAGGTTTATGACAAGGGCTTTTTCGAGTATGAAACAGACGGCTTCGGTCCCGTTTGCTACGATTTGGACAGTGCAGTAAACGAACTCGTCGAACTTATCGACAACGATTGCAAAAACAAGTATATTGACAGAGTTGAGAATTTCTTTGTCAACATCGACCAAAGCAACTCAAAGCGCGTTCTCGACGCCATTATCGAGGACGATAAAAAACGCAACAAATAATAAAAAATCGGGAAGTGCGCCACTATACACTTCCCGATTTCTATTTTGCGCAAATTTATAATATGTTGTCAAAACTCAATCTTTCGTTATCATACAGTGCCTTGCCGGCGTTTTTTATGTCGGCAAGGTCTTTTTTTATTTCGTCGCTGTCGCTGTCAAGCGCGTTTATTGCAAGCGCAATGTCATTGATTGCGGAATGGTCCCAAATTATAAAATATATGCTGTCATTTTTGCTCCAAAAGCGCTTGATTTCTTCAACACCCTTTTTGCTCGGACTTTCGCTCACCGTCTGTGTGATTTTGCAAATTTCTTCGTATGTTTCGGTCAAATATATTTGCTCGCCGATACAGCTTGCAACACATAAAATCATAAAAATTACGGCAAACCAAACCCTTTTCATACATTCCTGTCCCTTTCTATCATATACATATTGCCGTCATTATCAATCGTCAAAAGCATTATATCCTCGGTGTTCACGCTTGTTGACGAAATTAAAACATCTATTTCGCTTTCGTTGATTTTTTCATCTCCGAAATATTCCGTCACCGGTTTTGAATCCATAACTATCGTAATCGGCATTTGCGCTTTTTCGACATCCAAACCGAGTGCATCGGGCGTCAGCGGTGCGCACTCGGCTTTTGTCTGAACGCTCAAACTGCCGTTTGTTTCGACAATCGCATTTTCAACCGTCGAAATATCAAACACACCTGCTTGTCGCAGAGCGTCAATAATGTCATCCATCGTAAATCGCAATCGGCGCATTTGCTTTTGCTGCAAAATACCGTCTTTTATTATAAACATCGGCTTGCCTTGCAATAGGTTGCGCAGTTTTATTGATTTCATTGACAGTGCCGACCCGATTATTTCAAGGCTCACAAATATCATTATCGGAAAAATTGAATTTGTCAGCGGAATAGATATTTCCTGCAACGGAATTGTCGCCACCGCACTTATCAAAATTGTTATTACAAGCTCGTGCGTCTTAAGTTCGCCGATTTGCCGTTTCCCCATTATTCGCACCGACAGCACCACAAACAAATATATTATTATGCTTCGTATAATTATTACTGTCATCAAATCACCGATTTTATTTTGAGTAAATTTTGTAATATTATCAGCTTTTTGCACAAAATATTATCATAAATTGTTTATCGGTGATTTTATGAAATATCTTGTCCCCGACTATGAAATAACGCGGGATATTTTTAAAGACGATTTCAGCAATTGCTCGGATTTTTTGCTCCGCGAGGCTGTTATTCAGGACAAAAGGTGCTTTTTTGCCGCAATGGACGGGCTTATTGATTCGCTGCAGCTTGCGCAAATGGTGACAGATCCTATTTTGTCCGCAAAACTTGATTTTACCGACCCTTCGGACCATTTTGAGCAGATAAAAAAGTCTGTTGTCGGCTCAGTCGAAATGAATGTTGCTGAAACTTTTGATGATTGCTATTACTATTTAATGAGCGGCTTTGCGCTCTTTTTCCTCGACGGCAACAGCCGCGCCCTTGCTCTCGGTATTCAGGGCTGGTCAAAACGCTCTACCGACGAGCCGTCAAACGAGTCAACTGTTATGGGCGCAAAGGAGTGCTTTATCGAGGCACTTAATGATAATAAAGCTCTTCTTCGCAAACGATTAAAAACATACCATCTCAAATTGAAACAAATCAAACTCGGCAATGCCGCAAGTACTCCCGTTGTGATTGCTTATATCGACAATCGTGCCGACGAAAGCCTTGTTTTTGATGTTGAACAGAGGCTTAAAAAGGCAAATCTTAATACCGTTCTCGATTTCGGGTCACTTGCCGATTTTTTGGATACCGATATTAAAACCTTTTTCACTGCCGTCGGTCATACCGAACGCCCCGACACTTTCGCCTCAAAGCTCCTTGAGGGCAGGGTGGGTGTAATGGTTGAGGGCACGCCGTTTGCGCTTTACACTCCCTTTTTGTTTTCCGACAATTTCAGCGCGGCTGATGATTACGATAACAAACCTTTCTATTCATCATTTGTCAGAATACTGCGATATTTAAGCTTTGTGCTGTCACTGTTTTTGCCGGGGCTTTATGTCGCCGTCGGCACATATCATCAGGAGGTTATTCCTGCAACACTTCTTTATATCGTCGCAACAAGCGAGGCAACAACGCCTCTGCCGCTTATGCTCGAGGCTATCGTCATCCATCTCATGTATGAAATAATGCGTGAGGCAGGGTTGCGATTACCGAAAGCGATAGGTCACGCCGTGTCGATAATCGGCGCAATTGTTATCGGCGAGGCCACGGTTTCCGCCGGTATGATAGGCGCACCGATGCTTGTTATCGTTGCGCTCACAGCAATTTCGTCATATACGATTTATCAGCTTTATGAAAGCGTTGCCGTTTTGCGCATTATGTTTATTCTTATCGGCGGACTCACGGGCGTTTACGGCTTAACTCTTGCGGCAGGTGTTCTTTTTGTCAATATCTGCTCCGTCAATCCTTACGGAGTCCCTTATTCCGCACCGCTTTCGCCGCTCACACAAAAATCATTTTTTGATACCGTTTTGTGCCAAGGCTGGAAAAAACTTGCACGCCGCAGGGTGCGTGTCGGTGATTTAAAGGGGGCAAGCGATAATGAATAATGCCAAACGCGGCAAAATTTCTCCGTTTCAGTTTTTCGCGATTTTGACAGTTTCGCGAATTGTCGTTTCGCTGACTTATATTCAGTCGGTAACGGTCGGAATTATGTCGTTTGATATCGCTTTAGGGCTGACTTTTGCGGCTTTTTTCACAATGATTTTGTCGCTTCCGGCGTATTATTGCGCAGTCAAAAACAAAAATCCGCTTGATAATCGGTGGGTCGCATTGCTGTATTTGCTGTATTTTTCATATTTTTGCGGCGTTAATGTCAGTCGCTTTGCCTATTTTGCAATCAGCCGACTTGACACAAAAATTTCGATGCCGATTTTATGTGTCGCCATTGTTGTGCTCGGCGTTTACTGCGCCTGCCTTAAAATCGAGGGCATTGCGCGCTTTGGCTCACTTTGCGCCGTCACACTTTTTATTGCGATTGTCGGCGCGGCATTGTTGAATTTTAATAAAATCGAGGTCGAAAATTTTTATCCGCTTATTCGCAACAGCCGTTTTGCCATTTTGAATAATACGCTGCTGTTCACTTCAAATTCGGTCGAGCCGGCGATAATTATTGCCCTTGGCAGCAAGGTGAACGGCAATGTTTTAAAGCCGATTTGTGCCGCCGTTTTCACATCGTTTTCGGCGATTGTGGTACTTGTTCTTCTTGCTGTCGGCATTATGGGACACGGCGCACTGCTCCAATCATTTCCGTTTTTCACTGTCTTTCAGCTTGCCGAACTCGGTTCTATGGCTCGTCTTGATATGCTGCACACTTGCTTTTGGGCGCTTGCACTTTTGGTCAAAACCGCCGTGCTTATTTACTGCGGTTCGTGCTGCTTAAAAGGAGCTAAGCGTAATAATGCCTGCATCGTATCGGGCATTATTGCCGCGGCTGTCGCCGTTTTTATAACCGCCGTTGTCGGTATGGATATGGTCGAAATTACAAAAATTGTGAGCCGGGTTTGCTTTGCTGTATTTGCGGTGCTGATTCCGCTTGCGACACTTATGATTAAAAGGAGAAAAAAGCGTGAAGCACAAATTATTTAAAGCGGCTCAAATTATCGCCTGCGTTTGTATTGCAGCCGGTGTGCTCGGCGGTTGCCAAAATGCGCAGGGGTTAAGCGATTTGACTATCATTCAGGGTGTCGGAATTGATAAAAGTGACGATAAAACAAAGGTTTCGCTCCAATATCTGAATTTAAACAAAAGCAGTTCCGCCGATTCTATCGGCGACAAAATCACGGCTGTTGCCTCGGGCGAGGACCAAACGGTCAACGGCGCAATTTTCAACGCCTCAAAAGTGCTTTCAAAATCAATGTTTTTCGGTCAAAACAAAATCATCGTTTTCGGCAGCGATTATATTCAGGACGGCTTGCGCCGCGGTGCCGATTACCTCATACGAAGCGTTGACAGTCGCCCCGATGTTTTGCTTGCGCTCTCGTCCGAAAAAGCGTCGGATATTATTGAGAGCAAGGAAAATGACGCGCGCATTCCGACCGAAAGCATATATGAGCTTTTGACAGTCGGCGAGCAAAACGGTTACAGTGCCGCAGTGACTGTCAATCAACTTCAAAATCTTTATATCGACGGTATGACGGATGTTTATCTCCCGATTTTGTCACCCGGTGAGGATTGCGTCAAATGCGACGGCATTGCCGTTTTTTCAAAGGAAAACTATGCCGCAACACTCAATGATGACGAAACTTTCGGCTTTCTTCTAATAAAGGGCAGGGCTAAAGGCGGCACCCTCGAGATTGAAAGTTCAAGCCTCGGCAATATTTGCGCTCAGATTTCAAAAGCCTCGTCAAAGCGCAGTGCTACAGTAAAAAACGGCAAAATCACCTATACTTGCACCGTGTCCGTTCAACTTATGCTTGATGAAATTCAGCACGGTATTTCCACAGCCGTTACGCCCGACCAAGCAAAGAAAATTGAACGCCTTTTTGAGGATAAAGTCAAAAATATGTGTATTGCGTCGCTGAAAAAATGTGCACAAAATAAGAGCGACCCTTTTATGATAAGCCGCTCTGTCGCAAAATCCGATATTAATTTGTATAATTCCCTGAAAGCGAATTGGCGCAACGAGCTTAATAATATTGATTATCGCGTTAATGTCAGTGCGTCCCTTCAACTTGTAAAGGATAATTCGCACAGGGACTGACGCTTGACGAAAAAATAGTTACAAGCTCGTTTTGCTTTTCTTTCTCCTCTTGGTTTTGCCGCACTATCGACACCATAGGTATCAGCAGCGTTGCGATGAATAATATAACAAATATTACGGCAACCCGTTTCATACGCTCACCTTGACTTTAATTATAAAATTTAGTATAATGTAACTCTTAAATATTTTGCGGTATTGTAAATTTTCTCTGTTTACAATAAATATATTCGGAAAGGAGAATATTATGCCAAATAACTATATTTCGCCTATTTCTATGGACGCTCTCTCAAGCTTGTGCAGTGAGCTTGGAAAAAACAATTCGATTAAAAGAAGCGATTTTGAAAAATACCATGTAAAAAGAGGGCTTAGAAACGAAGACGGCACAGGCGTTATGGCAGGGCTTACAAAAATTTGCTCTGTTGAAGGCTATTATATTCTTGACGGTGAGCGTATCCCCAAGGACGGCAAACTGTCCTACAGAGGTTATGATATAAAGGACATTATCCAAAATTGTATCGAATCGGGCAGATTCGGATATGAAGAGGTTGCATGGCTTCTTATTTTCGGCGATTTGCCGACCGCAAGTCAGCTTGAGGGCATTCGCGAGGTTTTCGGCGAGTGCAGAGCTTTGCCCGACGAATTTATCGAAGACAATATTATGAAACATCCGTCAAAGGACATTATGAATAAAATGGCGCGTTGCGTTATGAATTTGTATTCGTTTGACGAAAACCCCGATGATATTTCAATCCCGAATGTTCTTCGTCAGTCGCTTCAGCTTATTGCACAGTTCCCGACTATTATGAACTCGGCTTATCAGGTTAAAAGGCGTGCTTTTTATAACAAATCAATGTATCTTCATCCTATTATTAAGGATATTTCAACTGCCGAGTATATTTTGCGCCAAAACAGGGCGGATAAAAAATATACCGAGGAGGAGGCAAGACTTCTTGATATTTGCCTTATGCTCCACGCAGACCACGGCGGCGGTAATAACTCAACATTCTCAACAAGAGTGCTTACTTCCTCCGGCACGGATACATACTCTGCAATTACAGCCGGTTTGGGTTCTCTTAAAGGTCCGCGTCACGGCGGTGCCAACATCAAGGTTGCCAACCAAATGGAATGTATTATGGAGAGTGTACCCGATTCTACCGATGAATCTCAGGTTAAAGATTTTCTTGTTAAGGTGCTCAATAAAGAGGCAGGCGACGGCTCGGGTCTTATCTACGGTATGGGCCACGCTGTTTATACAAAATCCGACCCGAGAGCGGTAATTCTTAAATCAAGCGCAAGAAAACTTGCTTATGAACACGGCTTTGAAAAGGAATTTAAAACGCTTGAAAATATCGAAAAACTTACCCCCGAGGTCTTCAGCGAGGTTCGCGGTGTAGACAAGGTTATGTGTGCAAATGTTGACCTTTACAGCGGACTTGTTTACAGGGTTTTGGGCATCCCCGAGGATTTATATACGCCGCTTTTCGCAACTGCAAGAATTGCCGGCTGGTGTGCTCACAGGCTTGAGGAGCTTACAACATCAAGCAAAATTATGCGTCCGGCATACAAGAGTGTTGCAAAGTCAAGAATATATACTCCTATCGAGGAAAGAGAATAATTACGGAGGAGCAAATAAGTGCAAACTGTTTCGGCGAAAATATTTTCGTTAATTGCAATGTTATTATTCTTTGCGACAGTAGGCTTGCGTTTATTTATGCTCCTTTTTGATTTATCCGGCTTTACTGTCACAATATTTTATTGTCTGCTTTCTGCGGCTGTCGCGGCAACGGCATACAATGCCCTGCGAGTCAAGTCGTATTCACAGGCGTTCAATTTCAAAAGTCATTTTCATTTCGACATTATGTCATATATCGGCGCACTCGGCTTTTTTATCGATTTTGTCAACAGATGCGTCGGCATTTACAACAGCATCGAATCAACCGAGTATCAAAGCCGTCTGTATTTCATTGTTCAGTGCGTCGCGTGCACAGCAGCTTTTTTGTCAAGCCTTTATCTTGTCGCCGTCGGAATTTCGTTCAACGATTTAAATTACGATTTCAGACAGCTTAAGGTCTTTCGCTTTATGCCGCTTTTGTGGTCAATAGCTTTGATTTTGCTCGTTATGCAGGACGCTGTAAGTTTTGAAAGCAATGTTGACGAAATACTAAAGCAGATATTGCTTGTTTGCGGGGTGTGCTTTTTCTATCGCTTTGCGTCGGAAACGCTGGCGCAGGATAATGAGTCGGCAGGGCGCGCAACTGTGCTTTTCGGCAGATTGTATTCATATATCGCAGCTGTCTATTTTATTGACAGGCTTATGCTGTTGTTTTCACAAAAAACAGCCGTGTCTGATTTTGACGGCATTTTTTCCGTTTCGGCACTGCTTATTTGCACATTCGTTTTCTTTTTTGAAAGAAATATTGTTGCAAACGAAAATTAATTTTACTGTGGGGATAATTGATTGCTTACAGATTTTATCAACAATTTAAAGGTAGTTGCCGTTCAGGTAATTATTTTATATTTAATATCAGGTATCGGTTTTATCGCCGATAAAACAAAAATTTTTGTTCAGGCAGACGGCAAGCGACTTGTTGATTTGCTGTTCAACTTGATTTTGCCGATTGCAATTGTCAATTCGTTTTTGTCAATGGAGCGCACACCCGAACATATAAGGGGACTTTTGATTTCCTTTGCTCTCGCCGTGCTTACCCATATTATAGCGATTGCGATTTCTTCGCTCACATTCAGGAAAAGACGAAGCCTTATGGAGCGCGGCGTTTATCACTATGCTATCACATTTTCAAATGCCGCATTTCTCGCATTGCCGCTTGCTCAAAGCGTCGCAGGGGACGAGGGAGTGTTCTATTCGTCGTGCTATGTTGCTGTTTTCAATGTGTTTGCGTTCACCTACGGCATCAATCAAATTTCCGGCAAAAAGGCAAAAATCAATTTCAAAAACATTATACTCAATCCCGGCTCGCTCAGCGTGCTTATCGGCGTTCCGCTGTTTTTGCTTCAGCCGAATCTTCCGTCATTTGCAACAAGCGTTTTGGAGCGTGTCGGCGCATGCAATTCGCCTATGGCGATGATTGTTTTCGGCACATTTCTTGCAAATTGCAATTTCAGAAATATTTTTGTTAAAAGAGAAGTTTATTTTGTTTCGCTTTTGCGGCTTGTTGTTATTCCGCTTGCAATGCTTTTTATCTTCAAACTTTGCGGCATCGGCGGCAATATGCTCACTGCGCTTACCGTGTCGGCGTCCGCACCTGTTGCGACAAATACCGCAATGTATGCTTCAAAATATGATAATGACACGGCGCTCTCTTCCGAACTTGTCGGTCAAACAAGTATTTTTTCTGTTTTAACAATGCCTGTGATTGTTGCACTTGCACAAATTTTATAGAGAATATACAATGTGTATAACTATTATTAACAAATTGTAAATTCAGCAGACAAAATATTGCCAAAACAAACAGTTTCGGAGTATAATTAAAATCAGAGGGCTATATTGCTTTTTGCAATCGGCAGTTCAGTATTATATAAGGTGTGATTTTATGAAGCTTGTTATGACAATAGTATCAAATAAGGATTCGGAAAAAGTTTTGTCCGTTCTTTCTCAAAACGGCTATTTTGCCACAAAGGTATCAACTACCGGTCAGTTTTTGGTCGGCGGTCATTCAGCAATCCTCATCGGCTGTAAGGATGAGGAGGTAGAAAAATTATATGAGTTATTAAAAGCAAATGTAACAAAAAGAGTTGTCAAAACTCCCGGTGTTACAAGCACCGTCAGCGGCTCACTGCTCAATCAGGCAGTCGATGTCGAGGAATACGGCGCAGTTGCTTTTACTATAAATGTAGAGGATTTTAATAAATTCTGATGAATTTTACCGATTTTTTAGGCAACGAAAAACTTAAAGAGCAAATCAGCTCGCTCGCAGAATCGGGCAGATTGCCGCATGCGATTGTTATCGAGGGCGACGAGGGCTTGGGTAAGCGCACATTTGCGCGCGAAATTGCCTTAAACCTTTTTTGCCGCAGTGACGGTGAAAGACCGTGCCGAAATTGTGCTCAATGCTCAAAGGTGTTGAAGGGCGTTCACCCCGATGTTTTTGAGTATTCCGCAACAGGCGGAGCGCGCTCGTTTCATGTCGATGTTGTCAGGGATGTTATCGACGATGTGATTGTCAAGCCTAATGAGGCACAGTATAAAATATACATACTCGGCAATTGCCAATGCATGAACGAAAGTTCGCAGAATGCATTACTCAAGGTGCTTGAGGAGCCGCCCGAATATGCAATTTTCATACTCACGGCAACCACCAAATCAGCCCTGCTCGGCACAGTGCTTTCACGAAGCGTTGTTTTCACCGTCGAGGGTGTTGAGCCATCGCTCGGCGCAGAGTATATTTGTGAAAAACTCGACAGCGTGGAATACAGCGATGCATACAACGCAATGAATATTTGGTCCGGCAATATCGGCAAGGCAATTCAAACGCTTAATGACGGCAAACTTTCAAAAATTGCCACCGTTGCAAACGATATTGCAAACGCAATGCTCCAAAGCAGTGAGTACGAACTTTTAAAGTCGTGCTCCGTTTTTGAAAAGGATAAGGAAACGCTTGTAAGCACCTTGACTCTGCTTAAAACAATTTTCAGGGATGCATTGCTTTACGGCAAATCACCCGACACGCTTTCGGGGCAGAGTGAAACCGTCAAAATGCTTGCCACCCGCTTGTCGGCGGACAAATTGCTTGCGCTTATTAACACATGCGATTCAATGCGCCTTCTTGCCGAAAAAAACGGTAACAATGCAATTTTAATAACAAAAATCTGCTACGAGTTCAGGCGTGCCCAAGGCAGATAGAGAGGATATATAATGGTAAATGTTGTTGGTGTCCGTTTTAAGGACACAGGCAAAATGTATTATTTTGACCCGAAAGGGTTGGATATTAAAAAGGGCGACCTTGTTGTTGTTGAAACCGCGCGCGGCATCGAATGCGGCACAGCGTCAACGGGCGTAAAAGGCGTCACCGACGATGAGGTCACAAATCCGCTTAAGCCCGTAATCCGCATCGCAACCGATAATGATAAGGAAACCGTTAAGCAAAACCGCGAAAAGGAGAAAAAGGCTTATTCGCTTTGCCTTCAAAAAATCGCAGAGCATAAGCTTGATATGGATTTAACCGAGGTTGAATACACATTCGACGGCTCAAAAATCATTTTTTATTTCACGGCTGAAAACAGAGTCGATTTCCGCGAGCTTGTTAAGGACCTTGCATCGCAATTCCATACAAGAATCGAACTTCGCCAAATCGGCGTAAGGGACGAGGCGAAAATGCTCGGCGGTCTCGGCATTTGCGGCAGACCGTTTTGTTGCTCAACATTCTTAAACGATTTTCATTCCGTTTCAATCAAAATGGCAAAGGAACAAGGGCTTTCGCTTTCTCCCGGCAAAATCAGCGGCACATGCGGCAGACTTATGTGCTGCCTTAAGTATGAGCAAAACTCCTACGAGTATTTAAACAAAATCACCCCGAGAAAGGGTACTGTTGTCGATACAAAAGAGGGCAGGGGCGTTGTTGTTGACAGCGCAGTCCTCACAGGTAAGCTTAAGGTTGCGCTTGACAGTATGCCCGACGGTGCACCGATTGTGGTTGACAGAGCCGCTGTCAGAATAGTCAAAAAGGGAAATTGATTACATAAAAATTCATAACAGTGTTATGTTAAAATGTCCTTGAATTTCACATTTTGATTTGTTATATTATTATCAACGGAGATAGAGTTGTCGCATCTGCGGCGGCTTATAATGGAAAACTATTTATTTTATTTACGGAGGTGTGTTTCAATGGCATACGCAATTTCTGATGATTGCATTTCATGTGGTGCTTGCGCAGCAGAGTGTCCGGTTGGCGCTATTTCTGAGGGCGACAGCAAGTACGAAATCGATGCTGATACTTGCATCGAGTGCGGCGCATGTGCAGGTGTTTGCCCTGTAGGTGCTCCTAACCAAGCATAATTGCATATTGGATTAAAGATTTAAACCGTGTCATTGGCGCGGTTTTTTCTTTTTGTCGGGCGATAAGGAGCTTTCGAGCGCACCACAGCGGCTGTCATTAATATTGACGCACTTGACAAATGTCAAAACTTGATGTACTATAACAGTGTTATATGATGTGTTAATGAAAGACGGTGTGCCAATGGGCATTGAAGAACTAACAACAAGGCAACTAATTATCGACGCCGCAAAGCAGGAATTTCTTGACAAGGGTTTTCCAAAGGCGTCTTTGCGCAATATTGCAAAAAACGCAAATGTCACCACAGGCGCATTTTACGGCTATTTTTCAACTAAAGAGGATTTGTTTGCAACAATCGTAAAACCGTGCTGTGCGGCTGTTAAATGCCGTTTTTCACAGTCTAAGGAGAGCTTTTTTGAAATTCCAAGCCCCGACAGTAAGCGGATAGATTGCGTTGAGTGGATGGTCGATTATATGTATGACCATTACGATATTTTCAAAATTCTTGTTTGTTGCAGCGACGGCACTCAGTATGAAAGTTTTGTTCACGATATGTGCGAGATTGAGGTTGAGTCCACAATGCGCTTTTTGAGCAAAAATAATTATGACACCGATGTCCTTGACAAGCAGTTTTGCCATATGATTGTCAGCGGAATGTTCGGCGGAATTTTTGAGGTTATCGAGCATGATTTGCCGCGCGAAAAGGCAAAACCGTTTGTTCGCCGCCTGCGCGAGTTTAACCATGCCGGCTGGATGCAGCTTATGGGAAAATAGAATATTTTAAAATCAAAAGCAGGTTGTAATGCCTGCTTTTTTGTATTATAATATGGCTATGTATAATTATGAAAGATTGTCGGACGATGTCAAAATCGCCGTCAGTGCGGAGCATACCTTTGGCACTGACGCCGTAATTCTCTCCTATTTTGCATCGCCGAAAAGAAAAGACAAATGCCTTGATATGGGCACGGGTTGCGGTATAATTCCGCTTTTGTGGCTGCGCGACAGCGCACAGTCGCCCGTTCACTGCCTCGATATTCAGCAAAATGCAATCGAGCAGGTCAAAAATTCAATAGCAATAAATGAATTTGAAAATCGCCTTATTCCGCATCTTTGCGATTTGCGAAAAATCGGCGACGAATTTTCTGCCGAATCGTTCACTCTTGTGACGATGAATCCGCCGTATAAGCCTGTCAATACGGGTATCGAATCGCTCGGCGAAAGTGCAAGAATAGCACGCCACGAGGTTTGCTGTAACATTGAGGATGCTGTTAAGGCGGCAAATTATTTGCTGACCTACGGCGGCAAATTCTGTATGTGCCACCGCCCCGAAAGGCTCGTTGACGCACTTACCGTTATGCGTGATTATAAAATCGAGCCTAAAAGACTGCGCTTTGTTTGTGATAAGGATAATCAGGAGCCGTTTTTGTTTCTTGTTGAGGGCAAAAAAGGCGCAAAGCCGTTTTTGAGAGTTGAGCCGACGCTTGTCATCAAGCGACCCGACGGCAGATTTACTCCCGAAATGCTTGATGTTTACGGCTCGTATGCCGATGGATATGAGGATAAAATAAGATGAGCGGAAAATTATATGTAGTGGGTACGCCTATCGGCAACCTCGGCGACTTTTCACCGAGAGCGGTCGAGGTGCTCGGCATGGTTGATTTTATTGCCGCCGAGGACACAAGGGTAACACTCAAACTTTTAAATCATTTTGGAATAAAAAAGGAAATGATCAGCTACTTTGAGCATAACAAACGCCAAAGGGGCGAAATAATCGCCGCAAGGATTCAGTCTGGTGAGAATTGTGCAATCGTCACCGATGCCGGAATGCCTGCCATTTCCGACCCGGGCGAGGATTTGGTGCGTCTTTGTCACGAGCTGTCAATTCCCGTCGAGTCCGTTCCGGGACCGACCGCCTTTGCAACCGCGCTTGCACTTTCGGGCATGGAAGTCGGCAGATTTACATTTGAGGGCTTTTTGTCCGTCAGCAAAAAATCGCGCCGCGAGCATCTTGAGGATATTGTGAACGAGCGCAGAACGATGGTTTTTTATGAGGCACCGCACAAACTTTGCAACACGCTTGCCGACCTTTACAAATACCTCGGTGACAGAGAAATTGCCATTGTGCGCGAGATTACAAAAATCCACGAAGAAGTTATCAAAACAACGCTTTCTCAAGCTGTCGCAATGTATGAAACGGAAAAACCGAAGGGCGAATATGTGCTTGTGATAGCAGGCAGAAAAGAGAAAAAAGAGGATATTACTCTTGACAACGCTGTTAAAATGGCGCAGTCGCTTGTGAATGACGGTTTAAGCATAAACGCCGCCGCAAAGGAGATTGCCGCCTCAACGCCGTTTAAAAAGAGCGATATTTATAAGGCACTGCTATGATTTGTAATCAATGTCCGCGCAAATGTAATACAGACAGGGAAAGCACACTCGGCTTTTGCAAAAGTCCGCAGCACTTTCGTGTTTCGCGCGCCGCTCTCCATTTTTGGGAGGAACCGTGCATCAGCGGCGAAAACGGCTCCGGCACGGTGTTTTTCAGCGGATGCAATCTGCGCTGTGTTTTTTGCCAAAATTATGAAATCAGCCGCGAAAATAAAGGCGTCGAAATCAGCGATGAAAAGCTTGTTTCGATTTTTGAAAAATTAATATCTCAGGGTGCGCACAATATAAATCTTGTCAATCCGAGCCACTATGCGTGCCGCCTTGCATCGGTGTTGTCAAAATGGAAATCACCCGTACCGATTGTTTACAATACAAGCGGATATGACAGTGTCGAAACGCTCAAAATGCTTGATGGTCTTGTCGATATTTATTTGCCCGATTTCAAATATACACGCTCGGATAAAGCGTTGCGCTATTCAAAGGCTGCGGATTATCCCGAAACGGCAAAGGCTGCGTTAGCCGAAATGTATCGTCAGCAGCCAAAGTGTGAATTTGATGAAAAGGGCTTGATGAAAAAGGGCGTTGTCATTCGCCATTTGATTTTGCCGTCAAACACAAACTCATCTCTTGAGGCGGTTGATTATTTGACCGATAATTTTCCAAATGCATTTATTTCACTTATGGCACAGTATGTTCCGTGCGGCGATTTGTCGGCGTTTAAGGAAATCAACAGAAAAATTACAAAGCGCGAATACAATAAGGTTTTGACATACGCAATCAATAAAGGTTGTGAAAAAATATTTGTGCAGGAACTCGACTCTGCCGATAAATCATATATCCCCGCATTTGATTTTACGGGTGTAGATGATTGATACACTGTTGATTTTCGCTTTAGTTTATGATACCATAATAAAGAAGTGTAAAACGGAGGAGTAAAAAAGTGAAAAAGTTTTTGCAGGAATTTAAGGAGTTTATTTCAAAAGGCAATGTTATGGACCTTGCCGTAGGCGTTATCATAGGCGGCGCATTCTCGTCAATCGTCACCTCGCTTACCGACAATATCATCAAGCCGCTTATCAACTGTATCGGCGGTGCGGAGGTTCAGGGTAAAATCCACCTTGTCGGCGAAAATTACATAGATTACGGCGCATTTATTTCTGCGATAATCAATTTTCTTATCATGGCACTTATCATTTTTGTTATGGTAAAAATAGTCAATAAGGCTGTTGCTCTCGGTAAAAAGCTTGAGCCAAAGAGCGATGAAAAGGAGGAGGCACCTACTACAAAAATTTGCCCCTTCTGTAAAACGGAAATTAATATTGATGCAGTGAGATGTCCCAACTGCACCTCAGTGTTAAACAGTGAGGAAAAATAATATTTGTTATTTTTGAGGCGGGCATTGCCCGCTTCTTTTTTTAGGGTGATTTTATGAAAACTAAAGATTTTACTTTCAAATCCGCAACCGGTGTTTGTGATATTTACGGCTGCCGTTATACTCCCGATGACGATGCGGTTAAGGCTGTCATCGCAATTCATCACGGCATGGCGGAGCATCAGGCGAGATACCGCGATTTTGTTTCGTTTCTTACATCAAACGGTTTTGCCGTTTATATGCACGATATGGCAAATCACGGCAAGTCAAACAACGATAAGAATTTGACCGGTTATTTCGGCAAAAAGGACGGATACAAGGCACTTGTTAAAGATTTTGATAGTGTGGTAAAGATTGCCAAGACCGATTATCCCGACAAAAAGCTTGTTATTATGGGTCATTCCATGGGTTCGTTTATCGTTCGTTGCTATACTGCATGGTATCCGAATGCAGGCTTTGACGGCGCGATTTATATGGGCACCGGCGGTTCAAATCCGATTGCAGGGGTCGGCGATTTTGCTTCGTCACTTATCGCCAAGGTTACGGGCTATAAAAAGAAGGTTGCTCTTCTTGACAAAATGACATTCGGTTCATATAACGATAAATTTGAAAAGCGCACTGCATTTGATTGGCTGACAAGGGATAATTCTGTTGTTGATAAATACATCAATGATGAATATTGCGGCTTTTTATTTTCTGCACAGGGTATGAATGACCTTGTAAAACTCAATATCAAAGCAAATCTTGACGATTGGTATGCAAGAGTGCCAAAAAATTTACCGATTCTTGTTATCAGCGGAGCAGACGACCCCGTTTGTGATTATTCCAAAGGCGTTGTCGAAATTGAAAATAAGCTTAAAGCAACGGCACATAAAAATGTTACAGCAAAGCTTTATAACGGCGCGCGCCACGAAATTCTGAACGAAACGAATAGGGACGAGGTATATGCCGATATTCTTTTGTGGATTTCGGATAATGTTTTATAATTGCCTCACCGAAAAAGTGAATATTCAGTGCGATTATCCGCAGTGCAGTTATTTGCTGTGCTGCGGTTTTTCAATTTACACAAATTGCTCTCATTATTATTGGTAATTATCCTAATTGAAAATTCTGAATATTGATGATATTATAATTATATAAATACTAAAAAGGGAGGTTGCATATGAAAAATTCAATCAAAAAAATTATTTGCCTTTTGCTGACTCTTGCCTTTGCAATGTCTGTGCCGTTTTCGTGTTTTGCCGCACAAAATGCGCCGTATGTCAGCAACGGACTTTATTATCGCTTTTCAGATAATGAGTATATTTCGTTTAATACCGATTATGACGAAATGATAAAATATTTTCAGTCTCGGCTTATCTCCCACAGCAACAAAATCGAGCAGTATCGCTTTGCCACTACCGATACGGAGTATAAATACAATACTCAAATCGACGGCCAGCGCGAGGCGGCAGCAGATAAGCTCGTCGATGATATTCAGCACGATATATTCACCTATGAATCACAAAACGGTTCTGTCGGCGGCGATTATCTTTATAAAATCACTGATTTGAGCGCTGATATTAATGTCGGCACATATTTGTCAGAGGGCGATGAGCCGAGCGGTTCAAATGAAAGGTATTACACCTTCAGCGTCACTTTCGGCAAAATAGAATATTCATCAACCGCCGAAGAGGAGCAGTATTTGCTCGGCTTTGCAAAGAACTTTTCGTCGTCATATCTCACATCGTCAATGTCGGATTATGACAAAGTAAAAGTGATTTACGATTTTATTGTCAGAAATGCAACATATGATCATGATGTTTTCGGCGGCAAATATTCGTCTTCGTCAGACAGATACAGAATTGCACACTCCGCCTACGGCGCACTTTGCGGCAATCTTTTATCATATGATTCAAGCGGCAATATTAAATCAAATTCGGCAAAGCTCGATTTGACCGCAAAATCGTCATTAAACGGCGAAAAAATCGTTTCGGCATACAATCAGGGGCTTGCCGTGTGTGAGGGATATTCAAAACTGTTTTGCTATCTTTGCACATTCAACGGTATTCAATGCCGCGTAGTTGACGGCGATTTTGATGCATCGTCGGGCAGACAGTCGGATGCCCACGAGTGGAATTATGTTTGTCTTGATGACGGAAGCGGAAAAAAGTGGTATCAGGTCGATACAACATTCGCATCGCAAAAATCATATAAAGAAATTGATTTTAATAATTACGATTATTTCCTTTGCGGCACTGTTAATACAAATTTCGGCATCAAAAATCATCAGCAGGCATATACCGCTCAAAATGCCGCCATCAAACAGCTTTATGATTGGTACAGTGCCGAAAATGTATCATCATTAAACGATTATACAATTCCATCAGCTGATTTGGCGAATGCAAATATAGACGAAAATGCAAAATTTATCGTTCGCCGCAGGGCAGAGTATTCAGACGGCGTTAAATATGTTTTTATTCTTCAAAACGCCTCGGCAAACAGCGATTCACAGCGTGTTATGCTCGATGAAAACGGCAAAATTCAATACCAAAATGTTGCCGGGTTTGATTATAACGGCAGGGCGTCTGAATACACGGTGTTCATTCCTTATCTTGTCAATCGTTCCGGCTCGGATTGCCCGAGCAGGGAATATTCGGCTCAAAATGTCAAGGCAACCTCTGTCGGCACATATCCGATTTATATTAACGGCGACAGCGAAAATCACGATTATTCCGTAAATTTCAAAATAACTCCGCTTGATATGTCCGATGTCGGCAGTTATGATTGTCAAATTCAAACTGAAAGCGGCTATATCGGCAGGGAAATAATGCCACAGATAAAAATTACCGACGGCTACGATAATCCTCTCGATAACGGCAGTGATTTTGACCTTATAATTACAAAAGATTCCAAACCGTCCGCTATATGCGATATGGGCACATATGATGTCACCGTTAAATACAAAAATAATTACAGCGGCTCGTTTTCGTTTAAATTCACTGTCGGCAAGGCTGATTTGTCGGTGCTCAAAATTGCCGGCACAAAAAAATGCAACTATTATCCGCAACCGATTTTAAAGCAAAACGGCGTTGCTAATATGGATGAATATATCAAGTCATGTATGCCTTATGTTGACGTAGGCTCTGTAAGACTGTATTACGGCAAGGACTACGATATTGTTCTTCCTAAATCGGCGTATGAAACGGATTTGACGGCAAAACTCGTTGCTCTCAACAACAGTCAAAATCTCATCGGCGGCAAAAGTACAACATTTAACTATCGCATTTCAAAATATGATATTTCGTCGCTGAACGGTCAGTATGCCGACAGCAACAAAAAAAATAAGTATTATTATAACGGTTCTGCCGTTAAGCCCACGAGGTTTGACAATCTCGACAAAACACTTGTGCAGGGCACGGATTACAAAATTGTGTCATATGCAAACAATACAAAGGTCGGCACCGGCGAGGTTGTGATTGAGGGTATAAACGGATGTAAAGGCAGGGCAAAACTCAAATTTGTTATCAATTCGCCGACAATCAATTATATCAAGCCGACTTCAAAGAGCAGGGTTGTTTTGTCATCGACAAAATATGTTTATAACGGAAAGGTCAAAAAGCCTTCCGTCACTGTTAAAAACAACAAAAACCAAACAGTTAACCCGTATTACTACACTGTTTCGTATCCAAAGGGTATGAAAAATGTTGGCTCTTACACAATCAAAATCAGATTTAGAAACGGCTACAAGGGCACATTCAGTGTTAAATACACTATTGTTCCAAAAGGCACCTCAATTTCATCAATTAAGGCAAAGTCAAAGGCGTTCTATGTCAAATGGAAAAAGCAGTCCTCACAAAAAACCGGCTACCAAATCCAATATTTGACAAGCAGTAAATTCAAACGCGCAAAAAACGTTTTCGTTTCAAAAAAATCGACAACCTCGGCTACCGTCAAAAAGCTGTCGAAGAAGAAAAGGTATTATGTCCGTGTCAGAACATACAAAAAAGTCGGCAAGGCGTATTACTATTCATCGTGGTCCAAGGTTGTGTCTGTAAAAACAAAATAGTATATTGAAATAAAACGGTCGGGAACAAGTGTGTGTTCCCGACCGCTTTTTAATGTGGATTTATTTATTCCAAGCCGTAAAGCCTTTTGGCGTTTTGTGTCGTTATGTTCAATATTTCCTGTGCATCCATATTGAGTACCTCGCCTATTCTCATCGCTATATAGGGAATGTATGATGAATCGTTGCGCTTTCCGCGGTGAGGCTCCGGCGCAAGATACGGGCAATCGGTTTCAAGCACAAGGCGTTCAAGCGGAATTTCCTTAACAACTTTAAGGCTTTTGCGCGCGTTTTTAAAGGTTGCAACTCCGTTGAGCCCGATATACATACCGATTTTGATTATTTCGCGCGCCATTTCCTTTGAGCCGCTGAAGCAGTGCACAACGCCCTTCGGTTGCATTTTGCGCAAAATGTGTTCCGTGTCGCCGTGCGCATCTCTGTCATGCACAATAATCGGCATATCGAGTGATTTTGCAAGTTCGATTTGCTTTGTGAAAAACTCGCGCTGTTTTTCCTTTGTGGAGCTCATCCAATAATAATCAAGCCCGATTTCGCCTATTGCAACGCATTTTTCATCGGCGGCGATTTTTGCGATTTCATCAATGTCACTCTCGGTGCATCCCTCGAGATTTTCGGGGTGCAGACCTGCGGCAAAATATACAAAATCAAATTTTTGCGCCAAAAGTTGATTGAATTTTGTGCTGTTTATGTCGCATCCGCAACTCACAACATTGCAAACGCCCTTGCCTTTGAGCGATTTTAAAAGCGAAAATCTGTCGCTGTCGAATTTATCATCGTCATAGTGCGAGTGTGTGTCAAAAATATTTTCAAATTTTTGTTCCATAATATTCTCACTTACAAAGCAAAAGGGCAGGAATACCTACCCTTTATTATTTATTTGATTATCTCAATTTTGTTCCGGCAGGAATTGAGTCAACAAAAACAACCTTAACATCATTTTCGTCAACATCGCCTGCAAGGAGCATTCCGTTGCTGACCTCGCCGCAGAGCTTTGCCGGCTTAAGGTTTGCAACAATGATTACGCTTTTGCCGATAAGGTCGTCCGGTGTGTACCACGGAGCGATGCCGGACACAATTTGTCTGCCCTCGGCTGTGCCGTCGTCAACATGAAGCTTGAGGAGCTTTTTAGCTCGCTTTACAGGCTCGCATTGAGTGATTTTTGCAACGCGAAGTTCAACCTTTGCAAAATCGTCAATCGCGATTTGCGCAAGTCCTTCGATTTCTTTCGGCTTTGCCGCCTCTTCCTTCTTTGCGGCCTCCTCTTGCTTTTGTGCAATCTCCGCAAGCATTTTTTCAGAGTCGATTCTTGCAAAAAGTGCCTGTGCCTCGTTAACTTTTGTTCCGGCTTTGAGTGCGCCGAAAGTATTCATCGAGTCATAATCCTTAATGTCGCAGTTCATTTGCTCAAAAATCTTTTCTGCTGTTTGCGGCATAAACGGAGTGAGCAAAATTGCAATATATCTGATAGCCTCAAGCAGGTTGTAAAGCACCGTGCCGAGTCTTGCCTTTTTGTTCTCATCTTTTGCGAGCGCCCACGGCATTGTTTCGTCAATGTATTTGTTTGAGCGCTTTGCAAGATTGAGAACAGCCTCAACAGCGTCTGCAACTCTGTATGTTTCAAAGCATTTTTCAATCTTTTTAACAGTTTCAAGCGCAAACGCCTTAAGCTCATCGTCAACGCTCTCACTGTCGGTCGGCTCCTGAATTATGCCGTCAAAATATTTGTTTTGCATTGCAATCGTTCTGTTAACAAGATTGCCGAATGTGTTTGCAAGGTCGCTGTTGTATCTTTCGATAATGGTTTCATATGTGATTGAACCGTCATTGGCATACGGCATTTCGGATACAAGATAATATCTTACAGCGTCAACACCGAGCAAATCAACAAGGTCGTCGGCATAAATAACGTTGCCGCGCGATTTCGACATTTTGTCCTCGCCGAACAAAAGCCACGGGTGACCGAAAACTTGCTTTGGAAGCGGCTCGCCGAGAGCCATAAGCATAATCGGCCAATAAATGGTGTGAAATCTCACAATATCCTTGCCGATAATGTGAACATCGGCAGGCCAATATTTTTTGTAAAGGTCCGATGAGCCGTCCGGGTCATATCCCAATGCGGTGATATAGTTTGAAAGCGCGTCAATCCAAACATAGATTACATGCTTGTCGTCAAATGTAACGGGGATGCCCCACTTAAAGCTCGTACGGCTTACGCAAAGGTCCTGAAGTCCGGGCTTAATGAAGTTGTTGAGCATTTCCTTTTTGCGCGCCTCGGGGTAAATGAAGTTTTCGTTGCTTTCGATGAAATCTTCAAGCTGTTTTTGATATTTTGAAAGTCTAAGGAAATATGCCTCCTCTTTGGCAGGCTTAACCTCTCTGCCGCAGTCGGGGCACTTGCCGTCAACAAGTTGGCTTTCCGTCCAAAACGATTCGCACGGAGTGCAGTACATTCCCTCGTAATGTCCCTTGTAAATATCGCCTTGGTCATAAAGTTTTTTGAAAATCTTTTGAACCGTTTTTTCATGATATTCGTCGGTAGTTCTGATGAATTTGTCATAGCTTGTGTTCAAAAGGTCGCAAATCGAGCGGATTTCGCCCGAAACATTGTCAACATATTCTTTTGGCGTAACGCCTGCGCTTTTTGCGTATTCCTCAATCTTTTGACCGTGCTCGTCCGTTCCCGTGAGCATAAAAACATCGTATCCCTGCAATCTCTTAAATCTTGCGATTGCATCGGTCAAAACTATTTCATAGCTGTTGCCGATATGCGGCTTGCGCGATGTGTATGCGATAGCCGTTGTTATATAAAATTTTTCCTTATCTGCCATTGTTCTCCTCCTATGAGATTGAATATAAGTTGAATGTGTTAGGCGCACCGCTTGAATTTGTAAGTGTTTCAACAGCATCTGCCGTGCTCAAATCAACTTTAACGGAGGCATATTTGTTTCCGTTTTTGTCATATACCGAAAAATATTGATAGCCGCCCTCTTTAACCGTTGCGTTAACTTCGTATCCCTTGCCGTAAAAATCGTTGTCAAGAATATCAAGTGCCTGGTTAACCGTTATCGGCGACTTGTTGTCGCTGTCAGCCGGAGCGGTTGTCTTTTGTGCTTTTTTCGTTGTCGATTGTTTTTTCGTTGTACTTGTACTGCTTTGCTCGGTTGTGTCTGTGCTTTCAACCGGCGTCGAAGCGGCTGTTGTGCCGCCGTTTGTGCTTTCTGTTGCAGCGGATTGCGTAGTGGATTGGCTTGTGTCGGCGCTGTCATCCTTATTCGATTTGCATCCCGCAAATGAAATGCAAATTACAGCCGCCAAAACCAAACTTAATAAAACTCTTACTTTTTTCATAATCATCTTACAGCAATGATGCTGCCCCTTTGTCAAGCATTAATGTAACATCTGTGTGGAACTGAAGAACAGAAGCAGGGCACCACGGTGTTACATTTCCGTCGATAAGCTGTTTAATTGCCTTTGCCTTATGCTCGCCGAGCGCGATAATGAGTATTCTCTTTGCCTGCATAATCGAGCCGATACCCATTGTTACCGCATGTGTCGGCACTTCTTCAATAGAATTAAAGAAACGGCTGTTGTCCTGAATTGTAGACTCCTTAAGCGCTACAACATGGCTCCAGCGTTGGAATGCGTCTGCAGGCTCATTGAATGCAATGTGACCGTTTGAGCCTATGCCCAAAAGCTGAATATCAATGCCGCCTGCTTTTTTGATTTTTTCTTCATAATTCTTGCACTCTTGGTCCATATCGCTTGCGTTGCCGTCAAGAAAATTAATGTTTTCCTCGGGAATATTGATATGGTCAAAAAGATTTTCGTGCATAAATTTGTGATATGAGTTTTTATCTTCAACATCAAGTTTGCAGTATTCATCAAGGTTGAATGTTGTTACCTTTGAAAAATCAACTGCGCCCTGCTGATAAAGCTCTATCATATGCTTGTAGGGCTTGAGCGGTGTTGAGCCTGTTGCAAGTCCCAAAACAGAATTCGGCTTTTGCAAAACCTGACCACACATATAATATCCTGCAGCTACGCCGATTTGTTCTTCTGTATCAAATACCAATACATTCATTTTTCTTCTCCTTAAAATATGTAAATCTTTATAATATGCATTATGTTATTTTATTACCAAATCACTCGGTTGTCAATGCGCTTTTGTGTTTTTTTATTATCGCATCAATAATCAGGTATATCACCAAAAATCCTATTGCCCCCAAAATTGCACCCACGGTGTCGATAGCCCAATCTCTCAACTCGCACGATCTGCCGTCAATAAATATTTGATGCACCTCGTCGCTTATCGCATAAATTGATGCGCATATCACCGATACTGTCATTGACCGCCTGCCGCGTGTAAAAAGCCAAGCAAAGTTAAGCAGCAGGCAAAGCCCCGTGTATTCAAGGCAGTGCGCCGACTTTCTTACTATGAAGTCAGTAACGCCGTTGTCGCCGAAAATGTCCTTTATCCATTGTAATATGCTGTGGCTCTGCGCCGCGGACTCTGTTGCCGTGCGCGACGAAAAATAAAATATCACCGCCATACAGACAAAGCTTAAAATCCAAAATGCGACAGCCGCTTTTTTATTCTCTTGTTGCATTTACAAAGCTGACCCTTCCCGTTCCGGCGTGGAACTGTATTCCGCTTACGCCCTTTGCGGCGGCATAATAGCTTGTTTCGTAAAGCATTGGATAAATATAGTATTTGCCGACGATTTCGTATTGCGCGCTCTTGGTATAGCTTGCGGCATCCTTTGTGCTTGTTGCGCTTTCCGCCTTTGAGATGTATGATTTCAGCTTTTCGCTGTCAAGTGCAGTGACGGAGCTTTTTTCAAATGTTGTCAAAAATGCTCCTGCTGTTGATGATGTTGCTTTGTATGAACGAAACGCAATGTCATAGTCGCCGTCTGCAAATTTTGAGTCAAGCTCGCTGTCATCAACTGCGGTGATTTTGAATGTCAGCGTGATTTTTTCCTTGTCGCTGTTTTCTGTTATGTTTCCTATTCCGCTTTGAACGCCTTGGAGCATTCTCTTTACATAATTTTGCATCGTCTTTGTTGTTAAAATGTCAACGGTGAAATCGGTGTTTGAAATTGATTTCAAGCCCTCTTTCCAAAGTTCAACGCTTTTTGCACTGTCCTGCTTCGGCACATTGTTGCCGATTAAATCAACAGCTTTTTTGCCGCCGATTGTGCAGGAGGAGGGGATAATGTTTGTCGCATCGGTCAAATACTGCTTGCCTGTGTTGTCAAGCCTTGTCAGACCGAGGCAAAATGCCTTGCGCATCTTGTCGTTTTGAAACAGCAGTGTGCTTGTGTTGAATGCAAATCCCCAAACGGTGTCATTGTATGATGTGTAGGTAACGCCGCTTGATTGCTTGATTTTGTCGCTTTCACTGCCGCTGATAAACGCCGCGTCATAATATCCGCTCGAAATATTGTCAGCAAGTTTTGCGTTGTCCTCACCGCTTGTGATTTTAAGCGTCAGCTCCGTTGCTTTTGCCGCCGACGGACCGGTGTATTTATCGTTTCTTTTCAAAAGATATGAGCTTTCCAAAATTTGGCTCAAATAGAATTGACCGTTAAATAATGTGTATTCGGTTGACAAACCGTATCTGCCCTTTGTCGCGTTGAAAAATTCTTCGTTGCACGGCATCGCAACAGCCGTTGTCAGCGTCTGCATAAACGAATCGTCTGCGCTCGCAAGCGTAATTTCAAGCTGATAATTGTTTACAGCTTTAACACCGAGTTTGTCGGAACTCATTTTGCCGTTGTGAACGCTGACAGCGTTTTTGATGCACGCAATGCTTGAGAAAAGGGGACATTCCGTTTCCGGCTGTGCCGCTCTGCGCAGTGCAAAAACAAAATCGTTTGCCGTGATTTCGGGGTCAAACACTCTTCCGAGCATTTTCAGCCTGCTGTCTTTAAACTCACCCTTGTCATCGGTTTCGGTGTCGATATTCCATTTCATTCCTTTTTTCAATGTGAATGTGTATGTCAAGCCGTCATCGCTCACATTCCAGCTGTCTGCCATGCCGGAGGTGATTTTGCCGTTGTCGTCCATCCTGATTAAGCCCTCAAATGTGTTTTCAATAATCAAAAACTCGTCGCTTGTGGACGCAACCTGCGGGTCGTAGCTTTTTACATCTGCCGAAAAAGGATATATAAAATCAATTGCCTTATTTTTTGAGCCGCAGCCCGAGAATAAAGCCGCAGTCATGCAAAGGCAAAGAATAATGCTGAATATTTTAATTGCTTTTTTGTTTTTCATCTTGATTTTGTGCCTCTGTGATATTTGTTGCCTATTATTATAACAGACCAAATTATATAAATCAATAAACATATTATATACATTTTGAAAATTGCATTGACCGTCATGATTTATTTGCCTAAAAATGCCATACAATATGTTTTACTTATAACAAATACTGTAACAAAAGCACAACACACGCGGCACAGTAGTGCAAAAACTTTTTGCATTTGTGCAGTATTTACCAAAAAAGTTGTTGACAACGCCCTTCATTTGTCTTATATTATTACCACGATTAAAATGGAAATTTATGTCCTTATGTGCTTTTTTGCGATTTTTTCGGTCACAAAAAATTAACATTTTCACAGCGATTTTTGGCGTAATCATGCGTTTTAGGTATTGATTTTTTCAACTGCCGTGCGCTATGGCAAAACAGCTTGACAGCGACAGCCAAATTTCCGATTTTAAAGCGAAAATTCAGTCGAAAGGTAGTGATTACCTCTATGGTAAAAGTGAAGGATGTCCAACTCGGTACAACTACACGAAAAAGCTTTGCCAAAATCAATGAAGTAATGGAAATGCCAAACCTCATTGAAGTGCAAAAAAAGTCTTACCAATGGTTTCTTGATGAAGGATTGAAGGAAGTGTTCCGCGACATCGGCTCAATCACCGATTATACCGGCAACCTTGTTCTTGATTTTATCGACTATTCCATGGATGACGAACCAAAGTATTCTATTGCACAGTGCAAGGCTCGTGATGTAACATACGCAAAACCTCTCAAGGTCAGAGCGCGTCTTCAAAACAAGGAAACAGGCGAGGTAAAGGAAAACACAATCTTCATGGGCGATTTGCCGCTTATGACAGATGCAGGCACATTCGTTATCAACGGTGCCGAAAGATGTATCGTATCTCAGCTTGTAAGATCTCCGGGCGTTTATTATCATATGGAGCATGATAAAACCGGTAAAGAATTATACACAAACACCGTTATTCCAAACCGCGGTGCTTGGCTTGAATACGAAACCGATGTAAATGATCTTTTCTATGTTCGTATTGATAAGAACAGAAAGATTTTCATCACAACTTTCCTTCGTGCATTGGGTCTCGGCACAGACGAAGAAATCAGAGATTTCTTCGGTGATGACGAAATGATTGAGGCCACAATCGAAAAGGATATAACAAAGAATCAGGAGGAGGCTCTTCTCGAGGTTTACAAAAAGCTTCGTCCGGGCGAGCCGCCTACACTCGAAACTGCTCAGGCTCATCTCGACGGCCTTTTCTTTGATGCTCACAGATATGACCTTTCAAGAGTCGGCAGATACAAATACAACAAAAAGCTCGGCATGTTTGACCGTCTTCACGGTCAGGTCCTCAGCCGTCCCGTTATTTCGCCTCAGGGCGAGCTCCTTGCTGATGCAGGCGAAAAGCTTGACAAGGCAAAGGCTATGGAAATTGAAAATGCAGGTGTTATGTTTGCATATGTTCAATTAGAGTCGGGCAAAGAGGTCAAGGTCGTTTCAAACGGCATGGTTGACATTGATAAGTATGTTGATGTTGACAAAAAGGCTCTCGGCATCAATGAAAAGGTTTCTTATCGTGTTCTTTCCGAAATTATGGAAAAATGCGGCGACGATAAAGAAGCACTTGAGTATGAGATTAAGCTTAAACATGATGACCTTATTCCAAACCATATTATAGTAGATGATATTTTCGCTACTGTATCATATCTTATTAACCTTGCCAACGGCGTAGGTACAACAGACGATATCGACCACCTTGGCAACCGTCGTATCCGTGCTGTCGGCGAGCTTCTTCAAAATCAGTTCCGCATCGGCTTCACAAGAATGGAAAGAGTTATCCGTGAAAGAATGACACTTCAGGCACAGGATGACGAGGATGCAATCACTCCTCAGGCTCTTATCAACATTCGTCCTGTTGTTGCCGCTATCCGCGAGTTCTTCGGTTCATCACCGCTTTCACAGTTTATGGACCAAAACAACCCGCTTGCAGAACTTACACACAAAAGACGTTTATCGGCTCTCGGCCCCGGCGGTCTTTCAAGAGACCGTGCAGGATTTGAGGTTCGTGACGTTCACTACACTCACTACGGCCGTATGTGTCCTATCGAGACTCCCGAAGGTCCCAACATCGGTCTTATCTCCTATCTTGCTTGCTACAGCCGTCTTAACGAATACGGCTTCATTGAAGCTCCTTACCGTAAAGTCGACAAGGAAACAGGCGTTGTTACCGACGAGGTAGTTTATATGACTGCCGACAAGGAGGACGATTTTGTTGTAGCACAGGCAAACGAGCCGCTCGACGCAGAAGGTAAGTTTGCAAACACAAGAGTTACCTGCCGTTACAGAGACGAGTTCCTTACTCTTCCTCCGTCAAAGGTTGACTATATGGATGTATCGCCGAAGATGGTAGTTTCCGTCGCTACGGCAATGATTCCTTTCCTTGAAAACGACGACGCAAACCGTGCTCTTATGGGTGCTAACATGCAGCGTCAGGCAGTTCCGCTTATCAAAACCGAGGCTCCGGTTGTCGGAACAGGTATGGAATACAAGGCAGCATACGATTCAGGTGTTGTTGTTATCGCAAAACGCGGCGGTACTGTTGTTGCTCTTGATGCTGACACTATTGAAATCAAGACAAAATCCGGCGAAATCGATAAGTACGAGCTTACAAAGTTCTCCGGCTCAAACCAGGGCACATGTATCAATCAAAGACCTATTGTTTCTCTCCATCAGGAGATTAAAGACGGTCAGGTTATCGCAGACGGCCCCGCAACATGCAACGGCGAGATTTCACTCGGTAAAAACGCTCTCATCGGCTTTATGACTTGGGAGGGTTACAACTACGAGGACGCTGTTCTTATTAATGAAAAAATCGTTCGCGACGATGTATATACCTCTATCCACATTGTAGAGCACGAGGTTGAGGCTCGTGATACAAAGCTCGGTCCCGAGGAAATCACAAGAGATATTCCTAATATCGGTGATGATGCTCTTAAAGACCTTGATGAGGACGGTGTTATCCGTGTAGGTGCCGAGGTCCGTTCGGGCGATATTCTTGTAGGTAAGGTTACACCGAAGGGCGAAACCGAGCTTACATCGGAGGAAAGACTCCTCCGTGCAATCTTCGGCGAGAAGGCTCGCGAAGTTCGCGACACTTCGATGAAGGTACCTCACGGTGAATACGGTATTGTTGTTGATGTTAAAACATTCACAAGAAAGAACAGCGACGAGCTCAATCCGGGCGTAAACAAGGTCGTTCGCGTATATATTGCACAAAAGAGAAAAATTCAAGCCGGCGATAAGATGGCAGGTCGCCACGGTAACAAGGGTGTTGTTTCCCGTGTACTTCCTCAAGAGGATATGCCATTCCTTCCGGACGGCAGACCGCTTGACATAGTTCTTAACCCGTTGGGCGTACCTTCGCGTATGAACATCGGTCAGGTGCTCGAAGTTCACCTCGGCTATGCCGCTATGGCTCTCGGCTGGAAGATGATGACTCCTGTATTCGACGGCGCTCACGAGGACGATATTCGTGAATGTCTCAAACTTGCAGACATCGGATATTATATTGATGAAAACGGCAATAAGGTTTACGACGGTAAAGTTCAACTTACCGACGGCAGAACAGGTGAGAAATTCGATAACCGTGTAACAGTAGGTTACATGTATTATCTTAAACTCCACCACCTTGTTGACGATAAAATCCATGCTCGTTCAACAGGTCCTTACAGCCTTGTTACTCAACAACCTCTCGGCGGTAAGGCACAGTTCGGCGGTCAGCGTTTCGGTGAAATGGAGGTTTGGGCTCTTGAAGCTTACGGCGCAGCCTACACCCTTCAGGAAATCATCACCGTTAAGTCTGACGATGTTGTCGGCCGTGTTAAGACCTATGAGGCAATTGTTAAGGGCGAAAACATTCCGCCTGCAGGAACACCTGAGGCATTTAAGGTTCTCTTCAAAGAGCTTCAGGCTCTCGGTCTTGATACTACTCTTTATGACAAGCAGGGCAATGAGGTCGAGCTTAAGCAGGATCTTGACGATGACGGAATTCAGCCTATTGACGAAAAAGCATTCACAACAGTAAACGACTTTGAGGGCCAAGAGGGCTATGGAGTTGTAAACTCAGAGGGTGAATCGCAGGAAGCAGATCAGAATGACAGTGATTCAAGCAATATCTTCGCCGATTTCGCAGAGGCTTTTGCCAATGACGAAGATGACGATGACAGCGAAGAATAATAACCGTCAATCGGATTAACTTACCAAACTATAAAGATAAAGGAGTGCTTCCATATGGATAATAATTCAACAAACGAATTCAGTTCGATTAAAATAGGCCTTGCATCCCCCGAGCGTATCCGTGAATGGTCATACGGAGAGGTAACAAAGCCTGAAACAATAAATTACAGAACTCTTAAACCGGAACGCGACGGCCTTTTCTGTGAAAGAATTTTCGGCCCTATGAAAGACTGGGAATGTCACTGCGGCAAGTACAAGAGAGTTCGCTATAAGGGCAAAGTTTGTGAGCGTTGCGGCGTTGAAATCACAAGAGCAAAAGTTCGTCGTGAGCGTATGGGTCACATTGAACTTGCTGCCCCGGTATCACACATCTGGTATTTCAAGGGAATCCCGAGCCGTCTCGGCCTTGTTCTCGACATCAGCCCGAGATACCTTGAAAAGGTGCTTTATTTTGCACTTTACATTGTAACCGACCCGGGTGATACACCGCTTGAGAAAATGCAGATTCTCAACGAAAAAGAATACGCAGAAATGCGTGAAAGATATGAGGATGACTTTGAGGCAGGAATGGGCGCAGAGGCTATCAAAAAGCTTTTGCAGGATATTGATGTTCCTACTTTGAGAGATGAACTCACCGCAGAGCTTGAGGACGCAACAGGTCAAAAGAGAGTTAAGCTCCTCAAAAGACTTGATGTTGTAGATGCTTTCTACAACAGCGGCAACAAGCTTGAGTGGATGATTCTTGATGTTATCCCGGTTATCCCGCCCGACATCAGACCTATGGTTCAGCTTGACGGCGGCAGATTCGCAACATCGGACCTTAACGATTTATACAGAAGAGTTATCAACCGTAACAATCGTCTTAAGAGACTTCTTGAACTTCACGCTCCCGACATTATCGTCAGAAACGAAAAGAGAATGCTTCAGGAATCGGTTGACGCTCTCATTGATAACGGCAGACGCGGCAGACCTGTTACCGGTCCTAATAACAGACCGCTTAAATCACTTTCGGATATGCTTAAAGGTAAGCAGGGTCGTTTCCGTCAAAACCTTCTCGGTAAGCGTGTTGACTATTCCGGCCGTTCGGTTATCGTAGTAGGTCCGGAACTTAAAATGTATCAGTGCGGTTTGCCTAAAGAAATGGCAATCGAACTTTTCAAGCCGTTCGTTATGAAACGCCTTGTTGAAACAAATGTTGTTTCAAACATCAAGGCAGCAAGAAAAATGGTTGAAAAGGCTGCAAGACCAGAGGTTTGGGATGCTCTTGAGGTTGTAATCAAGGATCACCCGGTTATGTTGAACCGTGCTCCCACACTTCACAGACTTGGTATCCAGGCATTTGAGCCTGTTCTCGTAGAGGGCAGAGCAATCAAGCTTCATCCGCTTGCTTGTACAGCGTTCAACGCCGACTTCGACGGTGACCAAATGGCTGTCCATGTTCCTCTTTCCGCAGAGGCACAGGCAGAGGCAAGAATGCTTATGCTTGCCGCCAACAACCTTCTTAAGCCTGCAGACGGTAAGCCGGTTACAGTTCCTACACAGGATATGATTATCGGTTCTTACTATCTCACAATGCTTAAAGACGGCGAGGCAGGTTGCCCGACAGTTGAAAAGGACGCTGAGGGCAACGAATATACAAGATACAATATTTATCGCGACACCGATGAGGCTATGATGGCTTATCAGCAGGGTGAACTCGGTCTTCACTCGGAGTGTCTCATCCGTTTCTCAAAGGAGAAGGACGGCAAAACCGTTTCAAGACTTGTTAAAACAACAATCGGTCGCGTAATCTTCAACAGACCTATTCCGCAGGATCTCGGCTTTGTTGACAGAACAAATCCGGAAAACGAATTTGAACTTGAAGTTTCATTCGTAGTTAAGAAAAAGCAGCTCGGTCAAATCGTTGACAAGTGCATCCGTGCTCACGGCATTGCAATTGCATCAAAGGTGCTTGACGAAATCAAGGCACAGGGATATAAATATTCTACAATTTCAGGTACAACGGTAGCCGTTATCGATGCCCTTATCCCTGAAAAGAAGAAAGAATATCTTGCCGAGGCAGAGGCAAAGGTTGATGAAATCACAAACCACTATAACTTCGGTGAAATGACAAACGACGAGCGTGCCGAGGCAGTTATTAAGGCTTGGGAGGAATGTACCAATAAGGTTTCCGACGAGCTTACTTCAAACTTCGACGGCACTCACAACCCAATTCACATGATGGTAGATTCAGGTGCCCGTGGTAGTACATCACAGCTTCGTCAGCTTGCCGGTATGAGAGGTCTTATCGCCAATACATCTGGTAAAACAATCGAAGTTCCGATTCGTGCTAACTACCGTGAAGGTCTTAACATTTTGGAATACTTCATTTCATCTCGTGGTGCTCGTAAAGGTCTTACCGATACAGCTCTTCGTACAGCCGACTCGGGTTACCTTACCCGTCGTCTTGTAGATGTATCGCAGGATGTTATTATCCGTGACACAGATTGTAAGTGCCATGACGGTATTGATGTTTACGCTGTTATGGACGGCAACCGTGTTCTTGAATCGCTTGAGGAAAGACTTGTCGGCAGATTCCTTGTTGACCCGGTAGTTGATCCCGAAACAGGCGAAGTTATCATGGATACAGACAGAATGATGAACGAGCAGGATGCAAAGCGTATTGTTGACGCAGGATATACTCATATTAAAATCCGTTCACTCATCACATGTAAGTCACGCCATGGTGTTTGCCGCAAGTGCTACGGCTCAAACCTTGCTTTCAACGAGCCTGTTCAGGTCGGTGAAGCAGTTGGTATCATCGCGGCACAGTCAATCGGTGAGCCTGGTACACAGCTTACAATGAGAACATTCCACACCGGCGGTGTTGCCGGCGGCGAAGACATTACTCAAGGTCTTCCGAGAGTTGAGGAATTGTTCGAAGCAAGAAAGCCGAAGACTCTTGCTATTCTCAGTGAGATTGACGGTGAGGTCAGATTTGAGGAAATCAAGAAGAGCCGCCATGTTGTTGTATTCAACAGCGAAACAGGCGAAGAGAAAAAATACCTCATTCCTTACGGTGCTCACCTTACACCTCAAATTGTTGAAGGCGCTCATATCGAAAAGGGTGCAGAAATCACAGTAGGTTCAAAGAATCCTCATGATGTTCTTGCTATCCTCGGTAAAGAGGCTGTTTATAACTACCTTATCAAGGAAGTTCAGTTTGCATATCGTACTCAAGGTGTTGACATCAACGATAAGCACATTGAGGTTATCGTTCGTCAAATGCTCAAGAAATGCACCGTTGACGATGCAGGCGATACAGACCTTATCGCAGGCACAATGGTTGATGTTTCTGCTGTTGACGAGGCAAACGATGTTATCGACGAAAGACTCGCCGCAGGAGAAGAGGGACTTAAGCACGCAACTTATATTCCGATTCTTATGGGTATCACAAAGGCATCTCTTGCAACAGATTCCTTCCTTTCAGCCGCATCATTCCAGGAAACAACAAGAGTTCTTACAGACGCGGCAATCAAAGGCAAGAGCGATCCGCTCCTCGGACTTAAGGAAAATGTTCTTATCGGTAAACTTATCCCTGCCGGAACAGGTATGGATGTTTTCAGAGATGTTGATGTTGTTCCGAGCTATTTCAGCGCAGAGGGTTCAGACGATATTTTGAATCTTGAACAACTTCAGGAGCTTTTGACAAACAATATGGCTCAAAGCTCCGACGCAGAAGAGGAAGATAACGGCGACAAAAATTAATTTTTGTGCCTCCTAATTTTTCTTGACATAGCGTTGATTAAATGATATAATACGCAATTGTGTGCAGGTGCGTTGTTTATTTTAACAAAATTTGCACAAAATATTTGTTCAAATCGCTGACGGAGTGTGGCTTTCCGCACTCCTCGGCGTGCGTATATATAATGTATTAATCTATTTAATGCACTATATATGCGCATGTCGCATAAATAAACGAAAGGAGAATAGACTATTGCCTACCTTTAACCAATTAGTTAGAACCGGACGCAAGTCCCAAGAGAAAAAGGCTAAAGCACCTGCTCTCTTAAAGAGTCTTAACACAAAGAAGAATGTTATGAACGATAACGCTTCTCCTCAAAAGCGCGGCGTTTGCACAGCAGTTAAAACAGCTACACCGAAAAAGCCTAACTCAGCACTTCGTAAAATTGCCAGAGTTCGTCTTACAAACGGTATGGAAGTTTCTGCTTACATCCCGGGCGTAGGTCACAACCTTCAGGAGCACTCAGTTGTTATGGTTCGTGGCGGCCGTGTTAAGGATTTACCCGGTGTTCGTTACCACATCATCCGTGGCACACTTGATACACAGGGTGTTACAGGCAGAATGCAGAGCCGTTCAAAGTACGGCGCAAAGAAGCCAAAGGCTAAGAAGTAATTCAGCCGCATTTATCTAAGGAACAACAATAGTTTATTTATCATACAGATTATAGGCTTTTTGTTGGCTCCACGGAAAAACCGAGTACCTATGAACTCATTAAATTTTATGAAGGAGGGAAGCGAAGATGCCAAGAAGAGGTCAAATCGCTAAGCGTGATGTATTACCGGATCCGCTTTACAACTCAAAGGTTGTAACTCGTCTCGTTAACAACATCATGTTAGATGGAAAGAAAGGTGTCGCTCAAAAAATCGTTTACGGCGCTTTCAACATCATCCAAGAAAAAACAGGCAAAGATCCTATCGAAACTTTCGAAGCTGCTATGGAAAATGTAATGCCTGTACTCGAGGTTAAGGCTCGCCGTATCGGCGGTGCTACCTATCAGGTTCCTCTCGAAGTTCGTCCTGAAAGAAGACAAACATTAGGTCTTAGATGGATCACTGCTTTTGCTCGTGCAAGAAGCGAAAGAACAATGAAGGAACGCCTTGCAGCTGAGATTATGGACGCTGCCAACAAGACCGGCGGCGCAGTTAAGAAGTGTGAAGATACACACAGAATGGCTGAAGCTAACAAAGCATTTGCTCATTTCAGATATTAATCCGTTATTTGATCAATTAGGAGGATATTATGCCAAGAAAAGTTGCTCTTGAAGAAACAAGAAATATTGGTATTATGGCTCATATTGATGCAGGTAAAACAACTACAACCGAGCGTATCCTGTACTACACAGGCATCAATCACAAGATTGGTGAAACACACGACGGTGCTGCTACAATGGACTGGATGGCACAAGAGCAAGAAAGAGGTATCACAATCACCTCTGCTGCTACAACATGCTTCTGGAAAGGCCATAGAATTAACATCATTGATACACCGGGCCACGTTGACTTCACAGTAGAAGTTCAGCGTTCACTCCGTGTACTTGACGGCTCTGTAACCGTTCTTTGTGCAAAGGGCGGCGTTGAGCCACAGTCTGAAACCGTATGGCGTCAGGCTGATGAATATCATGTTCCGAGAATGATTTTCGTTAACAAAATGGATATCATGGGTGCAGATTTCTATCATGTAATGGATATGGTACTTGATCGTTTCAAGTGCAATGCTATTCCGATTGAATTGCCTATCGGTGCAGAGGATACCTTTGAAGGTACTGTTGACCTTATCAACAATCACGAAATCGTTTATATCGATCCTGACAAAAACAGCGGCTCTGTTTTTGAAAACAGACCGATTCGTCCCGAAATGCAGGAATTAGCTGCAAAGTACAGAACAAATCTTATTGAGCATGTTGTTGAGCAGGACGAAGAGCTTATGGAAAAATACTTTGAAGAGGGCGAAGACGCAATCACCGTTGACGAAATCAAAAAGATTATCCGTAAGTCTACTTGCGCAGGCACCATGGTTCCTGTTTGCTGCGGTACAGCATACAGAAATATGGGTGTTCAGCCGCTTCTTGACGCTATCGTTGACTTTATGCCGGCTCCGACCGATGTTGAGTCAATCAAGGGCGTTAACCCTGATACTGACGAGGAAGAATATCGTCATTCATCAGATGATGAGCCGTTCTCGGCTCTCGCATTCAAAATTGCTACCGACCCGTTTGTTGGTAAGATTTGCTATTTCAGAGTTTACTCGGGCACAATCGCTGCCGGCACACCTTGCTACAACTCGGTTAAGGGTAGTAAAGAGAGAATGGGTCGTATTCTCCAAATGCACGCAAACCACAGAGAAGATATTCCTGTTTGCTACGCCGGCGACATTGCTGCCGCTGTTGGTTTGAAGAATACAACAACAGGTGACACCCTTTGCGACGAGGATCACCCGATCGTTCTTGAATCAATGAATTTCCCTGATCCTGTTATCCGTGTTGCTATCGAGCCTAAAACAAAGGCAGGTCAGGAAAAGATGGGCGTTGCTCTTGCAAAACTTGCAGAGGAAGACCCGACATTCAAAGCATATACCGATGAAGAAACAGGACAAACAATCATCGCAGGTATGGGCGAGCTCCACCTCGAAATCATTGTTGACCGTCTTCTTCGTGAATTTAAGGTTGAGGCCAATGTAGGCGCACCTCAGGTTGCTTACAAGGAAACAATCACAACCGAGTCAATGTCCGACTACAAATACAAGAAGCAGTCGGGTGGTTCAGGTCAATACGGTCATGTTAAAATTCGTATGTTCCCGAATCTTGACGAAAACGGCATAGGCAAAGGATACGAGTTTGAAAATCAGGTTGTCGGCGGCGCTATTCCTAAGGAATACATTCCTGCTGTTGATGCCGGTATCCAGGCTGCCATGAAGAGCGGTATTCTTGCAGGCTATCCGGTAGTTGATGTAAGAATCGAACTTTATGATGGATCTTATCATGAGGTCGACTCATCAGAAATGGCATTTAAGATTGCCGGTTCTATGGCATTCAAAGATGCTGCTAAAAAGGCTTCTCCTGTTATCCTTGAGCCGATGATGAAGGTTGTAGTTATCGTTCCGGAAGAATACATGGGCGATGTTATCGGCGACCTTAACTCTCGTCGTGGTCAAATTCAGGGTATGGAAGACCGCACAGGTGCTAAGCAAATCAATGCAAGAGTACCTCTTTCGGAAATGTTTGGTTATGTAAACGACCTTCGTTCTAAGACACAGGGCCGTGGTCAATACACTATGGAGCCGGACGGCTATGACCAAGTTCCGAAGTCAATTTCTGAGTCTATCATCAGCGAACGCTCAAAGAAAGACTAAGATTTTTAATAAAGTACTTGATATTTTGTACTCTTTTTGATAAAATATCATTGACAATTTTACTATTGTAAATTTTAAGGAGGAAATTCCAATGGCAAAAGAACATTTTAATCGTACCAAACCACATGTAAACATTGGTACAATCGGTCACGTTGACCACGGTAAGACAACTCTTACAGCTGCTATCACAAAGTATCTTGCAAACAAAGGTTATGCTAAGTTTGAGGACTATGCTGATATCGATAAGGCTCCTGAAGAGAGAGAGCGTGGTATCACAATCAACACTGCTCACGTAGAGTACGAGACAGACAAGCGTCACTATGCTCACGTTGACTGCCCAGGTCACGCTGACTATATCAAAAACATGATTACCGGTGCTGCTCAGATGGACGGCGCTATCCTTGTAATCGCTGCAACAGACGGTCCTATGGCTCAAACTAAGGAGCACTTGCTTCTTGCTCGCCAGGTAGGTGTACCGGCAATCGTTGTATTCCTTAACAAGACTGACCAAGTTGACGATGAAGAGCTCCTTGAACTCGTAGAAATGGAAGTTCGTGAGACTCTTGCTGAGTATGGCTTTGATGAGGATTGCCCGATTATCAAGGGTTCAGCTCTTAAGGCTCTTGAGGCTTCTTCAAACGATGATCCTGCTTGCGCTTGCATCGCAGAGCTTATGGACGCAGTTGATAATTATATTCCTACTCCTGACCGTAAGGCAGACCTTCCTTTCCTTATGCCTGTTGAGGATGTATTCACAATCACAGGTCGTGGTACAGTTGCTACAGGTAGAGTTGAAAGAGGTCAGTTGAAAACAAACGATACAGTTGAAATCGTTGGTCTTGAGGAAGAAAAGAAGTCAACAGTTTGCACAGGTATCGAAATGTTCAGAAAGATTCTTGACTATGCTGAAGCTGGTGACAACATCGGTTGTCTTCTCCGTGGCGTTCAGAGAACTGACGTAAAGAGAGGTCAGGTTCTTTCTGCTCCTGGTTCAATCCACCCACACACAAAGTTCACAGGCCAAGTTTATGTTCTTTCAAAGGATGAAGGCGGCCGTCATACTCCTTTCTTCAACAACTATCGTCCTCAGTTCTATTTCAGAACAACTGACGTAACAGGCGTTATCACTCTTCCTGAGGGAACAGAGATGTGCATGCCTGGCGATAATGTAGATATGAACGTTGAGCTCATCACTCCTATCGCTATTGAAGAAGGCCTTCGTTTCGCTATCCGTGAAGGTGGCAGAACTGTAGGTTCAGGCGTTGTTACATCAATCAACGAGTAATCTTTGATTATTATTTGATTATCATAAAGAGTACATCTTCGGATGTACTCTTTTTTTGTGTATCTGCTGTTCTTGAAATTCAAGAAAGACTCTATATTAACTAAAAAAAACCGCCTCAACGCTAATTTGAGGCGGTTTTGCTGTATTGATTGATAACTTTAATTACTAATACATTTATTCAATTTCAATGCCGCGTGCGGCGCGCTGTTCGGCAAGCTCTTTTTCCATTTGTTCACGGTATTTTCCGTTGATTTTGTAGAAGAACATCGGGATAATGCAAAGCAAAAGCGAAATTGCGGGGATTAGGCTTATAACGCTGAATATGCCTGTTCTGACAGATGCATCCATTTCAAGCGGATTTGCCGTAACTTTAGCCGAAATTGTCGAAACATCAAGGTCAACAATTATATACATCAATATGATTGCAGAGGTTGCAATGGCGTTGCCGAATTTTGTTACAAAACTTTGAATTGCCGAGCCCATTCCCGTGAGCCTTACGCCTGTTTTGAGTTCCATATAGTCGAGGCAGTCGCCAACCATTGCAAATGCGCAAACATTGATTGTGCCGCATGGGATTGTCGAAATTAAAAGCAACGGCACACAAACCCAGAAATTGTCATATCCGACAAACCACATCGCAAGCGATGAGGCTGCACCGATTAATGCAGATACAATGATGATTTGCTTGTATGAAAATCGCTTTATAAGCGGTGTGACGGCAATCATTGCACCAAACATTCCGATTGCGCTTGCAACGGACATAATTGTTGACACAGAAGAAATGTTTGATTGCAGAGCCGCCTCAAGCTCTTTACCGGTAAGTCCCGACGGGTCCTTTCCAATGTAAAACGAATATCTTGCAACATGTACTGCGCCTGCCTGAAACATATATCGTGCGGCGGAGAGTATTCCCATTGCTGCTGTCAACATAAGCGGCTTGCAGGTGAATATTAATTTCAGCGAGCCGGGCTGACCTTTTTCACGCTTTTTCGGAATAGGAATGTTAACTCTTTCTTTCGTTTTAAAATACACTCTTACGAATAGTATGTTGCCGATTACGGAGCACACAAGTGCCATGACCGTGTATTTCGTTTTTTCAAGCTCCGTGCCCGAGAGATTGAGCTTAGGCAAAATAAAACCGAGCGCCATAAACATTGCCATAGGTATCGCAGAGCCTACACCGTTAAATGTTCTTGCCTTTGATATAATCGAGCCGCGCTCGTCGGCATTCGGCGTCATTGCGTTTGGCAGGCTCCAAAACGGAACATCCGACGAAGTGTAAATCATACCCCACGCAACATAAGTAACACCGGCATATATCATTTTTTGTGTTGTTGATAAATCCGGTGCGTAAAAAAGAAAAAATGTGAGTATCGCAACCGGTATCGGCGTGAAAAGCAAATATGTTCGCATTTTGCCGTGTTTCGGGTTGGCGTGGTCCATAATGTATCCCATAATCGGGTCATTGATTGCGTCCCAAATTCGCGCCAAAAGCATAAGCATAAGCACAAAAATAGGCGTTACCTTTAATACATTAAGATAAAAGTCCGAAATATATGAACTCATAATTCCGTAAACCATACCTTGACCGAGTGCGCCGACAGCATATGCCATCCACTCGTTCTTCTTTACATAGTTTCGCGACTCCATTAAAAAACCTCCGTATTTTCTGTTGATTAATAACAAAAAACATTTTATAATACTAAGGTAACATATTTTTATAGATCAAGTCAATAAAATATGTTATAATAATACAAAAAATTATTACAAAATTAACAACAAATTATCGAATATGTATAAAAGGAGGAGCAAATATGGCAAAACGAAAAAAATATGCCCTGATAATTTTGGCAGTCATTGTCATGTTTGCCTTTTCCTTTGTCGGCTTTTTCGCTCTCCATAATCAAAGCGATTCGGCTGAAAACACTTTCAAATCGGATTTGCAGTCAATTGCCTCCGAGTATGACACCGCCGATAAGTTCAATAACAAAGATAAGTTTGCGCTTTGCCGTCTTATTGTTTCTGATTATAACGGTGACACCTTCGGTGCCGTGAAATCAGCCGTAGACAGCAAGCATAATATTGCCGTTTTGCAGTATAAAACGCAAACAGACGCAAAAAATGCGTATAATAAAATAAAAAAAGCAGGGCTTACCGTTGACGCCGATTGCCCGGTTGAACTTGACGAAACTCAATCGTATGATAAGTGCGAAATTTCTCCTGCCGCGTCACAAAAGGTCGGCTTTAATACATATTTAAACAATTTCAAAATGAATAAAGAGGATGTCCTTGTTGCTGTCATTGATTCAAGTGTTATGACCACCCACCCTGCGTTAAGCGGCAGATTTTATAATGACGGCTACGATTTTTCGGCGGACGGATACGAAAATGCCGTTTTTCGCAATTCGTTTACCGCCGATAAATATTTTCATTCAACATTCGTTTCGGGAATTATTGCCAATAATACTGCCGACAATGTGAAAATCGTGCCGTACAAGGTGTTCACCGAGGCTACGGGTTACGCAACTGCGTCAAATGTAATCGCCGCCATCAACGATGCGGTCGATTTGGGCGTTGATGTAATCAATCTTTCACTTACCTCAACCGACAGCGCAAGCGCATATTATAAGGCTGTTCAAAATGCAATCGGTGCAGGCGTTTGTGTTTGCGCAAGCGCAGGCAACAACGCGGTTGATGCCTCAAAATATTATCCTGCCGCAACCGACGGCACAATTACCGTCAGCGCACTTAACAGCAAATTTGAAAAAATTGCCTCATATTCCAATTACGGCGATTGTGTTGATTTTTGCGCTCCCGGCTCAAAAATTATGTCCACCGTTGTGCTTGACGACGGCACGGCAGGCTATGAGCAATACAGCGGCACCTCCGCGGCTTGCCCGTATATTGCTGCTGCGTGTGCAGATATAAAAAGTATGAACAAATCGCTCTCACGCGACGATGTGTATAAAATTTTAAACGATTTCAGCGTCGATTACGGCGACGAGGGTTTTGATATTTACTACGGCAACGGTTTGCCCGATATTTCAAAAATCGTATATACGGATAACGAATGTTATTCTTATTCCTTGCCGCAGGGCGAGCTGACTCTCACCAAGGGCGTTGATTATACACAGTCAAACCGCCCGTGGAGGCTGTTCGACAGCAAAATTATCTCCGTCAATGTCGAAAAATCGGTTTCGTCAATCGGCGATTGGACTTTTTACAATATGTCAAATGCCGATTTTACTTTCGCCGGCGATTATATCTCTGTCGGCGAGAGTGCATTTTTGGGCTGTTCGCGCCTTGACTCGTTCACATTCAGCGATAACATTTCATATATCGGCGAGGACGCTTTTGCAGATACCGCGAACGGTTTTGTCATTAACGGCTATAGAAATACCGCGGCGGAAAGCTACGCCGCTATTGAAAATATCAAATTCAATATTATCGGCTGTAAGCACAATTATCTTGCCGAAATAATCGAGCCTACCGATTCATCGCCCGGCAGTACGCTTTATACCTGCTCTGTCTGCGGCGACAGCTACAGCGGCGACTATATCAAAACAACGGTTGTTTCAAGCGGCAAATGCGGCGACGGTATGACATATTCGCTTAATAATATCGGCACGCTCACATTGAGCGGAGCAGGGGAAATGTATGATTATTCGTCATCTTTGCCGCCGTGGCAAGTCTATTCCAAGCAAATCAAAATCCTTGCCGTTTCAAGCGGAATAACAAAAATTTCACCGTTCGCATTTTACGGTTGTGAGTCGCTGAGTGAAATCAAGTCATCGTCCGAAAACCTTAAAGCGATTAACAAAAGCCTTTATGATTCAACCGGCAGTGAGTTGATTTTAGCGGTTAAGGACACACCCGGATGTTACACAATGCCGCAAGGAGTGAAAAAGCTCAATTCAACCGCGTTTTTGGCACTCGGCAGTTTTACTCTTATTCCAAATGACAATTTCACTGTCGCATCGTCCGTTGTTTATGACAAATCGGGCAATATCGTTGCGGCTTTGCCGTCGTACAAAACGCAGGTTTTGACAGTAAGCGACAATATTTCAATCAATGATTACGCCTTTATTCTCAGCGAATATCCGCAAACGGTGCGCAATTATTGCGACACGCTTTCCGTCGGCAAATATTCGCTCGGATACTCGTTTAACGGCGCATTTCAAAAAAATGATTTCACATATTACGGTTATGTCGATGCCCCTGCATATACTTATTGTGTTGAAAACGGCTTTGCGGTCAATCTTTTGAATGCAGGCAACTGCGGCGAGAACGCAAAATGGTATTTCAACGCTCAAACAAAGTCACTCAAAATCAGCGGCAGCGGCGATATGACCGTTTATAAAAATGCCGCTTTTGTTCCGTGGCATGATTATATCGGCGAAATTATTTCCCTGGAAATCGATGATGATATTACTGCGCTTTCACCTTATGCATTTTATGGCGCATCGGCAATGAAAAGTCTCAAAATGCCGCTTTCAATTGCAGCACCCACATCAAACACCGTTTGGTATTCCTGCAACGCAATAGAAAGTATTGAGCTGACTCTCGGCAGCGGAACGATGCCTGACTACGGCGCATACAATTCATCAAAAATTTATACATATTCGCCTTGGTACATTAGTCGCGAAAGCATAAAATCGTTTTCGATTGATAAAAATGCCACTAAAATCGGCAGTTACGCCTTTAGAGGGTGCGACGGCATTACCTCCGTCACGCTTGACAAGTGTGACAATATCGGAAAATATGCGTTTTATGATTGCAAAAATCTGACAGATTTTACAATAACTTCAAAAACAACAACAATTTCCACCAATGCGGTTTTTGCCTATTCCTCTGCTGCACCCGAAAACATATGTCTTTATGCATACAGTGATTCAACAGCCGCCGATTATGCCAAAAAAATGAAATTGAATTTTTCATCTCTCGGCTGTGACCACACAAGGGGATATGTTGCCGAGGGCGTGCGCGCCTCCTGCTGTTACGATTGTGATGTTTCGTATTATTGCAAGGATTGCAACGCGCTTATTTATAAGGAATTTATAAAAGCCGCCTCAAACGGTCACCATGTCAAGGGCAGAGTTGTAACCACCGAGGGCAAGGCGATTTATGATGCGCTTGTTTATGTTGACGGCTCGCTTGCCGCCGTTACAAATCATTTCGGCTATTTTGTGCTCGACAATGTTTTGTGCGAGGTTGAGCACACTGTCGAAATCAAAAAGCACGATAAAACGATTGCCTCAACCGTTGTGAATACAAATAAGCACAACAGAAGCGGCACGATTGTCATTAAATACGGCAATTTTCTTGAAGATAACATTGTCAACGGCAAGGATTTTGCACTTGCCCTTCATTCCGGCTATACCGATACCGAACTTATCGACCTCGGCTATATCAGCGGCGAAAAATTCGATATTAAAAACGGCTACGATGTTCAGGTTGTTCCGAATGTTATGAATTCCGATAATGAGCCAAAAGCGGATTCCGACTATTCGCGAACATTCACCTCACAGGTTTATCTCGGCAGGGAATATACCGTCACCGAATGCGGCTTTATCTACGGCAAAAATATGGACAGTGATATTCTCACTCTCGAAAATGTCGGCAAAACAAACTCCGGTGGCTATGTTGTCAAACGCAATTCTCAAAGTATGCAGGGCGTTTACGACACACGCTTTACGGCATATTTCAACTACGGCTCGTCCTCTAAAACAGGCACAGTGTCGGCAAAGTTTTATATCAAATATACAAACGGCGTCAAAACATATGTTTCATACGGCGACGCCTCAAGCTATACATATTGATTTAAGGAGAAAAAGTGGTTAACATTTTAGTCAGTGCCTGTCTTTTAGGCGTAAATTGCAAATATAACGGCAATAATAATTACAACGAAGATGCGTTGAAATTGAAAAAATATTTCAATATCATTCCCGTTTGCCCCGAGGTTTTCGGCGGACTGCCGACTCCTCGCACACCGTCCGAAATTTGCGGCGACCGAGTTGTTTCAAAAGACGGAGTTGATGTCACCGCCGCTTTTACCGACGGTGCGGAAAAAACACTCTATATCGCTCGGGAGAAAAATTGCCCCGCCGCTCTTTTAAAGGAACGCTCGCCGTCCTGCGGATGCGGCAAAATTTATGACGGCTCGTTCACCTCAAATCTTGTCGACGGCAACGGAATCACAGCCGAATTGTTGATAAATAACGATATTTGCGTTTTCGGCGAGGGTCAAATCAATAAATTGCTTCAACTATATTCCGATGTTTATTGACTTTGAGTGCCTGTTGAATTATAATATCTTTATATTTCGACTTATCGAAAGGGTTATTTTATGAAAAAGGTTTTAGCATTAATTTTCGTATGCTGCGTCATTGTCGGTGTTTTCACCGCTTGCTCCTCAAAATCGGATAAAGGGAATACAACTTCATCAACTGCACCTGCCTCAACGGCCACAACTATTCCTACGAAGCAGGCAAAGGTCAATGATTCCGATGCAATAAGCCTAATTCAAAGCTATTCTCGAAAAGAGCTTGGCTTGACTAAGGACGAATACGATAAATGCACATTTATGGTGAATTCATCGGGCAAAACAGTTTCTGGCAAAAAAGGCTACTATATTCTCGTTACGGCAGGCATCAAAAAATCCGCAGGCAAAAACGATAAGGGTCAGCAACTCACGACAATCGACGCTGTCGGCAACTACTATATCAGCTTTGACGGCAAGGAAATTTTGCGCGAGGTTATCGACAAAAACGGCAACGCTTCATATAAAAATATGGATGTTAAAAAAGTTCCAACCTCAAAAACGGCAAACCATGTCCACGAGGACGAAACTACAAAAAAATAATTTAAGCCGCACGCTTTGTCCGTGCGGCATTTTTCTCGCTTTGGCTTATTAAACGGTGTGTTATGATTCAAAATATTAATGCAAAATTTGACAATCAATTTAAAAATGTATCTCCGCGCGGCGATGATTATGCGCTTTGCTTTAATTCGCGCCGCGTTTTGCTTTCACTTTGTGACAACACAATTTCACTGCCCACGGTCAATCAGACCGACGGTGTGATTGTCTATCTTTTTTCGCTCGGCGGCAAAAATTATTTTTTGTGCAAATCAAGCGAGCACGGCGACTTTAAATATTGTGATTACAAAGTCCTGCGCACCGCCCGACCGAAAGAACTTGCATTCGCCGCGGTGACTGCGTTTCACCTTAACAATTGGTATAATGACAATCGCTTTTGCGGCAGATGCGGCGCTCCAATGCGTTTGAGCCCGACAGAGCGCGCTATGGTATGCGATTGCGGCAATATCGTCTATCCGCGCATTTCTCCTGCCGTTATCGTTGCGATAATTTCACACGGCAAAATTTGCCTTACAAAATACAATCGTCCCGGTGCGCATTGGGCGCTTGTTGCCGGTTTTTGCGAAATCGGCGAAACTGCGGAACAAACCGTTCACCGCGAGGTTTTTGAAGAAACGGGGCTTAAAGTCAAAAATTTGAGATACTACAAATCACAGCCGTGGGGCTTCACCTCAACGCTCCTGTACGGCTTTTATTGCGAGGTTGACGGCGACGATACTGTAAATGTCGACAATTTTGAGCTTAAAGAGGGCAAATGGTTTTTACCTGACGAAATCACATTTGACGATGACGATTTGTCGCTTACACGCGAAATGATAGACAATTTTAAACGCGGAAAAATCAATATGTAATTTTACAAATCAAAACGGCGCAGTGCTTTACTGTGCCGTTTATTGTTGTATTATTGTTTGCTGTTGTGTTATTTATTTGTTCTTGCTTTTATTTCGTTTACAACTTTGTTCAGCTTTTTTGACGTTGTCAGCCCCAAATCAATCGTTGTTGTGTTGCCGTCCGTTGTTTCAATATATATGTGCGAAAATCTGTCGATAAAATTCTTTTTGAAACTTACAGAGTTGTCTTTTTCGCCTTTGACTGATTTTATTTCGTCATATTTGAAAGTGCCGTTTTCGTCAATCGCAGTAAATTCAAATTCGTTTTCGCCGAATTTCACACCGTTTGATATTACCTCGCGGCTCACAAAAAAGCAAATCACAAGCGAGATTATTTCAATTATCACAAACGATACGGTGTAAAAATTTGCAACCTCAATGATTTTTTTTACCGCCGTTATGCCGAATGCAACCACGCCGATGTCAAGCAAAAGCACAACACAAAATGCTATCGGCGATATTATTCTTATAAATTTGTTTTTCATCAGTATTTTTTCTCCGTAAACAGTTTTTCTATTTTGCAGTTTTGTATTTCAAACTCTTTTTGGTTAAGATAATTTAAAATGCCTGCGTCGGTCGAAAAATCGAATTTAAGCTTGTATGAATAAAGTTCCTGCTTAAATCTGCCGTGCGTGTCGCCGTATTTGCCGTCGTTGAGCAGGGGATGCCCGATTGACGCAAGGTGCGCCCTGATTTGGTGCGTTCTGCCTGTCAAAAGCTCAACTTCGACAAGGCTCACATCGGGATAGTAGCCGAGCACCGTGTATTTTGTCGCAATTTCTTTTGCGCCGTCAATCGGCTTGTCAAAAACCTTAACTATGTTTTTGCGCTCGTCCTTTTTTAAATATCCTTTTAAAATATCGCTATGTTTTTCAAACTTGCCGCACGCCACAGTCAAATAAAACTTCTTGATTTCGCGGCTTTTGATTTTTTCGTTGAGTATTTTAAGCGCTTGATAATTTTTTGCGCCGATAACTATTCCACCCGTGTTTCTGTCTATTCTGTTTGCAAGCGAGGGAGTAAACGAGTTTTCCTCCTCGGGCGACCATTCGCCCTTTTCGTATAAATATCGCTTCAGCGACGCTATAAGCGTGTTGACATATTCCTTGCCGTCGGGGTGGCAAAGTTCGCCCTGCTTTTTGTTTAAAAGGATTATGTTTTCATCCTCGTATATTATGCTCAACTCTTTGGGAGCATTCAAAAAGTCATAGTGCTTTTTCTTTTCAACAAGCATATCGTCGTTCAAATAAAGGTCGATTACATCACCCTCGCACAGTATCTGCTCGGGTGTGCAACGCTTTTTGTTGACCTTGATATTCTTTTTTCTGATTTGCTTAAACATCATCGACTTGGGCAAGGTTTCAAATGTTTTTAATAACAGCTTGTCAACTCTTTGCCCTGCGTCGTTGCTTTTTACGGTTATACTTTTCATAAAATTTATTATATATTAGAGGGCGCGATATGTCAAAGATTTTGTGATTGCGTGTTGAATTTATTTGATAAATATTATATAATAATATGATTAATCTATTTAAGGAATTTTGTTCTATGGACAGATTTGAACTTGTAAGCAAATTTAAGCCGACCGGTGACCAGCCGCAAGCCATTGACGCCTTGGCAAAGGGCGTTTCGGCAGGCTATAAGGAGCAGGTTTTGATGGGCGTCACAGGCTCGGGCAAAACCTTTACCATGGCTAATATTATCGAAAAAGTCAATAAGCCGACTCTTGTTTTGGCACACAACAAAACTCTTGCCGCACAGCTTTGCTCGGAGTTTAAGGAGTTTTTTCCAAACAACGCGGTTGAATATTTTGTGTCATACTATGATTATTATCAGCCGGAGGCGTATGTCCCCACAACCGACACATATATTGAAAAGGACTCCGCAATAAATGACGAAATCGATAAGCTTCGCCACTCCGCAACGGCAGCACTGTCGGAACGCAGGGATGTCATCATCGTTGCGTCCGTTTCTTGCATCTATTCCATCGGCGATCCGGTTGATTATAAAAATATGGTCATTTCTCTCCGTCAGGGTATGCAAAAGGACAGAGATGAGCTTATAAACAAACTTGTCGAGATTCAGTATGAGCGAAACGACATTAATTTTGTCCGCAATAAATTCAGAGTCCGCGGCGACACTGTCGAAATTTTTCCGGCAGGCAGCAGCGGCTCGGCTATCCGTGTCGAGTTTTTCGGCGACGAAATTGACAGAATTACAGAGATAAATCACCTCACCGGCAAGGTTGAAAGCGTTTTGAGCCATGTTTGCATTTATCCTGCGTCGCACTATGTTGTCAGCCGTGAAAAGCTCGACAAGGCACTTAAGGAAATATATGACGAAATGGTTGAGCGTGTTGCTTATTTTGAGGAAAAAGGCAAGCTCCTTGAGGCACAGCGCATTAAAGAGCGCACGATGAACGATATTGAAATGCTCCAGGAAACGGGCTTTTGCAAGGGAATCGAAAACTATTCGCGCATTATGAGCAACCGCAAACCGGGAGAGGCTCCGTTTACGCTTATTGATTATTTTCCCGATGATTTTCTCCTTTTTGTTGATGAAAGCCATGTTATGTTGCCGCAGGTAAGGGGAATGTACGGCGGCGACCGCTCACGCAAGCAAAGCCTTATTGATTATGGTTTCAGACTTCCGTCGGCGTATGATAACAGACCGCTCACATTTGACGAATTTTATTCAAAAATCAATCAGGTTATCTTCACTTCGGCAACGCCCGGTCAGTTTGAAAAGGAAAAAGCGGCGCAAATTGTTGAGCAGGTTATCCGCCCGACAGGTCTTCTCGACCCGGAAATCACCGTTAAACCCACTGAGGACCAAATGGACGACCTCGTGTCGGAAATCAATATCAGGATTGAACGCGGCGAAAGAGTTCTTGTCACAACGCTCACCAAAAAAATGGCAGAGGATTTGACCGCTTACCTTGAGGGCTTTGATATTAAGGTGCGCTATATGCACCATGATGTCGATACAATCGAGCGTATGGAGATAATTCGCGATTTGCGACTCGGCGCGTTTGATGTCCTTGTCGGCATCAACCTTTTGCGTGAGGGACTTGATATTCCCGAGGTGTCGCTCGTTGCGATACTCGACGCCGACAAGGAGGGCTTTTTGCGCAGTGAAACATCACTCGTTCAAACAATCGGCAGAGCAGCAAGAAACGAGCACGGCGAGGTTATTATGTACGCCGACTGCGTTACTCCGTCAATGGAGCGCGCAATTACAGAAACCTTGCGCCGCCGTAAAATACAGCAGGCATACAACGAGGCGCACGGCATAACGCCGAAAACAATCAAAAAGGCTGTTCGCGATGTTATCGAAATTTCGTCAAAGGATATCACGGGCGAAAACAATGTAAAACTTACAAAACGCGAGCGAATGGTTATGATAGACAAGCTTACGCGCGAAATGAAAGAGGCGGCAAAACTGCTTGAATTTGAGCACGCCGCATTCCTGCGCGATAAAATCAAAGAGCTTTCAGATGATGAATAATTATTTGAGGTGAATTATGAATAAAAACATTGTAGTTAAGGGTGCGAGAGAGCACAATTTAAAAAATATAGATATTGAAATTCCGCGCGACAAGCTCGTTGTTTTCACAGGCTTGTCAGGCTCGGGCAAATCAAGCCTTGCATTTGATACAATCTATGCCGAGGGTCAGCGCCGCTATGTCGAATCGCTTTCGTCATATGCAAGGATGTTCCTCGGTCAGATGGACAAGCCTGATGTCGATTATATCGAGGGGCTTTCTCCCGCAATTTCAATCGACCAAAAAACGACAAGCAAAAATCCGCGTTCAACTGTAGGCACCGTTACGGAGATTTATGACTATCTGCGTCTGCTTTGGGCAAGAATCGGTATTCCGCATTGTCCCGTCTGCGGCAGGGAAATTTCGTCGCAAACGGTTGACCAAATCGTTGACAAGGTTATGCTCCTCCCGGAAAGGGCAAAAATTCAAATTTTGGCTCCGATTGCAAAAGGTAAAAAAGGCGAGTTTGTCAAGGAACTTCAGGACATTCAAAAACAGGGCTTTGTCCGCGTGAGAATTGACGGCGAAATCCTCGATTTGTCCGATGAAATCAAGCTGAAAAAAACTCAAAAGCATAATATCGAGGTTATTATCGACCGCCTTGTTATCAAACCCGAAATCAAATCGCGCCTTGCCGACAGTATTGAAACCGCAACAAAAATCGGCAACGGCGTTGTAATTGTCGATATAGTCGGCGGCGTTGACGAGCCGCACGAGGAGCTGTTTTCGCTCAATTATTCCTGCCCCGAGCACGGAATTTCGATTGAGGAAATGAGTCCGCGTATGTTCTCGTTCAACAATCCTTACGGCGCCTGCCCAAAGTGCGACGGCTTGGGCACATTCAAGGAGATTGACGAGGAACTTGTTATCCCCGACAAAAAGCTTTCAATTAATCAGGGCGCAGTCAAGGCAAGCGGCTGGAATGTTTCCGAGGGCGGCAGTATCGCCAAAATGTATATGGAGGCGCTTGCCAAGGAATACAATTTCTCTCTCGATATGCCGGTCGAAATGCTTTCCGACGAGGCAATTGATGTCATTCTCTACGGCACAAAGGGTAAAAAAATCAAAATGACCCGAGTTACCTCCTACGGCTCGGGAACATATATGAACGATTTTGAGGGCGTTATTAACAATCTCAAAAGAAGATATAAGGAAACAACCTCCGATTGGGCGCGCGCAGATATTGAGTCTGTTATGCGCGACTGCAAGTGCAGTGCATGCAAGGGCGCAAGGCTCAAGCCGGAGCCGCTTGCCGTAACTGTCGGCGGTAAAAATATTTATGAGTTCACCGCTATGTCAATCAGCGAAGAACTTGAGTTTATCGAAAATCTCAAACTCACCGAAAAAGAGCAGATGATAGGCAATCTTATCGTGCGTGAAATCAAGGAGCGACTGACATTTTTAAATTCTGTCGGTCTTGATTATCTTTCGCTTTCACGCGACAGCGGCACATTGTCGGGCGGCGAGGCACAGCGTATTCGCCTTGCAACGCAAATCGGCTCATCGCTTATGGGCGTCTTGTATATTCTTGACGAGCCGAGCATCGGCTTGCACCAAAGGGATAATGAAAAACTGCTCGGCACTCTTCGTCATCTTCAGCAACTCGGCAACACACTTATTGTTGTTGAACACGATGAGGATACGATGCGCGCCGCCGATTTTCTTGTTGATATAGGACCGGGCGCAGGCGTTCACGGCGGCGAGCTTATCGCGGCGGGTACTCCCGAGGAGGTTATGGCGTGCGAGCGTTCAATCACAGGTCAGTATTTAAGCGGCAAGCGTTCAATCCCCGTTCCGACTCACAGACGAAAGGGCAACGGCAAAAAAATCACCGTTTTCGGCGCACAGGAAAACAATCTTAAGAATATTGATGTCGAGTTTCCGCTCGGCAAATTCATCGCCGTTACAGGTGTTTCCGGCAGCGGCAAATCATCGCTTGTAAACGAGATTTTGTATAAAAATCTTGCCAACCGCCTTAACCATGCCAAAAAGCATACCGGCAAGTTCTCCTCAATGAAAGGGCTTGACGCGCTTGATAAGGTAATCAATATCGACCAGTCGCCGATCGGCAGAACTCCGCGTTCAAATCCGGCAACATATACGGGCGTTTTCAACGATATTCGCGACCTTTTTGCCACCACAACCGAGGCGAAGAAAAAAGGCTACAAGGCAAACCGATTTTCGTTTAATGTCAAGGGCGGCAGATGCGAGGCGTGCCAGGGCGACGGTATCGTTAAAATCGAAATGCACTTTTTGGCTGATGTTTATGTTCCGTGCGAGGTTTGCGGCGGCAAAAGATACAACCGTGAAACGCTTGATGTCAAATTCAAGGGCAAGAGCATTTATGATGTCCTTGAAATGACTGTTGACGAGGCGCTTGAGTTTTTTGACACTCACACAAAAATCACACGCAAACTTGAGGCACTCTCAAATGTCGGACTCGGCTATATCAAGCTCGGTCAGCCTGCCACAACGCTTTCGGGCGGTGAGGCACAGCGTGTCAAACTCGCAACAGAGCTTGCGCGCCGTTCAACGGGCAAAACAATTTATATTCTCGACGAGCCTACAACAGGTCTTCATACCGCCGATGTTTCACAGCTTTTGAGCGTTCTCGGCAAACTTGTAGATTCGGGCAATACCGTTGTTGTTATAGAGCATAATCTCGATGTTATTAAAACGGCCGATTATATTATCGACCTCGGTCCCGAGGGCGGCAAGGGCGGCGGCAAAATAGTTGCCACCGGCACTCCCGAGGAGGTTGCAAAGGTCAAAAAGTCATACACGGGTCAATACCTTGCAAAAATGCTCAACAAATAATTCGTGCAGTTGACAAAACGCTTAAACCGCGTTTGTTTTTCAATTGATTAATGAGAAACAAATTTTTTCTTTGCTTTTACTTTTTCTTTCCTACTTCTTTATTTTTTGATGATATTATATATTCATCGGAGGGATAGTGTGAAAAATCACACTATCCAAATTATATTGCCCTCAAAATTTGCCGGTGGCATAATTTTGAGATGGCTGAAATCACCATTTACGCCTGTTCAGGCAACGCAGGTCAATCAGGTGATTTTTAATAAACTATTTGTTGCCTGAAAGTCTATGGCGATTAATATGAGTAACAAAGAAAAAGTAAACGGCGTTTCCGTAAATAAGGGTCAAAAAATCAAGGTGTGCATAATCGTGCTTGTTTCGGTTATGATAACCACAGGTTTTATCTCATTCTTTTTTTCATTTTTTTACTTGCCAAACCAACAAATGTATTATGATAAAATCAACAGCGTTGTCTTGCCCGATGACGCACAGGTTTTGTCAACAACAGTTGAGCGTTCCGATGTTTACGGCGACCATGTCTGCGCGGAAAAGGTCATCGGCACAAAAATGGATTATGACGAGCTTGACGATTTTTTGCAAAAAAATAACAGTGGCAGACTGAACAAGTACATCAGTCTTCTCAATGTCAAAAAAGACGGCGACGGCTATGATGTCGAATGGGACGATTATTGCAGCGAGCCTAATGTTATAATCGGCAATGAGAAGGACGGATATTTTTATTATATCGTATCCTGCAACACACCTTATTGCTCAATTTATTATATTTAGTTTAATATAAAAATCACGGCACCGTGTTTTTATCGGCACCGTGATTTTTTTGTTTACAATTATGTTACTTTTATTGATAACTATTGATTGATTTGTTATTATTATAAGGATGTATAAGTGTGTCGTATTATGTCGCACGAAAATTGCGCACAATACAACTGAAACACGGCGAAATTTTGCACGGCTACGGCAAAGTTTCAATTAAAAATAAGTAGTCTGAAAGGTTAATGGTGATTTAATGGAAAGAAAAGTAGTGATTTTTGATCATCCGCTTATCCAACACAAGCTCAGCATTTTGCGTGATGCCAATACAAGCACAAAGGATTTCCGCGAGCTTGTAAATGAAATTGCAATGCTTATGACCTATGAGGCAACAAGAGATTTACCGACAGAGGACATTAAGGTTAAAACTCCGTGCGGCGTTGCAAACTGCAAGCATATTGCCGGCAGAAAAATGGCGTTCGTTCCGATTCTTCGTGCAGGTCTCGGTATGGTTGACGGCTGCCTTAAACTTGTTCCTGCCGCTCGTGTAGGCCATATCGGCTTATACAGAGACGAAACAACCCATACTCCGGTTGAGTATTATTGCAAGCTCCCCAAGGATATCGAGGAGAGAGAAGTTTTCGTTGTTGACCCGATGCTTGCAACAGGCGGCTCGGCTATCGACGCTATCACTCAAATCAAATTGAGAAATCCGAGAAAGATTATCTTTATGTGCCTTATCGCCGCTCCGGAAGGGCTTAAGGCTCTTGAAGAGGCTCATCCCGATGTTGATATTTATTGTGCCGCTCTCGACGACAAGCTTAACAAGGATTGCTACATTATCCCCGGCCTCGGCGACGCAGGCGACAGAATTTTCGGTACAAAATAAGCCTTTTCACAATTATTCTCGCTTGCTAAATTATATGGAGGAAAAACAATGGCAAAAAAATCAAAATCAAAAATAAGAATCGGCAAGGACGGCATTTATGACGCTCGCCAGCTCGGCACCGGCAAAATGGTTGTGCTCGGATTTCAGCATATGTTTGCTATGTTCGGCGCAACAGTTACCGTTCCGCTTTTAACCGGTCTTTCAATTTCAACAACACTTTTGTTTGCGGGCTTGGGCACACTTTTGTTCCACCTTCTCACAAAATTTAAAGTTCCGGCATTCCTCGGCTCGTCATTCGCTTTCATAGGCGGCTATCTCGCAGTAGCACCTATGGTTAAGGATGCAAGCGGCAAAATGGTCGGAAACAAAGAGCTTTTACCGTATGCGTGCCTCGGCGTTGCATGTGCAGGTCTCTTGTATTTGGTTGTTGCCGCCCTCGTTAAAATCGTTGGCGTTAACAAGGTTATGAAACTTTTCCCACCGGTTGTAACAGGCCCTATTATTATGGCTATCGGTCTCGGTCTTGCACCGTCTGCTGTTACAAACTGCAAAACAAACTGGTGGCTCGCCCTCGTTGCTCTCGGTCTTGTAATCGTGTTCAACATTTTCGGTAAGGGTATGATTAAAATCGTTCCTATCCTTTTGGGCGTAATCGGCGCATACCTCGTTGCTGTGGTTGTCGGCAACGGTTTCGGCGTTGAGTCATTCAAAATCGACTTCTCCGGCGTAAGAGATGCCGCTTGGATCGGCAACCCGATAGAATGGAGCTCAACCGTATTCGGCGGAGTTCACGATAGACCAAAGGCAATTTCGGCAATCATCGCAATCGTTCCTATCGCAATTGCAACAATGATGGAGCACATCGGCGATATTTCCGCTATTTCCGCTACATGCAACAAAAACTATATCAATGACCCGGGCTTACACAGAACACTTCTCGGCGACGGTCTTGCAACATCACTTGCATCACTCTTCGGTGCTCCTGCAAACACTACATACGGCGAAAACACCGGCGTACTTGCCCTTTCAAAGGTTTATGACCCAAGAGTAATCAGAATCGCTGCTTACTTCGCAATTTTCTTCAGCCTTTCACCAAAATTTGCGGCTCTCATCGAATCAATCCCGACAGCTGTTGTCGGCGGTATCTCATTCGTTCTCTACGGTATGATTTCCGCTATCGGCGTTCGTAATGTTGTTGAGGCAAAGGTTGACTTCTCAAAGGCTCGTAACACAATTATTGCGGCTGTTATCCTTGTTGTTGCTCTCGGCGTAACAGGCGGTATCACCTTCAATGTCGGCTCTGCAACAATCAACCTTTCCGCTCTTGCTTGCGCATCAATCGCAGGTATCGTGCTCAACCTCATCTTCCCTGAAAAGGATTTTGACCCCGAGCAGGCTTTCAAGGCTGATTCAGATTCAACGCAAATCAATCTCAAGTCGGATTACGGCAAGCAAAAACCCGAAGAAACTGCCGAATAATCAAATTTGAATAATAAAACAAAAGCTCCCTGCTCATAATAGAGTAGGGAGTTTTAATATTGCTACATATCATGCACAGTTGACAGCAGGCTCGGTGAATATCGCCGAATGTTCGCACTGTCGACTTTGCATAAAATCCGCTTTAAGCAGTTGTTTGCGCCGCGGATTTTTTCATTTATCTTGTAGGGAATGATATTGTGCAATATTTTAATAAGGTTGAAATCAGCGGAATAAACACCTCGCAAATCAAGGTGCTTTCGGATAAAGAAAGTCAGGAGCTTTTGCGCAAGGCTCGTGCAGGCGATATGAAAGCACGCGACGATTTGATTAAGGGCAACCTTCGCCTTGTTCTTTCCGTTGTTCAGCGTTTTGCCAACCGCGGCGAAAATTTCGACGATTTGTTTCAGGTCGGCGTTATCGGCTTGATTAAGGCGATTGATAATTTCAATTTGGACCTCGGCGTCCGCCTGTCAACCTATTGCGTTCCAATGTGCATCGGAGAGATAAGGCGATTTTTGCGTGACTCCGGCGCAATTCGCGTCAGCCGCTCGATGCGTGACACGGCGTATAAGGCGATGCAGGTCAAAGAAAAACTGACAAATAAATACGGCAAGGAGCCGAGCGTCGAAGAAATCGCCAAACAGCTCAATATGAAAAAATCGGATGTGGTCATTGCGCTTGAGGCGATTGTTGACCCCGTGTCGCTCTATGAGCCGGTCTATAACGACGGCGGCGACACGATTTATGTTATGGACCAAGTCGGCGACAACAGCACCGACACCGATTGGATAGACGAAATAATGATTAAAGATAAGCTCAAAAACCTCGATTCGCGAGAGCACAGAATACTCTATATGCGCTTTATGCAAGGCAAAACACAAATGGAAACCGCCGAGGAAATCGGCATCTCCCAAGCCCAAGTTTCCCGCCTCGAAAAAAACGCCCTAAAGCGCATAAAAGGGGAATAACAAATATTGTTGAAAATATAAGCACGGCACTGTAAAGCATTAAAACCTTACGGTGCCGTGCCTTTATTATTCACCTATTGCTTTGTTGATTGTGTTCAAAACATGCTTTTTGTCAGCTGACCAAAGCGGCGCAATCAGGTCTTTTTTCGCGCCGTCACCGGTCAAACGGTGTATAACCACATTGTCGGGAATTATCTCAACACAGTGCTTAATTATGCTTGTGTATTCCTCTAATGAAAGTACATCTACTTTACACTCTCGGTACTCATCGGCAAGGTCGGTGCCCTCCAAAATATGAAGAAGTTGCAGTTTGATTCCGTCGGTCTTTTTGCAAACATACTCGACACTTTGCAAGATATCCTGCTCATTCTCACCGGGCAAGCCGATTATCAAATGAGTCACAACATTAATTCCGATTTTGTGCAGGTCGTCAACTGCTTTGTCATATACTTCGAGCGGATAGCCGCGGCGAATGTATTGTGCCGTGTTTTCGTGAATTGTTTGCAGACCGAGTTCGATAAACACAGGTTTGATTTTGTTCATTTCATCGAGCAGTTCAAGCACATCATCGCCTAAACAATCGGGGCGTGTGCCGATTGACAGCGCAACAATATCGGGATGATTTATCGCTTCGGTGTAAAGTGCTCTTAGCTTACAAAGGGGCGCATATGTGTTTGTGAACGCCTGAAAATATGCAATGTATTTGCCGTCTTTTATTTTCTTTTCAACGCGCTTTTTGCCGTCATCAATCTGCTGTGTTACGCTTTTTTCCTTGCTTTCGGCAAATTCACCGCTTCCGCCGCGTGAACAAAAAATACAGCCGCGTGTTCCGAGCGTTCCGTCGCGGTTTGGGCATGTAAAACCGCCATCGATGGCAAGTTTATACACTTTACACGCAAATCGCTTTTTCAAATATGAATTAAGACTTGTATATTTCATAAAATTCTTTCACATTCTTTTCGTTACCGCAACAGTAAGAGTTGAGTCCGTTTAAATCAAGTTCGTTGCCGTCAACCGTTGTAACCGTTCCGCCCGCTTCTTTTAAAATTACGGTTGCGCCTGCCCAATCCCACGGCCTGATAATCAACTCAAAATAAAGGTCGGCTTTGCCTGCGGCAACATAGCAAATGTCAAGCGCCGCCGAGCCGCTTCGTCTTACTTCAAGCGATTTGTAAAAAACTTTTTCTGCCGTTTCAAACGATTTTTTCGACAAATCGTGGTCGTATGGGCAAGTGCCAAAAAGTACAAGGCTTCTGTCAAGCGAGCAGTCGCTGATATGAATCGGCTTTCCGTTTAAAAATGCGCATTTTCCTTTTTCGGCATAATATATGTTGTTTAAATCCGGGTCAAGCACAACGCCGATTATCAGTTCTCTGTCCTTAGCAAGTCCGACACAGATTGCGCTGTGTTGAAAACCTTTTATAAAGTTTGTCGTTCCGTCTATCGGGTCAATGATAAAACAGTATCCATCCGTAAGTTCTTTGTTGCCGTCGCCCTCTTCGTCAAGAAAATGTGCCGACGGAATAAGTTTTAAAAATTCGTCGGTCAAATAGTCCTGTATTGCTTTGTCATATTTTGTAACAAGGTCGAATTTTGAGCTTTTTTCCGAAATGCCGAGGTCTTTGTCGGCATTTTTATAAATTTTTCCGGCGTTTTCAACAATTTTGATTATTTTTTCAAGCATAACAATTATCTCCCATATCTTGTTTTATATTAATTTTATCATATATTAAATTTTTTTCAATATAATTTAGTATGACATTTTTAACTTTATTAATTGCAAAAACAGCGGCGGCAGTTCTCAATTTGCTCGGCAGGGGTGCAACTTCTCTGCCGGGCAGAATTGCCGTGTCGCTGAAACAAAATATTCTTTCCGTTCTTTCTCGTGGAGTACATATTATTTGCGTCACCGGCACAAACGGAAAAACCACAACCTGTGCATTGATTGAGCAAGGGTTGAAAAGCAACGGCAAATCGTATTTTGTCAACCGCGGCGGCGCAAATATGCTCGGCGGCGTTGTTTCGGCGTTTATTGCAAATTCTACCGTTTTCGGCAAATGCAAAAAGGATTTTGCCGTTTTAGAGTGCGACGAGAACAGCTTTCCGATTATCGCGCGGTGTATTGACGCCGATTGCGTTGCAATCACAAACATTTTTCGCGACCAGCTCGACAGATACGGCGAGGTCAGTACAACACTCTCAAAAATTCTCACCGCCGTTGAGCTGATGCCGAATGCAACGCTATGCCTCAACGCCGATTGTCCGCTTACTTATTCGCTCTCACTGAATTGCAAAAACAAAATGGTAACATACGGTGTCAACGCCGATTTAAAAAACAATACAATTGTGGACAGTCGCACCTGCCCGAAATGCGGTAATGCGCTTGAGTATCGCTCGGTTGTCTATTCCCGGCTCGGCGATTATGTCTGCCGCAGTTGCGGCTATTCGCGCCCAAACCCCGATTATTGCATAACCGATATTATGGAGCTTAATGAGCTCGGTTCTCGTTTTATGATAAATTCGCACCTTGTCAGGCTTTCACTCGGCGGTGTATATAATGTATATAATTTTTGCGCTGCCGTCTGCGTTCTCGGCGTGTTCGGTATAAATGATGTCAGTGCCGTTTGCGATTACGGCGGAGCGTTCGGCAGAATGGAGCATTTCAAATGCGGTTCGCGCGATGTACTTTTGATGCTTGTCAAAAATCCCGTCGGGTTGTCATCCTGCATAAATTATGTTTCAAAAATGCAGGGCAATCCTGCAATTGTATTTGCTCTTAACGACAATGCCGCCGACGGTCGCGATGTCAGTTGGATTTGGGACTCGTCTTTCTATCCCTTGTCCGATTTCGACGAGTTTTACACGGTCGGCAAACGCTCGCTTGATATGGCGGTCCGCCTCAAATATGACGGCATTCGCTGTGCCGCGCTAAACGGCGAGTGTTACGGAAAGCTGACAGATATAATCAAATCTTCTGATAAAAATTTTGTCATTATGTCAACATACACCTCAATGATGAATATGCGCCCCGATTTTGTGAGCAATTTCGGCGGCAGGGAGTTTTGGAAATGAAAAAAATCAAAATAGTTCACCTCTATCCCGACGAAATGAACTTGTACGGCGACAGCGGCAATGTCCTTTGCCTTTACAACCGCCTTGCGCGCCGCAGTTATAAAAGCGAGATTGTCCGCGTCGGCATCGGCGATAAAATACCGAATTTTGATATTATGTTCATCGGTGGCGGTCAGGACAGGGAAATGCAAATCATTAAGCGCGATTTAAAACGAAAATCGGCAACGCTTTCGTATTATGTCGAGCAGGGCAAAACCGTCCTCGCAATCTGCGGCGGCTATCAAATTCTCGGCGATTATTACAAGACCACCTCGGGCGAAATTGTTTCGCTTTCGTCCTGCCTGCCGTTTTATACAGTGTCGGGCGAGGGGAGAATGGTCGGCAATATCGTCTTTTCAACTCCGTTCGGCACCGTTGTCGGGTTTGAAAATCACGCCGGCAAAACATATCTTTCCGACAAACTCAAACCGCTCGGCACCGTCGTTTCGGGCTTCGGCAATAACGGCGAGGATAAAACGGAGGGTCTGCTTTATAAAAATACATTCTGCACTTATGCGCACGGACCGGTCCTACCGAAAAATCCCGCTCTTGCCGACGAAATTTTAAAGCGCGCGCTTAAAACCGACCTTCAGCCGATTGACGATAAATTTGAAAATCTTTGCCATGACAGCCTTGTTAAAAAATTCGGCTGAATAATTGCCTTGGAATCAAATAAAATACTTGATTTTTCCTTTCTTTTCTGTTATACTATTTCCGCATTCGTAGAGATACATGCGAATTCGCACATAATTGAGTGAGCCCAAGGTTATTGATTCGGGGCTTATGCCGACTCAATTATGGAGGATTAACCTTAAAGGAGGAAATTATAATGGCAAATGTAGTTTCAATGAAACAACTCTTAGAAGCAGGTGTTCATTTCGGACACCAAACAAGAAGATGGAACCCTAAAATGGCAGAATACATCTTCACAGAGCGTAACGGCATCTATATTATCGACCTTCAAAAAACAGTTAAGAAGCTCGATGAGGCTTATATGTTCGTTCGCGATCTCGCTGCAGACGGCGGTGAAATCATTTTCGTAGGCACAAAGAAGCAAGCACAGGATTCAGTTAAGGAAGAGGCTACTCGTTGCGGTATGCCTTATGTTAACGCAAGATGGCTTGGCGGTATGCTTACAAACTTCAAAACAATCAGAGGCAGAGTTGCCCGTCTTGCACAGCTTAAGGCTATGCAGGAGGACGGCACTTTTGATCTCCTTCCTAAAAAAGAGGTTGCAGGCCTTGAGCTTGAAATCGAAAAGCTTGAAAAATATCTCGGCGGTATCACAGAGATGAAGAAAATCCCGCAGGCAATGTTCATCGTTGACCCTCGCAAGGAAAGAATCGCAGTATCAGAGGCTACAAAGCTTGGCTTGCCGATCGTTGCTATCGTTGATACAAACTGCGACCCTGATGAAATCGACTATGTTATCCCGGGTAACGACGATGCTATCCGTGCCGTAAAGCTTATCGCAGGCGCAATGGCTGACGCTGTTATCGAGGGCAGAGACGGCGCAGATTCAGCAGAAGCTGCTGAGGAAGCAACAGACGCTGAGTAATTCTCGATATAATTTCAAATTTCAATCAGGAGGATAAAGTAATGGGTATTTCAGCAAAAGATGTAAAAGCGCTTCGTGAAAAAACAGGCGTTGGTATGATGGAATGTAAAAAAGCTCTCGTTGAAGCAGAAGGCGATATGGACAAAGCTATCGACTTTCTTCGCGAAAGAGGACTTGCAGCTGCACAGAAAAAGGCTACAAGAATTGCCGCAGAGGGCGTAGTTCTTCCTTACTATGACAGCGAGTCAAAGAAGGGTGTTGTTCTCGAGGTTAACTCGGAGACAGACTTCGTTGCTAAAAACGAAAAGTTTATGAACTTCGTTGAGGGCGTTGCAAAGACAATCATCGCTACCGACCCGGCTGATGTAGAAGCTCTTAAAGAAGAAAAGTTCAACGGCACAGACAGAACCGTTACAGAAACTCTTAACGACCTTGTTCTTTCAATCGGCGAGAATATGAAAGTTCGCCGTTTTGACAGAATGGAAGGTATCGTTTCAACATATATCCACGCAGGCGGCTCTGTAGGCGTTATGGTTGGATTCGATGTTGCCGATGAATCAAAGGCAGCTACAGACGAGTTCAACGCTATGGGCAAGAATGTTGCAATGCAAATCGCAGCTATGAACCCTGAATATTTGAGCAGTGCAGACATTTCGGCTGATGAGATGGACAAAATGCACTCAATCACTGTTGACAGCGCACTCAATATGCCTGCATCACTTCCTATTCCGATTCTCAGCAAGCTCATCGACGAGGCTATGAACGAGAAAAAGTGGAGTGATGACGACATCACTGTTTATCAGGGACTTGATCAAAAGCAAAGAAAGAACTTTGCAAACTTCATTTCTAAAGAAGCTATGGAAACTCTTGCAGAAATCGCTGTTTCTCACAAGGATGAGATTTGCGACAACAAGATTTTCGTAGGTCTTGTTAAGGGCAGACTTTCAAAGCAAATCAAAGAGATTTGCCTTCTTGAGCAGGATTTCGTTCGTTCAGACCTTTTCCAAGGCTCTGTAGGCGGCTACATTGAAAGCGTAGCAAAAGCTCTCGGCACAGAAATCGAGGCAAACGGCTTCATCCGTATGATGAAGGGCGACGGCCTTGAGAAGAGAGAAGAAAACTTCGCCGAAGAAATCGCAAAGCAAATCAACGGCTAATCGAAATTTCAAATAAAATTTCATAACCTATCACAACCCGTTAAAACGCACTGTTTTAGCGGGTTTTTGCTATTTATAGAGAGTGTATGAAAATATCATAAGTTATCACTAATTATGCTTTTTTGAAATTAAGAAATAGTGAATATGTTGATAAATATATTAAAAAATTGATGAAAATGATGATATGACGTGGACTGAATATCTAAAATTTAGTGATAAAGGTAAACATGAACTTGACTCATTCTTGAAAGAAGCACCCAAAAAATTGGTGGATTTAATTACATTTATTCCGTAAAAAAAGCCCCTCTATGTTACAGCATAGAGGGGCTTTGCTCATAAAGAGCATCGCATGGACTGTTCTTACACCAATAAAAATATAGCATATTTATGTAATGAAGAGAAGCTACGAATTGTTAATGTGTCATTATTTGGACTATGATTTTGCTTGGGTTTACATCAAATAATAGAAGTGATAATATTAGCTCAAAGGAATAATTCTTTTAAGGAGGCATAATAGTGACAGACGAAGAATTTATTAAAAACTTTGAACATAACACAGCCACTAAAGAAGAACATTTAAAGTTAATCAATATCCTATTAAATATGCCTGATGAGGAGAACAACAATGATAACTGATATTGATAAAATTAAAGAATTTGTTGTTAGTAATGACTGCTTTCACGATTATCGACTAAGTGATCTTATTGTTAATGAATCTATGTTTTCCATTTCTTTTGAGGAAGATATGAGAACACAAGATAATGTTGGCGGAAAAAGAGTTACGTTTAAAATAGAAAATTATGAGGATTTAGATATTTCAATTGATTGTATTATACCACCTTATGTTCATGCAATGGAATTTGTTGAAAATGATACAATCAATATTGATTTTACCAATGGAGAAATGTCAATAAAATATTATGATATAGAATTCTCACTAACTAGACATGGAATTGTTATAATTTAAGAGGTGAATGATATGATTAGTTCAATAAACAACTCGACATATGATAAATGAAAAAGTTATCAATATAATTTAATGTTTTAAGCCGTTAGTTATGCTAACGGCTTTTTTGAGTATATTATTTGGGACATTAATGATAAGCATTTTGTTTGTCATCGGCTTGATTAATTATTATGGTTAAAAAGCCTGAAAACATTTGCAAAACTCGTCGATTACGGCGTCGGCAAATCATATCCCATAATTGCAAAGCTGTATCATAAATTTGAAGCATTGCTTTTGAGAATCCATTAAAAACAATATCTCTTTATATCTTTCGGCACAGAGTGTTTGTCTGTGCCGTTTTCTTTTGTGTTTTGTATAATTATGTTGAGCGGCGGCTAAACTGTTAACAGTTTGTTCGGTTGACTTTGTTTTTTTGTTATGATACAATTTAATGAATGATTTATCCGAGTTAGGAGATGCAGAATGAAACTTTCTTTGGTTGTCCCTTGCTATAACGAAGAGGGGAATGTTGAAAGATTTTTCAGCGAAACAAACAGAGTTTTTGCAAATAATGTTGATGATTATGAATTCGTGTTCGTCGATGACGGCAGCACGGATTCAACATATTCAAAATTGGAATCAATCTATGTTTCAAATCCTCAAAGCGATATTCAGGTGCTTTCATTCAGCCGAAATTTCGGCAAGGAGGCGGCGCTTTTTGCAGGAATCAACAACGCAAAGGGTGATTGGGTTTGTCTTATCGACGCCGATTTGCAACAGCGCCCCGAGGTCGTTTTGCAAATGCTTGATGTCATCAGACTCAACCCTGCCGTTGACTGCGTAACCGCCTATCAGGAGGTCAGAAACGAGGGCAAAATGATGACCGCCTGCAAGTCGCTTTTTTATAAAACAATCAACAAATTATCCGATACAGAGTTTATAAACGGCGCATCGGATTTTCGCTTGATGAACAGAAAAATGGTCGATGCGATTAAGCAAATCGGCGAGTATCATCGCTTTTCAAAGGGCATTTTCGGCTATGTCGGATTTAACACGGAATATATCCCTTATACTGTTGCCGAACGCGAAAGCGGCGAAACAAAATGGGGGCTTAAAAAGCTGATGAAATATGCGTTTGACGGTATTTTATCCTTTTCTGCGTTTCCGCTTAAAATCTCCACCTATGTCGGCAGTGTTGCGTCGATAATTTCGGTAATTTATATTATAATTGTGCTTATCGAAAAACTGTTTTTCGGCATACCGACCCCGGGCTATGCGACCATCGTCATATTGATTTTATTCCTCGGCGGAGTTCAGCTTTTTTGCCTCGGTATGATTGGCGAATATCTTTCAAAAATATATATTCAGGTTAAAAACAGACCTATTTATATCTTAAAAAAGCATCTCAAAAAGGACAAAAAAGATGATTAAAAAACTGCTTGCCAAATATAAGGAAATAATAACATATGTCCTTTTCGGCGTGCTTTCTACAATCGTCAATTTCGGCGCATTTTATATTTTTAATTTGATTTTAGGCTCGTCGTTTTATCTTGCAACAAATATAATTGCGTGGTTTTTTGCCGTTGCGTTTGCTTATGTCACAAATAAACTGTGGGTTTTCGAGTCAAAAAGCTGGGCGGCAAAAGTTGTTGTCAAGGAGGTTTTGGGCTTTGCCGCGGCAAGGCTTTTCAGCCTCGGAGTTGAGGAAGTCGGGCTGATTGTTTTTGTCGAACTTCTTAATTTCAAAAGCATTTCGTTCAGCATTTTCGGCTTTGATTTGACAGGCACACTGATTGCAAAGGTCATTTTGGCTGTGATTGTCGTTATTTTAAACTACTTTTTCAGCAAATTTGTCATTTTTAAAAAGAAAAATAAATAGCAAAAGTCTATAAATTATTGTTTATAGACTTTTTTGTTTTGGTAGTGTATAATAATTTATAGTGTATAGTCTATAACGAATGTATCGAGGTGATATTTTGGAAACTAAATTGCATTCGCTCGACTCAATCGGCAAGGCGCTCGAGCATGAGCTTGATTTCAATTTCAGCGTCAGTGAAAACAAAATTAATACGCTTGAAGATTTTAATTCGATGCTCAAAGAGCCGTTTTATAATTCAAAACGAAAAATTTTTTATCGAGGTGAGCGAATCAATTCTCCCGAACGCCGCCTTATTCCGACCCTGCTCAGAAAAAACGACAACATCTTTCGTCAGGGCGAGTCGATAGTTAATATCGACTATGATTTTTTGTTGAATTATTACCGCGAAAAGGGAGCTTATCTTGATTTTTATCGCTATGTTTTCGGCAAAGCGTCAAAGTACAGAATGTTTGAAATTTGTTCATTTTCGCAACATTATCTTGATGAATCGCCGTTTATTGATTTTACGAAATCGTTGTTTGTTGCTCTTTCATTTGCACTGAAAGACAGGTCTGTTTTTGATGATGATATTGTTATCTATTCCGTTGAAATTGACGATGACGAGAATTATACCGACGATATTGTTACCGCCGAATGTTGGCTCCATGATTATAAGGTTACTGTCTTCAATTCGCCTGAAAAAATTATGAAACAGGCGCTCGGCACTATCAAACCGTTTAAATCAAAGGAATTTTTGGAGGCGGCAAACGAGCGTGCAAAAAGCACATCGCCTACTGCCAAGTTTATTGATATTCCGACAAACGATTTGATAAAATTCCAGCAGGGCGTGTTCCTTTTGCTGACTGATTTTACAATGTTTTACAATTCGTATCTTACAAAAAGTATCCGCGATAATTTCAAAATCGTAAAATATGTTATAAACCGCGATATTTGCCCTGATTTGCTCGATGTTATATCAAATGAGGCACCGTGGTACCAATACGATTCGATTTATGATATAAATAAGGCTATCACCAAAGTTTCTCAAACGGACAACCATTATTCTATTTTGAAGAAACGGCTTAAAGACAAAAAATATTGATTTTTACCGAGAAGAGGAGTATATATGGATAAAATCGCTGTCCTTGTGCCTTGCTACAACGAGGCGCAGACAATCAAAAAGGTTGTTGAGGACTTTAAAAGGGTTCTGCCACAGGCTGTCATTTATGTTTACAACAACAATTCAACCGACGATACGGCAAAAATCGCCGCCGAGGCAGGCGCAATTGTTCGCAATGAGTATAAGCAGGGCAAGGGCAATGTCATCCGCCGTATGTTCCGCGAGATTGACGCCGAGTGCTATATTATGACAGACGGTGACGATACTTATCCCGCAGAATTTGCGCCGCAAATGGCCGATATGGTGCTCAATAAAAATTGCGATATGGTTGTCGGAGACAGGCTTTCATCTACATATTTTCAAGAGAATAAGCGCCCGTTTCACAATTTCGGCAATGATATTGTCAGAAAAAGCATCAACTTCCTTTTTAAAAGCAAAATCAAGGACATTATGACGGGCTTTCGTGCGTTTTCATATCAGTTTGTCAAAACATTCCCGGTGCTTTCAACCGGATTTGAGATTGAAACGGAAATGACAATCCACGCTGTTGATAAAAATATGGCTGTTGGCAATGTTGTTATCGACTATCGCGACAGGCAGGAGGGCAGTGAGTCAAAACTCAACACCTTTTCCGACGGCTTTAAGGTTATCAAAACGATTATCCGTCTGTTTAAGGCGTATAAGCCGATTTGGTTTTACGGTTTGGTTGCGCTTATTCTTGCCATAATTTCAATAGGATTTTTCATTCCGATTCTTGTTATTTACGGCGAAACGGGTCTTGTACCAAAGTTTCCGACCCTCATTATGTGCTGTTTTGTAATGACCGTTGCGATTCTTTCGTTCTTCTCCGGCTCAATTCTCCAATCGCTCCGCCAAAAGGAAAAGCAGGATTTTGAGTTGCATCTCAATCAGGTTTATTTCAATTTTATGCAGCTTAAAAATAAATAAAGCGATAAAGCGAAATTTAAAACCGCAGTGTTTTTTCACTGCGGTTTTGTTTGTGTTGCTTGATTGATTCATTTTGTTAGAACAACCTTTGCGGTATAAATTCCGTTCTCGGTGGTTGCGTCATATGTTCCGTTGTATTTCTTTGCTATTTCGCTTATTATTCCGATTCCGTTGCCGTGTTCTTTGGATTTTCTGCGCTTTTTGCCGTATTCCTCGTTAGGAATTTCGTTTTTGGTTATAACCGCAAAATGTTCCTTGTCAATTTCAATTAATACGCGCGATTTTTTCGCGTTTGTTTCCGCCGCGGCACTGATTGAATTGTCGATAATGTTACCGAGCAGTCGGCACAAATCATAATCGTCGATTTTAAGTGCAAATGTTTCGTCAACATCAATGTCGAGCGAAACGCCGCTGTTTTCTGCCTGCTTTCGTTTGAGATAAAGCACCGTGTTTATCGTGTCGTTTGAGCACGGGCTGTACTGCGATATTCCGCTTATGTCATAGCTTGCCTTTGACAGTATTTCTGCCGATTTTTCCGGCTTGCCTATTTCTATAAAGCCTTTCGCTGTTGTGATAATGTTTGCATAGTCATGCTTAAGTTTGCGAAATTCCTGTTTTTCGCTGTTATACATCATAATTTGCTCGTAATCAAGCTTTGCTTTGAGCAAACTCTTTTCATTTTCAATGTTCTTTTCTTCGCGCTTTTGGTTTTTGTCTATTATAAATATCAAAACAATGTCTGCAATCATGCAAAGTGCGGTGAATGTCAAAAGACTTGCGTCAAGCGGAATGCCTTTTTTGTCCATCGCCCTGTAAACGCTGTCGGGAATGTTTTGTAACAGCGATGCTATAAACATAAAGCAGAAAAGGTGCGTTATCGGATAAATAAAATATAATGTGTATTTGAAATTGTAATTAAATCCGTTCGTTTTTTTGCCGATGAGTTTTATTATAAAAACAAATACAAACGAGCTGCAAAACATAAAACCGTTATATGTTAAATACAGTTCAAGAGGCATTGTAAGCGTTGTGGCAAATTGCAATGTGTTGTCGGTCAGTGCCGTCAGTATAGTAACAAATACCGTTGCCGACAGCTCCCATGCAATAAGCGGAAGTATTGACGCAAACAGCTTGTTGAAAAGCTTGCCTTCGGTCATAAATATTGAAAATACAAATACAATCACATAATATAAAGCCATCAGCAAAAATTCGGATATATGCAGTTTTGAAAATGCTGATGTTACCGATATGTATGAATAAAAGATGGTAATTGCCAAAAACAGCATACCGCTTAAAAAAGTGTTTTTCTTTTCCTTAACAATTGTGCGCAAAATGATGTAAGTGAAAAGCGCCCTTACAATGTGCGTTATCATTGTAAAAGGGAAAAATTGTGTCAAATCTACCTGATACATTGATTTCTCCTTAAAACCAGAAAAGCCGTAATTCAATAATTGCATAAATCACGCAAAAACGGTCCTTTGCCACGCAGAAAATCAATAATCCTTATTTTATTGCTGTAACAGACCGTTTATGCACGATTTTGCACACTTAGAATATCAATATAACAGATATTTTTTGCGTGGTATTGTATTTAGTAAATAACTTTATTTATGTTTGAAATTTTTGCCTTAATTTATTGCTCTTACCTTGTATTCGATAAAAAAATATGCTATATTTGTGATGTATAAAGAAAATTCTGCGATTTTATGTTCGCATTTTAGGTGATATTATGAAAAGAAAGGTTAAAACAAAAAATGTTACACTGAAGCGCTTGCTGTCATTTTTTATGAGCCTTGTGCTTATGCTGACGGTGATTTTTTCAGTCGGAGTAAGCCCCGTTTCAGCCGCAACATCGGGCAAGTGGGGCGACGCTACATGGAAATATAACGCCGCAACATCAACGCTCACGCTCAGCGGAACAGGCGCCAGCAAGGACTGCGGTGCGTTGATCAACAGGGCTCCGTGGACAAGCTATAAGGATAAAATTACAACTCTTGTTGTTGAGGAGGGCATTACCTCGCTCGGCTATTATTCGTTTTATAATATGACAAAATTAACAAAGGTTTCGCTTCCGTCAACGCTTACAAAAATCGGCGGTTTGGGAACTGTTGTCAGTGATGAGGGTAGTTACGGCTGTTTTCAGAATTGCACCGCTCTTGAAGAAATCACACTGCCGAAAAATCTCACAACAATAAACAGCTGTGCGTTCAGAGGATGCACTGCGCTCAAATCAATCACAATTCCGGATAGCGTAACCACAATCGGCAATGGTGCTTTTGCCGAATGCACAAGCCTTGCCGATGTCACATACGGCTCCGGACTCACAGAAACCGGCGACTATGCATTTTGGAATGCCGGCGTAAAGCGTGTTATTTGGGGCAAAAATATTGCAAATCTCACCCAATACACATTCTTCGGCTGTCAAATGACGGAGATTGAAATTCCCGAAAGTGTTATTTCAATCGGTTTTCGCTCGCTTGCAAACTGCGATTTTCTTAAAAAAATCACTGTATCAAACGCAAATGCAAAGTTCACCGGCGACCCGTGCGCAGACTCTTCTCAGACTGTTACCGTTTACGGTCACTCTGCATCAACAGCCGAAACATACGCAAAAAATAAAGGTTATCAATTTGTTTCAATCGATTCATGTCCGCATGAGTCCACACATGATGAAGTCACAAAGGCTGCCACCTGCACCGAAAAAGGCTCAAAAAATACCGTTTGCGACAAGTGCGGTGCCATAACCTCAACAACCGAAATTCCGGCTCTCGGTCACAACTTTGTTGTAAACGACACTGTCGACAATCATTTGATTGACGGTCATATTTATACAAGTTATAAATGCTCTCGTGAGGGTTGCACGGAAACTAAGGAAACAATTGAACATTATCGCCTTACCAACGGTGAAACAAGGTATCTTTGGTGTAAAGGGTTTTACGAGCATACAAATACAGCAACTTGCCAAAAAACAGGAATTGAAACTTTCAAATGTACTGTCGAAGGCTGTAATGCTTTTGAAAGCCATATTTCTCAAAAAACAGGTCACAGCATTCAGGATTACGAGATTGTTACGCCTGCAACCTGTACGACCGACGGCAAGAAAAAGGGTCATTGCTCGGTTTGCGGCCAGGATGTCGAGGAAACCATTCCTGCAACCGGTCATCAATACAGCAGTGCCGAAGGCTCTCCCGATCTTGTAAAAAAAATCGACAATACGGCAGAGGACGGTCATATCCACGAAATTTATGCCTGCCGTGTCTGCGGTGAGCAGATAGATGTCCCCGTCCATGTCGCTTGGGTTGACGGAGCATATACATCAAATACAATTACTGAGGTTACATGCCGTGTTGACGGCATGCGTGTTGATTCCTGTACGATTTGCAATGAAAAGCGCACGGTTATAATACCGTCAAACGGCGAGCATAAATATGTCGCAACAGGCAACTCCACTGCGGCAACCTGCACAACACGCGGCTTTGTCGAGTATAAGTGTTCTGTTTGCGGCAGAATAACAAAAGAGTATTCCGATGCCCTCGGTCACGATTATGTAAAGTCCGACGCCGACAGCAAAGCTCCCACTTGCACAGAAGACGGCTATGATTATTATAAATGTTCCCGTTGTTCACAAACAAAGCAGGAAACTGTTGCGGCTCTCGGCCACAATGCTGACGAATCTCAGACAACAATTATTGATGAACCGAGTTGCGAGGAAGCCGGCAAGGCTGTTTCCGTCTGCACAAGATGTTCAAAAGAATTTGAACTTACTCTTGCCGCTCTCGGTCACGATTATCAGGATGTCGTAAAAGACCTTGCGAATGAAAATAAGCCCGGACATTCACTTGTCACACCGACATGTTCGCGATGTGGTCGAACAAAGACGGCTTCCATTCGTCACGATGAATGGATTGACGGTTATTACACAAATGTGGATACAATGGCGTCGACATGCACTGTTCAGGGATACACAACAGATACCTGCACAATTTGCAATACCACAAGAAAAAACCTCAAAAATGCGCTTGGTCACAATTTTAATATGACCGGAAACGTCACCTCGGAGGGAATTCAATACAGATGTACGCATTGCCTGCGAACAACATATATTGCCGGTGAACTTTTGATGAGCTATTGGTCAAATGATTTGCTCAATTCAAAGGATATTCACAGAACGGCTGTTGACGACACAAGTTATCTTGACACAAACGGTGACGGCGTTATCAACGGCAAGGATTTTGCGGCTATTCTTCACTCGTATGCGGTTTATAAGCAAAAAGTGAAGGAGGAACAAAGTTCGTCCGGCGGTGGTTCGGGAACCGATACCGGCACCGATTCGGGCAGTGATTCGGGTACAGACTCAAAAAATACCGAATCTTCGGATACAAATGCATAAATAATTTTTACGGCAGCAGGCCCATCGGGTTTGCTGCCTTTTTTGATTTTGCGGTGCAGTTGACAAGCGTTTTCGGCGAATATTTATAAAAGTCGACATTTTGTTTACTGTTTTGTAACAACTTTTTTTGCCGATAATACTTTACTTTGTTCATATTTTATATTATTATTAATAAAAGATTAGTTTACCATTCTCGGAGGTGTATTATGAGCATTGCTTATAAGAGAATTTTGTTAAAACTCAGCGGTGAGGTCCTTGCAGGTGAGGCAGGCAAGGGCATTGATAATGACACCGTGTTGAAAATATGCAAAAGCGTCAAAAAGGTTGCCGATATGGGCGTTGAAGTTGCCATTGTTGTCGGCGGCGGAAACTTTTGGCGCGGCAGAACATCGGAACATATGGACAGAACAAGGGCCGACCACATCGGCATGCTTGCAACTGCCATGAACTCGCTCGCTCTCTGCGACGCGCTCGAACAGCTCGGCGCAAATGTGCGCGTTCAAACCGCTATCGAAATGCGCCAAATCGCAGAGCCGTATATCCGCAACAAGGCTATTCGCCATTTTGAAAAGGGCAGAATCGTTATTTTCGGTTGCGGCACAGGCTCACCGTTTTTCTCAACAGATACGGCGGCTGCTCTTCGCAGTGTCGAAATCAATGCCGACGCTTTGTTTAAGGCAACAAATGTTGACGGCGTTTATGATAAGGACCCGAATAAGTATCCCGACGCCGTTAAATTTGACACCGTTTCTTTCCAAGAGGTTATCACCCGCGATTTGAAGGTAATGGATTCAACCGCATTTTCACTTTGCAAGGATAACGATATGCCGATTATCGTATTCAATCTTAACGACCCGGAAAATATCGTTAAGGCTGTCAGCGGCGAAAAAATCGGTACAACGGTAACAAATTCGTAATCACAGAAATTAAAAGAGAGGTTTAATATATGGACAGAGTATTTGAAAAAACAACCGAAAGAATGGAAAAGGCTCTTGACGCACTTGAGAGGGATTTTTCAACAATCAGAGCAGGCAGAGCAAACCCGAATGTTCTCAACAATGTTGTAGTTGAGTATTACGGCACTCCGACACCGCTTAACCAAATGGCGGCTGTTTCGGTTCCCGAGCCGAGGATGCTTGTAATTCAGCCGTGGGACGCTTCAACACTCAAGGATATTGAAAAAGCAATTAATGTTGCCGAAATCGGTATCAACCCTCAAAACGACGGCAAGGTTATCCGCCTCACATTCCCACAGCTCACCGAGGAGCACAGAAAAGCTCTTGTTAAGGATGTTTCAAAGCGCGGAGAAGAGGCAAAGGTTGCAATCAGAAATGTACGCCGTGATTCAATGGATGATTTGAAAAAGCTTAAAAAGGATAACGAAATCACCGAGGACGACCAAAAAGACGGTGAAAAGAAACTTCAAGACATTACCGATAAATATATTAAAAATGTTGAAGAAATGACAAAGAAAAAGGAAACCGAAATTCTTTCTATCTGACATTGATTTATTTCTGGGCGTTGCATTTATGCTGCGCCCTAAAACTCTTTTTAAGGAGTAACAAAAATGGCTATTTTTTCAAAGAAAAACACATCAAACGATACCGTAGCTCCCGACAGCTTTGAGGTTTTGCCAAAACACCTCGGCATTATCATGGACGGCAACGGCAGATGGGCAAAAAAGCGTGCGTTGCCTCGCTCGGCAGGGCACAAGGCAGGCGCAGAGGTCTTTCGTTCAATTTCAAAGGAATGTTCGCGCCTCGGCATAGAATATGTCACTTTTTATGCCTTTTCGACAGAAAATTGGAAACGCCCCAAAGAGGAAGTTGACGCCATTATGGCTCTTTTTAAAAGCTATCTTCTGGAGGCAAAGTCGGATATTGAGCAATCAGGCAATATGAGACTTAAGTTTATCGGCGAGCGTGACGGAATCAGCAAGGATTTGCTTGACCTTATGGACGAAGCGGAGACTGATACCGCGTCACACACCGGCACAACGGTTTATCTTGCGATAAATTACGGCGGCAGGCTCGAAATCACACAGGCTGTCAACAAACTTATCGCCGAGGGCAAAACGAAAATCACCGAGGACGATATTTCAAAAAATATTTATACATATCCCGAGTGTGATTTGATTATTCGACCGTCGGGTGAGCAAAGGCTTTCAAATTTCCTTTTGTGGCAGGCGGCATACAGCGAGTTTTGGTACAGCGATGTTCTTTGGCCCGATTTTAAAAATGAGGATTTGTATCAGGCTCTCCGCGAGTTTGAAAAAAGAAACCGTCGCTTCGGCGGATAAGCAGTTTGGCTTTTTTATTTTTAATTGAATTTTATTCGGCTGTTTGGACTAAATCAAAAATCCTACAGCCCGAAAGATGAATGGTGGATTATATGAAACAACGAGTTATAACAGCTGTCGTACTGCTTGCGTTGCTTGCAGTCGTTGTATGGCAGATTTATACACCGCTTTTCGTTATCGTTATTGCCTTTTTCTCGGCGGTTGCGGCAAACGAAATTATGAAATGCGCAAAGGTCAGCAACAAATTTATTTTGTGCGCAGGCACTGCATTTGCCTTTTGCGTTCCGTTTTTTGCAAGCGCTCACATTCTCGAGCCGCTTGTTTCAACGCCACAGTGGGCGCTTGTGATTAATAAAGTGCCGAATATCGTGTTCGTCATTGTGTTGACTCTTGCTTTTTTCCTTGCAATGCTGAAGGAATATTCGCACACAAAGTTTGAAGATGTTGCCGTTTCGTTCCTCGCAAGCGTTGTCGTTCCTTACGGTTTCTCGATTTTCGTAAGGCTCCGCGATATTGACGGTTACAAAACGCAAATCGGCGTTTATCTCATTTTCTTCGGTCTTATTTCCGCATTGGGAACAGATACCGGCGCACAGCTCGGAGGTATGGCGTTCGGAAAGCATAAAATGTCTCCGAATATTTCGCCGAAAAAGACTGTTGAGGGTGCTGTTTGCGGTGTAATTACAGGCTTTGCACTTAATCTTATCGCAATGCTCCTTTACAATCACTTTGCCGATTCACCGCTCACCCAAACGCAGGCAATCGTGCTTATGTGCGTTGAGCCGTTTATCGGAGTAATGAGTATGATGGGCGACTTGAGCGCCTCCGTTCTCAAAAGAAATTTCGGCGTTAAGGATTTCGGCAAGATTTTCCCCGGTCACGGCGGAGTTATGGACAGATTTGATTCTTCACTTTTCACATTGCCGCTTACATATTGCGTCGCAATGATGGTTTTATAATTTTCGGAGCTGATAGATATGACAAAAAATATTTCTCTTCTCGGCTCAACCGGCTCAATCGGTACACAGTCGCTTGATGTCGCAAGAATGCAGGGCTACAATATCAAATGCCTTACGGCAAATTCAAATGTTGCCGTTATCGAAAACCAAGTCAGAGAATTTAAGCCCGATATGGTTTGTATGATGCAGGATAGCGCGGCAAAGGAACTTAAAGCAAAAATCGCCGACACACCCACAAAGGTTGTCAGCGGTATGGACGGACTCATCGAGTGCGCAACATATGACGGTGCGGATACAGTGCTCAATTCCGTTGTCGGTATGGTCGGACTTCAACCGACGCTTGAGGCTATCAAGGCAAAAAAGACAATTGCCCTTGCGAACAAGGAAACACTTGTCGCAGGCGGTCACCTTGTCACAAACCTTGCAAAACAGGAAGGCGTTTCAATTCTCCCCGTAGACAGCGAGCATTCCGCAATATTTCAAGCAATGCAAGGCTCGCCGCGAAAAGAGGCTGTCAAAAAAATCATTTTAACTGCATCGGGCGGTCCTTTCTTCGGCAAAACGCTTGCCGAGCTTGAAAATGTCAAGCCTGCCGACGCATTAAAGCATCCAAATTGGAATATGGGTGCAAAAATTACCATTGATTCTGCTACAATGATGAACAAAGGTCTTGAATTTATCGAAGCAAAGTGGCTTTTCGATATGCCGAATGACGATATTGAAATCGTTGTTCACAGGGAGTCGGTTTTTCACTCTGCAATTGTTTATCGCGACAATTCGGTTATCGCTCAACTCGGCGTGCCCGATATGAGAATACCTATTCAGTATGCGCTCACATATCCCGAAAGAGTGCCGAGTCCCGTTGACGAGCTTTCTCTCACAGATTACGGCAAACTTACTTTCTTTGAGCCTGATTACGATACATTCAAATGCATCAATGTCTGCAAAGATGCAATCAATCTCGGCGGACTTCACCCGGCGGCTGCAAACGGTGCAAACGAGGAAAGCGTAAAATTATTCTTAAACGGTAAAATTAAATTTACCGACATTGCATATCTTAATAACAAGGCAATGAAAAATGCCCCTGAAATTTCGGATTTCACACTGCAGGATGTGCTCGATGCAGACCGTGCGGCTCGTGATTTCGTTTTGGAGACGGTTAATTGTTAGCAAATATTTGGAATACGGTTTATCCCATATTGATTGCGATTCTGTTTTTTGAACTTATCATCATAATTCACGAAGGCGGTCACTTTGTCGCCGCAAGGCTTATGAAAATCAAGGTCAACGAGTTTTCAATCGGTATGGGACCAAAGCTGATTCAGTTTAAAAAGGGCGACACAAAATACACTCTTCGCCTGATTCTTTTCGGCGGTTATTGCGCCATGGAGGGCGAGAGCGAAGACAGCGACGATGAAAATTCTTTTGCAAAGAAAAAAGTTTGGCAAAGATTTTTTGTTGTTGTCGCAGGCGCTCTTATGAATTTGATTTTGGGCTTTCTCGTCATCGTCATTATGCTTTCAAGCGGAAGTCTCATCGGCACAACCGAGATTGCAAAGTTTGACGATAAGGCGGTCAGCTCTGCAACCTTGAAACAGGGCGATATTATCAAGTCGATTGACGGAATGAGGGTTTATACCTCCACCGATGTCACAACGGGTCTTTCGCGCTCGGGTGACGATACTCTCGATATGACTGTTTTGCGCGACGGCAAAACTCTTGACCTCAAGGTCAAATTCAATATGGAAAAATACGAGGGCAGAAATTTCATTAATATGGATTTTTGGCTCGTCGGAAATAAAAAAACAGTCGGCGGCGTTATCAAAGAATCGTTTAAAGAATGGGTTTCTTTTACGCGAATGGTTTTCCTCTCCGTTCACGATATGATTGTCGGCAAATACGGTCTGTCCGACCTTGCCGGTCCTGTCGGAACGGTCAGCGTCGTTTCAACCGCCGTCAAAACAAGTGCATATTCGATGTTGCGTATTATGGCACTGCTTACTATAAATGTCGGGCTGTTCAATCTGTTTCCGATTCCCGCACTTGACGGCTGGCGACTTTTCCTCCTCATCTTTGAGGGTATATTTAAGAGAAAACTCCCCGATAAATGGGATTGGGCAATCAACGCCGTCGGTCTTGTTTTACTCCTCGGTTTGATGTGCGTCATCACATTTTCGGATATAACAAAATTATTATAGCGTATGGTCAGAGCGTATTTCACCGCCTTTGAATTTACGCATCAAATGTCGCAATGCTCGGCTACACATTGCGGCTGGCTGATTATCGTAGCCGGAAAGAATATGTGGTTTTATGACTCGTAAATCTAAAAAAATCAAAATCGGAAATACCTTTATCGGCGGCGATTCGCCGATACTTGTTCAAAGTATGCTCAATGTCCCGGCAGAGGATATTGAAGGCTCTGTCAAGCAGGCTGTCGAGCTTGAAAAGGCAGGCTGTCAAATTATCAGATTTGCAATCCCGAATAAGGACGCGCTTGCGCTTGTCGAGCCGATTAAAAACGCAGTCAGCGTTCCGCTCGTTGCCGATATTCATTTTGACTATAAGCTTGCTCTCGGTGCCGCCGAAAGGGGAATTGACAAAATCCGTATCAACCCCGGCAATATCGGCTCCGAGGACAGAGTTAAAGCCGTTGCCGATATTTGCAACCAAAAAGGCTTGCCTATAAGAATCGGTGTGAATTCAGGCTCGCTCGAAAAACATATTCTCGCAAAATACGGTGCGCCGACACCCGAGGCAATGGTCGAGTCGGCTATGTATCACGCATCGCTTCTTGAAAAATTCGATTTTGACAATATCGTTATTTCAATCAAATCTTCAAATGTCAACACTATGATTAAAGCGTATGAACTTGCCGCTCAGGAGTGTTCATATCCGTTGCACCTCGGCGTTACCGAGGCAGGCACGGAGCGTATGGGTATCATCAAGTCGGCGGTCGGCATCGGCTCGCTTTTGACTCACAATATCGGCGACACAATCCGTGTCAGTCTTACCGACAACCCCGTTAAAGAGGTTTACGCCGCATTTGATATTTTAAAGGCAATCGGGTTAAAAACGGATTGCCCTTATCTCATTTCCTGCCCAACCTGCGGCAGAACAAAGATTGACCTTGTCGGTCTTGCAAAACAGGTTGAGGAGAGGCTTCGCGACTGCAAAAAGCCGATTAAGGTTGCCGTTATGGGCTGTATAGTCAACGGACCCGGCGAAGCAAAAGAGGCGGATATAGGCATTGCAGGCGGTGACGGTTGCGGCCTCATTTTCAAAAAAGGCGAAATTTTAAGAAAAGTTCCCGAAGATGAGCTTTTAAACGAATTGATGAAAGAGATAGATAAATTATAATGTCACAGGTTTACCAATATTTCACAGGCTACATAGATGAGGAGGATTTGGCGTTTGTCGGTTATGCCGAAATATCGTCAATCGCTATCTCGCGCAAAATGCGCTCTATGGAGCTTGGCATCGTGTGCGACAGCGTTCTTGATTATCGCGTTATTGAAAGCGCACAAAACTCACTTAAGGAAAAACTTATGCTCAAAAAGGCAACCCTTCGTCCGCATTATAACAAGGGACTTTTTGAGCTTGATAATATAGAAAAAATTATTTCCCCCATTCGTTTACACAACACCGTTGTCAACGGATTTTTTGATGGCGTTGAGGCGGAGCTTGAGGACGATACCTTGACTCTTTGCCTTAAAAACGGCGGCAAAGATATGCTCGAGGCTCAAAAAATCGACAGCGAAATATCAAAGCTCATTTATGACGAGTTTGGCATCGACCTTGTTGTTTCGTTTATGGAGGTTCAGGCGTTTGATATTGATAAGGCTGTAGCCGAGGCTGTTAAGGTTAAGCAGGAGGAAAAGCAAAAGCAAATCGAAGAGGCGGAGAAAAACACCGTCCACGAAATGCTCGGCGATACACCGCTTTATGCCGATACAAGAAAGATTATCTATGGCAGAGCAATCCGCGAACTGCCAAAGCCCATTAAGGATGTCGAAACAGATGACGGCTTTATAACCGTTTGGGGCAAACCGTTCGGTATGGATTGCAGAGATACAAAGAGGGGAGATAAAAAAATATTCTCCTTCAATGTCACCGATTATACCTCGTCTGTCAGCATCAAACTTTTTGAGCCGGCACAGGTTGTCGAGCCGATTATAAAAGCTATCAACGAGGGTGCGCCGCTTATTTTAAACGGCAGCTACGATCGTGATAAATATACAAACGAGTTTGTTCTTTTTCCGCGCAATATCGAGCGCACGAAAATGAAAGAAAAAACAGACGACGCCGAGGAAAAGCGCGTCGAACTTCATATGCATACCTCGATGTCCGAAATGGACGCAATGACCCCTGCCAAGGAGCTTGTTAAGCGCGCAGCAAAATGGGGTCACAGAGCTGTTGCAATCACCGACCACGGCGTTGTTCAGGCACTGCCGGAGGCTTATGCCGCCGCAAAGGCAAACGGCATCAAGCTTATTCTCGGAATGGAGGGCTATTTGGTTGACGACAGCCTTTATCCCGATTTTATGAATATGAAATTAAAGGAATTTCGCCGCCACCACATTATTCTCCTTGTTAAAGAGGACACCTCGCTTGACGAGAGCATTCCGAAAGACGAGCGCAAGTACGGCAGAAAAAACCTTTACGAAATGATTTCACATTCAAATGTTAAAACATTCAAATCCCGTCCGCTTATTCCGAAATCGTTGCTTGCCGAAAAAAGAGCCGGTATTCTTGTCGGCTCGGCGTGTGAGCAGGGCGAGATTATTCAGGCTATTCTCCGTGGTGAGCCGCAGGAGGAAATCGAGCGCCTTGCCGAATTTTACGATTATCTCGAAATTCAGCCGAACGGCAACAATGCGTTTATGATTCGTTCCGAAAGAGAACTTCACCAAAATATCAATTCCGAGCAGGATCTTATAAATATCAACCGCCGTGTTATCGACATTGCGGACAAACAGGGCAAACTTGTCGTTGCCACCGGCGATGTCCATTTCTTGGATAAAAAGGACGCTCAAATCAGAGCGATTATTATGGCGTCAAAGGGCTTTGACGATGCCGATATGCAACCTCCGCTTTATTTCAAAACAACTGCGGAAATGATGGAGGACTTCGCTTGGGCAGGTGACAGAGCAAAGGAATTTGTTGTTGACAATCCAAACAAAATCGCCGATATGATTCAGGATAACATTCCGCCGATTCCTCCCGGAACTTTCCAGCCGTATATCGAGGGCGCCGATGATGAGCTTACAAACAAATGCTGGACAATGGCAAAAGAGCTTTACGGCGACCCTGTTCCCGAGTATGTGGCAAACCGACTCGAAAGGGAACTTGATTCAATCATTTCAAACGGCTACGGCGTGCTTTATGTTATCGCAAAGCGACTTGTTGAGGAGAGCGAACGCCGCGGCTATCTTGTAGGCTCGCGTGGTTCGGTCGGTTCATCGCTTGCCGCTCATTTCGGCGGTATTTCCGAGGTTAATCCGCTTGCGCCGCACTATTATTGCAAAAAATGCAAGCACAGCGAGTTTATTCTCGATGGCTCGGTAGGTTCGGGCTTTGACCTTCCCGCAAAGGATTGCCCGAATTGCCATATTCCTATGAAGCGTGACGGCCACGAAATTCCGTTTGAAACTTTCCTCGGTTTTGAGGGAGACAAAGAGCCTGATATTGACCTTAACTTCTCGGGCGAAGTACAGGGTCAAATCCACAAATTCACCGAAACATTGTTCGGTAAGGAATATGTGTTCAAGGCAGGAACAATGGCAACCGTTGCCGAAAAAACGGCTTACGGCTATGTTGCAAAATATCTTGACGAACGCGGACTTTTTTCAACAACCCCGAGGGCAGAAATCGACCGCCTGACCGAAGAGATATTCAAATCAAAAATCAAGCGCACAACAGGTCAGCACCCAGGCGGTATGGTTGTTGTGCCCGATAAATATACGGTCGAGGATTTCACACCTATTCAATATCCGTCAAACGATGAAAAGAAAGGTACATACACAACTCACTTCGACTTCAAAAATTCACTTCACGATACATTGCTTAAACTTGACGAGCTCGGACACGATAATCCGACCTTGTATAAGTATCTTGAGGATTCAACCGGCATTCCGGTAATGGATGTCGATTTGAGCGACCCGAAACTTTATGAATTAATTACCTCAACTGCGCCGCTCGGCGTTTCTCCCGAGGATATTGATAACCCGACAGGTACGCTTGCAATCCCCGAAATGGGCACGCCGTTCGTTGTCGGTATGCTTATGGACGCAAAGCCTAAAACATTTGCCGACCTGCTCCAAATTTCCGGCTTGTCGCATGGTACCGATGTTTGGCTCGGCAATGCGCAAGAGCTTATCGAAAACGGAATATGCACAATTTCCGATGTTATCGGCTGTCGTGACGATATTATGACTCACCTTATCCATGTCGCCGAAAATTACGAAAAGCGCACAGGCAAAAAATCGCCGCTTTCAAAAAAGGATTGCTTCAAAATTATGGAATATACCCGTAAGGGTAAGGCTCCTAAAGAGTTGCCGCCGTATGAGGACGCAATGAAAACCATCGGCGTTGAGCAGTGGTATATCGACTCCTGCTATAAAATCAAATACATGTTCCCTAAAGCGCACGCTGCGGCTTATGTTATCGCCGCACTTCGTATCGCTTGGTACAAAATATATTATCCGCTTCAGTTTTACAGTGCGTTCTTCACCGTTCGCGGCGGCGCAATTGATGCCGTTGCCGCTGTTCAGGGCAAAGCCGCTGTAAAAAAGAAAATGAACGAAATCAAACTTAAGGGCAATGATGCCACCGCAAAAGAGGATTCGCAGTACACCGTTTTGCAGATTGTTATTGAAATGCTTGCGCGCGGCTACGAATTTTTGCCCGTCGATTTGATTAAATCCGATTGGCGTATTTATAAAATTGAGGACGGAAAAATCAGACTTCCGTTTTCCGCTATCGACGGTATCGGCGAAACCGCTGCAATCGCAATTGCCGACGCTGTTAAGCGCAATCCGGAGGGCTTCACCGCTGCCGATGATTTGGCAAACGAGCCGGGTGTCGGCAAAAGTGTTGTTGACGCGCTCCGCGAGGCAGGCGCTTTGGGCGATTTGCCCGAAACACGCCAAATTTCACTTTTCGGTTTTTAACATTATATATAATATGCAACACTTGATATTGACAAGATTACTTTATTATGGTAGCATATTAGCGCACTAAAGTGAACAAACTACAGAAGAGGATTTTTCGCGTATATGAAAAGATATTCAAAAATAACCCCCGAAGGCTCAAGAGATTTTCTGTTTGAGGAGTGCGACGACAGACGCAAGGTCGAGCACATCCTCGCAGATTTGTTTAAGAAAAACAGTTATCGCAAGGTTATAACACCGGCAATCGAGTTTTTCGATGTTTTCGACAGCGATAATATGGGTATCGAGCCGGAGGAGATGTATAAGCTCAGCGACTCAAAGGGCAGAACAACCGTTCTTCGTCCGGACAACACAATGCCGATTGCGCGTATGGTTGCAACAAGGTTGAGCGAAGAGGATTTTCCCGTTCGCCTTTATTACAGCCAAAATGTTTATGTCCGCTCAAAGGATTTAAACGGCAGAAGTAACGAAATTGCGCAAAGCGGCGTCGAGTTTATAGGCGACGGCTCGACAAAAGCCGATTTGGAGGTTATCTCCATGGCGATTGAGAGCCTTAAGCGATGTGAGCTTAATTCGTTTAAAATAGAAATCGGCAACGCCGCATTCTTTAATTCAATACTCGATAAAATGCAAATTACATCAACCCAAAAGGCTGATATTTGCAAGCTTATCGAGGGCAAAAACTATGCCGCACTCGGCGATTTGCTTGAGCGTATCGGCGACACAAAGGAAACAAGAGTTATAAGAAAACTTCCGCGCCTTTTCGGCGATGTTGAGGTTATTGACGAGGCAAAGGCTCTTTATGACGAGCCGAAAGCGCTCGAGGCTCTCGATTATCTTAAAAGCGTTTATTGCGCCCTTTGCGACGCAGGGCTTAAAAAGTATATTATGCTTGATTTGGGTCTTGTCAACAGGAGCAATTATTATACAGGCGTTATCTTCCACGGCTATGCGGAAGGTTCGGGCTTGACCGTTCTTTCAGGCGGCAGATACGATAATCTCCTCGGCGAGTTCGGAATGCCTGCTCCGGCTATCGGCTTCGGCGTTGAGGTCACAGCCGTTTGCGAAGCAATGCGCGAGGTTATTAATGTTGAGCGACCGCTCAGAATTGCTCTTACTAAGGGCAGACTTGAAAAATCGTCTGTTTCTCTTTTCCAAAAAATGGGGCTTGATACAACTCAGCTTGAAAATAAAGGCAGACGCCTGATTTTGCCGGTCGATAAATATGAGGCTGTGCTTTCAAAGGCTCCGGATGTTATTACATATGTCGAACACGGCGTTTGTGATATAGGCATCGTCGGCAAGGACACGATTGTTGAGCACGGCTCGTCATTCTACGAGGTGCTCGACCTTAATATCGGCAAATGTAAATTTGCTCTTGCCTGTCCGAAGGATACGGATTTCTTCTCGGGCTATAAGCGAAAAACCGTTGCATCAAAATACCCGAAAGTTGCAAAGGATTTTTTTGAATCAAAGGGTATGGATGTCGCTGTGATTAAAATTGAGGGCAGTGTAGAGCTTGCTCCGCTCCTCGGTTTGGCAGACGGTATCGTCGATATTGTCGAAACAGGCTCAACCCTTAAGGAAAACGGACTTGAGGTTGTTGAAGAAATATTCCCGATTTCGGCAAGGGTCATTGTCAATATGGCGTCAATGAAATTGAGAAAAGATGAAATAGAGGGCTTCCTTTCCTGTTTGGAAAAGGCTTGCTCGGAATAGGGTGAGAAAAGATGAAAATTACAAAAGCAAACGGCAAGGCTGAATATGCGCTTATCGAAAATCTTAAAAAGCGCGCAGGCGAAACCGATGAAAAGATTGTTGAAATAGTTACCACAATTCTTAACGAGGTTAAGAAAAACGGTGGCGATGCCGTAAGAGAATATACAGTTCGCTTTGACGGCGGTCTGCCGAAAAAATCGGTTATCGAAAAGGACGAGCTTCAGTCTTATCTCGATAAGGTTGATGATGATTTTAAAAACGCAATCGTCAATGCAAAAAACAATATTTATGATTTTCACCTCCGTCAGGCACAACAGTCGTGGATGACTACTAAGGACAGCGGAGTTATTATGGGTCAGCGCATCAGAGGACTCCATAGGGTTGGCATTTATGTTCCGGGCGGAACAGCCGCTTATCCGTCATCTGTTTTGATGAACGCAATCCCGGCAAAAATCGCAGGCGTTAAGGAAATTATTATGGTTACCCCTCCGGGAAAAGACGGAAACCCAAATCCCAATATTATGGCTGCCGCCGCTGTTGCAGGCGTTGACAAGGTGTTCCTTGTAGGCGGCGCACAGGCTGTTGCCGCTCTTGCATACGGCACCGAAAAAATCCCAAAGGTTGATAAAATCGTAGGCCCCGGCAATATTTTTGTCGCAACCGCAAAAAAACTTCTTTACGGCATTGTCGATATTGATATGGTTGCAGGTCCGTCCGAAATCCTTATCGTTGCCGACAAAACGGCAGACCCGGCATTCCTTACCGCAGACCTTATGAGCCAGGCAGAACATGATAAAATGGCTTCCGCAATTTTGCTCACAACTTCGCTTGAACTTGCAAAAGCAACTCTTCACGAGATTGATAAACAGCTAAAATACCTTGAAAGACAGGTTATTATCGAAGAATCGCTCGAAAACTACGGCGAAATTATCGTTTGTGAGGATTTGACTCAGGCAATCGACTTTGCAAACGAGCTTGCACCGGAGCATCTCGAGTTATGTGTTGCCGAGCCGCTTAAATATATCGGCAAGGTTGACAACGCAGGCTCTGTTTTCCTCGGAAATTGGTCACCCGAGCCGCTCGGCGATTATTATGCAGGACCAAACCATGTTTTGCCGACATCGGGCACGGCGAAATTTTTCTCACCTCTCTCGGTTGACAGCTTTATAAAAAAATCATCGTTCATTTATTACACACCCGACGAATTGCGCAAGGCAAAGGACGATATTATCAAACTTGCCGACACAGAGGGTCTTACCGCTCACGCAAATTCAATCAAGGTTCGTTTTGAATAAAGGATATTTATATGAGAACATCTATTGTAGAAAGAAATACAAAGGAAACACAAATTAAGGTCGAACTTTGCCTTGACGGCGGCGCTGTCGAGGTTTCGACGGGCATCGGCTTTTTTGACCATATGCTCACAGCGTTCGGCGTTCACGGCGGCTTCGGTCTTAAGGTCACCGTTAAGGGCGATTTGGAGGTCGATACTCACCACACCGTTGAGGATACGGGTATCGCGCTCGGTATGGCGTTTAAGCAGGCGCTCGGCGATATGAGCGGCATCGAGAGATACGGCACATTTTTCATTCCTATGGACGAAAGCCTTGTTCAAGCCTCGCTTGACATTTCAAACAGACCGTTTCTTGTTTTCAAGGCTGATTTTAAGCAGGAAAAGTGCGGCGATTACGAAAATTGTTGCACCGAGGAGTTTTGGCGCGCCTTTGCAATGAATGCAGGCATTACGCTCCACATCATTGTCCTTTACGGCGCAAATGCTCACCACGAAATCGAGGGCATTTTCAAATCTGTTGCCCATGCGCTTAAAATCGCCGTTAAAAGAAATGCCGACGGCACTGTTCTTTCCACAAAGGGTGTATTATAATAAAGGATATTAAAATATATGATTATTTTTCCCGCAATTGATATTATAGGCGGCAAACCCGTCAGATTGTTTAAGGGCGATTTTTCAACCGCCGAGCAGGTGGCAGACGATGCGCTTGAAACGGCTGAAAACTTTGTCAAAGCAGGCGCACAATGGATTCATATGGTTGACCTTGACGGCTCGCTCAAAAAGGAGCGTGTCAACAGCGAAACTTTTGTTTCCGTCGCAAATCAAACACCGCTTAAAGTCGAAATCGGCGGCGGCATACGCACCATACAGGATATTGATTATTATGCAAATCACAATATCAGCCGCGTAATTCTCGGCTCCGTTGCTTTGAAAAATCCCGAGCTTGTCCGTCAGGCTGTTAAGGAGTTCGGCTCGCTTATCGCCGTCGGAATAGACGCAAAGCACGGCTTTGTAGCAACAGAGGGCTGGACAGAGGGCAGTGATACCCATTTTATCGACCTTGCAAAACAGATGGAGCAAATGGGCGTTGAAACTGTTATTTATACAGATATTTCAAAAGACGGCACGCTCAGCGGTCCGAATGTTGAACAACTTGTCGAGCTTAACAATGCCGTTTCGTGCAATATAACTGCCTCCGGCGGAGTTACGAATATCGACGATATTACAACACTTCGCGACAAAGAACTTTACGGCGCAATCTGCGGCAAATCAATATATCAGGGCACATTGAGCCTTAAAGATGCAATTGATGTTTGCAAATAATTTGAAGGAATATTATAATGGATTTAGATAAATATTTTAAAAAAGGCGATTTAATTCCGGCAATCGTTCAGGAGGACTCAACGGGCGAGGTTTTGATGCTTGCTTATATGAACAGAGACTCTATGCAAAAAACGCTTGAAACGGGATACACCTGGTTTTGGTCGCGTTCTCGCCGGGAGCTTTGGAACAAGGGTGCAACTTCGGGTCATCTCCAAAAAATAGTTGATATTAAAGGCGATTGCGACGATGATACATTGCTTATCAGAGTTATTCAAACGGGTGCGGCTTGCCACACAGGCAACCATTCGTGCTTTTTCAATAATATAGATTTTAGCAAAGCTAAATAATTTCGGAGAATATTTATGGATTATATCAGAAACGATTATGAAACTATCCTTGCGCGTAAGGACGCTAAGGAGGAAGGCTCATACACTTGCTACCTTTTTGAGCAGGGAATTGACAAAATTTTGAAAAAAGTCGGTGAGGAATCGACCGAAATGGTTATCGCCGCAAAAAACGGAGTTAAGGAAGAAACAGTCGGCGAAATTTGCGACCTTCTTTATCATACGCTTGTTATGATGGTCGATCAGGGAATTTCAATTGAGGATGTCGAGGCAGTGCTCCAAAAGCGCGCCGAAAAGGCAGGCAATTTAAAGAAATTTCATAAGGTAGACAAAAACTCATAATGGCGCACAAAAAATGGATAATCAGGCAGGCTGATAAGGAACGGGCATCTGCCGTGAGCGAAAAATTTAATATTGACGCTTTCGTGGCATTCTTGCTTGTCAGCCGCGGAATAACGGACGATGCGGATATTGCCGCCTTTTTGTCCGACAGCTATATGCTTGCCTCACCGTTTGATTTTGTCGATATGGAGGAGGCGTCGTTCGTTATCGGCGATGCAATTGACAACGGCGACAAAATCTGCATTTACGGCGACTATGATTGCGACGGCGTAACCTCAACAGCACTTTTGTATTCTTATTTAAGAAATGAGGGTGCTGATGTTTGCTATTACATACCAAGCAGGGAATCCGAGGGCTACGGACTTAATAACAGCGCCATAGATAAAATTGCCGCAGACGGTGTAAATCTTATCATCACTGTTGATAACGGCATAAGCGCAATTGAGCAGGCAAATCATATCTATGACTTGGGTATGCAACTTGTTATAACGGACCACCACCAAATCGGCAGTGAGTTGCCGCGTGCGGAGGCGATTGTCAATCCGCACCGCCCCGAAAATAATCTTAAATTCAGAGAATACTGCGGCGTCGGTGTTGCATTCAAACTCGTTTGCGCAATGTATGACGGCGACGCTGAGGACATTTTAAACGAATATGCCGATTTTGCGGCGATAGGCACAATTGCCGATATTATGCCGCTTACAGATGAAAACCGTTCGCTTGTCCGTGCAGGACTTGAAAAAATAAATAACAATCCGCGTCCGTCAATAAAAGCGTTTGCCGAGTCGAATTCAAAGAAAAGCTATACAGCAAACGATATCGCGTTTCAGCTTTGCCCTCGCATCAACGCCATGGGCAGAATGGGCGACGCGTCGAGAGCGGTTGAGTTTTTAATCAGCGAAAATCTTGACGATTGCCGCGAAAAATGCAATCGGCTTAATCTTGAAAATACAAACCGTCAGGAAACAGAAAAAAATATTCTCGACGATATTGAGAAAAAAATCGAGGCAAATCCGTCGCTTGTCAAGGGCAGAGTTATCGTTATCGACGGCGAGGGATACCACCATGGTGTTATCGGTATTGTCGCAAGCCATCTTGTCGATAAATACGGCAAGCCGTCATTTGTTATCGGTGTTGATGAAAACGGCATTGCACGCGGCTCGGCTCGCTCAATAGACGGTTTCAATATTTATGACGCAATCAGTGCTTGCGGCGACGATTTGGTTCAGTTCGGCGGCCATCCGCTTGCCGCAGGAATTACTCTCAATCAGGATAAAATAAACGATTTCAGGGAGCATATCAACGCATACGCCAAGGAAAAATATCCCACAATGCCCCCGCTTTCGCTTACTCTCGATTATAAAATTTCACCCTTTTATTTAACAATTGACCTTGCAAATGCGCTCCAATCGCTCGAGCCGTACGGCGCAGGAAATCCGCAGGCTGTTTTCGGTGTGTTTAATATGAATTTGCGCGCTGTTACTCCCCTTAAAGAGGGCAAGCATCTCAAACTCGAACTTGAGAAAAAAGGTAAAAAAATATGGGCAATAAAATTCGGTCAGAATGCGGAGAGTTTTCCCTACAAACCGGGCGATGTGATTGACCTTGCCGTTAAAATTTCGCTTAATCATTACAACGGCAAACTTTATCTTTCAACGCATATTGTCGATGTCAGGCTTTCGACAACCGATGACGATGCCTATTTTAAAGAACTTAACGATTATAATTTGTTTTTGCTCAACGGCAATGGTGACCCCTCGCTTTATCCCGACAGGCAGGTGTGCAAAATCGTCTATTCTTATTTAAAGCAAAACGGCGGATGGAATTACTCGCTCGACGATTTGTATTTCAGATTGCAGGGCAGGGTAAACTATTCTCAGCTTATGTTTTCACTCAAAGCGTTTATGCAGTCGGGATTGATTACATTCGATTCAAAAATATCATTAAACAATGTTCAAAATAAAGTGAATTTAGAGGATACCAAAATACTAAAAACCATTAAGGAGCGACTTATCAGTGGATAACGGCACAACCGAAAAATATAACGACCATTTTTATGAGTTTTTCGAGCAAATAAAGGCAAATCCCCAATATGACAGTGCAAAAATCGAAAAAGCATATCTCCTCGCACACGATGCGCATAAAAACCAATTCAGGCGTTCCGGCGAGCCGTATATTATGCACCCGGTTGCCGTAGCGAAAATTCTTTTTGAACTCGGTATGGATAACGAAAGCATCATCGGCGCACTGCTTCACGATGTTGTCGAGGACACGGAATACAATTTGGACTATATCCGCAAGGAATTCGGCGACGATGTTGCCCTTCTTGTCGACGGCGTCACAAAACTCGGTCAAATTCCGCTTTCAACAAGGGAAGAGGTGCAGGCAGAGAACATAAGAAAAATGTTTATCGCGATGAATCAGGATGTCAGGGTTATTATCATCAAACTTGCCGACAGACTTCATAATATGCGCACTCTCGAACATATGCCGCCGTATAAGCAACGCGAAAAATCGCTTGAAACGCTCGAAATTTATGCCCCGATTGCTCACCGTTTAGGTATCCGTGCCTTTAAGGAAGAGCTTGAGGACCTCGCAATCCGCTATCTCGACCCGATTGCCTATAAGGAGATTGAAAACAATCTTTCTATGAAAAAGGAGGAGGGCGAAAAGTTCCTCGAGGATATAAAGTCACAGATAAATGCAAAAATCACGCCGATTATGGCACATTCTCAAATCACCTCGCGTGTAAAATCCGTTCACGGCATTTTCCGCAAGGTTTATATCAAGGGCAAAAATTTTGAGGAAATTTACGATATTTATGCCGTTCGTATAATCGTTGACACGCTTATTGATTGCTACAATGCACTCGGCATAGTTCACGATATGTTTACTCCGCTCCCCGGCAGATTTAAGGATTATATTTCAACACCGAAGCCCAATATGTATCAATCGCTTCACACAACACTGCTTTATCACGGTGTTCCGTTTGAGGTGCAAATCCGCACATGGGATATGCATAAAACGGCTGAATTCGGTATCGCCGCACACTGGAAATACAAACTCGGCACGGGCGGCAAAGACAATTTCGATTCCTCATTGCAATGGATTCATCAGGTGCTCGAAAGCGGCGAAAGTGCCGACAATCCGGAGGAAATGGTTTCTTCAATCAAGGGCGACCTTGCCATTGACGAAATATTTGTTTTCACTCCAAAGGGTGATGTTAAATCACTGCCAAAAGGCTCAACCGTTATCGACTTTGCCTATGCGATTCACTCCGCAGTCGGCAACCGTATGGTCGGTGCGAAGCTCGACGGCAGAATCGTTCCGCTCGATACCGTAATCAAAACAGGTCAAATTTGCGAAATTATCACATCAAACGCACAGGGCAAGGGTCCGTCGAGGGATTGGCTCAAAATAGTGCGTACGGGTGAGGCAAGAGCAAAAATTCGCGCTTGGTTTAAAAAAGAACGCCGCGACGAAAATATCCTTGAAGGTAAAAATCAGCTTGAACACGAATTCAAGCGAAACTACCTCCGTTTCGACGGCGACAAGCTCTCCGAGTTTGTCAAAAAAATTGCCGAGCGTCAGCGTTTTTCAAGCGTGGAGGATTTTTATGCCGCTATCGGTTACGGCGGTGTCCAAATCAGCCGCCTAATGCCCGGTATTAAGGACGAATATAACAGAAATTGGAAAATCAAAGAGGAAACTGCCGCTCCCGTTGTCAATAAGGTTGAGCAGGTTAACCGCGAACCGAAATCCTCGGGCGGTGTTGTCGTCGAGGGCATCGACAATTGCCTTATCAATATGGCGCGCTGCTGCAATCCTCTTCCCGGCGAAAATATCATCGGATTCATCACTCGCGGCCACGGTTTGACAATTCACCGTCGCGACTGCAAAAATGTTCCGGTTGATATTGCCTCATCACCAGAGCCGGAGCGTTGGATTAACGCCCATTGGGACAACAGCATTAAGGTCGAGGCTCGCTCAACGCTCAATGTTTACGCTATCGACCGTGACGGTGTTGTTCTTGATATTACAACGACTATGGCAGGTGCTCATGTCAAAATTCACTCAATCAATGCCCGCCCGATTAATGATGGCAATTGCCTCACAACAATGACAATCAGCGTGAACGGCAAGGAGCATCTTGAGTCTATTATAAAAATGCTCAACAAAATCGACGGCGTTTATTTGATTGAGCGAACAGAACTTTAATTTTCGGAGATGTTATGAAAGCAGTTATTCAAAGAGTTAAATATTCAAATGTTAAAATAGACGGCGAAATTGTCGGCAAATGTGAAAACGGGTTTATGATTTTGCTCGGCGTTTGGCAGGGCGATACAAAAGCGGATGCCGACAAACTCGTCAAAAAAATTCCGAATTTGAGAATTTTCGAGGATGAAAACGGCAAAATGAATTTGTCCTGCCTTGATATTGGCGGCGAAATTCTCGTTATATCACAGTTCACACTCTGTGCCGATTGCTCGCACGGCAGGCGACCGTCTTTTACAAATTCCGCACCGTCCGACGAGGCAAACTCGCTTTATGAATACTTCGTTTCCGAGCTTAAAAACTCGGGTGTCAAAAGCGTTCAAACGGGCAGATTCGGCGCCGATATGCAGGTTGAGCTTGTCAATGACGGACCTGTTACAATAATTCTCGATTCCAAGGAGCTTCACTGATGATTGTTAAAAATGCCACATTCGGCAGTATTCAAAACAACTGCTATTTGGTTGTTGACGAAAAAACAAACTGCTCCGCGCTTGTTGATTGCACGGAGTGCTCACAAAAAATGCTTGATTTTATCGGCGATACCGATTTAAAATACATTTTTCTCACCCACGGTCACTTCGACCATATCACCGGTGTAAAAGGCGTCAAAGAAAAATACGGCGCACGCGTTGTAATTTCGCACGAGGACGCACCTATGCTTTCGTCTGCAAAACTGTCGCTTGCGGCATTCTGCGGCGGCGAGCAAAATATTGTTGAACCGGATATTCTTGTGGCCGACGGCGATGTTGTCAAACTCAACGATATTGAGTTCAAGGTTATTTCAACACCCGGTCACACAAAGGGTGGCGTTTGCTATCTTGTCGGCGATTATATTTTTACGGGCGACACGCTGTTTTTCTGCTCCTGCGGAAGAACTGATTTCCCGGGCGGCTCGTCACAGGAAATTATTGCGTCACTCAAAAAAATTGCCGCTCTCGACGGCGATTTAAAGGTTATGCCCGGACACGACAGACTTTCAAATCTCAATTTTGAAAGAGAAAACAATCCTTATATGAAAATGTAGCTTATGATTTTAAAAAATATCAACCACGATTACGGCTATCACACTCAAAAAATCGCCACAATGTTTTTCGCGCTCGAAAAAATCAAAGTCGATTGCGACGGCGATGATGATATAGTTGTAGAAACAATAAAAAACGGCGATGAGATAACAGTAAACGCAAGGGTTTATTCCAAATACATATCAAAATCTTCAAATATCGGTGACGACGACGGTGCACACGCGTTGTCACTTTTGCTTTATGATACTCTTTGTGAGGTAACTTGTTTCAATGTTCCGTGGGGAATACTCTACGGCGTTCGCCCTGCAAGGCTTATGCACGCCACAGCCGAAAAAATAGGTGACAGCGCGGCTTATCAAAAATTCATTTCCGACAGGGTGGAGCCGTCAAAAGCACAGCTTGCGCTTGATGTTATGCACAGCGAAAACAAAATCATTGCGCTTTCGACGGCGCGTTCTTTTTCGCTTTATGTTTCAATTCCGTTTTGCCCGACAAGGTGCTCGTATTGCTCGTTTGTTTCGCACAGCATAGCAAATGCGGCGGACCTTATTTCGCCTTATGTCGACTTGCTTTGTCGAGAGATTGCGGAAAACGGCAAAATCGCCGCTAAACTCGGCTTGCGGCTTGAAACAATCTATTTCGGCGGCGGCACACCGACAACGCTTTCTGCCGAACAACTCGATAAAATCCTCACTGCGGTTGAAAATGCATTCGATTTGTCAACACTGCGTGAGTACACTGTTGAGGCAGGCAGACCCGATACCGTGACCGAGCAAAAACTCAACACTCTTTTTGCCCACAATGTCGGCAGAATCAGCATCAATCCCCAAACATTTAATGATGCGGTGCGTGCCAATGTCGGCAGGCGCCATACTACGGAGCAGACAATCGCCGCCTATAATCTTGCGCGCAAGGTCGGCTTTGAAAATATCAATATGGACTTTATAGCAGGGCTCAACGGCGATACGCTTGATTCGTTTAAAAATAGCATCGACACTGCCGTTGATATGGGTGCCGATTCCGTCACTGTTCACAATCTCGCCCTCAAAAGCGGTGCATATCTCGTAACCGAGAAAGAATATTTCGACCTCTCACAGCGCAACACCGCCTACAATATGATTGATTATTCCGCACAAAAACTTTCCCAAAGCGGTTATTATCCTTACTATATGTACCGTCAAAGCAAATCACTCGGCAACCTTGAAAATGTCGGCTGGTGCAAGAGTAACAAGGACTGCTTATATAATGTTTTTATGATGGATGAAACGCATACTGTTCTTGCGGCAGGTGCAGGAGCGGTCACAAAACTGAAAAATCCCCAAACATCGCATATCGAAAGAATATACAATTTTAAATATCCGTATGAATATATCAACGATTTTCAAGTGTTAATAGACAGAAAATCCCAAATAGTCGATTTTTATAATAAATAATCACTTTTAGTATTGCAAAACTGTACTTATTGTAATATAATGAAAGTATAAAAGAGGTGTTAATTATGGGTATTTTTGATGATGTTTTAAACAGTGCAAAAACAGGTAATTTTGAAGAGGTTTTAACTAAAACCAAGACCTATGCCGAGGACGCTGCAAAAAAGAGCGCAGAAAGGCTTGAGATTTCAAAAAAGAAGATTGAATTGCTCGATTCAAAAACAAAACTTGCCAAGGCTTACGAAAATTACGGCAGATTGCAGTATGCTCTTGTTGAAGGCGATGAGGTTTCACCCGAGGAGCTTAAGACGGTAGAGGAGGAAATTCAACTTCAGAAGAACAGAACTGAATATCTTGATGCCGAGGTTGAAGAACTTCGCCAAAAATTCCTTGACAGCCTTTCAAGAAAAAACCAAAAAATATACGAGCGTGAAACTCGCCGCAGTGAAAAAGAGGCTGTTCGTCAAGCTCGCCGCGACGCAAGGCATCCGTCATCCGACATCAGTATTGATGCCGAGGAGAATGACGAATAATTTGCCGGTGTAATATTTTTAAAAACCGAATAATATAAATTTAAAGCAATGCATATGCGTTGCTTTATTTTTTTATTTGGTGATTTTGTGAACAATAGGTCAAAATATATTTCCTCCGCATTGCTTCTTGTTATAACCTCGATTTGCATTAAGGTTATCGGCGCAGTCTATAAAATTCCTCTTACTGCATATATAGGTGCGGTCGGCAGGGGATATTTTGCCGCGGCTTACACAGTTTGTTTGCCTGTTCATGCGCTCACTATGGGATGTCTGCCTGTTGCGCTCTCGCGCCTTGTCAGCAAATATAATGCAAATTCAAATAAAACCGCTATCGTTGGTCTTAAATTCGCATCGTCAAAGCTGTTTTGCGTTGTCGGTTTTGTCGGTATGTGTGTTGTGCTCATCGTTGCATATCCTTATTCCGTTTTTATCGCCGACGCGCCGAAAAGCGTTTATACAATTGTCGCCCTTGCACCGAGCGTGTTTTTTTCATGTCTCGCCGCCTCCTACCGCGGATATTATGAGGGCTTTCAAAATATGGTGCCCACCTCCGTATCGCAGTTTATCGAAGCGGTGTCAAAAATGATTTTGGGCATTGCGTTTGCAAAGCTTTCCGTGCTTTATATGTTTTCGCAGTACAGCCAAACCGGCAAAATCTTTTCCAACGCCGTTTTAAGCGACAGGCAAGCCTTTTCTGTTATCTATCCGTATGCCGCCGCTGCCGCTATGCTCGGCGTAACCATTGGCGCAATTTTAAGTTGGCTTTATACCGCAGTTTATTATGCGATAAACGATAAAACAAAAATCAAGCCGCAAAAGGTGCAGGTGAAGTATGCAAAAAGCGAGCTAATCTCTTTTGCAATGCCGATTATGATAAGTTGTGCCGTTCAAAGCGTATTTCAGTTTTTGGATACCGCAACGATCCAAAAGGCTCTCTCCCTGATTGATAAAGATGCGCTTCGTTTTGCTTATTCCGACACTCTTTCCGTTGCCGATATTCAAGACTCCGAGCTTTCGACATTTCTTTACGGTGTTTATAATGCCGCACTCGATTTTAAAAATCTTGTTCCCGGCATAACAATGGCGCTCGGTGTTGCCTCCGTTCCGGCAATAAGTGCTGCGTGCGAAAAGGAGGATAACGCCCACCTTTCATATCTCGTCAATTCGATTTATAAATACTCGTCGCTTGCCTCAATGCTCGGCGGTCTTTTGCTCATTATTTGCGGCGATGACGCGCTGTCCGTTTTCTACTCGTCGTCCTCGCCCGAGCTTGTCACGGCGTGCTCTCCGCTTGTCAAATTGTTTGGCTTGGTTGTGCCCGTTTTCTCACTCGTCGGCACTGTTGTATTCTCCGTGCAGGCTATCGGTTGCCCGGAAAAATCAATTAAATCGTATGTTGTCGCAGGTGTTATTCGCGTTGCGCTCAATATAATTCTTGTTATGAACCGCCGTCTTGTTCTTGCCGGCGCAATTCTGTCCGATACGGCAGGTTATACGGTTATGCTGATAATGAATTGCGCCGTTATGAAAAAACAAAGGAATATAAAATTTGATTTCGTAACCGTGATTTTAAAGCCGCTTTTGGCATTCGGCGTTTCGTATTATCTTTCAATTTATATTATTTCACATATCAAATATGTGTTTTCTCCGCTGCCCGGTATGATTGTCAAGGCGATAATTCCGACCGCTGTGTTCTGTATATTGTGTTTTTCGTTAAAATTACTAAATTTTGACAATAAAATTTTAACTCGAAAACCTAAAAAAACGGCTTAAATACTTGCATTTTTGGGCAAAATATAGTAACATTATGTTAATCGCGCAAGCGACATTTTATTAAAGGGTATAGGTTATGTCAGCAGAATTTGAAATTAAAGACAAATATACTATTGATGATTTGGTTTCTATCGTTAAAGTTCTGCGTGCCCCCGGCGGTTGCCCGTGGGACCGTGCCCAAACTCATGACTCAATTAAAAAGAATTTCATTGAGGAAACCTATGAGGTTGTAGAGGCGATAAATAAGCAGGATACAGACGGTTTAAAAGAAGAACTCGGCGATATTTTGCTTCAGGTTGCCCTCCATTCCGAGATGGAAAGCGAAAAGGGAAACTTCGATTTTAACGATGTTGCAAATGATATTGTTAAAAAGCTCGTTTTCAGACACCCACATGTTTTCGGCTCTGTTCAGGCGGACGATGTCGATTCGGCTCTCAACAGCTGGGACAGCGCAAAACAGGTCGAAAAAAGCATCAAATCCCAGACGGACTCAATGCTCCGTGTGCCGAGAGAGCTGCCTGCGCTTATGCGTGCGCAGAAAGTTCAGCACAAGGCGGCAAAAGTCGGCTTCGATTGGGATGATGTCAGTGGTGCAGTGGACAAACTTTACGAAGAAATTAATGAGTTAAAAACAGCCGTGTCCGATAATGTCAAATCGGAAATTGAGGACGAATTCGGCGATGTTTTGTTCTCCTGTGTTAATATTGCACGCTTTTTGGATGTTGACAGTGAGGAGGCGCTCACCGGCGCCACCGACAAATTTGTTTCAAGATTTTCAACTGTCGAGCAGCTTGCACGGGAGCGCGGAATTGATATGAATTCAGCCGGTATTGAAGAACTTGACAAGTTATGGGACGAGGCTAAGAAAATAAAAAAAGCCGAATAATCGGCAAACGGAGGAATTTTTTATGAATAAAACAGAACTCGTAGCAGCAGTTGCTGCAAAGGCAGAACTTTCAAAGAAAGACGCAGACGCAGCAGTATCAGCAGTAGTTGACGCTATTACAGAAGCACTTGCAGATGGCGACAAAGTATCTCTCGTAGGTTTCGGTACATTCGCAGTTAAAGAGCGCGCAGCTCGTACAGGCATCAATCCGCGTACAGGCGAAAGCGTAGAAATCGCTGCATCAAAGGCTCCTGCATTTAAGGCAGGCAAGGCTCTCAAGGACGCTGTAAATAAGTAATCTTTGATCTTTTACCGGAGCTGTCGCAAGATGGCTCCGATTTTTTATTCTCGCTCGGGTGATGAAATATATCGAACAGCATCACTTGTATGCAAACGGCTGTTAACCGACAGATAACATTCAATCGAAAGGCAGTTTTTATGCGACTTGACAAATATTTAAAGGTTTCGCGCATCATCAAGCGTCGCACTGTTGCCAATGAGGCATGCGACGCCGGCAGGGTAGAGGTCAACGGCAAAGCCGCCAGGGCATCATATGATGTTAAGGTCGGCGATGTTATCAAACTCACTCTCGGTGACAATGAACGCTCGTTTCGCGTTGAAGAAATCAATGAGCATGCGCTCAAAGAAGATGCGTCAAAAATGTATAAATTTTTATAATTTCAAACCGTAAAAAAGCCTTGCACATTTGATTTGTGCAAGGCTTTTTAATCGTTTTTATTGATGTATTATGTTGTCAAAATCCTGCTTTGCGACAGTCTCAAGATCTTTCGGCGTTTTGATTACCGTCTTGTCATATACATATGACATTGCCTGAACCAAGCCGATAACAATCATCATCATTATTATCTGCTTTGGCGAGTTGAAAATATAGTCGCTCAAGCCGAATACGAAAAATCCCACAAAACTTGTCACAACCGCAAATGTCAGCGTTATTTTGAGTTTGTTGTTTGAGTTGATTTCGAGAAGTTTGCCGATTGTAATTGCAATTACAATAAACAGCAAAATCAAGCCCACAATGCCAAGCTCCATCCAAATTTCAAGCACAAAATTGTGTGCATGCGGTTTGTTCAGCCCGTATTCACTAAACAAAATTTTGCCCGTTTCTTCCATTCCGAAACCGTTACCGACAATCAGCGTATTTATATGGTTTGAAATGTAGTCGATAATGTTTCTCCAAATGTTGAAATGTGCTTCTGACGATTGAAGTGCCTCAACTCCGTTGAGCATTTGATTGTTCTGCCAATATTGCATATTTGCACTCGTCAAAACGGTAATTTTGCCGTATCTCGTGAGCAGTGCAAGCACCGTGCATATTCCGGTCGGAATTGCGGACAAAGCAAGTTTTTTGCCGTTCTTTTTGATATGAATAACGAACAAAATTGCCCACTCAATCAACATTATTATACTGCCCGCCCTTGTAAGCGTCGATGCCATACCGGCCGCAATGCAAGTGATAGCCGAAAAATAAATAACACTTGTTCTTTTTGTGCTTGCGTTTAAAAACAGATATATTGCAAGAGGAAATGCAACAACCATCATCGTTGCCAGCAAATTCGGGTTTGAGAAAAATCCGCTCGCTCTCGAACTCCACATATTTGTTGAAATTTCAAACGGAAGAAGGTCATAAATAAATGCGTCGAGATTGCGATAATACGGTGTTGTGAGCACAGCCGATTGACTTAGCTTGCCGTTTATCCAAAGTGCATACGAGCCAATTTGAATTGCCCCTACAAGGCCGTTCAAAGCTGCCGACGCTACAAACGCCGTGATAACTTTTTTGATTCTTTCCTTAGTCCTTGCAAGGTTATAAATCATGATTTGCATCAGTATCACTGCCCACCAAAGCCCTGCACAGCCCAGTGTGTCAAGCTTGTTCGGCGACCATAAAACGCTTATCAGCATATACGCCATAAATATCATTTCAACTTTGCCGACCGTTCCGACTTTGGCAAGCCTGCCCTCGCGTGTCCACTGCCTTTTAAAGATAATGTACGCCGCAAAAAGGATAAACGGGCTTATGTATTCCGGCAAAAGGAAAAACAAAAATACCGTTCCCAAAAGCCAATACCAAGCAGGGTTGTCAAAAAATTTAAGCCGTGCTTTGCCGAGCAGATAATCTGCGCGGTTAACATACCATTTAAGTCTTTCTTTCATATAAAAATCCCCATAGATTATAATTTATATAACATATCTACTCTATACTACAATAATTTGCATCGTTTTGCAAGTAGTATATTTATCCTTTTTGATATTTTATTGCCGATTTGTTTAGAAAAATTTAATTGATTTTTTACTATTTATAAACAATAACCGCCTTTTGCGGTGTTGCAATATTTTGTTTTATATTGTATAATGGTTGCTATATTATTAATTTAAAATTATGGAAGTGCTTCTTATGAAAGAAAACAACACAAATGAATTTGAAAATAATCAAGATGAAATCAAAGCAGCCGATACTGCCGATACAGGCAGCTCTGCGGATACTGTCAATAATGACGCAAGCGACTCAAACTACGAGCAAAATGACAATTGGGAGTTTGAGGCAGAGGCTCCGACCGTCAGCGGCAGTGTGATTGACGGCGGCGATTTTGAAATCGAACTCCCTGCAGAAAAACCGAAAAAGGTTGAAAAATCGGCAGACAAAAAAACAGCCGAGCCGAAAAAGAAAAAAGACCACGACAGCGCAAATACAACAAAATTCCTTTTAATCGCAATTTTTCTTGTTATTGTTGCTACCGTTTGCGGCTTCTTCGGCAATCAATATTATAATCAGCCCAATAATTCCGAAAAGAAAAATCCCGGCAATATTGTAATGAAAATCGGCGACGAGGAAGTCACCGTCGGTATGTATAATTTCTATTATACTCAAATCGTTAATCAGTACACAAAATATGCCTCATCATTCGGTCTTGACACCACAAAGGATTATTCAAAGCAAACCGTAACCGATGATGACGGCAAGCAAACCACTTGGGACAAGGTGTTTGTTGACCAAACAGTCAGTCAGCTTCAAAGAACGCTCTCGCTTTATCAGGATGCTGTAAAAGCAAATATGACACTCACCTCCGACCAAAAGGATGAGATTAAATCCGAGCTTAAGAATTATTCCGACTCGGCAGAAAAGAGTAACCTCAGCGTTGACGATTATATCAGCCAAACTTGCGGCGATTACTGCGGCTATGAAACACTCAAATCTGTTTACGAGCAAAGCTATCTTGCCGAGAATTATTATTACAAAACATATGTAAACACAACCGCAACCGATGATGAAATCAATGCTTATTTCAAGAAAAGCGGTAAGAATAATTGCTACAATACCGGCTTTTCATATGTTTCGGTTTCTTACACTAACGACGATAAAAGCAACTACTCGTCCGGTGAGGTAAGAACAAAGGACGAGGCTCAAAAGCTTGCCAAGGAGTGCCAGCACAAAATTGCTTCGGAAAAGGATTTGAAGTCAAAAACAAACCGTGTTCACTCACTCGTAAAAGAGGTTATGAAGGCAGAGGCAAAGAGCTATTTCACCTCCGGCTATTTTGACAGTATAGCTGACGCAACCGATTATCTCGTAAGTGCAAGCGACAGAACAGCCACAAGAAGCGACACAACACTTATCAACGATGCAAAGAATTGGCTTTTCAGCGAGGATACAAAGATTGGCGACAGCAAGGTGTTCGTTGACACGGAAAATTCATTTGCATATGTTCTCCTCAAAACTTCAAACGAAAAGCTGATGGAGGACGAGGTTTTCAGCGTAAGACATATTCTCATTCAGGCTCAAAACGGTAATTCGTCAACAGGCAAAATCTCAGATGATGATATTAAAACCGCTAAACAAACCGCAGATAAGGTGCTTAAAATGTATAATTCGGGCGACAAGTCCGAGGTTTCGTTTGCTCTCCTTGCTGAGGATTATTCAAGCGACACTTCTACAACATCAAGCGGTCAAAACGGCCTTTTCGGCGGAATTTACGAGGGCTTCAAGGCAGGCTCGTCAACAGGCCCTTTTGATAAATGGGTAACCGATAAATCAAGAAAAGCAGGCGATGTCGGCGAGGTTTATGTAAACGATTATTACACCGGTTATCACCTCATTTACTACAAGGGTAAAATGCCGGAGTGGAAATATATTTGCCAAAAAGCGATTGTTCAGGATAAGCAAAAAACAATTATCGACGATTCTATGAAGAGCAAAACACTTGTTAAATACGACCGTATTATGAAAAAGACAAAGGTTGCAAAGCCTGAAAAGTCGTCATTAGACGATTCATCAAGCTCTGCCGAGTCCACAACGGCAAAACAAAACACATCCGAATCAAAATCAGAAAGCACAACCAAATAACTTCCCGAAAGGATGGTTATATGCAGGAAAACAACAACACCTCACCCGATCTCGAAATACAGCAGGTGAGCGTTGATGACGGCGATGATATTGTAGCACAGGATATAGTTGGCGAAAAAGCTGATATTAAGCCTAAACCATTTTATAAAATGCCGAAATTTATTATCGGCGTTGTCATTGTCGTTGCCGTGCTTGCGGCGATAATCGCCTTTGCCGTTTCAAGTTCAAATTCCGACAACGGCAAAAAAGCAACCGCAAATTCGGGCACTGCCGATGTTGTCACGAACGATGACGGCAAAAATGCCCTAAAAATCGGCAACACGGAAATTTCTGTCGGAATGTATAATTGTTATTACAGTCAGGTTGTCAGCCAATATCTCTATTATGCCGACAAGGGCTATTATACAATAGATAAGACAAAGGATTATTCACAGCAAAAAACAACCGATTCAAAGGGCAACGAAACTACTTGGGCTGATTTGTTCGTGCAGGACACAATCACTCAGCTAAAACGCACCGTCGCGCTCTACGAGGCGGCTCAAAAATCGGGGCTGACGATAACAGATTCACAGCAAAAACTTATTGACCGGACGCTTGCCGATATTAAATCCGCGGCAGAGAAGGAGGGCGTTGACCTCTCAACATATATTCAAAACAATTATGGTGAGGGTTGCACCTATTCCGTTTTGAATGAGGTTTATAAGCAAAATTATTTAGCCGAGGCTTATTACGAACGCCTTGTTATAGGCACTTCGTCAACCGATGACGAGATTGAAAAATATTTTTCAAGCCACAAGGACGAATGTACCGGTGTTGATTTAAGCTATATTCAAATAGGTTTTGAAAGTGATTCGACCGATGCAGAAAATTCGGCTCAAAAGTGTGTTGAAAAAATCAATTCTCAAAAATCACTCGATGAAAAAAAGTCAAAGCTTAAATCTCTTATCCCCGATGTGTGCTCCAAAAGCATTAAAAACTATGTTTCGTCTGGCTATTTTAAAACAGAAAAGGACGCCGAGCGGTATATTGTCAATTCTGCCGATACCTCACTTAAAAAGACAGATACAACACTCGTGTCTGACGGTATAAATTGGCTGTTTTCAAGCGATACCGCAGTCGGCTCGTGCAAGTATTTTGTCGATAAAGATAATTCTGTCGTGTTCGTTATTTTGAAAACGGGCAAGGCTGAAGTTTTGAACGATACAGTCTATTCCGTTCGCCATATGCTCTTCAAAGCAGAGAGCAAAAGCGACTCGAATACCGTCACAAAAAAAGCGATTAACGCTGCAGAAAAGCGTGCCGATTCCGTTCTTTCTCAATTTGAGTCAACCGATAAAACCGAGCTTTCGTTCGCAATTTTGGCAGACGAAAATTCCGACGATGAAAAAACGATTTCGTCCGGCTCATACGGCGTTTTCGGCGGACTTTTGGGCGGTATCAAAAAGGGTGAATATCCTACCGAGTTTGACGAATGGGTGACAGATTCATCACGCAAAAAAGGCGATGTCGCAAAAGTTTATGTCAAAAATTCCTATACCGGATATCACCTGATTTATTTTATCGGCTCGCAAAAGGAATATCAATTCATTTGTGCGAACGCCTTGAATAACGAAAAAGTCACATCAAAAATGAACACTCTCGTTGACGGCACAAAAACGATTAAGTATCAAAACGGTATGAATAATACTCAAACCGCTAAGCCGGAATCAACAACTGCCGCAACGCAGTCAACTACAAAAAAATAAGGCAAATTAAACAAAATGACACGCCTTGTTTTGTTCAATATTAACACTATTAAAATAATACTTGTAATATTTACAAAAGTAGTGTAAAATATTAAACAGTTTAAAAACCATTAAAAAGGATGAATAAGATGGCTAAAGATAACGAAAAAGAAATCCTTGAAGAAAATCTTGAGGATAAGGATACCGAAGTATCCCCCAAGGAGGCAAAAAAGCTTGCCAAGTTAGAGGCAAAGCAAAAAAAGGCTGATGACAAAATCGACGAGCTTTCAGACCAAATTGACAAGCTCAGAGAGGATATTAAAAATCAGCCCGACCAAAAGGCTAAAAACAAGCTTCGTAAACAGCGCGACGAATTGATTGCTCAGCGCGAGGGCATTTACACAAGCAAAGACGGAATGACAATCCCGATGTCAAAGAAAAACAAAAATATCATCAAATCGGTTATTGCAATCGTTCTTATTGCTGTTCTTCTCTGCGTTTACATAGTAACAGGTGCCGCTCGTCACGGCTTGCTCAGCTATTTCGGAGTGCCGCAGGATACTCTCACCGCTTATACCATCACAGACGGCGACGGCAATTCACACAATATCAAAGTCAGCACATACAACTATTATTTTGCTGTTGAATACAATAACCTTCGCCAAAAGAAATCAACATATTCACAGTACAGCTCACAGTACGGTCTTGACCTTTCGTCAATGAAACTTGATGTTGATTTTGAAAAAAAGCTTTCAAAGCAAACAACCACTAACGACGACGGCAAAACCGTTACTTGGGCACAGTATATCGACGACGAGGTTAAGGATAATATCAAATCAACCTACTCATATTACTACGAGGCTGTTAAAGCAAACAACGGTAAAGAGCCTTCAATCACAGATGACCAAAAGAAAGAGCTTCAGGAAACCCTTGATAAATACGAGTCATCGGCTAAAGAGGCAGGTTATGCTCTTGACGGCTATCTAAAGGCTGCAATGGGTAAGGGCGTTGATTCCGCTCTCGTTAAAAGAGAAATGACAATCGCTTACATTTCAGATAACTACAAAAACGGTTTGACCGACAAGTATGCCGAAAAGGGATATTCCGAGGATGTGTATAATACATATAAGAAAGAGCATAAGTCCGACCTTTTGGCTGTCGATGTAAAATATTTTGAGTGCTCATCTGCCGACGATGCCAAAAAATTCAAAAAGGCATTAAAAGCTGACGGTTCAAACTTTGCAGAGCTTGCAGCAAAATATTCATCATCCGATTGGGATAAAACAGCAAACAAGGATGCTGTCGAAACAACATATTACGATATGACACGCTCTACACTCAAGGGCTTGAGCGCTGCTATCGCTTCTGCCGATTCCGAAAAGGATAAGGATGAAAATGAAACTTATTCAAACCTTGATTGGCTCTATTCAAGCGACAGAAAAGCAGGCGATGTAAACACAAATCAGGACATTACATCTGTTGTTTATATCATCAAGCCGGCTCACTATCCTACAACAAACACAGTAAATATTCGTCACATTCTCGTAACTCCTTATTATACCGAAAAGGGCAGTGACGATTCTTCATCGTCAAAAAAGGATGCAACCGAGGCTACAGCCGATCAGTGGAAAGCTGCATACAAGCAGGCACAAACTATCCTTAAGGAATATCAAAAAGGCAAAAAGACTGCCGATTCATTTGGCGAACTTGCTAAAAAATACAGCGAGGACAACAACGCAAGCAAGGGCGGCGTTTACGAAAATGTCACTCCAAACCAAATGGTTTCAACATTTGACGCATGGTGCTTCGACTCTGCAAGAAAAGCAGGCGATGTCGAAATTGTTAAAACAAAATTCGGCTACCATGTAATGTATTTTGAAAAGAAAAACGATATGCCTACTTGGAAGTATAATGCACAGCAGGCTATGGCTGGGGAGGACAGTAAGTCCGCTTCCGACAAGATTGATTCAAAATACACCTCAAAAACAAACTCATTCGGTAAATATTTCTTCGAGATTGATACCGATATTGATTCATAATTGTTCTAAATTTCACAGAGGCTGCATTATTGCAGCCTCGCGGTTTTTCTAAATGTAAAGGTGAATATATGCCGATTATTCAAAAAAACAACGAAATTCAGCAAGAGATTGAAAAACTCAAAAAAGAAAATGCCCGCCTCAAAGCCGCACTCTCCGAGTCGGAATTTGAGTGTCAGCGCCTTGTTATTATCAATTCAAACCTTGAAACACAGCTTAACGAGGCAAATCGCGAGCTTGGCAAAAACATTCAGGTTTTGCAAAGCCTTAAGGGCGAGATTGAAGAGCTTGTAGACAATCTCAAAAATACAAAACAATAAAGTTATAAATCCCTCTGTTCGGTCATAACCTATACAGAGGGATTTTATTATGAATGATACTGTTTCAAAAAAACAACACACTTTGTCGCTCCAAAACAGAGAAAGACTCGATATAACCGGCGTCAGCGATGTCCCTGCCTTTAATTCGGACGAAATCACGGCGCGTTGCGATTGGGGTACGCTGATTATCAAAGGCTCGAATCTTCATATGGAAACGCTCGAACTTGAAAGCGGCGTTTTAAAGGTTTCCGGCCGCATTGTCGCCTTGATTTATAACGAAAATTCACCGCAAAAGGGATTTTTTAAGAGGGTGTTTTCATAGCCTCGGGATTAGTTGCCTTTGCACTTCTCGGCTTTGCATTCGGTGCGTTGTTCGATTTGACGGAGTTTTTAAATGCGCTTTTCGACATAAAATTTGTTTTGGATTTCTTGATGATGTGCGTCTTCGGCGTTGTTTTTTTCGTTTTTTTGCTTGCCTATAATAACGGCGAAATTCGCTGGTATTATTTTGCCGTCAATCTTGCCGCATTTTTGACTTATTATTACACCTTGCATAAGTTTTTCGGCAATAGATTGTGCGCTCTTGCCAAAAATATCAACAATTCGGTTAAAAACAGTGCAAAAAAATTAAAAATCGGTAAAAAAAGTTTCAAAAAACTATTGCATTTACATAAATAACTATATTATAATGTATATATCTTGCAGAAAGGCAGTGCATTATGAAAAAGTTATTTAAAAAGCAGCTTGATAAAAAAACTATCATAAAAGCAGTCGGCACATTTGCGTTTGTCGCTTTAATTGTTTATTGCTCAATCGCATTTCTTAACAACACAGCCGATATAAGCCGCCTTAATGCAAAAGCTGCCGAGTGCGACGCTCAATATCAACAACAGATTAAGGAGAATGACGAAATTAAGGCAATCGTCAACTCCGATAATAAGGATGATTATATTGAGCAAAAGGCACGCGAAAAAGGCTATGCTAAAGAGGGAGAAACCGTTTATTACGATATTTCCTCAAGCAAATAAATTTTGAGTGTTATGAGTTGCCGCACGGCAACTCTTATTTTTTGAAAAGGATTTTTAGTTTATGAATATGCAAATGGTTGCAACCTGCCTGCTCGGCGTTGAGGGTCTTGTTGCGGACGAGCTTCGCAATATGAATGCCGAAAATGTCAGCGCCCAAAACGGCAAAGTGTTTTTTGAGGGCGACGAGACAATACTTGCCCGTGCAAATATCTGGTCACGCTTCAGCGAAAAAATTTTGATTGTTGTCGATACTTTCAGGGCTTATACTTTTGACGACCTTTTTGAGCGTGTCAAAACTCTTCCTTGGGCAGAGTTTATCGGCAGTACCGACACTTTCCCGGTCAAGGGCTATTCAATTGCGTCTGTTTTGCACTCCGTTCCCGATTGCCAAAGCATCATCAAAAAGGCGATTGTCGAAAGCCTTAAGGAGGATTACAATATCTCTTGGTTTGAGGAGAGCGGACCAATTCATCAGGTGCAGTTTTCCATTATGAAAGACGAGGTCACAATTATGCTCGACACCTCGGGCAAAGGCTTGCACAAAAGGGGATACCGCCCGGTCGGCAACGATGCTCCGATTCGCGAAACGCTTGCCGCCGCTATGTGCAGTCTCTCAAGGCTTCGCCACTACCACACTATGTATGACCCCTGTTGCGGAAGCGGTACGGTGTTGATTGAGGGCGCGTTGCTTGCAAACAATATCGCCCCGGGAATCAATCGAAATTTTGATGTCGACAGATGGGGCTTTATTCCCGAAAGCGTTTGGATGAGCGAGCGCGAGAGATGCCGTGACCTTATCAAAACCGATACAGACTTTGTGGCGTTCGGCACCGATATTGACCCCAAAGCAATTGAACTTACACTTAAAAATGCCAAAAATATCGGAGTCGACAAGTTTATCCGTGCTTCGGTTGCAGATATTAAAAATTTCGACCCGACTACCGAGAGAGGCACGCTTATCACAAATCCGCCGTACGGCGAGCGTATGCTTGATGTCCGCGAGGCAGAAAAAATTTATCGCATTATGGGCGACAAATTCGTTGCAAAGCACGGCTGGAGCTATGGCATCATTTCACCCGACGAGGAGTTTGAAAAATGCTTCGGCAGAAAGGCTGACAAGCGTCGCAAACTTTACAACGGCATGATAAAATGCCAATATTATATGTATTTTAAATAATTTCAAATGCCATTGCATATAAAATGTATGTAATGGCATTTTTTATCTATATTTTGTGAAATATTTGTAAACGCTATTGACAAATAAAAAAAAGATGCTAAAATATAGTTAGCACTCGAGATAAGAGAGTGCTAACAAACAGAAATTAATTCAGAGGTGACATACAATGACAATCAAACCACTTGCAGACAGAGTTTTATTAAAATCTGTCGAGGCAGAGGAAACAACACAATCAGGAATCATCCTTGCGGCTTCCGCACAGGAAAAACCCGAAATGTCAGAAGTAGTAGCAGTAGGACCCGGCACAGACGAGCATCCTATGACTGTTTCTGTCGGTGATAAGGTTATTATCAGCAAATACTCGGGCACTCAGGTTAAACTTGACGGCACCGAATACACAATCAGCGAGGTCAAGGATATTCTCGCAGTAGTAGAATAATTTTGAGGTGATTTATAATGGCTAAGGATATTATTTACGGCGAAGACGCAAGAAAAGCGCTTCAGGCAGGTATTGATAAGCTTGCAAACACAGTTAAAATTACATTAGGCCCAAAGGGCAGAAATGTTGTTCTCGACAAAAAATACGGCTCACCGCTCATCACTAACGACGGCGTAACAATCGCAAAGGAAATTGAGCTTGAGGATTCTTTTGAGAATATGGGCGCACAGCTTGTTAAAGAAGTTTCATCAAAAACAAACGATGATGCAGGCGACGGCACAACAACAGCAACTCTTCTTGCACAGGCACTCGTTCGCGAGGGTATGAAGAATGTTGCCGCAGGCGCAAACCCGATGACGGTTAAAAACGGTATCAAGAGCGCAGTTGATGTTGCAGTTAAGTCTGTTAAGGCAAATTCAGTTGCAGTTAAGGACAATGACGATATTGCTCGTGTAGCAACTGTTTCTGCGGCAGATGAGTATGTCGGCAAACTTATTGCCGAGGCTATGGAAAAAGTTTCTGCCGACGGCGTTATCACAATCGAGGAGTCAAAAACAGCCGACACAACTTGTGAGGTTGTAGAGGGCATGCAGTTTGACCGCGGCTATATCTCACCTTATATGGTAACCGATACAGACAAAATGGAAGCTGTTATCGACGATGCAATGCTCCTTATCACAGATAAGAAAATCAGCACCGTTCAGGACATTCTTCCTCTTCTTGAGTCTGTTCTCAAAGCAGGCAAAAAGCTTGTTATCGTTGCAGAGGATGTTGAGGGCGAGGCTCTTCAAACAATCCTTCTCAATAAACTTCGCGGCACATTCACATGCGTTTGCGTGAAAGCTCCGGGCTTCGGCGACAGAAGAAAAGATATGCTTCAGGACATCGCAACACTTACCGGCGGTCAGGTTATCACTTCCGACCTCGGACTCGAGCTTAAAGACACAACAATGGATATGCTCGGTCAGGCTCGCCAGGTTAAGGTTACAAAGGAAAATACAATCATCGTTGACGGCGCAGGCGACAGCGACGCTATCAAGGCTCGTGTAGGTCAAATCAAGTCTGCTATCGAGGCTTCAACATCAGATTTCGACAGAGAAAAGCTCCACGAAAGACTTGCCAAAATGGCAGGCGGCGTAGCAGTTGTTAAAGTAGGTGCCGCAACCGAAACAGAAATGAAAGAAAAGAAACTCCGCATCGAGGATGCTCTCGCAGCCACAAAGGCAGCAGTAGAGGAGGGCATTGTTGCAGGCGGCGGCGTTGCTCTTATCAACGCTATTCCCGAGGTTGAAAAACTCCTTGACACTGAGGATGCCGATTTCAAGACCGGTGTTAAAATCGTTCTTAAAGCACTTGAGGAGCCTGTTCGCCAAATCGCAGCAAATGCAGGTCTTGAAGGCTCTGTTATCGTTGACAAAATCAAGAACAGCGAGGACGGCTACGGTCTTAACTTCGCTACAAACGAGTATGTCGATATGATTAAGGCAGGTATCGTTGACCCGGCAAAGGTTACTCGTTCGGCTCTCCAAAATGCCGCATCTGTTGCAGCAATGGTTCTCACAACCGAATCACTTGTAACAGATATTAAAGACCCACAGGCAGATGCCGCACAAGCAGCCGCAATGGCAGCCGCATCACAAGGCGGAATGTATTAATTTAATGCATTAATACAAATATACAAATCTAAAGCCGCACGCAAAAGCGTGCGGCTTTTTTCTGTCTGTCTGTTTTTATTTGTTCGGCTTCATCTTGTCGCTTATTCCCAAAATATAATCGGTGCTCACATCATAATGTTTTGCAAGTTTAATCAATATCTCTGTCGGAATATCAAGGTCGCCACGTTCGTAATTGCTGTAAACGCGCTGTGAGCAGTTCAGGTTCTTTAAATCTCGACTATAATAAAAATCGTGCAAGTTATGCTTGCACGATTTTTTATGTTGCTTATAAATGCTTTACTTAAAGCTCGCTCACAATCTCAAAAAACTCATTCTTACTCATCATATTGTTGATGCAGGAGAGGAGGGAGGAGGTTGAGAGAAATTCCGGCAGGTCAAGCTTTTTGAGCAGTGCTTTTTTTCTTTCTTTTGCATTCGGCGTGCCGGATAAGCCTGCCTCGTACAAATCAAAATTAGTCAACGGGTCGGGATTTGCCGTTGCCTCACAGGCAATGCCTGCTTTTTCAAAAGCGGCGAGCAAAACCTCCTTGCTCATACCTTCAACGCCGAGCTTGCCCTCTTTTGAGGCATGCTCCTTGCGGCGTTCCTTGCCCAAAATATCGGGGATATAAACATTCGTTATTCTGTCTTTCTGCACTCCCGACGAGATGTAATTTCTTATCATAAAGCCTGCGTGGTCGGAGTCGGTCAAAACGATGATTCCGCGCTCTTTTGCAAGCTTTTTGATGAATTTCAGCTTTTCCTTGTCCTTGAACACGCCAAAGCCGTTCGTTTCGATTATAAACGCGTCAACAATGTTTGAAAGCTTGATTTTGTCATACTTTCCCTCAACGATTATTGCCTGCGTGATTTTCAGCCTTTCGTTCATCATCCGTTCCTCAGCATAAACAACTTTGCGACAGTCTCTTCAAGCAAAATTTTGCCGTCAACCGATGTCGACTTGAGCATTTCGTCAGTTTTTGAAAGTGCGTCAATCGACTCCCTCAAACTCTCGGTGCTTATGTTTCTGCAATTTCGCGCCGCATTTGAAATCAAAAATTCGCGACCTTTGTAGTTAAAATATTTTGCAATGTCGCTCTCGCTCTCTCCTGCCGATTTTGCGCACTTTGCACGGTACATATCAATATAGCATGACGAAAGCACCGCGAGTATTCCGACGGGCTCTTCCTTGTTGGCAAAAAGCGCGTTTAAAACGCCGTATGCGCCGTCGCTGTTGCCGGCAAGGATAAACTTCGATAAATCGTAAACACGCGCCTGCAGGCTTTTTACCGCAATTTCGTCAATGTGCTCTTTTTTTATTTCGCCCTCGCCGATATAAAAGCAAAGTTTTTCCGTTTCATTGAAAACTGTTTTTAAATCACTGCCTACAACGGAAATCAAATACCTTGCGTTTTTCGAGTCAATTGTGCATCCGCGCTTTTTTGCCGATGCCACAATCAGCCTTGCAATGTCGCCCTCGGTGCGCTTGTTCAGCTCTGCAACACTGCCTGCCTTTGCAAACGCCGTTATAAGCGACTTGAATTTGTCGTTCTTTTTTGTGTCGACCGCAAGTGAGTCGTACCAAAATACAAGCACGCAGGTGTCGGGCACATCTTTCAAAAATTCTTTTATTTCCTTGCAGTCGTTTGCCGATTTGTCAAACGGATAATCGCGAACAAGAATAAAAGAATATTCCGCCATCATCGGCACGGTTTCTGCGTCCTGCAAAATGTCTGAAATCGAAATGTCCTTGCCGTCATATCTGTGATAATTAAAATCGGCAAACGCAGGGTCAACTACCGCGCTTGTGAGCTTGTTTACATAATGCTCTTTAAGATAATACTCCTCGCCGTAAATAAAATAGACATTTGAAAACTGCCTGTTTTTAATTTGCGCCTTAAGCTCCGCTTCGTCTATTTTTGCCATGTGCCGATCCCCCTTGCCTTGTAGTTTTCGCCGTAAAATGTGTATATCACTCTTGTGTCGGAGTTTATTTCACCGTTGGCGTCGGTTATTTTGCCGTCGGTGATTTTTATATCGCAGTCCCTGTCATTTCGACCGCTGTAAATCTTAATGCCGTTGATTTGAATTTCAAACTCGGCTGAATTTCCTTCATCAAGATTATACTTTATATTGACACCGCTGGCAAGAGTGTTTTTGTATTCACTGCAAACGGTTATATCCTTGATTTGCCCATCTTCAAGCAGACTCGCGTCAAATGACGGTGTAATGTATGTGTTACAGCCGTATGCGTCTGCGATTTTCTTTGCATATTTGCAACTGTCGGAGTCAATCAAAATGTCAATATCGCCGTGGCTCATATTCAAAAATCCGTTTGCCGCAGAATATGCACTCTTGCTGTCAACGCCGAAAAGCACCGTCGTGTCCTCGCATCTCAAAACAATCGCACCGCTTCCGATATACATTTTCGGCAACTTTTGATTATAAAATGTGTTTACGCATCCGCAAACTATCAGCAACGCTGTGTTGATAACTGCAGCGGTTTTGATTAGTCCTTTCCTGCCGAGAATAAACGGAATTGCAAAAATTATTAGAATTGCGGCAATAATCAGCCCGAAATATTCGCCGAAATTGAGCATTGCCGTGTCAAACGATGCAAACCACGCCGTTATTTTCAAAATGACAAAATTGAGTCCGCGGATTATGAATACCGCCGCACCCGAGAAAATGTTCATCTTTATTGAAAAATACCCTGCGAGCGACAGAATTACCGATAAGCTTCCGAGCGGAACAAGCACAATATTGCACAAAATTCCCGAAAGGCTTGCATAGCCGAAAAATGCGTAGCATACCGGCAGGGAATAAACTATTACGCTTGCGCCCACAAGTGCCGATGAAATTATTTTTGCAAATGGCGTTGCAACAACGGTTACAACAAGTCCGTCACACTCGCTTGTTGCATCTTTGTCAATCAGCTTTATTAAATACGGATACATCGTAATCAGTGAAAGCACTGCAAGAACGCTCAACATTGCGCTTAAATCATACACAGCAAACGGATTTAGGCATATCAAGAATACCGCAAATCCAAGCGAGTTGAGCGCGTCGGGACGCCTCTTTATAATCCTGCCGCCGAGCATTACAAGAAGCATTATTCCCGCACGGATTACAGATTTGGAAAATCCTGCCACGCCTATATAGACGAGTACACAAATTGCCAAAATGAGTGCGCTTGCCTTGTCTTTTACTTTTATTCTTTTTAAAATCCATGCGAAAGCCGCTGTTATTACAGTAAGATGCAAGCCGCTGACAGCCATGAGGTGCGTTGCGCCGGCAAATACAAAGTCGGTGTATGCCTTGTCAGATAGCAGGCTGTTTTCACCGGTTAAAAATGCGGCAGAAAGCGCACCCTCATCGCCGCCGATTTGTGCATACAGCGTGTTGATTATGTCTTCGCGCAGTAAAAGTGTGTATTTCCACGGCGAATTTATTTTGTTTCCCGTGGCAGTAAATTTTGAGCCTTTAGCGCTCAAAAATATCTTTTCTCCCCAATAACCGTATGATGATGACGCATTGTCGGCAATAGAATAAAATTTCAACTTGCCTTTGACTGTTTCGTAATAATCGGCATTGATTTTGCGTGTGGATTTTACATGGAGCTTTATGTTTTGCGGTGCTCCGTCACAATTTATTTTTGTTGTTTTGACGGTATAAACATAATTTCCGTCATCGTCGATTTTCGCAATGTCGGTTATATAAAATTCGGTGTCCGCCTCGGCGGAATCAAGCGAAAGTTGCGGTGCAACCGTTGCGTTGTATGTGCAAAGAAACACTCCGCAGGCAAAAACGCCGGATATAAGACAAACAAATACCGCTTTTTCCTTGCCTTTAAAAATTACAAGGCTTGCCGCTGACAAAACGGCAAGCCCTAACATAATTAGGCTGATTGATTTTACGGGGAGTAAGTTTATCACAAGCAGTGTAACCGCTGTGCTGAAACCTATGTGCGTAAAAATTCGCTTCATTGATTATTCAATCGGCTCAACAAGAAATGACACACTGAGCTTTTCGCCCGATTTGAGCTTGTATTGCTCTCTTACATATGCTTGGCCCGGCATATCGCCGCCGATGCCTTGCTGTGTTGCGTCAACTGTTACGCAAATATTTCCGCTCCTGTCGACTTCATTCATGTGCTGGAATGAGTCAAGCTGTTGCGGCGTGTACGGAAGTGCCGAGAACATAATCGGCTTGTCGTAATATGCCGTAACTTTTATTCCGCAGTTCTTTTTGTTTGTAAGTGCAAATTCTCTTACATCGGCTCTCGTACTGCTTTCCTGTGGCCTCATATATGTGTATTCAAATTCGGATAACGGCATTTTGTATTTTCCGATTTTATAGCCTTTTTTTCTGTCGGTGTATGACGGAGCAGGACCTCTGCCGTACCATGACACATTGTTAAATTCGTTGCTCACGCCGAACATGCAGCCGAATCTGATAGGCGTTGCCGTCGGAATGCCGCTGTGATATACGGCGATTTTTCCGTCACCGTAAACTGTGTATGAAATGTATGCGCTTTTCATCATCGGGATGCTGAGCGCACATTTGACTTTAACCGCGCCGTTTTCGGTTGAAACGGTTGTTTTAAGTGCCTTTGCTTTTGTTGCCGCATTCTTCCATCTGTAGTAGGGATGGAGCTTGATAACCGGCGGAACAAAGTTGAACGCGTCAATATCGTTATCGGTCAGTGCTCTGAAATAGTTTGGAGCGATTTTGTCGGTCAAAAGCTCCTTGCCGTTTGCAACAAAGCTTTCGATTGCGCCGTTGTTCACAACAACGCTGAAACCGTCACCGTTTACGATTACACAGTTGCCCTTTTGGTCAAATTCAATGTGCTTTTCGCTCGGTTTGATAGTCGGCTTTGCTTCCTCAACAAGTACAAATTGGTCCCACGCAATCTCTGCGTTTGATTTGATATATCCGTTTTTGCGCTTTGTCACAAATGAAACTGTGAGTATGCATTCCTTGTCCTGCGGCAGTGCGCTGTAATCGTAAGGAATGTCGATGTATTCCTCCTGCATCGGTGCAACGCTGAATTTCTCAAGCTCGCCGCTTTCGATTTCCTCACCGCGGCACTCGATTTTCCACTTGCATTTGTATTTGTTTACATCTGTAAAGCGAAGTCTTGAGCGGACATTAAATCTGCCCTTTGTTATGTCAAACGCCGTTGTCACAATCGGTCTGTATCCGTGTTGAACCTCGAAATACTGCGGATGCGGATTTCTGTCTGCCGAGATAAGTCCGTTTGCGCAAAAATATGTGTTACTGCCGGTCATTGCGGTTGTGTTAATCGGGCTGTACCAATGTCTCGGCTCGTCCTTTTCAAAGTCGGTTCCGTAAAGCAGGTTGAAACCGTCGTAATCCTTGTTTACTCTCTTTTCGTCAATCGCTTGGTCAACCCAATCCCAAATAAAGCCGCCGCACATATTGTCATACTTCTCAAAATCGGCAATGTATTCCTCAAAGTTGCCGAGCGAGTTCTCCATGCTGTGCGCATATTCGCAAAGCAAAACCGGCTTTGTATACATTTCTGCAGCAATCGGCTTACTGTCTGCGGCAAGCTGATTTGCAATGTTGTCATAAAGCGAAATCGTTATAGGTTCTTTTTCACCGAGTTTTCTCATCGTTTCCGCATCGGGGTACATTCTCGATATAACATCGCTCTTTGTCAAATCAAAGTCGCCCTCGTAGTGGAACGGCCTTGTATCGTCAAGTTTAAGCGCCGCCTTTTTCATTTCGGCAAAGTTTGAGCCGTCGCCTGCTTCGTTTCCGAGCGACCACATAAATATGCTCGGTCTGTTTCTGTCACGGAGCACCATTCGCTCCATTTTGTCAACAGCCGCACCGGTCCAAAGCGGATTGTTGCCCGGCACGCCTTTGCGCCTTACACCGTGGCTCTCAAGGTCGCATTCGTCCATTACATAAAATCCGAGTTCGTCGGTGTAATCATAAAAAATTTCGTCATCGGGGTAGTGCGATGTCCTGATTGCATTGATATTTGCGTTTTGAAGAAGCTCGAAATCTCTTTCATAGCTTTCCTTCGGCACAGCCCAGCCGTAGCGATAGTCAAAATCGTGTCTGTTGACGCCGAAAAGCATCAAATCCATTCCGTTGAGCAAAAATTTTTCACCTTTGATTTCGACCTTCTTAAAACCTATATTGTATGTCTTTGCCGCAATAATCTCGTGATTCGAGCTGATAGCCATAACAAGTTTGTAAAGATTCGGTTGTTCTGCCGACCATTTCTTTGGATTTTTGATAAATTGCGAAAGCTTGATTGTTGCCGTTTCGCCCGGTGCAATCTCCGTTTCACCCTCGCCGATAGGCGTTTCTTTGCCTGTGTCGGAAAGGATAGATGCTTGAAATCTTACGGTCTTTTTCTCACTGTTATAGTTTTTTATGTATCCGTCAAGCGAAAGTTCGCTGTCCTTGTATTCTTCGTCCAAATCGGTTTTTACATAAAAATCGCGAAGACAGGTTTTCGGCTCGGCATAGAGAAATACTTCTCTGTAAATGCCGCAAAGCCACCACATATCCTGATCCTCGAGATAGCTTGTTGCCGCAAAGCGGTAAACCTTTGCACAAACAAGGTTTTCGCCCGATTTGAGATATTTTGTAACATCAAATTCGTGCGGAGTCATCGAGCCGGTTGAAAAGCCGACATATTCGCCGTTTACCCAAACTTCAAGTGCGGCTTTGCACGCAGAAAAGGTCAGAAAAATTTCTCTGCCGTCCCATTCTTCCGGCAGAGTAAAGCTCCTGCGATAAAATCCGATTTCCTGCATCGTCGAGTCAATTTTCGGAATTTGCGATTTAACTCTGCTGAGTGCTCTCGGAAATGTGCTTGCATAATAATAAGGCACGCTGTATCCCTCCGTCTGCCAAACAGACGGAACTTTGATTTCGCCCCACTTTGAATCGTCGAAGTTTGGACTTTGAAAATCGCTCGGCTGATTTTCCATACCGCGTTGCCAATAAAATTTCCATTGACCGTTTAGGCTTTGCTTATATTGCGATTCTTCGCCGCTCATTGCCTGCTCAATGCTGTCAAACGGCATTGAAAAGGTGTGCCCGTCCTCTTTGTTTATCTTGAAGGTACGCGGGTCCTCCCAAATGTATTTGTAAGCCATAATTTTACCCCTTTGCTTTACATAAATTTACAGTTTAATAATATAGTAAAATTGCCCAAAAGTCAACCGATATTGTGTTTATTTAATACTTTCTCGTTTTAATATTGCGGCAGTAAATAAATTGTGATATAATACCAACAATAATATGGAATTGCCGAAATTCCGAGCTTTAGGAGATATTGTAATGATTGAAAGAGTTAACGAAAGCAATCTTCAAGAATATGAAAACTTTATAAAATCACATCCAAAGGGACTTTTTCAGCATTCTTCCAAGTGGGCAAAAGTTAAGTCCGCCTGGAAATGGGAGGCTGTAATGCTTAAAGAGGACGGTGAAATCAAGGGCGCGGCGGCTGCTCTTATCCGTTCAATCCCTGTTATAAAAAATTCGCTTATGTATGTTTGCCGCGGCTTTACCGCGGACGAAAACGATTTCGACACATTCGACAAACTTTTTGACGCATTAAAGCAAATCGGCAAGGAGTACAAGGCTTATTGCATCAAAATCGACCCCGAAATACTCATTTCAAATACTGCATACAAACAGCATTTGCTCGACAAGGGCTTTGTTGAGCTTAATCCCGGCTGCATGGATTTTGAAAATGTTCAGCCGCGCTTCGTTTATTGCTTTGATTACAACGGTATGAACGAGGACGAGCTTATGCTCACCTTTAAAAGCGATTACAGAAACAGAATTCGCAAATCATACCGCAAGGGTGTAGAAGTTAAAATCTGCGGCAAAGAGGCTCTTGACGATTTCGTTAGGATTATGGGCGAAACAGGGGAGAGAGATAATTTTTCAACAAGACCCAAATGGTATTTTGAAAAAATCCTCGACTGTATGACAGATGATGCAAGACTCTATATGGCTTATTACGAGGGCAAGGCTATCGCCGGCACAATCGCCATTAAATGGGGTCAAAATGTTATGAAATATCAATACGGCGCCTCGTCAAACGCCCACCGCAATGTTTACCCAAACTATGCTCTCCAGTGGGAGATGATTAAGTGGGGTCTTGAATGCGGCTCAAAAACATACGATTTCGGCGGAATCAGCGGCGACTGCCAAAATCCCGAAAATTCACACTACGGTTTGTGGAGATTTAAGCACGGCTTCGGCGGCGAAATGAGAGAGTTTGTCGGTGAGTTTGACTATGTAATCAATAAACCGGTTTATAATTTGTATAATTTTGCGTTAAAGGTATTGAAAAAAATCAGATAATGAGCAGATATGTTATAAATAGAAAAGACCTCGATGAAAATATCGAGATAATCAAGAAAAAAGCAGGCGTGCCGCTCATCGGCGTTGTCAAGGGCAACGGCTACGGATTCGGAATAAAGGAGCTTACCTCCGTTCTTCTTCAGCACGGTATTAAAACCTTTGCCGTTACCGAGGTTACGGATATTCCGGAACTTAAGGAAATTTTGCTCGATGAGGATATCCTCGTTATGCGCTCTACCTGCCTTGAAAACGAGGCTGAAATTGTTGCCGAAAACGGTGCGATTGCCACAATTGGCTCATTGCGCGCCGCACAGGTGATGAATGCCGTTTCCGAGGAACTCGGAGTTGTCACAAAATGCCATCTCAAAATTGATACCGGTATGGGCAGATATGGTTTTATGCCGTCGCAGGTTGCTGACGCCGTTAAATGTTATTCGCTCCCGAATTTGAAATTTATCGGCGCTTATACTCATTTTTCGTCGGCGTTTCGCAATAAGGAGCTTACAAAGGCACAGCTTGTAATGTTTAAGGATACTATGGCTCAAATTCAAAAAGAGGTCGGCGATGTCGGCATTCTTCACTGCGCAAATTCACCGGCACTTTTGAATGTTGACAATGTTTCACTCGATACTGTCAGAATCGGCTCGGCTTTCACCGGAAGGGTTATCACGCGCAGTAAAAGCGGTCTGCACCGCCTCGGCTCGCTTCAGGCAGAGGTTGTCGAAACAAAAACCGTTCCCAAGGGTTATTCAATCGGATATAACGGATTGTATAAAACTAAGCACGAAACAGAGGTTGCCATCGTCCCAATCGGTCACTATGACGGCTTCGGACTTACAAAAGAAAAGGAATTTTACGATTTCCGTTATGTATTAAGTGTGTTTAAACGCTTTTTAAAAAAACAGCAAATGTATGTCAAAATCAACGGCAGAATGTATCATGTCATCGGCGAAATCGGCTTGAGCCACTGCGCTGTCGATGTCACCGGCGGCGGAGTTAAGGTCGGCGATACTGCAAGTGTTGATATTTCGCCCCTTATGGTCAACCCCCGCCTTGAACGAGTATTTGAATAATCGCCGTGTAAATTCTAAAACCAGATAATAATTAAAAACCTCCCGTTGGAGCACACTGAACAAAATCAGTTTGCCCGATGGGAGGCTTTTTTGCCGCTGTATCTTGCTTTGTTACAGTTTTTTGTTGCGATATATTGTCCTGTTTATTTAACTTTCAGCCACATTGCAAGCACGCCGAAAACTTCTCTTGCGTAAAACGGCGGTTTGGTGTAGTCTACCGTTTTTGACGGCACTGCCTTTGCGCTCAGTCCGTGGCGTTTGCATATCATCAGCGCACGCCTTATATGATATTCCGATGTTGCAATTGCGATACTGTTTGAAAGTCCGTTTTTTTCAATTATTTTTTTGCAAAATTCAATGTTTTCGTCGGTCGAGGTCGATTTGCTTTCAATAAAAAGTCTGTTTTTATCAACACCGAATGATTGCATCAAATCATACATACATTCCGCCTCGCTTATATTTTCATCTGCGCCCTGACCGCCGGAGAGAATCGCAACGGCGTTCTCGTTTTTCTTCATATATTTCGCTGCGGCACGGCATCTTTCAACAAGTGCAAGGCTCGGTTTATCCCATTTCACTCTGCATCCCAAAACAATCAGTGTCGATTCGCCTTTTGCCGTCATTTTTGCGCCGCCGACAACATAAATCATCACCGCCGTAAATAAAATAATTCCGATTAAAAATATTCCGTTAATAATGATTGCCGCCATGTGATTTGCCTTGTTGTAAAGCGCTCCGTCAAGTATTACGAAAATGCCGACCGCCGCACCGAACGCATTGCCGATATTCGGCTTTGTTTCCCTAAGCGGCAGTGTATATTCAATTATTGTTAAAGCTCCGATTATTGCGGATAATATTGTTATTTCCATAGAATTCTCCTTTGTGTTGATAATATTTTACCATAAATCATAAAATAATAAAACATCAAAGCTAAAATATTGAACAATTTTACTATCGACTCGAACTCACTTTTATGATATAATAAATTTCGATTTTTAAAATCAAAAATCGAAAAAGAGAGGAAAAAAGTTATGTCTTATGTTGACGAAGTATTAGAGTATGTAAACAAAAAAGACTACAACGAAAAAGAATTTTTGCAAGCAGTCGGTGAGGTTTTGAACTCACTCAGACCGGTAATCGACGCTAACGAGGAAAAATTCCGCAAGGTTGCTCTTCTTGAAAGATTGATTGAGCCGGAAAGAATTCTTCGCTTCCGTGTTCCGTGGATTGACGATAAGGGTCAGGTTCATGTAAACAGAGGCTACCGTGTTCAGTTCAACTCGGCAATCGGTCCTTACAAGGGCGGATTGAGACTTCACCCAAGCGTAAACCTCGGTATTGTTAAATTCCTCGGTTTTGAGCAAATTTTCAAAAACTCACTTACAGGACTTCCTATCGGCGGCGGTAAAGGCGGTTCGGATTTCGATCCCAAGGGCAAAAGCGACAGAGAAATTATGATGTTCTGTCAAAGCTTTATGACCGAGCTTTGCAAGGTAATCGGTGCCGACACCGATGTTCCGGCAGGTGATATTGGTACAGGTGCAAGAGAAATCGGCTATATGTTCGGTCAATACAAGAGAATCCGTGGCACATACGAAGGTGTTCTTACCGGTAAGGGCCTTTCATACGGCGGTTCACTTGCAAGAACAGAAGCAACCGGCTACGGCCTCCTTTATTTCACAGAGGAAATGCTTAAATGCAACGGCATCGATATTAAGGGCAAAACAGTTTGTGTTTCAGGCTCCGGTAATGTTGCTATCTATGCTGTTGAAAAGGCAGAAATGCTCGGCGCAAATGTTGTAACCGTTTCCGATTCAACAGGTTGGGTTTATGATAAGGACGGCATCGATGTTGCTCTCCTTAAGGAAGTCAAAGAGGTTAAGAGAGCTAGACTTACAGAGTATGCAGCTGCCCGTCCGTCTGCCGAATATCATGAGGGCAGAGGAGTATGGCAGATCAAGTGCGACATTGCTCTTCCTTGCGCAACTCAAAACGAGCTTCTTCTTGACGATGCAAAAATGCTCGTTGAAAACGGCTGCATTGCCGTTGCAGAGGGTGCAAATATGCCTACAACACTTGAGGCTACAAAGTATCTTCAGCAGAATGGCGTTATGTTTGCTCCAGGTAAGGCTGCAAACGCAGGCGGTGTTGCTACATCAGCACTCGAAATGAGCCAAAACAGCGAAAGAATTTCTTGGACATTTGAAAAGGTTGACAAAAAGCTTAAAGATATTATGGTTAATATTTATCATAATGTTGACGATGCTGCAAAGAAATACAGCCTTGACGGTGACTATGTATCAGGTGCAAACATTGCCGGCTTTGAAAAAGTTGCAGATGCTATGATGGCACAGGGCATTGTTTGATTTGAGACTTTAATCAAATTCGCAAAAATTAAACGCATCGCGGTATTAACCGTGATGCGTTTTTTTATGTGTTTGTGTGTTTGTATTATTGCATAATATCACATTGTTATTATCTTACTGCGCTGTTCCTCGCCGCATTTTCTCGGCGGTGCAAAACCAAGACTGTAAATGTCCGTCATTTCACATTCCTTTTCAAATGCGCGTTTAACTTCGTCGCTTTTGTCTGCAATATCGCCGTATTTGGCTATAATGGGCAAATTTGCGGCTTTTTTTATTTGCGGCAATAATAACTTGCCTCGCTCGCTGAAACCCAAAATATGCAAATATTGCGGCTCTTTGCTGTCGCTCTTGCTTATTCGGAGATATGCACGCAATATAACTCGCCTTATTCTTGACATTGTGTAGCGCTTCGTTTTGACTTTTTCGTATATTTCATCAAGCGTTGTCGAACTTCTGACTGCCTCAACGATTCTGTTTTCAAGTCCCTCCGACACATCGTCGATTTGCGCAAAATCAGCCGCCGTCATTGTCCGCAGTTTGTAAAGCACTGCTCTTTCACAGTTCTTCAGTGTGCAGATTTCACTTTGCGGCAAGCGCTTGCGTATCTCACTTGCACTGTATTCCTCATCGTCGCTGTCATGTCCCTTGCCGATTCGTTTTATCACCGTCGGCTTAAGGCTCGTGTATGTCAAATATTCGATTGCCAAAATGTTGTTCGGTTTGTCGAGAATTGGGGAGCCTACGGCGTTTTTGCGTGCCGTCGGGTACGATACTCCTTTTGCAAGCTCCGCCTTGATTTGGGCGTCTTTTTCCTTGATTTTGTCGGCAACAGCTCTCAACTCGTCAACATTTTCGCATTCTGCGCCGAAAGCAATTGAATCGCAAATTCCCGTGCCCTCAAGAATTTTCACTCCTGCCTTGGCGTATCCCTGAGCCGACAGCGTGGAGCATACACCCGGTATCTCAATCACAATATCCGCGCCGTTTTCAACAGCCGTTTTTGCGCGAGTGTATTTGTCATACACCGCAAACTCACCGCGCTGAACAAAATTTCCGCTCATGGCACATATTACAAAATCGTTTTCCTTTTTTACCGATTCTATCAAATACCGGTGTCCCTTGTGAAAAGGGTTGAATTCGCAAATTATACCGAAAATCATAAAAATATCCTTAATTTGAAGTTTTTCTCTTGACATTTGTATATTATATACTATATTATATATTTTATAAAGTTATATTTCAAGTGTGGAGGGAATATTTTGAAAATTTTAGTTATAAACTGCGGCAGTTCATCGCTTAAATATCAGCTTATGGATATGTCCGACGAATCTGTTCTTTGCAAAGGCGCTATAGAAAGAATCGGCTTGCCGATTTCGGGCGGCGAGGAAAATGTAATCATCAAAGTAAACGGTGAAAAATATACATACGATAAAGAGCTTCCGACTCATGTCGACGCTTTCAACGAAGTTAAATACATTATTTCTGAGGGCGAACATAAAGTTGTTGACAGTTTTGACGAAATTGACGCCATAGGTCACAGAGTTGTGCAGGGCGGCTCAATTTTCCATAAATCTGTTCTTGTTGATGAGCAGGCTGCTGCCGGTGTTAAAAAGCTCGGTCCTTTGGCTCCGCTTCACAACCCCGCAAACCTTCAGGGCTATGAGGCTTGCCTTGCGGTTGTAGGCCCCGATGTTCCGCAGGTTTTCGTTTTCGACACCGCGTTTCATTCAACAATGCCGCCAAAGGCTTATATGTATGCTCTTCCTTATGAGTATTACGAAAAATATGCCGTTCGTCGTTACGGCTTCCACGGCACATCTCACAAGTTTGTTTCTCAAAGAGTTGCGGACAAAATGGGCAAAGATATTAAAGATTTGAAACTCATCACATGCCACCTCGGCAACGGCTCATCAATCGCCGCTATCGAATACGGCAAAGTTGTTGATACATCAATGGGCTTCACTCCTCTTGACGGCTTTATGATGGGTACACGCTCCGGCGGAGTTGACCCTTCGGCTGTAACATACATCATGAAACAGGAAAATCTTACTCCGGACGAGATGGATACAATCCTCAACAAAAAATCGGGTGTAAACGCTATTTCCGGTGTTTCGTCGGATGACAGAGATATTTGCGCTGCACAAAATGCCGGCAACGAAAGAGCAACACTTGCTCACGAAATGCAGGCTTACGAAATCGCAAAGTTCATCGGCTCATATGTTGCCGCAATGAACGGCGTTGACGCAATCGTTTTCACCGGAGGTATCGGCGAAAACGGCTTCTGGCTCAGGTCAAAGGTTTGCTCATATCTCGGATTCCTCGGCGTTCATATCAATGAGTCGCTCAATCAGCAAACCGTTAAAGGCGCAGAGGCAGAGCTTACCGATCCGGAAGACAGAGTAAGAGTGTTTATCCTTGCAACAGATGAGGAACTTATGATTGCCAAGGATACCGAAAAAATCGTTATGTCTTTAAATAAGTAATTATTTTAAATAAAATCTACAAAGGAGGATAAAACAATGCCGGAAATTAAGTATGAAATCACAGAACATTTGGGAGTTATTTCCGAAACAGCAAGAGGCTGGACACGCGAAGTAAATATGATTTCATGGAATGGTCGTGAGCCAAAGGTTGACATCAGAGATTGGTCACCGGAGCACGACAAAATGAGCAAGGGCTTGACTTTCACTAAGGATGAATTGGTTGAGCTCACCAAAATTGTTGAAAAGCTATAATTCTTTATACTATTCATAAGGGCAGCTTATCAAGTTGCCCTTGCAATTTTGTATAGCATTAATTAAATTGATTACATTTTGCGCATAATATGTGCAGAATTGAGGTATATAAAATGGAATGGACATCATTAAACGATTTGAGAGAAAAATATCTTTCATTCTTTGAAAGCAAAGGGCATCTTCGCTTGCCTTCATTCTCTCTTGTGCCTAACGGAGATAAAAGTTTGCTTCTTATCAACTCCGGTATGGCACCGATGAAAAAATATTTTACCGGCGAGGTTACTCCGCCGCGTACAAGGGTTACAACATGCCAAAAGTGTATTCGTACACCCGATATTGAGCAGGTCGGCAAAACCGACCGCCACGGCACTTTTTTTGAAATGCTCGGCAACTTCTCGTTCGGCGATTATTTCAAAAAAGAGGCAACAGCTTGGGCGTGGGAGTTTTGCACAAAAACTCTCGAACTTCCTGTAGACAAGCTCTATGTCACAATTTATGAAAACGATGACGAGGCTTTTGATATTTGGACAAAGCAAAACGGCGTTGACCCGTCGCACATTGTCCGCCTCGGCAAAGAGGATAACTTCTGGGAGCACGGCTCGGGTCCTTGCGGTCCCTGCTCGGAGATTTATTTTGACCGCGGCGAAAAATACGGCTGCGGCTCTCCGGATTGCGGTCCCGGTTGCGAGTGCGACAGATATGTTGAGTTTTGGAACAATGTTTTCAGCCAATTCAATAATGACGGCAACGGCAATTATACCGAACTTGCTCAAAAGAATATCGACACAGGTATGGGCCTTGAAAGACTTGCTTGCATTATGCAGGGTGTAGATAATATTTTCGAGGTCGATACCGTTCAAAACATTATGAAAAAAGTCAGCGAGATTTCGGGTGCAAAATATCACGAAAACGATAAGCACGATGTTTCGCTCCGCGTTATTACAGACCATGTTCGTTCCGCAACATTTATGATTGGCGACGGTGTTATTCCGTCAAACAACGGCAGAGGCTATGTTCTTCGCCGCCTTATCAGACGCGCTTGCCGTCACGGCAGACTTTTAGGTGTCAACGAGCCGTTCCTTTACAAGGTTTGCGACACTGTTATTCACGAAAATCATATTGCTTATCCCGAACTTGCCGATAAGGCAGAGCTTATTAAAAAGGTTATCCACTCCGAGGAGGAGTCTTTCGGAAAAACAATTGATGCAGGTCTTGCTCTTCTTGACGAATATATCGCCAACACAAATGGCTCTGTTTTCTCGGGTGAGGATGCGTTTAAGCTCAACGATACTTACGGCTTTCCGCTTGATTTGACGAAGGATGTCCTTGAGGAAAAGGGTATGACCGTTGACGAAGAGGAATTCAATAAACTCCTTGCAAATCAAAAGGCAACCGCACGCGCAGCCCGCAAGGATGCCGGTGCAGATGCTTGGAAGGGCAATTCAGTAAAAATCAAGACCGATGCAACAGAGTTCCTCGGCTACACCGATTTCACATGTAACGCTGTTGTAAAGGCAATTGTTAATAATGACGGCGAGCTTGTTGATATGCTCGGCGCAGGCGAGCAGGGAACAGTCGTTCTCGACAAAACGGCCTTTTATGCAATGTCGGGCGGTCAGGTAGGCGATACCGGCGTCATCACTTCGGGCGATGATAATTCGTTCGCAGTTGCCGATACTGCTAAAAATGACGATAAAATTTATCTCCACAGAGGCTCCGTTTCAAATGGTGTAATTTCGGTAGGGGATAAGGTTGTCGCAAAAATTGATGCCGACAGGCGTAAATCGATTATGCGCAACCATACGGGTGCTCACCTTCTTCAAGCCGCATTGCGCGATGTTCTCGGCACTCATGTCGAGCAGGCAGGCCAGCTTGTCAACGAAAGCGAAATCCGTTTCGACTTCACTCATTTTAACGCTCTCACCGCTGAAGAAATCGCTAAGGTTGAATCACTCGTCAACGATTTCATCATGAGCGCGTCACCTGTTACAATGCAGGAAATGCCGATTGAAGAGGCTAAAAAAATGGGCGCAATGATGCTTTTCGGCGAAAAATACGGCGATATTGTCCGCGTTGTTAAAGCAGGCGACTTTTCGACCGAATTTTGCGGCGGTACTCATGTTTCAAACAGCGGCCAGCTCGGCTTGTTTAAAATCACAAGCGAGGCTTCCGTTGCTTCTGGTGTAAGAAGAATTACAGCCGTAACGGGCAGCAACCTTATTGCTCTTGCCAATGATAACGAAAAACTTATCAAGGGTCTTGCCGCAACACTCAAAACAGGCGAGAATGAACTTGAATCAAAGGTTGACGCTCTCGTTGCAAAAGATAAGTCAAACGAAAAAGAAATTGTTGCGCTTAATGCAGAAATCACAAAGCTTAAGAGCGCAGATATGTTCAAAACACCCGAAAAAATCGGCGATATTGAGGTGTTCACCGCAAGGGTTGACGGCTCTACTCCCGATGCTTTGCGCTCAATGGGCGATGATTTAAAGGCATCAAACGATAATGCGGTTGCAGTTATCGCCGGTGCAAACGGCGCAAAGGCTACAATCGTTGCAATCTGCGGTAAAAATGCAATTGCCGCCGGTGTCAAAGCGGGTGATGTTGTCCGCGAAGTTGCAAAACTTGCAGGCGGTGGCGGCGGCGGTCGTCCCGATTCCGCTATGGCAGGTGCAAAGGATGTTTCTAAGCTTGACGATGCTCTCTCTGCAGTGAGCGGCATTGTTAAAAATATTATCGTCTGATATTCAGAGAAAGGATAAAACAATGTGCGTTTTTTGTGAAATCATAAACGGCAACATCCCCTCAACAAAGGTTTACGAGGATGATATGATGGTTGCTTTTAAGGACTTGAATCCCGTTGCTCCCGTTCACATTCTCTGTGTCCCCAAGGAGCATATTGAGTCTGCAAACGCAATCACCGCAGAAAACAGTAAATATGTTGCTCATATTTTTGAAAAAATTCCCGAAATTGCAAAATCTCAAAATGTTGAGTCATACAGAATTATCAATAATTGCGGTGAGGATGCGGGTCAAACCGTAAAGCATCTTCACTTCCATCTTATCGGTGGCGTAAATATGGGAGAAAAATTATTATGAGCGAAAAAGAATATTACGAATTGCACATTGCGGGCTTAACCCGTAAACTTCAAAAATTCTCGGTAAGCGACAGCCTCGATATTGCCGCATTCATCCTTTTCGGTGATGTCGAACTGACAGAGCATTGCGCAAGCGAGCTTTTGAATAAAGTGCCGGAGTTTGATTATATCGTCACTCCCGAGGCTAAATCAATTCCGCTTGCATATGAAATGAGCAGACTTTCTGGCAAAAAATATGTCGTTGCGCGCAAGGGCGTAAAGGTTTATATGGACAATCCTGTTAAGGTTACAGAAACTTCAATCACAACACAAAAGGAGCAAACGCTTTATCTCGGCCATGAAGACGGCGATTTGCTCGACGGCAAAAGAGTTCTTATTGTCGATGATGTTATTTCAACGGGTGAAAGCCTTAAGGCTGTTCAAAAGCTTGTTAAAGCGTTCAACGGCAACATTGTCGCATCGTGCGCACCTCTTGCTGAGGGCGACAGTGCAGAGCGTGACGATATTGTTTTTCTTGAAAAGTTGCCACTGTTTTTCAAGTAATACATAAATTTTCAATAACTGCATAATATAAGCAAGTGAGAATATTTCAATTTGCTTGTGTTTATAAATTCAAAGTATTTTTATTTAACGAAAGGTTGTGAACTCTATGAAAAAATACGATCAGCGTAAGGTAGTTCTTGTCGGTTGCGGTATGGTTGGTATGAGCTATGCTTATTCCGTACTTAACCAAAATATCTGCGATGAGCTTGTATTGATTGATGTCAACAAAAAGCGCGCAAGAGGTGAAGCTAACGACTTGGCTCAAGGCTTGCCGTTTGCACCGTCGTCAATGAAAATCAGCTCGGGCGAATATTCCGATTGTTCTGATGCCGATTTGGTTGTTATCTGTGCAGGTGCGGCTCAGCACCCCGGCGAAAGCAGAAGAGATTTGCTCCAAAAGAATTACAAGGTTTTCAAATCAATAGTAAATCCTGTTGTTGAAAGCGGATTTAACGGCGTTTTCCTTGTTGCGTCAAACCCGGTCGATGTTATGACTCAAATTGTTTATGAGCTTTCCGGTTTCCCTGCCGGCAGGGTAGTAGGCTCCGGCACATCACTCGACTCTGCAAGGCTTCGCCATATGATGAGTGATTATTTCAATCTTAATCCGCGTAATGTTCACGCCTATGTTATCGGCGAGCATGGCGACAGCGAGTTTGTTCCGTGGTCACAGTCAAGCGTTTCCGTAATGCCTCTTAACGAAATGAAGGAGAATTACCCGGACCTTGATGAAAATATGGCTATAATCGAGGAAAAAGTTCGCAACAGCGCATATGAAATCATCAATGATAAAGGCGCAACCTATTATGCAATCGGTATGGTCCTTGCAAGGCTTACACGCGCTATTTTGTTTGATGAAAACAGCATTTTCACCGTTTCTTCACTCCTTAAGGGCGAATACGGCGAAAAGGGTATCTATATTGGTGTTCCGAGCGTTGTCAACAGAAACGGCGTGCGTCAGATTGTTGAAATCGAGATGACAGACGAGGAAAAAGAAAAATTCAATCGCTCCTGCACGGTAATCCGTCAGATGCTCAAGGAAATTGATTTATAAAATTTAATTGCAATAATGCAAAACAAAAGGGATACTGCTTTGGCAGTATCCCTTTTGTTTTATTCAGTTTGACTGTTTCGGCAAAATTTTCTCAATAAATTCGCCAACCTTTTCCTTGTCCTCGCTGTTAAGCTGGCGGTATTTCATTATAATTAATTTTTCGTTGTTTTGGAGTTCACTCAAATATCGGTCGCCGTAAACATCTTCATTATATTTGTTGCCGTTTGCTACGGAAAAACGGTTGTCGCCTGACCTTGCAGTGTTGCCCATTAATGTGTCAAGGCTGATGTTATACATTTGCGCAATTCTCACGAGCATATCCGGTTTTGGACTGCTCCTGCCGGTTTCCCACGAGCGATATGTGCTCGAATCATACAGACCGAGCGCCTTCGCAACATCCTGTTGGCGCAAATCGTTTTTCTTTCTGTATGCAATAAGCATATCTTTGACTGTGTCTTTGACACTTGTTTTGTAATCCATATAAATCCCTCTCTTAATCGGTGAAAATTGTTAACACCTTTATGTGACAATTATACACTTATTACACCAAAATTTCAAGCAATATTTTCTTTTTTGACAACATAAATTATTACAATTTATACCGTTAAATTGACAAAAGTATTAAAAAATGGTATCATTGCTTAGTAGATTTAAGACACTTTAGGTAACAAACGGTGATTAACTTATGAAAAACAGATTATATAAAAAAATACTTTGTGTGATGCTTTCAATTGCGCTCATTGTCTGCTCCGGCGCGGCATTTTCAATGTCAATCGAGGCGGCGAATTATACCGAACAGTTAAAGGCAAAGGGCTTTCCCGACAGCTATGTCGGTTATCTTGTCAAGCTTCACGATAAATATCCTAATTGGGATTTTGAGCCATTCAAAACAAATCTCAATTGGTCCGACGCTGTGGCAGGTGAACGAAAGCCTCATTCAAAACAACTTATTCAAAAACAGTCGAGCCTTTCAAATGCCTATTATTGCACATGTTCTTCGTGTTATAAAAACGGCAAATTCGTTGTTCAGGAGGGTTCAAGCTGGTATTCGGCATCCGAAAAGGCGGTTAAATACTATATGGACCCGCGCAATTGGCTGACAGAAAAATATATTTTCCAGTTTGAGTCAACCGATTATGACAGTTCTCAAACTCAGTCCGGTGTTGAGTCGATAATTTCGTCGACATGGATGCAAAATTCAAACATTAAATATGTTGACGGCAACGGAACAAGCCATACACTTAATAAAAAATATTCTGCCGCTATTCTCGAAGCCGCTAAGTCAAGCGGAATGAGCGCATATTATCTTGCATCAAAAATTGTGCAGGAGGTCGGCAGTACAACAAATACATATGCCTCCGGCTCAAACGGTAAAAAATCGCCGTTCTTGGGCATTTATAACTATTACAATATCGGTGCATATTCAGGCGGTATGGAAGGACTTGAATGGGCGTCAGGCTATCTCAAGGCTAATGAAAAAACTACGCTTTATTCGTCCTATAACAGCAGTAAAGGCACTGTCGGCGGTACAAAAACTACTGTTTCAAAAGGGCAGTATATGACCTATATCGGCACATACGGCAAATATTATAAGGTCAAGCTTTACTCCGGCAGCGGCAACAGCTTTTCAACAAACGGTAAGGTTGGCTATATTATAAATTCAAACGATGTTTTGAGAAAAAAATATTTCAACTATGATAGACCGTGGACAAACCCTTACAAATCAATTATCGGTGGCGCGCCGTATATTGCAAAGGGCTTTTCAAAGTATCAAAATACAGGCTATTTGCAAAAATTCAATGTCAATAAAAACTCAGGCAATCTTTATAACCACGAGTATATGGCAAATGTTCAGGCGGCATCGGCAGAGTCCGTAACAACATATAAGGCATATCAAAACGCAGGTATTTTGAAATCATCAAAGGTATTTTATATCCCTGTTTACAACAAAATGCCGTCATCGCCGTGCACAATGAGCAGTTCAAATACAAATAATACCACCCCCACAACAACAACTAAACTAACAACTGTTAAAAATCTTAAGCTTACAGGCACAGCGGCAACCTCGCTTTCGGTTAAGTGGGACGCCGTAAGCAAGGCTTCAAAGTATTATATCAAAATTACTAACAATACTAAGGGAACTTCGTTCTCAAAAACAGTCACTACAAATTACGCAAAACTCAACAATCTCACTTTGGGCAATCAGTATTCCGTCAAGGTGTGTGCATATGTTTCGGGTAAGTGGGGAGCTTATTCTAATAAAATCACTGCCAAAACGGCAAAGCCGAAACCGCCTGCAACATCATCTTCGGCTCTCAAAGCACCAAGCGGATTGAAAACAACCGTTGTCTACACCGCTACCGCAAAACTTGCTTGGAATAAAGTTTCGGGTGCTTCGGGATATTATGTTTACAAGTATTCCGGCGGCAAATACAAAAAGGCTTATACGGTAAAGGGAAAATCAACAACGAATTGCACCGTTACGGGGCTTTCACCCGGCACAAAATATTATTATTGCGTTGCCGCGTATAATTCGTCAAAGACCGGCTCGAGAAGTTCAGATCTTTCATTTGTGACTAAACCGAATGGCACAAAAATTACTTCATCGTCAAGCCCGTCAAAAACAAAAATTAAGATTAATTGGCAAAAGCCGTCGCGTGCATACAACGGCTATCAAATCGTTTATTCGCGAAAGAGTAATTTCTCTAAGCTTGTTGCAACAAAGAATATCAGCAGTAAAAATACAACAACCTACACGGGCAAAAACTTCACTAAGGGTGTAACATATTATATCCGTGTCCGTTCGTACAGAACTGTTGACAGCAAAAAGTATTACAGCGTATGGAGCAATGCCGTTAAGGTAAAAAGTAAATAAATAAATATAATAAAGGCGCAATCCATATCAAATGGGTTGCGCCTTTAGTCTGTCGATAATGAAAAAGCGCAGTAAACATCGAGTTTACTGCGCTTTTGGCGTTCTTCGTTTTTTGCTCACAAGCAATAAACAAGGCTTCCAAAAAATTAAACGATTTTTTGGAAAGAGGAAAAACATATGCAGTATAATTACAAAACTTTGTTTTGTTCTATACGGAATATGTTTTGACGAGGTACAGCAAAGTTCGCAAGAAAACGAAATTTAGAATCTTTCTCAACAGCCTACAGCTTGTTGATAATTATTTTCCGTTGTCCATATATGCGCCTGATGCGGTGCAAAGTATTGAAGTGTTGCCGAATTTGTAGTATCTTTTCAGCCCCGGAACAACAGAGCCGACATCACTTACAACAAAATTGCTTTTGTCGATTCGCCTTACATTGCTTGAATTACAGCAAACATATATGTATTCATCATCTTGCGAAACAAACTCGGGATTGACAAAGGTTTCCGCATTTGCAGAGCCTATGCGTATGTCAATCTTTGCGTTTTCCGCCGTGTATCTGATAACGCAGTTTTGCTCCTTACAGCACGCCCAAAAATATTCGCCGTCGGCTGCAAGACCGTTTACAATGCTGTCGTTGTATTTTAGCGTGCCGTTCCACTTTATTTCGCCGTCGGAGTCAAACACGCCTGCCTGACCGTTGGGGAAAACAACAAGCACATTTTTGCTCGGCAAAATCATACTCTCGCACTCGGCATAGTTGTTTACCGCAGCAATAATGCTTTCGTATGACGAGCCGAATTTTATCATTAAATAAGCATTTTTTGTGATAACCTCTTTATCACCGCTGTTTAAATCAATGACAAAATAGTTTGGCTTGTATGATGAAAAATCACCAAGCAACACCTTTTCAACAATAATTACCTTATCATCGGAATATTTAACAACATCAATTATTTCTTTGTTGCTTATTCTCAGCAAAGCTAATCATTCCTTTGTTAAATTATTTTTCTCTCTTGCGTTTGTAAGAAAACTCAGAGTCATCAGGCTGTCGGTCAAATGAACGTTTTCAACCAAAGCCTCAGGGTGAGCCATTGCAATATCATAGTTGGAAAAATTCCAAAAGCTCTTGATGCCGAGTCTGCAAAGCAAATCGGTCAGCTCTTTCATATCGTTTGCGGGTATGCAGATTACGGCACATACAGGCTCGTTATCTCTGCAAAAATTCTCAAGATAATCAATATGCCTTACCGGAATACCGTGAATTATTTTGCCTGAAACAGCCTCGTTTTTGTCAAAAATGCCGACAAGTTTAAAACCGCTTTGTCTGGTGAAAATTTTTGACGCAACAGCCTTGCCGAGATTTCCCGCACCGATAAGTATTGCCTTAACATCGTTGTTTACGCATAAAATTTCGCCGATTTTGTTGTATAATTCGGGAACATTATACCCGTATCCCTGCTGACCGAAACCGCCGAAACAGTTAAAATCGTGGCGGATTTGAGAGGCTGTAAGCCCCATTCTCTCAGCAAGTTCCTTTGAACTGATTCTCACAATTCCGTTCTCTTTCAGATTTTCAAGAAATCTGTAGTATCGCGGAAGTCTTTTGATAACGGATATTGAAATGTCGTTTTTCTCCATTTGGAATCACCACCGTATTATTGTTCGGGGCAAAGCCCCGATGCAATTATTCTGCCATTTTAGTAATTGTGTCCATTACATAGTCACCGAATTCGTCACAGGTGCAGCCTGTGTCTCTGCCGGTGATTACATATTTCTTTTCCTCAAACATACACTTGTCGAGTGCAGCCTCAAGTGCGTCGGCTTGCTTTTGATAGCCGATGTGAGAAAGAAGCATAACGGTTGCTCTGAGCATTGAACACGGGTCAGCATACTTGCCTCTGCCCTCGTTTATCATACGCGGTGCAGAGCCGTGAATAGCTTCAAACATAGCATATTTCTTGCCAATGTTAGCCGAGCCTGCTGTTCCTACGCCGCCTTGGAATTCTGCCGCCTCGTCGGTGATAATGTCGCCGTAAAGGTTAGGAAGAACAAATACCTTGAAGTCCTTGCGTCTTGCAGGGTCGATAAGTTTCGCGGTTGTAATGTCGATATACCAGTCATCTGTTACAATGTCCGGATATTCCTTGCCGATTCTTTGTGCGGTTTTAAGGAATTTGCCGTCCGTCGTCTTGATGATGTTTGCTTTTGTGATGATTGAAACCTTGCCCTTGTGGTTTTTCTCAGCATAATCATAAGCAAGTTTTGCGATTCTCTCACAGCCCTCTTGTGTTGCAACGGTAAAGTCAACAGCAAGGTCGTCTGTGATGTTTACACCGTGAGAGCCTACTGCGTAGCCGCCTTCTGTATTTTCACGGAAAAATGTCCAGTCGATGCCCTCCTCGGGAACCTTAACGGGGCGCATGTTTGCAAAAAGGTCAAGCTCTTTTCTCATTGCAACATTTGCAGATTCAACATTCGGCCACGGGTCGCCCTGGCGCGGAGTTGTAGTCGGGCCTTTAAGGATAACATTGCAAGCTTTAAGCTCTGCAAGTACATCATCAGGGATTGCCTTGTGGCATGCCGCACGATTTTCGATTGTAAGACCATCGATTACCTTAAATTCAACCTTGCCCGATTCAACCTCGTCCTTCAAAAGGAATTCGATTACTCTCTGACTTTCTTTTGTGATGATAGGACCTATGCCGTCGCCGCCGCAAATACCGATAACGATTTTGTCAAGCGACTGATAGTCTGTAAAATCCTTGTCTGCTTTGATTTTTTTAGCGCGGTCAAGCTGTGATTCCATAAGCTCACGGAATTTTGCAACTGCCTCGTCTATTGCTTTCTTTTCTTCGATTTCTGACATTTTGTCTGCCTCCTCGTTTTTATTTGTTCATTTCTCTTGTGTAATCAAGAAGTCCGCCGCAAAGGAGCATTGCTCTCTGACGGTCCGAAAGGTGAGAGGAGTCAAGCTTGTATTCCTCGCCCTTTGTGATATTTTTAAGTACAACCTCTTTGTGATTTTCAATGCAATCACGGATGTCTGCAAGCTCAAGTTCGTCCATTTGGTCTATTTTGTCATAGTCGCTCTCATCAGCGAATGTGAACGGAAGAATGCCTGCATTTACAAGGTTCGCAACATGGATTCTTGCAAAGCTCTTTGTGATAACAGCTTTAACGCCGAGATAAAGCGGAACGAGTGCGGCGTGCTCTCTTGATGAGCCTTGACCGTAGTTTGCACCGCCGATGATAAAGCCCTTGCCCTCCGCCTTGATTCTCTCAGGGAATGTTTCGTCACAAACGCCGAAACAGTATTGTGAAAGGTGAGGGATGTTTGAACGATAAGGAAGAATTTTTGCACCTGCCGGCATAATATGGTCGGTTGTGATGTTGTCGCCGACTTTAAGAACAGCCTTTGCTTTGATTTCTTCCGGAAGCGGCTCCGTTTTCGGGAACGGCTTGATGTTCGGTCCTCTGAGGACTTCAACATTCTTTGCCTCCTCGGGTGAAGCCGGAGGTTCAATCATATTGTCGTTGATAATAAACTTCTCGGGCATTTTGAATTCCGGCTCGTCGCCAAGCTCTCTCGGGTCGGTGAGATAGCCTGTGAGTGCCGATGCGGCGGCAACTTCTGGTGATACAAGATAAATCTTGCCGTCCTTTGTGCCGGATCGACCCTCAAAGTTTCTGTTGAATGTACGGAGTGAAACACCGCCGCTGTTCGGGCTTTGTCCCATACCGATGCAAGGTCCGCAAGCTGATTCAAGGATTCTTGCGCCTGCGTCAATCATGTCGGAAAGCGCACCGTTGAGTGCAAGCATATTGAGCACCTGCTTTGAGCCGGGAGCAATGCAAAGAGATACCGACGGACAAACCGTTTTGCCTTTAAGAATTGCAGCAACCTTCATCATATCAACATACGATGAGTTTGTGCAAGAGCCGATTGCAACCTGGTCAACCTTAAGTTTGCCGATTTCGTCTGTTGTTTTAACATTGTCGGGCATATGAGGGCATGCAGCCATCGGAGTGAGCGAACAAAGGTCAATGTCGATTACTTCGTCATACTCTGCGTCGGAATCCGGCAAAATCTCTGTCCAATCTTTTTCTCTGCCCTGTGCCTTAAGAAATGCAAGTGTGATTTCGTCAGAAGGGAAGATAGAGGTTGTTGCGCCAAGCTCTGCGCCCATATTTGTGATTGTTGCACGCTCGGGAACGGAAAGTGTTTTAACACCCTCGCCGCCGTATTCGATTATTTTGCCAACGCCGCCCTTAACGCTCATTCTTCTGAGCACTTCAAGAATGACATCTTTTGCCGAAACCCAAGGCTTCAAATAGCCTGTGAGGTTGATTCTCGTCATCTTAGGCATCGGGATATAATATGTGCCGCCGCCCATTGCAACAGCAACATCAAGACCGCCTGCACCCATTGCAAGCATGCCGATACCGCCGCCTGTCGGTGTGTGGCTGTCCGAGCCGATTAATGTCTTGCCCGGGATACCGAATCTTTCAAGGTGAACTTGGTGGCAAATGCCGTTGCCCGGTCTTGAAAAATAGATGCCGTGTTTCTTTGTTACCGTTTGAATAAATCTATGGTCGTCCGCATTTTCAAATCCTGTTTGAAGCGTGTTGTGGTCGATGTAGGCAACAGAGCGCTCTGTTTTAACTCTGTCGACCCCCATTGCCTCAAATTCAAGATAAGCCATAGTTCCTGTCGCATCCTGTGTGAGGGTTTGGTCAATGCGAAGTCCGATTTCGGTGCCGACCTTCATCTCGCCCTCAACAAGGTGGGATTTAATGAGTTTTTGTGCCAATGTAAGACCCATTAGTTTTACCTCCTGTGTGTTTCCTACTATTTTTGCAAGCAAATAACTTGTTTATAAAAATAACAAAGTTATTGTAAATCATATCAATTAATTTGTCAATTAAATATAATTATTGTAACAGTTTTTTAATAATAATTTATCTATATAAGCACCGATACAATGCCGCTCGTATTTCCTCGGCAATAATAACAGTCAAACAAAAACCGACATCATTTGATGTCGGTCAATGTGAATTTCATTTATTCTATTTCTAATATATTGCTTGCCTCGGTTGATTCAAGCGACTCAACGGTGCGCAGTCTTTTTTGAATAATATCGTTTCTGTGGTCCGCCTCGTCAAGCACCTTGCCTGCCTCGTCAACCTTGCGTTTAGCCTTTTGCAACAAATCGCCGAATTTTTCATACTGCGTTTTTGCCGCGCCCAAAACTTTCCAAACCTCGTTTGCCTTTTCGTTGATTGCGATTGAGCGAAATCCCATTGCAAGCGAGTTCAAAAGCGCCGTTATCGTGCTCGGTCCGGCAACCATAATGCCCTCGGTCTGGAGTCTTTCGGCAATTCCGTTTTTGCTCGACATAATTTCGGCATAAAGTCCCTCGGTCGCAAGATACATAATCGCAAACGGTGTTGTTTCGGGGCTTGATATGTATTGCTTTATCGTTTTGCCCTCGCTCAAAACCCTTTGTTCAAGCGCTTTCTTTGCCTTTTCAAGTGCGTCGACATCTCCGCTTTCAGACGCTGCGGAGAGCCTTGCATAGTCTTCCATCGGGAATTTTGAATCAACCGGAAGCCAAGTTATGCTGTCGTCCTCACTGCTTGGGATTTTAACGGCAAATTCAACCTGACCGTTGTATTTTGGGTTGGTTTTTACGTTTGTTTCATACATTCCCGGGATTGTTTGGTCAAGAATGTTTCCGAGCTGAACTTCTGCCCATGTTCCTCTTGATTTAACATTTGTCAAAACACGGTTAAGTCCTTTTACATTATCAGTCACTCCGGCGGAAAGCTCCTTCATTTCACCGAGCGATTTATATACATTTTGCAATTGCTCCGACACCGTTTTAAACGATGCGTTTAGCCTTGTGTTGAGTGTTTCCTCAAGTTTTTCGTCAACTGTTTTTCTCATTTGGTCAAGCTTTTTCTCGTTGCTTTCCTGCATCGACGAAATTGCCTTTGCGATTGCCTCGGTCTGTTTGTCCGCATTTTCGTTAAGCGTTTCCATCAACTTGATTTGCTGTTCATAGTTTTTGCTTGTCAAATCGTGCATCTGTTTTGAAACGGACGAAAAATTTTCAACCATTTGGTGAGAAATAAGCTGCACACTCTCGCTGTTTTGCTTTGCCGCAAATTCAATCTTTTGCTCAAGCAGTTTTGTGTCATCTTTGCTTTGCGATTGTTTGTCAATGCTTTTTTTGATTTTAATTATTGTCACAAGCGAAATTATCACCGCGATAAGCGACATAATGCTCGCCGCAATATCAATATATTCCATATTCGTTACCTCCGAAATATTTTCTATTTAATTTTATCATAAATTTTGATTGTTGCAACAAATTTTTTCGCAAAGTCCCGTTTTTGGCGTGTTGAGCGTCGGCGATTTCTAATTTATATATTATTATATTGAAATTTGACCCGATTGATGTTAAAATATAATGTGAAGTTTTGGGCATAATTAAAACGAGGTGTTTTAATGTCCGAAACTAATGAAGAAAAAAACAATGACTGCGGCGACGGCTCGTCTGCGTTTGAAACAGGCTCTATCACTGTTGAAAAAAGCGGTCATTTTATCCATTGTTTGACTATTATCGGTCAAATCGAGGGGCATTTTATTTTGCCCAGTCAAAACAAAACAACTAAATATGAGCATGTTATTCCGCAGCTTGTCGCTATTGAGGAAAGTAAGGAGATTGACGGCCTTTTGATTATCCTTAATACAGTCGGCGGTGATGTCGAGGCAGGGCTTGCTATTGCCGAACTGCTTTCCACAATGCAAACACCCACTGCATCGCTCGTTCTCGGCGGCGGTCATTCAATCGGCGTTCCGCTTGCCGTAAGCTGCAAAAAAGCTTTATCGTTCCGAGCGCAACAATGACGGTTCATCCGGTGCGAATGAACGGCACCGTTCTCGGCGTTCCGCAAACGCTGTCGTATTTTGAAAAAATGCAGGACAGAATAGTTAATTTTGTCGAAAATAATTCAAAAATCAGTGCAGAGGATTTCAGACGGCTTATGATGAAAACAGGCGAGTTGATTATGGATGTCGGCACGGTGCTTGACGGTGAAGGTGCTGTCGAATGCGGCTTGATTGATGAATTAGGCGGTTTGAAGGATGCACTCGGCTTTCTTGAATCCTGTATCACGGAGGATAAATAATGCTCTATACAATTGTTTCGATTGACGATGTTTTAAATCAAAATCTGTGTGTTAAATGTGATGGGTGCGAGCGCTCGAGTAATCCATTCGACTATATAAGGACAGGTTATTTTATCGACAATGCAGCACTTTTCGGAGGGAGTAACAATGTCAGTTTTAAATGCAATATTCCAGGCAATAGCGCGTGCTCTCGCGTGGATTTTGCCGATAAGTGAATACGGTCACGCATCATTGCTCAATGCGTTTGCGGGCAAAACGGACGACTCGGTGTCCACCGCCGCGGGTGCGGTACATATCGGCTTGGCTATCGGAATCGCCTTTGCGATATACAGCCTCATTTCAAAAATGTTTAAGGAGTTTTTTGCCGCAGGTCGCGAGCTTGTGACAAAACAGCTTGATTTAAAAAATCCGTCGCCGGCGCGCAGTTTTATGTATATGACTCTTCTTTCCTTTGTGCCGCTCATTTTGTGGTGCATTCCGTTCGGAAAGGGCAGGGTGCTGTTTTCCGTTTTGCATAAAACAGGTTTTAACGGTGTTATTGTCGATGACGCGATTATGTTCTTGATTACGGGCACCATGGTTTTGCTGACCTCAATGCAAATGCGCTCTGCCAAAAGGAAAAAGGTTGATTTCAAACTTGCGCTTATAATCGGCTTTGCAGCGCTGTTTTTAGTTCCTGTTTCGGGTCTGTCGCTTGTCGCGGGCGTTTTTCTCATTTTGACTCTTTCGGGCATTTCGCGCAAAACGGCGTTCAATTATTCAATGATTTTAAGTGTACCGATTTTGTTTGTCACCGGTGTTGTCGAACTTTGCACCGCCGATGTTTCATCGGGTGTTTTCGCAGCTTTCATCGGCACATTGCTTGCCGTTGTCGCAGGGTTTATCGTTGCGCGTGTTTTCAAATTCACTGTCAAAAAAATGCTTTATAAGTACTATGCTTACTATGATTTTGCAATAGGCGCGGTCGCTTTGATTGTCGGTATTGTATTTTTAATAAAAAGATAATCGGAAGGTTAATTGATGGCTACAAAAAAAACTTCTAAAAAATCAACTCAAACTAATCAGAAAAAAACAAAAAATGCTCCGAGAAAGCAAACGGCAAGGGACAGAGAGCTTGAGGCGCAGGTCCGTGAGGACGAACTTCGAGAAAAAGAACAAAAACTGCGCATTTTCTCGGTATTTGTCTTTGCGTTTTCCGTCATATTGTTTTTTGTTGCAATTATCGACGGCGCAGGTATTTGGAATATAGTACATAATTTCTATATCGGCCTTTTCGGCAGATTTGCCGCAATTGCTTTGCCGATTCTCTGCCTTGTCTTTTCATTCCTTTTAACCGTTGTTAAGGGCAAAAATAATATTATTCCCGAAACTGTTTCGGTTTTGATTCTCATATTGCTTGTTTCGGCGTTTATTCATATTGTTTCGCCGTCAAATCAAACGGGCGATGATTTCGTCAATGCGGTCATCTCGGCTTATAAAAATGCGGTCAAATCCTTTAACGGCGGTCTTTTCGGCGCAGTTATCGGATGGCTTTTGCTAACGATGGGCAAGGCTCCGGCTATAATTGTCAATTTGGTGCTTGTTGTTTCAATTATCATTCTTTTGTCAAAGACAACCGTTAATCAGTTTTTCTCAAAACCGGTCAAAAAGATTGTTGAAAAAGCGGCTCCGTATATCGAGGAGCAGCGTGAAAAAAGGCGCAACAGAAATATTGATGTCTATCTTGACGATGAGCCGCCGAAATCCGACGGCGAGGATGAAAAAACGGATGAAAATAAGCAGGATAAGTCCAAAAAGAAAACCAAAGCAAAGAAAAAAGACGATAATTTGGGCGACGATGCAATGGCTGACATTATCCGCGATATTAACGCAACGACCGCTAAAAACAAAGCAAGCCGTTCCGGCGAAAATGCCGATAAGGCTGAAAAGTCGATTGATGAAATCGTTAAGGATGCAAGCGAAACAGAACAGGCAAAGGCTGAAAATAAGAATAAATCCGATTCGGGCGCAGAGGAATTTGTTGTTTCAGACGATGATATGAACACAACCGTTGATGAATATAAAATGCCGTCAGTCGATATTCTTAAGGTCGCAGAGCAAAAGTCCACAAGCGATATAAGCAACGAACTTAAAGAAAATGCAACGCTCCTTGTCGATACTCTTTCATCGTTCGGCGTCAGCGCAACCGTTACCGATATTTCACGCGGACCGACTGTTACACGCTATGAGCTTAAGCCGGCGGCAGGCGTTCGTATTTCAAAAATCACCAATTTGTCCGACGATATTGCGCTTAATCTTGCCGCAACAAATGTCCGTATCGAAGCACCGATTCCGGGTAAAGCCGCAGTCGGTATTGAAATACCGAACACGGTTTCAAACATTGTTTCAATGCGTGAACTTATCGACACACCCGATTTCTCGGCTCAAAAATCCATTCTTTCGGCAGGACTCGGCAAGGATATTGCAGGCAACAATGTTTATTGCGACCTTGCAAAAATGCCGCACCTTCTCATCGCAGGTACTACCGGCTCGGGTAAATCGGTCTGTATGAACTCGATTATCGTTTCAATTCTTTACCGTGCCACACCGGAGCAGGTCAAGCTCCTTATGATTGACCCGAAAAAGGTTGAATTTTCAAAATATGAAAATATTCCGCATCTTCTCGTTCCCGTCGTAACCGACCCGCGCAAGGCTTCGGGTGCGCTCGGTTGGGCTGTTTCCGAAATGCTCAAACGCTATCAGGCGTTCAGTGACTACGGCGTTCGTGATATTGAGGGATACAACAAATATGTAGCAAAGCACGAGGATATGCAGCCTATGCCGAAAGTCGTTATCTGTATCGACGAGCTTGCCGATTTGATGATGGCTGCCCCCAAGGAGGTCGAGGACTCAATCTGCCGTCTTGCACAAATGGCGCGTGCGGCAGGTATGCACCTTGTCATCGCTACACAAAGACCGTCCGTTGATGTCATCACAGGTCTTATCAAAGCAAACATTTCTTCGCGTATCGCGCTCACCGTTTCGTCACAAATCGACTCGCGCACAATTCTCGATTCGGGCGGTGCGGAAAAACTTCTCGGTCACGGCGATATGCTTTATTCACCAATCGGCGCAAGCAAGCCGCTGCGTGTTCAGGGCTGTTTTATCAGCGATGAAGAAGTTGAAGAACTTTGCGATTTTATTAAGAATCAGGGCGAAAGCCAATACAGCGACGAAATTCAAAAAGAAATTGAGGATAAAGCCGCACAGGATAAAAACGCTTCGCCGTTTCTTGATTCCGGCGAGCAGGGCGAGGAGCTTGACGCGCTCTTTGACAAAGCTGTTGATGTCGTTCTCGACAGCGGCAGGGCTTCAACCTCGTTCCTTCAAAGAAAGCTCGGCGTAGGCTATTCGAGAGGCTCAAAGATTATGGACCAACTCGAGGAAAAGGGCATTATCGGCGCGCAGGACGGCTCAAAACCGCGTGAAATCAAGATTAATCGACAGCAGTGGATTCAAATGCAGGCAAATGCACCCGTTCCCGAGTTTACGGCAGAAAATACGGAGCAAATGTCCATTGACGATAATGTTATCGACAATCAGTATTTTTCACCTGCCGATGATGTTGACGAAAGTTAAATTTTAGGATAACTTATGAAAAATACTTTTTTACCTGTTAATAAAAAGGATATGTTTGCTCTCGGATGGGACAGACCCGATATTGTCTATATAACCGGTGATGCGTATGTCGACCACCCCTCTTTCGGTGCAAGTATAATTACAAGAGTGCTTCAGGCGAAGGGCTTCAAGGTTGCAGTTTTGAGTCAGCCCGATTGGAAATCGACTGCCGATTTTGAGCAGTTCGGAAAGCCGCGCCTTGCATATTTCATCACAAGCGGAAATATTGACTCTATGGTTGCGCACTATACGGTCGCAAAGCGTCCGCGCTCGCAGGATGCCTACACGGCAGGCGGCGCAATGGGAAAACGCCCCGACCGCGCCGTTATAGTTTATTCAAATATTGTAAAACGCCTTTTTCCCGATGTCCCCGTTGTTATCGGCGGGCTTGAGGCGTCGCTTCGTCGGTTTGCTCATTATGATTATTGGGATGATTCGGTCCGACCGAGCATTTTGCTCGATTCAAAGGCAGACCTTTTGATTTACGGCATGGGCGAAAATCAGTCAATCCAAATCGCCGAGAGGCTCGCCTCGGGCGAAAAAATCGACACCATGCACGATATTAAGGGCACTGTTTATTCGGTCGATGTCCGCGAAACACCGTATGTCGGCGTTGAGTGCCCGAGTTTTGAAAATGTATCCTCGTCAAAAAAAGAATATGCCAAGGCGGCTCGTGTTCAGCAGGACGAGCAGGACCATATCCGCGGCAAAGTCATCAAACAAAAGCATGGCAAAAAAATGGTTGTTCAAAATCAGCCTATGCCGCCGCTCACCACTCCCGAGCTTGATTGGGTGTATTCTTTGCCGTATGCGCGCGCATATCACCCTATGTACGAAAGTATGGGCGGCGTTCCGGGTATTCAGGAGGTTGAGTTTTCAATCACGCATAACCGCGGATGCTTCGGCGCGTGCAATTTCTGCTCAATTCAGTTTCATCAGGGCAGATATATTACAACGCGCAGTAAAAAAAGCATTATGGCAGAGGCTGAAAAACTTACGCATTTGCCTAATTTCAAGGGCTATATCCACGATATAGGCGGTCCTACTGCGAATTTTCGCCGCACCTCGTGCGATTTTCAGCTTGAACACGGCCTTTGCAAGGGCAAAAAGTGCCTTGCTCCAAAGCCTTGCCCGAATTTAGCGGTTGACCACAGCGAATATCTCGATATTCTTCGCTCCGTCAGAGAGTTACCGGGCGTTAAAAAGGTGTTTATCCGTTCGGGTATCAGATATGATTATCTCCTTGAGGATAAGGACGATTCGTTTTTCAGAGAACTTGTTGAGCATCATGTCAGCGGTCAGCTTAAGGTTGCGCCCGAGCATTGCTCCGCAGCCGTTCTCGACAAAATGGGCAAGCCGCATATTGAGGCATATATAGAGTTTTCAAAACGCTATTTTCAATACACCGGCGAGGTTAATAAAGAGCAGTATCTTGTCCCTTACCTGATGTCGTCACATCCGGGCTCAACACTCGACGATGCAATCGAGCTTGCAGAGTTTTTAAAGAAAAATCACATTCGCCCCGAGCAAGTGCAGGATTTTTATCCCACCCCGGGCACGATTTCAACAACAATGTATTATACGGGGCTTGACCCTTATACTATGCAGGAGGTCTATTGTGCAAAAAATCCGCACGATAAGGCGCTCCAAAGGGCGTTGCTCCAATATTTCAATCCGAAAAATGCTGCACTCGTCGAGGAGGCACTGCGCCGTGCGCACCGCTACGATTTAATCGGCACGGGCGAAAAATGCCTTGTCCGCGGTCAAACGCAAAACAATAATAAGCAGCGTTCAACTGCAAACGGCAAAAAATATCAGCACGGCAATTTCAGCGGATTGAACAATAAAAACAGAAACAAAAATCATAAAAAAGGTTCTTCAAACAGGGGGAGAAAACGATGAAATCAAGCCGTCAGTCTTTGTTGATGCTCGGCGTCGCATTGCTTGTTATAGCAGGCATAATGTTTTATATCGGGCTGTCACAACCGCGTGTTTACAACGCGACAAATAAAACTTTGTCAACAACCGAGGCATATATTCAGCCAACAGCTCCTAAGGCAAACAATGCGTATTATACAAAGTCGGCGCGGAGTTTAACTGCCGCACAAACAACGGGTGCAACTGCGCAATATACAAAGCAAAACGCATTCCCGATTAATTTGAATACAGCTACTGCGGATGAACTTACGAGAATCAGCGGAATAGGCGAAAAGCGTGCCGCTTCAATAATCGCATACAGAGAAAGTATCGGCGGCTATACTTCGGTTGACCAAATCAAAAATATAAGGGGAATCGGGGATGCAACCTATGCAAAAATCGCCCCTTATCTTACCGTTTGATGAAAAACGCAATTAAGCAACTTTCGTATGTCCTTTTTCCGCGCCGCTGTGAGCTTTGCGGAGAGGTTGTTCGTCCCGACGAAAAATATTGCCGTGATTGCAGACATGCCGAGTGCATAAACGGCGAAATTTGCCTTAAATGTGCTCATTCAAAGACCGATTGTGCCTGCTCCAAAAAGGATAAAAAGCCTGCGTTCAACGGCGTTGTCGCTCCTTTTTATTTTCGTGACAGCGTTTCAAGGGCAGTTCATCGTTTCAAGTTTTACGGTTATACAGAGCTTGCCGATAATATGGCGCGCGAAATGACGAATAAAATAAATGAGAGTTTTTGTGATATAGGTTTTGATTTCGTCACATTTGTTCCGCTCAGCAAAAGACGATACAGAAAAAGAGGGTATAATCAGGCGGAACTTTTGGCTCAAAAAATCGCCGACCGTCTCAGTATCCCTTGCCTTAAATCGCTCAATAAAATCCGCGAAACCGAAACACAACGCGGCGCGTCGGCAAAGGAAAGACGTGTCAATCTTTTCGGTGCATTTGATTTGGTTGACGGTTTCGATATTGACGGCAAAACGGTTTTGCTCGTCGATGATGTCAAAACAACCGGCAGTACACTCAACGAGTGCTCCGAGATACTGAAAGCTTACGGCGCAAAGGCTGTTTATTGCTCCGTTTTCGCCGTTACAAAGCGAAAAAAGAAAAATGATAAAAAATAGTCTTGCAATTTTCATCATTTAATGTTACAATACATACCGTTATGCACCTGTGGCGGAACTGGCAGACGCGTTAGATTTAGGATCTAATTTCGAGAGGAGTGCAGGTTCGATTCCTGTCAGGTGCACCATTAACGCAGTTTGATATTTCGGGGTGTAGCGCAGGTGGTAGCGCACCAGACTGGGGGTCTGGGGGTCGCAAGTTCAAGTCTTGTCACTCCGACCAGTATGAGTGTTCATAACGGATTTATGTTATGGACACTTATTCATTTTATTCAATTTCTACCGTTACGGATTCGGTGAGCAGGTTTTTGTGCCTGCTCACTTTTGTTTATGCGGACTTTGCTGTGGGGATATATTCCACATCTACGCCCTTTCGGGTGTTTGCCTTGTAGTTTTCATCCTCTTATGATTGTAGTTCTAAGTAGCCGAAAAAACGATAATAGATGACGATGCGTTGCGTGTAGTTCTTTTTGCCGCCTTCTTTTTCGTACACATCAATGTGGTCGATAAGCTCTCTGAGCATTGGTGCTGTCAGAGAATCCATCTCCATATACTTTCCGACAGCTTTAAGGAAGTCATCTTTGTTTTGCTCCATTTCGCTGATTTTGGCAAGGCGTTTCTTGTACTCAAAAATCTTTGTTTTCAGTTCAAGGCGTTCAACCTCATATTTGTGCGACAGCTCCATATACATCTCGTCACTCAACTTGCCGGATACATTGTCCTCGTAGGTTTTGGCGAAAAGAGAAGTGATCATTTCGTTTCGGGCAGTTGCCCGATTGAGCTCTGTTTCCAAGGTTTTCTGTTCCGCTAACATATCGGCGTTGGTTTTCTCGGCAATGAGCCTTGCAAATTCTTTCTCGTGAGATTCCAAATACTTTGCTAACCTCTTTAATTCAAGCATAACTACCTGTTCATAGCATCGGCACGGATATAATGGTGGGATTCACAGTTGCCGCGTGTATCCTTTTTATAGTTAGAACAGCTAAAGAAACGGATTTCCTTGTTGTTTGTATTTGTGTGATACCATAGCTTGCTGCCGCAATCGGCACAATAAAGAAAATCGCAAAACATATTCTTCTCGCCGTTCACCTTTTTAGGAGCACGGCGCTTTGTCTTTACGACAAGCGTTTGCACCAACTCAAAATCATCACGGCTGATAATCGGCTCGTGAACATCCTTGAATATAACCCAGTTTTCTTTAGGATTGTCGTACCTTAATTTGTCTATAACATATGCAACTAATCTGTTTGTCATTCTGTGAAAACGGGGAAGAAAAGAATTCTTTTCATAAAACCGCTTTCCGCATGAGCAACTATATCTACGCTTTTTGAGGTGAATGAAAACAAACTTTCCAAAAGTCGGAATATCCTTGATAATCTGTTCTCGGTAATCGTGAATTTTGTCTGTATGATCTCCGCAGACGGGACATTTGTGAATTTTCCGCTCAAGTTTGCAGTAAATGTGAATAGTATCATCAATTTCTTCAATGTTTTCGATTAAAACACCTTGCAATCCGAGTGATTTTTCTGTAAAATAATTGTAGAGCATATTTTGTCCTCCGTTCTGGTTTCTAGTCAATTCCATTTTAACGGATTTTAGGTAAATATACTCTACTTTTTAGAAATTTTTTTGTAGGCTCTATCCCTTACCCCAACTTTTATTATAGAGCCAATTTATACAGTAATTCTATTGATTATTCTTTTGTTTGTGTTATAATTATACTAATTATATTTAGGTGGTGGTAAATGTGACTGATTTAGATTATTTAAAATCTAAATTTGCTATTTTTTTGAATTGTATTTCTGATGAAGATTTTAAAGTAATAATTGATACACTGTATTTTAGAGCATCAAAAAAAGCTCAGGAATCAATCAATGATTCATCTAAAAAAGAACAGATTAATTTAATGATTGCTGATATGGATTTTTCAATAAAAGACCGAAAATATATTAGCTTGATAAACATCTTATATCAGCATTTCAGGGAAAGAATAGCAGTAGATCAACTATCTTCTATGGATGATGTTATTAACGATATTAACCCTGAAAATTTTATTGAAAACACTATTTATATTATTTATAAGTTTTGCAAACCACCATATAGCGGCAAGTTGAGAAATATATTTGAATCAAGGCAGTTTTCGATTTGAGTTTCACGCGATATATTTATAAACGCCGATAACTCTAATGACTACAATGCAAAGGAGAACATAATGAAGTATTATATTGGCTATATAGAGAAAAGAGGAACATATTATAATTTTAAACCGGAATTTATATTTGATGGTGTTCAAATTGCAAAAGATGATACACTTAAGGAATGTTTTCCAAAGCACGGCAAATTCAATTTATCATATAAATTCCACAAGGAATCCGAACAGTTTTTGGAATCTGTAAAACTATATAATCTTTATGCAGTAAACGCGGAGAATCTAAGTATAAAGGATAATAGAAGCTATAGTGACAATTCAATAGTCGAGGATGTTCAAAAACAAATTGACATACAGGAAATGTATGACAATAGTATTGATGTGTCAAAAGTTATATTTTTAGCTGAGAAATTAGGAATTTTTAAAGTAGCGAGTCCTACAATCACGGAAATCGATAATAATTTTATTGATGGAACCATCGAAATATCTAATCAAAATTACGATAAGAATGATTATGTCTTGATTTCTCATAAGGATAAACTTATCGGTCCTTATCAATTAGAAGTGAGACCCATTGATAAAACACAGTATGTCAAACCTAATTTAGGCAACAGCATAAATAAGTATATAAAAAAATACATTGATAATTATAACAATGAACGTGTTTTCTCTTTTTCAATATATATTGATTACTATACAACTGAAAAAATAGATTTTGCATATTTTGATAAAAATGCAATTCAATCAGAAGATATTATCCCAGATGAAATCTTACTTTCAGAACTTAACAAAATATACAATATAGACACAGAAAGTAAAGGCAAAACAGCATTTGACAGATTAACTAAGAATTCGGAATTACTATCAAGTGACCTCTCTACAGAAGTAAGAAAGAGCCGATTATCAAGAGTAGAAACTCAGTTTGAAACTTTTGACAGTCTAGTCGAGTCAAAGAAGACTGTATTGAAAACACTCATAAACTCCGATTGGGGTAAAATTGAGGACTCTCAGCTTAAACGCATGTTGGACGAAAAGCTGGAAAACTCAGATGAATATAAAAGCTTACTGGAAAAATATGACCAATCCACAAAAGACTATGATATTTTGCAGGATCAAAAGCAACATATTGAAAAGGACTTATCCGAACTAAAAGAAGCACAGTCGCAAGATAGACTTACAGAACAGAAAGCAAAAGAAAAACAAAATGAAAATGATAAATTAACACTCTTTAATGAAAACTTAAAAAAAGAAAATACCGAGTTAGAAAGTCGTAAAACCTCCCTTCAGAAAGAGGTTGACGATTTAGAGCAAATAAAAGATTTACAAAAAGAAAAGACTGAGCTCGAAGGAACCATTAAATATTTACACAATCAAAAAGATGAACTGAATAGCAAAGTTAGAAAAGCTCGTAATGAATTCAGAAGTGAAATAGAAAAATCGATGAATGAAGCAAAACTTGCATTTGATCCAGTTATTTCAAATATGATGCTTGATTCTGCCAGTCAATGGCAAAGTAAAGATAAAAGTGACAAATATTTATCCTATTGCAATTGTGTTGATACTATCGCTAAATCGACTATTTCTAAATCCGAAGAAGAGTTATCTGATTATATTATTAGTGGTGTTAGAAAATACAGAAACTATCAGTATAATGATATAATTAATATGTATATCTGTATTACTCAAAGTTTTTTAACTATTTTCGCAGGTAATCCCGGTACTGGTAAAACATCAATATGCAATATTATAGCTAACAGTTTAGGATTAAATAGAGCGTTAGACGAGAAAAACTCCGATATAATGAGATTTATACCTGTTTCAGTTGAAAGAGGTTGGTCTTCAAAACGTGATTTGATAGGATACTATAATCCGCTTACAAAAAAATACGATAAAAGCAATGGAAAAATATATGATGCTCTTAGAGTCTTGGACAATGAAAAAGATAATTCACGTTTTCCGATGTTAGTCCTTTTGGATGAAGCCAACTTAAGTCCTATTGAATACTATTGGGCCGAATTTATGAGGATTGCCGATAGAGAAAACGATAGCGCAAAAATTAATATCGGAGAAGAAAACGATTTATTTATTCCAGAAACACTAAGATTTGTTGCAACTATTAACTATGACCAGACAACTGAAGAACTATCTCCTCGATTGATTGATCGAGCTTGGATCATTAAATTGCCATCAATAGAAATGGATTATTCAAAAAAGCCCGATATCAAAACTGTTTTTACTGATTTGATACTCTGGTCAGATTTAAAAAAAATGTTTTTGCCAAAGTCCACTGATAGCAAAATTGAATCAGGAGATGTTTTAGAACAAATCTATGAGGAATTTTCAAATGCAGGAATCCCTATTAGTTTTCGTGTAAAGGAAAGTATATATAATTATGTTTTGGTTGCACAGCGATTAATGATAGATGAGACTTCGGCAAACGCTAAGCACCAAGCTATTGATTATGCGGTAATGCAGAAACTTCTTCCCAAAATAAACGGAAATGGATACAAAGATTTCTTAGAACGGTTAGTCAAAATATGTGATGATAATAGACTAATTAAAACAAGAAACTCTATCGATGAAATGCTTACACAAGCCGAATACAATCTTGGTTACTGTCAATATCTTTGATAAATTATACTATTATGAATACTTACAAACTAATAATTTCTCCTGCTTTTAGTGCACATTCTGAGATAATACCGTTACAACCACTTGATGAAATGAGTTTTGATGATGAATTTGAAAGTGAAGGTATAGTATTTGATAATCAGGAATATTCGCTAAAAGTAATTAATGAAAAAAATGAAGACATGCTAATTAGAGATTATCAAATTAACGATGAATGGTGCCGTAATGAAAAAAGACCTTTTTTAGATTGTTACGGTGTGGTTAGAATCAGTGTTTATATTGATGGAGTTTTATATACTTCACCAAGTCTTTCAGTTTTTGTAAACGGCGGAGAACAAAACCGCAACATAGAAAAAATGATTGACTTCATTTATAATAATTCTGATAATTATCTTTACGAAAATCATTCCAAAAATGAAAAACGAAATGGAGTAGGAGAAACAGGAAAAAAATCTGTCCAAGTAAAAATAAACATATTAGAGGAAATAAAAAATCTTTTTGTTGATTTGTTGAGTTTTTTTAAAAACTCGCCCCACACAAAACTTATCAACAATGATAAAATCGCCTCTTTTGAAAAGCTTCGAGATATAACGCCACAAACTATAAGACATATAATTACTCACGTTGATGAACTGCAAGTTACGGATATAAATTCCGGAATTATATGTAACAAGCAATATTATCAACCAAAAAACACTTTGGTGAAATCTGTTCATTATACGCAAAATAATTATGAAAATCAGTGTGTCTTAGGTTTTTTAAAAGAACTTATTAAATCTATGCAGGAAATGCAAACGACAGTAGATTATTATCTCAACAAAACAAAGCAGTATAGAGTAATTAATGGCTATAGAGAATCAAAGTATTATATTTATCGCAAAAGCAGAGAATCTTTAGAAAACTACCACAATAGCATTAGTAAGCTTCTGAACGATTTTAAATACCTTTATTTTAGTTATAAAAAGATTTTACGATCTGATGTTGTCGATTTGAAGGGAATGCCTAATTTCACACCTGTTTTTAAGAAAATCAAACCTTATAGACAAGTGTTTGAGTTTATGTACAAATGGTTTAATAGTGGAGACTATGACCTTTCAAAGGATGAGCTGGTTTTATCTTTCTTATCGACGAGCAAAATCTATGAATACTATTGTTTAATTAAACTAAAGTCTGCATTGTTAAGTAACGGATTTACAATTAATCGTGGTTACAAATACGAATATAGAGAAGACAGATATTATAAAAACACACGTTACAATAATACTTTTCAGTTTAGCAAGGAAGATATTATTATTACATTATACTATCAACCTAAAGTGTGTAACGGCAATGATTTACAATCATCTTTGTTTGATTCAAACGAAATATTGTTGTATAGAAACTCTTCGTTATCATTAAATAATTATGAATTGCGAGGAAAGCACTGCTATTATACGCCAGATTATATTATAAAAATATCAAAACAAGATAAAGCATACTACTGGATTATGGATGCAAAATTCAGTAAAGAAAAAAATATACAAGAATACCAATTAACAGATTTGGTATGGAAATATTTGTTTTCTATTAGTGCTGTTAAATCGACAGATGAAAAACCGGGATTGATTATTTTTTGTGGAAAATCATCTAAATCAGGTTCATATAATTATAATGATATTTCATATAATACAAGAATAATTTCACCCACAACGGAATTAGTCAATTTATCAGCTCTTACAAGCAATGAAGATTCGGAGTATGTTATTAGTAGCCTATTATCGAAAATGCTTATATAATTAGTAGTTTATTATAGGCAAAAGGAAACGGGCAAAGATGGACCCACCTTTGCTCGTGATTTTATGAATATATCAATTCATTATTGACAATTTCTGTTGCTTGATTGCGGATATTATTCATTCTCCGTATCCAAAGCATTTGGTTATCTGCTTTGAATTGTTCGGTCAAGCCTTCTTTTTCGGCAAATTGTTTTATCAACCGAAAGAACATATCCTCTGCTTGTTTGTCAACATTGGCGAGGTAGGCGGTGAGCTTACAACTTGTCAGAAGATTCGTGTAAATAATCGGATGATGATTTTTGAGGTATCTCAAATGTCGCTTGCCCCATATTCCGATTTCAACCTTTAGCTGTTCGGGTAATTTCAAATCCGGCAGCAAGTAATCTCCCTGTTGCGTGTATGTAATCTTTGTCGCCATAATTCAGACCTCCTTAACCTTAATTCTCTTGGATTTGGCTTTCGTGGGCTTTATTAACAGCTCGTCAATGATGTCGGTGTATCTGCCCTGAGCAATGAGTTCATTTCTCAATTCAATTAGGCTGTTGATAACCGTGCGCCGCTCATTAGGCGTTAAGTAAATGTGATATTTTGGATTTCTCATTGTCATTTCCTCCTTGACTTGAATTTTACATTCACATTATAGGAAGAAATTGAATAAATCACAAATGTGCGAGCGAGAAAAGTGTGTAACTACTGATAAAACCTGAATTTTTCATAAGTCCGTTATGAACACTCGTACCAAAAAATGAGGTCTTTCAAAGAAATTTGAAAGACCTCTAAATTTATCAAACTGTTTATTTAAGGCAAAAATCAAAGCCGTTGAGAATTTTCAACGGCTTTTAATTATTGTGAAACTGCCTTGCTATTGCAGTTATTTCCAAAAAGCAATTTGGAATTAAATGCATCAATGATTTGATATTGTTGCTCTTTAAACAGACCGATAAAATGCAATATATATTGTCTTACCGCATTCGATGAACACCGTTGAGAAATACCCTGTTTTTAAATCCGCCGTTCTTTTTGCTTTTTTTAGAACGCATTTCTTCAAATTCTTTATAGTCAATTTTCTTGTAATCCAAAACAGCGCTTATTACCTCAACAAGGTCACATAATTCCAAAACATCATCGGATTCATTAAATTCGTTTAATTCTTCTGCAAGTTTTTTCTTTAATTCATTATAGTAATCGGCGGACTCAAGAATCACGAAATCCGGTTTATCTCCCGTTTTTTCAATTATATCGGGTATATTATCTCTTACGAGCTTGTTCATCTTTTCATACATAATAAAAAATCTCCGTTATCAAAATATTTCCTATTCTACGCTTACTTAACTGAATATCCTCAAAATATATTATCATTTTAAAATCGTAATTGCAATGTTTTTCTCGAATAACCGTCGCGTATTTTTTATTGTAAGCAAGGGGAAGGGTAGTCTAAAAAACAGTATAATTTTTTAAAAATTTCCCGATAATTTAAGCGTGAAGCGTGTCACAATTGCTGGTTGAATATTTTTGGTCAATTTATTGACTTTGTTATCGGCTGTATGATATATTGATAATGAAGGAACAATCGGTAATGATTATATATTGCTGTATATTTCATCCGGTGAATAAACAATAATAAATAAAAGGAGAAGGTTATGACACAAAAGCACTTTAGTACGAACTCAAAAATTACGGCACTTGTCTTGTCCTTATTATTGATTATAGGGATGATACCGCTTCAGGTTTCCGCCGCAGAACCTACGCATGATACGATTTTGATGGAGGGTATAAACCCCACAGCCGAAGTTAAGGTTGCACAGTTTCCGAATTCGTCAACACAGTTGATGCTGTTAACCTGCGACAGCGGTGAAACTCCGACATTTGCGAGAGAACTTTACTACAGTATTTCTCGCGACGGCTTGTCATATTCGCGTCCTACGCGAGTAAAAAGTGACTTAACCAACGATTTATATCCGTTTATATATACACCTACCGGCAGTTCATCCCAAAACGACCTGATTTTTACTTGGACCGATGCCGACAAGGTGTTTGATACCGATATAATCCCCGAGGGTGCGGCAAACTCTATGAGAATCAGCATTGCCGTTATGAACAGCGAATCACTGTCGTTTTCCGTCGAGCCATATACCTTCAGCGTGCATGAGTCAAACGATGTTTGTCATTACAAATCACGCATTACAAATATTGACGGCAAAATATTGGTCACTTGGATAGTTTGCAGTGACATCAAACAAAATGACGGCTGCTTTTCAGTAGTGGGAATGTACTATAATCCCGCCACAAATACTTTTTCAACTGATGATAACCAAAAGGACGAAAACGGCAAATTGATTCCGATGACATTTGTTGACGGGCGCAATTATATTTCCGAGTATTCCGTTGCAAAACTCGCCGGCGGCGTTGCAATCCTTTTTGAGGAGGATACCGACGGCAAACGCGTTGTCGATGAAATTTACAGTTGCACCACCGATAATCGCTACAATTATCCGTATGATTTTAAAGAAACCAACAAAAACACAGAGCTTAATTTGGCAGTGTCGGGTAAAGTTACAAACCTTGCACCGTCGGGCGGATATGGCTCTGTTGTTGAGTCCGCTATGCCGTATCTCAGCTATTATTACAATAATAATCTTTATAATATTTCCGATGATAGTGCATCTCCCGATGGCTGGAGAACAGAGTCTGTTCTCGATGTTTCCGAAACAGGAAACACAAGATATTCGTTTATTACAAAAAACTCTACTGTGGAATATATTGCCGCAAGAGAGGACACTCCTATAAAAACCGATAAAACAGAAATCAATTTTAGAGGAAAAAAATATACAAAATCAGCCGACGGAAAATGGCTCGATGATGACGGTAATTCCTGCTGTATTTATCAGGAAAACATTCGCCTTTATTACCGAGAGCCGACGGAAAACAAACCGGTGCTTCTGCCGCTCGGTCTGATTGATAAGGACGAATTTGTTTTCACTTCTTCACCAATGCCGTCATTTTTTATTGACGATTCCGACAGACTCAACTCCGTGTGGATAACAGGATACAAAAATTTTGAACGCGCCGGTGCCACACTATCAAGCGTAATTTATTCCCGCGAAAATTTGCTCAAGGCAAACTACAAAGCGGTTAAAGAGGCAATCACAAGGGCAAATGCTCTCAATCAAAGCGATTATTCAAATTATTCCAATGTGACCGACGCAATCAACGCAGTTGTTTATGACAAAGGCTATAAGGAACAGTCAACAGTTAATGCCTATGCCACAGCTATTGAAAACGCAATCGATTCTCTGACACTGCGCGGCGCGGATTATACCGAGGTTGATGCCGCAATCGCAAAAGCCAATGCAATCAACGCCGATTTATATAAAAATTATGCCGATGTCACCGCCGCTGTAAATGCCGTTGACAGAAGCAAAAATTTCAAGCAGCAGGCTGATGTTGACCTTATGGCAAATGCAATCAACGATGCAATTGCCGCACTTGAATACAAGGATGCCGATTATACCGCGGTTGACGAGGCAATTGCTCTCGCAAATTCGCTTAACAGTGACGATTATAAAAATTTCACATATGTTGAAACAGCAATAAACAATGTTGTTCGCGGCAAAAATATTACAGAGCAATCAAGCGTCGATTTGATGGCAAAGGCTATTAACGAGGCAATTTCGGGCTTGGTCTATAAGGACGCTGATTACAGCAAAGTCAATGCCGCAATTGCAAAAGCAAATGCTCTCGATAAAACAATATATAAAAACTATTTCTTGGTAGAAAATGCTTTGAATTCGGTTGCGTTCGGCAAAAATATTACCGAACAGTCGGAGGTGGATACAATGGCACTCACTCTCGATAATGCTATCGCCGCACTCGAGTATAAGGACGCAGATTACAGCAGGGTAGACGCCGCAATCGCAAAAGCCAACTCGCTTGACAGAAACGATTACAAGGATTTTACCAAAGTCGATGCAGCAGTCGCCGCAGTTGTCCGCGACAAAAATATCACTGAGCAGTCCGAGGTTGACGCTATGGCAACCGCAATTTTCAATGCCGTTTCCGACCTTGAATATAAGGACACAAATAATAATACTGAAAATAAGAATAACGATAATAAAAAATCAGCTCCCGCTCCGTCAACCGACTATAAAAAGAGTCCCCAAACCGGCACCGCCGATACAATGCTTTGGGCAGCCCTCCTTTTAATAAGCGGCGGCATAATAACAATCGTCACATCACACGCCAAAAGAAAAAAGAGATTGAAAGTTAATAAATAACAAAATGAGTAAACGACCGTAATTGACAGTCAAAAAAACAAAGGCTCGATTCATTATTTTGAATCGAGCTTTTTTACTTTATTATTGCTTTTTAAAGCTTGCTTACCTTTACTTTGATTTTTTCGATAACGCTTTCGTTTTTGTCCTTGATTTTTTCTTTTACTATTGATGTGAATTCTTTGAATTCCTCTTTGGTGAATGGCTCCTCGTTAAAGCGTTTGCGATATTCAACAATAAGGTGCGGTCTGAATTTCGGGTGCGAAATCTTAATGAGTGCTTTTGCTCTCTCTTTAAGCGTTTTGCCCTTGAGTTGAGCAATGCCGTATTCCGTCACAACATAGTTAACATCGTTTCGCGGTGTTGTTACAGCACTTCCCTCAGCGATAAGCGGCACAATTCGGCTGACGCTGCCTTTGCGCGCCGTTGACGGCATTGCAATAATCGACCTGCCGCCTTTCGACATTGTTGCACCTCTTACAAAGTCAACCTGACCTCCTACAGCGGAAAACTGGCTCAAACCGATTGTGTCCGATACAACCTGACCGAGCAGGTCAACCTGTATGCACGAGTTTATCGAAACCATATTGTCGTTCTTTGCGATTTCAATGGGATTGTTTACATAGTCAATCGGGTGCAATTCAACTGACGGATTGTTATTTATGTAGTCATTGAGCTTTTTTGAGCCGAGAGCCGCGCCCAAAACCGTTCTGCCGTTGTTGCTTGTTTTCATCTTGTTGTTGATTACGCCCTCTTCAAGCAAATCTACAACACCGTCGCCGACAAGTTCGCTGTGTAGTCCCAAATCCTTTTTGTCGAAAAGCTGTTTGCATACTGCGTTCGGAATACCGCCGATGCCAAGCTGCAAGCAGTCGCCGTCTTTGATAAGCGACGCACAGTATTTGCCGATTTCCATTTCAACCGCAGATGCTTCTCCGGTTTTAACTTCCGGCAACGGCTCGTCAATTTCGACAAATGCCGTAAAATCGCGCACATGCTTAATGCTGTTACCGAATGTCCGGGGCATATATTTGTTAACCTGTGCAATTACAACTTCGCAATGGTCTGCTGTGCCCTTAGAATAGTCAACCGTCGTACCGAACGAAACATATCCGTGTTCGTCGGGAGGGGATACCATTACTATCGAAACACGCGGACAAAGATAGTTTTTGATGATTTCGGGTATTTCATAAAAGTGGGAGGTGGTGAATTCACTTGTGCCGTTTGAAATTGATGCTCTGTTGGATTGAGAAGCAAAAAGACAGTTTAACTTAAAATGTCCCTTCATCTGCGGTTCGCACCACGGTGAATTTCCGAGGGTCAGCATATTAATTATTTCAATATCTTTAAAATCTTTGTAGTGCGCTATAAGCGCTCTTTCAATTCCGAATGGCTCGCCGCATCCAAAGCCCACAACAACGCCGTCACCGTTATTAATCAACTTTATTGCGTCTTCTGCTGTCATAAGCTTTTCGTTATATATTTCTTGCCATGTCATTTCACCAATTCCCCTTGTTTGTATAGAATTATTGCTACACAAAATAATACTATAAATAAGCACTTTCAGTCAAGAATACTTGAATTACTGTAATAAATTTGTTATCATATTCAAAATAATGTAAAGGGGCAGGCTATGGAACTTTATATCGACAAACTCATTTCCGACTCGGTCAATGCCGACCACGCAGAGGTTCGGCATATCATTGAAAATGCAAAATCGGGCGATACTTTCGTTTTTTCAAAAAAAGAATATCATTTTTACAAGGAGTTCTCGCCCTCACGCATTGTCCATATGACAAATACCGACTCGTTCAAATTCCCCGAAAAATATTTCGGTATGCTTTTTGAAAATCTTGACGATATAGAAATTCAAGGCAATGGCGCAACCTTTGTTATCCACGGCGATATTTGCGCTATGGCATTTTTGAATTGTCACAATGTAAAAATGAGCGGCTTTACGGTTAAATACGCAAACCCGAATAATATCGAAATGCGCGTTCAAAGCATAAACGGCAGAAAGGTCACTTTTGAATTTCCCGATTCGACCGAATGGCGCCTTGACGGAAAAGATTTTGTTTTCAGCGAGTCAAGTCCGTTTAACGGTGAAAAATATTGGCAGTTTAAAAATGACGAGAACAGCGACTGCGGCGTTTGCCACAGCGGCGATTCCGTTTACAGGACATCGCATGCTAAAGGCGTTTTTCATCTCATTAAAAAAGCGGAGCCGTGTGACAATCCTAATCGGGTATTGGTTACATATCGCTTTAAGCGCAATTTCAAAGTCGGCGATTGTTGCACAATCAGCCAAAACCATAACCGCAATACATGCGGCGTGTTTGTCAATTACTGTTCAAATGTATCAGCCGAAAACATCACTGTCAATTACCTTGCCGGCTTTGGCTGGCTCAGTCAAATGTGCCGTGATATTTCGTTTAAAAATGTCAAATTTTTGCCCGAAAGCGGTCGCACTGTGTCGGGTTTTGCCGATTTGATTCATGTCTGCGGTTGTCGCGGTGATGTCAAAATCAACAATTGCTCCTTTGCCCATCCTCATGACGACGCAATCAATATACACGCTTCATTTTTGCGCTTTAAAAATAAGGTCGATGATTGCACGGCTGTTTTTGAGTTTGTTCACCGTCAGCAAGGCGGCTACAGAGCGTTTAATAATGGCGATAAGGTTGTATTTTATTATCGCACAAGTCTTCAATCACTCGGCGGCGAATATACCGTTGACAGCGCCGTTGACGATATAGTTAATAAAACAGTTACAGTTAAATTTACGGAAAAATTGCCGTCTGAGATTGAAAACCGCTATAAAAATCAAAGCAATGTTGTTGCCGAAAATATTACATATTCTCCGAGCGTCGAGATTTCAAATTGCCGATTTAATGCGATTCCGACGCGAGGCATTCTTGTTACGGCGCGCGGCAAAATCCGTATTCACGATAACGAGTTTACAAATGTTGCAATGGCAAATGTCTTTATCAGCAACGATGCAAACGATTGGTACGAAAGCGGCCCCGTTCGCGATGTCGAGATTTATAACAATAAATTCATCGTTACCGAAAATAATTTGCCAAAATTCATTGATTGCTCGGCAATCCTTGTTCAACCCATAACATTTGGCGGCAAGGTTACCGCTCCCGTGCATAAAAACATTTACGTCCATTCAAATTATTTCGATGTACGCCGCGACAGAGTTATTACCGCTCACGGTGTTGAAAATTTGCGGACAGAGGATAACGAATACAAAAACATTTCAACAGTTAAAATCAATTAGGAGGTATTTTGATGAGTTTTGATTCTGTTTTAGAGGGCAGACGAAGTGTCCGTGCCTATGACGAAAACAAAAAGGTCACTTCTGAGCAGGTTGAGCAGCTCGTTCAATCGGCAATTTATGCGCCGTCATGGAAAAATTCTCAAACCGCAAGATATTATTGCGCAGTGTCGGAGCAGGGGATTGAAAAGGTAAAATCCTGTCTGCCGGAGTTTAATGTCAAAAACTCGCAGAATGCCGCGCTGATTGTCACAACATTTGTTTCAAACCGTTCGGGATTCAACCGTGACGGCTCACCCGACAACGAATGTGCAAACGGATGGGGCTACTACGATTTGGGACTTCATAACGAAAATCTCGTACTCAAAGCATACGAAATGGGGCTTGGCACATTGATTATGGGCATCCGTGATGGTGATGCGCTCCGCCGTGTGCTCAATATCCCCGATACCGAAACGGTTGTTTCCGTCATCGCAGTCGGCTATCCTGCCGCATCACCCGAAATGCCGAAACGCAAATCACCGTCCGACATTATCAGCTGGGTTGATTAATATACAATTATTATATAGAATAAGCGTTGACGCTTTGCAAAACAAAAAAGCAACCAAATTTGATTTGGTTGCTTTTATCTTTATCTTTTTGTCTGTATCAGCCGTTAAGAATTTCAAAATTCTTTTTGTTACATTTGTAAAGATTTTGGAAAACGCGGAAGTTTTTGTCATAAACCTCTTTATTTGCCGGATTTGGATGATATGTAGTTTTAACCGGGATGAGTTTTTTAACATCCTCGATTGAAGGAATGAGACCCATACCTACCGCGATACAAGCCGCTGCACCTACTGCGCCGATATTTTGCGGTGATTCAACAACAACAACATCTCTCTGTAAAATATCTGCAAGGATTTGGCAAGTCGTTTCGCCGAGTGCGCCGCCGCCGCAGAAACGAACACTGTTGGAAGTTTTGTACTTGCTGATTTTTTGTTCCTGTCTTTCAAGCATCCATCTCATATGGAAACAAATGCCTTCAACTACCGAGCGAATAAGCTCTGTCTTGCCTGTGTCAAGGCGAATGTTGAAGAACATACCTGCGGCATTCGGGTCCTCAAACGGACATCTGTTGCCGTGCAACCACGGTGTGAAAATTACGCCGTTGCTGCCTGCCGGAATTGTGTCGATAACTTCTTCAAGATAATCGTACATATTAAATTCGACCTGCTCAAAGCTATCTGCCGCATTGCCGTATTTCTTGAGAAATACGCCGATTTCATCAAGTGCAAGGTGGTCTTTAACCCATCCTACGCATTTGTTGCTTGTTTCAAGCTCGCCGAAATAGTTAAATGTTTTCGGGTTAACGCCTACAATAGCCGCCATCATTGCGCCTGCGTCAACTACCTGCTCCGGAACAACCGTTCCTACCCAGCCAGATGTGCCCGAATAAATGTGAGTGTCGCCTACCTCAACTGCGCCTGCGCCTACGCCGATAAGAGATGCGTCACCGCCGCCGCCGTAAACAGCCGTGCCGGGAGCCAAACCAAGCTCTTTTGCGGCTTTTTCAGTAACTTCGCCGACTTTTTCGGTGCTCTTCTTAATCGGAGCAAGGTGTTCCATTTTAACTCCGACCATGTCGCATACAGGCTTGCACCATCCCTCGTGACCCTTTCTTGTGTCGTAAAGGAGTGTGCCGAAAGCAGAGTCCTGAGTCATAACAAATTCGCCGCTTGCACGGAGAATGAGATATTCCTTAATGTCGAGCCATTTGTAAATCTTTTTGAAGTTCTCCGGCTCGTGAGCCTCAACCCATCTGTATTTCCAAATCGGGTCTTTAACCGATGAAGAAACGGCACCTGTGTATTTGAGGTATTTGAGGAGCTTTGTTACCTCTGCGCCTGCAATCTGAACACCGTGCGCCATGCCTTTTTTGAGCTCTTCTCTCGCACGCTGGTCCATATATGTCATAGGACGGCGAATGCAATTGCCCTCCTTGTCAACAAGAACAAGTCCCTGCATTGCAGAGCAAAAGCTGATACCTTCGATTTGCTCTTTTTTAACATTCGGCACCTTGTCAAAAACAGTCTTTGTAGTGATGCACATTGCCTCCCACCATTCGTCGGCGTCTTGCTCTGCGCCGCCTTTAACGCCGCCTGCTTCTTCGTCAACATAAAGACCGTATCCTGCTGTTGCGGAGCCGAGAATTTTCATCTCGTCGTCAATTTCAATCAAGCAGGTCTTGATTCCGGTTGTTCCGATGTCATAGGTTATTACATATTTGCACATATCATATCCTCCAAATGCCGCAAATTATTTTTCAAATGTAAATGCCGATTCAATGAATTTGAGAAGCTGTGTCACAACCTGCTCGTCATCAAGTTCGTCAACATTAATACCTGTGTATATCTCAAATCGCTCTCTGTAATAATCACAAGTGTATGAAAATTGAAGCGTTGTCAGCAAATTATCAAGGAAAAAAGCAAACATTCTCGGGTCAAGGTCCTGCCTTACATCGCCCTTTGCAAATGCTTGCGCAATGCAGGTGATGTATTTTTGACTCGTCGAGCCTTCAATCTCTCTTGCAAGCATCTTGACCATCTCTGTGCCTTTTTCACTCGATATTTCATTGTATAATTTAATATAATTTGCGTTTTTCTTCGAGTGCATGCAGGTTGTGCGAATCAGTTTTTCGGCTTTGACAAGAATTTTGTCGTTGCTCCTCAAAATTTCGTCAACTGCATTGTCGAGTATTTGCATGCCCCTTTGAACGCAGGTAACAAACAAATCTTCTTTCGTGCTGAAATATTTATACATCAGCCCGATGCTTATTCCTGAATTTTTCGCAATTACATTAATATTTGCGTTTTCATATCCCTTTGACGAGAATTCTTCGATTCCTACCTCAAGGATTTTCTCTTTTCTTTCATCCGAAGCCCTCTCAAAAGCTTCCTTGTATCTCTTTTCAATCATAGCCTATCTTTTGTCAAATTTGCACAATGTCGCAATTCCTGTATTGTGTAATGTCAACAAAACTCCTTCGGTGAGTAAAAATTCACGCTATTATATTAACATTAATTTAATCAATTTGCAATAAAAATTATACAAAAATGCCCAAATTTACACAACATTTTCATTGACAAATCGTGAAAAAGTGATATACTTAAAGTGTAAGTTAAGTGAGCGGTCGCTCACCAAACAGCGAGTGAGTCACCGCTCACCTCGACAACGATTATTTTTAAGGAGGATTATTATGGATACAAGATTCGCTATCACAGAGTATCCTAATGCTGCTGCTCTTACCGCACAGCTTGATGCACTCATCAAAAAACCTATTTATTCAATCAACAGAGCCGCTCTTAAGGAGTATGAACAAGAATACTTCGAGAAGAAGTGCGCTAAATCTAAAGAAATGATTACCGAAGCTAAGGAAGTTATCCCCGGCGGTGTTCAGCACAACCTCGCTTTCAACTATCCTTTCCCAATCGTAATGGTTAAAGCAAAGGGCAACAGACTTTGGGATATCGACGGCAACGAATACTTCGATTTCCTTCAGGCAGGCGGTCCTACTATCATCGGTTCAAACGACGATGTTGTTAAGGAAGAAGTCAAGAAACTTCTTGACGATTGCGGTCCTTCAACAGGTCTTTTCCACCCATATGAGTACAAGCTTGCTAAAAAAATCAGCGAGTGCGTTCCTTCAGTAGAAATGTTCCGTATGCTCGGTTCAGGTACTGAGGCTTGTATGTGTGCTGTTCGTGTTGCTCGTCTTGCAACAGGTCATAAGAATATAATTAAAATGGGCGGCGCTTACCACGGCTGGTCAGATCAGCTTGCTTGGGGTATGCGTGTTCCTGGTACACTTAACCTTCAGTCACACGGTGTTCCTATGTTTGTATTCAAGCACACACAGGAATTCTTCCCGAACGATCTCAAGGATCTCGAGAAGAAACTCAAAATCAACAAACTCCGCGGCGGCACAGCTGCTGTATTCATCGAGCCGTGCGGCCCTGAATCAGCTACCCGTCCGGTTGATAAGGACTTCCCGAAGGGTGTTCAGGCTCTTTGCCGTAAGTATGGCGCTCTTCTTGTATGCGATGAGGTTGTTACCGGTTTCCGTATCGGCCTTTCAGGTGCTCAAGGCTATTATGGCATTGACCCTGATATTACAATCTTTGGTAAGATTATCGCAGGCGGCTATCCTGGTGCAGGCGGCATCGGCGGCCACAGAGAAGTTATGAAATATCTCGGTGCAGGTCTTGATAAGGCTGAAGGCAAGAAGATTCACAAGGCAATGTGCGGCGGTACAATGGCTGCTACTCCGATTTCTTGCTGCGCAGGTTATACAGTAATTAACGAAATCGAAAAGAGAAATGCTTGCCAGGTTGCAGGTCAAATGGCTGACAGACTTGTTAAGGGTCTTAACGATTCTATCAAAAAGTATGATCTTCCTTTCGTTTGCTACAATGTCGGCTCAATTTGTCAGCTTCACACTGTTGCTACAATGCACTTCAGAATTAACTGGAAAAAGCCTTGGACAATTCCGTCGGTACTTAAAGAAACAGGCATCCGTCAAACAGAGATGCAGTACATGGGCGCTGCTTACATGGCAGAAGGTCTTGTTACACTTGCAGGCTCTCGTCTTTACACCTCAAGCGCTTATACCGAAGAGGATATTGATGAATGCATCAGAAGATTCGACAAGGTTCTTTCCAAGTGCGAAAAGATTGATTACTAATCAAATATAATTTAAGGGAGCGGGGCAACTCGCTCTCTTTAATGGCTTATATAGGAGAAAAATATGGCTTACGAAATTCAAGAAGCTAAAGAATTAGTTGTAAAAGCAGGAAAGGAACTTATCGAAAAGGGACTTATCGCTCGCACATGGGGCAACGTTTCGGCTCGTATTTCCGATACACAGTTTGTTATCACTCCGTCAGGCAGAGCATATGAGAACTTAACTCCCGATGAAATCGTTGTTGTTAATATCGACGATTGCTCATACGAGGGCGACATTAAGCCGTCATCGGAAAAGGGCGTTCACGCTGCCGCTTATCGTCATCATCCAACAGTTGATTTCGTTATTCATACTCACCAAAAGGCTGCAACAATCGTCAGCATCACAGGTATGACAGTAACAAATGTTTATGACGAGTTCAAGGGCGTTCTCGGCGACACTGTTCCTTGCGCAAAATATGCAATGTCAACAACAGAGCCTCTTCGCAAAAATGTTGAAGAGTGCATTATAGAAAACCCAAGCGCTCGCGCAATTATGCTTATGCACCACGGCGCACTTGTTATGGGCGACGATTATGACCACGCTTTCGCTCTTGCCGAAAATCTTGAGGCTTGTTGCGATAAGGTTATTAAGGATAACTATCTCCGTCATTCTTGGGAAAAGACTTATTCCGACGACGCTAAGAGAGCATATTTCCTTGACAAAAAAGACGCAGGCAAAATGCCTGAGTCAATTTGTGACCTCGGCTCATCTGTAAGATGCGGAAATACTTTCACTCTTACAGTCGGCGACAAAACACTTGATGTCAGCACAGACAATGGCGTCGGTGTAAACGGTATCGCTCCTAAGGTTGAAAAAATTCACCGCGCTATTTATAACGCAACCGGTTGCACAATGATTAAGCATGTTACAACTCCCGATGTTGTCGCTGTTTCTTGCACCGGCGAAAATATGCGCCCGATGATTGATGACTTCGCTCAAATCGTTGGTCTTGATGTTAAAAATGAACCTTGGATTAACGGCGATACAGACGAATGTGCTAAGGCAATTGCTAAAGCCGCAAAGGGAAGAAACGCTGTTCTTATCGAGGGCAACGGCGCTCTTGTATTCGGTAATACAGAGGGCGACATTCAAGCCCTTGAGATTATTATGGATAAGGGCTGTGCCGCAGTTGTTGATTGCGACATCTTCAATCGTCCGCACTATGTTCCAAAGGCAGAATGCTTCCTTATGAGAACAGTTTATCTTGCAAAATATTCAAAGCAAATTGATGAATAATTGAATAGATATAAATATAAAAAGGAGGTCATATGACCTCCTTTTTCTTATGCTCAAATATTGTTAATTAGTCAAACACCATTCCCCAATTATCACTTTTGTGCGCCTCAAAACACATTTTGATTTGCTCCTCGTTGTTCTTTTCGGTTGCAAGGCAGGGGAGAGAGTCAAGCGAAAAATAGTCAAAACCGACTGTTTCGGTGTTTTCTTTAAATTCACCGCCCGTTGCAGTGCATAAAACAAAAATTTTGCATACTTTGTAGGCGTATCGCGGTTTGTTGTGCTTTTCTCTGTCCTGCACGGCTATAATTTTATCCGCCGTGACATCAAGCCCCGATTCTTCCTTGACCTCTTTGATAGTGTTTTCTTTGACGGAACAGTTTACATCAACCCAGCCGCCGGGGAGCGACCATGTGCCGTTGTTTTCTTTGACAAGGAGTATTTTGTCTTCCTTGAAGATTGCCGCGCGTGTGTCGATTTTCGGCGTTTGATAACCGATTTCATTACAGAACAGGGTCTTGACTTTTTCGCTGTCAAGACCGCTTTTGTTTGCAATTATTTCTGCCGAAATTTCACGGATTCGTTCATACCGCTCCAAATCAAATTTATCCTTGCCGTATGTCAGCCCCGCTTGCGCAAGACTTTGCAACTCAATCGCCCAGTCAAGCCAAATATCCTTTTCCATATAGTCCCATCCTTATAAAAATGCCTATGTAAGTACACTGCAATTTTACGCAATGTACCATCATAGGCATGCTTTTATTCGTCTAAAAGATTGTTTTCTTTCAGCATTGTAATGAATTTTTTTAAATCTTCCTCTGCGCGTGATTTTTCAACATCGTATTCGCTTGTGATTTTTTCAATCGCATTGTCAAATGTTGTGTCATTTTGCAAACAGTCCCAAAAGAACGAGCCGCTCTCGTTGAGAGTAATCATTCCGTTGAACTCGCTTGCCTCTTTGCCGACAGGTACAACAATGTATGAGCCGGCAATTTCACGCTTTGCAAATCCGTTTTTAATTTTCATTATTTAACAAAATCCTCTGCTGTTTTAACAATGTTTTCTGCGCTTAAGCCAAATTGCTTTAAAAGCTCCTTTGCCGGTCCCGAATGACCGAATTCATCGTTTACACCGATTCTATTAACCGGAGTAGGGCAGTTCTCGCTGAGCGCCGCGCAAACAGCCTCGCCTAATCCGCCGATAATGTTGTGCTCCTCAACAGTGATAACCTTGCCGGTTTTCTTTGCCGATTTAACAATAAGCTCCGTGTCAAGCGGCTTGATTGTCGCAATGTTGATTACCTCTGCATCGATGCCTTTTGCCTCAAGCTCCTTTGCGGCTTCGATAGCCTCAGCTACCATAAGACCGTTTGCAATGATAGAAACATCGTTACCCTTTTTGATAACCTCGCCCTTGCCGATTTCAAACTTGTAGCTGTCATCGTGGAATACAGGCACTGCAAGTCTGCCGAATCTGAGATAAACGGGTCCCTCATATTTGTATGCGGCTTTTACTGCCTGCTTTGCTTCAATATCGTCAGCAGGGCAGATAACAACCATTCCCGGGATAGAGCGCATCAAAGCGAAATCCTCACAGCATTGGTGGCTTGCGCCGTCTTCGCCTACGGAAATACCTGCGTGTGTTGCACCGATTTTCACATTGAGGTGAGGGTATCCGATTGAGTTTCTTACCTGCTCAAAAGCTCTGCCTGCCGCAAACATGGCAAAACTTGATGCAAACGGAATAAGACCCATTGTCGAAAGTCCTGCCGCAACGCATACCAAGTCTGCCTCTGCAATGCCGCAGTTGAAATGCTTTTCGGGATATTCTTTTTTGAAAATTCCTGTTTTTGTTGCCGCCGAAAGGTCTGCGTCAAGAACAACAAGCTTGTCGGCGCCCTCTGCTGCAAGTTCTTTTAACGCGTTACCGTAGCTGTCACGCGTTGCAATGTTTTTTACTTCAGCCATTTTTACGCCTCCAATTCTGCCATCTTGGCATTCAATTCTTTCATAGCAATGTTGTATTCTTCCTCGTTAGGAGCTTTTCCGTGCCATCCTACTTGGTTTTCCATGTAAGATACGCCAAGACCCTTAACCGTCTTCATAATGATGCCGAAAGGCTTGCCGCTGCCGCGATTAGCGTGGAATGCGTGAAATGCCTTTTCGATTTCGTCAAAATCGTTTCCGTTGATTGTCACATAATTAAGACCGAATGCCTTGAGCTTTTCGTCAATCGGCTCTGCGCTCATAACATCCTTGCAAGCGCCGTCAATCTGAAGTCCGTTAACATCAATGATTACGCAAAGATTGTCGAGTTTGTATTGGCTTGCAAACATCATTGCTTCCCAAACCTGACCCTCTTCAATTTCGCCGTCGCCCAAAAGGGTATATACTCTGATTTCGTCTTTGCCGAGATATTTTGCACCTTTAGCCATGCCTGCCGCAACGCTGATGCCTTGACCGAGTGAGCCTGTGCTCATGTCAATGCCAGGCACGGTGTTCATATTCGGGTGACCTTGAAGGTATGAGCCGATATGACGGAGTGTTTTCAAATCCTCAACAGGGAAAAATCCCTTGTATGCAAGTGCGCTGTAAAGACCCGGTGCACAGTGACCCTTTGAAAGCACAAATCTGTCCCTGTCGTCCCATTTCGGGTCCTTTGCGTTGTATCTCATCTCTTTGCCATAGAGGTATGCAAAAAGGTCTGCCGATGAAAGCGAACCGCCCGGATGACCGGCTTTTGCGTTATATGTGCCCTCGATAATGCCCATTCTTATTTGAGTGGCAAATATCTCAAGCTCCTTTTTAGTTTGATTGTCCATAGCCCAATCTCCTTTGTTTTTTATCACTATTATTGTAACAAATTAAACAGCTTTGTGCAATATCAATTTTGTAAATATAATATGTATTCTCATTATATATTATATACAATCTCAATAATATTCATAAAAAACAGCATAAATAAAAGCTCCGCGCGGTTGCCCGAACGGAGCCTTTTGTTTATAGGTAAGATGTTAATTATTTGCTTGCTTCTTCAACTGCAACTGCGCATGCAACTGTTGCACCAACCATCGGGTTGTTACCCATACCGATAAGTCCCATCATCTCAACGTGAGCCGGAACTGAAGATGAGCCTGCAAACTGTGCATCGCTGTGCATTCTGCCCATAGTATCTGTCATACCGTAAGAAGCAGGACCTGCAGCCATGTTATCAGGATGAAGTGTACGGCCTGTGCCGCCGCCTGATGCTACTGAGAAATATTTCTTGCCCTTTTCAACACATTCCTTCTTGTATGTGCCTGCAACAGGGTGTTGGAAACGAGTCGGGTTTGTTGAGTTACCTGTGATAGAAACATCAACGCCCTCTTTCCACATGATAGCAACGCCTTCTGTTACATCGTTAGCGCCGTAGCAGTTAACCTTTGCACGAAGACCGTCTGAATATGCCTTGCGGAATACTTCCTTAACCTCACCGGTGTAGTAATCCATCTCTGTTTCAACATATGTGAAGCCGTTAATTCTTGCGATGATTTGAGCAGCGTCTTTGCCAAGGCCGTTAAGAATAACTCTGAGAGGAGTCTTTCTGACTTTGTTAGCCTTTTCTGCAATACCGATTGCACCCTCTGCGGCAGCGAATGATTCGTGGCCTGCAAGGAATGCGAAGCACTCTGTGTCCTCTTCAAGAAGCATCTTGCCGAGGTTACCGTGACCGAGACCAACTTTTCTCTGGTCAGCAACAGAACCCGGGATGCAGAAGCTTTGAAGACCCTCGCCGATTGCTGCAGCAGCGTCGGCAGCTCTTGTAGCGCCCTTCTTGAGAGCAATTGCGCAACCTACTGTGTAAGCCCACTTTGCGTTCTCAAAGCAGATTGGCTGAATGCCTTCAACGATTTTGTAAGGGTCAAATCCCTTAGCTTGGCAGATTTCTCTGCACTCTTCGATTGATTTAATGTCATATTTAGCGAGAACTTCAAGAATTTGCTTCTCTCTTCTCTCATAAGATTCAAATAAAGCCATTTTTGTGTCCTCCTTAATTATTCTTTTCTCGGGTCGATGATTTTAACTGCGTCATTAACTCTGCCGTATTGACCTTGAGCTTTTTCAAATGCAGTGTTTGCATCGTCGCCGCCTTTGATGAAGTCCATCATCTTGCCGAAGTTAACGAATTTGTAACCGATGATTTCGTTGTCCTCGTCAAGAGCAAGACCTGTTACATAACCGTCTGTCATTTCAAGATAACGGGGGCCTTTTGCAAGTGTGCCGTACATTGTACCAACCTGTGAACGAAGGCCTTTGCCGAGGTCCTCAAGTCCTGCACCGATTGTAAGACCGTCCTCAGAAAATGCAGATTGTGAACGACCGTAAACGATCTGGAGGAAAAGCTCTCTCATAGCTGTGTTGATAGCGTCACAAACAAGGTCTGTGTTGAGAGCTTCAAGTATTGTTCTGCCCGGGAGAATTTCAGCAGCCATGGCAGCCGAGTGAGTCATACCTGAGCATCCTACTGTTTCAACAAGAGCCTCTTGAATAACGCCCTCCTTAATGTTAAGGCTGAGCTTGCATGTACCCTGTTGAGGTGCGCACCAGCCGATACCGTGTGTGAAGCCGGAAATGTCTTTGATTTCCTTAGCCTTAACCCATTTTGCCTCTTCGGGGATTGGAGCAGCACCGTGAGCAACGCCCTGAGCTACAGGACACATTGTTTCAACTTCGTGTGAATAAGTCATTTTAATTAACTCCTTCCTTTTAATTCCGTTTCAGCCTGCAATAATGCAGTCCGATAATAATTTCTAAAATTATCGTAAATATTATACCCAATTTGTCTTCTCTCTTCAAGTATTAATGTGAATTTTTGACATTATTTTATATATTTATTTTAACCTTTTGCAAAAATTGTTTATTTTTAACTAAAATTGTACCTTTATTGTGTTATTTGTGTTAATTGACAGCCGATTTTTACAGGGCTATAATGTATTTACAGTATCGCTTTAAGGAGAAACGGTGATGAGTACGAAAATTAATCTTAAGGATAAAAAACTGCCGCTCACCGCAATTTTTATTATTGTTTTCGGCTATGCATCGGAAAGAATGGCTGAAATTGCGAATTTCGAAAAAACAAAAGCGTTTGCCCTTGCTCTCGGCGGCATTATGACAGTGCTTTTCGTCTTGTCAGCAGCCTTGATTTATAAATCAAAAAATATCACCTTTGCGCTTTTGGCGTCGCTTTTGGGGCTTAAAATGATGCCGCCCGGTGTTGCCATGCTCACGCAAGAAAGTCTTTGGGGCAGTGCCGCGTATTTTGTTGTTTGCAAGGTTGCTGTCGTTGTCTATGTTCTTTTGGCAATACGCTTTTATTATCTTCAGAAAAAGCCGCGCGAAGTCAAGTCGCTTCCGATTTTGTCGCTCATATTAGTTGTTCCGTTTTTCAACGAAATCGCATCTGCGTCATATGATTTTTTTCTTGCAAAAACAGGCAGTATGCTCGGCGGCTACCTCACTGACCTCGCGTGCTACGCTGTTGCGTCGGTTGTGATTTTGCTTGTCGCGTATAAAACGAATTATGCTTCAATGCATTTTGTCGCAGCGTTTGAATTTATCGCGCTTGCAATCAATATTTTAAAGCGTTTCGGCGCAGTTTTGGCAAATGTTCCGTTTGGCAGGCATATAAGCAGAGTGTACTATTTGTGGATTATTCTCTATGCTGCTTTGATTTTGATTTTCGCCCTTGCAGACAGAAAAAAGCGCAGTGAATCAAAATAATTTAACATTAAAGATTAAAGGCTGTTGCATTTTTGCGTGCAACAGCCTTTTTTGATAGATGTTTATTTTTCGCCGACCGCAGATACCCGAGCTAAGCAGTCAATATTAAAGGCACGCGGCATCGGTATCTCAAAGGAAATTCAGTAAATTTCGTTCAGTTTTTGTCCTTTGATTTTGTGATGAATGCAACCGCAAGCGCTGATAAAACCGCAATCGTAACACCGCCTGCACATGCACCCAATCCGCCTGTAACTATGCCTGATATGCCGTCTTTTCTTATCGCTTCCTTGACTCCCTGCGCAAGCGCGTTGCCGAATCCTGTCAACGGAATTGTCGCTCCGGCACCGGCAAAATCAACAAGCTTTTGATATACGCCGATTCCGCCGAGAACTACGCCGAGACAAACAAAAAGCACAAGTATTTTTGCAGGCGTCAGTTTTGTTTTGTCGATTAGAATTTGACCGATAACACAAATAATTCCGCCCACAACAAATGCTTTTATACACATAATTAACATAAAAAATCACCTGCTGATATTTTTTGCATCTGCAGGTGATTTATTCGTTTATTAATTTTTTGTTTGACTATTATCCTAAATCAATAGGTTTTTTGTTGTCATATTTAGCAGCTCTGCCGTATTTTTCCTCAAATCCCGGGTTGATATAGTCCTCAACAACCTTGCCGTCGCGAATTCTGATAACTCGCTCTGCTTCCTCGGCAATTTCGTTGTCATGGGTGATTACGATAACCGTTCTGCCCTCGTCCTTAAGGGTGTGCAAAATGTGCATAACATCCTTTGTTGAGCGTGTGTCAAGGTTACCTGTCGGCTCGTCGGCAAGGATAACAGGGGGAGCTGCGGCAATTGCTCTTGCAACAGCAACACGCTGTTGCTGACCGCCAGAAAGTGCTTTTGGCAAATGGTGCATTCTTTCTTTAAGTCCGACCTTTTCAAGTGCGGCTATCGAAATTTCGCGGCGCTCATCTTTTCTCATTCCTCTGTAAACAAGCGGCAACTCAACATTTTCAAGCGCCGTGAGTGATGAAATAAGGTTAAATCCTTGGAAGATAAATCCGATTTCCTTGTTCCTGATTTCGCTCATCTGGTCGTCGGTCAAATCGTCAACAAGCTGACCGTTTATGTAATAGTCGCCCTCTGTCGGCGTGTCAAGCAAGCCGAGCATATTCATAAGCGTTGATTTACCCGAGCCTGATTGACCGATGATTGCAACAAATTCACCCTCATCGATTGTGAGTGAAACGCCATCAAGCGCGTTTACCTGATTTTCACCCGGATTGTATATTTTATATACATTTCTTACATCTATTAAATGCATATTCTTTACCTCTACTTTTAGTATAATGCAATTATACAAATAATAATGTGCCTTGTCAAGGAATTTAACGAATATTAACATTCGCGTTACAAATAATAATCGTACATAAGCCAATATTCATCACGCTATTCATCACGCTTTGCTGAAAGGAGCAAAAAAATATGAGCATTTCAAACAGCGATTATTCAAAAATGACCGATAAAGCAAGCCCGAATTCGCCGACAGTTTTGAATTGCGTCAAGGCATTTTTAATCGGCGGCGCAATTTGCACATTTGCACAGCTTTTGAATATTTTGTTTCAAAATATCGGTTTAAGCGAAAAAGATGTCAAAATCGCAACGCCCGGGGTAGTCATTGTGATTACCGCAATTTTGACCGGTATCGGCGTTTTTGACAAAATCGCACGCCACGCAGGCGCCGGCACGATTGTTCCTATTTCGGGTTTTGCCAATTCCGTTGTTTCGCCTGCACTCGAGTTTCAGCAGGAGGGTTTTGTCCTCGGCACTGCCGCACAAATGTTTTCAATCGCAGGTCCCGTTATTGTTTACGGTGTTGCGTCGAGTTTTGTCTACGGTTTGATAATTTATATTTTTAAATTATATTAATTTGCAAATGCGGTTGAATTTTATCTTGTTTGGATTTATAATATCCGTATGAAAGAAAAGAAGAAAATAAATACAATCAGAAAAATTGAATACAAAAACAAGGAATCTTTTTTCCTAATAATAAGAGGACTTGAGGTCGGTATCGTGGCAGGTTTAGTCGCCGTGTTTTACAGATTTTTGCTCGAATATGCCGAAAAATATCTCAATATTATTATTTCAACGGTTAAGGACAGTCCGTCAAAAATCGCCCTTTGGTTCATTGCACTTGCCGCACTCGGCGGTTTTGTCGCAATGCTCAATAAAATTGAGCCTATGTCGTCGGGTTCGGGTATTCCTCAGGTAGCCGGCGAAGTTAAAGGTGTCCTTACTCAAAATTGGTGGCGAGTGCTCCTTGCAAAAATCGTCGGCGGCACCGTTTGTGTGTTCTCGGGACTTTCTCTCGGCAGAGAGGGTCCGTCGGTTCAGCTCGGCGGTATGGCTGCAAAGGGCATTGCAAGGGCAACAAAGGCGGACAAAACAACGGAATTGCGGATGATAAGCTGCGGCGCAGGCGCAGGTATGGCAGCGGCGTTCAACGCTCCTCTTGCAGGCACAATGTTTGTTTTGGAGGAAATTCACCATTCGCTCGACAAAAATATTCTTTGTATGGGTATTGTCTCCACAATCACTGCCGATTATGTGTCAAAACTTTTCTTCGGTCAAAACACTATTTTTAATTACGAAACAGTCAACTTTCCGCTCGGATATTATTGGTTACTCGTTTTGATGGGCATTGTCACAGGACTCTGCGGCGTGTTTTACAATGTTGTTATGCTTAAAATGCAAAGCATTTACAAAAGCATCAAAAAAATCCCGAATTACATCAAAATGCCGCTTGTTTTCGTCATCAGCGGTGTTGTCGGCTTGCTTCTTCCGCAGGTGCTTTGCGGCGGTCACAGCATGGTCGCTCTGCTTATAAACGAGCATCCGTCAATTTCAATGATGCTGTTTTTACTTGCGGCAAAATTCCTATTCGGTGCATTTTGCTTTGCCTCGGGCGCACCGGGCGGCACGCTTTATCCGCTTTGTATTTTGGGTACATATATCGGCGCTGTTTTCGGCGCAGTTTCAATAAACGCTCTCGGGCTTGATTCATCAATGTGGGAAGAATTTGTTGTTATCGGTATGGCAGGGCTTTTTGCCTCAATCGTCAGAGCGCCTATAACCGCAATTATCCTTGTTTATGAGCTCACCGGCAATATGAACAATATTTTGCCGCTCGCAACCGTTGCACTCATCAGCTATGCAACAGCAAATCTAATCGGCGTTCAGCCGTTTTATGAAACCTTGCTTTCAAATCTTACCCCGAGCGACTCGGAAAAGCCAAAGCTTTTCAAACGCTCGGAAAAAATCATCAAATCGTATGTTATTCCGCTCGGCTCTCCGCTTGACGGTAAAAAAATCAAAGAGGTCGATTGGGGCAGGCATTCACTTATCATCACTGTTGAACGCGGCGAGGAGAGTATTACGCCAAACGGCGATGTTCTACTCAGGGCAGGGGACGAAATTGTTTTCCTTGTCAGCCAGCGCAGATATGCCGCAAATATCAACAGGCTGGAAAATTTATTTGCAACAAAATAAAATTATTTAAGGGGTAATTTTTTATGCAAAGACATTGGTTTAAAGGTGATACACATCTGCACACGCTGAATTCAGATGGTCATCTCCATCAGTACGAGCTGATTGAAAGATGCAAAAAGCTCGGCCTTGATTACATAATAATAACCGACCATAATTACGATACCGTCGAAAAAAGCTATTCAAGCGACGGACTCCTTGTCATCAAAGGTCAGGAGGTTACGGGCGATAACGGTCATGTCAACATTTGGGGCGAGAATGTCGGGTTCAAGCCGCCGTACGATTTGTCAAACCTTGACGCTTACAAGAAAATCGCCGCAAAGGCAAAGGAAAACGGCGCAACAATCAGCGTCAATCACCCGTTTTGCTCAAACTGCGGCTTTTTGCTCGACCTTGACGATATGCCTATGGATTGCGTCGAGGTTTGGAACACTATTCAGCACAGCGATAATATCAAAAATCTCAATTGGTGGGTCGATAAGCTCAACCATGGCATAAAAATCGGCGCGGTCGGCGGCTCGGATTTCCACAGGGACTATGCAAAACTTGATATGCTTGCGCGACCGACAACGGTTACTCTTGCAAAAAGCAATACACCCGAGGATATTTTGGCGGCTCTTCGCGAGGGCAGGTCGGTTGTCACAAACCGCCCCGACACATCAATGATTTATCTTTCCGTCGAGGGCGCACAGCTCGGCGATACAATCAAATTAAACGATAATTCGTTTCTTGTCGGCGATTGCAGGGTTACAAAGCTTTTGCCCGGTCATACCCTCAAAATATTCAATAACAACGAGGTTGTTTACGAGCATAAGGCGTATTTCCCCGAAAAGGAGCATAATGCCGTTTTCGAAATCAGAAATAAGGGCTATATCAGAGCGCAGATTGATTACGATTTTACACCTGCACTCAAAAAGGTTTATACCGAGGTTGAAAAACGCTTCTTGAAAGGCAGCGGTGATGTGCCTACATTCTTCTGGGCATTCACAAACCCGATTTGGATTGATTAATCACATAACTTAATATAAAATAAAAACGCGGCAGAGATTTAATTTTCTCTGTCGCGTTTTGCGTTAATATTCAACCTTTAAACCCTCTTCGGCTTCTGCAACCTTGAGCATTATTGCACATTCAATACGCTTTCTGTGCAGTTCACATCCGAATTCGTAAACACCATTTACACTGCCGGTTGTGTGGTATGCGTTTGCCGCACATCCGCCCGAGCAGTAAAGCTTGGCAAAGCAGTCCTTGCATTCCTTGTGCGAATAAACATTGCAAAGCTTGAATTGCTCAAGTATTTCCGGATTCGTCACGCCGTCATAAATGTTGCCGAGCTTGAATTTGTCATCGCCTACAAATTGATGGCAGGGAAATAAATCGCCGCTCGGTGTAACCGCCATATATTCCGTGCCAACGCCGCAACCGCTGACTCTTTTTACTATGCACGGTCCGTGGTCAAGGTCAATCATATAGTGATAAAATGTAAAACCGTTGCCGTTTCTGTAGCGTCTGAGCATTTCGTTTGCCAAAATTTCGTATTGCTCTTTGAGTTTCGGCAAATCCTCGTCTTTCAGTGCCCACGGCTCCTTTGGGTCGCATACAACCGGCTCAACCGAAAGCTCCTTAAAGCCGAGATCGGCCATATGTATCAAATCCTTTGAAAAATCGGTGTTGAAATGCGTGTATGTTCCGCGCATATAGTAGTCTTTATGATTGCGCGAGTCGGCAAATTTCTTGAATTTGTCAACAATCAAATCATAACTGCCCTTGCCGTTCGGCGTTTTGCGCAGATTGTCGTGCACACTCTTTCTGCCGTCAAGCGACAAAACAACATTGCCCATTTCCTTGTTGCAAAAATCAATAACCTCATTGTCAACAAGTACTCCGTTTGTGGTGAGCGTGAATCTGAAATTTTTGTCAAACTTCTTTTCCTGCTCTCTGCCGTATTGCACAAGTTTTTTGCATACATCCCAATTGAGCAGCGGCTCGCCGCCGAAAAAGTCAACCTCAAGGTTGCGCCTTGTTCCGCTGTTTTCAATCAAAAAGTCAAGCGCCCTTTTGCCGACCTCAAAACTCATCAGCCCCTTGTCGGCACCACCGTATTCACCTTTGCCGGCAAAGCAGTATTCGCAGTTGAGGTTGCATCCGTGCGCAACATGCAGACAAATTGCCTTGATTACACCCTGGCGTTTTTTGAATTCAAGCGCGGTGTCCTCAAATGTGTCTTTCGCAAAAAGCCTGCCGTCGGCAATAAGGCTTTCAATATCCTGAAAACAAAGGTCAATGTCTTCTTCGCAAACCTCGTCGTCATCCTTGTATTTTTCAAGTATGGCTTTTTTTATTTCCTCTTTCGGAGTTGTTTCATACATATTGATTATGTCATATGTCGCCTCGTCAACGCTGTGAACACAGCCGCTGTTTTGGTCGAGGATAATATTGTAGCCGTTCATTTTAAATGCGTGTATCATATCGTTGTTCCTTAATAAATAAAAGTAAGCATAGAAAAACGGCGGTAACGCTTACCGCCGTAAATTCTAAAACAAATTACTTCTTCAATTGCTCACACTTCTGGTTTGCAACAGAGCAAGAAGTTTTAGATGCTGACTGGCAAGATGTCTGGCATTCGCCGCAGCCGCCCTTCTTTGCTGATTCGCAAAGGTTTCTTGAGCTTAATGTGTTGATTCTCTTCATATAAGAACACCTCTTTGTTATTTATTAAGTTTTATTATAAATTATTATGCGCCTTTTGTCAATGTTTTATTGGGCAACAAGCCGCTGTCACTTACAATATTTACATTTGCCTTTAGAAGCGACTTGATATAGCCGAGCGTTTTTCTGTCAATTATCTCACCGGGCACAATAATAGGAATGTCCGGCGGATAAGCATATATAAACTCGTTTGCAATTTTTCCAAGCGATTCGTTGAGTGCCGTTTCTCTCGATTTTTCGGCGATTTCTATAATGTGCTCGCCCGACGCAATCGGCGGCTTGTCAATTAAATCGTTTGCCGTTTTAAATAGGGAGGAATCTATCTCACAAAGCGCCGTTTTCAAATGCTCCAGCGCATCTCGGCTGTCGGCAACCGATGTCATCAGTATTATATAGTTTTTGCTCGCCATCTCCGGCTCAATGTTGTATTCTTTTCGCAATCTGTCGGCAAGAGCCGTGCCATCAATATTCGCATTTGCGCAGGATATAACGATTTTTGAAATATCGTCGCTGTATTTCAGCCGCAGGCATTGAAGCTCAATATCGCGAAAATTCCAAAGATTTTTGATGTTCTCCTCAAAATCCTTTTTGTTGTTTTTGATATAGTCACAGCATTTTGCCGCGCTGTCCATTATTATATAACTCGGCGAGCTTGTTTCAAAAATGTCGATATATCGCTTAAATTTTTCAATGTATTCCTCGTTGAAAACATTTGCGACAGCCGCCTGTGTCAACGCCGGCAGCGTTTTGTGCAGACTCGAAATAACAATGTCGCCCGTCGGGTATTCACAAAATGTTGCTATCCCGAAATGCGCACCGTGTGCCGCGTCAATTATAATCGGAATATTTGCTTTTATTCTGCTTGTGTTGCCCTCGTATGTCGGCGAGGTGATGACTATTGCCTTTGCGTCCTCATTCTCAGCCAAAACAGCGTTCACATCATCCTGTAATGTGTTTGTATAGTATCCGTCAACATAGTCAAACCGCGGTTCAACATAAACCACTTTCAGCCGCCTTATCATACATGCGTTGTAAACACTTTTGTGGCAGTTTCGCGCTATTATTATTTTGTCGCCCTCATTGCAAACCGCAAAAATCGCCGCCAAAATTCCGCCGGTCGAGCCGTTTGTCATCAAAAACGATTTTTTCGATTTGTAAATTTCAGCCAATGCGTTTTCAATTTCAAGTATGTTGCCGTGAGGGTCGTGCAAATTGTCCGCACCGTCGATTTCCGTTATGTCAATCTCACTGCCGACAATGCCGAATTTATCGCTCCTCTTGTGTCCCGGCATATGAAACGGGTATTTTTCAAGTTTTCTTAAATCATCTGAAAATTTCAACTTTATCACTCCTTGTGTTGATTACCGCAAGCATTATGTAACCCGCAAAAATCGGAACCGTTTCAATCAGTCCGGTTTCTTGATATATCAAAAGCAAAACAAAATCGCCGAGCAGTATTACCGCCGTTATTACAGTAAATGCCTTGAATATTTTTCCCTTTTTAAAATTCAATAAAAACAAAACGAATACAGTTATTCCCGTCACTGCAGAGAATATCAGCGACCCTGCGCAGTGAAGATAATATTGCACCTTTTCGTCAAAATCGAAGTCAAAGCAAAGCGTCATAATCATACCTGTTGCCGAAATAACGAGCAGGGGAATGTACGCTCTCGTTTTTGTGTATCTTTTGTATGCCAAGGTTATGTTAATGCAAAGCGCTGCAATCGTCAGCACACCCCAAATCACAAAATATCCGCGCCGCTCAAGTCCTATTGTCGACAGTGCGCCCTCATTTTTGTATGCCGTGCCGAAATGCATATACCAAACGGTGTATATTGCCGCAACTATACAAGGCACAGTTGAAATGTATTTTCTCAATTCTATCACCGAAAAAATTTTACCATATTTTCAAAATAAAAACAACAGCGCAAATGTATTCCTGCATTTGCGCTGTTTTGTTAAATATCAGACAGTTTGTGTATTGTAATAATCGAGTTCTTCCTCTTCGTCGGCTTGTGCCTCTGCACGCTTTTGCTTTTTGAGTTTAACTCGTCTTACTTCGTATGTTATAGCAGTCAAAATCGAGCATACAATCGTTATTCCGAGCAATACAACAATGTCCTTCGTCAGTGAGTTTCCTGTCGATACGGTGCTCCTGAATGCGTCAACACCGTATGTGAACGGAACAAACGGATGAATGATTTGATAGAATTTCGGTGAAAGGTCTATCGGGTATGTTCCTGCCGAGCCGGAAAGGTTTAAGCAAAGCAATACAAGCAACAGGAACGAGCCTATACTGTCAAGCAGTGTGTTTAGGAAGTAGACTATCGCCATAAACGCGACGGATGTCAGTATCGCCATAAGGTAAGTGTTGAGTACATGTGCCGGTCTCATTCCGTCAATCACCATAATCAGCGTTACCATGATTATCGGTGCAACTACCGCAACAAAGCCTGCAATGCCTGCATGTGTAACAAATGTTTTTCTCTTTTGAAGCGATGTCTTAAACGGTGAGAACATAAGACAGAATGCAAGGCATGCAACCCAAAGTCCGGCACACATCATATATGCCGACATAGCCTCGCCGTTTGCGTTGATTGTGCGCTGAAATGTTTCCGTTGCGTCAACCGGCTGTGAGAACATATCTGCCGCATTGTCATCGGTGTTCGTGTTGCTGATTTGCTCCGCACCGTCCTCAAGAGAGGTTTGAAGCGTTTTTGAGCCGTCGGAAAGTTTGTCACATCCGTTACCGATTTGAACAGAGCCGTCATAAAGCTTTGACGAGCCGCCGACAAGCTGGCCTGCACCGTCATCAAGCTGTGTTGCGCCGCCGTTGAGTGCCGAATTGTTTGAAACAAGCTGACTTGTTCCGTTTTTGATTTGTTTAACGCCGGATTGAAGCTGATTTACTCCTGCTCCCAATTGGTCAGCGCCGCTGTCAACCTGCTCAACGCCGCCCGTATATGTTGTAACGCCTGCCTTGAGAGTTTGCATGCCCTCGATAAGTCCGATTTCGCCATCCTTAGCCTGTGTTTTGTCAAGTCCGTATTGAACATCCAAAAGTCCGTTTTTGAATTGCTCAAGCGTTTTGTTTGCCATTGTGAGCGCATAGCTGCCGCTGTTGACAAGTGTGTCAATTTGTTTGTTAACCTCTTCGTAATTGCTTACTATTGCATTTGCGTTATTGAGAAGTTTTTGTACGTCCTCCTTGCTGAATTTTTTTTCAAAATCCTGGAGTTTAATCATCTTTTCGGCAAAGTCTTTAAGACTTTTAAGAGTTTTCTTTGCCTCCGAGCCGATAGGCAGCTGCATAAGTCTGTCGATTGTGTTTACAACCTTGTGCCAGTCAACAGCATCATAGTTGATGATTTCGTATATCGTGTCAAACTCTTCTGAGTTAACGAATTTGTCAAGGTCGCTTGTAGTTTGCTTGATGCTTGCGATTGTTTCGTCGTCAAGCACTTTGTCGGCTTCTGTTTTAACATCGCCGACTTTTTGAATAACTCCGTTGAGCTGGTCAAGTCCTGCCTCAAGTGTTTTGAGGTCTGAAAGGTTTTGGTCTGTCAGCGACGATGCAAGCGAACTGCTCATATATTGCAAGCCGTCAAGAATTTGACCCGTGCCGTCGTTGAGCGTTTTGTTGTTTGATACAAGCTGTGTTGTGCCTGCTTTTAATGTGCCTACGCCGTCTTTTAATTGCGCCGTGCCGTTTGAAAGCTGTGAAACGCCGTTGTCAACCTGTGTTACACCGTTCGTGTATGTCTGCAAGCCGTCCTTAAGCGTTCCTGTGCCTTCTTTAAGCGTAAGGCATCCTGCCGAAAGAGTAGTCAAGCCGTCGGTGATTTGAATGTTGCCGTCTTTAAGCTGTCCGACACCGTTGTATATTTGGTGTGAGCCGTCTGCGGCAGCATTAAAACCGTCCTCAATTGTGTTTAGATTTGCATATACTGTTTGTGCATATGTTTTTATAACCGTTTTGTTGAGCGATTCTTTGATGGTTTTAACCGCCGATTCGCCGAATTTACTTGCAATGTAGTTTGTGCCGGGGTTGGTGTAGTATTGCATTTCCATTTTTTTCGGATTTTTTTGCGTCAGCGTTGTGGCGTTGCTTGAAAAATCGTGCGGAATTATCATTACCATATAATATGTTCCGTTTTCAAGTCCATCAAGCGCAACCTTTTCGTCAACAAAGTTAAATTTTAACGAGTCGTTTTCTTTAAGATTGTCGCAAAGTTGTTCGCCGACATTGAGCGTCTTGCCGTTGTAAGATACCGCTTCGTCTTGGTTTACGATTGCAACCGGCAGACTGCCTGTGTTTCCGTATGGGTCCCACATCGAGCCGAGAAAAAGCACAGTGTAGATAGACGGTATAAGCATAATCGCTATCATTACAACAATCATAAAGTGCTCTTTGACAAATTTGTGAAATTTAGATTCTTTTTTTAATCTTTTTGCCATTTTCATCACCTTTTGAGTTTTACAATAAGTTTATAAGGTTGTTTATATCAATACTGTTTGTAAATTGTGCAAATACAAATAGTAATCACTTTTCGATAGTATTATATTACCCACCTTCGTAATTGTCAACAAAAAAAGATATTTTTAGCATAGTGTCAAATATTATTAAATTATTTGCATTGACTTTGTTAATAATAATCAATATAATTGATTAATAAGGGCGCAATGTATGCTTTTTTATGTTACCCGCTTGTTAATCTGTGGGGGGAATATTATTGAAAAAACTGCATTTTGTGCCGATATTTACTGTTTGCGCCTTTGTTTTGTGCACTTTGTCGTTTCCGCTCGGTGCCTCGGCAGGTGAAAACAGCATCACTGTCACTTCACCTAATAAAATGAATTTTTCCGTTTCGATTGAGTCCGACGATATTACTCACGCACTTAAGGCGGCGTTTAAATATTGCAAAAAAAATGCCTCACCCGACAATCGCTGTAAAATTACCGTCGCAAAAGGAATATATAAGGTCAGCAAAACAATCACCTTTGCCTCTTATACAACATTGTCAGCCGACGGAGTGACATTGGTAAATACTCCCTCGTCCGGCAATATATTAAAATCGCCGACAGGCTCGGGATATTCCGCCTGCACCGATTTTTCAATGACAGGCGGCACGCTCACATATTCGCCCGATAACTTAAAAGGCTCGTGCCTTGTTCGCATCGGACATTCTCAAAATATAACATTTTCAAATGTCGAATTTTTGAATAATTATCAGTCACATCATATGGAAATTGCCGCAAGCAAAAATGTTGTTGTCGATTCGTGCAAGTTTTCTTCACAGCGTGCGTCGCTCAATCGTACAAGCGCCGAGGCTCTGCAAATCGACATCCTCACCGAGTCTCATTTCCCGGGATACGAGCCGTATGATTTCACCATCAACGACGGCATTACCGTTAATTCCTGTCTGTTTGAAAATACAGTCCGAGGACTCGGCACTCATTCGCTTTTTGCAGGCGATTATCAAAAAAATATCAAAATCACAAACAATACTTTTCACAATGTTTCATCGACCGCTGTTTCGGCATTCGGCTGGGTTTCGTCGCTGATTGATTCAAATACAATCATTTCCTGCGGCGAGGGTATCAATTATTCACTTATAAAAGCGGAGGACGAGGCTGAAACCGTTTCCGTTTCGCCAAACTCCGCCACCGATTTTTCGATTGACTGCAAAACAGTTATTTCAAACAATGTCATTTCAGTTGAAAAAACGGTCGCCGCGCGTGCGCCGTATGCAATTTCCATCTACGGCAGAGATTATTCGTCATCAAATAATATCTGCTTTAAGCGCGCCGATTATTCGGTATATAATATTGTAATTAAATTTAATAATTTAGCAACGCCGTGCGATTTTGTTCTGCTTTCGGGCGTGCGAAACGCGCGTGTTTATTTAAATAAAGTCCAAAACAACCGAAAAAGTGTGGTTTCGGTTTAACCTACGGAGGTATGCTATGCCATATATCAACACATCAACAAATATCAAAATCACCGACGAGAAAAGGGAACAGCTCAAGGCCCGTCTTGGCAGGGCAATCGAAAATCTCGGCAAAAGCGAAAGTTGGCTTATGCTCGGCTTTGATGACGAAAAACCAATGTATTTTAAGGGTGATTCATCGTCACCGATGGCTTTTGTCGATATCAGCGTTTTCGGCAAATCAACCGATGATGGCTGTGAAAAAATGACAAAAGAGCTTTGTTCGATTTATAACGAAATTCTCGGAATCGCTCCCGATAAATTTTATGTCAAATATTCCGGCACAAATCAGTGGGGCTGGAATAATATGAATTTCTAAAAGGCGCAAATATGACTTTACAGCAAATTATCGATTCATCAAACAAAATAGTCTTTTTCGGCGGCGCCGGCGTTTCGACCGAAAGCGGAATACCCGATTTCAGAAGCACCGACGGTTTGTATAATCAAAAATACGATTTTCCGCCCGAGGAAATACTCAGCCATTCGTTTTTTTGCGATAATACAGAGTATTTTTATAATTTTTACCGCGACAAAATGCTTGCTCTCCATGCAAAGCCCAATGCAGCTCATTATAAGCTTGCGGAACTTGAAAAGGCAGGCAAACTGCTTGCGGTTGTTACACAAAATATTGACGGCTTGCATCAGGCGGCAGGCACTCACAATGTCCTTGAACTGCACGGCTCGGTACATAGAAACTATTGCACATCCTGCGGAAAGCCTTATTCCGCCGAGTTTATAAAAAATTCAAGCGGTGTTCCGCATTGCGATTGCGGCGGTGTGATTAAACCCGATGTCGTTTTGTACGAGGAGGGGCTTGACGATGATACCGTCAAAGCCGCACTTCTTGCCATCGGCAAGGCGGATTGTATGATTGTTGCCGGCACATCGCTCAATGTTTATCCCGCCGCAGGATTTATTAAGTATTTCGGCGGCGAGCATTTTGTTCTTATCAACCGCGACCCGACCCCTGCCGATAATATGGCTGATCTTGTCATTCACGGCAATGTGGGCGAAGTTCTGTCGCAAATCGAGGTGCGCTGATGGCTGTATCCGTTATGCTTAAGCCCTCGTCCTCTGCCTGCAACCTCAAATGTAAGTATTGTTTTTACAGCAATGTTTCAAGTGAGCGTGCGGAGTTTTTCAAGGGTATGATGAGTGACGAAACGGCTGAAAATGTCATTTCAAAGGCGCTCTCTTTCGCCGATTCGTCTCAGGTCTATTTCACTTTTCAGGGCGGCGAGCCTCTGCTGCGCGGCGTTGATTTTTTTAAGCGCTTTGTGTCAAAAGTAAAAGCGCTTAATATAAAGAATTCACCTGTCACGCTCTGTGTTCAAACAAACGGCACATTGATTGACGACGAGTGGTGCCGCTTTTTTAAGGATAATAATGTCCTTGTCGGTGTTTCGCTCGACGGCGATGAGGAACTTAATTCCTACCGCGTTTATCCCGACGGCAAAAATTCGTTTGACGATATTATGCGCGGAATCTCTCTATTGGATAAATACAGTATTAATTACAATATATTATCTGTTCTTACATCACGCCTTGCGCAAAATGTTCGCCGTTCATATCGTTTTTTTAAACAGCACGGCTTTCACTATCTTCAGTATATTCCGTGTTTGAAACCTTTTGATTGCGACGATGACGAATACGCAATGTCCGTCGATGATTATGCGTCATATCTCAAAAGTTGTTATAAAATTTATTTTAACGATAATATGCGCGGCAATCTCGTTTCGATAAGACAGTTTGATAATTACGCTCTGCTTGCCTCGGGCAAAAATGCAGAGCAGTGCGGAATGAACGGCCCCTGCTCGACACAGTTCGTTGTCGAGGGCGACGGCTCGGTTTATCCGTGCGATTTTTATTGCACCGATGAATGGCTGCTCGGAAATATTAATGAAAACGATTTTAACGAGCTGTTTAATTCAAAGTTCAGCGTCACTTTTCTAAAGGACTCCTTTAAAATCGGCGACGATTGCAAAAAATGCGATTATTTTACGCTCTGCCGCGGCGGCGGTTGTAAGCGCAATCGCCAAAATGCCGATTATTGCAAGGCGTATAAAGATTTTTTCGCAAGCTCATACAATATGATTTTGCAAATGAGCCGATAACCTCGGCAACGCACCGTGTTTTGACTGCAACTATGTGCGCTATATAATTACCGCGGTCGGAAAGGCTGATTTTATGAAAAAAATACTATCTGTTGTGCTTACGATTTCTCTTGCCGCAACGCTTTTTTGCGCCTGCTCAAAGAGCGATTCGTCAAACGATACTCCGCAAACGGCTGATTTTTCACTGAAATATACATACGATACAGTTTATTATGATTACGATTCAAGTATTTTTCACGCTTATGAGGAAGTTTGCAAGGCTGTTATCAATCGCGATTCCGATGTCCGCGTAAATACCGGCTATTTTAATAAGGTACAACAGCTCCTTTATACCTCGTTTCCGCTAAATGCGCTTGTTCAAAAATATTCCGTTAAGGATGACGATTCGGGTATTTCGATTTCCTATAATTACGAGCAGGCGGAGCATGTCGAAAAGGTAAATTTGTTCAACAAAAAAATCCTCGAGATTGAAAAGGCGTGCAATATTTCAACCGCTTCTAAGGAGGAATATGTGATAAATGTCTATCATTATATTTCCTCGCATATTAAGCAATCAAAAAATGTCGCAATCAATTCGTTTGATACCGTGTTGAAAGGGGAAGGCTCCTCGTTTTCATATGCCAATGTGTTTGAATATCTCCTTTTGCAAAATGATATTGATGCTTATCATATAATCGGTGCCGACGCAAGCAATGTCAGCTGGGGCTTGAGTGCCGTTGCTCTCGACAATAAGGTTTATTATTTCGACCCGATGACGGAATTTTTAAACAACTGCGGCAAATCACTCTATTATTTCGGTATGACAGACGCTGATTTGAAGTCCGAGGGTATCAAGTCTGTCAAGTTTTCAAACAACGGTGTTCCGTCTCCTGTTAATGACAAACGCTTTGCCGCCTGCCGAAAGTGCGAAAAGTGGGAGATTAAGAATAGATGCCTCCTTGTAACTGTAAATGGCGGCAAAATTGTTAAAATTGCACTAAAATGAGCCGATAACGGTCGAGGTGAATTTTCGCTCACTGTTAAATATGCACAAAAATAAATGTAAATAAATTATTAACAAATATTAAAACCCGTTGACTTTGCGATTTAAAGACATATAATGTAGTAAATCAAAACAAAGGAGGCGGGTTATTAATGTTTAAATGGCTTGTTAAATGTGCCGAAATTCTTGCAAACGGCGACAGAGCATACATCCAAAAATAATTTATGCTCAAAAAACATCATATTTTTATGCAGTATTGAACACTTGTCTGATGACGGGTGCTTTTTTTATATATTTTTTTAGTTGTAATTACCAAAAATTTATGGTATGATTATACTATCATTGTGTAAAGGGGATTTATGTAAATGGCTGAAAAATCAGAACTTTCCGCTAAAGTGCGTACATTAATAGATAATGTAAAGTACTATTGGAAAAAGCCACCGAAGGGCAGATATATGTCCTTTAAAGAAATTGCGTCATACGCTTTCGGCGGTATAGGCGCTTATTTAATCGTTTGTATGAGCATTCCTTGTATTTTGGGTGCCACAAATGTCTTTCTTTCCGGTACGCTCGGTATCGGACTCACCGATATGTATATTATGTATGTTATCGGTGTTCTTTCGGGTATTCCGCTTACAGGCGTTCGTGCCAATATTGTTGATAATACCCGAAATAAAGCCGGTAAGTACAGACCTTATTTGCTCCGCATGGGCATTCCTTGTGCCATAATCTTTGTGTTGATGGTTTGGTTCCCGTATGACAAGCTTTCTTTAATTGTCGGAACGGGTCAATTATTCGGCAGAAATGCGGATTATGTTGCAAAGTGTGCAATCATCCTTGCATTTAATATTGCACTTCAATTCTTTTATTATTTCTTCTATGATGCCTATGAAAATCTCATCCATGTTCTTTCACCAAACTCGCAGGAGCGTGCCGATGTAGCATCAATCAAGAGCATTATTTATTCATTCGGTCCAACCGTTTACAACATTATTATTCCGCTTATTGCTGCTGTTATAGGCACAAACCAAACAGATATTAAGGTTTACAGAATTGCATTCCCCGTTATCGGCGTTATCGGCACTCTTCTTGTATTTGTTGTTTATGCCAATACTCAGGAAAAAATTATTCAGGCAAAAACCCATGTTATTCAAATCAAATTTACAGATGCCCTCCGCGAAGTAGCAAAAAATAAGTATTTCTGGATTATTTCGCTTGCCACTTGGATTGGCTTCCTCGAAACCGCATATGCAAATATTCTTTATTGGCTTTGCAACTACGGCGGTGCCTGCTCGCAGGGTACATATACAATTATCACAACCGTTTACGGTAATGCGTCCCTTTGGGGTATGCTTCTTGCTCCGTTCTGCATCAGAAAATGGGGCAAGAAAAAGGTGCAGATTGTAACAAACCTTTTCAATATTATGTTTATTCTCTGCATGTATCCGTTCTTCCTCGGAACGTCCGACCCGACAACCGGCAATATTAAAAATTATGTTATTTGGGCAGTTATGGCTTGCCTTTATCTCAACGCTGTTGTCGGTGCATTTGCCCATATCCTCAACCCGTCCATCCAAGCCGATATTCGTGACTATCAGCAGTATAAAACCGGCGAGCGTATTGACGGTATGTTTGCAGCAGTTGCAACAATCGGTAATATTATCACGCTCATTACTGCCGGCGTTCTTCCTGCACTTCAGGAAAAATACGGTATGACCGAAAAGGTTGCAAAAGCTGTTACATCAAATACTCAGCTTATGGCAAGAGTGCTTCCGGGTGCGAAACAAACGCTCGGTCAAATGCTTAATGACCAGCTGGCAAACGGTCAAGACAACTTCATCAATCCGTCATCGGCGCTTTATGATGTTGACGGCGTATTGTTCCCGCTTTTGAGAATCCTTGTTATCGTTGCCGCAGTCGGCGCAACCCTCAATGTTATTCCGTTCTTCTTCTACGATTTGACAGAGAGAAAACAAAAATCATATGTTCGTGTTCTTAAGGTACGCGCCGTGTTCGAGGATTACGGTAATAACGCCATGAAGGATAAGGACATTGTCGAAATGATTGACCTTGTCAATAATGCAAAGCAAATGGCTGTTGCAACACCAAAGGTGCTTGACAAATCATTATACAAAAATGTTTCCGACAGAGCTGCCCGCAAGGAGGCCAAAAAGGCTTACCGTGCCGATGCCGATTATAACGAAGAAATCGAAATTTCAAAATTCGTTATGGATGAACTTAACAAATTTAACACGGAACTCGGCAGACATAAAATCGAAGCTTATACCAAAATCTACGAGGCAGGACTCGACGGAATCAAAAATTCTTCACTTGCCGACGCAAGGGCAGAACTTGCAAAGGCAAAGGCTATGCCAAAAGATACCGAAGAGAATAAGGAAATCAGAAGTTTCTATATCCAACTCGCAAAAACAAATATTTCAGCTATCAAGTCTTTCCAAAAATACTACGGCTCAACAAACGAGTTCAAGGAGCTTAGCTTTGATTCTATCGAAAAATATTTCGGCGAAGAGGATGAACTTGACGAAAAAATCGCAGAGCTTTCAAAACTCAGCCATGTTGCCCGTAAGGACGGAGATTCCGAAGAGGTTAACAGACTTAAAGCTGAAATCAAAACTCTTTCCGAACGCCGCAAGGAAGTTCGCAAGCTTTCAAAAGCAGAAATGGATAAGCATGCACAGTTTAACCGTGCCGCAAAACCTTATGTTGAGGCTAAAAAGCTTTTAACCCAGCAGGAGAATTTCTCTCACTTTGATGAGATTGCCGCTCAGTATGACATCGCAAAGGAAAATGTTGCAATCGCAGAAAAGGCAGAGGCTGAAGCTGAGGCAAAACGCCTTGAAGAAGAAAAGGCAGAGCTTGAACGCCGTAAAGCTGAAAAGCTTGCTAAAAAAGAAGCCAAGAAAAACAAATAATTTTAATCGCTGTATTAAAGACCGCATTGGTGAAAGCCTGTGCGGTCTTTTGCTGTTTTTCGAAATAAGAACTGTTTATTTGTTCTTTTGAACATTTATTTCTTATCTTGTGTGCCCACTTGGGGCATTTTTTCATTTTGGCGGAGTTCCCTTATATACTTTTTGCTGTCCGTATGAGTATAATGAAACAAAAATAAGCCGCGATTTTCGCTTTCTGCAAACGAAATTCGTGCTTGATTATTCTTGCCAAGTAATCGGTTTAAGTTTTCTGAATTTTGCCCCTTGCTCCGCAGGCGTATTTGTCTGCGGAGCTTTTTGTGATATTTAACCTTTTTTTCGTGGTATTGAACGCTTGTTGAGCCGTATTTTCAATGATATAATTTTTATATATAATGTATTGTCGAAATCTGTCGGTTTCGCTTGCTTGATAAAAGGAGACTATTGTATTATGAAAAAAACACTGTCAATAATTTTGGCAATCACGCTCGCTCTGTCATTTGCCGCGTGCAGTAAAAAGAGCGACACAGGCTCAACCGAGGAAAACGGCGCCGCAGTTTGGTATTTTGCCGAAAAAGATACGGATTCATCATCGCTTTTCGATAGCGCAAAGTCTGTTGATACCGATTCCGTTTATTCCTCTGTCAAATTTGATGAAAAAATGCTCCACGGTTCCTATGCGGTCGATAATATCGAAAAGGACTCAAAAAAACTGAAAAAAGAGCTTAAATCAAAATCGGTCGATTTCAATAACGGCACCTATGACATTTCGTCAATCCCGATAGCCGTTTATTTCGGCACGGAAAATTTGCCGCTTTCCGAAAGCAAATACAAATCAATCACCGATAAAGAGGTTGCCGTTCTCGAGTTTATAATCAACGACAAAACAGGCACCGTTCCGTGCGTTTATGAGGTCAACGGCAACAAAATCAAGTTCACAACAATCAGTGATGCTACCAAAAACGGTAAATTCGACTATAAGGTTGAAACAACCGCCTTTGAGTATCAGTTCTCACTTAAGGGCATTCACCTCGATTTGAGCGACGGCACAGATAAGCTCGATCTTGTGTCATATTCATTCACTTCAAATATTTCCGGCGGCACAACACTTGCCGGCTATTCAGCCGAAAAAACGCCGCTTATTGACAATGCCGACTGCTTCGTTTCAAAACAGGATTCGCTTGTCAATTATGCGCTTCAGCGTTCGGGTGATTATTACGATACTTCGGCTTACAAAATTACCGATGACGGCAAGTTTACCGTCTATTTTGACACAAAGGACGAAAACGGCAAGGTTGTCAACAGCTTTTCAAAGCAGTTTGCGTTTGTTACAAACAGCAATGGTCAAAATTATTTCAACAGTTTCAGTATGATTTTGTTTGACGGCGAAAAAACATATTACTACAATGATTCGAGCGCAGACCGCGAGAGCCGAATCCTTAAAAATGAGGGCGAAGATATTTCATCGCTCACAGATGATCAGCTTAACACCATTGCCGACACGAAAAAGGACCTTTATGACGATTTATATAAGGAGTTCAAGGCAAACGGCATTTCCGTTCAAATCAACCGCACAAGTGGCGAAATTGCAATGGATTCAACAGTCCTCTTTGGCGGCGATTCCGCAGAGCTCAGCAAGGACGGCAAGGATTTTCTCAAAAAGTTCGTGAAATCATATACCTCAATCGTTTACAGCGATAAATATGACGGTTTCATCGAAAAAACGGTTATCGAGGGTCATATCGCTCCCGTTTCAGGCACAACATACAAGGGTAGACTTCTGCTTTCAACGAAGAGAGCCGACACTGTTAAGGATTATTGCCTCTCAAGCGAAATCGGCACCGATACATCAAAGCTTGCCAAGTCAATCAAAACAGTCGGTTGCTCACAAAGCAAGCCTGTTTATGACAGCAACGGTAATGTCGATTTGACCGCAAGCCGCCGCGTTTCTTTCAAATTTGTTGTAAATGTAAACTATAAAAAATAATCTTTGATTTTACCTCTGTCGGAGGGCAGTTGCACTCATTGCACCGCCCTCCGATATTTATTTATAAAAAATTTATTATTTACAGCTTTTTTTCGTATTATTAATGTTGTTTGAAAACTTTTCTTGTGATATAATGGCACTGATTATCGGGCATATTATGCCACGCAAAATATATAAGGAGAATTTGTATGAACTATAGGGATAAATACAATCTTTGGCTCACCTTTGACGAGAATACAAAAAACGAGCTTCTTTCAGTCACCGACGAAAAAGAGATTGAAGACAGATTTTATAAGGACCTTGCCTTCGGCACCGGCGGTCTTCGCGGCATTATGGGCGCCGGCTCAAACAGAATGAATAAATATACGGTCGGCAAAGCTACATTCGGTCTCGCCAATTATCTCAAATCAAAAAACGACGGCGAAATCAAAGTTGCGCTCGCATATGACAGCCGCAATAATTCGGCATTTTTCGCAAAAACGGCGGCAGGCATTTTTGCCTCTTGCGGCTTTAAGGTTTATTTGTATGAAACACTCGTTCCGGTTCCGGTTTTGAGCTTTACAACCGCTTTTCTCGGTTGTACCGCAGGCGTTATGATTACGGCTTCACACAACCCGAAAGAGTACAACGGCTATAAGGTCTATGACAGCAAAGGCTGTCAGTTTTGCACCGAGGATGCAAAAAACGCTATCGAATTTATTAATAAAATCGACGATTTTTCAACAATTCCGTTTGCTGATGTCGAAGATAACGAAAATATCACAATGATTGGCGAAAATGTCCTCGGCGAATTTTTAAAGCAGGTTAAAAAACAATCTGTTTATGAGAAACCATCCGATTTGAAAATCGTTTATACACCTCTCCACGGTACAGGCAACATTCCGGTTCGCAGAATGCTTGAGGGTATGGATGTCACCGTTGTTAAGGAACAGGAGCTGCCCGACGGCAATTTCTCAACCGTTCGCTCTCCCAATCCCGAGGAAAAGGACGCTCTTAATATCGCTATCGAAACCGCAAAGAAAATCGGCGCCGATTTAGTCCTCGGCACAGACCCCGACTGCGACAGAGTCGGCATTGCCGTTAAGGACGGCGACGATTACAAACTTTTCACAGGCAACCAAACAGGTGCGCTTCTCGTTAAGTTTATCCTCACAATGCATAAGGATGAGCTTAATCCGAAATCAACACTTGTTAAAACAATCGTTACCTCGGAGCTCGGCGCAAATATCGGCAGAAAATTCGGGCTTAATGTCGAGGAAACACTCACCGGCTTTAAATATATCGGCGACAAAATCAATAAGTATGAAGCAAGCGGCGAAAAGGAATTTGTTATCGGCTATGAGGAGTCATACGGCTATCTTGTCGGCACACACGCAAGAGATAAAGACGCTGTTGTTTCGTCAATGCTCATTTGTCAAATGGCGGCTTGGTATAAAAATCAAGGCAAAACACTTGTTGACGGTTTAAACGAAATTTATGACGAATATGGCTATTATCTCGATTTCCTCGACAGCTTTGTTTTAAAGGGCAAGGACGGCGCTGAGAAAATTCAGTCGCTTATGGTCACTTTCAGAGAAAAGGGAACATCACTTTTGCCCGATATTAAGGAAATTATTGATTTCAAGGACGGCATCCGCGACCTTCCCAAGGAAAATGTTCTTAAATATATTTTGAACGACGGCTCATGGATTGCTGTTCGTCCCTCGGGAACAGAGCCTAAAATCAAGGTTTATTATTCTGTTGTCGACCCCGATAAAGAAAATGCAAAACTTCGCCTTGAAAAAATCAGAGGCATTATGGGCGGCATCATTAACGCATAGGAGATCAAAATGAAAATTCAACAATATATAGAAAATGTCCTTCAACCTAAAATACAGGGCGACGGCGGATGGATTGAATTTGTCAGCCTCGACGGCGACGAACTTACCGTAATTTTTCGCGGCGAGTGCTCAAAATGTCTTATTTTAAACCGCTGTGTTGCATGGATTGAAGAGCAAATCAAGCTCGATTGCAAAAAAAGTGTTAAGGTCAATGCAGTTCGCAAAAAACCGTATTTTCAGGATGTTTAAGGAGAAACAAAATGGCACATATTAAGGTAGTTAGGCGCTCAATGCGTCCCGAGGAGTGGACTCAACTGCGCTTCGGTTGGCTCAAACGCCATATTTATTCGAAAAAGTGGGAAATCAAAAATCTTATGATTCGCGATGCCCGCCAAATTTCGGAAATGAATTTTGATTATTATTCCGACGATTACAGACCGCTCAATAAAGGCGATATGTATTTTACACCCGACGGCACTGCCTTTATAAAGGCAGATGTCGATATTCCGCAGGATATGCAGGGGGAAGAACTCTGGTTTTCTCTCAAAACAGCGGCTGAAATTTGCGTCAAAATCAATGGCAAATATGTCGGCGGTGTTGACCCGAACAGAGAGCGTATGCTCATTTCACCGTATATCAACGATAAAAAAACGCTTCATTTCGATATGATGGGCTACAACCGCTCAAAGCCCGATGACGAGCGTAACCCCGAATCTCTTTCTGTTCGCGGATGCCGCCAAATTTTTGAGGGTGCGTATATCTGCACAGTCAACCATGCCGTTCAGGATTTGGTGTGGGATTTTGAGCTTTTGCTCGATATTGCTAATTCCGATTTGTTTAACGAGGATTATCGCGCGTTTTTAAACAGGGAGCTTAACAATGCCATGAATTTCATCGACTTTGATGCCGACGAACTTACAGGCGTTGATGATGCAAAAAAATATATTGACGAGGTTATTTACGCAAACGATACATATAAGGGCACGGGCGATGTTGCGCTTATCGCACATTCTCACCTCGATATTGCATATTATTGGCGCAGAATACACGCTGTTCAAAAGAATTTGCGCACCGTGCTTATTCAGCTTCGCCTTATGGATAAATACCCCGATTTCAAATATACTCACACTCAACCGTATGTTTACGAAACGCTCGAAAAATATTATCCCGATGTTTTTGCCGAGCTTAAGCAAAAGGTTGCAAACGGCCAGTTTGAGCCGGTCGGCGCAATGTATGTTGAGCCGGACTGCAATATCCCGAATGCCGAAAGCCTTGTCCGTCAGTGCCTTTACGGTCAGCAGACTTATAAGCGTATGTTCGGCAAAACTGTCAATAACGCTTGGCTGCCCGATGTCTTCGGCAACAGCTGGATTTTGCCGCAGATTTTGAAGAAAAGCGGCGTTGATTACTTCGTTTCAAACAAAATGTCAACATGGAACGATACAAACCGTTTTCCGCATAACAACTTTATTTGGAAGGGTATCGACGGCTCGTCTGTCTATGCCTGCGTTCCGCCTACTCATTTTATCACATGGAATGCGCCGTCACAAATTCAGGAAAACTGGGAGGCGTATATTGATAAAGACCAAGGCGGTCAAACAATGAATATGTTTGGTTACGGCGACGGCGGCTCCGGTTGTACCGAGGAAATGATAGAGCTTATGCACCGTTTCGACAAACTTTCGATTATGCCGAAATGCGAGCATGTCGGCGGCGCGGAATTTCTTGAAAAAAATCTCAAGGGAAACACCAACCTCGAAACATGGGACGGCGAACTTTATCTTGAGATGCACCGCGGCACATTTACCACAAAATCAAATTTAAAGCGTGCAAACCGCCGCATTGAAAACAAATTCAGAAATGCCGAAATTCTTTCTCTTATAAGAGGTGACGACAATACTGCCGAAATCGGCGCGCTTTACAAAAAATTCCTTGTCAATCAGTTCCATGATATTCTCCCCGGCTCTCACATTCACCCGGTTTACGAGGACGCGATGGCTGATTATGCCGAGGTTGAGTCTGCTCTCGATGAAATTATCGGCACCGGCTCAAAATATTTTAATACTCTCAATTTCAAACGCGACGCTCTCACATTCGTGCCTAATAAAAAAGGCTCGTCAACACGCTACGGCGTAAAGGGCAATTGGATTGTGCCGAATATCGAGGCAATGTCGTCAAAATCGCTTCGTGCCGTTAAAATGTCAAACGATTGGTTTACAGTCGGAGATGTGGTTGAAACTCCGTATTACAGCGTCAAATTCAACCCGGATGGCTCCATAGACTCTCTCTTTGATAAAGAGCTTTCAAGAGAATGGGTTGACGGCGATTTTAATAAGCTTAAAATTTATACCGACTGCCCGGGCAACTATGATGCGTGGGATATTCTCCCGAATTATAAGGACAAGCAGATTGATATTCAGGTTGCCGAGCCGCTTTCGCTTTGCGAGAGCGACGGCGAGTGCGCCTCATTCAAAGCTGTTTTGAAAACCGAAAAATCCGTTTGGAATGTTGTTATCCGCCTTTTCCGTCAGTCACGCGGTATAGAAGTTGAAAATATCGTCGATTGGCACGAAAAACATAAACTTGCAAAGGCAGAGTTCTCGTGCAATGTACTCACCCGAAAGGCTGTTTGCGACACTTCGGCAGGCTTTATAGAAAGAGATACTCACAAAAATACCTCTTGGCAGCAGGCTCGTTTTGAAACCTGCCATCACAAATGGTGCGACCTTGCAGAAACCGACGGCGGCGTTGCTCTTATCAATGACGGCAAATACGGCGTAGGATTTGACAATAACATAATGTCGCTTTCACTTCTTCGTGCAACAATTCGTCCAGATGTCACATCAGATATGGGTATGCATGATTTTTGCTATATGATTATGCCTCACAGCGGCGATGCCGTTTCGTCGGGTATTAACAATATTGCGTTCCAATACAATGTTCCGCTTGTTAAGAGCGATGCGCAGTGGAATTTGCCAACCTTTGAGCCGCTTTATCTCCAAGCCGCAAAGAAATCCGAGGACGGCTCAATGACGGTTATCCGCCTTTCCGAGCAAAACGGCTGTCGCGGCAAAATCAAACTCGGCAAAAAGGTTAAACTCCTCAATATGCTTGAAGAGATTGAGGGCGAAACCGATGTTATCGAGTACACACCGTTTGAAATTATCACAATCGGAGTTGAATAAATGAAACCGTATCAAATTGTGTTAATCGTTTTGGCTGTGCTGATAGTTTTGGGCGTTGCGATTATTCCTGCAATCAATCGTCGACAGCTTAAAAAAATGCCTATTGACCAGCAAATCAGAATTTTAATGCAGCAGGCAAATAAGCTTATATATTGGAAAAATATTTCCGAGGGAACAAAAGGCACACTTGTCTATATCAAAAATAAGCGCAAAATTTTGACTTTCCCGTGGATTTTGGTTGACGGCGCAATGCTCTGCACACGCAAAAATCCCTTTGAAAAATGGGATTATCCGGAGGAACAGGAGCCGCTGAATTCCGATGAGCTTGCACAGCTTAAGGACGAAATCGAAAAATACAATAAAAAAACACCGGTCAAAATCCTTTTTCAAAAGGACACTGACGAGGACTGACACGAAACACGGCAGAGGGAACATTCCTCTGCCGTGTTTTTATATTCTTTCAAGAATTTTGAATACCGCTGCCGACATTGCAAGCCATATCGCTGAAAACGGCAGGCAAACCTGCCCCATTATGTTTAAGGGTGCCCCTGAGTAGTCCCACACGCCTTCTTTCAGCCAAATATTAAACACAATGCCGAAAATAAATTCAATTCCCGTAATTAATGTCATTCCGATTATGCACCTTGCCCAAAAAGGCAAGTCAAAATTTTTTGCAATAAAATAAAAGGTCACAAGAATTATCGCCCCTGCAAAAAACATTGAATAATGCGTTCTTGAGCGATATACCATTTCAATTGCGCAGTATCCGAATCCGCCGATAACGGCAATCATCGCATATAACAAAAAATTTCTCATAATTGTATTATTGCCTGATATGTGTTAAAATATATTTATAATATAAATTCGGCGGTTTGATTATGAGATTTACTGAAAACGGCAAAAAAATAATATCTGTTTTATCTGCGGCAGGGTACAAGGCGTATTTTGTCGGCGGCTGTGTGCGCGACTTTTTTATGCGTCGTCCCTTTAACGATATTGATATTGCGTCTTCGTCAACTCCGATTGAAACCGAAACTGCACTTTCCGCCGCAGGCATTCGCTGTATCGAAACGGGCATTAAGCACGGCACGGTCACCGCGATTATCAATGGCGAATCTTTTGAAATAACTACATTTCGCTCCGACGGCGAGTATAAGGATAACCGACACCCCGAAAATGTTTCGTTTGTCACCGATGTCAAAACAGACCTTGCGCGCCGCGATTTCACCGTGAACGCCATGGCTTATAACGAAAATGACGGCTTGGTTGATGTTTTCGGCGGTATTGATGATATAAATAACAAAATCATTCGCTGTGTCGGCAATCCCGATAAGCGGTTTAACGAGGATGCTCTGCGCATTATCCGCGCGCTTCGCTTTTCCTCTGTTCTCGGCTTTGAAATCGAGGAAAATACTCAAAAATCAATTTTCAAAAATAAGGATTTGCTCAAAAATATTGCCGCCGAGCGTATTTTTGTCGAACTAAAAAAACTCCTTTGCGGCGACAACGCCGAGTCTGTGCTCCTTAAATATAAAGAGGTCATCGCAGTTGTTGTTCCCGAGCTTGCGCCGTGCTTTGATTTTGCACAAAACACAAAATGGCACCTCTATGATGTCTATACACATATCGTAAAATCTGTTGGTTTCTCGCCTAAAACGGACTATATGCGCCTCACACTCCTTTTGCACGATATCGGCAAGCCGTATTGCCTCAAGGTTGATGACAGGGGAGTGGACCATTTTAAAGGTCATCAGGAAAAGGGAGCAGCCCTTGCAGAGCGTGCCTTGCGCCGCCTAAAGTGCGACAATGCAACGCTTAAAAAGGTTGTCACCCTCATTTCTGTTCACGATGAAAAAATTTATCTCGATTCAAAAAGCATAAAATATTGGCTTCGACGCCTCGGCGACAGCGCTACACTCGACTTTCTCGATGTCAAAATCGCCGATATGGAAAGCCATAATCTCGAATTTGCGGGTCACGAGGTCGAAGAACTTGAGCGAATAAAGCAAAAAGCAATCGAAATTATCAACAGCGGAGACCCGTACCGAATTTCAGATTTAAAAATACGCGGCAACGATTTAATCTCCGTCGGAATCAGCGGCAAATCAATTTCCTACGCCCTTAATTATCTTGTCGAAAAAGTCAGCGACGATAAATCGCTTAATGATAAAAACACCTTGCTTAAAATGGCAAAGGAATTTGATGCCCAAACGCATTAATGCACTGTATAAATTTGTTATAAAAATCCCGATTGCTTTTAGGAGGAAAGATATCAAATTCAAAAAAATATTGTCATCGTTTTTAGCCTTTGCAGTGGCTTTCGGAGCCGTTTCTTTCGCTTCGTTTGGAAATAACGGCTCGTTTTTGAATTCTGCGATTGTCGCAGAGGCGAAAACGGGAAATTCGGCAACAAAAATGCCTGATGATGCAATCACTTTCAGCAGTACATACAGTGACGAACTTCAAATTATTTCGCTTGTAAACAAAAACGGCATTTGCTATTACAATAATAAGGTCATCTATTTTTACAGCGTAGCTAATAACACATACAGAAAAGTTTATGATTACAACAATAAGGGTGCAAACAAAAACAATGTTATGTGCACTTATGCAGATGCCCAAAACGGCAAGTTTTATATTGTTTGGCTCGATTCGTCCGTGAAGAATGACTATCACTATTATATTGACGAGTTTGATGCTGCGTCCGAAAAAATTGTTTCCACAAAGGATGCATCATCATTTGTCGGCAGTAATATATTGTCTTATCCGAAATCAATCGGTGTTGACAGCCAAAACAGATTCTATCTTGCTGTTTACGATTATGACCAAAAGAAGTATGTTATAAATCTTATTTCCTCCGATATGAAGTCGCTTTCATCTGTCACTACTGACGATGTTATATATAAATTCAGCGGCTTTGACAAAACAAACGGCAATTTTTATTATGAAGGCTTCACTGATTGGGTAAGTTGGGGTTACAGTCATAAAACACAATCTCTAAAATGCGGCAATGTCAAAAACAACAAAATAAGCGTAAGCAGTTATTATGTCGATATTTTTTATCAGCAGTATTACACTCCGCATTACGACAATGCCGTGATGCTTTCAAACGGAGATCTTGTCTGGACTTCAACACTGTCAAGTGATGTCAATGTGCTCGATTCGGCAAAGTTTAATATTGATGATAAGAATTCTCCCGTGCCTTTGAGATTCAGCATTTCAAGGAAAGGCTTTGAAACGGAGGACAGATATGCAGACAGCATCGGCACAAGAACAGTGTATAATAACGCTACTGCCGATTATTTAATGTATGTAAACAATAATACAATTGTTGAGCTTGATGCAGACGGCAATCAAAAATCATCCGTAAAAACGGCTTATCCTGTTTTTGCAATGTATAATTACGGAGACAGCGTTCTCGTTATCGAAAAAGATACAGACGAAAATTTTTATGTCGAAAATCTAAAATGGGAGTATCCCACAAAAATCACCTTGTCAAAATCTTCCGCCAGTGTCAATGTCGGCGAAAGTCTTGCTTTAAACGCAACAAACGATTCAATTCTTGACATTTCATATAAATGGGCAAGCAGTGACAATTCCGTTGCGTCGGTTACAAAAGACGGCAAGGTTTACGCCAATAAAGCCGGCTCGGCAACAATTACCGTCAAGAGTGAAAATGGCGTTACCGCATCATGCAAAGTTACTGTTCAGCCACCGGAAAGCAACCCCGAGGGCGGCGAAGTCAGACAGAGCGGCGCTTCGTCAAACAACGCTTCGGCAAATGATTATTACAGTTGGTCATCGGTAATTAAATCAAACCTTATCGAAAACAGCGATAAAACACTTACAAGGGTTGAGAGCACTTCAAACGGTGTTCTTGTCGAAAATTATTCCGCAGGCGGCAAAACACTGCTTTCAAAATCAACAATCAAAAACGAACTTCCGATTTACGGCGGCTATTTCTCGGGCAAGAATAACAACTATATCGTTTTCGGTCAAAATAATAAAAGTGAAAATAATTCTGCGGAGATTATAAGAATTGTAAAATATTCAAAAAACTGATCGAGAATCAGCGACTGCAAAATTTACGGCTCAAACACAACCGCGCCTTTTAATGCAGGCTCACTGCGAATGATTGAGCTTGACGGCAAGCTTTATGTTTATACATGCCACGAAATGTATGCCGATTCAAACAACTTGAATCACCAAGCAAATATGTTGTTCACCGTCGACGAAAGCACGATGAAAACAACAGATTCAATGTATGAGGTATCAAATCTTCAAAACGGATATGTCAGCCACTCGTTCAATCAGTTTATCGCAACCGACGGCGCGTATATTTACAGAGTCGACCATTCCGAATCAAATGAGATGACTATGCAAGGTAAATATCTCTCCGTCAACGGAATTACGCTCTCAAAATACAGCAAAAGCGCATCATCGACAAATGTCGCCGTTACCGTTCCCGTAAAATTCGACATTCATTCGGGCAATTACACCGGTGCGACAATCGGAGGATTTGAGGTCGGAAGCGGAAACTGCATTATCGCATACACAAAGGACATTTCTTCCTCATGTAAAAGCAGAAACGCTTATATCAGCGTGACGGATAAATATTTCAACAAAACAATTAATGTTGCGCTTACAAGCTATAAATCAGGTTCGGCTGTAACCTGCCGCACTCCACATCTTGTCAAAATCAACGAAAACCTTTTCCTCGTTTTGTGGGAGGAATATAATTCATCGACAAAAGCGGTTACAACAAAGGCTAAAACAATTGATTCAAGTGCAAATGTTATTTCGTCGGCGACATTGCCTGTCAGACTTTCGGATTGCAAGCCTGTTTTGTGCAGTGACGGTACTGTCAAATGGTATGTGACAGAAAATTCCGCTCCCGTTTTGTATAGCGTAAACCCATATGATTTGTCAAACCGTCATAAACATACTTATACCTGTGCAGTTACAAGACAGCCGACATGCTCCGCATCGGGTATAAAAACATATACCTGCACAACCTGCGGCGACGAATGGACCGAGTCAATCAGTAAGCTTGCGCACACCTACAAGCAAAGCTTAACTCCTGCCGCAATCGGTAAAAACGGAAAGATTGTCAAAAAATGCTCTGCCTGCGGTGCAACCATTACATCGTCGATTGCAAAAATTTCGACGGTTAGCCTTTCGACTGTGAATTATACATACAACGGCGGCGTTAAAACGCCGAGCGTAACCGTTAAGGATTCAAAGGGCAGGAAGTTATCTAACGGCAGGGACTATACCGTCACATATCCGAGCGGCAGAAAAAATGTCGGCAGATATTCGGTTAAAATAAGATTTAAAGGCAATTACAGCGGCACAAAAACGCTGACATATAACATCAACCCAAAAGGCACAAGTATGTCAAAGGTCACCGCCGCCAAAAAAGGCTTTAAGGCTAAATGGAAAAAGCAATCTACCCAAACAACCGGTTATCAACTCCAATACAGCACTTCGTCAAAGTTCAAAAAGGGAACAAAGACGGTTAATATTTCCAAAAACAAAACCACCTCAAAATCAGTCAAAAAGCTGTACGCAAAGAAAAAGTATTATGTGCGTGTGCGCACCTACAAAACAGTGAAATTCGGCGGCAAAAATATAAAACTCTATTCCGGTTGGAGCAAGGCAAAGGCTGTCAAAACCAAAAAGTAATTAAAATTACAAATAATTAAAAACTCCGATGTGTTACGGAATAATTCGTAATATTTCGGAGTTTTCTTATTTCAACAATACCAATCCATAAAACAAAAAGGCTTTGACCGTTACAGTCAAAGCCCGATTATGTTTTATCTATTAAGTTTTATTTTGCAATATAAAATTGCGACAGCCATATGTCCTATTTCGTGTAGAAAAGTGTTTCCTGCGTTGTTCGCGAATATCTGTAAACCGACAGTGCAATACCGAGCGCCAGATATATGCAAAGCGATGACGAGCCGCCTGCCGAAAACAACGGCAGTGTAATACCGATACAAGGCAAAAGCGAAAGTTCCATTCCTATGTTTACGAGCATTTGTGCAAACAGCATAACCGATATTCCGCTGCACATAAGGTATCCTACATTATCTCTTGCGCTCATTGCCGTTTTGAGCACCCTCAGCACAAGAAAGCCGAGTATCAAAACCACAAACAGTGCGCCGATAAAGCCAAGCTCCTCGCCCGCAACCGACAAAATCATATCGTTTTGATTTTCAGGTACAGCGCCGCTTTGAGTCATCGAGCCTTTTAAATAGCCTTGTCCCAAAAGTCCGCCCGAGCCGAGTGCGATTTTGCCGTTGGTTTGCTGATACATTACATCCGCAAAGTCATTCGGATAAAACAGCGCAACAATTCTCTGCCTTTGAATACCGTTTATGATTCCGACCTTCCACGCAACAGTAAATCCTACGATTATTGCGCATATTCCGGCAACGAAATACCCAATGTTTACCCTTGCGAAAAAAAGCATTCCGATAAACATCACAAGGAAAATAAGCGCGGATCCTGCGTCACCCGTCATCATTACAAGACCTATCGGCACCGCTCCGTGAATAACAAGCGGAATAATTGTCTTTATTTTGTTGATTTTGTCCCTCACTAAATCAAGATGATAGCTGAAACTAATAATAAAACCAACCTTTAAAAGCTCCGACGGCTGAAAATAAAATATTTTCAAATCAATCCACGATTTTGCATCCTGCCTTGCAGACGGTGCAACGCCGAAGAAAAATGTGTATACCATCAGCGCCGCGCATCCTGCGGCAATTATCGGCCATAGTTTTGATATAATCTCGTAGTCAATGTTTGACACAATAATCGCAATAATTACACCAAGCAAAACAGACACAATCATCGACCTTACATCCGATGATATGATTTTGCCGTCCTTAAGCGACGAGTGCGTCGCACTGTAAACAAGGCTCAGCCCGTATGCCGATGCAATAAGTGCAGATAGGAGCGTCACAAAATCAGTTCCCTTGAGAAAGGTTAAAAACGACTTTTCTCTGTTTATTGAATTTTTCATTTACGCTCCTTTCAAATTGGTATTACTATTATATTATCAATTGCTCTGTTTTTCAATATAATAATTGTAAATGTTTTGTTATTTGATTATTTTTTATAATGTGCTATAATATATCACACTAATAATATTATAGGAGTTAATATATGCTCACGGATATTGAAATTGCACAAAACGCAAAAATGAAAAATATAACCGATATTGCCTCCGATTTGGGCATCTCTGCCGACGAAATCGAGCCTTACGGTCATTATAAAGCAAAAATATCCGATTCTGTTATGAAACGCCTTGCCGATAAAAAGGACGGCAAGCTTGTTCTTGTAACCGCTGTCAATCCGACACCGGCAGGCGAGGGCAAAACAACCGTTTCAATCGGTCTCGGTCAGTCTATGAATAAAATCGGCAAAAAAACAATCGTTGCATTGCGTGAGCCGTCGCTCGGTCCCGTTTTCGGCATTAAGGGCGGCGCCGCAGGCGGCGGATATTCGCAGGTAGTTCCTATGGAGGACATCAATCTCCATTTCACGGGCGATATGCACGCCATCACCTCCGCCAACAACCTTATGTGCGCAATGCTTGATAACAGTATTCAGCAGGGGAACGAGCTTAATATCGACCCTCGCCAAATTCAGGTTAAGCGTTGCCTTGATATGAATGACCGTGCACTCCGCAACATTATTTGTTCGCTCGGCGGCAAACTCAACGGCGTTCCGCGAGAGGACCATTTTTGCATCACTGTTGCAAGTGAGGTTATGGCAATTCTCTGCCTTGCAAGTGATATTTTCGATTTGAGAGAAAGACTCGGCAATATTCTTGTTGCCTACACATATGACGGTGAGCCTGTTTATTGCAGAGATATTAAAGCAAATGGCTCGATGACCGTTCTTTTAAAGGACGCAATTAAGCCAAACCTCATTCAAACTCTCGAAAATACACCGGCAATTATGCACGGCGGTCCATTTGCAAATATCGCTCACGGCTGCAACTCTCTTCGTGCAACAAAAACGGCGCTCAAGCTTGCCGATTATACAATCACCGAGGCAGGTTTCGGCTCTGATCTCGGCGCGGAAAAGTTTCTTGATATTAAATGTCGATTCGGCGGATTAAAACCCGATTGCATCGTTCTTGTTTCAACCGTTCGCTCAATGAAATACAACGGCGGCGTTCCAAAGGAGGACTTGAAAGAGGAAAATCTCGAGGCTCTCAAAAAAGGCTCGGCAAACCTCGGTGCTCATATCGACAATCTTCATAAATTCGGCGTTCCTGTTGTTGTTGCAATCAACCATTTTTATGCCGACACTCAGGCTGAAATTGATTTTATCGAGGATTATTGTAAATCAAAAGGCGCTGATTTCGCTGTCACAAAATGCTTTGCCGAGGGCGGAGCAGGCGGCACCGACCTTGCTGAAAAGGTGGTTTCAGCATGCGAAAAGGAAAATGATTTTAAATTCCTTTATGATCTTGATATGCCGCTTTATGAAAAAATTGAAAAAATTGCCAAGGAAATTTACGGCGCTGACGGCGTTGATTATACAAAACAGGCAAAAACAGCGCTTGATGGCTTTATTAAGCTCGGCGCAGACAAAATGCCGGTATGTATGGCTAAAACGCAGTACAGCCTTTCCGACAATCCAAAACTTCTCGGCAAGCCTGAGCATTTCAGAATCACCGTTTCGTCGGCTTCTCTTTCAAACGGCGCCGGTTTTGTTGTTTGCCAAACAGGCAATGTTATGATTATGCCCGGTTTGTCAAAATCACCTGCCGCTTACAGAATTGATATTGACGAAAACGGCAATACCGTGGGGCTTTTCTGATGCAGGAATTTGTTACCCACAGCTATGAGGAAACCCTGCAAATGGCGGCTGATTTTGCAAAAACAGTCAAAAAAGGTACTGTTATCGGCTTTATCGGCGGACTCGGTATGGGCAAAACCGCCTTTACCTCAGGCTTTGTTAAGGGGCTTGGCATAAACGCCGATGTTTCATCGCCCACATTTGCCATTTGCAACGAATATATAGGCAATGATTGCCGCGTTTATCACTTCGATATGTATCGTATCGAAAGTTGGGACGATTTGTATTCCACCGGCTTTTTTGATTATATCGATTCGGGCGCATACATTCTTGCCGAGTGGAGCGAAAATATTTTCGGCGCATTGCCGGACGATTCTGTTATTATTGAGATTGAAAAGCTCGGCGACAATGACAGACGGTTTAAAATAATGAATAAAACAGAGGTTTAACAAATGCTTTTATCTCTTGATTCAAGCGCTGTCACCGCCTCGGTCGCACTTACCGACGGCGACAGGGTGATAAAAAGTGAATTTGTCAATTCGGGCTTGACCCACAGCGAAACTCTTCTCCCGATGGTTAAAAGAGTTATGGGTGACAATGAATTTTCAAGCCTTGATGCCGTTGCAATCACCGCAGGACCCGGCTCGTTTACCGGTGTCAGAATAGGTGTCGCCACAGTCAAGGGAATTGCCTTTGCCGGCAATATTCCATGCTACGGTGTTTCAACACTTGAGGCAATCGCTTATAATTTTGTTGACGAAAATTGCGTTGTCTGCGCCGTTATGGACGCACGCCGAATGCAGTTTTACAATGCGATTTTTAAGGTCGAAAACGGCATCGTTTCGCGTTTTACTCCCGACCGTGCAATTTCAATTGACGATTTGCGCGAGGAGCTGAAACAATACGATTCTGTCATTATCGCAGGCGACGGAGCGGCTCTTTGCAGTCAAAATATCGCTCTCGATAATTGCAAAATCGCCGCTGATGACAAAATTTATCAAAATGCGCTTTCGGTTGCGAAATGCGTTAAAAATAAAAAAGCAATTGCGCCGTCTGCTCTTATGCCGGTTTATCTCCGTCAGTCGCAGGCAGAGCGCGAGTTAAAATTAAAACGCTGATTTTCAGCCTTTTTGCTTTCTTATCGGCTACATAAGGGGCAATGTTCAATTTATTTGTAGCCTGAAAGGTAAAGGTTTTATTATGGTAGTTTTAGGTTCGGACCACGCAGGTTATCCGCTTAAACTCGAAATTATTGAGCATTTAAAGGAAAACGGCATTGATTATATTGATGTCGGTTGTTATTCGCCTGAGATATACGATTATGCCGTTGCTGCCCAAAAAGCGTGTGACAAGGTTGTTTCGGGCGAGGCTGACAAGGCAATTCTCTGCTGCGGCACGGGAATAGGCATTTCAATGGCGGCAAATAAGGTTAAGGGTATTCGTGCAGCTTGTTGCAGCGACTATTTCAGCGCAAAATATACACGCGCTCATAACGACGCAAATTGCCTTTGCATGGGCGCAAGAGTAGTCGGCGCAGGTCTTGCAATCGAACTTGTTGATGTTTTTCTCAATACGGAATTTGAGGGTGGAAGACACCAAACAAGAATTGACCAAATCGCCGATATTGAAAACGGCAAAAAATTATATTGATAAATTGTCGGCTGTGTAAATCGGCAATATAAAACGGCGGCGGAAAAATCAATTTCCGCCGCCGTTTTGCGTCTTGTTTTATTTGCGTTATTTGCTCCATTTCAACGCTTTGATACTGAAACCGAGTGACATATCAAGTTGGTTTTTCTGAATGATTGCGGTAACTTTCTTTTTGTCGCATCCCTTAACTGTGCATTCTACCTTGTAATAGTTGTTGTTTCCGAGGCTTTCTATTCTTGTGATTGAAACAGAGTGTGTCTGATTTTCAAAATTTGAAATCGAAAATGTATCGTTGTTTGCAATATAGCTTATGTTCTTGTTTTTGTCGCTGTTGCAGTTTGTTTTGTAGTTTACAACTGTTTGACCGAAGTATTTAAACAAATCAAGCACAATCGTTCCCGATGCGTAGGTGTTCGTTTTCAAGCCCTCGCGCTCTGCCATCCAAAGTGCGGCATGATTTGCGGCACCTGTCGGGATACCGTTTGCATTTTCATAGTTGTATCGATAAAGATACGGCACCTCAAGCATTGATTTGATTGCCTGCTGGTCCTGAGAGTCGAATGTAACCGCCGTTCCGCTTGCCGATGTAGACGGCACCTTGTCTTTTGAAACGGGGAGAGTGGTGTATTTTGAATCTGTTGTCGATTCACCGCTGTGCTTTTTTGCTGTTGTCGATTTCTCGGTTGTGTGCTTTTTCGTTGTCGGAAGTTTTCCGTTTTGCGCTGTCGTTGCGCTTGCGTTTGTCGATGATGGTTTTTCAACGCTCATTGTGACCTCGTTGCCGTTTGCGTCGGTTACGGTGTTTCCGTCGGAGTCGATGGGGACTTTTACAACATTTCCGTTTTTGTCCGTCGTTTCCTTGTATAATACTTTTTCGGTTACTTTCTTTCCGTTTTCGTCGGTAACTTCTTTGCCGTTTTCGTCTGTCACAACAACATATTCTTCGCCGAAAATATTGTCACTTTTTTCAAGATTTCCTACTGCGGCAGAACCCGTCGACGCAGTGCCGTTTTTCTTTGACATAAATTCGTTGACAATGCAAAAAATTCCCGCACCGAGAAATGCAATAACGATTATAAGTGCAAGCACCATTATCGCCGTGCGTTGTTTTTCGTTCGGCGCTTGTGTTTTATTCTTGTTTCCCAAACATAACACTCCCGTAAATTTTTTATTGTCACTATTATATATTTTAAACACTCTCTTGTAAATAGAATACATAAATTTTGAACAATTTCTTAACTGTTAATTCATAATATTTACATAATTTATACAACGCTATACAATTAAAGACAGGTGATTTGATGAAAAAGACTAAAATAACCGCACTGTCGGGTATGCTGGCGGCTTTGACGGTTTTGTTCCTGTTTCTCGGCTCTGTCGTGCAGATTTTTGCTTATGTCGCACCGTTTATTTCGGGACTGATTATGATAATTTTAATTAATAATGTCAATAAACGCTCGGCTTGGACCGTATTTGTCGTGTCATCACTGGTTGCAGTGTTTCTCATGCCCGATAAGGAATGTGCGCTGACCTATGTTTTCTTTTTCGGTTGGTATCCGATGGTTAAAGACTCGTTCGACAAAATCAAAATAAAAATTTTGAGAATTGTTGCTAAGTTTGCCGTATATAATGTCGCCGTTGTTTTTTCACAGCTTGCTTGCATTTATGTTTTCGGCATTCCGTTCGACAATGTTTTCGGTGTGTGGGGAATAGTGATTTTGCTTTTGCTTGCAAATCTGCTTTTCGCCTTGTATGACAGACTTTTTGTATTGCTCTCGTTTATTTATATGAAAAAATATTATTCAAAGGTCAAGCGATTTCTAAAATAATTCTTAATTTTCCTTATTTGTTATAAATTATTATATTAATATATTGAATTATCGTTTTCGTTGTTGTAAAATAACAGTGAAATAATATATTTGCGGAGGTATTTATGTCTGCATATCGACTAAACGGAAAAGAGTCGCTCGGCATCGAGTTCGGCTCAACAAGAATCAAAGCGGTTCTTGTTGATGAAAACTGCAATCCGATTGCCTCGGGCGGTCATACATGGGAAAATCGCCTTGAAAACGGCTATTGGACTTATCATAACGATGATATTTGGCTCGGCCTTCAGGATGCTTATTCAAAACTCAATGCCGATTGTGTTGAAAAATTCGGCTCACCTATAAAAAATCTTGCATCACTCGGATTTTCGGCTATGATGCATGGCTATCTGCCGTTCGATAAAAACGGCAATCAGCTTGCCGAATTCAGAACTTGGCGTAATACCACTACCGCTCCTGCGGCTCAAAAACTAACTGCCTTGTTTGATTTCAACATTCCGCAAAGGTGGAGCGTTGCTCATTTGTACCAAGCTGTTCTCAACGGCGAGGAGCATGTTTCCGATATTGATTATCTCACAACGCTTGCAGGCTATGTTCATTGGAAACTGTCGGGCATAAAAGCTGTCGGCGTCGGCGAGGCGTCGGGTATGTTTCCGATTGACAGCCAAACAAATACATATAATGCCGAAATGGTTAAAAAATTTGATTCAATTTGCGAAATAAAGGCTTTGCCGTGGAATATTCTCGACATTCTCCCTCGTGTAGCAACGGCAGGCGACAATTGCGGATATTTGACTAAGGAGGGCGCGGCTCTTCTCGATGTCAGCGGCAATTTGCAATCGGGTGTTCCGATGTGTCCGCCCGAGGGCGACGCAGGCACCGGTATGGTTGCCACAAACAGTGTCACCATCAAAACAGGCAATGTCTCTGCCGGAACTTCGATTTTCTCTATGATAGTTTTGGAAAAACAGCTTTCCAAAGTTTATGAAGAGATTGATATGGTTACAACTCCTGCCGGCAAGCCTGTTGCCATGGTGCATTGCAACAACTGTTGCACAGATTTGGATTATTGGGTCAATTTGTTTGCCGATTTTGCAGGCAAGTCAGGCTCAAATCTCACAAAGCCGCAAATATACGATTTGCTTTACAACACCGCTCTTGACGGCGACAGCGATTGCGGCGGCGTTGTCAATTTCAACTACTTCTCAGGCGAGCCGGTTTCTCATACCGAAGACGGCAGACCGATGTTCCTGCGCTCTCAAAATTGCAATTTTAATTTGCCTAATTTTATGCGCGCTCAAATTTATTCGACTATAGCTACCCTCAAATTGGGTATGGAAATTCTCGAAAACGAAAATGCAAAAATCGACTGCCTTATGGGTCACGGCGGATTGTTCAAAACAGATTATGTCGGCCAAAGGTTTATGGCAGGTGCTATGAATACACCCGTCACCGTTACAAAAACAGCAGGCGAGGGCGGCGCGTGGGGTATGGCGGTGCTTGCCGCATATTCCGTTTGCGACAGCAAGCTGCCGCTTGACGAATATCTGCGTGACTTCGTTTTCGCCGACTGCGAGTCAACAACCGTTGAGCCTGTTGTCTCGGATGTCGAGGGCTTTAACAAATATATGAAACTTTATAAATCTGCTTTAGAAGTCGAAAAATCAGCATACAAAAATATTTAAGGAGAAATATATATGGCTATTAAGGATTATGAATTTTGGTTTGTTGTCGGAACGCAGTTCCTCTACGGCGAAGAAATTTTTGATGTAATCAACGACCATGCCGCTCAAATGGCGGCAGAGTGGAGCGAAAAACTCCCTTGCAAGGTTGTCGCAAAACCGTGCGTTAAAACATCAAAGGAAATTCTCACCGTTATGCAACAGGCAAACAACGATGAAAAATGCGCAGGCGTTATCACTTGGATGCATACTTTCTCACCGTCAAAGATGTGGATTGCCGGCTTTAACGCTCTTGAAAAGCCGTACCTTCATGTAAACACACAGTTCAACCGCGATATTCCGTGGGACGATATTGATATGGATTTTATGAATCTCAATCAGTCTGCTCACGGCGACAGAGAGCACGGCTATATCGCCGCTCGTATGCGCTTAAAGCAAAAGGTTGTCGCAGGCTATTGGAAGGATGAAACATTCCAAAACAAAATGGGCGTTTGGATGCGTGCCTCAGTCGGCGCCGCAGAGTCAAGAAAGCTCCGCGTTTTGCGTATATCCGATAATATGCGTAATGTTGCCGTTACAGACGGCGATAAAATCGAGGCTCAAATCAAACTCGGCTGGCAGGTTGACCATTACGGCGTAGGCGATATTATTAAGCTCGTAGATGCCGTTACCGAGGACGAAATCGACGCCCAAATGGCTGAATACAATAAATATTACGAAATGGATACCGACAATATCGACTCCGTTCGCTATCAGGCGAGGGAAGAGGTCGCTATTAAAAAATTCCTCAATAAAGAGGGATTCGGCGCATTTCATACAAACTTTGAGGATTTGCAGGGACTTCGTCAGCTCCCCGGCCTTGCATCGCAGGACCTTATGCGTCAGGGCTACGGTTTCGGCGCAGAGGGCGACTGGAAAGTTGCCGCAATGACAAGGATTATGAAACAAATGGCAGAGGGCTTGCAGGGCGGCACGGCGTTTATGGAGGATTATACATATCACTTTGAGCCGGGCAACGAAATGCTCCTCGGCTCTCATATGCTTGAGGTTTGTCCGACAGTTGCCGCAAACAAGCCGAAAATTCAAGTTCATCCGCTCGGTATCGGCGACAGAGAAGACCCGGCACGCCTTGTGTTTAAGGCGCAAACAGGCAACGCAATCGTTGTAACTCTTGTCGATATGGGCGACAGACTCAGAATGATTGTAAACGATGTAGAATGTAAGGAGCAGGTAAACGAAATGCCAAAGCTCCCGGTTGCGGGCGTTTTGTGGAAACCGCTTCCGTGCCTTCAAACCTCGGCTGAGGCTTGGATTTATGCCGGCGGTGCTCACCATTCGGTGCTTTCATATTCACTCACGGCAGAGCATATGCGCGATTTTGCCGAGATTATGGGCATTGAGTTTGTTTATATCAATAAGGATACCGAAATCAATTCGTTTAGAAAAGAATTATTCTATAACGATGTTGCATATAAATTAGGAATGTAGGATTAAAATTATGTTGGAAGAATTAAAGCAAAAGGTGCTCGAGGCAAATCTCAAACTCGTTGATTACGGTTTGGTTGTCCTCACTTGGGGCAATGTTTCCGCAATTGATAGGGAAAAGGGCTTGTTTGTAATCAAGCCGTCGGGTGTTCCTTATGATAAAATGACTGCCGACGATATGGTTGTTATGGATTTAAACGGAAATAAGATTGAGGGCGACCTCAACCCCTCATCGGATACACCGACTCATCTCGAGTTGTATAATAAATTTGAAAATATCGGCGGTATCGTTCACACTCATTCTTCATGGGCATGCTCGTGGGCGCAGGCAGGCAGAGATATTCCTGCCTACGGCACAACTCACGCCGATTTTTCAAACGGTGCCGTTCCGTGCACAAGAGGGCTTACTGAGCAGGAAGTTCGTGGTGAGTATGAACTTAATACCGGCAAGGTTATTGTCGAAGAGTTCAAAAAACGCGGCATTTCTCCCGAGGAGTGTCCTGCCGTCCTGATTCACCGTCACGGTCCGTTCGCTTGGGGTAAGGATGCTTTTAAGGCAGTAGAAAATGCCCTTATCCTTGAAGAGATAGCTAAAATGGCGTCAAGAACCGAAAGAGTTGCCGCTATGAGCGACGATTCCGATATAGGTATTGAAAGCTATTTGCTTGATAAACACTACCAAAGAAAGCATGGCAAAAATGCTTACTACGGTCAGAATAAATAGGAGGAAACATATGAAAAAAGCATTAATGACAATTTCGACCGCAATTGTGTTTGCTGTTTGCTGTCTTTTGGGCGTTACCGCATATGCATCCGAAACAACGGATATTTCGTCTGCAAGTGTTTCGCTCAGTCAGTCGTCATATACATACAACGGCTCACAGCATAAGCCGAGCGTAACGGTTAAAGTCACCGTTCCTGCAACCGAAACAGAGGCTGCGAGCGAAAAAACACTCACTCTCGGCACAGATTACACCGTTGCGTATTCAAACAATATCAACCACGGCACTGCAACCGTTACCGTAACAGGTACGGGTGCATACAGCGGTTATGTTTCAAAGAATTTTAAAGTCAACGCCGCATCAATCAGCTCGCCGAAGGTTACCGTTGTTTCCGACGCAGTTGCAGGCAAAGCGCCGAAACTTAAGCTCACCTTTAATGGTGCAACGCTTAAGGAGGGCACGGATTATACAATCTCTGCCTCAAATTACAAAAAAGCAGGCTACAAAACCTGCAAGGTTGTTATCAACGGTAAAAGCAATTTCACAGGCTCAAAAACATTGGCTCTTAATGTTAAACCCGCAAAGGTTTCGGGTCTTGATACAGGCGAGAGAACAAATACTTCTGTTGTAGTTAAGTGGGCGTCACAAAAAAATACAGGCGCTACACATTACAGACTCTATATGTGTGACAGCAAGGGCGGCAACTCAAAATATCTCGCAGAAGTTAAATCAACTTATTGCAAGGTTACCGGTCTTAAAAACAACTCCGTTTGCTGTTTCAGAGTTATGCCTGTTTACAAGTCGGGCAAAAAAACAGTCTGCGGCGATTTGAGTGCGATTTATACAACAGCAACACGCCCAAATGCCGTTACAAACAACAAAACAACCAAAACCAAAAACAGTAAAAAGCTTGTTGTCGGCTGGAATAAAATTTCTTGCTCAGGTTATACAATTCAGTATTCAACCGATAAAAACTTCAGAAAAGGCGTTAAAACAACAAATGTTGCATACAACAAAACATCTGCCTCGATTACAATTCCGAAAACAAGCAAGACTTATTATGCAAGAATCAAAGCTTACAAGAAGTATAAATCGGGCGGTAAAACCATAACAATCTACGGCAATTGGAGCAAAACGCTTTCAACTTCATATTCAAATTGCTATGAGTATTACACCACGAGTTATGTTAAAAATGCAAACAGAACAAAAAATCTTCAGCTTGCCTGCAAGGCAATCAACGGCACTGTACTCAAACCGGGCGAAACTTTCTCGTTCAATAAGGTTGTAGGCAAGAGAACTGCGGCAAAGGGCTATAAGCCGGCAACAATCTTTACCGGCGGCTCAGGTACTGCTCAAAGCCTCGGCGGCGGTGTTTGCCAGGTTGCGTCAACAATGTTTAACGCTGCACTTTATTCAAACTTCAAAATTGTTGAGCGTTCACAGCACAGCCAAAGAGTTTCGTACTGTCCGCTCGGCAGAGATGCTGCAATCTATTGGGGCTCAAAAGATTTTAAGTTTAAAAACACAAGCGGCTATCCCGTTAAGATTAAAATGACCTGCTCAAACGGCAAACTTACATGTGCATTCTACACAAGCTATAATGTATCGCCTCCGAAAGTAACTCTTAAAGTTTCACGAAGCGGCAAAAAATTCACATTAAGACGCTATGTCAACGGCAAGGTTAATTACACAACAAAATCCAAGTATTAATATTAAGTCAATATTGATAAAATTCAACAGCGCGGTTTGTTCCGCGCTGTTTTTATAATGCAAAAAAATACTGTGCCGTTAAGGCACAGTATTTTTGTTTAGTATTCAATTTCGCCCTTGTAAACAAGGTTTGTGTTGCCTGTGAGCGTGATTTTTTCGTCGGTGTAGTTGACAATCAAATCGCCGCCGCGGAGCTTAACGGTGATGTTCTCGCCCTTTTTGCAGTATCCGTTTTCAACCGCCGCAACAACCGCCGCAGCCGCTCCGGTACCGCACGCAAGCGTTTCGCCGTTTCCGCGCTCCCAAACACGCATCTTGATTGTGTTTGAGTTAACCACTCTTACAAATTCCGTGTTGACACGCTCGGGGAATATCTCGGCGTTTTCAAACGCTCTGCCGACTGTTTCAATATCAATCTTGTCAACATTGTCAACAAATACAACGCAGTGCGGATTTCCCGTCGAAACACAAGTGATATTGTATTCCTTGTCAAGCACCGTGTATGGTCTGTTGATTACATTTTCGCCGCTCATAAGAACAGGGATTCTCTCGGGCTTAAGCTCTGCCTTGCCGATGTCAACGGTTGCCGATGAAACCTTGCCCTCGCGTGTAAATACTCTCACTGTCTTTACGCCCGACGCCGTTTCAATCGTCATCTCGTCTTTCTTAACAATGTCATTGTCGTAAAGAAATTTTGCAACTGACCTTATCGAGTTGCCTGCCATCTTGCCCTCACTGCCGTCGAGGTTGAAAATCCTCATCTTTGCGTCAGCAATCTCGCTTGTTTCAATAAGCACAATGCCGTCGCCGCCGATTGAATAGTGTCTGTCGCAAAATTCAATTGCAAAACTTTCAGGGCAGGTGATAATTCCGCATTGGTTGTTGAAGAAAATGTAGTCGTCGCCGCAACCCTCCATCTTGGAGAATTTAAGCACGCCTTTTTCTTTTCTCATATTGTTTATGTCAACAAGCTCCGTGTTTTCCTGATTATAGCGTGATGCAATAATGTCTGCAAGCGCGTTAGCCGTGTCAAGCGATGTCAGCGTTGCAATGCCGAGCTGATTTGCTCTGTTGTGAAGCTTAATGTAGTCATTGATTGATTTTCTGTCCGATTTGCCGGTGTAAACAATGTAGTCAAGCTTGCCCGACTCAACAAGGTCCATAATCGAGTTGTCCTCGCGAAGCTTGTTGACAACCGAAACATCAATTCCAAGCCTTGCAATCTCTTTTGCCGTTTCAGGCGTTGCCCAAAGCTTTGCGCCCAAATCGTCAAGCTTTTTCGCAAGGTTCACAATTTCGTATCTGTCCTGCTTCGTCACGGTAATGAGCACTCCGTGACCGTGCTTGTTTACATCAACTTTAAATCCTGCGCTTACAAGACCTTTGAATAGTGCCTCTTTGAGATTCTTACCGACGCCCAAAACTTCACCGGTCGATTTCATTTCCGGTCCGAGCTGTGAGTTAACATCGTTTAGCTTTTCAAAGCTGAATACAGGCACCTTGACCGCAAAATACGGCGGAATATGATACAGTCCCGTTCCGTAGCCAAGCTCCTTGAGCGATGAGCCTACCATGATTTTTGTAGCAAGTTCAACCATCGGAACACCCGTTACCTTGCTTATGTAAGGTATCGTTCTCGACGCTCTCGGGTTAACCTCGATTACATAAAGCTCGTTTTGATAAATAAGGTACTGAATGTTTACAAGACCCTTTGTTCCGAGCGAAAGTGCAAGTTTCTGCGATATGTCGCAAATTTTGCCGAGCATCATATCGTTTAAATTGTACGGGGGATATACAGCAATCGAGTCGCCGCTGTGAACGCCTGCTCTCTCGATATGCTCCATGATTCCAGGGATAAGCACATCCTTGCCGTCGCTTATGCAGTCAACCTCAAGTTCCGTGCCCATCATATATTTGTCAACAAGCACCGGGTTTTCGATGCCCTGCGCAAGTATGATTGCCATATATTGCTTAACATCGTCGTCGGTGTATGCGATTGTCATATTTTGACCGCCGATTACATATGACGGTCTGAGCAATACAGGGTATCCGAGTCTGTCGGCAGCCTCAAGTGCCTCATCAAGAGTCATAACAGAGGTGCCTTTCGGTCTGCGAATACCGAATTTTTCAAGCAACTCGTCAAATCTCTCTCTGTCCTCGGCAATGTCGATTGATTCTGCCGATGTTCCGAGAATTTTAATTCCGTTTTCATCAAGAAATTTTGTCAGCTTGATAGCGGTTTGTCCGCCGAATGCAACTACAACGCCTATCGGTTTTTCAACCTTGATGATATTCATAACATCTTCGTCGGTCAGCGGCTCAAAATAAAGCCTGTCGCCGGTGTCAAAGTCGGTCGAAACCGTTTCGGGATTGTTGTTGACGAGTATAACCTCGTACCCAAGCTCCTTAAGCGTCCATACGCAGTGAACGGAGGAGTAGTCAAATTCGATACCCTGACCGATTCTGATAGGACCGGAGCCGAGAACGATGATTTTCTCTTTCTTGTTGTCGCAAAGTTCGCGTGCCTCGCAGTGTTCGTCATATGTCGAATAAAAATAAGGTGTTTCTGCGGCAAATTCTGCGCCGCAGGTATCAACCATTTTATATACACAGTTTTTGTGGAACGCAAGGGGATAGCCGCATAATTTTTCAAGTGCCTTGTCGGGATAACCCAAATCCTTGCCTTTTGAATATTGCTCGCGTGAAAGCGCATTGCCTGCAATTTCCTTTTCATAATCCGCAAGGTTTTTGAGCTTGTATAAAAACCACTCGTCAATCATCGTGATTTTATGTATTTCCTCAATGCTCATTCCTTCTTTGATTGCCCTGAATACGCTGAATAATCTCAAATCATCCTGCGCGGCAAGCAACTCGTGAATGTCGCCCTTGTCAACCGCCTTATTGTTGAGCGTTTCAAGCCCGATTTCAGCACCTCTGACAGCTTTCATTATAGCCGCCTCAAATGACGGAGCAATGCTCATTACCTCACCGGTCGCTTTCATTTGAGTGCCAAGCTTTCTCGATGCTTGCACAAATTTGTCAAACGGCCATTTCGGCATTTTGACTACAACATAGTCGAGCGTCGGCTCAAAACATGCGCATGTCTTGCCTGTTACATCGTTTTTGATTTCGTCAAGAGTGTAGCCGAGCGCGATTTTTGTCGTTACCTTTGCAATCGGATAACCCGTCGCTTTTGATGCAAGTGCAGACGAACGCGAAACTCTCGGGTTAACTTCAATTACGCTGTATTCAAATGTCTCGGGGTTGAGCGCAAATTGGCAGTTACAGCCGCCCTCAATTCCAAGCTCTGTTATAATATCAAGCGACGCACTGCGAAGCATTTGATATTCCTTGTCGGATAATGTCACCGCCGGTGCGATAACTATGCTGTCGCCGGTGTGTACGCCTACCGGGTCAAAGTTTTCCATCGAGCACACGGCAATAACATTGCCTGCGTGGTCACGCATTACCTCAAACTCAATTTCTTTCCATCCTGCAATATATCTTTCAACAAGAATTTGAGTGATGGGGGAGAGCATCAAGCCGTTTTTTGCGATAATGTCAAGCTCGTGTTTGTTGTGTGCAACACCGCCGCCTGCACCGCCGAGCGTAAACGCCGGGCGAATGATAACCGGGTATCCTATTTCCTCGGCAATTTTTTCTGCCGTTTCAAGGTCGTTTGCAATGTCCGATGGAACAACAGGCTGGTTTATTTTCACCATTGTGTCGCGGAACATTTGTCTGTCCTCGGCTTTGTCGATAGCCTCTGCGTCCGTTCCGAGCAGTTTGACACCCATCTTGTCAAGGTATCCGTCCTTTGCAAGCTGCATTCCGATTGTAAGTCCGGTTTGTCCGCCGAGTCCGCAAAGTATTGAGTCGGGGCGTTCTTTTTCAATTATTCTTTTAACCGTTTCTTCTGTGAGCGGCTCAAGATAAATGTGGTCTGCAAGTGCGCTGTCGGTCATAATCGTTGCGGGGTTTGAGTTGACAAGCACAACCTCAATGCCCTCGTCCCTCAATACACGGCAAGCCTGCGCTCCTGCGTAGTCAAACTCAGCCGCCTGACCGATTACAATAGGGCCTGAGCCTATCATAAGCACTTTTTTTATGTCTTTGTTAAGAGGCATTATTTGTTACCTCCCATCATATTGATAAATTTGTCAAAAATAAATCTCGTATCATGCGGACCGGAGCATGCCTCGGGGTGAAACTGCACCGAAAATGCGAGCTTGTCCAAATAATCGACACCCTCGCAAGTGTTGTCGTTTGCGTTGATATACGAAATCTCGCCGCCCTTGTCCGTCACACTTTCGCTGATAACGGCATATCCGTGATTTTGCGATGAAATGTATGTCCTGCCTGTCGCAAGGTTTTTAACCGGCTGGTTAACGCCTCTGTGACCGTATTTCAACTTCGTGGTTTCGCCGCCCATTGCAAGCGCAAGCAGCTGATGACCGAGGCAAATTCCGAAAATCGGCACCTTGCCGATTAGCTTTTTAAGTTCCTCGACAACCTCTGTGTTTTCCGCAGGGTCACCGGGTCCGTTTGAAAGCATTATTCCGTCTACACCGAGTTTCAAAATATCCTTTGCCTTTGTGTCATACGGCATAACCGCAACATTACAGCCTCGTTTGTTAAGCTCTCTTATAATGTTTTTCTTTGCACCGAAATCAAGTAAAACAACATTGTATTTGTGCTCCTCACTCGGAAAAAGCGCAGGCTTGTCGGTCGAAACGCTTTTTACCGCTTTTGTCACCTTATATTGTTTTACTTTTTCCATGTCAACGCTGTTCGGATTTGATGTTATGATTGCGTTCATAACGCCGCTTTCGCGGATTGTCTTTGTTATTTCACGGGTGTCAACGCCGTAAACGCCGACAATTCCGTTGTCCTTAAGATATTCGTCAAGCGTTTCACTGCATCTGAAGTTTGACGGATTGTCACACTTTTCTCTTACTATGTACGCGCTCAAATACGGCTTTTTGCTTTCAAAATCGTCGGGAATTATGCCGTAGTTTCCGATAAGCGGAAATGTCTGCATAACTATTTGACCGTAGTAGCTCGGGTCGGTCAGCGTTTCAATATATCCGCACATACCCGTTGTGAACACAAGCTCGCCGATTACCTCGCCGTCTGCACCAAAGCTATATCCTTTAAAAACATCGCCGTTTTCAAGGCAAATATAAATTTCGTTTTCTGCCATTGTTTAACCTCTTAAGCGCTGTCAGTCGGCAAGGAGCTTAACCAAAACAGCTTTTTGTGCGTGAAGTCTGTTTTCTGCTTCGTCAAAAATCTCGTTTGCGTGCTCTTCAAATACCTTTGCCGTGATTTCTTCCTCTCTGTGTGCCGGAAGACAGTGGAGCACCATTGCGTCGTCCTTTGCAACGCCCATTACCTTGTCGTTGATTTGAAAATCCTTGAATACTTTTTCTCTCTCTGCCTTTTCTTCCTCTTGGCCCATTGATGCCCAAACATCGGTATAAACAATGTCGGCATTTTCTGCGCATGCAAGAATATCGTCACTGCATGTGAATTTGCCGTTTTCGTTTGCCCACTTCATAATTTCGCTGTCAGGCTGATAATCGTTAGGGCAGGCGATTGCACATTCCATACCCATTGTGATTGCACCTACAATAAGGCTGTTTGCCATGTTGTTTCCGTCGCCGATAAAACAGAATTTAAGACCGTCAAAGCTCTTTTTGTATTCTCTGATTGTCATAAGGTCTGCAAGCACTTGGCACGGATGGCAGTAGTCTGTGAGTCCGTTGATAATCGGAATTGAACCGTATTCTGCAAGGTCCTCAACCTCTTTTTGCTCAAATGTTCTTATCATAATACCGTCGAGGTAGCGTGAAAGTACTCTTGCCGTGTCCTGCACCGGCTCGCCTCTGCCGATTTGCAAATCTCTGTTAGAAAGGAAAAGCGCCTGACCGCCGAGCTGATACATTCCTGTTTCAAAGCTTACTCTTGTTCTTGTCGAACTTTTTTGGAAAATCATACCGAGTGTTTTGCCCTTGAGGTGATGATGCTCGATTCCGTTGTGATTTTCGTATTTAAGCTGGTCTGCAAGATTGAGTATGTCGAGAATTTCGTTTTTGTCCAAGTCCTGAAGCTTTAATAAATGTTTCATTTTTCAATTACCTCTTTCAGTATTTTTAATCCTTCGTCTATTTCGTCATAGCTGATATTGAGCGCCGGCAAAAGGCGAACTCTGTTTTTGTGAGCCGTCAAAACAAGAAGACCGTTTTCAAGGCATTGCTTTGCAATGTCCGATGCCTGCTTGTCCGTTTCGATGCCGAGCATAAGCCCCATACCGGTTATGGCTTTTACACCTTTAATGTTTTTGATAAAGTCGGTTATGTATTTGCTTTTTTCTCTTACCTTCTGCAAAAATTCATCGTCAATTCGCTTAACGATACTGATTGCTCCTGCCGCCGCAATCGGATTTCCGCCGAATGTCGAGCCGTGGCTTGACGGAGTTACGCAGTCCGCAACCTTTTCGCCGAATAACACGGCGCCCATCGGCAAACCGCCTGCAAGTCCCTTTGCCGTGCTTACAATGTCCGGCTTGATTGAGTAGTTTTCATATGCAAAATATCTTCCCGTTCTGCCGTTTCCGGTTTGTACTTCGTCAACAACTGTCAAAATATCTTTCTCTTTTGCGATTTGGGCAATCGTGTCTACAAATTCCTGCGTCAGGTTGTTGACTCCGCCTTCACCCTGAATACACTCAAACATAATTGCGCAAACATCGTTTGTTGCCATTTTTTTGAGTGCCTCGCAGTCATTAGCAGGGCAGTATTTGAACCCGTCTGTAAAAGGACCGAATGCCGTGTGAAATTCGTCCTGACCCGTCGCCGCAAGCGTTGTTATAGTTCGTCCGTGAAATGAGTCTGTCAGCGTGATTATCGTTGAGCGACCTTCGCCGTATTTGTCAAAACTGTATTTTCTTGCAAATTTTATTGCGCCCTCGTTAGCTTCTGCACCGCTGTTGCCGAAAAATACCTTTTTCATTCCGGTTTTTTCGCAAAGCAGTTTTGCAAGCTCTGCGCAAGGGTATGTGTAGTAAAGATTTGATGTGTGCTGAACTTTTGAAAGCTGCTCGATTACAGCGTCTTTCCAAATTTCGTCACAAATGCCGAACGCCGTAACGCCGATTCCCGAGCCGAAATCAATATATTTCTTGCCCTTGTCGTCATAAAGCGTAGAGCCTTTGCCCTGCGTCAGGCAAACATCAAACCTGCCGTAAGCGTGTGCAACATATTCGTTGTCAAGTTCTTTAATGTCCATTGCTTATTCCTCTTTGTTTGTTATCTTAAACGGAACATTGTGCCCATACCTTCATCGGTGAGCAACTCCATAAGTATCGAGTGCGGCACTCTGCCGTCGATGATGAATGCCTTTTTGCATCCGTTTCTCAATGCTTGCGACATTGAATCAATTTTCGGAATCATTCCGCCGCTGATTATTCCGTCCGCAATGAGCGCCGGTGTGTCCGATATAAATACCTTGTGGATAAGCGTTGATGCATCGTCTTTGTCCCTCAAAAGTCCTACTATATCGGTCATCGAAACAAGTGCCTCTGCGTTAAGCTCGCCTGCAACAGCCGCCGCAACTGTATCTGCGTTGATGTTGTAGCAGTTGCCGTTTTCATCGTAGCCGACTGTCGATATAACGGGTATCCAGTGGTTGTTTAGTATTTCTTCAACAGCTTCCATATTCATCTCGGTTATCTCGCCCACATAGCCGTGGCTGTCATCAAGCGGCTTGCACTTTATCATATTTCCGTCCATGCCGCAAAGACCGATTGCGTGGCCGCCGAGATTGCCTATTTGACAAACAAGGTCCTTGTTCACCTTGCCTGCAAGCACCATTTGCACAACATTTGCCGTTTCCTTGTCGGTTACGCGCAGTCCGTTTTCAAATTTGCTTTCAATTCCCATTTGGTCAAGCGTTTTGTTGATAGCCGGTCCGCCGCCGTGAACAAGTACAACCTTTATGCCTACCGTTGTAAGCAATACCAAATCGTGCATAACAGCCGCCTTAAGTTCCTCGTTAATCATTGCGTTGCCGCCGTATTTAACTACAACCGTTTTTTTGCGATACATTTGGATGTATGGCAGTGCGCGCGCAATAACCTCCGCTTTCATCTGATTGTCAATATTCATATTCATAACGATTGCTCCTCCTATTTTTGTTTGTATCAGGTTCTGTAATCGCCGTTGATTTTTACATAATCATATGTCAAATCGCAACCCCATGCGGTTGCCTGCTCGTCACCGTCATTGAGGTTGATAAGGATATAAATTTCATCCTCCGACAAAACCTCGCTTGCCTTTTCCTCGCTGAACTCAACGCCTGCGCCGTTTCTGCAAACCGCGATTTCGCCCTTGTCGCTTTTCAAATCAACATCAACCTTGTTAATGTCAAATTCCGCGTCGGCATATCCGATTGCGCACAGCACACGGCCCCAATTTGCGTCCTCGCCGAACATTGCGGCTTTGAAAAGGGTGGAGCAAACTACACTTTTTGCAACGGTGATTGCTGTGTCCTTGTCCTTTGCACCGCTTGTGATGCATTCAAGAAGCTTTGTTGCGCCCTCGCCGTCTTTAGCGAGCATTCTTGTTAAATTAGCCATTACCTCGTAGAGAGCGGCTTTGAATGTCTCAAAATATTCGTTCTCCTCGGTGATTTCATCGTTAAACGCAAGACCGTTCGCCATAAGGCAAACCATATCGTTTGTCGAAGTGTCGCCGTCGATTGAAAGGCAGTTGTATGTCACCTTAACAATTTCACTGAGTGCCTTTTGCAAAAGCTCACTTCCGATTGCGCAGTCTGTTGTGATGAAATTAAGCGTTGTTGCCATGTTTGGGTGAATCATACCCGAGCCTTTAGCCATTCCGCCAACGGTGCATTTCACACCGTTAATGTCAAATTCAACGGCGTATTCCTTTTTTACGGTGTCCGTTGTCATAATAGCGGTTGCCGCTTCAAGATGCTTGTTGTAGCAAAGACCTTTTGCAAGTACCGGAACAGCCTTTTCAATCGGTTCAATCGGCAAAATCTGGCCGATAACACCGGTGCTTGCAACAATAACCTGCTCCTGCGGAATGTTAAGCTCGTTTGCAACAAGCTCGCACATTCTGTTTGCTTTTTCAACGCCGTCTGCGTTGCAGGTGTTTGCGTTTTTCGAGTTTGCAATAACGGCGATTGCCTTGTTGCCGCTCTTTTCAAGGTTTGCCTTTGTAACGATAATCGGCGCACCCTTTACCTTGTTTTGCGTATAAACAGCCGCCGCATTGCAAACAACATCGCTTGTGTAAAGGCAAATGTCGTTTTTATGTTTGATTGACGGGTCGTCATTGGCGGGCTTTTTAATTCCGCAATATGTTCCGTTTGCCTTAAATCCCTTTGCGGCGCAAATTCCGCCGTCCTTAAATTCAAATTTGTTTTGCATTTTTATTCTCCTAAATTAAGTCCTGTTTTATCGTCAACGCCCAAAACAATGTTAAGGCATTCCATAGCGGCACCGCTTGCGCCCTTGCCGAGATTGTCAAATCTCGATGTGATAAGCACTCTTTCATCGTTGCCGTTTATTTCAATTTCCATATCGTCTCTGCCGTCAAATGTGTTTGATGCAATCATTCCATCGGTGTAGCCAAGCGGCCTTACTTTTACAAAATCGCATCCTTCATAATGCTGTGCGAACATTTTTTGAATGTCTGCCTTCGTCATTTTTGTCTTCAGCATATCTGTAAAAATCGGAATTGATACAACCATTCCGCACGGATAATCGCAAATGTGCGGTGCGAAAAACGGCACTCTCTCAAGCTGTGAAATCGCTTTCATCTCTTTTAAATGCTTGTGTTCCTGCGACAATGCGTATTGTCTCGGCGAGTCAAGCTCCTCGGGCCTTTCGTCGCTTTCATATTGCGCAATGCCTTTTTTCCCTGCGCCGGTGTAGCCGCTCATGGCGTAGCAGGTAACAGGGTAGTCACTCGGCATCACTCCGTTTGCAACAAGCGGATACACTATTGAGTTAAAACCGCTTGCGTAACAGCCGGGAACTGCGATTCGTTTTGAGTTTTTGATTTTTTCTCTGAAACTCTTGTCAAGCTCTGGAAAGCCGTATGCCCAGTCGGGATTTGTTCTGTGAGCCGTCGATGTGTCGATAATCACAACATTTTCGTTTTTAACAAGCGACACAGCCTCGATGCTCGCCGCGTCGGGCAGGCAAAGGAAAGTCACATCCGATTGGTTAATCATTTTTGCTCTCTCGGCGTTGTCCTTTCTCTTGTCGGGGGCGATTTGCAAAAGTTCAATGTCATTTCGCTTTTCAAATCGTTTGTATATTTTTAAGCCGGTTGTGCCTTGACTTCCGTCAATGAATACTTTTGTCATTTTTATACATCCTTTGAAATGGATTATTCCATAAATTTCCGCAAAATCCATTATTTTAATTATTTATTATACTCGTCTGTTTTCATATGTCAATAGTTATGCTCCAAATATTATAAATATACATAAAAATGAATGAATATACAATAAATGCGTAAAGTAAAATACCTTTCATATTCAATATTGCGCATTGTTACAGAGTCAAAAATAACTCTCAAAAATTTTAATTTTCAATATGCATTGACAGATTGAATTTTTATCTCTAATCTATGAAAATGTCTCAGAGAATCTATAGGAAAGGACTAAATATGAGCAACGATATTATTATATGAGCAACGATATTATTATTTCACTTCTCGCTCTTGTCGGCACTCTGTCGGGCACTTTCGGCGGCATTTTAACCTCTTCAAAGCTCACCGCGTATCGTATTCGCAAGCTTGAGGAAAAGGTGGATATGCACAATAATTTCGCCCAAAGCATACCTATAATAGAGGAGAAGATTAAGGTTATTAACCACAGAATCGAAGATTTGGAAAGGGGAAAGGAACATGAAATTTAATAAGGAATGTCTGCGTCGCGCGTGGCGCACATTTATTCAGGCGGCTGTAGCGTATATCACTGTCAACATCGTCCTGATTGATTTCAGCGGCGAAAAATCTGTTGTCAAATCCGCAGTAACCGGTCTTATTGTAGCCGCAGTTGCCGCAGGACTTGCTGCGGTTATGAATTTGTCAAAAGGGGACTGTGCTGATGATAATGGATAAATGGGTTGAGAAAAATCTCGGCAAAAGCATTGATTATGACGGCGTTTACGGTGTTCAGTGCGTCGATTTGATAAAGCATTTTGTCAAAAATGTTTTGCTTGTCGAGCCGCAGTCAATCGGCAATGCAATCGAATATTACCGCAAGCGAAAAACCTCGTCTTATCTCAAAACTAATTTTAAGTGGATTTCAAATTCCGCAAAATTTATTCCGCAAAAAGGCGACCTTTGCGTTTTCACCTCGAAAAGCGGAAACGGTCATATTTCTGTCGCCACCGGAGAGGGAACAACCTCTTATTTCTATTCGTATGACCAAAATTATCCCTCGGGCAAGCACGAACCTATGACAAGGGTTAAACATTCTTATGCTTCGTTTTTGGGCGTATTGCGCCCCAAATTTAAGGGCACAATTATCAACGCACCTACCGTCACCAAGGGCAAAACATATAAACTCACTGCGAAATGCACAGTTTATAAGAATTTCGGCACTGACAGCGGCGCAAAAAAAGTGTCACAGCTTACAGCCGACGGCAGAAAAAATGCTTATAAAAAAGGCGCCAATGATACTGCTGTCCTCAAAAAGAGAACAAAGGTTACTGTTAAAAATGTCAAACGCCTTTCATCGGGCAATTTGTGGATAGAAATTCCGAGCGGTTTCATTTTGATTTGGAATGCAAAAAAGAAAGCACTGTATATTAAGTAATATAATTTATATACCTCTTTATGTACCCTCTCAAAAGGTGCGCCCGGCAGTCAATGTCGGGCGTATTTTCATAAATAATAAACTTTTTCTAAACAATTGGTCGTTTTACTTTCATTTAACACAAATTTTGTATTTAATTAAAAAAGCGGTAATATTATATCGACTGTCAAATTATTTATGCAAGGGGGACAGCTGCTATGGGCAAGGTTAAATCCTTTTTAGACAGCAAAATAGTCAAAACCGATGTAGGCGAGGAATCTTATTTAACTTGGCGCGAAACAATTTCATACGCCGTGGGCAGAGGCGCACAGGGTATGAATACCTCGATGACAAGTTCAAAATATGTAAACTACTTTCTTACTAATGTTTTATTTAAAAAATTAAAAGATCCTATGGGTACAGCCTCAACAATCAGGCTGTTTTGCGGCATTTTTGATGCGATTAATGACCCGATTATGGGCGTCATCGTTGATAAAACAAGAACCAAGGATGGCCAAATGCGTCCTTATATCAAATGGGCGCCGCTTTTCTTGTCAATCGTTATGATAATGTTCTTTATCGGCAGTGCCGACGCGCCGCCGACACTCAACATTATTTACACAACGGTGCTTTTCGTTTTACTCGATGTTACATACACTGCGTTCGATATTCCTATGGGCGCGCTTGCGTTTTCAATCACGCCAAACGGCATTGAGCGTACTAAACTATTCGGCGTTTCATCAATCGTTCGTTCGGTACTCGGCGCATTGCCGCAGGTTTTCGTTGCAGGTGCGGCTTGGCTTCCGTTTTTCAGAGACCATACTCCTCAGGCGTATCTCACCTCTGCGATTATTTCGGCAATCGGCATTTTCTTTTTGACTCGTTTGACATATAAAAACACTGTCGAGCGTGCTCATCACGATTCCGATACACCGTCGGTTAAAGAATGTTTTGCTCTTTTGTTTAAAAACAGACCGCTCTTGATGCTTTTCCTTTGCAACATTTTCTTTGTTCTTTGCAAGGTTGCGGAGCAGGTTTCGTTCTATTTCGTTGCCGACCTTATGTTTAACCTTAAATATAATGCGGTTATTGATGTTGTCAAATTCCCCGGCTTTTTGCTTGCAGGTATATTTGTTCCCAAAATCGTTGAAAAACTCGGCAAAAAGGCTGACTCACGCAAATTCTATCAGGTTTGCTGTCTCAGTGCTATCGTCTTGCACATTCTCTTTGCGGTGTTCTGCTTTAAAGGCTTGCTCCAAAAGCAGGAGGGCACATCCGTTACTCTCCTCACCGGCGTGATAATCAGCGTTTTCACCTGCCTTACAAGCATTCCGCTCGAGTTTAAGAACCTCATCCAAAAGGAGATGGAGGCAGAAACTGTTGACTATATCGAATGGAAAACAGGCAGCCGTGTAGAAGGCATTATGCTTTCGATTATGAGCTTTACAGGCAAAATCGAGAATACATTTTCCTCCTCAATCGGTCTTGCAATGCTGGGTTGGGTCGGCTACAAAAGCCACACCGAAGGCTCGCTCGTTCAGTCGGCGTCAACAAATAATATGTTGTTCTTTATGACAACGCTCCTTCCGGCTGTCGGCTATCTTTTGATGCTTATTCCAATGCATTTCTATAACATCACCGGCGACGACCACCGCCGAATGATGAAAGACATTATGGCTCGCCGTGCAAAAGCAGGCGATGCTCTTGCGCAAGAGGAAGTCGCAGAGGAAGAGGCTCAGGAGAAAAAAGAGCAGGAATCTGTTACCGCTCAATAATATCAGATACTCACAATATACACGGTGTTTTTACCGTGTATATTTTTTTCGATTTTTTTCAAAAAAACTATTGCATTTATCTTTTCAATGTGTTATTATAACAAGCAGTTAGCAATGGCTAACTCACAAGACAGCATCAGGTTGTCTATATTTTATAAACGCAAGTTAGTTGCGGCTAACTCAAATGGTGTAATATGCTTGAACAATATCTTATCAAAAATTGCTCGCCGACTTTAGCGTCGCTGAAAACAGCAAATTTAATCAATGTTCCGTTTAAAAATTATGACGAATTGATTTCGTCTGTTTCACATTGGAACGCGCGCCTCAGTCCAAAGGGTGTCGATTTGATTGTGCTCAAGCTCTGCGAAAGCACGGCATTGATTTATGTTTGCCGCAAATGCAATCTGCAACGCGACTTAAACTCCGACGGTGTGCTTGATTTTTTAAAGCTGTACGGCTATAAGTCAACAGATGTCGATTATTGCATCAACAGATTGTCGCAAAGGCTTTCACTCTCGGCGGATTTTCCGCACGAAGTCGGTGTTTTCCTCGGCTATCCGCTCGACGATGTTATCGGTTTTATCAGCAATCGCGGTCAAAACAGCAAATGCTGCGGCTGTTGGAAAGTTTATTGTAACGAGTGCGAGGCTCTCAAAACCTTTGCCAAATTTAAAAAATGCACAAAAATTTATTGCAAATTATGGTCGCAGGGAAGAAGTATAATAAAATTGACCGTTGCGGCATAACCTATTTGCAGAAAGGATAAATTATGACTAAAACAGCTATTGTATATTGGAGTGGTACCGGCAATACCGCCGCTATGGCGCAGTTCGTCGCAGAGGGCGCGAAATCCGCAGGTGCCGATGTCTCCGTTTTCACCGCCGATGAATTTTCGGCAGATAAAATTAATGCTTTCGATTCTCTCGCATTCGGTTGTCCCTCAATGGGCTGTGAACAACTTGAGGAGTCGGAGTTCGAGCCTATGTTCGATTCCTGCAAATCCTCGCTCAAAGGCAAAAATATTGCCCTCTTCGGCTCGTACGGCTGGGGCGACGGTGAGTGGATGCGCACTTGGGAGGACGATTGCAAATCTTTAGGCGTAAATCTTGTTTGCGACAGCGTAATTTGTAACGACGCTCCCGACAGCGATGCCGAACAGCAGTGTAAATCGCTCGGCGCGGCTCTCGCATAATATTCAGTTATTTACATTCCTCAATTTACTCCTTCAAAATTCCTATTGATTGTTTTTGCCGACAATCTTCCCTTATAAAAATTAATACTTACCGCAGAGGAATGTTATAAACCAAACCGCCGTTCTTTCCCAAACGGCGGTTATTTTTTGCGTATTCAAAACAAAAAGCAGATGCCGTAACATCTGCTTTCTTTAATTTGCTTTTGTTGATTTGTTTGCGATTATTCGCCGAAATCAAAGTATGATGACATAGAGTACCATTTGCCTTTGAATTTAACCATTTCAATGCTTGATCTTCTGCTTTCGCCGTCCTCGTCGGTGATTTTGAGCTTAACAACGGCATATCCGCTTATGTTCTTTGTGTTGTAATAGTCGGTGTCAAACGCAAAATATTCGCTGATAAACATTTCGTCAAGCTTGTCAATTGCGTCATCGTATTTACTCGAGCCTTTGTCGTACTTCTTTACATCAAGAATTTCGTATGTGTCCTTTTCGCTGTCCGCATTCAATTCTTCAAGATATTTGATATATGCGTCAAGTGCGTCATTTTCGTCCTTGATTATTCCTGTGTAATCATATTTGTCGGCAAGGTCATCATAGTATTCGTCAATGTCGTCATAATACATATCGTCTAAATATTTGTCAAAATACTCTTTTGACGCTCTGTATTTAACGGCTTTTTCATCGTATGGGAACGAATATTCTATCGCCGTTTTCATATCGTTGTCTTCATACGCTTTGATGATTTTTGTTGCGCTTTTCTTCGGTGAACTTCCGCCGAGTGTAGCAATGAGAACGATGAGAATTACTGCCACTGCAGCAGCTGCTGCGGCAATGATAATTGTCTTTTTGTCCGGTGCTTTTTTAACTTTAACTTGAGTCGACTGTGTCGGGTTAGCCATCGTGTCAGACTGTGCCTGCGGCTGATAATAATATCCCTGTGCCTGTTGGCTTGGCTCCGTCGGCTGTACCGGCTGTGCCTGCTGTGTTGGTTGTGTAGGTTGAGCTGGTTCTATCGGTGTTGCGTGCTGCTCGGGTGCCTCGTATACTGTCGGCTCCGGCTGTGGGGGAGCTATCGGCTGAACCTTGCTGTTGCAATATGGGCAAACGGTAGCACTGTTGTCAATTTCTTTTCCGCATTGATTACAAAACATAAATGCTTCTCCTTTAATATTTGTTATTTCGACCTTTTTCGGTTAGAAAAATATTACCACCTTTGCCGTCCATTGTCAATTCCGCCGCCTCATATTTTGCACAAAAAATAAACAAGCACACCGCCGATTTCCCAACCGAACGGTGTGCTTTTAATATCGTTGCACATTTCAACGATTTTTTTAATTCGTGCCTTTAGTTTTTAAATTCGCAACCTGTGAATATTTGTGTATATGACGGTTGGGTGTAAGAGTAGTGATTATTGTTTTGGTCATTCTTTACTTCTGAGCAATTAATGCTCAAAAGAGATATAAATCGGCTGATGAATTAAAATTCGCATTGTAATCAAATAATAAAAAAACAGCGTTGACTTCCTTGTTTCGTCAACGCTGTTTTTGCTATTCAAAATTAACTAAACCATATATTTGCTTTATCCCTCTGCCGACATCCTGCGGTCTGTGCGCATCGGAGCCGGGAGAGAATTTCACTCCGCATTTCTTTGCGATTTCCAAAAATTCACCGTTAATGCCGGGAGCTTTTGATGTGTTCATCTCGATTTTTACATTGTGCTTTATCGCGTTTTGGCAAAGTCGCTCATAGTCGCCCCGCAAATCATAATCGGGATAAATTCCGTGGCATCTTATCAAATCGGGATGGGCGATAATGTCAAAAATTTCGCTCTCAACAAGCGTGTTCGACATTTCGTAATACCGCTTGTAAATTTTATTCGCATCCCGTGAGAGCCATTGATATTTGCGCTGGTTGAATGTCCAATTGTCGACCCAATGCACCGAGCCTAAAACAATGTCAAAATAATTGTCCGCCAACAGTTTTCGTATTTCGACCTCGTGTTGTTCGAACCAACAAACCTCCATGCCGAAGTTGATTTTAACAGGGTATTTCTCTTTCCTGATTTCGTCAATCAAACTCTTGTATTCGTCAAGGCTGTGTGCCTGTGCCGCCTTGCCCTCAAACCATCTCTTTTGATAAAGGTTGTAGTTCTTTGCCTCCTCAAATGTCGGGTGAAATTCTTTAATTCTGATTGAGTGCTCAAGCAAATTTATTTCGTCAATATTCATTTTTACGGCAGTGTCAACGAATTTTTCAATCCATTTTTTCTCATACGGACCCTGCTCAATGTGTATGTGTAAATCTTTCATATTGCTATTATATATTAGATACTTAAAACTTTCAACAAAAAATTCTTGACATATTCGCCGCCATTCGTTATAATACTATTCGCAGAGCAAATGGCCCGGTAGTTCAGTTGGTTAGAACGCCAGCCTGTCACGCTGGAGGTCGACGGTTCGAGCCCGTTTCGGGTCGCCATGGGGCGATAAGATTTTGTCTTGTCGCCCGCTGTTTTTTGCTGATATGGCTCAGGTGGTAGAGCGCGTCCTTGGTAAGGACGAGGTCGGCGGTTCAAGTCCGCCTATCAGCTCCAAGCAACACTTCGGTGTTGCTTTTTTCTTTTCCTTTATGTTGTCAATAATTATCCGCGGACTTGAACCGCCGACAAGCACTCCAAATCTTTGATTTGGGAGAAACAGTCCGGTGGACTGTTTCGTAGTGCGTCGCTCTTCCTTCAAAGTCCGCCTATCAGCTCCAAGCAACACTTCGGTGTTGCTTTTTTTCTTTTTCTTTATGTTGTCAATAATTATCCGCGGACTTGAACCGCCGACAAGCACTCCAAAT